>Ga0102591_1000012_pt1 | contig 660733 bp, 604 predicted proteins | sample AraplaCol_mCL_r2_2_FD_76860 | JGI IMG/M metagenome (GOLD analysis project Ga0102591, IMG submission 76860) | Arabidopsis root microbial communities from North Carolina, USA - plate scrape MF_Col_mCL_r2 (SPADES assembly) (version 2) | ecosystem: Host-associated > Plants > Roots > Endosphere...
TCACCACGGTACCGCGGCCCGAGATCGAGAACACGTCTTCCACTGGCATCAGGAAGGCGCCGTCCACAGCGCGCTCTGGCGTTGGGATGTAGCTGTCCAGGGCTTCTGCCAGTTGCATGATCGCCTGCTCGCCCAGCGGGCCGGTGTCGCCGTCCAGCGCCATACGTGCCGAACCTTTAACGATTGGCAGGTCCTCGCCTGGGAACTCGTATTTCGAGAGGAGCTCGCGCACTTCCATTTCCACCAGTTCCAGCAGTTCTGCGTCGTCGACCAGGTCGCACTTGTTCAGGAACACGATGATATAAGGCACGCCAACCTGGCGGGCCAGCAGGATGTGTTCGCGGGTCTGCGGCATTGGGCCGTCAGCTGCGGAGCACACCAGGATTGCGCCGTCCATCTGCGCAGCACCGGTAATCATGTTCTTGATGTAGTCGGCGTGGCCTGGGCAGTCGACGTGGGCGTAGTGGCGGCCGGCGGTTTCGTACTCAACGTGTGCGGTGTTGATGGTAATGCCGCGTGCTTTTTCTTCTGGAGCAGCGTCGATCTGGTCGTAGGCTTTCGCTTCGCCGCCGAACTTCTTCGACAGCACGGTTGCGATTGCAGCGGTCAGGGTGGTCTTGCCATGGTCAACGTGACCGATGGTGCCAACGTTCACGTGCGGCTTAGTCCGCTCGAACTTTTCTTTTGCCATTTTAGACTCCTAACAATTTGATAAGTGTGCAGGGCACGCGCCCGAAGACAGATGATGCTGAAACAGGTACTGCGAATTCTGGTGCCCTTGACGTGGATTGAACACGTGGCCTCTCCCTTACCAAGGGAGTGCTCTACCACTGAGCTACAAGGGCTTATATTTACTGCTGCGCTGCTGCGGAAGCTGGAGCGGGTGAAGGGAATCGAACCCTCGTCTTAAGCTTGGAAGGCTTCAGCTCTACCATTGAGCTACACCCGCGAGGTTCCGTTTCACTTCTTCTTTACTCAGTTTCCTGGCAACTTTGGTGGAGGGGACTGGATTCGAACCAGTGTACTCATAAGAGGGCAGATTTACAGTCTGCTGCCTTTAACCACTCGGCCACCCCTCCGCGAAGGAACCGCAGAGTATGAAGCACTTACAAAAAACTGTCAACACTCCAAGTTTAAATAAACACTCGGTATGCGACCGTTCGCTTCGGGGCGAGATTGTAAGGGCTGGGTGCCGAAAAGTGCAAGTGTTGTTTTTAGGTTGCATCAAATATCACGGAAGTGCTCGACAATAGGCCGGACGCTGTCGCCCTTCACCGCTGGATTCCCGATGACCGAAACGAGCAGTTGGCAACAATGGCGCAGCCTGCTGCTCGCCAATTTTCTCCTGGTGGCAGCCTATGTCCTGACCGGCCAGATCGGCCTGCAGCTGGCGCTCGCGCCCGGCTACGCAACTCCCCTCTTCCTGCCTGCGGGCATTGCGCTGGCCACCCTGGTCAGCTTCGGTGCGCGCCTGCTGCCCGGCGTGGCGCTGGGTGCGCTGCTGCTGAACCTGCTGCCGCTGCCGAACGGCAATGCCGCAGCGCCCGACTTGGCCCATGTGCTGGCGGCCTGCTCCGCTGCCTGCGGCGCCACCTTGCAGGCCTATGTCGCGATGCATGTGTTCGACCGCTGGATCGAGCCTGCACTGGGCTCGGGCCGCGACGTGCTGCGCTTCCTCGCGCTGGCGCCGCTGCTGTCCATCACCAGCAGCACCCTGTCCCTCAGCGGCATTGCGCTGGCCGGCGTGATGCCTGCCGCCGAACTGCCTGCGAACTGGCTGGCCTGGTGGATCGGCGATTCCATTGGCATCCTGCTGGCCGCGCCCCTGGTCTGGATCGTGATCGGCAAGCCGCGCCGCCTGTGGCAGCGCCGGCGCTGGGTGGTGGGCCTGCCGCTGGCCCTGATGATGGCGGTGTTCGTCGCCATCTTCGTGCAGGTCGAGCAATGGGAATCGGCCGAGCAGATGCAGACCTTCCACCTCAAGTCGCAACAGGCCAGCGACCTGCTGCAGGCCCGGCTCAGCGAGCATGAGCGCTTCGTGTATGCCATGTCGCGCGCCATCAGCGGCCACGCGGCCAACGTGACCGCACGCGACTTCGCCAATATCGCCGGCGGCTACCTCAGCCAGCGCGACGAGATGCTGTCGCTGAGCTGGCTGCGCCCCGTCGCGGGCAGCGAGCGCCCGGCCTTCGAAGCCTGGGCGCGCGCCACGCTGCAGCCCAATTTCCAGCTGCGCCAGATCACGCCGGACCGCGCGCTGCTGCCGGCGGAAGAACGTGCGCAGTACATGGTGGCCACCTTTGTGGAACCGCCGGAGCGCCGCCAGCACCAGGGCCTGGACCTGCTCAGCGAACCGGCCCGCGCGGCAATGATCGAGGCGGCCATCCGCAGCGGCCAGCCCACGGCCAGCGCGCCGCTGCGCATGCTGAGCAGCGCACCGGGTGCGGGCGTGCTGCTGGCGCAAACCGTTTCCAGCGCGCCGGGCGAACCGGTGCTGGGCGTGCTGCTGATCGCACTGCAGAACGATACCTACCTGCTGCGCATCATTCGCCAGATCGGCTTCCCCCATATGCAGGCGCGGCTGGTGGACCTCGATGCGGTGGGCCGCCCCGCCCTGCTGGACCAGATCGGCGACGTACCCGGCGAACGCAGCTTCCAGCAGGACCTGCACTTCGGCGGCCGCAGCTACGAGCTGACGCTGGAGCCAACCCCGGCCTACCTGGCCCAGCACCGCGGCTGGCAAAGCTGGACCGTGCTGACCTCCGGCCTGCTGCTGACCGGCCTGCTGGGTGGCCTGCTGCTGATGATCAGCGGCGAGCGCGCCAAGGTGCAGGCCCAGGTGGAAGATGCCACCGCCCAGCTGCAGGAACGCGAAGCGCGCTTGCAGGCCATCCTGGACAAGGCGGCGGACGCCATCCTCACCATCGATGCGGAAGGCTATCTCATCTCCGGCAATGCGGCGGCGGGGAGGCTGTTCGGCTATGAAGCGCCGAAGCTGGCCGGCCTGCCGATGATCGACCTGCTGCCGGTGGCGCATGGCGAAACGCCGTTCGAGCAGCTGCGCAAGATCGCCAACGGCGAACACCACGAACACGAGGCGACCGGCTGGCGCAGCGACGGCTCGCCCTTCCCGCTGGCCGTCTCGGTCAGCGAGGTGGAGCTGCCGCAGGAACACCTGTTCGTGGCCATCCTGCATGACCTGACGGAACAGCACCGCTCGCAGGAACGCATCTACCGCCTGGCCCACCACGATCCGCTCACCGGCCTCGATAACCGGCTGTCGCTGGGCCTGCGCCTGGAACAGCTGCTGGCGCAGACGCGGCGCGCCAAGGGCACGGCGGCCGTGATGTTCCTGGACCTGGACCACTTCAAGAAAATCAACGACACCCACGGCCACCAGACCGGCGACCTGCTGCTGGTAGCAGTGGCGAACCGCCTGCGCGAACTGCTGCGCGAGGTGGACACCATTGCCCGCCTGGGCGGCGACGAGTTCATCGTGGTCACCAACGGCAGCGTGACGCCGGACGCCACCAGTGCGATTGCCGTGCGCATCGTGGAGGCGCTGAGCGCGCCCTACCAGCTGCATGGCAAGACCGTGCACAGCGGCGCCAGCGTGGGCGTGGCCATGTTCCCGAACGACGGCGAAGATGGCGCCACCCTGCTGCGCAATGCGGATACGGCGATGTATGCCGCCAAGAGCCGCGGCCGCAATAATTTCCAGTTCTTCTCGGCGGCGATGAACACCGCCACGCATGAGCGCCTGATGCTGGAGAACCGCCTGTGGCAGGCGCTGGAGAAAGAAGAATTCGAGCTTTACCTGCAGGCGCAGATTGACCTCACCTCGCAGGCCGTGATCGGCGCCGAAGTGCTGCTGCGCTGGCACCATCCGGAGCTGGGCATGGTGAGCCCGGACCGCTTCATTCCGATTGCCGAGGAGTCGGGCCTGATCCTGCCGCTGGGCGACTGGGTGCTCCATCGCGCGGTCGGCCTGCTGGACCGCTGGCGCGGCATGGGCCTGGGCCACCTGCGGCTGGCCGTCAACCTCTCGGCCCGCCAATGCCACGGCAGCTCGCTGCTGCCGCACCTGGACCGGCTGGTGGAAGACAGCGGCATCGATCCTACCTTGCTGGAACTGGAGATTACCGAATCGGCCGCGATGCAGGACCCGGAACGCAGCCGTGCGCTGCTGAAGGAACTGCGCACACGCGGCATCAAGGTGGCCATCGACGACTTCGGTACCGGCTATTCCTCGCTGAGCTACCTGAAGCTGTTTGAAATCGACCGCATCAAGATCGACCGCGGTTTCGTGAAGGACATCGAGAGCGATCCGAACGATGCCGTCATCGTGGCCGCCACCATCGGCCTCGCGCATTCGCTGGGCCTGGAAGTGATCGCCGAGGGCGTGGAGACGGAAGCCCAGTCCGACTTCCTGCGCACCAAGCTGTGCAAGGAAGCCCAGGGCTACCTGTTCGCCCGCCCCGTTCCCATCGAAGAATTCGAGCGCCTCGCGCAGGCGATTCCGCCTGCCGAGGCGGAACTGGCATAGGAAGGCCGATGATTTTTCTCGTACTGTTTATCGCAATTGCCTACCTGGGCGTTATCGGCCTCGGCCTGTTCGCCCTGTGGCTGGCCCGCCAGCTGGCGACCGGCCGGAGGCTGCACTACATCAGGAACCACAGCGGCAAGCCGCTGCTGCACCCCGCCCTGATTGCGAAAGAGTACGCTGCGATGCTGGCGATCATCGGCAGCTGCATTCTGCTGCTTGCGCTGGCGGTTCCCGTCTGCGGTTTGCCGTGGGCGCTGCTGCCGTCTGGCGTCGCCCTCGTCGCACCGACGGTCGCGATCTGGCGGCACGCGCTGCTGATCCGTTACAACCGGCGTGCAGACGCCCTCTCCGAAAAACCCTGAACCGCCCCTTTCAGCGCGGCGCGGCGCCGAGCGCCTTCAGGTGCTTCTCGGCGTTGCTGTTGCCCGGATCGAGCTGCAGCGAACGCTGATAGTTTTCGATCGCCTGCGCCTTATCCTGATTGATTTCATAGGCTTCGGCCAGGCTGTCGAAGGCATTCCAGCTCTCTGGATAGAGCATCGTACCCAGCTTGAGCACCTCGACCGCGGCCTTGCCATTGCCCGCGCCCATCAGCTTGTAGCCCCAATCGTTCAGCACCGGCTCGGAAATCGTGAATTTCGGATCGCGCTTGCGCATCGCCGCGAACACCTCGCCCAGCTTGCTGAAGTTGCTCTTCGCGGCCTCGGCGGCGAGCATTTCCAGCGTGGGCGCCGGCCCCTGCGACATGGCCTTCGCCACAGACACCATATGCGCCGGAACGCCATTTTGCTTGGGCGTGTTGTCCAGGAAGGACTTGCCCTGCTCCTGCCCCAGCAGATAGGCGTTCAGGAAGTTCAGCACATAGCGTGCCATCCAGCCGTATGCCTGCCCGGCTTCGGCGCGCGAATATTCCACGAAACGCTTGTCCGGCAGCATGCGCAGTGAGACCGTGGCAAACGCCAGGTGCTCCATCGGGTGCAGTGTGACCGTGTACAGGTCCGAATACTTCATCTCGTTCAGGAAACTCGTCACCGGCTTACCGCGCCGGGCCAGGTCTTCCATCGATCGCGGGCGCTGCGCCAGGAACAGCATCGGGATCGCAACGCGCGCAGGCTGCACATACTTCGCCTGCTCGATCATCTCCGGCCAGTAGCGCACCGAGCCGTCCAGGTTGACCAGCGCCTTCACGCGGCTGTCGCGCGCCGCCACGAAGACATTGGAAATGCCGCCCCAGCTGAAGCCGGCGACCGCCAGCTTGGCGAGATCGGCCTGCGGCAGCGTATGCGCGTAGCCGATCAGGAAGGCGATGTCGGCCGCCTGGGCCTCGATGCCTTCCAGGTCGTCGGTCATGCTGCGGGTGGTGGCTCCCATGCTTGGGCTGGAAATCACCACGAAGCCATGACTGGCCAGGTATTCGCACAGCTCGGCATTTTCAGCGGCGCCCGCGCTGAAACTCGGCGCATAAATCACCACCGGAAACTTGCCCGCAGCCGGCTTGGCATCACGCACAGCCAGCATTGGCGCCGCCAGCTCGGCAGCAGCCTGCGCTGTGCCCAGGTCGTTGCCTGCATCAATCAGCCGTGCCTCGGCCGCCTTGCCGATCTCGGCCGCCGACAGCGTGAAATTATCGGCAGTGATATTCAGGTTGGCATAGTCGCGGTAGGCAAGGTGCTTACCCGCCTTCTGGGCCGGATACCAAACCACCGTCTGCACCGGCCGCGCCGTTTCGCCCGTCACCGGCTTGCCAGTGACCACGTCATAGCGCCCGCGATAGCTGCGCGTGTAGTCGTACTGCTCGACCACACGCACGCCCACACCGTGCGGCCCCGGCGCGGGATCAAAGGTAAAGTTGGAGGCAGCCTGGCTCAGGCTGGCGAACGACAGGACGACGGCGGCAAACAGGATACGCACGAACAGGTTCCCCCAGGCAAAAAACCCAGTGTATAACGGAGGAGTGCAGTATGGAAACCCAGGAACTTCATCGCGGACGGCTGATCGATCATATCCAGCTCGTGGTACGCGACCTGCCTGCATCGCAGGCCTTCTATTCAGCAGTGTTCGAGGTGCTGAAAGTGCCGATGGGCGGCACCGGCGACGACTACTTCTGGGCCGATGAGCTTTTCGTATCTTCGAAGGACAGCGAGGCGGCGCGAGGCGTGCTGACCGGCCGCCACCATCTCGCCTTCCAGGCGCAGGACCGCGCCATGGTGGACGCCTTCTACCAGGCTGCGCTGGCCAGCGGCGGCAAGGACAATGGCGCTCCAGGCGAGCGGCAATACCACCCCGGCTACTACGCCGCCTTTGTGCTCGACCCCGACGGCAATAATATCGAGGCCGTATTCCACGGCGACGCAAAACGCAGCGCGCCGTCGGTACGGATTAATTTCTGACCGCACCAGTCGCGGCGCGGCGTACACTACGGCCTATGTTGCCATTCCTGACGATCCAGCTGCAAGGCTCCGCGAGCGAGACGGCGCTTCAGATGTCGTATACCAGCGAGCAGCTGTCGGCAAGATCGGACTTCGTTGTGGAGCCTGAAACGGTCAACACCCTCCTTGCAGTGCTACGGGATTTCGCTGACGGTAGCACTCCCAGGTTTAGCTGGCAAACCAATCCGGCCAACCCCATGGGATACTGCAAGGTCGTTGTCACCCGTCTGGACAGTGGTAAGGCATTGTTGGAAGCGTGTGTCTATGGGGAACGACTGCTGCTGGAAGGGCGCGATGTTCAGTCAGGCGGCCACGGATTTTTCACCATTGAACCAGGACAAGTTGATGCTGCCACAATGCAGTTAGCGGCAGCGATCAACGAGCACCGCGGACAGATAGTGTTTGAATCGGCCGGCACCTTTGTTTATTGAACCCCAGCTTTTCATCAGGCCGGATCAAGACGATTGCAGCGCGGCGTGCCTGCGGCGGCAAGCACCTCAGTTACGCGCTGCCCAGCGCCAGCAGCACCTGGCTCTTGAGGGCACGGATCAGGGACGCTTCATCGGGCGGCACGCCTTCCGGCGCCAGCACGTCGCGGTCGGCGTAGAACAGGCCGAGCTGGCGGCCTTGTACCACCAGCGGCAGCACGATGAAGCTGCGCGCATCCGGCAGGATCTTGCGGTGCCATTCGGGCAGCAGGCCCTGGATCTTGGCGGCGCCCGCGTCGGAGATCATCAGGTCGGCATCGTTGTCCATGGCGAGGTGGAACAGGTCCTCGCCGTGCTCCTCGAAACAGAAGCCGATCTGGCGCCGCACATGCTGCTCGCCGAAAGCGATGCGTGCGCGGAACTGGCCGCTTTTGGCATCCTTCAGGCACACCGTTGCGAAGCGGAAGCCCATGCTGTGATACAGCGTTTCCAGCACCAGGTTTATCAATTCGTTGACCTTGGCACGGCCGGCGGCGCGCAGCATGGTGACGTCCTGCACGCCGGACAGCAGGCGGTCGCGGGCATTGAAGGGCTTGCCGCTCGGCCAGGCGCCGCTGTTCTGGCCGATGCCGCTATCCATCGTCGCGGAAGCCAGCACATCGGGCAGGCCGGGCGGTAGCGCCGGTTCCTGCTCCGCTTCCGGCGCCAGCTGCATGCTGTCCTGCAGGCTGGCCATGCTCTTGCGCACGGTGAGGAACATCGCATCCATCTGCGCATTGTCCAGGTTCAATGCAGCGCCGTAGCGCTGGCGCAGGGCCATCAGCTCGTCGGCGCGCGGGCCACCCTTGCGCAGTAGCGGCCGCGCCGCGTCGTGGCCGAAGGAGACGACCTGGCGCGTCCATTCGTCCTTGTCGCGCGGCGGCTTCAGCACACCCGGCGGCAACGGCGCCAGCGAACGCACGATGACTTCTGGAATGCGCCATTCGCGCAGCACGGCGGCGGACAGGGTGTCGTAGCTGCTGCCGAGGATCAGTTGCGAGGCCTGGGCCAGCGTGTAGTCGCCGCCCGCCATCAGGTCTTCGATTTCACGGAAGCGTTCATGCTCGCGCGAGGCCACCAGCAGCGGGCCGATATTGCGGAACAGGGCGCCGATCGAGGCTTCTTCCGCACTGCCGAAGGGGCCGCTGCGCGCTGCTTCGCGGCCCAGCAGGCTGGCGCACAGCGAAGCTTCCAGTTCCACACGCACGCTTTGCGCGTGGGTGCTGTTATCGAGCTGGTCCACCAGCAGCATGGCCAGCGCCGTGGTCTTCACGGTGTCGAAGCCGAGCAGGGAGATGGCGCGGGAAATGGTGGTGACGGTGGCGCCCGCCATGGTGCGGTATTGCGGCGTGTTCGCCAGGCGCAGCACTTTCTGCGTCAGGGCCACGTCGGACAGCACGTAATACGCCAGGCTGTTGGTGCCCTGGTCGTCGGAATCCACCAGCTCCACCACGCGCGCGACGGCGCCGCCGAGGGCGAACAGGCCTTCGTCTGCCGTGAGTTTTTTGAGCAGGTTTCCCCTGACCGGTCGGGGCTCCAGATGTATTGCCATTTTTCAACAACCGTTAAAATATTTACAGGCAATCCATTGTAGCCCGTGCCGGGCCGGCCTTGCGCTATATTCGGCGTTTGCGCTGCGGCGGCAGGCGTCTTCCGGGGCGGATGTTGTATTTGCGGAGCAGTTCTTCGTAAAGCGTGCTCAGGGCATTGAGCTTGGGGTTGACCGGGTCAAGGCGGCGCACATTGGCAATCAGGTCCAGGGCGCTGGCGCCGAGGTGGTCTTCCCAGCCGGTGTGCTCCAGGCACTTGAGCACAGCCACCGCCGCATTGAACACCACCTGGGGATTGTCCGGCAGGCGCTGCACCGCCTCCAGCATGATCTCGACGGCGCCGGCGAAGTCGCCTTCCTTGGCTTTCTGGGCGCCGGCCGCCACCATGCGCGCCACGTCCATGCGGCTTTCGGTGGCGAGGCGCTGCGCCATGTCGCCGTGGCCTGCGCCTTCCAGCATGGAGACGGCGCGCGTGAGGGCGTGGCTGCCGCCCGCATTGCGCATTACCTCGCGCATCACTTCTTCCGCCATCTCTTCCTTGCCTGCATTCAGGGCGGCCAGCGCCAGCGCCATCTTGAGGTCGTCCGATACGGCGGACGAGGCGCGCACGCCGTTCATCGCGGCCTGCACTGCCTGCTCCAGGCGCGCGGTTTCGCCGGTGTAGTCGTGCAGCATGGCCGAGGAGATGGCGCTGCACACCTCGCGGTTGGGGGCAGTGGCCAGGGCCTTGTCCAGGTCGCGGATGACGGAAGCGGCCTGCACCGGGTCGCCCTTGCGCACCAGCGCCTGCACCAGCCGCGCATGGTCTTCGGGATCGCGGAATTCGGAGAAGCGCGCGCGGTTCACTACCTGCCGCAGCGCTTTCTCGGCGGTTTCGGTATCGCCCGCTTCAAAGGCTACTTCGCCCAGCTTGCGCAGGCGGCGGATGGCATGCGGCGACAGGCCCACAGCGTTGCTCAGCACGGCCTGCGCCTGTTCCATCTGCCCTTCGTGTTCATGGGTGCGCGCCAGCCAGTCGTAGGCGTCGAGGAAGCGGCGGTTCTGGCCCAGCAGTTCTTCCAGCACTTCACGCGCCTGCTGTACTTCGCCGCGCATGAACATGGTTTTCGCCTGGCCCAGGCGGGCCCAGTGGATGGCCTTGGTTTCCCACAAATCGGCGTAGATCGGTTCCGCTTCCCAGGGCTCGCCCAGCAGCAGATAGGTTTCGGCGCGCAGGCGCATGAAGTCAGGCGCGAAGCGCGGCTGCTTGAACTCCTGTTCCTTGCAGGCCTCGATGGCGGCACGGTGATCGCCCAGCTCGATCAGCTCATACACCGGCAGCAGCGCGTCGCGCTTCTCCAGCGAGCGGGCAATGCGCTCCAGCATGCTCTCCGCCGTGAAGGGCTTGAGAATGTAGTCGTTGGGCTGCAGCTCGGCCACGCTGACCACCTTGCTGAACTGGCCCTCGCCCGTCACCATGAAGAACATGGCGGAAGGCTGCATCAGGCGGTGGTGGCGCAGGTCTTCCAGCAGCTGCTGGCCGTCCTGCCCGCCATCCAGCTCGTATTCGCACAGGATGAGGTCGTAGTTGCGCGTGTTCAGGGCGCGGATGGCCTGGGTGGAATTGGCAACGTCGTCAATTTTGCTGAGCCCGAACAGGCTCAGCATATTGTGCAGGCTGGCGCGCATGCCGGCATGGGGCTCGACAACCAGTGCGGTAAGGCTCTTGAGATCGGTCATGGCAGACGGCGGCAGTACGCGGGCGTGGTTTCCTCAGCTGGCGCCGTGGCTGGGATCGCGCGCCACCACGTCTTCCAGCGCCTGCACCACTTCCGGGTCGAACTGGGCGCCGCTGCGGTCGCGGATGTATTGCATCACTTCCGGGTGCGGCCACGGATCCTTGTAGGTGCGCTCGTGCAGCAGGGAGTCGAACACATCCACCACCGAGACGATGCGGGCCGACAGCGGAATGTCCCTGCCCTTCAGGCCATTCGGATAGCCGCGGCCATCGAAGTGCTCGTGGTGGGCGCCCGCGATTTCGGCGCCGAAGGTCAGGTAGCTCGGGCCGTCCACCATGCTTGCCGCCTTCTCCAGCACGGAGCGGCCCACATTGGCATGGTTCTGCATCACGGTTTTTTCTTCCGGCGTGTGGGGGCCGGGTTTCAGCAGGATGGCATCCGGTGTGGCCACCTTGCCCACGTCGTGCAGGATGCTGGCGAGGCCGATCATGTCCAGCAGCTGCGGGCTCAGTTCATCGCCATATACACCGCGCTCTTTCAGGCGCTCGGCAATCGCGGTGGACAGGCGCTGCACGCGGCGCACATGGCCGCCCACGCCGCCGTCGCGGAATTCGGCCAGGTCGGCCAATGCAACCACCGTTGCTTCCTGCGCCTTGCGCAGCTGGCCGAACATATAGAGGTTGTCGAAGGCGGCGGCGATGCGCTCGCAGAACACTTCCAGCAGGTCGCGCTGGATCTGGGCCAGCGGCCAGGGCGGCGTGACGCTGATGGCCACGTCGCGCTTTTCCTGGGTGTGGATGAACAGCACATTGGCCGGGTGGTCGAACTGGCTTTTCTTTTCGGTGAAGGCCTTGGCGATGGTGGGCCACAGCGCGTGGTCGGCCGGCATATGCTCGCCTTCCGCCAGCGGGGAATAGTTGCCGGTGGCCGCCACCACGGTGGTGTCGCCGGTATCCTGCTGCATCAGGCACAGCACGCCATCGGCGCCCACATCGAGGATGGCGGAGACCTGGTTCAGCACCCCGGAAGCGAATTCGCGCAGCGAATGAATCTGATACAGGTTGGTGGCGCCCGCCAGAATCTTGCCCAGGCCCACGCGGCTGCGCTCCAGCATGTTCAGGCTCTCGTAGGCGCGCAGCGCCGAGATGACCGTGGTGAACAGCTTCTGCGTGGTGAGCTCGGTCTTGGCCTTGTAGTCGTTGATGTCGTATTCGATGATGACGCGCTGCTCCGGCGCCTGGCCCGGCTGGCCGGTGCGCAGCACCACGCGCACGATGGCGTTGTGCAGCTCCTCGCGGATGCGGCGCGCCAGCAGCAGGCCGGCGTCGTCGGTTTCCATCACTACGTCCAGCAGCACGAGGGCGATGTCCGGGGTTTCGCTGAGGATCTTGAAGCCTTCCTTCGCGCTGTAGGCGGAGAACAGTTCCAGCTCGCGTCCCTTGAAGGATACATTGCGCAGGGCAAGGCGGGTGACGGCGTGCACGTCCTGGTCGTCATCGACGATCAGCACGCGCCACAGGCGCTGCTCAGGAGGCGTGATGTCTGCCGATTGCTCTTCCTCTTCTTCCAGCAGCCAATCGTCCTCGCCGCCATGCGATTCCGTCATACACTCTCCTCTTGCGAAGGGGGTCACAGGTGGTTCCCAGCATAATCAGTATTTAATATGCTGACAACCATAAATTGCCATCTCGCAAATGGACTGCAACTCTGGTACGCTTTGACAACACTGTCATTCACGAGGATAGCTCACCATGCAAGACACGCAAGTGCAGGACGGCGGCGCAGACGGTCTCGGCCGCGAGTTTCTCGCCTTCACACTGGGCAAGGAAGAATACGGCATCGATATCCTGAAAGTGCAGGAGATCCGCGGCTATGAAGCGGTAACCCGCATCGCCAATGCGCCGGAATTCATCAAGGGCGTGATCAACCTGCGCGGCATCATCATTCCGGTGGTGGACATGCGCATCAAGTTCCGCCTCGGCGAGCCGGTGTACGACCAGTTCACCGTGGTCATCATCCTGAACATCAAGGGCCGCGTGGTGGGCATGGTGGTGGACAGCGTGTCCGACGTGACCACGCTGACGCCGGACCAGATCAAACCTGCGCCGGAAATGGGCACCGCCTTCAGCACCGAATACATGATCGGTCTCGGCACCGTGGGCGAGCGCATGCTGATCCTGATGGACATCGACAAGCTGATGTCCAGCTCCGAGATGGGCCTGATGGAATCGCTGGCGAGTTAAGAAGCGTCGGCGCGGTTGCGGTGGGCGGCGCAGCCGCCCAGGTCGATGTTCTGGTAGCGGATTTCGTACTTGCCGTTGACCAGGTTGTTGACCACCAGCTTGTCGTGCGGCTGCACGAAGGCGTAGCGCACATTCGAGCGGCGGTCCATGTCGTAGACCTTGATGAAGACCGGCGAGGCATTGCTGCTGTTATCCAGCGTGAGCGACATGTCTTCGCCCTTGTTCCCCACCGGATAGCCATCCACATAGCCTGAGCGGGCCGGCCACGGTTCGCCGTTCGGCGCCACCAAAGCCGGCGTTTCATTTTCACAATCGGTGCCGCTGGCGCCGGAGCTGGGCAGGATGACCTGCGACAGGGCCAGCACCTTGATCGGCGCCGGACGCGCTGGATCGGCTTCCGCCGCCAGCGCCTTGCCGCCGGCCCAGCCATCCTGCGCTTCTCCCGCCTCGCGCTCCACGCGCGGATAGCTGCGGGTGGCGGCACTGGCCGTCAGTTCGCCGGCCGGCGGCTTGCCGCCCCAGGCGGCTGCCAGCACGGTCGATACCTGGCGCGGCTCCGTCACCGTCATCACGCCGGCCACCCAGCCCGCCGCCAGGCAGCTGCTGGTGGTGGCCCACCAGCGCCAGTTGCGCAGCATGGGACGGCGGCGGCGCATCGGCTCCACCGGCTCGGGCCAGGCCTGGGCCGGCGTGTCTACATGGTGGTTGCGGTGGTCGTCATGGCGGGTGCTTTCCAGCCATTCGATCTCGAATTCTTCCTGGGCGATCCACTCATCGTGCTCCTTGCGGCGCTGCGGGTCGGACAGCGTGCCGTAAGCAGTGTTGACAATGGCCATGATGCGCGCAGCCTTCTCATCACCCGGATTCTTGTCAGGGTGGTATTTCTGGCTGAGCGCCTTGTAGGCAGCACGCACGACCTCCTGCGGAGCGCCGCGCGACACCTTCAGGTTGTCATAGTGAGTATGGATCTTTCCCATCGTTCCAATATTGTCAGCGGCGCGCCACGACGGGCTTACGCGCCAGATCAATCATGATAGCCGAAGTTTCAAGAAGATTCGCGTCCGAAATGTCAGGAAAAGTGGCTTCTTTTCTACAAACGGTGGCTGCGGTCGGCCGCCAGGATGGCCGAAGGCAGCTCCACATCCTTTCCGACCACCAGAACCTTGAAGAGTTCCCCCATTTCGGCCGGGGATACCAGCTTTTGCAGGGCATTCGCTTGCGGCATGTAAGCCAGTACGTCGGACGGGTCGGTGCGCAGCAGCAGTTCGCCGATGCCCGCCGCCAGCAGGAAGTGCGCCTGGCTCATATAGGCCAGCACCTCGGCGCCCGCATCCTGCGCCGCCAGCGCCATGGCCGTGAAGTCCACGTGGGCGGTGATGTCCTGCAGGCCGGGCAGGTAGAAGGGATCCGGGTGGGCGTGGTGGCGGTAGTGGCACATCAGCGTGCCCTGCTCGCGGTCCGGGAAATAGTATTCGTGGGCCGGGAAGCCGTAATCGAGCAGGATGGCGGCGCCGGCGCGGCTGCGCGCCAGCATGGCGCCCAGCGTGGACATGAAGCCGCAGGCCGTGCCATGCAGCTCGGTCAGGTAACCTTCGTGCAGTTGCTCCGCCTCCGGGATCTGCTTTGCGATCTGGGCCTGCAGGGCGGCATCCGGCACCCCGTCTTCCCAGGCGAAGGCGCCGTCGCGGATGGTCACCAGCTGCTCGCGCCAGCCGTCCGCGCGTTTTGCCGCGATGTGCACGGGCATGGCGTCCAGCACTTCGTTGCCCAGCACTACGCCATCCCAGGTGTCGGGGAAGCCGTCCAGCCACTGCACCTGGGGAAAATCGCGCAGCGCCTCCTGCTGGCGGGCGCGCAGTTCGCCGGACAGTTCCACGATGGCATAGCGCTTCAGCGCCACGCCCTGGGCCGCCAGTTCGGTGAGGATATCGCGCGCCAGCTTGCCGGTGCCGGCCCCGAATTCGAGGATCCGCGGCCCGGATTGGGGGATAATAGCGGCGGCAACCCGCGCCAGCGCCGCGCCGAACAGGGAACTCAGTTCGGGCGCAGTTGTAAAATCGCCATCCTTGCCCAGTTTGGCGGCGCCGCCGCTGTAGTAGCCGAGCTGCGGCGCGTACAGCGCCAGCTCCATGAAACGGGCAAAGGACATCGGACCGCGTTCGATTTCGGCGGCAATCTGCTGCTGCAGGGCGTGGGACGCGGCAAGGGCGTCGCTGGAAGGTGCTGGGAGAGACATCCCGGCATTGTAGCGGTTCGGCGCCCCGCCCAACACTAAGGCACACATGACAAGCACGCAAGCACCCGGCGCACACGCGCCCTCTCCCTCCGGCCGCGCCCCCGTGGCGCTGGTGACCGGCGCCGGCCGCCGCCTCGGCCGCGCCATTGCGCTGGGCATGGCGCGCGCGGGCTGGGATATCGCCGTTCACTACCGCGCTTCGGAAGCGGAAGCGCAGCAGGTGGCGGACGAAATCCGCGCGCTGGGCCGCCGCGCCGCCACCCTGCATGCGGAACTGGCCGACGAAGCAGCCGTGCGCCGCCTGCTGCCCGCCGCCATTGAGGCGCTGGGCGCGGTGGACTGCGTGGTGAATAACGCTTCGCTGTTCGACTACGACAGCGCCGCCGACTTTTCCATGCAGAAGCTGGACGCCCATATGCACGCCAATGTGGCCGCGCCGCTGCTGCTGGCGCAGGCCCTGCATGCCGCCACGCCGGACGGCGCCCAGGCCGCGGTAGTGAACCTGCTGGACCAGAAGCTTTATAATCTCAATCCCGATTTCCTGTCCTATACCCTGTCCAAGGCGGCGCTGCATACGGCAACGACGATGCTGGCGCAGGCGCTGGCCCCGAAAGTCAGGGTAGTCGGCGTGGCGCCTGGCATCACGCTGGTGTCCGGCGAGCAGAGCGAAGCAGGCTTCGAAAAGGCCCACACGCAGACGCCGCTGGGCCGTTCCAGTACGCCGGAAGATATTGTGCAGGCCGTGCTGTATGCCGCTACCGCGCGCGCCGTCACCGGCACCACGCTGCTGGTCGATGGCGGCCAGCACCTGCTGCCGCTGCCGCGCGATGTGATGTTTGTCGCCCAATAAACGTATTCATTAAAGGTTTTCACCATGCTGTCCGCCCTGCTCCACCCGCGCCTGCAAGACTGCCGCCGCCTCTTCCTGCGCAATTACGAAGTGCTGATCAATATCGGCGTCCACGATTTCGAGAAGAAGGGCGAGCAGCGGGTGCTGATCAATGTGGACCTGTATATCCCGCTGGCCGTCTCCACGCCGCGCGAGGACGAACTGGAAGAAGTGGTGGACTACGACTTCATGCGCGAAACCATCGCGCGCCGCATGGCCCAGGGCCATGTGCACCTGCAGGAGACCCTGTGCGACGACGTGGTGGCCGCCATGCTGGCCCACCCGAAAGTGCGCGCGGCGCGCGTATCGACGATGAAGCCCGATGTGTATCCCGACTGCGAAGGCGTGGGCGTGGAAGTGTTCCGTATCAAGGATGAAGCATGAATGCAGTGATCGATAAAAGCACGGAGAAGCAGGCCTTCGAAAACAACAAGCTGCACAAGCGCCTGTGCCGCCTGGTGGGCCAGGCCATCGGCGATTTCAATATGATCGAAGAAGGCGACAAGGTCATGGTCTGCCTGTCCGGCGGCAAGGACAGCTACGCCCTGCTCGACATCCTGATGACGCTGCGCGAACGGGCGCCGATCAACTTCGACATCGTGGCCGTGAACCTGGACCAGAAGCAGCCGAACTTCCCGGCCGATGTGCTGCCCGCCTACCTGGAAAAACTGGGCGTGCCGTATCACATCGAAAACCAGGACACCTACAGCATCGTCAAGCGCCTGATCCCGGAAGGGAAAACCACCTGCTCGCTGTGCTCGCGCCTGCGCCGCGGCATCCTGTACCGCGTGGCCGATGAACTGGGCGCCACCAAGATCGCGCTGGGCCACCACCGCGACGACATCCTGGAAACCTTCTTCCTCAATATGTTCTTCGGCGGGAAGATCAAGGGCATGCCCGCCAAGCTGCAGTCGGACGACGGCAAGCATGTGGTGATCCGTCCCCTGGCCTATGTGAAGGAAGAGGACACGGAGCGCTATGCCGAAGTAAAAGGCTTCCCCATCATCCCGTGCGACCTGTGCGGCTCACAGGAAAACCTGCAGCGCAAGCAGATCAAGGCCATGCTGCGCGAATGGGAGAAGAAGCATCCGGGCCGCGTGGAGAACACCTTCTCGGCCCTGTCCACCGTGGTGCCGTCGCACCTGATGGACCGTGAGCTGTTCGGCTTTGCGGACCTGAAGGCGGACGGCGTGGCCAGCCCGCTGGGCGATATCGCCTTCGACGAGGAGCCCTGCGCGCCGCCTGCACAAACCGTCCAGCTGCAGCTGCACAGGGAGTGATGCCGTGAAAATTTAACAATTTGCGTTGTGATCTTACAACTTACATATTGTTACAAACCGCGATCTGGCTGAGCATAGTGGTTCTCGACATTGAATATGGAGAACCATTGTGGATCTGTCGCAACAGCGCTTTGACGCGATCATAGAGCGCATCTACGCGACACTGGACGACGCCGCCAACTGGCGCGGCGTGCTCGAAGATATCAACGATGCCTTCGGCACGCGTGCCGTCCACATGCTGGCCTTTGATGGCCGCAACGGCTCGCTGTCCTACAGCGAGGGCGCCGACATGGCGCCCCAGATCGACATGGAATACATCCAGAAATTCCAGTTCACCGATCCGCGCGTGCAGCTGCTGCGCGAGCAGAAGGAGAGCGAATGGGTGCATTGCCATGAATGGTTTGACGAGGACTTCGTCGCCGCCAGTCCCTTTTACCAGGAATTCCTGATCCCGCACGGCGCGCGCTACCTGTCGGCCTGCAAGCTGGTGGAAAACGAACGCGCCACCATCCTGATGGCCTGGCTATGCCGCCCTGAAGACGGGCCGCTGACGGCGCAGGCGCTGGAGTTTGCCAACCGCCTGCGCCCCCATCTCAGCCGCGCCTGCCGTGTGGGGCTGGACCATTTCGTCTATTCCACGCAGGCGCTGGTGGGCAGCGCCCTGGTCAACAAGCTGCACCAGCCGGTGGTGCTGTTGACGACGAACGGCGAAATCATGCAGATGAACCAGGCCGCCAAAGGGCTGCTGCAGCGCACGCCGCTGGTGCAGGTGGCCGATGGCCGCCTGGTGCTGCCGGAACGCTACCGCCAGACCTTCGCCGACCATTGCATTGCGCTGGAAAACCAAGTGCGCTTCGGCAGCGGCGAGGGCGCCCCCGATGCCAACCTGCAGTCGCTGCGCATCGAAAGCGAGGGGAGCGACGCGCCGGACATGGTGTACGCCTTCTATTCCATGCTGCTGCCGGAACGGGTGATGGGCTCCTTCGGCCTGCGCCCGCTGGTGATGCTCTTCCTCTACCACCCCGGTTCGGCGCAGGTGATCGATTCCAGCCTGCTCACCGCGGCCTTCGGCCTGTCGCATGCGGAATGCCGCATCGCCACCATGCTGGCCGACGGCATGCACCTGAAAACCATCGCCGATACGCTGGGCGTGCAGTACGATACGGTACGCAAGCAGCTGCTGTCGATCTACCAGAAAACGTCCACCAACCGCCAGCCGGAACTGGTACGCCTGCTGCTGCACATGCCGGCCGCCACGGTGCAGCGCGCCATCGAGCCATTGCAGAAAGCCCTGCCGTGAACCAGAAGATTTTCATCAGCGTTGCCGCCTACCTGGACCCGATGCTGTTCTTCACGCTGAACGACGCGCTCACCAAGGCCGCGCAGCCGCTGCTGTTGTCCTTCGGCGTGGTGGACCAGCATGTGGAAGACCAGCGCGCATCGATTTCCTCGCTGCCCTATGCGCGCCAGGTGCGCTATGTGCACGTGCATCCGGAAGATACGCTGGGTGTGAGCTGGGCGCGCAACACGGCCTTCAGCCTGTATGACAACGAGGCCTTCCTGCTGCAGGTGGATTCGCACACGCTGTTCGAAAAGGGCTGGGACAACCAGCTGCGCGCGCAGCATGCCGCGCTGCGCGAACGTTCGGCAAAACCCATCGTCAGCACCTATCCCTACCGCTTCGATATGGTGGACGGCGTGCCGCAATACACGCCGGGCGAAGGCAAGACGGCGCTGGTGCTGCGCCCGCATCCCGAAAAAATGCCGACGGCCGATGATGCGGTGATGCGCTTCCAGGGCCGCCACCTGTTTACCGACCAGCCGGTGATGGGCTGCCATGTGTCCGCAGGCTTCCTGTTCGCCTCAGGCCAGTTCGTGGAAGAAGTGCCTTACGATCCCTACCTGTACTTCCACGGCGAGGAGCAAAGCCTTGCGGTGCGCGCCTTCACGCGCGGCTGGGATATCTTCCATCCGCTGATCGTGCCGCTCTACCACCTGTACAAGACGGAAGGCACACCCTACGCCACCCACCACTGGTATGGCGAAACGGATGCGAAGCGCGCCTTCCAGTCCGCCTACCTGACCGAACGCGCCAGGCAGCGCCTGAACCGCCTGCTGATGGGCGACGGGCTGCCGGGCGCCTACGGCCTGGGCACGGCGCGCAGCATGGACCAGTACCGTGAACTGAGCGGGATCGATTACCGCACGCAGACAGTCACCGATCCCTTCAACGGCCAGCTCTGCTGACCGCTTCCCTTATGGCACAGGAATCTGCGCCACGAAGGTCACTTCGTTGCTCGCATCCCCAGCGTAGTCGCGCTGGCCGTCGTGATCCAGGTCGTTCCAGATCTGCACCGTGACGCGCTCCACATTCACCAGGTAATCCACCTCATTTACGCTGTTAACGCGGAAGCGGTAGCCCGCATCGTAGGCAGCGCCGTCGGCGCCGGACATGCCCGTGGTCAGCGCAGTCAAGACCACGGCACTGGCTTCGGAGGAGTTGCTGACATAAACCTCCAGCACATCCTGTGCCGCATTGCCCTGCGGGTCGGTGCCCGCGTTGGCGCCGCCGTCGTAGTAGTTGGTGCCCGTGCCCAGCGTGACATTGTCGCCATAGCCGCTGGCGGTGATGGTGTCGTCGCCCGCGCCGAGATCCGCGAACACGCCGCGGCCCACGGTGCCCAGCAGCGCAAGGCCGGAAGTGCTCAGCTGCGAGCTGACGACGACGGTGTCGCTGCCAAGGCTGCCGTTGAACCAGGCCAGGTGCATATAGGTGGACAGCAGGTTGCCGGACGGGTCTTTCGTTGCGTCCGACGCATTTACCTGCTGCTCGTTGACCATGACCGACAGCGGAATCTGGCGCAGGAACTGCGACTCGCCCGGATCGCGCATGCCGTTGCCGTTGCTGTCCGCATAGGTGAAGATGTTGACCGCTTCCACATTCTTCACATAGTCGGTCTCGTCGCCGGACACGATCTTGAACTGATAGCCCTCGCTGAACGCCACCTGGTCCGCGCCGGTGCTGCCGGCGTCCAGCACGGTGGCCGTGGCCGCATTGCCGGCGGCGGCATTGGCGACATAGATCTCCAGCGTATCCGAAGGACGCTGCCCATCCGGCGTGGTGCCGCCGTTGGCGCCGCCGTCCACGCGGTTGGTGCCCGCGCCTGCCACAATATTGTCCGAGAAGGCGGAACCCGTGATGGTGTCGTTGCCCGCTCCCATGTCGAAGTACATGCCGCGGCCATGCGCCTGCATCAGGTCGCGCAATGGCTGCGGCAGCACGGCCGCATCGGCCACGTCGTTGGCGAAGCCGCCGTTCGCCCAGGCGAAGTGGCGGATATCCGCCAGCGGCCTGCCGTCCGACGCCCTGGTCGGGTCGCCGTCCTTCAGCGTGATGCTGCCGTACTGGGTGGCCAGCACGACATCGCGCGCCCACGCAGCCTGCGGTCCCGGCTGGCCAATGCTTACCGTCACCAGCTCGATATTCTTCACATAATCGATCTCGCTGCCGTTGATGATCTTCACCGTGTACCCGGCGCTGTAGGCCGTGGCGTCGGCGCCGGTCGAAGAGCCGTCGAGCTGGATCGCCTGCACGGCATTCGCCCCCGCCTGGTCGTTGACGAAGATTTCGAGGATGTCCTTCGCATTGCCGTACCACGGGTGGGTGCCGGCATTGGCGCCGCCGTCGATACGGTTGGTGCCGGCGCCCGCATAGATCAGGTCACTGTAGCCGGTGCCGGTGATCGTGTCGTCGCCGCCCGCGAAGGCGAACTGCGCCCCCCGGCCGTAGGTGCTCATCAGCGCCTGCACGGCGGAGGAGAAGCCGGTGGCCGCATTGAAGTTGTCGTTGCCGTTGGTGCCGTATGCCTCGGCGAAGAAGTCCAGCTCCTCCATGGGCACCGCGGCGCCATCCGGCAGCGCCGCCTTGCTGCTGTCGAGGTTGGAAGGCTTCGCTTCCCAGGTACGGGTCTGGAACTGCACCGTGGTGCTGCCGCTGGCCGCCAGTGCGCCGCCAAAACCCTGGCTGCCTTCGTTGCCGTCGTTGAAGACCCAGTCGATGGTCACGCTCGACGGCGGCGTGCCGCTGCTGTTGGCGTAGCCGATGCCGTGCAGTACGCGGGTGACCATGCCCTGCACCGCGATGTCGTTGAAGTGGATGGTCAGCGTGCCGGCGTTGCTGTTGGCCCAGCCCACCTGGATACCATTCACGCGCAGCTCGCCGTTCTGGAAGCTGACCTCGCCCACGCCGACGAAGATATCGCTCGCATCGGCGCCGCCCTGCCGGCTCAGCGTCAGACTGGCACCTGCATAGTTGCCGCGCGCCGCCAGCTGCGCATCAAAGATGGCCGCATTCTCGTTCAGCGCTTCCGCAAATACGCCGTTCATCACCACCGTATTGCCCAGCGTGGAAGCAGGCGAGGGATTGAAGCTCGTGTCGCGCGAGCCGTCGGCATTCAGGCGGATCAGCACATTGCTCTGGTTGAAGTCCATGTCATTCTGGGTGCTGCCGAAAATGACGATCTTGCCATTCACCAGCTGCAGCGCATACGCCTGGTCGCCGATGCCCAGCACCGGCAGGTAGACCGAGCCGTTGTTGCCGAAGCTGGCGTCGATGCTGCCGTCCGCATTCAGGCGGCCGAGCAGGAAGGCCGCGCCTATGCCCTGCGAATTGCCGTTCACGGTGGCCAGGGTGAGTATCTTGCCGTCGGCCAGCAGCTCGGTAGCAGCGGTACGGTCCGAGCCGTCGCCGATGTGCAGCTTGACCAGGCCGTTATTGCCGAAACCGGTATCGCGCGAGCCGTCCGCATTCAGGCGCAGCCATGCGTTATCAAGGTCGCTCGCCGTCGTGGTTCCGGTGCGGAACTGGCCGGACAGCAGCAGCTTGCCATCGGCCTGTACCTTGATGCTGGTGGCCACGTCGGAGCCTACGCCGACCGGCACCAGCACCTTGCCGCCGGTACCGAAGCCGGTATCCAGCGTGCCATCGGTGTTGACGCGCACCGCCATGAAATCGGGATTGGCGCCCACGCCCGAGCCGGCGATGACCAGCTTGCCATCGGCCTGCAGCGCGGCCGATGCCGCGTTATCGCCTGAGCTCAGGTCCAGCACCAGCTTGCCATCGCCATCGAAGCTCGTGTCCAGGCTGCCGTTGGCATTCAGGCGCAGCACCGCCAGGTCGGCGCCGCCGCCGGCCGAACCGACCACGGTGATCTTGCCGCTGGCCGGATCGGCCAGCAGCTTGCTGACCGTATCGCGTCCGGCGGAGAAGGACACGGTCTGGTAGCCGCCGCTGCCGAAGCTGGTATCCAGCGAGCCGTCGGCGTTCAGGCGCATCACGCGCACGTCCGCGCTCTCACGCGGCTGGGTTCCAACGGCCACCAGGAGCTTGCCGTCGCTGAGCTCAAGCGGACCGGCCACCGTATCGTAGCTGGTCGGCAGTGTGACGCGTCCGCTGGTACCGAAGGTGTTGTCCTGGCTGCCGTCCGCATTCGAACGGTTCAGCACCAGCACATAGTTTGAATCGTCCGGCGATTCACGGTAATAGGAAACGGCGAGCAGCTTGCCGCTGGCCAGCACGGTGCCGCCCAGCACGCCGAAATCGGTGCCTGCATTGTCCAGGGCCACACCCGGCGCCACGCCGCTGAAGGTCGGCGCCGTATTCGTGGTCAGCGCCACGCCGCGTGAGTATGTCACCTCGTTGACTGCGGAATCGCTGCTGTAATCACGCTGGCCGTCGCCGTCCTTGTCGTTCCAGACCTGGATATTGACCTGCTCGACGTTCTTCACGTAGTCGGTTTCCGTTGCGCCGTTGACGACCTTGAAGCGGTAGCCCGCGGCATAGGCCGCGCCGTCGGCGCCGCTCATGCTGCTGGTGAGCGCGGTCACGGCCACGGCATCGGCTTCCGCCGTGTTCGCGGTGTACACCTGCAGCATGTCGACTGCCGGGCTGCCGTTGGTCATGGTTCCCGCATTGGCGCCGCCATCGATGTAATTGGTGCCGGCGCCGCCCGTGAAGTCGTCGCCGAAGCCGCTGCCGGTGATGGTATCGTCGCCGCCGCGCCCATCCACCCACACGCCGCGGCCATAGCTGGCCATCAGCGCCTGCGTGGCCGAACTCACGTCGGCCGCTGCATTGAAGGTGTCGGAATTCAGCGAGCCTTCGCCCCAGGCGAAGCTGCCCATCGATGCCAGCGGCTGGCCGTCGGCGGTCTTGGTGGCGTCGGTCGTGCTGACCCTTATCTCGTTGACGAACATGGACAGCGGAATGTCGCGTACCCAGGTGGTTTCGCTGCCATCCATCACGCCGTTGCCGTTGGCATCGTTCCAGACCTGGACCGATACCATCTCGATGTTTTTCACATAATCGATCTCGCTGCCGTTGACGATCTTGTTGGTGTAGCCGGCATTGAAGGCTGCCAGGTCGTCGCCGGTGGAGGCGGCGCTCAGCTTGCTTGCCGTGACGGCTGCAGCAGCGGCGCTGTTTGCCGCATACACGATCAGCATGTCGCGGCCGGCGGCGGTGCTGCCCGGCGCCGTGCCGGCATGGGCGCCGCCGTCGGCATAGTTGGTGCCGCGGCCAAGCACAATGATGTCGCTGTAGCCGGTGCCGCCCACGGTGTCATTGCCGGCGCCCATGAAGTAGTAGGCGCCGCGCTGGAACTCCGTCATCAGCGACTGGGTGGTGGCGCTGAAGGAGGCCAGGCTGACCGAATCGGCGTTCGCGGTGCCGTCCACGAAGCCCATGAAGGTCATGGCGCTGAGCGGAATAGGCACGCTGGCGTTGTTGACGGTCTGGTATTCCGTGCTCAGCGACGGATCGGCCTTGCTGCGTTCCACCGATTCGATCACCGGTGCAATCTGCACGGTGGTGCTGGCCGTGGCCGCATAGGCCGTGCCCAGGCCCTGCGCTCCCGTGTTGCCATCGCTGAAGGTCCAGTCGATGACCAGCGAGGAAGGCGGCGTTTCGCTGCTGTTGCGGTAGGCGATGCCATGCATCGCGCGGTTGACCATGCCCTGATTGGACTGCGCATTGAAGCTCAGCGTGAGTGTGCCGCCGGACTGGGCCACGGTGCCGATCACCACGCCGCCCACGCTCAGGTTGCCGTTGGCGAAACTGACTTCGCCGGAGCCGGAGAAGATGTCGTCGGCAGACGCCCCGCCGTGGCGCACCAGGGTCAGCGTCGCGCCGGCGTAGCTGCCCTTCGCATTCAGTTCCGCATCGTAGATCGATGCATTGGCGTCGAGGACGGCCGGATACAGGCTGCTGGCGACAAGGGTGCCGCCGACGGTATTGGCCTGGCCTGCGGCGAAGCTGCTGTCCAGGGTGCCGTCCGCATTCAGGCGCGCAATCACACTGCCCACGTTGAACTGCATATCGTTGGCGGTGGTGCCGAACAGCACGATCTTGCCGTTGACCAGGGCGAGCGAGGCCACCTGGTCGGCCAGTCCATGGCCCGGCAGGGAGGCGATGCCATCCGTGCCGAAGGTCTTGTCGAGCGTACCGTCCGCGTTGTAGCGGGTAATGGCGAACTGGCCGCCGAAGGAGCCGGTGACCTGGGAATTGATGGTGCCGGCAGTGAGGATCTTGCCGTCGCCCTGGACCTGGATCGCGAAGATACGGTCGTTCAGGTTGCCGACATGGGTGATCACCTTGCCGGCCGTGCCGAAGCTCGTATCCAGCGTGCCATTGGCGTTCAGGCGTACCAGCGACATGTCCCAGTCGCTGTCGGCGGCAGTGCCGCTGCGGCTGTAGCCGGCGGCGAGCAGTTTGCCGTCTGACTGCTGCGTGACCACGTAGGAAGCGTCGTTGCCCACACCGACCGGCAGGATCAGCTTGCCGCCCGAGCCGAATGTGCTGTCGAGCGTGCCGTCGGTGTTCACGCGGATCAGGCCATAGTCGGGCGCAGTGCCGGTGGTGACGGTCCCCGACACCACAATCTTGCCATCCTGCTGCAGCAGCGCGCCATTGGCGGTATCGGCGCCGGTGCCCACCGGCACCACCAGCTTGCCGTTGCCATTGAAGCTGGTGTCCAGGCTGCCGTCGGCGTTCAGGCGGATCAGGGTGAAGTCATTGCTCGCCGAGGTGCCGCTGTTGCCGGTGCCGGCCACAACGATCTTGCCGTCGCCCTGCAGCAGGATCTTGCGCGGCGTGTCGATGCCGGCGGCGACCGCCACCACCGCAGTGCCGCCGGTGCCGAAGCTGGTATCGAGCGAGCCGTCCGCATTCAGGCGCACCACCTTGACGTCTGCCGCGCTGCCCGGCGTGCCGACCGTGATCAGCACTTTGCCGTCGCCCTGCACTACCGGTGCAGCCCCCGAGGAGCTATAGGTGACCGGCAGTTCCACCCGGCCCGTGCCGCCGCCAAAGCTGGTGTCGACCGAACCGTCGGCGTTGCTGCGCGTGAGGTAGAGCGAGTAATTGTCGCCGTAGAGGGCGCTGTCGATATACGACAGGGTCAGCAGCTTGCCGTCTCCCAGCGCCACGCCGCCGACGATGCCGAAGTCCTGGCCGGCTTCCGTGATGCTGACGCCAGGCGCGGTGCCCTTGAAGGTCGGCGCCGTATTGGCCGCCAGCGAGATGGCGCGGCCCAGCGTGACTTCGTTGACGGTGGCATTGTTCGAATAATCGCGCACGCCGTCGCCGTCCTTGTCGTTCCAGATGCGCACGTTGACGCTGCTGATGTTCTTGACGTAATCGACCTCGGTGCTGCCGTTGCTGATCCTGAACTTGTAGCCGGCCGCGAAGGCGGCGCCGTCGGCGCCGCTCATGCCGGCGTCCAGCACCTGCACCTGCACGGCATTGGCCTGGGCCTGGCTGGAGACGAACATGTCCACCATATCGGTGGATTTCTGCCCGTTCGGCTGGCGGCCCGCGCTGCCGGCGCCGTCGATGTAATTGGTGCCGGCGCCGCCGCTCAGCACGTCGCCGTAGGCCGAGCCGACAATGGTGTCATCGCCTGCGCCCATGTCCACGGACACGCCGCGTCCGTTCTGCGCCATCAGGGCACGGGTGTCGGACGAGATGTCGGTGGCGGCATTGAAGCTCTCGTTCTTCGCCGTGCCTTCGGCCCAGGCATAGTAGGGAGAATTGCTCAGGTTGTTGCTGGTCGGCTGAATCTCATCGACGCGCAGCGCCAGCGAAATCCAGCGGCCGGTGCTGGTGCCGGCCACGTTGACCGACACCGCTTCGATATTCTTCAGGTAGTCCTTCTGGCCGGTGCTGCCATAGGTCACCATCCAGCTGTAGGCCGGATCGTCGGAGAGCGCGACCTGCACTGCCGACAGCTCGGTGCTGTTCGCCACCGAAATCTCGAATACGTCGCGGCCCTGCTGGCCGTTGGCGCCGATATTGTCGCCGCCGTCGATCTTCGAATTGCCCGCGCCGTTGACGAAGTTGTCCGAATAGCTGGTGCCGGTAATGGTGTCATCGCCGGCAGCGCCGTTGACCCAGGCGCCGCGCGAACTGGACGCCATGGCGCCGCGGGTGCCGGCCGACAGCAGCGCCGTATTGCCCGACAGGTCGATGGTCTCGCCGGCGGCCGTGCCGTTGACCCAGGCCAGGTGGTAGAGGCTGGCACTGGCGGCATCGTTCAGGTTCGCTTCGTCCACCACGACGGTGAGCGGGATATCGCGCACGAAGGTGCTGGTGGTACCGCTGACCAGCTCGATCGACACGCGCTCGATGCCCTTGATGTAGTCGGTTTCGCCATTGGCACTGACCTTGTGCGTATAGCCCAGCGCCAGCGCTGCCGCATCGGCGCCCGCCGTGGCGCCGGCCAGCGCAGAAACGCTGACTGCCGCCGCCGCAGCCTGCGAGACCACCGACACGTGCAGCACGTCGCGCGCCTGGCCGCCCCATGGCGGGCTGCCGCCGTTGGCGCCGCCGTCGATGTAGTTGGTGCCGGCGCCGGCGTTGATATCGTCGCCATAGGCCGAAGCCACGATGGTATCGTCGCCCGCACCCATGTCGAGGTAAATGCCGCGGCCATTGGTGGCCATCAGCGTGCGGGTAGCCGACGAGATGCCGGTGGATGCATCGAAGCTGTCGCCGAGCGAAGTGCCCTGCACCCAGGCATGGTGCATGGAATCGGCGGCATTGCCGCTGCCCGCGTCGATTTCGTTCACGTTCACTGCCAGCGGAATCCACTTGCCGGTGCTGGTGCCGTTGACGTTCACCGTTACCGCTTCGATATTGCGCAGGTAGTCTTTCTGGCCGGTGCTGCCGTACACCACCATCCAGGTGTAGGCCGCGTCGTCCGACGCCTCCACGCGGACCTCGTTCATTGCGGCGGTCGTGGCCACGCTGATTTCGAATACGTCGCGCGCCTGCTGTCCTGCCGGTCCCGCGTTGGCGCCGCCGTCGATATAGGAATTGCCCGTACCGTTACGGAAGTTGTCGCCGTAGGCGGTGCCGGTAATGGTGTCGTTGCCCGCGCCGCCATCCACCCACACGCCGTGGCTGTAAGTGCCCAGCGCCGTACGCAGCGGGGCGGACAGCAGGGAGGTAGCGCCGGACAGGTCGATCGTGTCGGCATTCTGCGTGCCCTCTACCCACGCAAGGTGGAAGGACTGGGCAATGCCTGCATCGGCCAGATTGGCCTCGCGCGCCACCACCACCAGCGGAATATCGCGCGCGAAGGTATTGGTGGCGCCGTCCGAAATCTCGATGCTGACGCGCTCGATGCCTTTTGCGTAAGTCACGTCGCTGCCTGCGCTGACCTTGTATTCATAGCCTGCGGTGAAGGCATCCAGCTCGGCGCCGGTGCTCGATGCGGAAAGCCTGGTCACCGTGACCGCATTCGCCGCTGCCTGGCTGGCGACGGTCACATGCAGCACATCCTGCGCCTTGCCACCCCATGGCGGGGAGCCGGCATTGGCGCCACCGTCCACGTAGTTGGTGCCCTTGCCCGCATTGATATCGTCGCCGAAGCCGCTGGCCACCACGGTGTCGTTGCCGTCGCCAGTATTCACCCAGATGCCGCGGCCATTGCTGGTCATCAGGGCCTGGGTAGCGCCCGAGATGGCGCTGGACGCATCGACATTATCGCCCTGCGCCGTGCCTTCAGCCCAGGCATAGTGCATCGAATTCGCCAGGTCGCCGCCCGCGCCGATTTCATGCACGCTGACTGCGAGGGGAATCCATTTGCCGGTCGAGGTGCCCGCGACATTGACCGCGATGGCTTCCACGTTCTTCAGGTAGTCCTTCTCGCCAGTGCCGTAGGTAACCATCCAGGTATAGGCCGGATCATCCGAAGCGGCGACCGTCACCGCGGACATGGCGGCCGTGCTGGCGACCGTCACTTCGAATACATCGCGCGACAACTCGCCCGCAGGGCCGTTATTGGCCCCGCCATCGATCCTGCTGTTGCCCGCGCCGTTGCGGAAGTTGTCGGCATAGCCGGTGCCGGTGATGGTGTCGTCGCCCGCGCCGCCATCGACCCACACGCCACGCTTCTGCGTATCCAGCGCGGTTTTCAGCGCGCCGGACAGCAGGCTGGTATTGCCCGACATATCGATCGTGTCTGCGCCCGCCGTGCCGCTGGTCCATGCGAGGTGGTAGTAGTTGCCGATCGAGGGATCGCTCAGATTGGCTTCGTTCACCACCACGGTCAGCGGAACGTCGCGCACGAAGGTGTTGGTGTTGCCGTCGGCGATTTCGATGCTGACGCGCTCGATGCCCTTGATGTAGCTGACGCTGCCGCCCGATACGACCTTGTGCGTATAGTTGGCGGCAGCCGCCGCCTGGTCTGCCGCGCTGCCCGTATTGGATGCGAGCTGGGTCACCGTGACGGCGCTGGCTGCCGCCTGGCTGGCCACGGTCACGTGCAGCACGTCCTGCGCCTTGCCGCCCCAGGGCGGGCTGCCGCCGTTCGCGCCGCCGTCCACGTAGTTGGTGCCGGCGCCCGCATTGATGTCGTCACCATAGGCGCTGCCGGTCACCGTGTCATTGCCGGCGCCCATGTCGGCCCAGATGCCGCGGCCGTGCGTCGCCATCAGCGCGGCGGTGCCCGAAGAGATCTCCGCGGCGGCGTCGAAGCTGTCGTCGAAGGCGCTGCCCTGCACCCAGGCCAGGTGCATCATGGCGGCGGGATCCTGCGAACCGCCAACCTCAGAGATATTGGTCACCAGCGCGATGCTGCGCAGGTAGCTGTTGTTCATGAAGACGTTAAGCTGTTCCACGCCTTTCAGGTAGTCGACTTCCGAGCCGTTGACCACCTTGATGCGATAGCCGGCCGCGTACTGCGCCGCGTCGGCGCCGCTGCTGCTGATGGCCGTGACGCTGAGCGCCGCATCTTCCGCGCTGCTGGCGACGAACACGTTCAGGGTGTCCATGGCCTTGTAGCCGCCCGGATCGGCGCCGAGGCTGGTGCCGCCATCGATCAGGTTGGTGCCCGTTCCGGCATTGATCACGTCGCCGTACGCCGAGCCGATGACGGTGTCATCGCCCGCACCCATGACGATGGAAGCGCCGCGGGTATAAGTACCCATGATGCCTTGCGTGGCGGACGAGATATCGCTGGCGTCAAACGTCTCGGACGCCGCGGTGCCGTTGGCCAGCACAAAGAAATATTGCGCGCTGAGCGCCGGGCCCCAGGCGGTTTTGGTGTTGTCAGTGGTGCTGACCGGGATTTCGTTGATAACGACAGTGTTCGTAGTAGGCATGATCGTGGTCCTGAAAGCGTCCGTTTAGGTGTGCTGCTGCATCAGTTCGTGGGGAACGAAGGCGGCGGCAGCGTTGGCGCGGAAGTCGGCGGCGCAGTGGGAGCCGCAGTCGGGGCCGGGGTTGGCGCCGAGGTCGGAGCGGCAGTCGGTGCAGCAGTTGGCGCAGCAGTCGGCGCCGGGGTTGGCGCCGACGTGGGCGCATTGGTTGGCGCGGCGGTCGGCACGGCCGTCGGGGCGGCGGTGGGGGCCGGCGTTGGCGCAACGGTCGGCGGCGCGGTCGGTGCGGCGGTCGGGGCAGTCGTTGGCGTGGACGTCGGCGCCGAGGTCGGGGCCTGGGTCGGCGCCACTGTCGGCGTCTGCGTCGGCGCCTGGGTCGGGGCCTGCGTTGGCGCCTGGGTCGGCGCTTGCGTCGGCGCCGGCGTCGGCAAGGTAGGCGTCGGCAGCTGGTTCACCGCCTGCTGCACGGTTTCCAGGCCGCCCGGCACGGTGACTGCCGCGGCAGGCACCGTGGTGAGCGCGCTGGTCAGGGCAACCAGGTCGCGCATCGCCTGCGTTGCACCGTTGGCGGCAGCCACTGTTTCGAGGCGCACCGGCACGTTCGTGGTGATGACGCTGGCGCTCTGTACGGCATTGTCCAGCAGGCCCTCGATGACTTTGAGGCGGGCGTCGACCCAGGTCACCACGCCGGCCTGCAATGCAGTGCCGCTGGCGTCCGGGCTGGTGCGCAGGAACTGGCTGAGCGCCACCGCCACCGTTGCCTCGGTCAGCCGCGCAACGTCGGCAGCCAGCGGCGCCGTCCCCTGGGCTGCGGCCTTGTTGGTCAGGAAGCGGTCCTGGTTGGCCACTGCCCCCGTCACCAGCTGCGCAACCGGCGGCAGCGTGGCGCCGGCCGACAGGGCGCCGGCCTGGCGCAGGATCTCGGCGCCGACGGCGGTGGAGACGCGCGCCATGGCGGCAACGCTTCCCGCCTCGTTTGGCGTGCGTTCGGCCATGGCCATCACTTCCAGCGATTTTTGCAGGGCCACCATTTTCTGCAACAGCGTTTTCTCGGCAGCGGTCTGGGCCACGGGATCCTTGTCCAGCACCGAAGCCGAAGACAGGCCGACCACCTTCACCAGCGCCTCCCGCGCCTGCGCCAGCGTCGCGCCGGAAGCGACCATGCCGTCGATGACGGTGCTGAGCGGGGTGACGGCGCTGAACGGCTTGCTGGCCGCGTCTTCCACCACCGCGCTCATGCTGTGGGTGAAAGGCTGGCCGGTGGACAGGTCGGTACCGCCCGTCATGCGCAGGCGCTGGCCGTTGATCTGGGCCACGGTGGCGGTGGTGCTCAGCGTGAACTGGCCGCTGGCACCCGTGGTTGCGGACGGCTCGCCGGCATCCTGCGTGTTGTTGTTATTGAGGTCGAGGTAAACGGTCGCGCCGCTCACATAGCCGTCCACCACCACCCCGGACAGGGTTGTCGTCGTTGGCTGGGGGGCTGGCGGGTTGACAACGGGCGGCGGGGCGCTGTCGCCACCGCCGCCGCCGCAACCGGCGAGAGCGAGGGCAACGGCGAAGGCCAGCGTATTACGCTGTGGCGAGCGGTCTTTGGTACTCATGGGGTGTTCTTTCGTAGCGCGGTTGACAGAAAAACCGGCGCACGGAACAAACCGGCGAGCACTGCGGGAACAGGAAGGGCGTGGCAAGGCATGACGCCCGCAGCCCCTGTTGAAAACAGCTTTCCCACCCCCGCGCAGTACTTGTTATGTGATCAGTGCGCGTGTTGCCGAGACTAAAGGACCACTTGAAGCCCGGCAATTCACCAAATGGGGAAGCTGTTGTTTTGTTTCCTTAATGCAAGTTGACAGATGCGGTACGGAGTACTGGATATAATTGGAAACGCTCATCCCAGGACGCGTGGCGGCGCGCGAAGAAGTCCAGGCGGGCGTGCGCGCTTTTGGCGAAGGCGGGGTCGCTGTCCAGCTTCGCCTTGAAGGCTGCGGCCAGCGCCGGATCGGCAGCGAGCTGTTCGCGCGCCACTTCTTCGGCCACGTATTCCTCCATGTATTCCTTGCGCTCAAAGGCATTGTTGAACATGCCCCAGGCCAGCAGCGAATCGGCGCTGCGCGGCTCCAGCATCGTCATTACGAGGCGCGCCTTGGGCTGGGCGATGGGCACGAACAGCGCGCCCTTCACCAGCTCGCGCTGCTCCGGCTTCCAGCTGCCTTCCACCGTCAGCAGCTGGTGGCCTTCGAAAGAGTTCGGCGTCAGTTTCGCCTTGTCCGCGCGGAAGCTCTCCACCTCCACCTTGCCGGGCGCCGCCTGCAGCACGCGATAGCTCACGCCATGCTGCTTCAGTTTCGGGCCGACGATGCCGGCCCATGCAGCGGGGACGATATAGCCGCCTGCAGGCGCCTTCACCTGAAAGTCCGGCACCACTTCGTCGCGCAGCGGCACGGTCCATTTCTGCGGCTTGCTTTCATCGTAGCGCGTCCACAGGGCGCCGGAGATATCGGATGGCGTGCGCGTATATTCATAGCCCGCGAAGTCGATCATGGTGGTCTTGTCGGTGGTGCGGTAGCTGAGCGGGAAATCCTTGCCGGCCAGCGCGGCCGAGCGCGCATCGGCTTCCGCCGCCGCCCTGGCCCACGCCGCGCCGTGCTGCGCTACCTGGTCCAGCAGGGACACGATGGTGTTGCGCGTGATGCGCACGCGGGTCGGATAGTCCTTCCACGAATGCGTTTCCACCAGCATGGCGAAGCGGTTGCGCAGCTGGAAATAGCCGGTCGAAAAGCGCGGCGTCGATACTTCATCGACGAAGCCCGATTGCGGATCGTCCGTCTTGTTGAAGGAGATGTAGAAGTGCTTGGGATCGGAACCCTGCTTGCGCAGGTCGGCCATCACGTTATCGCGCAGCGCGGTGCCGGCTGCCTTCAGGGCCTCATCGCCCGCATGCACCGGTTCGACCTGGATCGACACATCGGGCTGGAATTTCGCGCCGTCGGTCACGTGCAGGTCCACATAGGCCAGCGGGTCCCACTGGTTCACCAGGGCCAGCATGGCCTGCATCTCGGGTGCATCGGCCTTCACATAGTCGCGGTTCAGGTTGTAGTTCTGCGCGGTGACGCGCCAGCCCATCTCCACCGGACCGCGCTGGTTCGGGCGGTTCCACTGGCCGAAGCGCTCATGGCCATCCACATTGAATACGGGGACGAAGAGCAGCACCTGCTTGTCGAGCGCGCCTTTGGCGGCCTTGCCGTCGAGCGCTTCACGCAGCGCGAGGAAGCCCGCATCCTTGCCGTCGATTTCACCGGCATGGATACCGCCCTGCACCAGCAGCACCGGCAGCTTGCGCTGCTTCGCCTGCTCCGCCGTCAGCGCGCCGGTACGCGATACAGCCAGCGCCAGCATGGGGCGGCCTTCCGGTGTGCGGCCGAATTCGAAGCAGCGCACCGCTTTCGGATACGCCTTCTGGAAATCCGCGCACAGTTTGACGACTTCGTCATAGCGTCCCGTTTTCAGGAAGCCGGAGCGTTCGGAGATGGTGGTGAGATCGGGAGCGGCGTGGGCAAGGGGGAAGGCGGCAAGCAGGGCAAGCAGCAAGGCGGAACGGATCATCGGCACAGGACTCCGGCTACGTTGATGGAGCCAGCATTATAGTCCTCGCTGCTGAGCCCGTGTCCACCTTGGGGTCAGGCACCAAGGTGGACGGGTACGGCCATCCGGCGGGCTCGGCTGTTGGGGCGGCGGTTCAGAGGCGGTCGTGGATGGCGATTTCGCTGCCGAGGGGGCGCACCGGCACCAGAGCGGGCGCTGGCGCGGCGGCACGGGCGCTGGCGGCGGGCGCGCAGCGCGCAGGGCCGGCCAGCGCGGCGGCGAGCACTGCTTCGCTTTCGCTGCCGAGCGGATGTTCGAGGTCGTCCGTGACCCGGCAGCTGGGCGCGAAGCCGTCGCCGTAGTCGCCGAAGCCTTTGTCGTTCACGCCCTGGTACTGGATGGTGAAGTAGGTGTTTTCGCAGTTACGCGTGGGGACGAAGGCATAGGGCTTGCCGCAGGTCTGGGTGCCGTACAGGCGCACCTCCACGTCCACCCCGCGCAGGCCGTTGATAATGGATTCGCTGGCCGAGCAGGTGCCGGGGCCCACCAGGATGTTCACACGTTTCAGGCCCAGGTAAGGCAAGGCCTTGCCGCTGCCCGCCGCGGCAGTAAACATCAGCGGCGCGCCCGGTTTGGCCGGATCGTTGGTGAGCGTGGCTTCGAATACCTTGCCTTTCGTTTGCTCAGGTCCCGCAATCATGTACGCCACCTGGCTTGCCACGGACAGCAGGCCGCCGCCGTTGTAACGCAGGTCGAGCACCAGTTCCGTCACGCCCTCATCCCGGAAGCGCGTGAACGCTTGCTCCAGCGGCTTCTCAGCCAGCGCATTGTGGTTGCCGAAGGTGAGGTAGCCGAACTTGCCGTCCGCCGTGTCGATGACCGATACGTTCTGCACCGGCGAGATAAGGGCCGGTACGGAATTCAGCGCCACCTTGACCGTTTCCTGGCCGCGCCGGAATTCGAACTGGTGCGGCTCGTCGGCTTTCTTCGGGTAGATCGCTGCATTCAGTTTGCCGATACTGGCGGAATCCGTACTGTTGATGAAATCGACGCCATCCGCCAGCACCAGCTGGTCGCCACGCCGCAGTCCCGCCAGCGCTGCCGGCGCATCGGGCTGCAGCTGGGCGATACGCCAGGTGCGCGGCACCTTGTCGTCCGCATTGCGTACCCAGGTAATGCCGTAGCCCATCTCCACGCCACGCGAGAGTTCTTCCCAGGTCTGGTTCGGGTAGCTGAAATGGAAGCGGTCTTTCGGCCGCCCCGACGCCGTAAGCGATGGCGTTTTCAGGACATTGAAGTAGCCTACCGAGGTGCTGTACTTCGACGCGTCGATGTCTGGCACTTCCTTGTTCCACAAGTAGGTAAGGTCGGTCCAGCGGCGCAGGAAGTTGAATTCGTCTTTCAGCGTACCGGTGCGCTGACTACCGGCCGGTCGGACGCAGCGGTTCTGGTAATACAGCACCGCGCTCTCGGCATCCGGAAACTGCGGCTCCGCAGGTGGTGGATCGACCGGTGGCGGGTCCACTGGCGGCGGATCGACGGGCGGCGGATTCGCCGGCGGCGGGCTGCCGGCGGGCGGCACGTCTCCCCCCGGCGGCGGGGCCGGGTTATCGCCGCCACAGGCAGCCAGGGTGAGAGCCAACGCCACAGCGGCGGACAGACGTTTCATACAGGCATTATAACAATGGCGCCCTCAGGCGCCATTGTGGCCGCTTTTACGCGGTGGCCGCACGCGGAACGCTGCCCGGCTCGTGATAGGCCGTCAGCAGCGCCGCTTCTTTCTGCTTCGCAGCTTTCAGGTGGCGCTCCTTCACATGGCCGTAGCCGCGGATGTCCTCCGGAATGCGCGCAATGGCAACCGCCGTCAGCAGGTTTTCGGCAGCCAGCTTGGGCAGCAGCGCTTCCACCGTGTCGCGGTATTCACGAATCAGTCCGCGCTCCATGCGGCGCTCGGCGGTGTAGCCGAAGATATCCAGCGCCGTGCCGCGCAGGCCCTTGAAGCGGGCCAGCACGCGGAAGGCGGCCATCATCCAGGGACCGAATTCCTGCTTGATCAGGTGGCCGTCCTTGTCATGCTTGGCCAGCAGCGGCGGCGCCAGGTGGAACTTGAGCTTGTAGTCGCCCTCGAACATGCCTGCGATCTTCTCGCGGAAGGCAGGGTCGGTATGCAGGCGGGCCACTTCGTATTCATCCTTGTAGGCCATCAGCTTGTACAGGTAGCGGGCTACGGCTTCGGTCAGCTTGAGCTGCGGCTGGCCAAGGCGGCTCTCGGCCGCGCGCACCTTTTCGACAAACTCCTTGTACTGCTGCGCATAGCCCACGTTCTGATAGGCAGTCAGCAGGTCGATACGGCGCGCCACGATTTCATCCAGCGTCTGCGCGCGCTTGAACTCGATGACCTGTGCCGGCGTGACCATCTTCGTGAGCGCTGCCAGGTCGTGCGCTGCGTAGCGCCCCCAGTTGAAGGCTGCCTTGTTGAAGCCGACCGATACATTATTCAGCTCGATGGCCTTCATCAGCGCCGCCTCGCCCAGCGGCACCTGGCCTTTCTGGAAGCAGTAGCCCAGCATGAACATATTGGTGGCGATGGAGTCGCCCATCAGCGCGGTGGCGATGCGGCCTGCGTCCACGAAGTCCACGTGCTCCTTGCCGCAGGCGCGCACGATTTCGTTCTGCGACGAGGCGCCGGGGAACTGCCAGTCCGGATTCTTCACGAAGGCCGCCGTGGTGGCGCCCGTGGAGTTGATCGCAGCCCAGGTGCGGCCTTCGCCCATGCGCGACAGGGCATCGCGGCTGGCGGTCACGATCTGGTCGCAGCCGATCACGAGGTCAGCGTTGCCGGTGCCCACGCGGGTGGAGTGCAGGTCGGACTGCTTGTCCGCCAGGCGCACGTGCGACATCACCGGGCCGCCCTTCTGCGCCAGGCCGCTCATGTCCAGCACTACGGCGCCCTTGCCTTCCACGTGCGCAGCCACGGCCAGGATCTGGCCCACGGTAACCACGCCTGTGCCGCCAATACCGGTGATCAGGATGCCGTACGGGTTTTCGGTCGACGGCAGCTGCGGTGCCGGCAGCGCCGGCATTTCGCCGCCCGCCTGCGCGGCCTTCTTCGGCTTCTTCAGCGCGCCGCCTTCTACCGTCACAAAGCTCGGGCAGAAACCGGTGGTGCAGGAAAAGTCCTTGTTGCAGGAGGACTGGTTGATCTGGCGCTTGCGGCCCAGTTCCGTTTCCAGCGGCTCCACCGACAGGCAGTTGGACTGCACCGAGCAGTCGCCGCAGCCTTCGCACACGGCCTCATTGATCACGGCGCGCTTGGCCGGATCAGGATACTCATTGCGTTTGCGGCGGCGGCGCTTCTCGGAGGCGCAGGTCTGGTCGTAGATCATGGCGGACACGCCCGGCTTGTCGCGCAGCTCGCGCTGCACGTCCATCAGCTCGGCGCGGTGGCGCACGGTCACGCCTTCCGCCCAGGCATAATCATCCGGATATTTTTCAGGATCGTCAGTCACCACGATGATCGGCGTCACGCCTTCGGCAGCGATCTGGCGCGAGATCATGCCAGGGTCCAGCGGACCGTCCACGTTCTGGCCGCCCGTCATGGCCACCGCGTCGTTGTACAGGATCTTGTAGGTGATGTTGACCTTCGCCGCCACAGCGGCGCGGATCGCAAGGATGCCGGAGTGGAAGTAGGTGCCGTCACCGAGGTTCGTGAACACATGCTTCTCATTGGTGAACGGCGCCTGGCCCACCCAGGTCACGCCTTCCGCGCCCATATGGGTGAAGGTCGAGGTTTCGCGGTCCATCCACAGCACCATGTAGTGGCAGCCGATGCCGGCCAGCGCGCGCGAACCTTCCGGCACCTTGGTCGAGGTATTGTGCGGGCAGCCGGAGCAGAAGAACGGCGTGCGGTCGGTCTGCGGATTCGCCTTTGCCGGCACATTGCTCAGCACCAGCTCTTTCGCTTCCAGGTAGGCGATACGCTCTTTCACGCGCGCCGCCACCGGATGGCCATCGCAGTAGTGCGAGATGCGGCTGGCGATGGCGCGTGCGATCTGCGCGGGATTCAGCTCATAGGTAGCGGGCAGCAGCCAGTCGCCGTGGCCGCTGCGGTGCTTGTTGGACCATTCGCCGGTGTCGTCGAACTTGCCCACCACGCGCGGACGCTCGCTGTCCGGCAGGTTGTACAGCTCTTCCTTCAGCGCGTATTCAAGGATCTGGCGCTTCTCTTCCACCACGATGATCTCGTCCAGGCCGCGCGCGAATTCGTGCACGCCGTCCGCCTCCAGCGGCCAGGTCATGCCGATCTTGTACAGGCGGATGCCGATGTCGGCGGCGGCCTGCTCGTCGATGCCCAGGTCGGCCAGCGCCTGGCGCGTGTCGAGATAGGATTTACCGGCGGTGATGATGCCGATCTTCGGTTTCGGGCTGTCCCAGATAATCTTGTTCAGCTTATTGGCGCGCACATAGGCCAGGGCGGCGTACCACTTGTAGCTGTTCATGCGGACTTCCTGATCCAGCACGGTATCCGGCCAGCGGATATTCAGGCCGCCCGCAGGCAGCTCGAAATCGTCCGGCATGGCGATCTGCACGCGGTCGGGATCGAAGTCCACCACGGCGCCGGATTCGATGATGTCGGTCACGCACTTCATCGATACCCACAGGCCCGTGTAGCGACTCATGGCCCAGGCATGCAGGCCGTAGTCGATGTATTCCTGCACCGAGGATGGATACAGCACCGGAATGCCGCAGGCGGTGAGGATGTGGTCGGACTGGTGCGCGGTGGAAGAGGATTTGGCCGCGTGGTCGTCGCCGGCCAGCACCAGCACGCCGCCGTGGCGCGCGGAGCCAGCGTTATTGGCGTGCTTGAAGACGTCGCCGCAGCGGTCCACGCCGGGGCCCTTGCCGTACCACATGGAGAATACGCCATCGTATTTCGCATCCGGGAACAGGTTGGTCTGCTGCGTGCCCCATACAGCGGTCGCAGCCAGGTCTTCGTTCATGCCGGGGTGGAATTTGACATGGTGGGCGTCGAGGTACTTCTTCGCCTTCATCGCCGTCATGTCGATGCTGGTGACAGGGGAACCGCGGTAGCCGGTGATGTAGCCGGCCGTATTCAGGCCAGCTTTCAGGTCACGCTCGCGCTGCATCATCGGCAGGCGGATCAGCGCCTGGGTGCCGGTCATGAAGGCGCGGCCGCGCTCCAGCGTCCATTTGTCATCCAGCGAAAATTCCTGGGCCGTGGCGGATAGCTCCGTCCCTTTCACGGGTGCGTTCATACGATGTGTCTCCAATATTCTTCAAGTGCCTAAGCCGGCGCCCCGTCTTAATGCGGGGCTACCGGCTTATGTGTGCTGCTTTGTTACTGAATCAGGCTGCGGTCTTGCTTGGATCTTCCAGCACGCCGCGGCGGATCTGGTCCAGCTCAATCGATTCGAACAGCGCGCGGAAGTTGCCTTCGCCGAAGCCCTGGTCGCCCTTGCGCTGGATGATTTCGAAGAAGATCGGGCCGATCACGTTCTGCGTGAAGATCTGCAGCAGCAGTTCGCGTTCGGTTTCCGACTTCGCCTTGCCATCGATGAGAATGCGCAGGCGGCGCAGTTCTTCCAGGTTCTCGCCATGGTTCTGCACGCGGCGGTTCACCAGTTCGTAATAGGTTTCAATCGTGTCCTGGAAGGCCACGCCCTGGTCCTTCATTCCCTGCACCGAGTGGTAGATATTGTCGGTGCCCAGCGCGATGTGCTGGATGCCTTCGCCGTGGTATTCGTTCAGGTATTCCGCGATCTGCGACTTGTCGTCCGACGATTCGTTGATCGGAATGCGCACTTTGCCGCAAGGGGAAGTCATGGCTTTCGACTTCAGGCCGGTCAGCTTGCCTTCGATGTCGAAGTAGCGGATTTCGCGGAAGTTGAACAGGCGCTCGTAGAAGTCCGCCCATTCCTTCATGCGGCCGCGGTGCACATTGTGCGTGAGGTGGTCGATATAGGTCAGGCCATTGCCGACCGGGTTCGCTTCCGCGCCCGGAATCGCCACGAAGTCCGCGTCATAGATGCTGATATCGCCGATGCCGCCCGGCGTCACGCCCGGCTTGCCACGCCAGCGGTCCACTAAATACAGCAGGGAGTCGCCCACGCCCTTGATGGCGGGGATATTCAGCTCCATCGGGCCGGTCTTGTTGTCGAAACCCCAGGCGCCCAGCTCCAGCGCGCGCTTATAAGCATAGGCGGCATCCTTCACGCGGATCGCTATGGCGCACACGGAAGGACCGTGCTGGCGCGCGAAACGCTGGGCGAAGGAGTCCTGCTCGGCGTTGATGATGAAGTTGATGTCGCCCTGGCGGTACAGGGTCACGTCCTTGGTGCGGTGGCGGGCGATGGCGGTAAAGCCCATCTTTTCGAACAGCGCGCCGAGTGCTTTTGGATCCGGGGCGGCGTACTCGACGAACTCGAAGCCGTCGGTACCCATCGGGTTTTCCCATGGGGTAAATTGCATGTGCGTCTCCTGGCAGAATAGCCGTCAGTATAGTCCTGGCCCCGAGGTATTAAATTGCGAACATCTCGCACTGCGGCGGTTTTTACGCAATAATATTTCGTATACATACGAATAAAGGGGGAAAAATGTCCAAAATCTCGCTGGACAAGACCGACCGCAAAATTCTTTCCATTCTGCAAAGCGACGGGCGCCTGTCGAACCAGGACGTGGCGGAGCAGGTCAGCCTGTCACCCTCCCCCTGCCTGCGCCGCATCAAACGGCTGGAAGAGGAAGGCGTGATCCGCCAGTACGTGGCGCTGCTGAACCCGGACAAGATCGGTCTCGGGTTGCTGGCCTATGTAAACGTGCGGCTGGAGAAGCACAGCGACGCCACGGCCCACAGCAATGCGCGCGCACTGGGCGTGGCCGGCGGCGTGGGTTCACCGCGCGCCGATTTCGCGGTGGCGGTGGAACAGTGGCCGGAAGTGGTGGCCTGCTATGCAATGACCGGTGAAATGGACTACCTGCTGCGCGTGCACGTGGAAGACATGGACCACTTCTCGCGCTTCATGATGGCGACGCTGCTGCGCCACCCCGCGGTGCTGGACGTGAAATCCTCGTTCGCCCTGCAGCGCATCAAGGACACTACGGCGCTGCCGCTAGTCTGATTTCTTCCTGCGCCCCGGCAGGCGCTCCCACAATTTGGTGGCGCGCCGTACATTGGCTTTCAGCGCGTAGTCCAGGGTGGCCAGCTGCTCCTGCATGGCTTCCTGCAGCACGCTGGCCGGGTCAGCCGGGCCTAGTTTGAGGTAGGCGTCCGCTTCGCCGTAGTCGCGGTGGATTTCCATACCGGCTTTTTTGGCGATGTGCATCATGGTCTGGTTGGACGACAGGCAGTGCATGTAGAGCGTGTCGATGTCGTTGTTGCGGCAGACGATGTTGGCGCGCTCGAACAGCCGGGAACCGATGCCCAGGCCGCGCGCCGACTTCAGTACCGACACGCCGAATTCGGCGACCCTCTCCTTTTCCGTGCTGCTGTCTGCCGGCTTGGGCGCGAAAGCCAGGTGACCAACGGCCGCCAGGCGGAAGGTGCGGTTGTAGACGCCGAACACGATGTCTCGCCCGAAATCGATGCCCATCACGTATTTCGTCACCTGTTCGTCGCTCAGCCAGGAGCCGAAGCGCAGCACGCGGTCCTGCTTTTCCAGCGCGAGGAAATGCTTCAGCATGCGGCGGCGGTCGCGCTCGCGCAGTTCCTTCACCGGCACTGTGGGACGGTTGGGCGATTCGCCCAGCCAGCGGAAGAAGTTCAGCTTCATGCCGCGCCGTCTTCCTCGTCCGCATCCTCCGCGCCCGCCGGGCCGATGCCGGAGGCGGCGATCGCCGCCTTGACCGCGCGCACGCGCGCCGCGCGCACCATGTCGGGAATGCGCTCCGGCCTGTCGGCGGTGCGCTGCGCGATCTCGCCCGCGTTCACGCCGCGGGCGGCGGCAAGCGCGTTTTCAAGGTAGGGCCTCTGCGGATAAGGGGCATCGCGGAAACTGACTCCGGCGCCTTCCCGTCCACGCGCATCGCATTCGGAGGCCATCAGCATCTGGCTGAAACGCGCAGGCTTGCGGAAAGCATCACAGCGCTCGAACAGCGTGACTACCGTGCGGGCGCGCAGCTCCAGTGCACGCGATACATTGCCATGGTCGCGCGCGGTCATCACGGCCAGGTCGCGGCATTCCGTTGGCGCCTTCAGGCGCTTGCATACTTCGCTCACCAGGTCCACGCCGAGGCCTTCGTGGCCATGGTGCGCGGGCCATTTGTGCTCCGGCGTGACGCCCTTGCCCAGGTCATGCATCAGTGCCGCAAAGCGCACCGGCAGCTCGAAATCCTGCGAGGCCGCATAGTCGATCACCTGCTGCATATGGATGCCGGTATCGACTTCCGGATGCCATTTCTCCGGCTGCGGCACGCCCCACAGGCGGTCCAGCTCGGGAATGATGCGGGCCAATGCGCCGCAGCCGCGCAGCACTTCCAGCATGCGCGAAGGCTTCTGTTCCATCAGGCCGCGCACCAGCTCCTGCCATACACGCTCCGGCACCAGCGCATCCACCTCGCCCTGCTCCACCATGCGCTGCATCAGCACATTGGTTTCAGGCGCAACGCGGAATTCGGGGAAGCGTGCGGCAAAACGCGCTACGCGCAGGATGCGTACCGGATCCTCGGCGAAGGCATCGGAGACATGGCGGAAGATGCGGTCCTCAATATCCTGCTTGCCATTGAAGGGATCGGTGATGGCGCCGTTCTCGTCGCGCGCCATCGCATTGATGGTGAGGTCGCGCCGGATGAGATCCTCCTCCAGCGTCACGTCCGGCGAGGTGTGGAAGACGAAGCCTTTGTAGCCGGGCGCCGTTTTGCGCTCGGTGCGCGCCAGCGCATACTCCTCCTGCGTTTTCGGGTGCAGGAAAACCGGGAAGTCCTTGCCCACCGGGCGGAAGCCCTGCTGCACCATCTGCTCGGGCGTGGCGCCGACCACCACATGGTCATGGTCCTTTACCGGCAGCCCAAGAAGCTCGTCGCGCACTGCCCCGCCGACGACATAGGTTTTCATCGCGTCATTCCTCGGCCAGCGCTTCCTCGATCCAGCGTGCGACGGCGGGATGGCTGCGGATACGCTCGCAATAGGCGTTCAGTACGGGCGGCAGCACCACGCCGTAAGTCTTGAAGCGCGTGACGACCGGCGCATAGAAGGCATCGGCAATCGAGAAGTCGCCGAACAGGTATTCATTGCGACCGAAGCGGCTCAGGCATTCTTCCCAGATCTCGCTGATGCGGCCGATATCGGCCTGCGTTTCCGCTGCGCGGCCCTTGCCGGGGAAGCTGCCCTTGATATTCATCGGCATCGTGCTGCGCAGGCTGGAGAAGCTGGAATGCATCTCGGCGCAGATGGACCGCGCCATGGCGCGCGCGGCCACATCGCGCGGCCACAGGTGCTCGTCCGGAAACTGCTCGGCGAGGTATTCGCAGATGGCCAGGCTGTCCCAGATGGTGGTTTCGCCGGCCAGCAGCACCGGTACGCGGCCGCTGGCCGAGTAGCGCGAGATGTTGTTGGAGGTGTCCGGCTTGTCCAGCGCCACGCGTACTTCCTGGAAGGGAATCTGGAAAGCGTGCAGCACCACCCAGGGCCGCATCGACCAGGAAGACAGGTTCTTGTTGCCGATAACGAGCGTGAGGCCGGGCGCGCGGGCTGCTGCCAGCGTCTGGCTCAGGGTGGGATCGAGTTGTGTGGTGTGCATGGACATGGTCTAGCGGGTGCCGTAGGAAGTTTGCTGCTGTTCCTGTTCGGTATAGCCTTTCGGCGTGACCGTGCCAAGGCGCGCTTTGAGCGACTGCGGCTTGCCTTCGAACAGGGCGGCGTAATAGGTCGCGTTGGTCATCACGTTCTTCACGTAGGAACGCGTTTCATAGTAAGGCATAGTTTCGATGAAGACCGTGGCATCCATCGGCCTGGTCAGCGAAGAACGCCAGGAGCGCAGGCGCCCCGGGCCTGCATTGTAGGCGGCAGTTGCCAGCACCTGCGAACCGTCCATGCTGCCGAGGACCATATTCATATAGTTCGCGCCCAGCAGGATATTGGTGCGCACATCGGTCAGCATGTCCTGCACGAAGTCAGTCAGGCCGATCTTCTTGGCCACCCAGCGGCCGGTGGAAGGCATCACCTGCATCAGGCCCGATGCGCCCGCGCTGGACTGCGCGTTCATGATGAAGCGCGATTCCTGGCGGATCAGGCCATACACCCAGGCCCGGTCCAGGCCCAGGGTGCTGGTGGTGGGCTGCATGATGTCGTCATGCGGCGCCGGATAGCGATGGGTGTAATCGGCCTGCACGCGGGTGCGTTCCGAGGTGTAGACCATGCGGTCGAGGATATGCTTTTCGCGCGCGTATTCGGCGGCCGCGATCAGTTCGCGCTCGTTCAGGCGCCGCACTTCCCAGTTCCATTCGCGCGTGCCTTCGAAGCGCAGGCGCAGGTCGAAGAATTTCAGTGCGCGCTGGATGCCGGGGTTGGCGGCAATGGCGGCCATTTCTGCCGGTGTGGGCGGAGCGCCGGGCGCGGGAATTGATACGGTGCGCCCCAGTTCCTCGGCAGCCAGCAGGCCGTAGTAGTCGGAGCGGTCGGCGATGCTGCGGTACAGCGCCAGCACCTCCGGCGTATTGCTGCCGGCTTCCGCCGCAAGGGCGCGCGCGTTCCAGTAGATCCAGGTAGGGTCGGCACGCAGGCTGGCCGGCATGGCGGCAATGGTCTGGCGCAGCAGGCGCCAGTCGCCTTCGCGCATCGCATAGCGCGCCTTCCACTGGAACTGGTCGATCGACAGCGGCGCGCCGTTCGACTTGCGCCAATAGTCCATGGTGTCGCCATCGATCACATAGGAAGCCTGCAGCGCGATATTGGCCCAGCCAATCGCCTGTTCCTGCGGCGTGAGCTTCGGCAGGGCCTTCTTCAGCGCCAGCACGGACAGCTTCACGCTGGTCTTGGCGGCGCGGCCCACGGCCACCAGGAAGGTTTCATGATCGGCCTTGGTGCTGCCCGCACCTTTGGTGAGTGCGATGGCAGGCAGGTCGATGGCCTGGGCAATTTTCTTGTCCGAGCCGTTCAGCAGCATGATGGTGCGGCGCGCGGGGCCGGTGGCATTGCGTTCGCCGGCCAGGCGCACCTGCGCCCACAGGTCTTCGGCGCTGAACTGGCTGGTCTGGGCCAGCGACGCGATCAGCGAGCCGCAGGCTTCGCCGTAGTTGGGCGGGTCCACCAGCAGCGCGCGCGCATCGGCCGCTACGTTCTGGCCCTTGCTCAAGCGCGACAGCAGCGCATAGCATTTCACCTGCAGGTCATCATCCAGCACGAACAGGGGCCGCTGCTGGTCGAACATGGCCCAGTCGCGCTTGCGGCCCAGCTCCAGCAGCCAGTCGTTGCGCAGGCGGTCGGCGATGGCGCTGCCTTCATACTTCTTCAGGAAATCGAGCACTTCCATCGCACTGGCGTCGCGCAGGTGCGATTTCAGCCGATAATAATCAACATACGATGGAATGGCATAGCTGGTAAGGCGGGCTGCGTAGAATTCGGCCTTGGAAGCATCGTCGCGGCGCACCGAGTCGCGCAGGAGCAGGAAGGCGTCATCTTCCTTTTTGCTGTCGCTGTCCTGTGCGATGACCGGTGCGGCGGCGAAGCAAGCCGTGGCGAACAGTGCGCCGGCTATCCATTTCGACTTGGAAATCAATGTACGACTCTCTCTGTAATTCAGCGTTATGACCAGCGATTCAAGAATACCACGCAACAATAGTGCGCTACCAGCCTCCAACGCACAGACAGGCGCCGATGCCAAGGCCATTTTGCGCAAGGAACTGCTGGCCGCGCGGCGTGCCATCCCGCCTGAAACGCGGGCGCAGTGGGACGCGGATATCTGCCGCCATATCGTGGAATGGTGGCGCCAGAGCCGCCTGCCGGCGCTGGGCGTGTACTGGCCGCTGCGCGACGAGCCGGACCTGAGCGCCGCCTATGCAGAGCTGGCGCGGCTTGGCGCGCGCCTGCTGCTGCCGGTGGTGGTGCAGCGCGATGCGGCGCTGGAATTTGCGGACTGGGAAATCGGCGAGGCGATGGTGAAGGATGCGATGGGCATCGCCGTGCCCGCGCAGCTGCGCATGGATGCGCCGCCGGCCGCGCTGCTGGTGCCCTGCCTCGGCTACAACCGTCACGGCTTCAGGCTGGGATACGGGGGAGGATTTTATGACCGGACGCTGGCAAAAGCGCCGCGCCCGGCCACGGTGGGGATTGCCTATTCCTGCCTGGCGGTGGATTTCGGCAGCGATGCGCACGATATCGCGCTGGACCGCATCATTACTGAGGCGCTTTAACCAGCCGCTCCCACAGCGCCGTGGTGGGCGCTGCCTGGTTCATGCTGTAGAAGTGCAGGCCCGGCGCGCCTCCGGCCAGCAGGCGCTCGCACAGCTGGGTGACCACATCGAGGCCGAAGGCCTTGATCGATGCCGTGTCATCGCCGAAGCTGGCCAGCTTGAGGCGCACCCAGCGCGGGATCTCGGCGCCGCACATATCCGAAAAACGCATCAGCTGCGTGTAGTTCGTGATCGGCATGATGCCGGCCACGATGGGCACATTCACGCCCGCTTTCTGCGCCGCGTCCACGAACTGGAAGTAGGCGTCGGCGTTATAGAAGTACTGCGTGATGGCGGCATCGGCGCCCGCGTTCACCTTGCGCACGAAGGCCTGCAGGTCGTCCTGCGGCGATTTCGCCTGCGGATGCACTTCGGGATAGGCGGCCACTTCGATATGGAACCAGTCGCCGGTTTCGGCGCGCACGAATTCCACCAGTTCGTTCGCATAGCGGAACTCGCCGCCCGCGCCGTAGCCGCTCGGCAGGTCTCCGCGCAGCGCTACCAGGCGCTTGATGCCGTGCGATTTGTACTGCTGCAGGATGGCGCGGATCGATTCGCGCGTGCCGCCCACGCAGGACAGGTGGGGCGCGGCGTCTTCGCCGGCTGCCAGGATTTCCAGCACGGTATCCAGCGTGCCTTGCTGGGTAGTGCCGCCCGCGCCAAAGGTCACGGAAAAATATTTGGGATGCAGCTCGGAGAGCTTGCTGCGCGTGGCGCGCAGCTTCTCGGCCCCTTCCGCCGTCTTGGGCGGAAAGAACTCGATACTGAAATTATGACTTGCCATCGGCGTCTTTCAACAGAAGAGTAGAAAGGGCCCAGGAGATCACGCTGTACAGCAGCGCACCGCCGATCGCCGCCCAGAAGCTGTCCACATGGAAGCCGTCCACCACTTTCGCCACCATCCAGAACATGAAGCCGTTGATGACGAAGATGAAGAGGCCCAGCGACAGCACGGTCACAGGCAGCGTAAGCAGCAGGAGCAGCGGGCGGATCAGGGTATTCACCAGGCCCAGGATGAGCGCCGCAATCAGGGCCGTGCCAACGCTTGTGACGTCGACGGAATGCATCAGGTAAGGCACTGCGAACAGCGCCGCGGCATTGATAAACCAGGTCAGGACCAAACGCATAGTAGTAGCCTCGCGGAACAGAGTTAGCAGAGGGGACAGACCCTCATTACGCAGTAATCAGGGTCTGTCCCCGATAGCCTAGTCCGCCACCAAACACGGTCCGCACGGACAGTGTTCGGTGGTCGGCTGCGATACCGGGGACAGACCCCAATTAGCAAGCTAATTGGGGTCTGTCCCCTGCGCTTTAATAACGGTAGTGGTCAGGCTTGTATGGGCCTTCAACTTTGACGCTGATATAGGCTGCCTGTTCGGCGGTCAGCGTGGTCAGTTGCGCGTTCAGCTTCTTCAGCTGCAGGCGCGCCACTTTCTCGTCCAGGTGCTTCGGCAGCGTGTACACGCCCACCGGATACGCCTTGGTGTTCGAGAACAGCTCGATCTGCGCGATGGTCTGGTTCGCGAACGAGGACGACATCACATACGAAGGGTGGCCCGTGCCGCAGCCCAGGTTCACCAGGCGGCCTTCGGCCAGCAGGATGATGCGCTTACCGTCCGGGAAGATCACGTGATCCACCTGCGGCTTGATGTTCTCCCACTTGTACTTCTTCAGCGAAGCGACATCGATCTCGTTGTCGAAGTGGCCGATGTTGCAGACGATGGCCTGGTCCTTCATCTTCAGCATGTGCTGCTCGGTGAGGATGTGGTAGTTGCCGGTCGCGGTCACGAAGATGTCGCCGTGTTCAGCGGCGTAATCCATGGTCACCACGCGGTAGCCTTCCATTGCGGCCTGCAGGGCGCAGATCGGGTCGATCTCGGTCACCCACACTTGCGCCGACAGGGCGCGCATGGCTTGCGCCGAGCCCTTGCCCACGTCGCCGTAGCCGGCGATGACGGCGATCTTACCGGCGATCATCACGTCGGTCGCGCGCTTGATGCCGTCCACCAGCGATTCGCGGCAGCCGTACAGGTTGTCGAACTTGGACTTGGTGACGGAATCGTTCACGTTAATCGCCGGGAAGGCCAGCTTGCCTTCCTTGTGCATCTGGTACAGGCGGTGCACGCCGGTGGTGGTTTCTTCGGTCACGCCCAGGATGTGCGGCAGGCGCTTCGAATACCAGGTTGGATCGGCTTTCAGGTGGTTCTTGATGGAGTTGAACAGGCAGATCTCTTCTTCCGAGCCTGGCTTGTCCAGCACCGAGATGTCCTTCTCGGCGCGCACGCCGAGGTGCAGCAGCACGGTGGCATCGCCGCCGTCATCCAGGATCATGTTCGAGTACACGCCTTCGCCCGGCCACTCGAAGATGCGGTGGGTGTATTCCCAGTAGTCGTCCAGCGTTTCGCCCTTGACGGCGAAGACGGCGGTGCCGTTGGCGGCGATGGCGGCAGCAGCGTGGTCTTGCGTGGAGTAGATATTGCACGATGCCCAGCGCACCTGCGCGCCCAGCGCTTCCAGGGTCTGGATCAGCACTGCGGTCTGGATGGTCATGTGCAGGGAACCGGTGATGCGCGCGCCTTTCAGCGGCTGCTTGGCGGCGAATTCCTCGCGGATCGCCATCAGGCCTGGCATTTCGGTTTCAGCGATCTTGATTTCTTTATTGCCCCAGTCAGCCAGGCTGATATCGGCAACGATGTAGTCTTGTTTGAGTCCGGCGTTCATCACGCCCTCCTTTCAGTTAAGTTTGAAAAAAGTTCGTGAGCGCGGTTTGCAGAAGATTCCGAGCCTGGCAAATCAGTTGATTTGTCGCAACGCTCCTCGGAGAGCCGCCATTCTACAACAAAATACTGACCCCATGGGGGTCAGGCGGGGCCGCCGAGGACCATGGTGTCAGGGTTCAGGAAGTCTGGTTCACGTTCTGGCGGATCCAGGTGAGCATGTCGGCCCAGATGCGCTGCTGCTCGGCGGGCGCCGGCAGGTTCTGGGCATGCGACAGCTCCAGCGTGATCACCGGCGTGTTGCGGTACAGGCCAAGGTAGTTGCCCAGCGAGCCGGGATACACGCCGACACGGTTGAAGCGCAGGCGGCCGAAGCGCTGCGGCACCGGGGCTGGGCCGTCGAAATCGAGCACGCCATAGGGCGCGTGCACGGAAATGATGATGTCCGGCTTGAAGCGCTCGATCTCTTCGCTCAGCCAGCGGCTTTCCGGCTCGGAGAGCGGCGCTTTGCCGGGAAAGCGGCGCGGGTCGCTGCCGGTCCGTTTCGCCCAGTAGACGGGCGCTTCGCGCTCCCAGCCGGGTGTGGGGAAGTTGCGGTTCAGGTCCACGCCGCTCGCGTTGGTGCGGGTGGGTTTGGACGCCAGCAGGCCGTCCGGATTGACGGCGGGCGCCACGCGCCAGTGGAAGCTGCGTGCGATAGGCCGCGTCATCCAGTTCATCCAGCGGAAAACGATGGCCGAGGAGGTCAGCTCGTCGCCGTGGATGCCCCCTAGCAGCAGCACGCGCAGCGGCTCCTGCGTGCCGGGCGCCGGCGGGATTTCGCGCACCAGGATGGGCATGCCCTTGCGCGACTGCGCGCCGGTGGGTTTCAGGCCGCTGGCCACGCATTCGGCGCGGGACACGCCGGGCAGGCGGGCGCCAAGGCGGCCGCACAGTTCTTCGGCGGTGGCGGCCGACGCAAGGTCCGCGATGATGAAGGAGAACAGGGCCGCGCCAACAATCCGGCCGAAACGATTCGCAGCGATAGCAACACCTCAAAAGAAGGCTCCCGCGACAGAGGGGACAGACCCTGATTCGCTCCGCAAATGAGGGTCTGTCCCCATCTGCCGCTGGTACATCTGAAAAGAAAAACGCCCGGAGGATCCGGGCGCTTGTCACTCTAGCACTTACAGGCCGGCTGAGGCGCGCAGTGCGGCAACCTTGTCGGTGCGCTCCCAGCTGAACTCCGGCTCTTCGCGGCCGAAGTGGCCGTAAGCTGCGGTCTTCTGGTAGATAGGACGCAGCAGGTCCAGCATCTGCACGATGCCTTTCGGACGCAGGTCGAAGTGCTCGTGCACCAGCTGTGCGATTTTCTCGTCCGAGACCACGCCCGTGCCTTCGGTGTACACAGTGATGTTGATCGGGCGCGCCACGCCGATCGCGTAAGACACCTGCACCTGGCACTGGCGAGCCAGGCCGGCGGCCACGATGTTCTTCGCCACATAGCGGGCGGCGTAAGCGGCGGAACGGTCAACTTTCGACGGATCCTTGCCGGAGAAGGCGCCGCCGCCGTGCGGTGCGGCACCGCCGTAGGTGTCGACGATGATCTTGCGGCCGGTCAGGCCGCAGTCGCCCTGCGGGCCGCCGATGACGAAACGGCCGGTCGGGTTGACCAGGAATTTGGTGTCCTTCAGCCATTCCTTCGGCAGCACCGGACGGATGATCTCTTCGATCACCGCTTCCTCGATCTGCTTGTGCTGCATTTCCGGCGCGTGCTGGGTGGACAGCACCACGGTGTCCACGGCCACAGGGCGGCCGTCCACGTAACGCAGGGTGACCTGCGATTTCGCGTCGGGACGCAGCCATGGCAGGCGGCCGTCCTTGCGCAGCTGCGACTGGCGCTCCACCAGGCGGTGCGAGTAGTAAATCGCGGCCGGCATCAGTTCCGGGGTTTCGTCGCAGGCGTAGCCGAACATCAGGCCCTGGTCGCCCGCGCCCTGGTCGAGGTCAATGCCGGCGCCTTCGTCCACGCCCTGGGCGATGTCCGGCGACTGCTTGTCGTAGGCCACCAGCACGGCGCAGCCGCGGTAGTCGATGCCGTAGTCGGTGTTGTCGTAGCCGATGCGCTTGATGGTTTCGCGCGCCACCTGGATGTAGTCGACGTTGGCGTGGGTGGTGATTTCGCCCGCCAGCACCACCAGGCCGGTGTTGCACAGCGTTTCAGCCGCCACGCGCGCCTTCGGGTCCTGGGCCAGGATGGCGTCCAGGATCGCGTCGGAAATCTGGTCGGCGACTTTGTCGGGATGGCCTTCCGAGACGGATTCGGAAGTAAAGAGGTAATCGTTAGACATCGCAAGCTCCTGTGTGTCTGGTTGATAATACGGTCGCAACCACCACAAGGGCCCTGCGACGCTTTAGCGATATTTATATTCCGCCTCGCAAGTTGTCTGTTAACTCGGCGGTTACTGCTTGTCGTGGTATTTTACGCTTCTTCAAAAATTTTTGGGTAGAGCAACGCGAAAAATCGTTGCCGGTGACTCCTCAATGCTTCTAGCCATTTTCCGTTTCTTTTCAGTTTTTCCATTGCCAGTTTTACATGCCCTCGGCTCGGCGCTGGGCTGGCTGGTGTATCTGCTATCCCCTTCCGTGCGCCGCCGCATGCGCGAAAACATGACCCGCGCCGGAGTGGCGCAGCACCTGCCGCAGGCCGTTTCCGAGGCCGGCAAAGCCATTTCCGAGCTGCCTTTTATCTGGTGCGCTGACCCGGCCCGCGTGTCGCGCTGCGCCTCCATCGACAACTGGGAGCTGGTGCAAAGCGCGCTGGACCGCAAGCAGGGCATCGTATTCCTGACGCCACACCTGGGCTGCTTCGAGATCGTGGCGCAGGAGATCGCGCTGCGCCAGGAACTGATGGTGATGTACCGGCCGCCCAAGAAAGAGGCAATGAAGCCCCTGATCGAAGGTGCCCGTGCCCGCAAGAACCTGCTGCTGGCCCCCGCCAATATGGGCGGCGTGCGCCAGCTGGCCAAGTTCCTCAAGAGCGGCAAGCCGATCGGCCTGCTGCCGGACCAGGTGCCGCAGGAAGGCGAAGGCGTGTGGGCCGAGTTCTTCGGCAAGCAGGCCTATACGATGACGCTGCCCGCCAAGCTGGCGCAGCTGGGCGACGCGCTGGTCATCGTGACCTATGCCGAACGGCTGCCGATGGGGCGCGGCTATGTGATCCGCTTCGTGCCGTTTAACGGTTCGCTGGAAGGCGACAGCGCCCAGCAGGCGCGCGCCATCAATGCCGCCATGGAGCAGCTGATTGCCCGCAATCCGGCGCAGTACTACTGGAGCTACAACCGCTACAAGGTGCCGGCCGGCGTGGCGGCCCCTGCGGAGGCGGCATGAAGATCCTGCTGGGTTTTATGTGGCTGTTGCACTGGCTGCCGCTGCCGGCGCTGGGGCGCTTCGGCGATGCCGTTGGCAGCCTGCTGTTCGTGATCATGGGTCCGCGCCGCGAGATCGCGCTGACCAACCTGCGCCTGTGCATGCCGGAGCTGTCCGAGGACGAACGCCGGGCGCTGGCGCGCAAGCATTTCCAGGCCTATTCGCGCAGCGTGTTCGAGCGCGCCATTTTGTGGTGGGCGTCGGAAGCGCGGCTCAAGCGCCTGATCGTCATTGAAACCAGCGCGGGCATGCCGCCAGGCGAGATTCCGGTGGCGGCCATGACGGAAAAGCCGACCATCCTGCTGTGCCCGCACTTCGTCTGCCTGGACGTGGGCGGCGCCTCGATTGCGATGGAAGCCAGCGCTTCCTCCATGTATGTGCAGCAAAAGAACGCCGCCTTCGACAAGGTGCTGCGCGACGGGCGGGCGCGCTTCAAGCCCGTAAAGCTGTTCACGCGCCAGGACGGTATCAAGCCCATCCTGCGTGCGCTGCGCGACCACCTGCCCTATTTCATGCTGCCGGATATGGACTTCGGCGAAAAGGACGCCGAGTTCGTACCCTTCTTCGGCATCCAGGCGGCCACGCTGACGGCCACTGCGCGTATTGCGGCCACTACCGGCGCCCAGGTAATGCCCGTGATCGCCACCTTCCTGCCCGATTACCGTGGCTGGCGCGTCAAGTTCTACCCAGTGTGGGACAATTACCCCGGCCCGGACATGGTTGCCGCCACCCGCCGCATGAACGAGTTCATCGAGGAGCGCGTGCGCGAAGCCCCGGCCGAATACTTCTGGACACACAAGCGCTTCAAAACCCGTCCCGAAGGCGAACCTTCCTTCTATTCGAACAAGCGATGAAACTCAAATTCACCAAGATGCACGGCGCGGGCAACGACTTCGTTGTAATCGACGCCATCAACCAGCAGCTGAACCTCTCCCCCGAACAGTGGAAGGCGCTGGCCGACCGCCGCTTCGGCGTGGGCGCGGACCAGATGCTGGTGGTGGAGAAGTCCTCGCTGCCGGACTGCGATTTCCGCTACCGCATCTTCAACCAGGACGGCGGCGAAGTGGAACAGTGCGGCAATGGCGCACGCGCCTTCGTCAAGTTCGTATCGGAGAAGGGCCTGACCGACCGCCGCAGCATTTCGGTGGAGACCATGTCCGGCGTGATCTCGCCGCGCCTGGAAGACGACGGCAGCGTGACGGTGGACATGGGCGCGCCGGTGCTGGAGCCTGAGAAGGTGCCGTTCGACACGGAAGGCCTGGAAGGCGTAGCCGAAGGCCGCGACACGCTGTGGCCGCTGGTGCTGGAGCTGGGCGGACAGAAGGAAACGGTGCTGGTGTCGGCGGTCTCGATGGGCAATCCGCACGCGGTGCAGGTAGTGGCCGACGTAGATACGGCGCCGGTGGAACTGACCGGCCCGCTGATCGAACACCATCCCCACTTCCCGAAGCGCGTGAACGCAGGCTTCATGCAGCTGGTGAACCGCCACCACATCCGCCTGCGCGTATTCGAGCGCGGCGTAGGTGAAACGCTGGCCTGCGGCACCGGCTCCTGCGCCGCCGTGGTGGCCGGCATCCGCCGCGGCCTGCTGGACTCCCCGGTGCGCGTGGACGCGCGCGGCGGCCAGCTCTCGATCGCCTGGGCCGGCGAAGGCCAGCCGGTCTACCTCACCGGCCCCGCCGTCACCGTCTTCGAAGGCGAAATCACCCTCTGATCAGCCCGCCTCTGACACCATGGGGCCAGGCCCCCTGTGTCAGTGACAAGCGGTGCCTGACCCCATGGTGTCAGTCGAAGCTAGGCGGCGAGGGCTTCGGTGCCGCGGGCGGTGGAGAGAAGCCAGGTCTTGAAGCGGTAGAGGCGCTGGCGGTAGTTGCCTTCGGGGCCGGCCAGGCTGCAGTCGACCTGCTCGAACAGGCGGGCGATGCGGTCCAGCGCCTGGCGCTGCTGGGCGTTGCGCACCAGGACCAGCCGCCGCTTGCTGCGCCCATACGCGGCGCGGATATCCACCACCAGGCAATGCCCCTGGTCGGCCGATTTCACATCAAGCAGCAAGGCTTCCGCGCGCGTGAGGTTGAAGGTGCAGGCCAGCTCGATGCGCGCCGCCAGCAAAGGCTGGCTGCTGAACAGTTCGCGCGTCAGCAGGGGCAGCAGCTGTTCGGCCCAGCCGGCTTCCGGCGGCGGCGGGGCGATGCGGTCCAGCGCGGCCTGCGCTTCCGCACTGCCTTGCGCGGCAGCTTTCTGCAGCCAGTAGGCGGCGCGCACGTCGTTCAGCTCGTCACCCCGGCGCGTGCGCCAGGCCTGCATGCCGCATTCGAGCTGGGCGCCGCTGTGGCCCATGTCCGCCGCACGCTCCAGGCAGGCTTGCGCTTCGCTCACGCTCCGTTGCGAGAACTCCGGCTTCACATAGATGCGCGACAGGGCATACCAGGCGTCCGCCAGCCCCTGCTCGCCCGCTTGCGTGAGCCAGCGGATGGCGCGCTTGAAGTTGACCGTGCCGCTGCCCGCAGCCAGGCGCTCGCCTTCGCAGTTCATGCGCGCCAGCGCCAGCCCCAGCGCCAGCTGGGAATTGCGGTCGCCGGCGAAGGCGGCCAGTTCGCGCATGCGCTGCTGCTCGCCTTCGTCTTCGAACTCCACTTCGCCCAGCGCCTCGGCGCAACGCGCGAGCAGGCTCACTTGCGCGGGGGTGCCCTGCCAGCTCATGGCGTCGGCCGGCGCTTCGGCCAGCACGCAGCGGGCCAGCGGCAGTGCACATTGCAGGAATTCGCTGTGCTCCTGTTCGTGCCAGATCTGTTCCAGCAGCACGTATTGCGCTTCCTCTGCGCCGACATCGGCCGGCCAGCCGGCGCGCGGTTCGGACAGGGCGTAGGCATCCGGCTGTGGCGCCATACGCGACGGGGCGGGACGCAGCTGGGCCAGCAGCCAGCGGGCGTCGTGCAGGCCATGCAGGGCCGCGTCGTCCAGCAGCGGCGCCAGGCGCTCGCGCAAGGCGGGCTGCTCCAGCGGGGGATCGAGCAGCACCAGCTGGGCCAGCGTGATGGCGGCCTGATGGATGCCGGCCTCGGCGGCACGCACGTACCAGTCCAGCACGCCCGCGCGGCTGTGCTGCGCGTATTCAAAGGCAATGTGCTGGCCGATCAGGCGCCAGGCGGTGTCCTGCCCCTGGCCGGCGGCGCGGCTTAGCCAATGCAAGGCAGTCGGCATGCTGCGCGGCAGGCTTGCACCGCCGAACAGGTACAACTGCCCAAGTTTCAGTTGGCACGCGGGGTCTCCTGACCGCGCACCGCGAATCACTGCCAGCTCCTCACGATTTGCCATCGATCGGCTCCAAGAAAGTGCTTTTATTGCCACCGCTGTCGTTGCAGCGGCGGCTGTTGTGATCTGACCATGTTGCCATAAAGGCGGGTGCAATGTTGGCAGCCCGCTATCGCTGTCGCCGCCGGGACTTGATCTGGCGCAAATCCCAAAAACCCGCTTTCCCGCCTACGCTAAGACGGAAACCTTACATGGAAATGAATCATGAAAAGGATTTGTGAAGTTCCAAAACTACGTAGTTTTACCGTTTCGGAAATACAACAGGAAATCGGCCTTCCGGCGGTTTCGACCAATACTTGCGCTCATAATCAACCAATCCTGCGCACTGGACGGTGGCAGCAATTAAGGTTGAAGTCATCCGAGTGTTGGAGACGCACTCTGCTTTGTGGATCTTGTCCGATAATATTTCTTATAAAGGAAGCGAAATGAAGAAATCCTTAGTGGCTTTGGCCTTGATGGGTGCATTCGGCGGCGCTTATGCGCAATCCTCAGTCGTTATTTACGGCACGCTGGACACCGGCATTCAAAAAACCACCAATACCGCCAATTCCGCGACACAAATCAGCAAGCGCGATAACAACAAGCTCGGCTTCCGCGGCGTGGAAGACCTGGGCAACGGCCTGAAGGCCCTGTTCCAACTCGAAATCCGTTATGAGCCGGACACCGGCGTCATCGAAAACACCAGCCGCCCACTGTTCCAGGGCCAGAGCCGCGTGGGCCTGCAGGGCTCCTTCGGCACCATCCGCGCGGGCCGCGGCCTCACCGCCTTCCAGGAATCGACCATCGCCTTCGAGCCATGGTCCGGCCAGCCTAACGTGGCCGGCTACATGACGAACCTGCAGGTGGCGGGCTACACCAGCGATCCGCTGGGCCCGGCCGGCAACTCGGCCAACCGCTTCTCCAACGCCGTGTGGTGGAACTCGCCGGTCTGGAACGGCTTCCAGCTGAACGTGAACGTGGGCACCAAGGAAGCCAACGGCAATCCAGTCATTATCGGCCGCGGCACCGCCGCCGCACCGCAGTATCCGGCCAACTCCATGGCTTCCGCCAATCCATACTCGGTCAGCGCCACCTATACCCAGGGCCCGATCTCCGCGATGATTGCCACCGAACGCAATGCGGTGGAAACCAGCCTGTGGGCCTTCGCCGCTTCCTACAAGCCGACCACCAACCTGAAGCTGATGGGCACCATCGTCAAGCAGGACCAGGGCCATACCGTCGCCGTCAACAACGACACCGATTCCTGGGTGCTGGGCCTGAACTACACCACGGGCCCGGGCAAGATCCTGGCTGGCTATGGCCAGAAGTCGCCGGACGGCCAGCTGAAGACCAAGCAGATCTCGGTAGGCTATGAGTACAGCCTGTCGGCCCGCACCTACCTGTACGTGGACCTGGCCAACAAGAAGACCCCGCTGACCGCCACCGCCGTGTCGGACGTGAACCAGAAGCACTACTCGCTGGGTATCCACCACAACTTCTGAGTTGCGCCTCGCCTTGTGGAAAAAGACGCCTTCGGGCGTCTTTTTTGTTGCCTGTCGGGTAAAATGCGCAATGCCTCACTTACGATTTCACAAACAATGAGCACTGACCTGGACTCTCTGACTGTCGCGCAATACCTGGCAGACCATCCGCATTTCTTCGAAGAACACGCCAGCCTGCTGGGGGACGTAAAGCTGTCCAGCCCGCTCACCGGCCGTGCCGTGTCGCTGCAGGAGCGGCAGATGGAAGTGATGCGCGAGAAGTACAAGCTGCTGGAACTGCGGCTGGCCGAACTGAGCCGCAACGCGCTCGAAAACGCCACCATCGCCAACCGCTTCCACAGCTGGAACCAGACCCTGCTGCGCGAGCGCGATCCCGCGGGCATGGCCGCCGCCGTGGCCGACGGCCTGAAGAAAAGCTTCAATGTGCCCGCCGCCACGCTGCGCCTGTTCAATGTGGCGCCGCAATATGCCGGCGAATGGTTCGCCGCCGATACCTCGGAAGACGCGCGCCTCTTCGCCAACAGCCTGCTGGAGCCGTACTGCGGTCTCAACAACGATTTCGAAGCCGTGCGCTGGCTGGACGATGCGGACACCATCAAGTCCACCGTCATCCTGTCGTTGCGCACGCCGGGCGCGCGCGAGCCGGCCTTCGGCCTGCTGATCATGGGTTCGCCCGATGCGGAACGCTTCACCGCCCTGATGGCGACGGACTTCCTGGTCCACATCGCCGAAACCGCCAGCGTTGCGCTGGCCCCGCTGACGGCCTGAGTCCTTCATGGAGACCACGCGCAGCAAGCTGGACTGGGCTGACGCGTGGCTCGAACACCTGCGCTCGCAGCGCAAGCTTTCTTCCCATACTACGGCCGCCTACGGCCGCGACCTGCGCGAGCTCGCCACGCTGAGCGAGGGCAAGGACTGGACTGCCCTCACCCACTTCGATATCCGCCGCTTCACGGCCAAACTGCACAGCACGGGGCAGGAGGCGAGTTCCATCGCGCGCAAGCTGTCCAGCTGGCGCGGCTTCTATGAATGGCTGAGCACGCAAACGGCGCTGGCTGCCAATCCGGTGGAAGGCGTCAAGGCGCCCAAGCGCCCGAAAACCCTGCCGAAGGCGCTGGCGGTGGACGATGCGGTGCAGCTGGTGTCCACGCCGGCGCGCAAGGCCGCGGCCGGCAGCGAGCCCGCCGAGCTGTGCAACCTGGCCATGTTCGAGCTGCTGTACTCCTCCGGCCTGCGCGTATCCGAGCTGTGCGGTCTGGACCTGCAGTTCCGCAAGGCGGAAGGCGGACAACCGGCTTCGCTTGGCTGGCTGGAGCGCGATAATGCGGAAGTGGTGGTAACCGGCAAGGGCAGCAAAATGCGCCGCGTGCCGGTGGGCAAGGCCGCGCTGGCGGCGCTGGACGCCTGGCTGGCCGTACGTCCGGCCCCCGCCGACGGCAGCAGCGCCCTCTTCCTCAGCGAACGATGCACGCGGGTGTCGCCGCGCGTGGTGCAGATGCGCCTCAAGCAGCACAGCCTGGCAACCGGGGCGCCGGTGCATGTGCATCCCCATATGCTGCGCCATTCCTTTGCCTCCCATGTGCTGCAGTCCTCCGGCGACCTGCGGGCGGTGCAGGAAATGCTTGGCCACAGCAGCATCACTTCCACCCAGGTTTACACGGCGCTGGATTTCCAGCATCTTGCGCAGGTATATGACAAGGCGCATCCGCGGGCTAAAATCAAGCAGGGAAGCTGATTCATATCAATGCCGCTCGTTGGACAGCCGAATTGAAATTCCGGCATAATCGACCGATTCTGAACCTTGCAAGAAGCCCATGGCACTGATTCCAACCACCATTCTCACCGGCTTCCTCGGCGCCGGTAAAACGACCCTGCTGAATCGTATCCTTCAGGAAAATCACGGCATGCGTATTGCCGTGATCGAAAATGAATTCGGCCAGGAGAATATCGATAACGAAATCCTCGTGCAGGAAAGCCGCGAGCAGATCGTTGAAATGAATAACGGCTGCATCTGCTGCACCGTGCGCGGCGACTTGATTATCGGCCTCTCGGACCTGGCGAAACGCCGCGCTGCCGGCGAAATCAATTTCGACCGCGTGGTAATCGAAACGACGGGCTTGGCCAATCCCGGCCCGGTAGCCCAGACTTTCTTCGTCGATGACGAAGTCGGCAGCAATTACATGCTGGATGCCATCGTGACTGTGGTAGATGCGCGTCACGCCATGCAGCAGCTGGACGACAACGAAGAAGCCCAGCGCCAGGTCGGTTTTGCCGACAAAATCCTGCTGTCGAAGTCCGATCTCGTGGACGAGGCCGCCATCAATGCACTGGTAAGCCGCCTCAAGCGCATGAACCCGCGCGCGCCCATCAGCCGCTCCGACTTCGGCAAGGCGCCGATTACGGAAGTGCTTGATCTGAAAGGCTTTAACCTGAACGAAAAGCTGGAAATCGACCCCGATTTCCTGGCCGCGGAGGAACACGAGCACCACCACCATCACGATCATGAGCACGGCGAACACTGCGATCATCCCAGTCATGCGCACGATCATCACCATTCCCATCATACTGACGAGATCGCCGCTTTTGCCTTCCGCAGCGAGCGCCCCTTCGATTCAGCCAAGCTGGACGAATTCCTGGGCGGGCTGATCAATGTGTACGGGCCTCGCATGTTGCGCTACAAAGGCGTATTGTGGATGCAAGGCGCAGAACGCAAAGTTGTGTTCCAGGGCGTGCACCAGATTATGGGCAGCGACCTGGGCGCTAAATGGGCTGAAAACGACGTTCGCGGCAGCAAAATGGTGTTTATTGGCAAAAATTTACCGAAAGACGTGTTTATTCGCGGTTTGGAACAATGTTTGGTATAAACTAACCCGGTTTTTGTGTGGGGACCGGCTGAGCCGGGCCAGATGTCGCCAGACATCTGCTAATTGAAAACTCTGTCGTATCGAAGGTAAGCGAAGTCATGACCAAAACTAATAAATCGACCCCCGCCGCTGAAGCTCCGCTGCTCACGGAAGAACAGATTCTGAAGATGGGCGAGAAGGACTACATGAACGCAGCGCAGCTGGCTTTCTTCAAGGCCAAACTGCAGCAGCTGGAACGTGACCTCCTCAAGAACGCCGGCGAAACCACCGAACACCTGCGCGAAACCGTGCTCGTGCCGGACCCGGCCGATCGCGCCACCATCGAGGAAGAGCATGCGCTGGAACTGCGCACCCGCGACCGCGAGCGCAAGCTGCTGAAAAAAGTGCAGCAGTCCATCGTGGCCATCGACAATGGCGAATACGGCTGGTGCGAAGAGACCGGCGAGCCGATCGGCATTCCGCGCCTGATCGCCCGTCCGACCGCCACGCTGTCGCTGGAAGCCCAGCAGCGCCGCGAACTGAAGCAGAAGCTGTACGGCGACTGAGCGTCGCCGCTGCCGCACGAAAAGCATGCCGCGCGCATGCTTTTTTTTCGCCATCGGCTACACTTGGGCGTGGGCATTTTTTCCAAATTCAAGAAGAAGGGCGACAGCAGCGTCGATGAAGACGAGGCAGCTGCCCGCCGCGCCGCCACCAGCCAGCAGGAACGCGAACGGCTGTCGCAGGCCGAGCTGCAGCGCGAGATCGCGCGCGCCACCGCCATGAAAATCGATGCCATCGAGGCGGCCATGGCGGCCGATATCTTCGATGAGCCTGAACCGGTGTTCCGCCGCCCGCCCCGTCCGCCGGTCCCCGCTAAGCCGGACGACGACCACTACCCCACTGAACTGCTGGAAGACCAGGACACGCCGGCCGAAGCCGCGGCCGCGGAAAGCGCGCCGCTGGTGGAGGAGGTCGCCATCCTCTATGCCAGCGGCGAGTCCCAGGCCGCAGCCCAGCTGCTGCGTGAAGGCCTCGGCGCGCAGGACCGCGTGCTGTGGTGGATGCTGTTCGACCTGTACCAGCTGCTCGGCCGGCAGGAAGATTTCGACAGCCTCTCCATCGATTACGCCAGCACCTTCGAAACCTCGCCGCCGCAGTGGAATCCACCACGCAAAGCGAGCGCCCACTCAGGCCTGGCGGCGCACGCCGCCTTGAGCGGTCCCCTGGACGAAGAAGCGGCCGAGCAGATCGGCCGGCTGCGCGAGGCTGCTGCACAGGCGCAAGTGCTTGAGCTGGACCTGAGCGGCGTAACGCATGTCGAGCCGATCGGTTGCGCACTGTTGCTGCAGGCGCTGCATGAGATCGAGCGGCCCGGCCTGCAGCTGGTGCTGCGCGGCGCCGCATCGCTGTCGGCCCGCCTGCGCACGGGCCGCGCAGAAGGCGAAGCGCCATGGCTGCTGCTGCTCGAACTGCTGCGCCTGCAGAACCACGAACGCGAATTCGAGGATGCGAGCATGGACTATTGCGTGACCTTCGAAGTCTCGCCGCCGCCATTCCTGCCTCCGGTGCAGCTGCCGGATGCTCCCGTGCCCGCTGCCGGCGGCGCAGGGGATCGTTTCGTGTTGCCGGAAATCATCAAATCCGACGACGACGCTTTACTTGCCGACATCGCGCACTACGCTATCAGCAGTCCGGTGCCCGTATTCGACTGCTCGCGGCTGGCGCGCATCGAGTTCACGGCGGCCACCCAGCTGCTGGCCCGCCTCCAGCCGTCCGGCGGCCGCATCGAATTCCGCGCCCTGAACCACCTGGTGGCGGCGCTGCTGCGGCTGGTCGGGCTGGGCGGCATCGCAGGGCTGCACGCCCACCGTTATTGACGCAGCAAACTTGCAATCCGGACTTTAAACCCCATGTCGGGGCTGGGCGCCGATCGCGCCACATCATCGAGGTCACTATGGAACAATTTCACGGCACCACTATTTTGAGCGTGCGGCGCGGCAATCAGGTCGCGCTGGGCGGCGATGGCCAGGTCACCCTCGGCAACATCGTCATGAAGGGCACCGCACGCAAGGTGCGCAAGGTTTATAACGGCAAGGTGCTGGTGGGCTTTGCAGGCGGCACGGCGGACGCCTTCACCCTGCTGGAGCGCTTCGAAGCGAAGCTGGAAAAGCACCAGGGCCACCTGCTGCGCGCTTCGGTCGAGATGGCCAAGGACTGGCGTACCGACCGCGTGCTGCGCCGCCTGGAAGCGATGCTGCTGGTCGCGGACGCGAACTCCACACTGGTCATTACCGGCAACGGCGATGTGCTGGAGCCGGAAGACGGCATCGGCGCCATCGGTTCGGGCGGCAGCTACGCCCAGTCGGCCGCCAAGGCACTGGCCGAGAACACCGACCTCTCGCCGGCCGAGATCGTGAAGAAATCGCTGACGATCGCCGGAGAACTGTGCATTTACACGAACCTGAACCACATTATCGAAACGCTGGACTGAAGACCATGAACATGACACCCCAGGAAATCGTCGGCGAGCTCGATAAGCACGTCGTTGGCCAGGGCAAGGCCAAGCGCGCCGTTGCCATTGCGCTGCGCAACCGCTGGCGCCGGCAACAGGTAGAAGAACCGCTGCGCCACGAAATCACGCCGAAGAACATCCTGATGATCGGCCCTACCGGCGTGGGCAAGACCGAGATTGCGCGCCGCCTGGCCAAGCTGGCCGATGCGCCCTTCATCAAGGTGGAAGCCACCAAGTTCACCGAAGTGGGCTATGTGGGCCGCGATGTGGATACCATCATTCGCGACCTGATCGATATCGGCGTGAAGCAGACCCGCCAGGCCGAGATGGCCAAGGTGCGCGCACGCGCCGAAGATGCAGCGGAAGACCGTGTGCTCGACATCCTGCTGCCGCCGCCGCGCGACTTTGGCTTCAGCAACACTCAGGCTTCGGATGCACCGTCCAACGACGCCACGCGCCAGACCTTCCGCAAGCGCCTGCGCCAGGGCGAGCTGGACGACAAGGAAATCGAAATCGAGCTGGCCGAACAGGGTCCGACTATGGAGATCATGGCGCCGCCCGGCATGGAAGAAATGACGGAGCAGATCAAGTCCATGTTCGCCGGCGTGGGCGGCGCGCGCAAGAAAGCGCGCAAGATCAAGATCAAGGACGCGATGAAGCTGCTGCTGGATGAAGAAGCGGCCAAGCTCGTCAACGAGGACGAGATGAAGCAGAAAGCGATCCAGAACGTGGAACAGAACGGCATCGTGTTCCTGGACGAAGTGGACAAGATCGCCTCGCGTTCGGAAGGCAGCGGCGCCGACGTATCGCGCGCCGGCGTGCAGCGTGACCTGCTGCCGCTGGTGGAAGGCACCACGGTGAACACGAAGTACGGCATGATAAAAACCGACCACATCCTGTTCATCGCATCAGGCGCCTTCCACCTGGCGAAGCCATCGGACCTGATTCCGGAACTGCAGGGCCGTTTCCCGATCCGCGTGGAGCTGGAATCGCTGTCGATTGCCGACTTCGAGCGCATCCTGACGAGCACGGACGCCTGCCTCACGCGCCAGTATGAAGCGCTGCTGGCCACGGAAGGCGTGAAGCTCGACTTCGCCCCGGACGGCATCACGCGCCTGGCCGAGATTGCACACCAAGTCAACGAGCGCACTGAAAACATCGGCGCGCGCCGCCTGTACACGGTAATGGAAAAGCTGCTGGAAGAAATCTCCTTCACCGCTACCGAGACCGGCGACAAAACGCTGGTGATCGACGGCGCCTACGTCAACCAGCGTCTCGACGCGCTGGCGGTCAACGAAGACCTGTCGCGCTACGTCTTGTAATGGCCAACAAATCGCTGAAGACCCGGCAAAAGATCGTGGTCACCGCGCCCCCGGTCAAGCCCCGCAATCCCTTTGCGGGCTTGGCCAAGGCGCGTTCAGCGGGCCCCCACGAGCGCAGCAAAAGCGCCGAACGCCAGGCCGCCAAGCGCGCCCTCATCAAAAAACTGTCAGGCACCGACCCCGATTAAGAAATATTGCTTAGAAATTGGGGACAGACCCTAATTTCCATAAATAGGGTCCGTCCCCAATTATTTTGCTGTTTTCGCGCTGCTTTCCCGGGCAAGACGTACGCTAAAACCGCCTTGAAATTAGGGACAGACCCTAATTATGGAAATTAGGGTCTGTCCCCATTTTTTAGAAATATTGCTTAGCGGGAGGTGGTGGGCTGCTGGGCTGGCGCGAGCTGGCCCGGCGGGCCGACAGGGGTGCCTGGTGGCGGGGTGACGAGGGGCGTGGCGGATGGCGCTGGCTGCGCTGGCGGCGGCGTCAGCGTTGGCTGGCTCACCGGCGCCAGCGGCGCGCTGGTGGTGGAGGATACGCCCTCGGCCGCCGGCAAATCGATGCGCTTCTGCACGCCGCCTTCCATCAGGATCACGTGCCGCGCCTGCACATCATGTACCGTCACGCCTGGCGCGACTTCTTCTCCTACCGGATACGCCTTCGCCGGCTCCCCATTGGCAACGATGATCGCCACGCTGCGCTGTCCCGCGCGCGAAGCCACCACGCCCACCAACTGGAAGTTGCTTACGGCTGCAACAGCAGTCTGTCCGCCGAACAGGCCGCGTGCAAGGTCGATCGGCACTTCAGGCGCCTGCTGCACGGGCACGGCAGCGATCTGGCGCTGCGGCGGCGTGAAGAGCTGGATTCCCCAGTAGGCCAGCGAGGCCGTGAGGGCCAGTACCGCGGCTACGGTGCTCAGGAAGGGCAGTCGGTTCAATGTGTTCTCCAGTTTTCAGCGCACCAGCTGGTTGATCTCGATGATCGGCATCAGCACGGCCAGCACGATCAGCAGCACCACCACGCCCATGGCGAGGATCAGCGCAGGTTCGAGCAGGCCGGCAATCGTCAGCGTGCGGCGTTCGAGGTCTTGTTCCTGTGCGTTGGCGGCGCGTTCCAGCATGGCCGGCAGTTCGCCCGTAATTTCGCCCGCGCGGATCATGTGGATCAGCATCGGCGGGAAGTGTTTTTGCACCGACAGCGCACGCGCCAGGCTCACGCCTTCGCGCACCGCGTTGCTGGCTTCTTCCACCAGCTGGCGCATGGCGACGTTCGACAGTGTGTCGCGGCTTGTTTCCAGCGCACGCAGGATAGGCACGCCGGAGCCAGTGGTAATAGCCAGCGTGCTGGCGAAGCGCGAGGTGTTCAGGCTGCGCTCAAATTTGCCGTACAGCGGCGCCGTGAGCAGCCATGTGTGCCAGCGCGTTTTCAGCGCGATGTTCTGCAATGAGCGCCGCCACGCGAACCATGCGCCGATCAGCAGCACCAGCACAATCAGGCCGTAGCTGCGCACGAAGTCCGAAATCGCGAGCATGATGACGGTAAGGATCGGCAGCTTCTGTTTGGTATTCGCAAACACGGACACAATCTGCGGCACCACATACGTCAGCAGGAAGATCACGATGGAGAACGCCACCACCGTCACGATGGCCGGATAGGTGAAGGCAAGCTTCACTTTCTGTACCAGCGCATTGCGGCGCTCGATATAGTCGGCAAGGCGCGACAGCACGCGCGAGAGCTGGCCAATCTGTTCGCCCGATGCGACCAGCGCGCGGTAGATTTCCGCGAAGTCGCGCGGATGCCGCGACAGCACGTCGGACAGCGAAGCGCCGCCGATCACTTCGGAACGGATCGATGCGATCAGGTCGCGCACATACTGGCGCTCGGCCTGCTCCAGCAGCGCCGAGAAGGCCTGCTCCAGCGGCAGCCCCGCTTCCAGCAGGCTTGCCAGCTGGCGCGTGAACAGGGCCAGCTCGCTGGTGGAAAGCTTTTCGCCGAAGCCACGGATTTTCGCCACGCCTTTGGCATCCACCTGCGCGGAGATCGCATCGACCTTGATCGGCACCAGCCCTTGCGAACGCAGGTCTGCGCGCGCGGAGCGGGCGCTGTCCGAATTGACGACGCCTTTCTTCGTTGCGCCTGCCGCATCCACGGCTTCATAACGGAACGCGGGCATCGCTTAGTCCTTCGATACGCGCAGCAGTTCGGCCAGCGTGGTGGTGCCGTCCGCGAGCCAGCGTTCGCCGTCTTCGCGCATGGTTTTCATGCCGTCGGCAATCGCCACGTTGCGGATTTCCGCCTCGGATGCGCGGTCATGGATCTGGGCGCGGATCTGTTCCGTCGTTTCCAGCAGTTCGTAGATACCCACGCGGCCCTGGTAGCCGGTGCTGCCGCACTGGTCGCAGCCAACCGCCTTCCACTGCCCGGCTTCGAAGGTTTTGCAGACGGGGCACAGCTTGCGCACAAGGCGCTGCGCCAGCACGCCGAGCAGCGAGGACGAAAGCAGGAAAGGCTCAATACCCATGTCCAGCAAACGCGTTACCGCCGATGCGGCGTCGTTGGTGTGCAGCGTTGCCAGCACGAGGTGGCCGGTGAGCGAGGCCTGCACGGCGATCTGCGCGGTTTCGAGGTCGCGGATCTCGCCGATCATGATCACGTCCGGGTCCTGCCGCAAAATCGCGCGCAGGGCCTTGGCGAAGCTCATGTCGATACGTGGGTTCACCTGCGTCTGGCCGACGCCGGCAAGGTCATATTCGATCGGATCTTCCACCGTGAGGATATTCGTGGTGGTGGAGTTCAGCAGGGACAGCGCGGCATACAGCGTGGTCGTTTTACCGGAACCCGTAGGACCGGTTACCAGCACGATGCCATGCGGCTGCGCGATCAGGCCGTTGAACTGGGCCAGCATGCTCTCACCCATGCCGAGATGCTGCAGGTCGAGGCGGCCGGCTTCCTTGTCCAGCAGACGCAGCACGGCACGTTCGCCGTGGCCGGTAGGCAGCGTGGAGACGCGCACATCCACCGGCTTGCCGCCGATGCGCAGCGTGATGCGGCCATCCTGCGGCAGGCGCTTCTCCGCGATGTCCAGCTGCGCCATGATCTTGATACGCGAGATCAGCGAGCCATGAATGGCCTTGCGCGGCTTGACGATATCGCGCAGCGCGCCGTCGATGCGGAAACGCACCACGGACACCTGCTCGAAGGGTTCAACGTGGATATCCGATGCGCCGTCGCGCAGCGCCTGCGTGAGCAGCGCATTGATCATGCGGATCACCGGCGCGTCGTCCGAAGATTCCAGCAGGTCTTCGATGGCGGGAACGTCCTGCAGCAGCTTGGTGAGGTCGAGGTCCGCGTCGAATTCATCGGCGACCTGCGACACATCGCCGCCCGCGCCCGCATAGGCGTCCGCAATCGCGGCTTCAAGGTCTGCGCGCGGCAGGGACTTGAGCTGGATGCGGCCGAAGCGGCGCGACACTTCGGCAATCGCCGAGGGCGCGGTGGCGCTGGAAACGTAGACTTCGACCGCGCCCGCTGTTTCGGCGGGCTTTGCCAGCACGAGGAAGTCGCGCGCGAAGGCGTAAGGCAGCATATTGCTCATTATTGTTGCGGCTTCTCGGCAGGAACGGGTTCAGCGGCGCCCGGCGCACGCGTGGATACCGGTGCAGGCGGCACAGGCTTGGCCAGGCCGGCTTCCGGCGCAGGCACGCCGTTCGTCAGCGAAGGCAGTTGCGGCTGGCCCAGTTGCTGCAGCAGCACGGAGTCGCTTGGGGTGAAGGCGGCGCCGGCGGCACGCATATAGTCGTAGCGGTCGGTGGCAAGGCTCATGCTCTGCTCCTTGCTGCGGATGACCACAGGGCGCAGGAAGACCATCAGGTTGGTTTTCTTGCGCGTGCGGGTGCTGTATTTGAACAGGTTGCCCAGCACTGGAATGTCGCCCAGGCCGCGCACCTTCTCAACGTTGTCGCCCGCGCGGTCTTCGATCAGGCCGCCCAGCACGATGATCTGGCCGTCGTCTGCAATCACGTTATTTTCGATCACGCGCGTGTTCAGCGTGATGCCCGCAGTAGCACCAACCGACGATGGATCGACGCTGGAAGATTCGTTGTAGATCGCGAGCTTGATGGTGCCGCCTTCGGAGATCTGAGGGCGCACTTTCAGTGTCAGGCCCACGTCCTTGCGGTCGATGGTCTGGAACGGGTTGGTATTCGTGCCGGAGGTCGTGGTGAACTGGCCGGTCAGGATAGGCACGTTCTGTCCTACGCGGATCGTCGCTACTTCGTTATCCAGCGTGATCATGTTCGGCGTGGACAGGATGTTGCCATTACCGCCGGATTCCAGCGTGTGCGCCACCGCGCCGAGCCCGAACTTGCCATCCGCGAGCTGTTTGAACACGCCGATGGTCAGGCCGTTGCCCGGGGCTGCATTGCCGTTGTAGACGTTGACCAGGTTATTACCCGCGGTAGAGAAGGACTGCAGGCCGCCGATACGATAAGTGCTGTTGTTGTTGCCCGATGCGCCCACCCACTGCACGCCGAATTCGGATGCTTTGTCCGCGCTCACTTCCACGATCAGCGCTTCGATGTAGACCTGGGCGCGGCGCACGTCCAGCTGGTCGATCACGGAACGCAGGTTGCGGTAGACCGCTTCCGGCGCGGTAATGATCAGCGTATTGGTCGATGCGTCGGCCTGGATAAAGCCGCCCGCGCCGCCTGCAGCTTGCCCGCTGGTGCGGTTGCCGCTCAATGCGGGGTTGGTCGGGCCGCCGGACTGGCCGCCGTTGATGCCGGCCTGGCCGATGGTGTTGTTGGCGCCCGTCTGCATCGTGGCCTGGTTGTTGCCCAGCGTGTTGTTCAGCGCATTCTGGCCGGTGACCGGTGCATCGCCCGAGATCACGGCGCGCAGCGTTTCGGCCAGCTTGGTGGCGTCGGCGTTTTTCAGGTAGACCACGTGCACATTGCCCAGCTCCGTCGTCGGCTGGTCGAGCTTCGCGATCAGGGACTTGGCGAGGTTGGCGCGCGCTGCCGAAGGCGCACGGATCACCAGCGAATTGGTGCGCGGATCGGCCAGCACCGTTACGCGGCCGCCGCCGTCGCCGCCTGCGCCGGGTTCCATCAGCTTGTTGATCATGCTCGCCAGGTCGCTGGCGATGGCATTGCGTACCGGGACCACGTCGAGGTCTGCAGACGATGGCGCATCCAGTGCCGCCACAATCTTCGCCAGGCGTTTCAGGTTGTCCGCGTAGTCGGTAATGACCAGCGAGTTGTTACCCGGGTTGGCGTTGATGGTGTTGTTCGGGGTGATGAGGGGGCGCAGCACTGTGACCAGGTTGGCCGCCGACTCGTGGCTCAGGTGGAAGACCTGGGTGGCTACCTGGTCCCCTGCCGGCGCGGCCTGCCTGCCGATCACCGTGGGGCTGGCCTGCAGCTTGGCTTCCGCTTCCGGCACCACCTTCGCATAGCCGTCGCCGCTGACGATGGCGTAGCCCTGCAGGCGCAACGCGGAGGTCAGCAGGCTGAATGCCTGCGACTTGCTGATCGCCTTTTCGGACACCAGCGTGATGGTACCTTTCACGCGCGGGTCGATCAGGAAGGTGATGTTGGTGTAGTGGCCCACGGCCTTGATGACCGATTCAATGTCGGCGCCAACAAAGTTCAGCGCAGCTTCGTCAGCCTGTGCCCATGCCGGACCGATGGACTGGCCCAGCAGGCAGCACAGCAGTGCCGCGGCGCTTGCACGGCGCAGCGATGGAGTTTTGGATTTGCTTGCGAACTGTTTTTTCATTGTCTGAACTCTAGTGCGATGACATTTTTACCGCTGACGGAACGGCGCTGGCCCAGCAGGTTAAGCAGGTTGCCCAGCGTCGCTTCATATCCTTGTGCTGCTTCCGCCTGGCCGGAGAACTGGAAGCGTCCCCGGTCAAGATTGCCGGAACCGCGCAGCAGCAGCGGTCCCTTGACGGTGTCCAGCGCGAGGCTGGCTTTCTGCCCACGCCAGTCCATGGCCAGCTGGTAGCTGCCGAGCGGACGAATCGGCACCAAGCGCGAGGACATGTCCTGCATCTTCAGCGTGGTGCGGCCGTCCATCGCGATATTGCGGTCCACCAGCGCCAGCTGCAGCGAGGTCCACGACAGCTGCATCAGGCCACTGAAGGCCAGCGTGTTCAAAGGCGCGCCCAGTCCCGCCAGGCCGTCGGCCGGCAGTTTCAGGCCGCCGGGGCTGAGCTGCCATTCCTTCCAGCTGCCGGTGATATGCAGGGGCTGCGTGAGCGCGTCCGGATTGTCCAGTTCCATGTTCACGCTGCCCAGCAGGACCATCGGCGAAATCTTCCAGCTGAAGCGGCCCGGCAGCAGGGGCGTAATCGCACTGTTGCCGCTGGCGGCCCCGCCAATAAAGGCGGAACCGCTCCACAGCGTACCCTGCGGATCACCCAGCGTCAAACGGCCGGCGGTCTGCTTTTCCACCAGCCCTGCCACCCAGCTGGCAGGGAAGAAAACGGCCAGCGTGAGGGCCACCGTGGCGGCTATCGCCAGCAACCATAGCACGGCGCGCTTCACTGGCGCTCCTGGCGCAGGGTCATGCTGGCGTCCACCTGGCCTGCGGTGCTGGTTGCGGTGAAGGCCGCGTCCTGCACCGCAATGCGGTTCTCGCGGCGGATGGTGTCCAGCCAGGTCACCACGCCGGCGAACGAGGCGCCCTTGAATTCGAGCTTTGCATACTCGCCCGTCATCACCACATTGGATGGGTTCAGGCCGCGCGAGGACAGGCTGGCATTCAGCGTTTCACGCGTCATCGGCGCCGGGGCCTGCAGCGGCGGCTGCGCCGCCAGCTGGGCCGCTTCGCCCGCCAGCGCCTGCAGCTCGGCGGCCTGCTGGCGCAGTTGCGGCAGGTCTTTACGCAGTTTTTCACGTCCCGTCAGCGCGGGGTCGATCAGCAGGCCGTAGACGAGGCCCACCGCCAGCACGATGCCGCCAACGGTAAGGAATTTGCGTTCCTGTTCCGAGCGTTCGGCCCAGAAGGCGCGCGCCTGGGTGCGATATTGGTCAACAATGCTCACGATTTGCCTCCTGCACGTACTTGCCAGACGCCCGGCGCGCTTTCGGTCAGCGATAGCTGGCGGTTGGCCAGCACTGCCTGCACCTGCGTGCGGGCATTCGCGTCGGTGGTTTCCGGTTTCAGTTTTACCGTCAACGCACGGTCGCGGTACTCCAGCGAGGCGATGATGTCGCGGCGCGGCAGGGTTGCCAGCGCTTCGCCGAGCGCTGCACTGAGGGCCGAGAATTCGTCAGCCGAGCTGGCGCCGCGCGCGGTCTTCGCGGCAGCAATGTTCTTGCGCATCTGGCCTGCAGGATCGAGGATCACCGGTTCATTCGGGTAGGCGCCACGGAAAATCTGCATCATCGACGTGCGCACGGCGTCTGCTTCGCGCTTCATGCGGTACCAGTCCACATTCAGGCCGATGATGTTGACGATGAGCGCCAGCACGGCGAGCCGGATTGGCCAGCGCCAGCGCTGCCATTTGCGCGCGCTGGCGCCGCTGCCGGCGCCCAGGGCTGCGGCAAGGTCCAGCTGCACAGCGCGCGACGCGGAGATGCGGTGCACCCAGTGATCGTCTTCCAGCAGGATGCCGGGGACGGACGGCAGCAGCGCTTCATATTGCGTGCGCTGCGCGGACGGCACGTAAAGCGTGACCGGCGCTTCACCGGCCAGCGCACGCACCGTGTGCAGCGCGGTTTCCGGTTCCGCCGGCAGCGTGAGGCCCATGCCTTCGTACTGCGCGGCGCGCAAGGTCAGCTCCAGGCCTGCGTCGTCCGTTGCCAGCGCGGCGGATGCGCCACCCGGCGCCAGCGGCAGGCAAAGTTGCGATGGAATGGCGGAGACGGCGTTGGCGCCCTGCGCCACCAGCGCCTGCACCAGCACTTCGAGCCAGGCGCGCTGCACCACGGCCACCACGCGCTCCTCGCTGTTCGGCTGCGCGGGCGCCAGCGCCAGCACGCATTCGGACGGATCGCCCAGCAGGTGTTCTTCCACGAGTCCCGGCAGCGCGGCCTTGAGGCGGGAACCGGACAGCGGCGGCACCTTCACGCGCAGCAGCGTCACGTCGGCAGCGGCCAGCAGCAGCACCACGCGGCGCGCGGAGGCAATCAGGTCACCGAGATTGCCCAATGCGCCCGCGCCCTGCTGCATGACGTTGCCGCCATCGCCCACCAGCGCGAAGTGGCAGCTTTGCGGCACACCGTTGTCGCTGGCAGCTGCGGCAGCGCGGGCCGGGTAGCTAATGTACAGAGTTGTCAAAAGGTCTCGCTTTCGTTCTTTCAGATTTCCCGAATCCATTCAACGGTCGTCGCCAGTATGGGTCTGGTAGTACGCTTGATCAGCGCCCAGGTCTCCAGCGATGCACGGTCCAGCTTAACGCGGCTCAGCACAAGGAAGTAACCGCTTTTATAGTCCACCTCAACCGCCGTCGGCCTGCCGCTGAGCACCGTGGTGAAGGCGCTCTGGTTGAATGGCGACCGGCGCCGTGACAGCACGATGGACTGCGCTTCCGACACCGACATCTGCGGCACCAGCGCCGCCAGCAGCTCGGCGGGGGCCGTATTCACATTCACCTTCGTCGGCTCCGGCAGCACGATTACGAAATCACGCAGGCGCTCAACCGCCTGCGGCGTAAAGCCAGCAATGCCCAGCAGGTCCTCGATACGCATCATGGCAACCGGTTCCGCATCCTTGCTGCCCTCCGCCGTTTTCGGCGGCAGGGTGGTGCGCGATACCTCATTCGCCACCGCGACGGCCAGTCCGCCGTCCAGCTGCAGCGCCGTCAGCAGCCGTTCGAAAACTTCCACTTCTTTCTGCTGGAGCTGCCCCTGCGGTGCAAGACTCATGAGATTGTAGCGCGACTGGGCGTCGTAAACCTGCCCGGAGATGGTGGCGTCGTAGGATTCGTTCTGCAGGCGCTCACGCTCCACATACTGGTCCAGCCGGGTCTCGGCGAGCGGGGTAGCCCACACGCCGTTTTCAGCGGTGATATCCGTGTTGTCGCGGCCGTCCTGCCACAAAATCAGCTTGGCCCAATCGAGGGCGCCGCGCAGGATCCAGCGGGTCTGCAGGTGCAGGCGCTGGTTCTCCATGGAGCGCACCTGCACCTGCTGCTGCCAGAACAGGCTGGCCACAATGGTCACGGCAAGTGTAGTGAGCAGGAGCGCCGTCACCACGGCCACGCCACGCTGCTTTGCCAGGCGGGCACTCATACGGCCCCCAGCAAGAAAACTTTGATCAAGGGATTCTGCTGACCATGGCGCTGCAGCGACATTTCCAGCCCCGTCGGCGGCATCGGGTTGGCGGTGGATGCGCCGCCTGCAGGATTAGGCGCCTGCCAGGTGCCGCCCTGCCACAGGCGCACGCCCATGCGGTCGATATTTGCCTGCATTGGCACACCCGCGACGGGGTCGGAATCGCTGATGGCTGCCTGCCACAGGCCATCAAGCTGGGCGAGATCGCGCGTGCCGGGCGATTCGCGGCGCGACAGCACGCCGTCGCGGATGCGGTATGTGACTACCTGCAGCTGGGAGGCCGCGTTTTCCGGAAACACTGTGCGCACAAAGATCAGGCGCGAGGTATCGGCCACCAGGTTCTGGCGGTTATGCAGCAAGGGCGTACCCGCCAGCTGCTCAAGATCGCTCTGCATCTGCGCGAAGGCCAGTTGCATGCCCCGCGTCTGCTCCATTTCGTTCGTTAGCTGCATGCGCGAGCGCACGATGCCGTCCAGCCCGCGCCAGCCCAGCACGGCCACAATGGCCAGCACGGTAATCGCCACCAGCAGTTCCACCAGCGTGAAGCCGCGCTTATATGCGGGCCGCTTCATTCGCGCAGCACCAGTTGCACCAGCTTGATGATGCGGCGCTCGGGGCGGGCCGCTTCATACACGCTGACTTCCACCCGGCGCAGGCGCGGGTTCGGCGACACAATCACTTCTTCCTCGCACAGCAGCTCCATATCGCCCTGCGGACAGGCAAACGAGGTTTTGCCGATGGCCGGGAACACCTTGCCCAGCCGGATCTGCACCAGACGGTTCTCCGCCGACCAGGTGGCCATCATCGCGCTGCGCAGGCCGTCGCTGTTCTGCGTTAGGCTGCCCACTGCGCGCAGCGATGCGCCGAGCGCGGTGCCCACAATGACCAGCGCCACCAGCACTTCCAGCAAGGTAAAGCCGCGTTGCGCCTGCATCATTCCACCGTAAAGTGACCGATGCCGTCCGCGCGGATGGCGGCGCTCACGTCGCCGCTGGCGAGGGTGAGCACAAAAGGTTTATCGACCGGCTCGCGGCCGAAGACGATGCGCATGGTGCCGGGAATATTGGTGGGAGGATCGAGCAGCAGCGTAATGGGGCTGCGTTTGAATTCGCGCTGGCGCAGCATATCGTCCTGCGGCAGCGCTTCCCACTGGCGGCCGTTCCGCACCAGGAAGCGGTAGCTCTCGGCGTTGGCTTCGAAGGCAATGGGACGGTTGCGCACAATGGCTTCATCGCGCGCCAGTTGCAGCAGCAGGGCCACGCGCTGCGCCTCCTGCTGCATGGCCTGGCGCTGGCTCGGCGCCGTGTTCATGGTAACGAGGCCCAGCGTGAGGCCGATGATGACCAGCACCACCAAAAGCTCGATCAGGGTGAAACCCCGCTGGCGGCGCTGCATGGCTTGGCTTACTTAGTTGTCCCAGGAGCCGATATCGGCATCGTCGCCCGCACCGCCTGGCTGGCCGTCCGCACCCAGCGAGAACACGTCGATCTCGCCTTTCACGCCCGGCGACAGCATCTGGTATGGCGCGCCCCATGGGTCACGCGGCATTTTTTCCAGGTAGCCGCCCTCTTTCCAGCCATTCGCCGCCGGACCGGCGGTGGGCTTGGTGAGCAGCGCCTGCAGACCCTGTTCGGTGGTGGGGTAGCGCTGGTTATCCAGCTTGTACAGCTTGAGCGCCTGCATGATGGTGGCGATGTCCACCTTGGCGGCGGCCACTTTCGATTCGCCGGTGCGGCTCAGCAGCTTGGGCACCACCAGCGCGGCCAGCACGCCCATGATGACCACAACGACCATGATTTCGATCAGGGTGAAACCACGGGAACGTTTCGTACGATGTATTACTTTTTGCATGAGATAGAAACCAGTTAAGGTGAGTTAGTGCGAAAAGCAGCAGGCAGTATAGCCTACGCTGCGCATACGGGACAGGTGTCGTGGCGGGCAATGCGGATGCTGCTCCACTCCATGCGCAGCCCGTCCAGCAGCAGCAGCCGCCCGGCCAGCGATTCGCCGATGCCCATGATGAGTTTCAGCGCCTCGGCAGCCTGCATGGCGCCCACCACGCCCACCAGCGGCGCAAACACGCCCATGGTGGAACAGGCCACGTCCTCGAAGGCTTGGTCTTGCGGGAACAGGCAGGAATAACAGGGATTTTCACCGGAACGCGGATCGAACACGCTTACCTGGCCGTCAAAGCGGATGACGGCGCCCGACACGAGCGGCACACGTTGCTTCACGCAGGCCCGGTTCACGGCATGGCGGGTCTTGAAATTGTCCGTGCAGTCGAGCACCACGTCCGCCGACTGCACCAGCGCAGCGAGGCGCGCATCGTCCACACGCTCCACCAGCGCCAGCACCTCCACCGCGGGATTGATCTGCGCCATGGCTTCGCGCGCCGACTCCGCCTTCTTGCGGCCCACGCGCTGCGTGGTGTGCGCGATCTGGCGCTGCAGGTTGGTGAGGTCCACCTCGTCGTCATCCACCAGCGTGATGTGGCCAACGCCGGCCGATGCCAAGTAAAGCGCCGCCGGCGAACCGAGGCCGCCCGCGCCGATCACCAGCACGCGTGCATCGAGCAGCTTTTGCTGGCCCTCGATACCGATTTCGTCGAGCAGGATGTGGCGCGAGTAGCGCAGCAGCTGCGAATCGTCCATGCCTTACTTCCGGGCCGGCGCCTTCTTGTCTTCCGGTTTGATGTCCGATTTGACTTCGGGCTTCACCAGCATTTCTTCGGCGCGCTTTTCGGCCGGAGTATCTGCCTTCGCCAGCTTGACCGGCAAGCCCTTGAAGTGGTTCAGCGCCTGCGCCAGCTGGAAATCGTCCTTGCTGCCGAATTCAATCGGCTTCTGGCTTTTGGCCAGCGCCAGGATGCGCTGTTCCTCTTCCAGTTCGTCCACTTTCACGGCGCGCTTTTCTTCCGCATCGCCGCTCAGGTGCTTTTCCAGGTCCGCTTCACGCAGGCGCATGCTGTTCAGGCCATCGCCTTCCGCCGTTTCGTCCACGGCGATATCGGGCACGATGCCCTTGGCCTGGATGGCGCGGCCGTGCGGCGTGTAGTAGCGCGCGGTGGTCAGCTTGACGGCCGTATCGGCGGTGAGCTGGCGCAGCGTTTGCACCGAGCCCTTGCCGAAGGTCTGGCTGCCCATGACGACGGCGCGCTTGTAGTCCTGCAGCGCGCCCGCCACGATTTCGGATGCGGAAGCGGAACCTGCATTCACCAGCACCACCAGCGGCACATTTTTCACGGCAGGCGGCAGCTTGGCCAGCGGGTCGCCGGGCCCACGCACGGAATAGTATTCAGGACGTGCGTAGAAAGTCTGCTTGGAGTCGGCGAGCTGGCCATTGGTGGACACCACCACGGCATCCTTGGGCAGGAAGGCCGCCGATACGCCAATGGCGCCCGGCACCACGCCGCCCGGATCATTGCGCAGGTCCAGCACCACGCCCTTGATATCCGGATTCTGTGCATACAGGGCGCCCAGCTTCTTCGCCATGTCGTCAACGGTGGGCTCCTGGAACTGCGAGATGCGCAGCCACACATAGCCCGGCTCCACCATCTTCGCCTTCACGCTCTGCACGCGGATTTCTTCACGCACGATGGGCACGATAACCGGCTTGTCTTCACCCTTGCGGGACAGCGTGAGCACCACCTTGCTGCGCGGTTCCCCGCGCATTTTCTTGATCGATTCGTCCAGCGTGAGGCCCTTGAGCGGCACGTTGTCCAGGCGAGTAATCAGGTCGCCGGCCTTGATGCCCGCCTTGAAGGCCGGGGAATCTTCGATGGGCGACACCACTTTCACATAGCCGTCTTCCATCGCCACTTCAATGCCGATGCCGACAAACTTGCCCTGCACCGACTCGCGCATTTCGCGGAAGGCTTTTTTATCGAGATAGACGGAGTGCGGGTCGAGCGAGGCCACCATGCCTGAGATGGCGTCCTGCAGCAGCTTCTTGTCGTCCACGTTTTCCACATAGTCCGACTTGATCAGGCCGAACACGTCCGACAACTGGCGCAACTCTTCGAGCGGCAGCGGCGCTTCGGCCTTCTGCGCAATGGCGGAAAACTGCATCGAGGCCGCAACGCCGGCCACCATGCCCAGGCCAATCAGGCCGAAATTCTTGACTTTGTTGCCCATTATCTTCCCGCTCAGAACTTCACCCACCCGGCCGGATCGAAAGCCCGGCCCTGATGACGCAGCTCAAAGTATAAACCCGATTCCTCGTTACCACCGGTATTTCCGGCCGCGGCAATAACGTCGCCGCCCTTCACCACATCGCCCGCCTGCTTCAGCAGCGACTGGTTATTGCCATAAATGCTCATGTACTGGTTGCCGTGATCGACGATGATCAGGTTGCCGAAACCGCGCAGCCACTCGGCGAACACCACCCGCCCCTGCGCAACGGCCCGTATTTCCGAACCTTCCGCGGCCTGGATGAAGACGCCCTTCCACGCTGCGCCACCGCGTTTACTGCCGAATTTGGCGGCCACCGTGCCGGACACCGGCGCGCGCATGCGGCCCTTCAGGCTGGCGAAAGCGCCGTCCGGCGCCGCGGGCGCCAGCGCCACATCGGATGGACGGGCGCCGCCTTCATCGCGCGGCTCAGGCTGCTCTTTAGCTACTTTTGGTTCTTCCGGCAGCGGCGTTTGCTGCTTCGGCGGCTTGCTCCTGTTCTCGCGGGCGATGCGTTCACGCTCCGCCCTGATGCGGGCACGTTCCTCCGCATCGGCCTTCGCTTTGACGGCACGGGCGGCGGCCAGTTCTTCCTTGCGCTTCTTCTCGGCGGCAGCGGCGCGCGCCTGTTCTTCAATGAGCTTATTCAGGCGGTCCACCAGCGCGCCCATGCGCTGCTCGTCGCGTTCGAGGCGGCCCGCCTCCTTGCGCTGGGTATCCAGCTTGCGCGACAGGTTGGCCAGCAAGGCCGCGCGGCGCTGCTTTTCCTTCTCCAGCGTGGCCTTCTGCTCGCGCTGTTCCTGGGCGATTTCTTCCAGTTCGTCCTTCGCGTTCTGCGCCTCGGCCTGGTTTTTCTCCACCAGCGCCAGGTTCTCGCGCAACGAAGCAAGCAGGCGCGCCTGCGCCTGCGACACATAGGCCATCAGCTGCAGCTCGCGGTTGATGCGGTTCGGGTTATCGCCGGACAGCAGCAGCTTGATGCGGTCTTCGTTGCCCGCCTGGTACTGCTCGCGCAGCAGCCTGGCCAGCTGCTGCTTCTGCTGCGCCACCACGCCGGACAGGCGCTCGTGCTCCGCCGCCAGGTCCTGCAGCTTGCTGTTGGTGAGCAGCTGCTCCTCGTGCAGATCGCGCAGCGTGCGGTTGGCTGTGGAAATGGCGCCTTCCGACTCCGCCAGCTCGTCGGCAGCATCCTCCTTCGCGCTCTCGGTTTTGCCGATATCGCTTTTCAGGTTGCTCAGCTTCTGCTGCAGCGCCTTGCGCTCGGCCTCCGCCGTCGCTTTCTGCTTGCTGCGCGTGGTGGGCTTGGCGGCGGCCTGCACATTGCCGGCGGCCAGCGCCAGCGCGAGGACTGCTGCCAGCCAGGCGCCCGCGCGGCGGGTCGGTTTCACTGCCATCAGCGGCTTACTTGGCCTTGCCCTGGTTGGCCACAGCGGCTTGCGCTGCGGCGATCGCGTCGGCGTCGCCCAGATAGTAGTGGCGGATCGGCTTCAGGTCGGCATCCAGTTCGTAGACCAGCGGCTGGCCGTTCGGGATGTTCAGGCCGACGATTTCCTCGTCGCTGATGCCGTCCAGCATCTTGATCAGGGCGCGCAGGCTGTTGCCGTGGGCCGAAATCAGGATTTTCTTGCCGGCGCGGATGGCCGGGGCAATTTCTTCATCCCAGGCCGGCATTACGCGGGCCACGGTGTCTTTCAGACATTCGGTCAGCGGAATCTGCTCTTTGCTCAGGCCGGCATAACGCGGATCGTTGAAGGAAGTGCGGTCGTCGCCCGCTTCCAGCGAAGGCGGCGGCGTATCGTAGCTGCGGCGCCATACCAGCACCTGCGCGTCGCCGTACTTGGCCGCGGTTTCGCCCTTGTCCAGGCCCTGCAGGGCGCCGTAGTGACGCTCGTTCAGGCGCCAGTCGTGCTTGATTGGCAGGTACATGCGGTCCATTTCATCCAGCGTCAGCCACAGGGTACGGATGGCGCGCTTCAGTACCGAGGTGTAGCACAGGTCGAACTCATAGCCTTCCTGCTTCAGCACCTGGCCAGCACTTTTCGCTTCCTTGATGCCTTTTTCGGTCAAGTCCACATCGGTCCAGCCGGTGAAACGGTTCTCGAGATTCCAGGTGGACTCGCCATGACGCATGAATACAATTTTGTACATAGAGCAATCTTCTTAGAGTGGAATGGGACGGAAACAGGCCGTTTGAGCCATAGAACGCCTTCTATTTTATAATGCGCGGATTCAGTTCAACCAATGGAATCCTGTGAAATTCGTTCTCGACAATATTTTCCTCATCGCCATCGTGGTGTTGTCCGGCGGCGCCCTGCTGTTTCCCGCCCTCACCCAGCGCGGTAAAAAAGCGTCCCCGCAAGAGGTCACGCTGTTGATAAACCGCGCCAAGGCCCTCATTGTGGATGTACGCGCCGCAAACGAATTTGCCGCCGGCCACTTGGCGGATGCCAAAAACATCCCGCTGGCGGACCTGGCCCAGCGTGCTGGTGAGCTGGAGAAATTCAAGAACAAGACGGCAGTGGTGGTTTGCCAAAAGGGGACGCGCGCCTTCAGCGCTGCGAAAATTCTGGAAAAGGCTGGTTTCACCGAGGTGCTCGTCCTCGACGGCGGCATCGATGCATGGCGGGCGCAGAGCCTGCCGATCACCAAATAATACTTGGAGGAAACGCCATGACAGCCAACGTCACCATGTACACCACCGCCGTATGCCCCTACTGCATCCGCGCCGAGCGCCTGCTGGACAGCAAGGGCGTGAAAGCGATCGACAAGATCCGCGTGGACCTGGACCCCGGCCAGCGCCAGCTGATGATGCAAAAGACCGGCCGCCGCACCGTGCCGCAAATCTACATCGGCGACACCCATGTGGGCGGCTTCGACGACCTGTATGCGCTGGACCAGGCCGGCGGCCTCGATCCCCTGCTGAAAGGCTGAGCTGGGCGGTTTTGCAACGTGCGACAGCCAAAATGGCTTGCCAGCATAATAGTTTTGCTACAATTGCCCTCGCGTTTGATTTGGGTCAACCCAAGTCTGGCCAAAAGCACCATTAATACTGGAGCGGCTAAAGCCGCTCTTTTACATATTCTGAAAGTGTTCCATGTCCGAAGAAAACCAGCAACCAGTATTCCAAATCCAACGCGTCTACCTGAAAGATCTGTCGCTGGAACAGCCGAACTCCCCAGCCGTCTTCCTGGAACAGGATGCGCCATCGATCGAAGTGTCGCTGGACGTTGGCGCCGAGCCACTGGCTGAAGGCATCTACGAATCGACCGTGACCATCACCGTGACCGCCAAAGTCAAAGACAAAGTGGCGTTCCTGGTGGAAGGCAAGCAAGCCGGTATCTTCGAAGCCCGCAACATCCCTGAAGACCAGCTGGATCCGGTCCTGGGCATCGGCTGCCCGAATATCGTGTACCCTTACCTGCGCGCCAACATCGCCGACGTGATCTCCCGTGCCGGTTTCCCACCAGTGCACCTGGCCGAGATCAACTTCGAAGTGTTCTACCAGCAGCGTCTGCAAGCCATCGCCCAGCAGCAAGCTGCAGCCGGCGGCTCGACCCCAGCTGAAGGCAGCACCACCGTTCAGTAAGCTGAACGAATCAGGCGGCGTTACTGCCGCCCCCCGCTAACAAAGGCCATTCGTGGCCTTTGTTTATTTTGGTCAAAGGTTTTTGCAATGACTGTTGCTCGACTGATATTTAGCTTGCTTTTGCTGTCAGTATCGGCGGTAGCGACTGCGCTCGACTTTAAATCCGTGGGCGCCACGCCCGCCGTGCTGTACGACGCACCTTCGCTCAAAGGCAACAAGCTTTACATCGTTCCGCGCGGAACGCCGCTGGAAGTGGTGCTGACCTACGGCGAATGGGTGAAGGTGCGCGACATCAGCGGCGACATGGCCTGGACCCAGGCCAAAGGCCTCACGCCCAAGCGCAGTGTGCTGGTCAAGGTCGCCAACGCCAAGGTGCGCACCGATGCCGACGATGCCTCCACCACCCTCTTCACCGCCGACAAGGGCGTGATTCTCGAACTCCTCGAACCCGCCGCCAACGACTGGACCAAAGTCCGTCACCGCGATGGCGTGATTGGCTTCATCCGCAATTCGGATATCTGGGGCATTTGACGGTCTGAGGCTTGCCCCTCATCAATACTTCTCGCTGAGCATTGTGTGACGATGGCTTCCTTGCCGAGAGGAGCCCTATGTCGACGCAACTACCCATCCATATCCCCGCCCGAGGGCTACAGACCGAGGGATATTGCACGCCTCTAGAAGACAAGTCGGTGCAGAAAATGCTCGTGCCACCGATGAAGGTCCTCCCCATCGTCTTCTTACCCGGAATCATGGGTTCGAACCTTCGAATGTCCGCGGACCGACAAGCGCTTCTGGGCTTCGATGAAAACTGCGCCTGGAGGCCGGACGATAAGGTCACAAGGGTGCCCAGCTATATGAACATGTCGGCGAAGGACCGTCAACTTCGGCTAGATTCCCAAGCGACCGAAGTTGATACTTACGACCCCATAACAAACCCCACGGGTAGCCCTGGCGAAACAGCAGATAAACGCCATGACAACGTTGCTGTCGGAGCTGTGTTTAAAGAGACTCCTCGCTCGCCGCTTCTCTTCGATGATGTCCCAACTAAGCCCGGTGCCAAAAATCATCTTCAAAAAGCAAGGGCCAGAGGATGGGGCGAAGTATTCTTCTCCAGCTACGGCCCTCTCTTACAGCAGCTAGAGGTAGCGCTCAATTCAGCAGATGTTGACAAGCATTGGGCTGACGTTTTCGATCAGGCGCCGGCCAATTGGGGAGCGGTACCAGATTTTGGACTTTCCCCGCTAACAAAAGCGGAGTATCAAAAGGCAACCGCTGGAACCTTTTTCCCTGTTCATGCGATGGGATACAACTGGTTGCAGAGCAATGAACAGTCAGGCATAGAGATAGGTGGTCGAATAGCTTCTTTGATAGATGACTATAGATGCGCAGGATTTCAGTGCAAAAAAGTTATTCTGGTGACGCATTCAATGGGTGGGCTAGTTGGGCGAGCAGTAGTTCATCCCGATATGGGCGGCTCCGAGAATTTGGTGTTGGGCGTGGTTCACGGGGTGATGCCCGCTACCGGAGCACCGGCAACGTATAAGCGAATGCGATGCGGATTCGAAGGCGGCCCAGCAGGCGTCTCTCCAAGCAGTCTGGTACTTGGACACAACGGACCCGAGGTCACGGCAGTTCTGGCCAATTCGCCGGGAGCTCTGCAACTGCTACCTAGCAAGGCATATGGCAATGGTTGGCTAGAAATCAGGCACAACAAGGTACTGTTTGGATGCTTCCCGAAGAATGGAGATCCTTACGAGGAAATTTATAAGCTACAGGGCCATTGGTATGGTCTTTTACGCGAAGAGTGGATCAATCCCTCAGGCGATCCAGACGCTACACTCGACCGCACTCATCAATATTTGGACGATGCCAGACGCTTCCACGAGCGCATTGAGCAAACTTACCATCCGCTCAGCTTCGCGCTTTATGGAGTGGACGCGAAGCGATTGTCCTGGGATCGGATCTGCTGGCAGTTAAGCCAGAACTTTCCAGGCCTAGATTGGAACAACTTCCATATTGATGACGACGATAAAAGAGGCCGCCTCGCGTTGAGCATACGCGATAAATCTCAACCTAAGTACATCCACAAAGGAACTGCGCTATTGGCTGATCCGGCAGCGCCAGGCGACCAAACGGTACCCGAACGAGCGGCCAAGCATCAATTATTGAGTCAAAAATTCAAAGGTGTCTTCCGACAGACAGGTTATGAACACCAGGACAGTTACAAAAACAAAGCGTCACAGAGCGCAACGCTCTACTGCATCGTCCGGATTGCACAACAAATGAAGTGGGCTTGAGATGGCGCCTATCAAATACGCCGTCAGGTTTTTTTTGGGCGCTCTACTACTCAATGCAATGTTGTGCGCGTCCGCAGAAAGGAGCCCGAATATGGATGCAAAGCAACCATCGATCTCCACCCAATTTGCAAAAACAAAAGTGATTTGCGTTGGGCGGTATCTCATCGATATTCCTGAGTCAGCAACGCTTGCGTATGGCCGCATGCATGTTCCATTCGAAACCGTCCGCCTGGCTGGAAAAGGTAACGATATGGCCAATATCATCGCCTTGCATTCCCAGATGCTCGACAAAAGAAGAAATGAAGCTCGCAGAGAACTGCGTGAAGACGATTCATTGTTGGGTAAAGTGATCCAAGGGCACTCACCTAACCAGAAACTTCTGTTCGACTTGAGCAAACTGGCACCCGACAAATATTCGTTGAAAGCATATGTTTCGGTTGGACCAGATTTGTATGTAATCTTCGGCGACAGCTACGCGAGTAAAACAACTGTCATGGGGTCGGTTGCTGAGTTACTTAAGGCAGCGGATCGTATAAAACCAATGAAAGCTGGTGAAATTCCTGAACAACCAGGATTTTGTATCAATGGCGCAATCGTTGACGATGCTGACAACACAAAAGCCGAACGGGTGGAGCTCGGAATCCGCTTCGAAAATCACCCAGATGTTCGGTTCTCTATGGAGATGGTACGCAAGACCCGCGCTGTTCATTCAGATGCTCTGGAACCGCGTCTCAAAGAGGCTGAGAAGGATGCGTTCAGCAAAGGTATGGGCGAATGGTATAGCAAGATCGTTCAATTCAGACGGGGAAGTCGGAAGCTCGGTCCTTGGGAAGGATTTGAAGCTCTCGCTTGGCTACCGCCGTTTGAAGACAATGTGGGAGTGCATCAATTCAACTTCGTCGCTCTGGGCGAACCAAACAATTCTTACGTTCCGATGGTTGATTTTATGCTCGACACAGGCGTCATGAAGAATACTCGTGCGTCAGTCAAGCCAAGCATATCCGACGAGGAGGCCCTATTTGTCTGGGAAAAACTGCTTTCTTCCCTCAGAGTGCGGCCACTCAAAACCGGAGGCGGAGAGAAGAGCAGGTCGCAATAGGCAGTACTCTCGGTGAAGTAGGAGGCCAGTGCTCGGTTATACTTCGCCCCATGCAAGAAACTACCAAACCTTCTTCCAGCCAGCCGCGCAAGATTGCCGTGCTGGGTGCCGGCGCCTGGGGCACGGCTGTTGCCATCAGCGTGGGCCAGCGGCACGATGTGCTGATGTGGGGTCGCGATGCCAAGGGCATGCAGCAGATGGCGGCGGATCGCGAGAACAAGCACTATCTCGCCGGCTTCCCCTTCCCCGCCGGGCTGAACGTTACCGATGATTTCGACAAGGCCGTCGCCCACGTTGGCGAGGATGGCCTGCTGATTGCGGCCTGCCCCGTTGCCGGCCTGCGCCCGCTCCTGACTTCGCTGAAAGGCCGGAAGATTCCCAACCTGGTCTGGCTGTGCAAGGGTTTCGAGTACGACACCGGCCTACTGCCGCATCAAATCTTCAAGGAAGTGCTGGGCGATGAAATCGCCAGCGGCGCCCTCTCCGGCCCATCATTCGCACAGGAAGTGGCACGCGGCCAGCCTTGCGCGCTGACGATTGCGTCCACGTCGCAGCAGTTGCGCGACTGCGTGGTGCGCACCATTCACGGCGGCACCATGCGTGTGTATTCGAGCGAGGACCTGATCGGCGTGGAAGTCGGCGGCGCCGTGAAGAACGTGCTGGCGATTGCGACCGGCGTTGCAGACGGCCTCGGCCTGGGCATGAACGCCCGCGCCGCCCTCATCACGCGCGGCCTGGCTGAAATTACCCGCCTCGGCGCCACGTTGGGCGGCAATATCGAGACCTTCATGGGCCTCACCGGCATGGGCGACCTGATCCTGACCTGCACCGGAGACCTGTCACGCAACCGCCGTGTTGGCCTCGGCCTGGCCAAGGGCAAGCCGCTGGAAGAAATCGTGAACGAGCTGGGCCACGTGGCGGAAGGCGTGCCCTGCGCGAAAGCCGTACGCGAGCTGTCCATCAAACTCGGCGTGGAAATGCCGATCACCCACGCGGTGGCCGCCGTGCTGTTCGATGGCAAGAAGCCGCAGGATCTCGTGGCGCAGATGCTGGCCCGCGACCCGCGCGGCGAGGCAATCAGTCCCGCAGCAAAATAGTCAGCAGCGCAACCGAATCCTGAACGGCGCGCAGCGAGTGCGACGCGCCGCCTTCCAGGTAGAGCATTTCGCCGCTACGCAGCGTGACCGTGCGCCCATGCGCGGTCCATTCGATTTCACCTTGCAGGCACTGGAAGGTGATTTCGCCCTTCACCCAATGTTCCGGCATTGCCTTCCCTGCCGGCATCACCAGGCGTATCAGTTCCAGCTGTTCGGTCTTGGCGAGCGCGATCGAGGAAAACTGCGATAAATCCTGCGCGCCGTCCCGGATCTGAATCACCTGGCCCGACGATGCGTGCTGTAGCGCCATGCTCTGCTCCTTGCGTAATGATCTGTTGCGGCTATGTTAGCAGCGCATGGCTTCGCGTGCCGCGCGATGGGCTCAGAGGATGGAGCTGACCGCGCCGCCTTCCACTCGCACCGCCGCGCCATTCGTGGCGCCGCCGAGCGGGCTGGCCAGCAGGGCCACCATGGCCGCCACTTCGTCCGGATCGATCACGCGCGCGATCAGCGAGGTTGGGCGATAGCGGGCGAAGTAGCTGGCCTGGATTTCATCGTCGCTCATGCCCGGCCGCGGCGCCGTCTTGCGCAGGTATTCAACGATGCCTTCCGAGTGCGTGGCTGCGGGCAGCACGCTGTTCACCGTGACGCCGGTGCCCCGGGTCAGCTCCGCCATGCCGCGCGCCACGGCGATCTGCGCGGTTTTGCTCACGCCGTAATGCACCATGTCCGGCGGCGTGGAGGCGCCTGTTTCGCTGGAGATGAACAGCACGCGGCCCCATTTTTTCTCCAGCATGCGCGGGAAGTAGTGGCGCGACAGGCGGACGCCGGACATCACGTTCACATCCAGCATGCGGAACCATTCTTCATCGCTGATTTCCGCGAAGGGGCGCGACTCGTAGAAGCCGAGGTTGTTGACCAGGATATCGGCATCCGGCTGCGCCGCGATGAGGGCGGCAGCGCCATCGGCCGTGCTGACGTCTGCAATCACGGTGCGCACGCTGGCTGCAGGGGCGGCGGCGAGGATGTCGGCACCTGCTGCATCGAGCTTGTCCTGGCTGCGGCCGGAGATGGTGACGGCCACGCCTTCACGGGCCAGGGTGCGGGCGATGGCGAGGCCGATGCCTGCGGTTGCGCCGGTGACGATTGCGGTTTTGTCTTTGAGTTTGAGATCCATGATGTTGCTCCTTAAGCTGCCAGCAGCAGGTCGCGCATTACCGCGCCAACGCCAGCTGCCGATTGTGGGTTCTGGCCGGTGACGAGATTGCCATCGACCACTACTTTTGCGGTCCAGTCCGGAGCCGGCAGATGGTGCGCGCCGCGTTCGGCCAGCGTACTCGCCAGCAGGAAGGGCACAACCTTCTCAAGTCCTACTGCACGCTCTTCCTCATCGGTGAAGGCGCTCAGCTGCTTGCCTGCAACCAGATACTGGCCGCTGCTGAGCTTTACGTTCACCAGTGCGGCAGGACCGTGGCAGACCGCGCCCACCAGACCGCCTGCCTCGTAGATGTCGCGGGTGAGGCGCTGCACGGCCAGGCTGTCCGGGAAGTCCCACACGGCGCCGTGGCCGCCGGCGAAGAAAATGGCCGAGTAGCGCGCGGCGTCAGCATCCTGCAGGCGCAGCGTGTTGCGGATGGCGCCGCGGAAGGTGTCGTCCTGCCAGTAGCGGGCGTTGACGGGATCGTTCAGGTCGAGGCCGTCTACCGGCGGCTCGCCACCCTGGATCGATGCGAACTCGACCTTGATGCCGGCCTCATGCAATTCGGCCAGCGGATGGGTGACCTCGCCCAGATAAAAGCCGGTGGCCTCGCCGGTGCTGCCCTTCACGCCATGACTGGTGAGAACGAAGAGCACGGGTTTGAGTGTGGATGCCTGTTTCATTGAATTCCTCCTTGTTTTCGATGGCTCCACTTTATTCCCACCATCGAACGAGATAAACTAGGCTTAAAGCAAAGGATTTGTTCTCAGGAGAGCAAAATAAGCCGTCAATTCGACTATCTGGCCGATGTGGAGGCCTTTATCACCGTTGTGGAGCGGGGGTCGTTCACGGCCGCGGCCATTGCGCTGGGCACCACGCCGTCCGTACTGAGCCGCGCCATCGGCCGGCTGGAAACCCGGCTGGGCCGCCAGCTCCTGCGCCGCACCACGCGCAGCCTCGGGCTTACGGACGCGGGCCGCCTCTACCTGGAGCAGGCCCGCACAGCCTTCACGCTGCTGGGCGAGGCCGAGCGCGACGTTCAGGGACAGGAAGGCCTGCTGGCGGGCCGGGTGCGCATCAGCGTGCCCACCACCTACGGCCACTACCGCGTGGTGCCGCTGCTGAGCCGCTTCCATGAGCTGCACCCGCAGGTGCAGGTGGAGCTGAACATCACAAACCGGAATGTGGACCTGGTGGCGGAAGGCTTCGACCTCGCCATCCGCCTCGGCAACCTGCCGGACAGCGGACTGGTGGCGCGCAAGCTGGAGGACACCAAGCTCTGCCTCGTGGCCTCGCCGGAGTACCTGCGCCGTCATCCCGCGCCGGCCAACCTTACCGACCTGCGCCAGCACAGCTGCCTGCCCTTCCTCATGCCAAGCACGGGCCGCCACATTCCCTGGCTGTTCCAGGACGGCGGGCAGCAAGTGGACTGGATGCCCGACTTCACGCTGCAGGTGTCGGACGATGTGCTGGGCGTGGTGTCGCTGGCCGAGCATGGCGCCGGCATCTGCCAGACCTACGACTTCATCGCGCGCGATCGCCTGCAGCGTGGCACGCTGGTGGAGCTGCTGCCGCAATTGCGCGGCCGCTCCCGGCCGTTCTCGGTGGTGTATGCACCGCACCGTCGCCAGCCTGCCGCAGCCCGCGCACTGGTGGAGCTGCTGGTAGAGGGAACGCAGGACAAGGCCTGACAATTTCAAGACGAATCCGGCAGCTCAAGACAAGATCGCTACAGTTTTGCGACTGATTTGAACCAGAAGTTCACATACACTGACGGAAACTAAATTGTCGAGTGAACAATGAAGATCCGCATTACGTGGCAATACTTTATTGCCTTCTTCGCGCTGAATGGCGTGATCAGCGAACTGCACGAGCAAGCCCATATCAATGTTGGACGGCTGGTGCACGGCTGCTACGGACCACGTGATTTCAACAACTGGAACAGCTGCGCCACCGGCAGCCAAGGCTTGCCGTGGGCGGCGCCACTCGCTGGCCCCCTGTTCAGCTACTTAGTGATGTGGCTGGGAGTATGGATGCTGGGCCGCGCGCGCACCGTTGCGCAAAAGTCGCTGGCCTTCTCCATCATCTTCGCGCCTCTGCCATTTGCGCGCATCTTCACCGCAGCCATGGGCGGCGGCGATGAAAAAATTCTGATGACGCGCATTTTCCTCGGCATGCCTGAAGGCGTGGCGCGTTGGCTTGCGCTCGCGCTCACATTAGCCATTTGCCTGCCCCCGATCGTGATTGCCTGCCGCGCCCTCAGCAACCGGCTGCGCGTATGGTATGTGGCGGGCTTCTGCATTGTGCCCTTGATTGTTATCTGGTGCTACAAGCTGAAGTTCCTGAATGGCCTGCTGCTGCAAGGCTTGTTCGCCGAACCGTCCATCCTTGGCACGCCTCTGTTCGTGCACATTGTGTTCGGCATTATGCTGGCCACCGTGATCGCCATGCGCGGATGGCTGCAGCGGATTGATGGACGCCTGCCGCTCATTCGCGGCATCAACGAAGAAGAACTGGCGCGCTCCGCGGCCTAAGACCGCAACTGCGCCGTGCTCACGCCGAGCACGCGGCGCAGGCAGCGCGCCATATGGCTGCTGTGCGTGAAGCCTGTTTCGAGCGCGATGTCCGTTGCGCTCATCTTCCCTTGCATCAGATGCATGCGTGCGCGCTCAACGCGGCGCTCCAGCACGAAGCGGTGCACAGGCACGCCGGTAGCTTCCCTGAACAGCACCTTGAAGTGCGAGAGGCTGAAGCCGGCCACACCGGCGAGCTCCGCCAGCGTGAGGTCGCTGGCCAGGTTCGTTTCTATATATTCCAGCACCTGCCGCAAGCGCCATTGCGGCAAGGCGTGTGCGCGCTTCTGCTCCGGCATTGCAGCGCCGGTTTGCACCGCCAGCAGGCGTGCGGCCAGTGCACTCGCCAGGCTGTCCGAAAACAGGCGGCCGCCGGGATAAGCATTGTGGGCTTCGGCCTGCATCATCCAGCCTATGCTCTCAATGTGCGGATCGCGAATGTGGATCAACGAGGCCAGCTCAGTGCTACGCGCTGCTTCATCCATCAGCTTTGGCGACAGGCGCAGCAGCAGCGAAGTAGCCGGCTTCGTAAGCGTCCAGCGGGTGCTGGAGCCTGCAGGCACCACACAGAACTGGCCGTGCAGGCGCACGCCCGTGCGTTCGTAGCGGTCGGCACGATAGCTCACCGGCACCGGAGCGCCAAGGTGCAGGCAAAGCACATGCCGGTGATCGACGGGCGAATCGAAGCGCCCTTGCGGCACCGGCGATGTGAGCACGTCCAGCAAAGGCAAAGCCACCCGTCCGTCTGCGGACAAGGCAGGCGATGGAGCTGGATAGCAGGCGGGCCGGGTATTCATGGTGACTGATTGTACGTCTGTTCGGCATTGCCAGCGCCGGGCCGGAAACACAAATAATCAGCCGTTTGTGCTCGACATCGTCCGCCAGTGCGCGCAGGGGTGGAAAGCGATTGTTAGGCTCTGGCCATCCCGTTCACCGTTCCGGAGCACCTTGAATGAAACGCCGCACCTTCCTGCAACTCACCGGCGCCGCATTGGCCGCCACCGCCGTAGTTCATCCAGCACTGGCCGCGCCGACGGACGCGCAAGCCTTCCGTGCCATGCGCAAATACGCCAGCCTGCCCTTCGGCCGCATCGCCTACGTGGATCGGGGTGCGGGCGAAGCAGCCCTCTTCCTGCATGGCGCACCGCTGAACAGCTTTCAATGGCGCGGCGCGATCGATCTCCTGTCGCCCTACCGCCGCTGTATTGCGCCGGACTTCATGGGCCTTGGTTATTCCGAAGTCCCGGCCCAGCAAGCGCTGGATGCGCGTGCGCAAATGGAAATGCTCGTGGCGCTGCTCGATTCGCTCGGCATTGCATCCGTGGACATCGTGGCGAGTGACAGTGGCGGTGCGGTGGCCCAGCTGTTGGTGGCGCACTATCCGAAACGCGTTCGCACGCTGCTGCTGACGAACTGCGATGTGGAGCCAAACAGCCCGCCACCCGGCATTGCGCCCATTCTCGACATGGCGCGTGCAGGCACATTGGCAGACATGACCGCAGAATGGCTCACCGACAGAGCCAAAGCCCGCACTACCTTCGGCGCCGCCGTATATGTGCATCCCGAGCGTTTCGCCAACGAAACCATCGACTACTACGTGCAGCCACTGGTGAGCTCACCGCTGCGCAGGGAGCAGTATCACCGCTATCACCTCGAGCTCACGCCGAACCCGCTGGCTGGCGTTGAGACACTGCTGAAGCGCAGCACGGTACCGGTGCGGATAGTTTGGGGCGGCAGCGACACGCTGTTCCCGCAGGCCGATGCGGCCTACCTCAACCGCATCTTCCCGCGCTCGCAGGGCATACGCCTCATTCCGGAAGCGAAGCTGTTCTTCCAGGAAGAGTACCCAGACCTTATCGCCAGCGAAGCCAAACGCCTGTGGGGCCTCACGTAATTTGAGGCAGCTTGTGCAGCACCTTGTCCAGCGTAATCGGATAATCGCGCACACGCACGCCGGTGGCGTTGTAGATGGCATTTGCAATCGCCGCCGCAACGCCGCAGATGCCAAGCTCGCCCACGCCCTTGGCCTTCATCGGCGACGAGATCGGGTCGGTCTCGTCGAGGAAGATCACTTCCTGATGCGGAATGTCCGCATGCACCGGCACCTCATAGCTCGCCAGGTCGTGATTGACGAAGAAGCCGTAGCGCTTGTCCACCGCCAGCTCCTCCATCAGGGCGGCGCCAGCGCCCATCGTCATCGCGCCAATCACCTGGCTGCGCGCCGACTTCGGGTTCAGGATGCGGCCCGCCGCGCACACGGCCAGCATGCGGCGTATGCGTGTTTCGCCGGTGGCAGCATCCACCGCCACTTCCACAAAGTGCCCACCGAAGGTCGATTGCTGGAACTTCTTATCCAGGTCGCCGAATTCGATGCTGTCTTCCGCCACCAGCTCTGCCCACTGCGCCGCTGAAGCCAGCGGCAGCGATTTGCCGCCGGAGCGCACCATGCCATCCGTGAACTCGGCATCTTCGCCCAGGCCCAGCTTCTGCGCCACAATGCGGCGCAGCTCCACGCAGGCCGCATACACGCCGGAGGTGGACGAGTTGGCGCCCCACTGGCCACCGGAGCCAGCCGACACCGGAAACGCCGAATCGCCCAGCTTCACCACCACCTTATTCAGCGGCACTCCCATCATCTCGGCCGCCGTCTGCGCGATGATGGTGTATGAACCTGTGCCGATATCGGTCATATCCGTTTCCACGGTCACGATGCCATTGCTGTCCAGCCGCACGCGGGCGCCCGACTTCTGCACCAGGTTGTTGCGGAAGGCTGCCGCCATGCCGTAGCCCACCAGCCAGCGCCCATCGCGTGTTTGGCCCGGCTCCGGATTGCGCTTGTTCCAGCCGAACTTCTCCGCGCCCATGCGCAGGCAATCGATCAGGCGGCGCTGCGAGAAGGGGCGGCCCGGCTTTTCCGGGTCTTCCTTCGTATCGTTCAGGATGCGGAAGGTGACCGGGTCCATCTTCAGCTTCTCCGCCATCTCGTCGATGGCAATCTCCAGCGCCATCAGGCCCGGCGCCTCGCCGGGAGCGCGCATGGCGTTGCCCTCGGGGAGATCGAGCGTGGCGAGGCGCATCTTCGTCATGCGGTTCGGTCCCGCATACAGCAGGCGCGTTTGCTGCACCGCCGTTTCCGGCTTCCCGTCCGGCAGGTCGCCCGACCAGGACTCGTGGCCGATGGCCGTAATCTTGCCGTCGCGCGTGGCGCCGATGCGAATGCGCTGGATGGTCGCCGGGCGGTGCGTGGTGTTGTTGATCATGAGTGGCCGCGGCAGCGCCACCTTCACCGGCCGCTTGGCCGCACGCGCACCCAGCGCCGCCATCAGCGCATCGGACCGCACGAACAGTTTGCCGCCAAAGCCGCCGCCAATATAGGGCGACACCAGGCGCACCTTCTCCTTCGGAATGCCCAGCGTTTTCGCCACGTCCTTCACGCCCCAGTTAATCATCTGGTTCGCGGTCCAGATGGTGAGCTTGTCGCCCTCCCAGGCGGCGATGGATGCATGCGGCTCCATCATCACGTGGCTCTGGTCGGGCGTGGTGTAAGTCTGGTCCAGCCGCACATGCGCGGCATCGAAGGCCTTGGCAAAATCGCCGATCTTCGTATCCGGCTCGGTATCGTTCTCCGCCTTCGGCTTCTTCGCCGAATCCTTCGCCTTGGCCAGATCGTATGCGCCCTTGGCCTTCGCGTATTTCACCTTGATGAGATTAGCCGCCGCGCGCGCCTGCTCGAAAGTCTCGGCCACCACCACGGCAATCGCCTGATGGTAGTGCTGAATCTCCGGCCCGCCGAGCAGCCTGGCCGTGTTCATATCGCCCTTGCCGAGCTTGCCCGCGTTCTCCGCAGTGACAACGGCCAGCACGCCCGACGCGCGCCTCGCAGCGCTGGTGTCCATGGACGTGATGCGGCCCTTGGCGATGGCCGAACCGAGCACGTAGCCATAGGCCGCATTCGGCGCAGCCTTGTGCTGCTCATAGGCGTAAGGCGCAGTGCCCGTCGTCTTCAGCGGGCCATCGATGCGGTCCGTGGGACGGCCAACCACCTTCAGCTGGTCGATAGGGTTGGTAGTAGCTGGGGTAGCGAATTTCATCTCATGCCCCTTTCTTCGCTTCTGCCATTACCGAGGCGAGCGTGCGCTGAACCAGCGGGATCTTGAATTCGTTGTCGTGCGTGGGCCTGGCGCCGGCCAGCAGCTGGTCGGCCACCGCCTTTGCGCCCTGCGGCATCTGCTGCTCTGCCGCCTCCACGCGCCAGGGCTTGTGCGCCACGCCGCCCAGCGCAACGCGGCCCGTGCCATTAGGCTGGATGATCGCCGCCACGGACACCAGTGCAAACGCATACGAAGCACGGTCGCGCACCTTGCGGTAGAAGTGCTGGCCGCCGGTGGGTTTCGGCAGCTTCACACTCACAATCAGCTCGCCCGGTTCCAGCACATGCTCGATATGCGGCGTGCTGCCTGGAAGGCGATGGAAATCAGCAATCGGAATCACGCGCCCCGCACCGTCCGGCTTCACGGTCTCCACTTCCGCATCCAGCACGCGCATGGCCACGGCCATATCGCTGGGATGCGTGGCAATGCAGGCATCGCTTGAACCGACCACCGCATGCTGGCGCGTGAAGCCGCCAATCGCCGAACACCCGCTGCCCGGCTTGCGCTTATTGCACGGCATATTCGTATCGTAGAAATAGACGCAGCGCGTGCGCTGCAGCAGATTGCCGGCCGTGGTGGCGCGGTTGCGCAGCTGGGTGGAAGCTCCGGCCAGCAAGGCCCGCGCCAGCACTGCGTAATCGCGGCGAATGCGCATGTCGGCAGCGAGATCAGTGTTGCGCATCAGTGCGCCAACACGCAAGCCCCCATCAGGCAGCGGCTCGATCTGGTCGAGCTTCAGCCCATTGACGTCGATGAGATGCGCGGGCGTTTCAATCTCCAGCTTCATCAGATCCAGCAGATTGGTGCCGCCGGCAATGAAGCGCGCGTTCGGTGTGCGATAAGCAGCTTGCGCCGCCTCCGCTGGCGTGCTCACGCGCTGATAGGTAAAGGCCTTCATACCTTACCTCCAGCAACCTCCGTGATCGCATCGATGATGTTCGAGTAGGCGCCACATCGGCAGATATTCCCGCTCATGCGCTCGCGGATTTCGTCCACCGATAACAGCGGCTTCGCTGTCAGGTCGGCAGTCACGTGACTGGGCTTACCCTGCTGAATCTCATCGAGCACCGCGACCGCTGAGCAGATCTGGCCAGGTGTGCAGTAGCCGCATTGGTAGCCATCGTGCTTCACGAAAGCTTGTTGTATCGCGTGCAGCTTGTCGGGAGTTCCCAGGCCCTCTATAGTCGTCACGTTCGCGCCATCGTTCATGACCGCTAGTGACAGACAGGAGTTAATACGACGACCATCGACAAGCACCGTACATGCTCCGCACTGCCCATGGTCACACCCCTTTTTGGTCCCAGTGAGGTGCAAGTGGTCGCGCAATACGTCGAGCAAGGTGGTTCGATTATCGAAATGGAGTTGTTGTTCCTTACCATTGACTGTGATCGAGATTTCGGAAAGGACCGGATCATTACTTGGTAAATCTGTTGATGCACTGCTGACGGCCGGCAACACGGCACTTGCGGCCGACAACGCGCTAACAATCAGTACATCTCTACGGGTTGGATCCATCGCCTCCTCCAGTCTGGCCAAAAACCTTTCAGACATTTTAGAAGGGGACAAAGAACTGCTCCACTCCGTAGCCTAGCGGAACTATCGATCAGCAGGAAAAAACAGATTGATCGACTAACGCAACACTTGAGTGATAGCAATAGCGATTCAATTTCAGCCAATTATTTCATACGTGCATTATTGTTAGAAGCTTACATGGAGATACCTGTACTGCACAAACGACGCGTTAGTATAGATATCAAGCAATAGTTTCTCTTTACGCACAAAAATTAGGAGCCGGAAGCTTCTTAAATTATCTTAATGAATCAATCACCTGGGAAACAAGCGACATAAAATTTCTAAACGATTTAACCTAAGTACTTTAGGAGAGCTTATGGATGTATTAACCGCTGAGCAGCGGAGCAAGAATATGGCTGCTATCCGAAGTAAAAATAGTAAGCCTGAGATAGTTGTGCGTAAATTACTCCATCGCCTAGGCTTTCGCTTCAGACTTCATCGGCGTGACTTGCCCGGATGTCCGGATTTGGTGCTGCCCAAGTATAAAACTGTCATTTTTGTAAATGGCTGTTTTTGGCATCAGCACGCGAACTGTAAGCATTCACACATTCCTCAAACGCGGGTTGACTACTGGAGCGCTAAGCTTAATGCAACCGTAGAACGCGATCAGAGAAATATTAAAGACTTAGCTAGACTGGGATGGCGGACTATCGTTGTTTGGGAATGTCAGCTTAAACATATGGAAGAAATTGCTACCCAACTCAAGGCAATCCCTGAGATTCATTCGGTATCTAGGCATCAACAAGGTCTAGTTCTCGCTGGACACGTCTAGGCTTTGAGGTTTTGCGCTCCTTACGTCCTTCACTATCCAGCACCTGTAAAATTTCTTTTGCGAGCTGGCCAAGTACATTCGCCATAAGCGGTGGAACTGCGTTGCCTATTTGCTTCAACTGCTGCCATTCGCTACCGACGAAAACAAATCCATCATGGAACGATTGCAGTCGTGCAGCTTCTCTAACAGTGATCCAGCGATTAAGCCGAGGATGAACCCATTCGCTTAAATCGCGATGCATTTGAGCGAGGATCGTATGGGATGGCCAATCCGGGTGAAGACGTCGCCATTTTTCGGGACGCTTATTGTCCCAGATCTCTTTGGGTAAGCTATTGGCTTTCTTACCGGGTTCCAATAAAGAGATTAGATGCGCTCTACGATCCTGAATTTCTTTCGTATGATGATTATGAAGTTTGGCGGACGAACGACCAATCCCCCGCTTCTTTTTGTCTTCTTTGGAGTAAATCTTGCCGGTTAGCCCAAGCCGCATCTCCCGCATGAAAGATGAGTATTTCTTGAATTTTGGGTAAGGCATTACATTCCCGCTATGTACAACGTCAACGGGTAGGTCGTCCAAGGCCTCAGACACCGTAACCGGCTCTGCAACCTTTAGAGGCTCGAGGAACTGTTGGCAGAACGATTCCATATCGAACGGGAATTTATCCTCGTCTCGCGTGCCGACAAAAATAACTCGTTGCCTCGTCTGAGGGACGCCATAATCATCCGCCGCGACACGTAGCATAACTACGTTTCCGTAGCCCATTTCTGCGAACTGGGCGAGGATAAGTTTTTTGAAATGTCCCTTGTTCATTAGAGCCAGGTTCGGGACATTCTCCATCAAGAAAACCCGAGGCCTTAGCGTCTCAACTACTCTGCAATACTGCTTGTAGAGCTCGTTTCGTTCGTCGTCAAGCCGCCGTGCTCCGATTTGGCTAAAGCCTTGACAAGGGGGGCCACCGAACACGAGATCTAAGTTTTGAAGTTTGAATTCTTCAATATGTGATGTACCACGCGCTAAGAACCCATGAACATCGTGGGGGTAAAGCGGTGTGCTGGGGAAGTTGTAACGGTAGGTGGCACAAGCAAACTTATCAAATTCCACGGCGACTTGAATCTTGAAGCCAGCTTGTTCTACGCCTTCGCAAAAACCACCGCAACCGGAGAAGAGCGATACCGCGGTATGGCTGATCGGTTCGGCTCGAACCGAGGGCTTGACGTGACTCTTAGACATAGGGGTAGTGTAACAACGGTAGATTGATGAGTCAACGAAGCTACCTCCGCCGCTAGTTGAGTTAGTTGATCGTGACTGATAGTCTGTGGACCTATAGTCTCGGTGAAGTTAATCTAAAGTAATGAACTTGGCCAATTTCTTCGGCGCCGCGGTACGCCAGCAGCGCGAGCTACTTCGCATCAGCCAGGAGGAGTTGGCATCGCGCGCCGTAATCGACCGAACATACATTAGTGGAGTCGAACGCGGTGTGCGGAATCCTACTTTGGATGTAATGCAACGTATTGCGAATGGTTTGGGTAGCGATTTAGCTGTCATTTTCGCAATAGCAAGAGAGCTCTCAACAAGAAAGCGTGACTAATGCCCTTTGACTTCAACCATGGCGATACGTGCGCCGCGTGCTCTCTTGGGAAGTGCTTCGAAGACCGTCGCAGCACTCCAGTCCGAGGCCGACGCACACAATTCAGGCTACGGCAACAAGTCGCGATGAATTGTACGTTCGGGGAGTTCATGCCTGGCTGCGATACCGACCCCGTTCCATCGCGCAGCTTTGAATCCTACCTTTCGAAGTTTCGAACTAACGCTATTAGCGCGGGTAAAGAACTATTTGGAGAGCATTTCGAAGTCTCAAGCTCTGCTATAGCGAAAGTAGAGGGAGACGTGTTCGAGCTTCTGGAAGCAGGAGCGTTTTGGAACGCTGCGTCAGCCTGGAATCGGTTTATGGAGTCCGGCCACTGGAGTTCGGGTACTTTCACATGTCCACCTGGAGCAATTCCGACGCCAACGCGAAAGGTCGCAATCGTCAAATTACCTCGCGGTTACGATGCAACAAAACTCTTCAAGCCAGAAATTCGCAATCGAATTCGAGCGCATGAACATGCGCTACAGCTTCAAGGAATGGAGCTTGGTCTCTCTTCTCCCGATATTGTTGGCGTTCGACTTCCGTATCCCTTATCGCCACATCTGTCTTTGTTTCAGGAGCCGGTGAGTAATCTCAACGAGAACAACCTGCGATTACTTGAATTTGCACACGAATTGCTTGAGGATCAGATCGACGGCTCAGGCTTTCTATTTGCGGTAGCGGTTAAGCGCACTACCCGCAGCGATCGTTTGTACCAGCCATTGTTCGAGGCTAATATCCTGAAATACTTGATCGAGCAAGTGTTACAAGGCTCGGCTTTTAGGTTCTATGCGCATCTGAACTCATTCGAGGGGGCAGACGTAGTCGGGCACTATAAAGCGGCATCGCTACTTTCCTTGATCAGGGGAGGTGAACCTTCAAAAGCTATTGATAAACTGTACTTGGCAGAGTCCCCGCGTGACAGCGCGCAAGCGATACTCGACGACCTTCGATTCTTCCCGCGATAATGGAACTGATTTAGTTGACAGCACAGCATCAACGGCCTATTGAAGATAGATAGCGGCTCGTAAGGGACGCTTAAAAGACTCGCATAAAGGGAGCGGCGCCGCCGCCCCCTCCTGTTTGCTTAGCTACGTGCGGACCGGCAATGCTCACGTACGGTCTCAAACTTTCCCTTACGGAAACGCTTATACGTGTTCACATGCACGGACTTAGGATATTGACAAATTTTCATCGCAATCCTCCTTTCGTGACGTTTGACCTCAATCACGACTTGACACTTGCAAAACAGCGGTTTCCAGACTAAACTTCCGCTGCTCTCGACGAGCAAGCATTACAAGAGAAAACTAGAGATCGATTTAGTTTTCTTTTACCCAAGCACCTTTGGAGTCCCCACTCCTTAGGTGCTTTTTACTTCCCAGACTCATATAGCTTCAATTGGTATTCAGCCGCACAGACGGATACTCCACATACTTCTGCAGCTTTCATAGCACTCATTCCGTTGACCAAATGTTTAGGCACTAGAAGTTCCCCTTGAAAGCATTTTGCTTGCCATTCGGGATCTTCGCAGGTGTCCAACTTTCCTCCAAAATGTCGGTGCAGGGTAGTGGACCGCGCGTGCATCAAGTAGTGGCCGATTTCGTGAGCCACGGTCCCCCTATCCCGCCCAGCTCCTTCGTATGCTAGGTCGTACACGTCATCTCTTATCTTGATCGTGACGTGATCCCCTTCTCTTTCAGTCAATCCATGGGATGATCCCAGGACGTCAGCTTCAGCAACCTCGAATGAGTAATGTCGGTCAAGCTGCGGCAGAAGGAGCTCTGCAACCTCCAAAACTGGGAACCTCACATCTTGCTCGAACCCAAAGGTTCTCCGCAGGTCTAGGGCCAATTCGCGAATTGCTGAGCGCTTCATCGGCGTGGCTTTGAAGCTGTGCATTATTCATCCTTCACTCGATTACGAACTGCATCCATAGTCTTCTTTAGGGCTTCCAACTCTGCTTGGTTCAGCTGATCAAACTGCCGTGCGAAAGCAACTGCAACACCCCTGGCGGTGTGATCCATCTTGTCCAAGTCGATTGTCACCGACCGCTGGGATTCATCCACTGCCTTGCGCATCTCTAAAATTTTGGTTTGTGGTAATGCGTAGAGCTGCTCGATGGACTTCTGCATTTCAACCGGAATGCTCTTTTTCCCAGATTCCACTGCTGATAAAAATGCCGCTGAAACCCCCAAATTTTGCGCCATATCTTTCAACAATTCTGTGTGTGAGTGCCTCAAATCTCGCAAAAATCTCCCAAATTCCGTAATCATAAGTACCCTCCTCAGGTTTAGCAGCCTCAGCCACGTAACCATCATAGGTTAACTAACTTACCCTGTCAAGGTTAATTAACCACGGTTGGTTAATCTCTTCCTTATCATGAAGTTTATACTTCTCGCACGACTAACTGGTTTTGCGCATGAATCTATGATATCGTGCTAATTCCTTTTGAAATTGAGGTGACACATGGCGTTCAGAGCAGACGAAGCAGCAAAGTTGGGTTTTGAGGAGGTCCTGAGCTATTTGGTCCCACGCCCCAGGGATGTAGACGATTCTGAAAGAACACGCAGCAGGGATGCATTAGTGGCCATTCTTAATGAATGTGGCCCTGTGGTTGATGGGTATCCGAGTTGGCACCCGCTGGTAAGCAATCATGACGAACGACGCCCAACTACCCTCCCCAGCGAGCTATGTGGATACAAAGGACTTGATCACACACGATACTTTGCGAATGGATTCATCACTTGCCCCTATGGAGATGGAGAGGAGGTAATCGCGTCGGTTGCTGCGCTTCCACATCATTGCGCGGCGCGCATTACTGCCGAGGTACTTGAGGTCCCTCTCTACAATTCGGGTGCAACACCCATACTTGTAAAGTGCCAATGGAACAAACCGCTACAGGCTGACGGGATGATTCCGCTTTCCACCGCCATGCCGTTACTTCTCATGAAAGAAGTCCCGTGTTGGGAATGGGCTCAAGTCGCAGAAACCTGGGAGTCGATGCGACCTTATTTTTTAGGCAGGCCCCACGGTAGCCGGTCATCGCTTTTCGTAAATCAAGAGACAGGGCAAGCGATGAAGAAGGTTTGGGACATTCTCATCCATACGGGGATGTTCGGACCGATCAGAGCCTGACTTCCTTGGGTTCCGGCGATAGATTTTTATTTTTGCAAAACAGATAAGTTTAATTAATATGGGATTAAACATCAGGGGTTGTATTGTGGATGTAGATCATACTCACAATCAACACTTAAACACTGGTCGGCATGGCAACCCTGTGGTTCAGCAAGTCCCAACGGGTCAACCCGAGCTTACAGTCTACTCAACGTTCCAAAGACACAAAGCCCCACAAAGCAAGAACCGCGACCGAGCAACGCGTAAGGTCGGCGATAACTGTCACCTACTCTATGCGCTCAAGGGGAAGGACGGGCTAACAACAACCTTCGGAGCTATTCGCCGCCTCCTCCTTAACTTTGACGCGATCATAGAAGATATGCTTGACCAAGCCGGACAGTACGACGTTGTCGTTCCTATGCCCTCCGGGCACAACATTAGTGACATCTATGCTGCGAGGCTAGCACGACGATTTGGTTGCCATCTAAATACCGGGGTTTTCGCTAAGATCTCTGCTGCCGACGCACTTCAGATGTTGCATGAAAGCCCTCTGAGCCCATCCGAGAAACGCAAGGTTGCGGCAAGGCTAAACTCGGAAATTTTTTCGCTCAAAGATGTCCCAATTAGCTTTAGGCAACACTTCCCACCCATTATAGTGGGACCCGATGGAATTCCGACCAGATTCAAGCGATTTCTATTAGCAGATGATTTACTTGCCACGGGTACAACTCTTGTAGCAGCCAAGAGACTTATTCAAGCAGCAGTTCCGGGGGCGACTGTGGACGCGGCCTGCCTTTTTAGTGCTATTTGACACTCCCTAAATATTCGGCTATGCTTGGACACAAGAGTGTGAGTGAGTCTCCCCGCTCTATAAATCCAGATGAGACCCGCGTACGCACCCGTCATGGTCAGCTCGTAAAGAGCAGGTAGTGGCAGATTAGGCAGCGGCTAATCCCTCAATCGTCTGATTGTTGATGCATCACCGGAGGACTTGTCCTCCGCCCTAATTCGGCCCCCAGCTTTGACTGGGGGCTTTTTCATTTGGTCCTGACGAAAGCGCGCAAAGACAAACGGCTTACGCGAAGATGCGTAAGCCGTTGAATTTTCTGGTGCCGGCTGCCGGTTTCGAACTGGCCACCTGATGATTACAAATCAACTGCTCTACCAAATGAGCTAAGCCGGCGTAACTTTTACGGTCGTGATTATACGTTATTTGATGCGTGTGAGGGTCGGCCGTCCGCCCTTTGGAGCGCCGCCGTCGCCGCCGTCGTCCGGGCCGTTGTCGTCTTCGCTGTGCGGGGCTGGTGCCGGAGCGAGCGAGGGGCCGGTGGGGACAGAGGATAGTGCCGGTGCTGCGGGTTCTTCAGCCTTTGGCGCTGGGGCTGGCGCAGCTGCGCCCACCAGCGGCTCGAACGCCATGCCCTGGCCGTTTTCGTTGGCGTAGATGGCCATCACGTTGTTGACCGGGATGTAGATCTCGCGCGACACGCCGCCGAAGCGGGCGTGGAAGTGGATGGCGTCGTTGTCCATCTTCAGGCCGGAGGTGGCGCCGTAGCTGATGTTCAGCACGATCTCGCCCTTCTTCACGTATTCCATCGGCACCGTGGTCGAGGAATCGACCTTGACGGCCAGGTAGGGCGTGTAGCCGCTGTCGGTGCACCATTCGTAGATGGCGCGCAGCATGTAGGGCTTGGTGGAGATTTCGGACATGTGGTTCTGGGGTGATTACCTTGGCTGCCCACCTGGGCTCCCGCCTGCGCGGGAGCGACCAGTGTAGGCGAGTGCACCGATTAGCGGCGCATCACTTTCTCGGATGGGGTCAGCGCTTCGATGTAGGCTGGGCGCGAGAAGATGCGCTCGGCGTATTTCATCAGCGGGGCGGCCGTCTTCGACAGTTCAATGCCGTAGTGGTCCAGGCGCCACAGCAGCGGGGCCACGGCTACGTCCAGCATCGAGAACTCGTCGCCGAGCATGTATTTGTTCTTGAGGAACAGCGGGGCCAGCGTGGTCAGGCGGTCGCGGATTTCGGCGCGGGCCTTGTCGTGGCTCTTGTCGTTCGCTTTGTTGCGCTCGCTTTCCAGCGTGTGCACGTGCACGAACAGCTCTTTCTCGAAGTTGAACAGCATCAGGCGGGCACGGGCGCGCATCAGCGGGTCGGCCGGCATCAGCTGCGGGTGCGGGAAGCGCTCGTCGATGTATTCGTTGATGATATTCGATTCATACAGGATGAGTTCGCGCTCGACCAGAATCGGCACCTGGCCGTAAGGATTCATGGTGGAGATGTCTTCCGGCTTGTTGAACAGGTCCACGTCGCGCACTTCGAAGTCCATGCCTTTTTCGAACAGGACCAGGCGGCAGCGCTGGGAGAATGGGCAGGTGGTGCCCGAGTATAGAACCATCATTTTTTGTAGTTCCTTAAGAAACAAAGGGGACGAGACCGCGAACGGTTCGCCCCAAGAAACAGCACCGGACGAATCCGGCGCGCGAAATTATTTGACTTCTTTCCAGTACGAGGCGTTCAGGCGCCACGCGAGCAGGGCAAAGAGGGTCAGGAACAGCACCACCCACACGCCCAGCTTTTTACGGAATTGAGCCGCCGGTTCCGCCATCCACTCCATGTAGCCGACCAGGTCCGCGACCGCAGTCTCGTACTCCAGTTTGCTCATCTTGCCTGGCGTTACCTGCTCGAAGCCTGCGAACTTGTGCACCGTCTTGCTGTGGTCGTGCGGATCTTTTTCTTCCACAAACTTGGCCGCTTGCACGCCCTGCAGGTCCCACAGCACGTGCGGCATGGCCACGTTCGGCACTACCAGGTTGTTGAAGCCGGTTGGGCGGGTGTCGTCCTTGTAGAAGGTACGCAGGTAAGTATACAGGTAGTCGCCGCCGGTGCCCGCCGGGCTGGCCTTGGCGCGCGCGATCACGGACAGGTCTGGCGGCACCACGCCGAACCAGGCCTTGGCGTCTTTCGCCGGCATCGCAGTGGTCATCATTTCGCCCACTTTTTCGCCGGTGAACAGCAGGTTGGCCTTGATCTGTTCTTCGCTCAGGCCCAGGTCGCGCAGGCGGTTGTAGCGCATGCTCGACGCGTTGTGGCAGTTCAGGCAGTAGTTGACGAACAGCTTGGCGCCGTTCTGCAGCGCTGCCATATTGGTGGAACGGTCCGGAGCGCGGTCCAGTGCGTGGCCGCCTTCGCTGGCGAATGCCAGGCCTGGCACCACGAGTGCCAGGATAGCGAGCGTTTTCTTATAGAAATTCATTCTTGGTCCTTTGCCTCGTAGCGATCAGTGCGGATGGAAAGTGACGCGGTCCGGCACTTTCTTGAACGTGCCCATGGTGCTCCACCATGGCATCAGCAGGAAGAAGGCGAAGTAGTACAGCGTGGCAAACTGCGACACGATGGTACCGATCACGCTTGGCGGCTGGGTGCCGAGGTAGCCCAGGGTCAGGAAGGCAATCGCCAGCAGGCCGTACACATACTTGTGCCAGTCCGGACGGTAGCGGATCGACTTCACCGGCGAGTGGTCCAGCCATGGCAGGAAAGCCAGGATGACCACGGAGCCGCCGAAGAACACCACGCCCCAGAATTTCGCATCCAGCACGCTTGGCAGCATGCCGACGATGGCGACCAGCGCGATCACGGCGATGGCAGCCTTCACCTTGAAGGACAGGCGCGACTTCAGCCACAGGAAGGCAACGTACGCAGCCACGGCCACCATCAGCACCCACATGAAGTCCGCGGTCGTTGCGCGCAGCACCGAGTAGAACGGGGTGAAGTACCAGGTTGGGGCGATGTGCAGCGGGGTCTTCAGGGAATCACCCGGCAGGAAGTTGTTGTATTCCAGGAAGTAACCGCCCATTTCCGGCGCGAAGAACACCACGCAGCTGAAGATCAGCAGGAACACGGACACGCCGAACAGGTCGTGCACGGTGTAGTAAGGATGCGACGGGATGGAATCGACCGGGTGGCCGTCCGGGCCCAGGTTTTCCTTCACTTCGATGCCGTCCGGGTTGCTCGAACCCACTTCGTGCAGTGCGATCAGGTGGGCAGCTACCAGGCCCAGCAGCACCAGCGGAATCGCGATCACGTGGAAGGCGAAGAAGCGGTTCAGGGTGGCGTCGCTCACCACGTAGTCGCCGCGGATCCACAGGGACAGGTCAGGGCCGATCAGCGGAATCGCACCGAACAGGTTAACGATCACCTGTGCGCCCCAGTAGGACATCTGGCCCCATGGCAGCAGGTAGCCGAAGAACGCTTCGGCCATCAGGCACAGGAAGATGGCGAAACCGAACAGCCAGATCAGCTCGCGTGGCTTACGGTAGGAACCGTACAGCAGGCCGCGCGTCATGTGCAAGTACACAATGATGAAGAAGGCCGAGGCGCCGGTGGAGTGCATGTAGCGCACCAGCCAGCCCCATGGCACTTCGCGCATGATGTATTCCACGGAACCGAAGGCCAGGTTGGCGTCCGGTTTGTAGTGCATGGTGAGGAAGATGCCGGTCACAATCTGCAGCACCAGCACCAGCATGGCCAGCGAGCCGAAGATGTACCAGAAGTTGAAGTTCTTCGGAGCGTAGTACTTGCCCCATTGGTCGTTCCACAGCTTCGAGAGCGGGAAGCGGTCGTCGATCCAGCCTACTGCTTTCTGCGCAGCTGGTGCGTCCGCCGGGAACTTGGTCTCCTTGAAAGCGCCCATTCTTATGCCTCGCCTTTCTCGTCTTTACCGATCACGATCTTCGTGTCGCTCAGATACATGTGACGCGGCACTTGCAGGTTGTCCGGTGCCGGCTTGTTCTTGTACACGCGGCCGGCCATGTCGAAGGTGGAGCCGTGGCATGGGCAGAGGAAGCCGCCTTCCCAGTCGTCCGGCAGCGAAGGCTGCGGTCCTGGGGTGAACTTGGTGGATGGGGAGCAGCCGAGGTGGGTGCAAATGCCCACGGCCACCAGGATTTCCGGCTTGATCGAGCGGTTCTCGTTCAGGCAGTACTCCGGCGTGAATTCCGCTGGATTACGCTGGGAATCGGCGTCGGCAACTTTGTCGTGCGTCTTTTTCAGGGAAGCGACCATCTCCGGGGTGCGCTTCAGAATCCACACGGGCTTGCCGCGCCATTCGACGGTACGCATCTCGCCTGGCTGCAGCGTCGAGATATCTACTTCAACCGGTGCACCTGCGGCTTTGGCGCGTTCCGAAGGTTGGAACGTGCTCACCAGTACACCTGCGGTGCCCAGACCCACCGCTCCACCCGCCGCACACGTTGCGACGAGCAGCCCCCGACGGCTGGAATCGACCTGCTTTTCGTTACTCATACAAACCCCAATCAGTCAAAATGCGAAACTTTTGTTATGCGTCAATAGAGCTTCTAGCAACCTTAAATTATAAGGCAATCGAATAACGATTTAAAGCAAAACGTTGCAATTGGCGAAAGCATCCCCATGGGAACACACGACAGAGTATCATCTGATGCAACAATTTTAAGGAGGACATCATGGCAATGTTGCAAGAGTTTAAACAGTTTGCAATGAAGGGTAATGTGATCGACCTCGCAGTGGGTGTGATCATTGGCGCCGCGTTCAGCAAGATTGTGGATTCGCTGGTGCAGGACATCATCATGCCGCCGATCGGCAAGCTGATTGGCGGGCTGGACTTTACTAATTACTACATTCCGCTCAATGGGCAGGATCCCACCCTGGCCCTGGCGGAGGCGAAAAAGCTGGGAGCTGTGCTGGCCTACGGTAACTTCCTCACCATCCTGCTGAACTTCATCATCCTGGCCTTCGTCATCTTCCAGATGGTAAGGCTGGTGAACAAGGCGCGCCGCGCGGACGAGCCTGCTGTGGCGGCCGAACCGGCCCCGCCGGCGGAAGATATTGTGCTCTTGCGCGAAATTCGCGATTCTTTGCGAAAATAAGGGCCTGGGCTCCCGCCTTCGCGGGAGCGACACCTTCAGAATCCCATGCGACGACTCTGGTTATTGTTTGCGCAAACGGTGACCATAGCCCTGGCACTGTATCTTGTGTATTACGCGGTGAAGCCCGACTTCGGCCGCGCGCGCCCGGCTACCGTGCAGCAGCTGGGAACGCCAGCCCAGCCGGCTGCCACCATCGAGGCGGCGCCGGTGTCGTCCGCCAACTCCTTCCGCGCGGCGGCGGGGCGGGCCATGCCGGCCGTGGTCAATATCCTTACCTCCAAGGCAGTGCAGCGCAAGCATCCGCTGATGCGCGATCCCTATTTCAAGCGCTTCTTCGGCGAGCCCGAGGAAGAGGACGACGACCAGAACAGCCTGGGCTCGGGCGTGATTGTGTCGCCGGACGGTTACATCCTCACCAATAACCATGTGGTGGAAGCGGCGGACGATATCGAAGTGGTGCTGGCCGACGCGCGCAAGGCCAAGGCCAAGGTGGTGGGCACCGATCCCGAGACCGACCTGGCCGTGATCAAGATCGACCTGGAGAAGCTGCCGGTGATCGTGCTGGGGCATGTGGACCAGGCCAAGGTGGGCGATGTGGTGCTGGCCATCGGCAATCCCTTCGGCGTGGGGCAGACCGTTACCATGGGCATTATTTCTGCGTTGGGGCGCAACAACCTGCACATCAACCACTTCGAGAACTTTATCCAGACCGATGCCGCCATCAACTTCGGCAACTCGGGCGGCGCGCTGGTGGATACCAATGGCAACCTGCTGGGCATCAACTCGGCGATTTATTCGCAGACGGGCGGCTCGGTGGGCATCGGCTTCGCCATTCCGGTATCGACGGCCAAGTCGGTGATGGAATCCATCCTCAAGGACGGGCATGTGGTGCGCGGCTGGATCGGCGTGGAATCGCAGGAGATCACGCCCGAGCTGGCGGAAAGCTTCGGCCTGCAGCGCGACAGCGGCGCCATTATTGCGGGCGTGGTGCGCAACGGACCGGCGGACAAGGCCGGCATGAAGCCGGGCGACATCCTGCTGTCGGTGGACGGCAAGTCGGTGAAGGACACCAACGACATGATCAACCTGATCGCCCAGCTGCAGCCGGGCGGCAAATCCACCATGCGCGTGCTGCGCAAGTCGCGCGAGACCGACCTCACCATCAACGTGGGCAAGCGCCCTCCTCCCAGAAAGTAAGCTATGCATTTGCGTGACCTGAACGGCTATCTCCAGGAGCTGGCCGAGAGCAACAATCGTCCCTGGTTCATCATGAACAAGCCGCGCTACGACATCCTGCGCGAAGAATTCCTGCAGCTGGTGACGGACGTGATCGTGGAAGTGGGCAAGTTCGACCCGGCGGTCAAGTTCTGCAACCCGAAGAAAGCCATGTTCCGCATCAACCGCGACGTGCGATTTGCGCATGACAAGAGCCCATACAAAACGCACTTCTCCGCCGCGCTGGCGCCGAACGACCAGCGCCGGCCCACGCAGGCGGGCGGGCCGACCTACTACTTCCAGTTGAACGGCAAGGGCGAGCTGCACATTGGCGCGGGCGAATACATTCCGCCGCCGCACCGGCTGAAGGCGCTGCGCAATCACATCGTGGAAGATGCGGCCGGCTTCAAGAAAGTGTTGAACAACAAGGCGCTGAAAGCGCGCTACGGCACCATCCGCGAAGAAGACGGCAAGCTGCAGCGTCCGCCGAAAGGTTTCGATCCCGAGCACGAGCACATCGAGTTCATCAAGCTGAAGAGCTTCTTCGTCTGGACCGACATCAAGCTCAACCTCAACAAACCCGACGAGCTGCTGCCCCTGATCGTCGCCGGCCTCAAAGACACCCTGCCGCTGGTGAAGTGGATGCGCGAAGCCAAAGTCGAAGAATCCACCGAGTAAGAAAATGCGACACCATGGGGTCAGGCACCCGCTGTCAGTATGACACCGTGGTGCCTGACCCCATGGTGTCATGTTGCGGACTGAGCCATTGCTCGACGAATTCGACGCAGATGCGCACTTTGGCGGAGGCAGAAAGGCGGCTGGGGTAGACGGCCCAGACGTCGGCTGGCTGCATATAAGCCGGGAGGATGCGCTGCAGGGTGCCGTTGGCCAGCGCGGCATTCACGTCCCAGATGGAGCGCAAGATGATGCCGTGGCCGTCCAGCGCCCATTGGTGGACGATTTCGCCGTTGCTGGCCGATAGCGGGCCCGTCACCTTCACCGTTTCGCTGCCGTTCGGGCCTTCCAGCACCCAGCGGCCGAAGTCTTCGTTGCGCTCGCGGATGGCAATGCAGCGGTGCTGCGCCAGATCGGCCAGCGTTTGCGGCTCGCCGTAGCGCTCCAGGTAGGACGGCGCGGCGCATAGCACGCGCCGGTTGGGGGCGATGCGGCGGGAGATCAGGTGCGGTTCGTGCACCCGGCCCACGCGGATGTCGAGATGAATGTCTTCTGCAATCAAATCCACTTTCCGGTCTATCAGCTCGAGCTGGATCTCCAGCGCCGGATATTGCTGCGCTAGCGCCGACAGCGCCGGACCCAGCCGGTTGCGACCGAAGCCGGAGCTGGTGCACAGGCGCAGCAGGCCGCTCGGGGCCATCTTTTCGCTCGACACCGCTTCAGCCATCTGTTCTACATCTTCCAGGATGCGCTGCGCCCAGGTGTGCACCACCTGCCCCTGTTCTGTCAGCGTCACCGTCCGCGTGGTCCGGTGCAACAGGCGCACCTGCATCGTTGCCTCCAGCACGGCAATGCGCTTGCTCACGTAGGCATTCGACACGCCCTGCTCGCGCGCGGTGGCCGCAAAGCTGCGCAGGCGCACAACGGCGCAGAATAGCGTCAGGTCTTCCAGCAAAGGTCGATTATTCACGATTCGTGGATGATGGCTTTACGAATTCGCTGATTATATCCGCCGCGTGATTGGTTATGCTTGGCGCAAAGGAGAATCACCATGAAAACCCAACGTATTGCAGTCATCGCCGGCGACGGCATTGGTAAGGAAGTGATGCCCGAGGGCCTGCGTGCCCTGGACGCGGCAGCCAAACGCTTCAACTTGCCGCTGGAATTCACCACTTTCGACTGGGCCAACTGCGATTATTACCTCCAGCACGGCAAGATGATGCCGGACGACTGGTTCGCGCAACTGCAGGGCTTCGATGCCATCTATTTCGGCGCCGTCGGCATGCCGGACCTGGTGCCCGACCATATTTCGCTGTGGGGCTCCCTGATCCAGTTCCGCCGCCAGTTCGACCAGTATGTGAACCTGCGCCCCGTGCGCCTGATGCCGGGCGTGCCCTGCCCGCTGGCCAACAAGAAGCCGGGCGATATCGATTTCTATGTGGTGCGCGAGAATACCGAAGGCGAGTACTCATCCGTCGGCGGCCGCCTGTTCGAAGGCACGGAGCGCGAAACCGTGCTGCAGGAGGCGGTGTTCACGCGCCACGGTGTGGACCGCATTCTGAAGTATGCCTTCGAGCTGGCGCAGTCGCGGCCGAAGAAGCACCTCACCTCGGCTACCAAGTCGAACGGCATTTCCATCTCCATGCCTTACTGGGATGAGCGGGTGGAGAAGATGGCGCCTTCCTATGCCGACGTGAAGTGGGATAAGTATCACATCGATATCCTCTGTGCGCGCTTCGTGCTGAGCCCCGAGCGCTTCGATGTGGTGGTGGCCTCCAATCTCTTCGGCGACATTCTCAGCGACCTGGGTCCGGCCTGCACGGGGACCATCGGCATCGCGCCTTCCGGCAACCTGAATCCGGAGCGGAAGTTCCCTTCGCTGTTCGAGCCCGTGCACGGTTCGGCGCCGGACATCTACGGCAAGAACATCGCCAACCCGATTGCGATGGTGTGGTCGGGCGCCATGATGCTGGAGTTCCTCGGCCAGGGTGATGCGCAGTTCGCTGCAGCGAACAAGGCCATCATGACCGCCATCGAAACAGTGCTGCTGAGCGGTCCGCTCACGCCGGATATGGGCGGCACTGCCAACACTACCCAGCTGGGAGAAGCGATAGCAGCCCTTATCTAGCCTGCGGCAGATGGGGACAGACCCTAATTAGCAGAGCTAATTAGGGTCTGTCCCCTTTGTCGTTGGGCTTCGATCCGGCGATTCTGCAGTTCATGTCGCCAAAAACGCATTTCGTCGCAATGCGGTAGTGCTGGACATAGCGCTTCTCTATAGTTCACACATCGAAGAACAAAACGCAGTACCAACCTCACACAAGGAGCTAATCATGAACATCGCTAAAAACATGGAAACCATCTTCCTCTCGACCCTGATCATCGTGGGCGCAACCAGCTTCGCAACGGCCGCCGTGCCTAAGCTGGCGCACCGTGCTACCGCACCGGTTGCCACCGTTGCAGTGAAGGCCGATGCAGCAATGCCAGTCGTCACCGTCACCGCAAAACGCCTGACCGCTGCTGAAAAAGCCGCACTGTAATCGCAGCGCCTTACCTTCCCTCACGGAGACCATGATGAACAAGTTTGTCAACGCAACGATGATGGCAGTGGCGCTGTATGCAGCAGCTACCCCGGTGTTTGCGGATGAAATCATCAGCGAGTCCCGCGCTGTCGATGGGCGCACGGTGAAGGTGTATCTCGATGGTGTCATCGACCTCAAACTCAAGCAGGGCCCGGCCTCGCTGGTGGTGTATGGCGACAAACGCTACGTGCAGAAGATTACGGTGACGCAGAAGGGTGAAACCCTGCGTATCGGCACCGACCTGCATGGCATCCACCTCAGCCACCCGAACCTGCGTGCCGAACTGACGCTGCCGAACCTCGCGGAACTGGTGTCCGCAGGTGTCGGTAGCGCAGATATCAGCGGCTTCAAAGGCGACAAGGTGAAACTTGTGCTGGAAGGAGCCGGCTCCGTGAACATGGCTTCGCAGTTCCGCTCAGTGGATGCGAACCTGAATGGCGCGGGCAGCATGAACGTGAACGCCATGACCGCAGACGCAGTGGACCTGAACCTGCGCGGCGCCGGCCAGATTGTGGTGAGCGGCCAAAGCAAAACCCTGCGCGCACGTCTCGGCGGCGTAGGCAGCCTGGATGCGCAGCAGCTGCGCTCCGACAGCGTGGATGTGGATATGACCGGCCTCGGTGGCGCCACCGTCTATGCGAAGACGGATGCGAAGCTGCGTCTGAGCGGCCTTGGTTCGGCCACGGTGTATGGCAATCCGGCGACGCGCAGCGCGAGCTCACGCGGCCTGGGACGCGTCGCCTTCAACTAAGCCGCTTTCACGGTGCACGATGCCCGCCTTGCGCGGGCATTTCTTTTTGCGGACGCTGGTCGTGGCCCAGCACCAGGCGCAGATCCGTAACGGTCTTCACTTCCTGCAGCGTGGCGCCGCCGATGCGCTGCGCCAGTTCCTGTGCTGCCGCTCCCCGCTGCGGCGCGAACTCGATGCGTGTGCGCGCCACCACGAAAGGCCGCGAATTCGTTACGCGCAGCGACCTCCATGCACTGCCGCGCAGTTTGCGCGCCCACCCGGCTGCCATCCCGCGCACGCCATTGCCATTGCTGATTTCAAGATGTAGCGCAAGTGCCGGTCCGGGCGCTGGCACTAGACCCGGCACTGGCGCCGGCGCGAGCGTGGGTACGGGCGTCGGCAGGGGCATCGACAAGAGCGTCGACACGGCCGTCGGCACGGGCATCGGGACGGGCGCGAGCATGAGCGCGGGGCGCTGTGCGAGCGTGGGTGCGGGGGACGGCGCGAGCGCGAGGGCAGGTGCGGCCGTGGTCGCGGACGCCAGCGCCACTGCGCTACTGGCCATGCTTGCCACCATGGCGTAGTCCGCCTTGATGTCGTGTTCGCGCAGGCTGTCGGCCTGGCGCTGCATGGCGGCTGCCTGCTCCGGCTCGCCCGCCGACTTCAGCGCAGCGCCAAGGCGCTGCCAGTTGTCGGCGTTGGCGGGATCCAGCACGGCGGCCTTCTGCAGCAGGTAGAGCGCTTCCTCCTTGTCGCCATGGCGGGCCAGTGCGTTGCCGAGATTACCCAGCACCAGGGCCTTGTCCTGTGGCGGCAGCGCTTCGTCGGCCAGCTTGCGCCAGATGGCAATCGCCTGCGCTGCTTCGCCGCGTTCCGCCAGCAGCACCGCCATCCCGTTGCGTGCATCGGCATGGTGCGGGTCGCGCTGCAGGGCCAACAGGTAAGCGCGCTGTGCGTCCTGCGGTTTGGCCTCGGCGTGGTAGTTTCGGCCCAGCGCGTAATAGGCGTCTGCGCCGGCAAGGGCCTGTGGCGGCGCGGCACTCCGTTTCAGCATGCTGCAGGAGGCCAGTGCCGCGCAGGCCAGTGCAATCAAGGTGAGTGAAGGGCGCATGGCATTCTCCTCATTTATTGGCCACCCGACAGGGATGGCAGCAAAACGCGTGACATCTGGATCGCGGCAGGCCCCAGCAGTACCAGCATCAGCGTGGGAAAGATGCAGAAGATCAGGGGGAACAGCAGCTTGAGCGCGATGCGCGCCGCGGCTTCCTCCGCCATCAGGCTGCGCTTCAGGCGCAGGTTGTCGGAATGGACGCGCAGCGAATCGCCCATGCTGGTGCCGAAACGCTCGGACTGGATCAGCATGGCCACCAGCGTGTCCACATCCTCCACGCCGCTGCGCAGCGCCAGGTTGCGCAGGGCCTTCTCCTTGCTGAAGCCCGCGCGCAGTTCCATCAGCACCAGTTGCAGTTCCTGCGCCAGCACCAGACTTTTCACGTGGATCTCACCCGCCACCTTGCCCAGTGCGCGCTCCATGCTGAGGCCAGCCTCCACGCAAATGGTGAGCAGGTCCAGCGCATCCGGCAGGTTCTCGAAGATTTCGCGCTGGCGGTGCTCCGCCATGCGGCTCAGCAAACCATTCGGCAGGTAATAGCCGATGCCGGCCGCGCAGCACAGCAGCAGCATGTACACCTTCTGCACATTGGGCGAGCTGCTGCCCGCCAGCAGCACGGCCATTGCCAGCGGCAGCAGGATGGTGAGTATGGTCTTGGCCGCGAAGTAGATGGCTGGTGCCGACGGGTGGCGCCAGCCCGCGTTGATGAAGCGGGTGCGCAGCGGTGAACGCTCCCATCCCTCCTCGGGCAGGGACAGCTTGCTGAAGGGGCGTGCCACGCGGGCTACGCGTTCGATCCAGCGCCCATCGCTCTCGCTGGCGCCCGCCTCGCCGGCACGGAAGGCCTGCAGCCGTTCACGCAGCGGCACGGACGATGTGGCCAGCATCGCCACCAGCACCACGCCCGCCACGGTGAGGAAGATCACGGCCAGGAATATCATGTGCGCGATGCTCATACCCTGATCCTTATCGTTGCGCGCATCCATATCACGCCGACCACCACGGCGCAGGCGCTGTACCACAGCAGGCGCTGGCCTGAAGGATCGGTCCAGAGAACGCTGATGTATTTGTGGTTGGTGACAGACATTACGGCAATCACGCACACCGGCAGCAGCGTGAGTATCCACGCCGAGAAGCGCCCTTCCGCCGACAGCACGCGCACCTGCGCCACCAGCTTGAGGCGGGCGCGCGTCATGCGGCTGATATTGCCAAGCAGTTCGGCGAGATTGCCGCCGGATTCGCGCTGGATCAGCACCGCAATCACCAGATAGCGCAGGTCCGTCAGCGGAATCCGCAGTGCAAGGTTGTGCAGGGCTTCGTTCATCGGCGCGCCGTAGTTGATCTCCTCATAGCAGGCGCGGAACTCGCTCCCGGTCGGCTCGGGCAGCTCGTGGCCTGCCATCTGCAGCACGTTGGCGAAGGAGTGGCCAGCGCGCAGCGCCCTTGCAAGAAAGTCCGAGGTATCGGGCAGCTGTTCAAGAATGTGCTTGAGGCGTGCGGCGCGGGCGTGGAACAGCAGCATCAGGGGGGCACCGATTGCAAGCGCTATCGCCAGCAGCAAGGGCAGTACAGGGAGGCCGAGCATGGCCAGCAGCAGGCAGGCTGTCAGCGAAAAGCTGAGCCAGGCGCCGAGGAAGCCGCCCACCTGCCAGTTGCGGCCGGACTGCAGCAGCAGGCGGTCGAGCGCTGCCAACTGCGGCACCTGGCGCAGCCAGCGCTCCAGTAGCGGCGATGCCGCATAGCGGCGCTGTTTCAGAATGCTGATGCGCTCCGCGCCTTCGCCCTTCCCCGCCATCAGCTGCAGCCGGCGCGCAATGCGGCGCGCGCTGCCGCCGTGGCGGGCCTGCCACCACAGCCATGCCGCTTCAACGGTGAAGATCACCGCCGCGAACAGCATCACATAGAAAACACTCAGCAGCGATTCCATGCCGGCGTCCTATTCGAATGAGCGGTGGGGGTCGAACACGCTGTCCGGCACCGGAGCGCCGAACAGGCGCAGGCGGTCCGCGAAGCGTGGGCGCACACCGGTGGCGGAGAAGGTGCCCAGCACGCGGCCGTTCGCATCCACGCCGGTCTGTTCGAAATGGAAAATCTCGTGCATGGCAATCACGTCGCCTTCCATGCCCGTTACCTCCTGCAGGCTCACCAGCTTGCGCGCGCCGTCCGTCAGGCGCGACACCTGCATCACCACCGTGACGGCGGAGCAGATCTGCTGGCACACCGCGCGCGAGGTAAGGTTCACGCCCGACATACCCACCATGTTTTCGAGCCGCGCCAGTGCGTCGCGCGGGGAATTGGCGTGAATCGTGGCTAGCGACCCCTCGTGGCCGGTATTCATGGCCTGCAGCATGTCGATGGCCTCCGCGCCGCGCACCTCGCCCAGAATGATGCGGTCGGGCCGCATGCGCAGCGCATTGCGCACCAGCGCGCGCTGCGTGACCTCGCCCTTCCCTTCCAGGTTGGGCGGCCGCGTTTCGAGCCGCACCACGTGTGGCTGGCGCAGCTGCAGTTCGGCCGCGTCCTCGATGGTCACGATGCGCTCGGTGCCGGGAATGGCGCCGGACAGCACGTTGAGCAGCGTAGTCTTGCCGCTGCCCGTGCCGCCGGAGATCAGGATATTCACCTTGGCGTGGCCCAGCGCTTCCAACACCTGCACCATGGGCGGCGTGAGGCTCTTGAATTCCAGCAGGCGCTCCACCGTGAGCGGGTTCGAGGAAAAGCGGCGGATCGACAGGATGGGACCATCCACGGCCAGCGGGGGAATGATGGCGTTCACGCGCGAGCCGTCCGGCAGGCGCGCATCCACCATGGGACTGGACTCATCGACACGCCGGCCTACGCGGGACACGATCTTCTCGATAATCTTCATCAGGTGGGCGTTGTCGTGGAAGGTCACGCCGGTCAGCTCCAGGCGGCCGGTGCGTTCCACATAGACCTTGTCGTGCGTGTTGACCAGGATATCGTACACGCCGGGATCAGCCAGCAAGGGCTCCAGCGGCCCGAAGCCCAGCATCTCGTGCTGGATGTCCAGCACCAGGTGATGGCGCTCGCTCTGGTTCAGCACAATGCGCTCGTCTTCGATAATGCGCTGCACCAGCAGGGCCAGTTCGTGTTTGAACTGTTCCGGCGTGAGGCGTTTAAGGCGTTCCAGGTCGATGCGGTCCAGGATCAGCTGGTGCATCGTCTTCTTCAGGTCCTGGTATGCGGAAGCGCTGGAGTGCTCCAGCTGCACGCCGATTCCGGCACGTGGATCTTCCGCCAGGGCGAGGCGTTCACGCAGGCTCATTGCAGTCCTCCTTCGCTGTTGCGGCCGAACAGGCGGCCAAGCAAGCCTTTACTTTCGGGAACGCGGCAATCGGTCAGCATTTCCACCAGCTCGGAAAGGCTGCGCGCGATGGCGCTGTTGCGCGCGGTCTCCAGTACGGGTACGCCCTGGTTCACCGAATCCGTTGCGGCGATGTAGTCGTTCGGTATCGTATGCAGCACCGGGGCACCCAGCGCCTGTTCCAGGTCGCCCAGGCGCAGCTTGCCGCCCTTCTCGTAGCGGTTGACGATGAGACGCGTGCGCTCGCTCGGATAGCCGAGGGAGCGGAAGATATCGAGCAGGCGGCGGCCGTCGCGGATGTCCGGCAGCGCCAGCTGCAGCACCGGGTAGATAGCGTCCGCCGTATCCAGCGCGCGCAGCGACATGGCGTCGATCTGGCGGCCCACGTCGAGCAGGATGTAGTCGAAGTGCTGCCGTGCGACCCGCAGAATGGTCTCGATATGCTCCGGCTTCATCTCCACAGTGTGGTTGGGATCATCCGCCGCGGGCAGGATGCCATAGTTGGGCGCCACATGCACCAGGCAGGATTCCAGAAAGGCGCCGTCCATGCGCTCGATCTGGCTGCACACGTCGGACAGCGTCATTGCCGGTTTCTGGTCCGAGACGTAGAGGGCGGCGTCGCCGAACTGGCCGTGCAGGTCGATCAGCAGGGTTTTCTTCTCGCCTAGCGCGGCCAGCGCGTGGCCAAGATTGGTGGAAAGGAAGGTGGCGCCGCTGCCGCCCTTGCAGGCGATGAAGGCCAGCACCTTGCCGTCTCGCGTACGCGTGATGCCGGCCTCGATTTCGATGCGGTCCATCGCTTCATGGAAGGCGCGGTGCACCAGCGGCAGCGGCAGCACCTCGCGCATGCCGGCGCGCATGGCGCGGATCAGCAGTTCCTGCTGCGGTTCGCGCGTGAGCAGGATAAAGCTCGCGTCCGGATAATGCCTTGCCAGGCGGTCCACCAGCTCTGCCTCGCCCGGTTCCACATCGCTGGCGTCGAAGATCACGAGCTCCGGCGCCTCGTGCAGCACGCGGTCGACTGCGTCACGCAGCCCCTGCCGCGACCCTGTCAGCTGCAGCGCAGGCAGGCGCGCGGAACCCTGGGCTGCGATTTCGGCGTGCAGCAGGCTGTCCCTGCTGATGATGAGCGTTCTCATGGTGTCCTCTTCGTTCGCAGTGTCAGGAGCAGCTCGCCATGCCCGGCCGCCATCCCAGCGACTGCGCCGGGATCAGCGCAGGCGAAGGCGGCACGTTCACGGGTATCGGCAGCAAGGGCGTCATCGGCACATAGGGCACGGGGTCGCAGGTGCCGGACGCGGTGGTGCAGATGGAAGCGCGCACATAGCGGATGCAGTCGCCGCCGTTGGGATCGCGCATGCAGTTCACCGCGTTCGCAGCGGGACAGGCGGGCATGGGCACGACCGGCGACAAGGTACCGCTGGCGGCCTGGGACAGGTATTCGATGCGCAGGCGCGCCGTGGTCAGGAAGGGCGCCAGCGGAACACTGGCGCCACCGAGGATGGCATTGCTGCGCAGCTGGCCAACCGCGCCCATATCGGAGAAGTCGGTAACAGCGGCGGCGCGCGCGGCGCGGCGCGTCACTTCCTGCACCGTGGTCCAGACGTAAAGCATGCGCGCGAATTCCAGCGTGAGCAGCATCACCGTGAAAAAGATCAGCACGCAGAGCGCGAACTCCACGGTTACCACCCCATACTGGGCGTTTGGCTCAGGGCGCATAAGACACCGTATCGTCCGTGATAATCGTCGCGCTGCTGGAGCCCAGCATGTACTGCACCAGGCCATCGCCAACACCATCCGCCGCAACGGGCATAGACATGAACAGCCGGAAGCTCTGCGGCTGCGTCAGACTGACGCACACGTTGCTATCGCACTCAATACCGATGGTCTGCGGATTGATTGGCGTTGTCACGCCTGCGCCCAGCAGCAGCTCGGCGGCCACGCCCCGCGCGTTCGTCATCACCTGCGCCGTTGCTGCGGGGTCCATCATCTGTTCGGGCGAGGCGTCAGCCATTACCAGTGCGGCCGAATACATTGCCCGGTGCAGCACGATCGCGTGCCAGCCAAGCCGCGCGCAGAACAGCAGGGAAGCCAACAGCACGCTCGCCGAGAACAGCACGAGCGCCAGCTCGACCGCGGCCACGCCGTCCTGGCACTTGGTGTAACGCCGCGCGTTCATCGGTACAGCTCCGCAGCGTGCATCAGTGAGCCGGGATCGACTACGCCCGTGAATTCACCCGGCACCACCGTGCTGCTTGCGGGCGCCGTGAGGAGGAAACGCGCCACCGCAAGCACCTGGGCCTGCACCTGCGTGCCGGCGGGCACCGGGCAGGAGAGCAAGGGAATGTACATCAGCCTGCGCCCCTTGCGGCCGGGCTGCGCGGGCGCCGTCTGGTAGAAGGAACCCGAGTTGGAGTACGGCGCTATCAGGGGATAGCCGATGGCCGTCGTGGAGGGTGAACCCGGATAGAGCGTAGGCATCTGCGTGCGCGACAGCGGCGTGTTGGCCGGATAGCTGCGCGCCGGGCCATAGGCCCACAGCACGCCATAGTTGCCGGGCGCCGTGGCGGCCAGCGGCGGCGCCAGGTCGGCGATGGTTTGCAGCGGCAGGCCGGCGCCGGTGGCCGCCGTTTGTGCGGTGATGCCGGCGACGGCGTTGTTCATCCAACTCGGCGCTGCGTAGGACTTCACATTGGTATCCGGCGGTGCGCCGCCGACACTGCAGGCAGGCGTGCCGGCATAGGTGCCGAAGCGCGAATTGAGCTGGCTCCACATGGCCGCGCCGCTGCTGCGGCGCAGGTTCAGCGCGCCCGCCGTGAGGCTCAGGTAGGCCAGTTCACCATTACAGAGGAAGGGCGCCATCGCCGCGTCATCGGTGTTGGCCGGCACGTTCGGGCGGCCGGGCGCATCGATCGGGTTCACCAGAAATAGCTCGCCGGTGGTGGCGCCGGCTGCCGGGTTAAGCTGCAGCAGGTTGTAGTTCACGCCATGACGGAAGCCGTACTCCACAATCTCGCTGACCGGGGTGGCGGCCGGGTTGGTGCGCTGCGCCGTGGGCGTGCTGCTCATGGCGCAGATAGCGAAGGGAGTAATGCCGAGGCGCGATTTGCCTGCCACGGCCACCGCGCTGAGGTCCGCCGCCACGGCGCTGGGCAGGAAGGCATCGATGAACACGGCGGATACGCTGCGCAGCGATGCATCCAGCTGGCCGGTATCGACGCGCGCATAGCGCATGGTGTCGGCGCTGGCGGCCGCCGCGCCAGCGCTGAGCCAGCCGCTGTCGGGTGCGTCCGGATCGGCGCTGAAGCTCAGCGCCAGCGGGTTCCATGTGAGCGGCGCTCCGGCTACCGAGGCCTGCTGCGCGATCAACTGCGCGCGCGTTGCCGCCGTAGTGATACCGGCTGCCGTGCCATTCAGCTGCTGCGCCGCCGCCATCACGATCTTGTCCGCCGCATTCTGCAGCTGCAGCTTGCGGTAGTACACCAGGCTCAGGTCCAGCGACATGCCGACAAAGGCCAGGATGACCGTGACCATGACGGCATAGATCACCAGGAAGGCGCCGCGCTGGTGGTGGGGAGCCGCTTTCATTTTTGCCCCGTTACGCCCACGGTGAAGGCGCCGGTCTGCTGCACCGGTTCGGCGAAGGACTTCTGGTAGCGCTGCTGCGCAGACGCCGCGCTGCGCCCGTCCTGGCCTGAGGCGCTGTCGCGGCGGCGGCTCGTATCTGGGTCGAGCACCTGCTGCGCAAAGGCGGCGCGGGTGATTTCGCCCTCAGGCTGGCGGGGCGGCGGCGCACTGGCTTGCAGCGCCGCGCAGCCGGCGGCGCCGGCGCAGAGCATGAGCAGTAATTGGCGTGTCATGGCGAGACTCCTCATTTGAGGCGGTAGCCGGAGGGGCGCGGCGCATCCGCGGCCGCAGCAGGCGGCACGGCAGGTTCCAGCCGCCCGCCGAGGAAGAGTTCTGCCCGGCCCGGCGTACCCACCGCATCGGTCGGCAGCACCGGCGCGGCAGGCAGCGGCTTGACCAGGCGGGCCGTAATCACGAACAGCAGCTCGCTGCGGTCCTGCTGGAAGTCGGTGCTGCGGAACAGCGCGCCGAGCACGGGCACTTCGCCCAGCAGCGGCAGGCCGTGGATGCTGCCCACCTGGTTGTTGCGGATCAGGCCACCGATCGCGAAACTCTGGCCGTCATGCAGCTGCACCGTGGTCATGGCGCGGCGCGTGGTAATCAGCGGCAGGATGGCGCGCGCATTGATGCCTTGCGCATTGATGCCCACGCCGTCGCGCGACAGTTCGGACACCTCGGGCGCCACATGCAGGCTGATACGCCCGCCGGACAGCACGGTGGGCGTAAAGCGCAGACCCACGCCGAATTCCTTTTCCTCCAGCGTGACCTTGTTGTTCTCCTGCTCCACGGGCACCAGGATCTTGCCGCCTGCGAGGAAGCTGCCTTCCTGCCCGCTGATGGCCACCAGCGTGGGCTCCGCCAGCAGGCGCACCAGGCCGTTCTGCCGGTCCGCTTCAATGGCCAGGCGGTTGCCATTGGACTTGGTGAGGTTGATGCCGCCGCCGACCATCCCGCTCAGGAAGTCGGCCGCCACGGTCGCGGTCCAGCTGCCGATGCCGCGCTTGAGGGCAAGCCCACCTTCCAGCGTATCCAGCAGAGTGCGCGACACTTCGGCGATCTTCACTTCCAGCATCACCTGCTGCGGCGCCCGTACATTCAGCAGGTTCACGATGCGGGCCTGGGATGGCGTGGCCGATGCATTGGCCTGCGGCAGGGGGGCTGCCGGGCCGCGCGGCTCGTCCTCGCTGCGGCTGTCGCGCGTGTCGCGGGCGTCGCGCATCGCGCGCAGGGGGCGGCGCACATAAGCCTGCGCGAGCTCCAGTGCCCGCGCCAGCACCACGCCGTCTTCCACGGTACCGCTCAGCACCAGCGAATCCGCCGCCGCGCTGACACGGATATCCTTCTCTTCCGGCAGGTGCTGGGCCAGCGCCGCCTGAAGGCCGCCGGCATCCATGGCCACCGTCACGTCCAGCATGGTGCAGGCGCCGCTGCGGCCCTGCACGATCAGGTTGGTGGCGCCGACTTCAACGCCCAGCAGGTAAAGGGTTCGCGGCGCCACCAGCATGGCTTGCAGCACGCCCGGGTTGCCGACACTGCGGCTGGCCACCGGTTCCGGCAGGCGGTAGAGCAGGGATTTGCCAAGGTGGATCGAAAGCGCCGCAGGCGTGCCGGGCTCGCCGTTACACTGCAGCCCTTCGCTGCGCGCGGCCGCGGCGGCAGTGGCTGCGGATATTGCGCCGGCGCTGGAAGCCAGCAGCAACCCGGCCGCGGCGGCGAGGATTCGATGGCGGTGCATGGCTGCTCCTCAAAGGCATTCCTTGCTGCTGCGAAGTCCATCGATCGCGCCGATACAGTAACGCGGCGGCTCGGCGCGGCTCTGGGCCGGCGCCGGTGCAGGCGGCGGCAAGGCAGCAAGCTGTGTTGCCGGCGGTGCCCCCGGCAGGCCCGCGGCGCCAAGCAAAGTTCCTTTGGTTGCGCCGGATGTGGTGCCGGGATGCGGATCGACCTGGTTGCGCAGCACCAGCGACAGGCTGCCCACGCTGCGTGCCAGGTCCAGTTCTTCCGCCTGCTCCGGCGTTACTTCAAGGGTGACGGCATTCACGACGCGCGGCCGCGTTTCGTCGCGCCCTACTTCCTGCGCCACGGCCAGCACCAGAATCCGTTCCAGCACAATCTTGGAGATGGCATGTTCATGCTTCGCGCCCGCTTCGGTCTGCGTATTGACCAGGATATCGACGAAGTTGCCAGGCAGGGCGAAGCCCGCCACGCCTACCACGTCGTTCACGCGCACGGTGATGGCGCGCTTGCCCTCGCCGATCAGCGCAGACAGGCCACCCATGGTGCCGGCCGGCGCCAGCCGCGCTTCCGTCAGCGCTTCGCCACGCACGATGCTGGTTTTCAGCACACGGCCGTTCAGGGTGGAGGGATCGCGCACGGCGCCTGCGGGCAGGCTGTCCGACGGCCAGTCGGACAGCTTCAGCATGTCCGGCGTGAGGCGCTGGCCCAGGCTGACGTCTGCCGCCGCCACGACCACGCGCTCGGCATTCGGCGTCTGGCGCAGCAGCCAGCGCGAGGCCAGCATCACGGCCGCCAGGCCGGATACCACGGCCAGGGCCAGCATCAGCAGTGCGCGCCGGTACTTCATTCTATCCTCGCGAACAGGCTGCTCTCGCTGCCGGCGGACAGCTGCGGCGCGGTGGCGGCGAACATGCTGGCCCAGGCCTGGTCCATGGCCGCAACGCTGGCGCGCGGCGGCTGGCCGCCATAGGCCGCGAAGTCCACGATGCGGCTCAGTATCTCGCGCGGGAAGCAGGCCAGCAGCGGCTGGCCACTGCCCCGGTGCAGTTCATCGACCAGGTAGGCCAGCGCGCCTTCATCCGCATCCACCCCGATAGCGCGGCACTGCTGGCGGAACAGCAGGCGGTAAGCCGTGTCCTGCAAGGGTCCTACATGCAGCTTGTAGCCGACCCGGCGCAGCGAGCCTGTATCCAGCAGCAGTTCGGGCTCCTGGCTCGTCACCAGCGCCAGCACGGCATGGAAAGGCACGGCGAATTCGCTGGCGCCCTGCAGCGACAGCACGTCCTGCTGCTGTTCCAGCGGGCGGGCGAAGCGCGCCAGCAGTTCGTCCGCCGCCACGCGCTGGCGGCCCAGGTCATCCACGATCAGCAGGCCATGGTTCGCCTTCAGGTGCGGCGGCGCCTGGTGGCAGCCGTGCAGCGCATCGCGCCGCAGGTCCAGCATGGGCTGCGTGAGTTCGGCGCCCAGCTGCACCACGGGGCGCTGGCATAACGCCCAGCGGGCATCCGAGTTACGGCCGCCGCCGTTGCGGGTCTGCTGCGGCAGCGAAGGCGCGTGGTGCACGGCGGGGTCGTAGAGGCGCACAATTTCGGGGCCGACCGCCAGCGCATAGGGCACGCCGATCACGCCCTGCAGCAGGCTGCCCAGCTTGCGCGCCAGCGTCGATTTGCCGCTGCCCGACGGACCGTAGAGGAACAGGGCGCGGCCCGAATGCAGCGCCGCGCCGATCACCTCGCGCGCCTGGGGCGGCGTGCAGTCTTCGGCGAAGACTGCGGCAATGTCCTGCGCCGTCACGCGCGGCAGCGCAGCCGCCTGGCGCTGGGCGATGGCGCGGTACACGTCCAGCGGCACCGGCGCCGGGCCGGTGTAGGCGCTGCGTTCCAGCCAGGCCGCGGCGCGCTGGCGGCCGGGGCCGGTGAGCTGGTACTGGATGTCGATATCGGATTCGCCGCGCCAGGCAATCTCCGCCATCTGCTCGGCCACCAGGTAGTCCAGCACTTCACGCAGCACGCTGACAGGCAGGCGCAGGCGGGTGGCGAGTACCGGCAGGTGCGCCTTGCCGCAGACGTACAAGGTCTTCGCGCACAGCTCGCACAGCAGGCTCAGTTCGAGGCCGGTTTCCTGCACTGAGCGCGGCGCCTGCGGCAGTACCGGCCAGCCTGCGTCCTGCGTGGTGCCTGGGTGGGAATGCTCGATCATGCCATTTCTCCTGTTGAGGACACGATGTTAGCGAGACGTTTCCTGTTGGATATTGACGCGCAGCAAAAGCTAGCGTGTCTGCCAGACCAGCCAGGCCATGGTGCCAAAGGCAATGGCCACGCCGTAAGGCATGCCGCTGCGCTCCTGTTCCGCCGCGTGGCCATAGGACAGCCACAGCATGGCGAGCACGCCGCCGCACAGCGCGGCCAGCATGGCGGCAACCAGGGCGGCAGCCGGGCCGAGAAAGGCGCCCACCATCGCCATCAGTTTCACATCGCCGGCGGCCATGCCGCGCAGCAGGTACAAGGGCAGGAAGACCAGCAGTCCCGCCACGGCGCCGGCGGCACAGTTCAGTGCAACGGACCACTCCGGCTCGGCAAGGCAGCGCAGCACCAGCGCCAGCAGCAGGCCCGCCGCCACCAGCACATTCGGTATCTTGCGCAGCGCCAGGTCTGTGGCCGCCGCTTGGGTAACGAGCCACAGCAACACCATTTCGCTCGCGCTGAGCATGGCAAAAAAGATCCCCAGTCCGGGGGACTGGGGATCAACCTCGTTCAGGCACCGTTCAACTGATTGACGATCGAGGCAAAAGCAGAGGTCAGGCCGCCGTTCAGCGTGGCAAACAGGGTGCCGAGCGCAGCCGCCATCAAGGCTGCGATCAGACCATATTCGATGGCCGTAATACCCTCTTCGTCCCGCACGAACTGCCGTACTGCTCCTATCAGTGCGTTCATGATGTGCTCCTTGAAGTAGTAAGAAGACTCTGACGCCGACTGCGCGCCATTGCGTTCACTATAGGACTTATGCCCTGTGGCAAGTTGACGGTACGCAAGTTTTCCGCATGGAATCTTTTGATCTGGCGCGAGGCAGAAATGCGACAACGGCGGGCTCTCTGCCATGTTGAAGAGCAAGAAGACTTTCTCCAGTGCCTGAGCTTGATCTGGCGGGCGCTGCGGAGAAAAAGTGAACGGTAAAATCGCAAAGATTACAAAGAATTTTCGCAAAGGATAATTGCCTGAAATGCAAAAAGCCTTTATGCTGATCAGCTGTCCTTCAGAAAGGCTCCGTGCTTCTCGTCACTGCGCGCCTTGATACAAGGAAACACTGGCGGCTTGCTGCAATGAGTATTGAATTATTCAGAGAACGAGCATGGATTCCCTACTGAAACACATGGTGGACATGACCGGCCACCGCGATCACACGATGCTGGACATCTCCGTGATCTCGGCGGTGCAGGAACTCGCCTGTGCGAGCCGCACCCGCGTGCTCTCGCTGGCCGCCGTGCGGGGACAACTCTTTGTGCGGCCGCGCGCTGTGATCAATGCCGGTTCGCCGGCCCGCATGGAAGACCTGCCCGATCCCTCCAATCCCGGTGAACCGATTACGAGCTACCCGGCGCTGGCGGCCTGCATTGCGCGCCACGAATCGAATGCAGACACGGTGGATGCGGAAGGCAACCACACGCTGTGGATGCCGATCTGGATCGGCGACAAGGCCAGCGCCTGCCTGGAGATCGTCAATCCCACGCCCTACACCAGCGACACCATCCACATCATCGGCGGCGTGGTCAGCGTGTACCGCAACTTCCAGAACCTGCTGGACTACAGCGAACGCGATTCCCTCACCGGCCTGTTGAACCGCAAGACCTTTGACGACCAGCTGGCCAAGATGCTCAGCGCCAGCGGCGAAGCCGACACGGTGTCGCTGCCGCCGGGCGAAACGGAGCGCCGTCATCACCACGACGAAGAGAAGCAGTGGCTGGCCGTGGTGGACGTGGACCACTTCAAGCATGTGAACGACAAGTTCGGCCACCTGTACGGCGACGAGGTGCTGATCCTCATCGCCAACCTGCTGCAGTCTTCCTTCCGCGCGCAGGACCGCGTGTTCCGTTTCGGCGGCGAGGAATTCGTGGTGCTGCTGCGTTCCACCACGCTGGAGAACGCGAAGAAGATCATCGACCGCTTCCGCATGAATGTGGAGCAGCACGATTTCCCGCAGGTTGGCAAGGTCACGGTGAGCGTGGGCTTCGTCAGCATCAGCTCCTTCGAAGCGCCGGTGATCATTCTCGGCCGCGCCGACCAGGCGCTGTATTACGCGAAGAGCCACGGCAGGAACATGTCCTGCCACTACGATGAACTGGTGAGCGGCGGCCTGCTGCAGACCGTCGAATCGAACGATACCGCTGAATTCTTCTAACTCAGCGTCATAAACCGCATCGGGTCCACATTCCACTTGGCCGGCGTTTCGTGGCCAACGATCTTGTCCGCGCCGCCCGCCCCCACGGGGCGCGACAGGTCCACCGTTTCCGGCTTGATGTAGAGGTTCTTCTTGGTGTGGAAGAACACGTTCACTTTGGGCGCCAGCAGATTGGTTTCATGCGGCTCCACCACCACGCCCAGACGGCCCGATTCCAGCAGCACCAGCGTGCCCACCGGGTAAATACCCACGCAGCGCATGAACTCCTGCACCATCTGCGGATTGAAGTGGAACTTGCTCCACTCGTAGATCTTGCGCAGCGCCGCCGCGGCGGACATGCCCTTGTGGTAGCAGCGGTCCGCCGTGATGGCATCGTACACGTCCACGATGGCAGCCATCTGCGCCAGCTCGCTGATGCTGTCGCCGGCCTGCTTGTCGGGATAGCCGCTGCCGTCGCGCCGCTCATGGTGGTGGCGCGTGATATCGAGCGCAATCTGCGGCACTTCCGGCGACTGGCGCAGGATGTTGTAGCCGTCTTCCGGATGCTTGCGGATGATGGCGAATTCCTCATCCGTCAGCGGACCGGGTTTGTTCAGGATGGAATCCGGCACCAGGGCCTTGCCCGTATCGTGCAGCAGGCCGCCGAGACCTGCCTGGCGCGTGACTTCATGGTCCATGCCGCGCGAATTACAGAAGGCCACCAGCAGCGCGCACACGCTCACCGAATGCAGGAAGGTGTAGTCGTCCTTGGTCTTGATGCGCAGCAGGCCAAGCAGCGCGCCGGGATTGCGCAGGATGGATTCGGTAATGTTCTGCACCACGGGCTGCACGGCGCCGATTTCCACCGCCTTGCCAAGGCGCACATCAGCCATCACATTGCGCACCACGCCGGAAGCCTGGTTGCGGATCTGGGCCGCGCGCTGCAGTTCCTCGCTCAGCGAAGTCTTGACGATGCGGATAGGCTGCGCCGCAAGCTCCTCCACCTCGCGCTCGGTGGCCTGCTGCGCTTCGGCCAGCGTGGGCGCATCCTGCACATCCAGGCCTTTGCTGGCATCGATGACAACATCGTGAATGCCGGCCTTCAGGATCTTGCGAATTTCCTCTTCCTCCGTCAGCAAAAAGCGGTTGCGGACGAATGGATGGGTCATCCAGTCGCAGCTGAGGTCATGAATGAACATGCCCACCTTGAGCTGGGACGCATCGACTTTCTTTAACATGATCGGCCAGAAGTGAGGGGAGAAGGGATCGTGAGGAGCTAGAATGAGTATATCAAAAATAGTTGCCCAAAAGGACTAGCTGAGGCGACAGGAGACAAACTTTCACATGGAATTGCGACAACTTCGGTATTTCGTCGCCATCGTCGACCACGGCTCCCTGTCGCGCGCGGCGCTGGTGCTGCACGTGGCGCAACCGGCGCTCACGCAGCAATTGCGCCAGCTCGAAGAGGAGCTGGGCGCCCAGCTGCTGCACCGCAGCGCGCAGGGCGTGCACAGCACGGACGCGGGCAAGGTGTTCTACGAGCACGCGCTGGCCATCCTGAAGCAGGTGGCCGATGCCAAATCGGCAGTCACGCAATCGGCCGAGCGTCCGGCGGGGGCGGTCACACTCGGCCTGCCGCACAGTATTTCCGGTGCACTGGCGCTGCCGCTGCTCACAGCGGTGCGTGAACGCTATCCCGAAATCACGCTGCAGCTCACCGAAGAACTCACCGGCAACCTAGGCGAACAGCTGAAATCCGGCCGCGTGAACCTGGCGGTGCTGTTCGACGACGGCCAGCTCACGAGTTTCGCCACCACCCCGCTGGCCGAGGAAGAACTGCGCTTCATCTGCCGCAGCGACGCCGCTCCGGCGCAGGACAGCATGACCTTGGCCGAAGCCCTGGCCACCACGCTCATCCTGCCTGGCCTGCAGCACGGCGTGCGGCCGCGCATCGAGAGCACGGCGCGCAATGCCGGGCTGCATACGGCGAACGTCATCGAAATCAATTCCATCGCCATCCTGAAATCCGCCATCCTGGCCGACATGGGCGCCACCATCCTGCCGGTGGCGCCGGTGCTGGCGGAAATTGAACGCGGCAGCATGCGCGCATTACCGATCGTCAGCCCCACCATTTCGCGCACAGTAGTGCTCTGTGCCTCGCGCAATATCCCGCTCACCAATGCCGCAAGCGCCATCGTGCAACTGGCCGGAGAAGTAGTAGGCCAGTTGTGCCAGCAAGGAGCCTGGCCCGGAGCCCGGCTGCTGCCTTAAATTGAAATACAATCAAATTTTATTCTGACAAAATTCGATATGCGCTATCGCTACATGTTGTTCGCGATCTGGATGTGCGCGCTGACCGCCCATGCCATGCATCCAAGCCAGATGCTTCCAAGGCCGCTGGACGAGATCATCGTCAACGAGATGACCCAGCCCATCCTGCCAGCCGATCTTGAAGTGCTGGTGCTGATGCAGCCCGAACAATGTGCGCCGACACCCGGCGACAAAGCCCCGACCTTTGCCTCTTTGATACGCTGGACTGCCTGCGACGCCTTCATGGCATCCTTCAAGGATTCCAAAGCAATCCTGCCATTGCACAGTTACCGGCTCGACACCGTCCCGAGTTCGGCGAAGGCGACGCTGGAAGCCGGCAAACAGGTGCTAAGTGGGCGGCGCTATGTGGCGATGATCATGTGGGATGCCAGGTACAGGGGCATGAGCACGCCTGGATGTGATCCCTGCAGCTACCCCGTCCAGGTGCCCATGGAAATTGCAGTGATGGACACGCAAACAGGCCGCAAGATATGGCATTCGCACCATGCCACCCGGGTGATGTTAATGTACAACGGCCGCGACATCGAAGCCAGGCAGGCGCGCCTGCTGGGCGTGAGCAATATGGAACGCCTGGTGAATCAGGTGCTGTCGCAACGCCAGCACCTGGCCCTGGACGGTATCGGCATGCGCCGCACGCGCGGATTCCTCATGACGGACGAGACGATGAAACCGCCTCCCCTCAATCCCGACGCGCGCCTGATCATCGTGAACAACGACGATTTCAATGGCACCAGAACGACGGAAGTTCGCTTCACTGTCATGCTGAGCGCCTTGCCGCCACAGCCCCAGGTCAAGGTGCTGTACAACATTCCGCTACATGGCTTCGTTGCGCTCAATTTACCGGCCGGAAAATATGCCCTGCAGGTCAGCAAGGAAACGGTGCGGGAAATCGAGATCGGGACGGCTCCCATTTACATCTCTCTCAGAAGTTCGCAACTGATGGACCGGCAGGAAGTACGAGCAATCGGCGCTGATGAGCTGCTTGATCTTTCGGCGGACCTGGTCAACGTAATGCTCCCTGAGATGACACCAGCGTCGTGGCAAGTGAAGAAAAAACAGGAGTTCTTCTGGCCGGAGCCTTGATAGCCATCATTTTTTCTTATAGCCCCATCCCCAATCGGTATTTCCGTATACGTCAACTTGGCTCTAAACTGGTAAGAAATCCGCTAACAGCGGCGACGCCAGCCCGATCCTGCCAGCGCTTACCCGGCGCAAGGCGGGAGTCGGGCTGCTTCTGAATACCATTTGGAGACAAGCCATGCCCGATACCACGGCCCCTGCAGAGCCAGTCACGCTCAATCAAGTCAGCCTCGACGACAAATACACCGCCACCTCCGGCAAAATTTTCCTCTCCGGCATTCAGGCACTGGTGCGCCTGCCCATGATGCAGCGCCTGCGCGACGCGAAAACGGGCCTGAACACCGCGGGCTTCATTTCCGGCTACCGCGGTTCGCCGCTGGGCGGCCTGGATGAAACGCTGTGGAAAACCAAGAAACACCTGGAGGCGAGCCATATCCAGTTCGTGCCGGGTGTGAACGAGGACCTGGCGGCGACGGCCGTGTGGGGCACGCAGCAGGTGGACCTGATCGGCCCGGCCAAGTACGACGGCGTGTTCGCCATGTGGTACGGCAAAGGCCCGGGCGTGGACCGCTGCGGCGACGTCTTCAAGCACATGAACCATGCCGGCACGGCTAAGAACGGCGGCATTTTGCTGGTGGCGGGCGACGACCATGGCGCGTATTCGTCCACCCTGCCGCACCAGTCGGACCATATTTTCTCGGCCTGCATGATTCCCGTGCTGTATCCCTGCAATGTGCAGGAATACCTGGACCTGGGCGTGCACGGCTGGGCCATGTCGCGCTTCTCCGGCTGCGCGGTGGCCTTCAAGGCGCTGGCCGATACCGTGGAATCCAGCGCGTCGGTGGATGCCGATCCATTCCGCGTTGAAGTGAGGATTCCGAAGGACTTCGCGATGCCGGAAGGCGGCCTGAATGCACGCCTGTCCAGCATCCCTCTTGGCCAGCAGGCGCGCAACCAGGAAGCGCTGATGCAGGACTATAAGATCTACGCCGCGCTGGCCTATGCGCGCGAGAACAAGCTGAATCACACCACCATCGACTCGAAGGATGCGAAGCTGGGCATCATTGCCAGCGGCAAGTCCTACCTCGACGTGCTGGAAGCGCTGGAAGAACTGGGCATCGACGAAGACATGGCCGCCAAGGTCGGCCTGCGCCTGTTCAAGGTGGCCATGCCATGGCCGCTGGAGCCGGACAGCGTGCGCGAATTCGCGCAGGGCCTGGACGAGATCCTGGTGGTCGAAGAAAAGCGCCAGTTCGTGGAATACCAGCTGAAGGAACAGCTGTACAACTGGCGCGACGACGTGCGTCCGCGCGTGATCGGCAAGTTCGACGACAAGGGCGAGTGGGTTGCGCCGCGCGGTGAATGGCTGCTGCCGCCGAAGGCCGACTTCTCGGTGTCGCAGGTGGCGCGCGTGATCGCCAGCCGCGTGAAGCAGTACATCACCGACACCAATATCCAGGACCAGATCAAGGCCCGCCTGACCTTCCTCGATGCGAAGGACGCGGTGCTGAAAAAGGCGATCAATACGCCCTTCCGGCCAGCCTTCTATTGCTCCGGCTGCCCGCACAATACCTCGACCAAGGTACCGGACGGCAGCTTCGCGCTGGCAGGTATCGGCTGCCACGTGATGGCCACCTCGATCTACCCGGAGATGAACAAGCTGACCACGCATATGGGCGGCGAAGGCGCTCCGTGGATCGGCCAGGCGGCGTTCTCGCAAGTGCCGCACGTGTTCCAGAACCTGGGCGACGGCACCTACTTCCACTCCGGCTACCTGGCGATTCGCGCCGCAGTGGCGGCGAAGGTCAACATCACCTACAAGATCCTGTACAACGATGCAGTGGCAATGACGGGCGGCCAGCCGGTGGACGGCACCGTGTCCGTGCCGATGATCGCGCAGCAGATGGCGGCGGAAGGCATCAAGCGCATTGCGCTGGTGACGGAAGACCTGTCGCGCTACACTGACCGTTCGGCGCTGCCTTCCATCGTGTCGCTGCATGACCGCAAGGACATGGATGCCGTGCAGCGCGAGCTGCGCGAAGTGTCCGGCGTGTCGGTGCTGATTTACGACCAGACCTGCGCGGCAGAGAAACGCCGCCGCCGCAAGAAAGGCGAATTCGCCGATCCGAACAAGCGCATGGTGATCAATGAAGCTGTGTGCGAAGGCTGCGGCGACTGCGGCATCCAGTCCAACTGCGTTTCCATCCTGCCGAAGGAAACGGAATTCGGCCGCAAGCGCGCGATCGACCAGAGCTCCTGCAACAAGGACTACTCCTGCGTGAAAGGCTTCTGCCCGAGCTTCGTGACGGTGGAAGGTGGTACGCTGAAGAAATCGAAGACCGGCGTAAGCAAGGAAACCGCAGCGGCGGATGACTGGAACCTGCCGGTGCCGGTGCTGCCTTCGTGCGAGCATCCGTACAACATCCTGATCAACGGTATCGGCGGCACGGGTGTGATTACCGTGGGTGCGCTGATGGGCATGGCCGCCCACCTCGAAGGCAAAGGCGCTTCGGTGCTGGACATGACCGGCATGTCGCAGAAAAACGGTTCGGTGACCTCGCACGTGAAAGTGGCGAAGTCTCCTGCACACCTGCGCGCGCAGCGTATCGCAACCGGCGAGGCAGACCTGGTGCTGGGCTGCGATATGCTGACGGCGGGCGCTGCGGATGCGGTGTCGAAGATGCGTCCGGGCCGCACCATGGCTGTGGTGAACCTGCACGAGCAGCCGCCGGGCACCTTCGCGCAGAATGCCGACTGGCAGTATCCGGCGGAAGACGTGCGCGCGCTGATCACGGAATCCGTCGGCAACGATGCGAATGCCGTGGACTTCGTGGACGCCACCAAGCTGGCCACCGCGCTGATGGGCGACTCCATCGCCGCCAACCTGTTCATGCTGGGCTACGCATGGCAGAAGGGCCGCATCCCGCTGAGCGAAGCGTCGCTGCTGCGCGCCATCGAGATGAACGGCGTTGCGATTGAATCGAACAAGAAGAGCTTCCTGTGGGGCCGCCGCGCCGCGGTGGACCTGAAGCGCGTGGAACGCGTGGCCACTCCGGCGCAGGCGATTGTGGTGCAGATGCCGCAAAGCCTGGACAACGTGATCAAGAAGCGCGTGGAACACCTCACCGGCTACCAGAACGCGGCATATGCGGCATCGTTCGAAGAGCTGGTGTCCCAGGTGCGCAGCAAGGAAACCGCGCTGGGACTGGGCAACAAGCTGACGATGGCGGTGGCCAAATCGTTGTCCAAGCTGATGGCCTACAAGGACGAGTACGAAGTGGCGCGCCTGTACACCGACGGCCGCTTCGTGGAACAGATGGCAACCCAGTTCGAAGGCAACTTCTCGATGAAGTTCAACCTCGCGCCGCCGATCTTCGCGAAGAAAGATGCGAAGGGCCGCCTGGTGAAGGCTGAATATGGCTCGTGGATGTGGAGCGCCTTCAAGCTGCTGGCCAAGTTCAAGGGCGTGCGCGGCACGGCGCTGGACATCTTCGGCCACACCTCCGAGCGCAAGATGGAGCGCGCGCTGATCGTGGAATACCGCCAGCTGGTAAGCGACATCCTCGCCCGCCTGACGGCCGAGAACCACGAGCAGGCAGTGGCGCTGGCCAACCTGCCGGAGAAAATCCGCGGCTTCGGCCACGTGAAAGAAGCGGCAGTTGAGGCCTACCACGCCGAAAAAGCCCGCCTTTTCGCGGCTTTCAGCAATCCCCAGGCCCACGCGGCCTAAATAATTGGGGACAGACGGGGGCGCCGAGCCCCGGACTAAATAATCCGGGTCTGTCCCCATTTTTTAAGCAACATTCGCTTGACTTGACGTTAACGTAAACGTCATATAATGAAAGCTCCTCTCGGAAGGACACCCATGAACGATCTCTCCAACGCCAAGAAAATTGCCGCTGAGCCTGAGCTGAAGCTGGCTAACAAGGTGCGCTTCGTGACGGCGGCCTCGCTGTTCGATGGCCACGACGCTTCCATCAACATCATGCGCCGCATCCTGCAGTCGAACGGTACCGAGGTGGTGCACCTTGGCCATAACCGTTCCGTGGATGAGGTGGTGACTGCGGCCCTGGCCGAAGATGTGCAGGGTATCGCCATCTCCAGCTACCAGGGCGGCCACGTTGAGTACTTCAAGTACATGATCGACCTGCTGCGCCAGCGCGGCGGTTCGCATATCAAGGTGTTCGGCGGCGGCGGCGGCGTAATTGTGCCGAGCGAGATCAAGGAGCTGCACGAGTACGGCGTGACCCGCATCTTCTCGCCGGAAGACGGCCAGCGCATGGGCCTCGCCGGCATGATCCAGTGGATGGTGCAGCAGTGCGATATCGACCTGTCGCAGTATTCGCCAACCTCGCTCGCGCCGCTCCGCGAAGGCGAGATCACCGCACGCCACCGCCCTCTGGCCCAGCTGATTACCGCGCTGGAAAACGGCAAGGCTTCCGATGAGCTGCGCAAGGAACTGGCTTCGGCGGCTGAAGGCCTGGCTGTGCCGACGCTGGGTATCACCGGCACCGGCGGCGCGGGCAAGTCTTCGCTGACCGATGAACTGATCCGCCGCATCCGACTGGACCAGGGCGATGCGCTGAATATCGCCGTGATCTCCATCGACCCTTCGCGCCGCAAATCCGGCGGCGCGCTGCTGGGCGACCGTATCCGTATGAACGCGATCAATCCATGGAACGGCAATGCGCGCGTGTTCATGCGCTCGCTGGCCACGCGTGAAGCGGGTTCTGAAATTTCGCAGGCGCTGCCGGACGTGATCGCAGCCTGCAAGGTGGCAGGCTTCGACCTGGTGATCGTGGAAACCTCCGGCATCGGCCAGGGCGACGCGGCCATCGTGCCACACGTGGATGTGTCCATGTATGTGATGACGCCGGAATTCGGCGCCGCATCGCAGCTGGAAAAAATCGATATGCTGGATTTCGCGGACTTCATCGCCATCAACAAATTTGACCGCAAGGGCGCGCAGGACGCACTGCGCGATGTGGCCAAGCAGTACCAGCGCAACCGCGAGCTGTGGAGCCAGAGCCCGGACACCATGCCGGTGTTCGGCACCCAGGCATCGCGCTTCAACGACGATGGCGTGACCGCGCTGTACCAGGGCCTGCTGCCAAAGCTGGCGGAGTTCGGCCTGCGTTCGCAGTCGGGCAAGCTGCCTGCCGTGAATGTGCGCTTCAGCAGCGGCAAGAATGTGATTGTGCCGCCAGCGCGTGCGCGCTACCTGGCCGAGATTTCTGATACCGTGCGCGCTTATCACAAGAACACGCGCAAGCAGGCCAAGCTGGCCCGCGAACGCCAGCAGCTGCTGGAGTCGAAGCGCATGATGGCTGCGGCAGGCAAGAACGTTTCCGAGTTCGACGATGTGATCGTGGACCGCGACCATTCGATGGACACCGCCGCGAAGAAGCTGCTGGCCATGTGGCCGGATATGCAGGAAGCCTACGCTGGCGACGAATACGTGGTGAAGATCCGCGACAAGGAAATCCGCACCGGCCTGATTCAGGAAACCCTGTCCGGCACCAAGATCCGCAAGGTGTCGCTGCCGAAATATGAAGACCACGGCGAGCTGCTGCGCTGGCTGATGCTGGAAAACGTGCCGGGCTCCTTCCCGTTCACGGCCGGCGTGTTCGCGTTCAAGCGCGAAGGCGAAGATCCAACCCGCATGTTCGCGGGCGAAGGCGATGCATTCCGTACCAACCGCCGCTTCAAGCTGGTGTCCGAAGGGCTGGATGCGAAGCGCCTGTCCACCGCGTTCGACTCGGTCACGCTGTATGGCGCCGACCCTGCGCTGCGTCCGGACATTTACGGCAAGGTGGGCAACTCCGGCGTGTCCATCGCAACGCTGGACGATATGAAAGTGCTGTACGACGGCTTCAACCTGTGCAGCCCGAGCACTTCCGTGTCGATGACGATCAACGGCCCTGCGCCAACCATCCTGGCCATGTTTATGAACACAGCCATCGACCAGCAGATGGACAAGTTCGTGGCCGAGAACCACCGCCAGCCTACCGATGACGAAGCGGCCAAGATCAAGGCATGGGTGCTGCAGAACGTGCGCGGCACCGTGCAGGCAGACATCCTGAAGGAAGACCAGGGCCAGAATACCTGCATCTTCTCGACCGAATTCTCGCTCAAGGTGATGGGCGATATCCAGGAATACTTCGTGCACCACCAGGTACGCAACTTCTACTCGGTGTCGATATCCGGCTATCACATTGCGGAAGCGGGCGCGAACCCGATCTCGCAGCTGGCCTTCACGCTGTCGAACGGCTTTACCTTCGTGGAAGCCTACCTCGCCCGCGGCATGCACATCGACGATTTCGCGCCGAACCTGTCCTTCTTCTTCTCGAACGGCATGGATCCGGAATATACGGTGCTGGGCCGCGTGGCCCGCCGCATCTGGGCCGTGACGATGCGCGACAAGTATGGCGCGAACGACCGCAGCCAGAAGCTGAAGTACCACATCCAGACTTCCGGCCGCTCGCTGCATGCGCAGGAGATCGACTTCAACGATATCCGCACCACGCTGCAGGCGCTGATCGCCATCTACGACAACTGCAACTCGCTGCACACCAACGCCTACGATGAAGCCATCACCACCCCGACCGATGAATCGGTGCGCCGTGCGCTGGCGATCCAGCTGATCATCAACCGCGAATGGGGCCTGGCGAAGAACGAGAACCCGAACCAGGGTTCCTTCATCATCGAGGAACTGACGGACCTGGTGGAAGAAGCCGTGCTGCAGGAGTTCGAGCGCATTGCGGAACGCGGCGGCGTGCTGGGGGCGATGGAAACCGGCTACCAACGCGGCAAGATCCAGGAAGAGTCGCTGCTCTACGAACACCGCAAGCACGACGGCTCGCTACCTATCATCGGCGTGAACACCTTCCGCAACCCGAAAGGCAGCGAAGCGCCGCAGACCATCGAGCTGGCGCGTTCCACCGACGACGAGAAGCAATCGCAGCTCAAGCGTCTGGAGGAGTTCCACCAGCGCCATGCCGACGTGGCGCCCGCCGCGCTGGCAGCCCTGCAGAAAGCCGCCATCGACAACGAGAACGTGTTCGCCAGGCTGATGGACGCTGCGCGCGTCTGCTCGCTGGGCCAGATCACCACCGCGCTGTTCGAGGTGGGCGGCCAGTACCGCCGCAATATGTAAGTCCTGCCGCGTTTGCGGCGCATCAATGCAATGATGTGCCGCAAACGCTACCGTTGTAGCTCACTGCCATGGCCTCCACCCGCAAGAGGACAGGAAATGAGATACGCACGCCTTACGCCGGGCCACGGCTTCAAACCCGCCAATAGCTTCCTCTATTATTTGCAGCGCCTGATCGTTTCGCCACCGCTGCGTGGAGTTTGCGTGCGCCTGCTGCGCCAGTGGGTCCGCTTGCGGCAAGGCGGCAACGGCGGCCTCTCAGCTTCCTCACGCCTGTTTGCCACCCTGAGTGCGGACGGCTACGTGGCGCTCGGCCTCCTGCTCGACCGCGAACAGTGCGAGGATATTTACCGCCATTTCGAAGACCGCATCATGACGGACCGGCATAACGAGCGCCGGCAGTTCACCATCGGCCAGGTACCGCCGGAAACGCGGCTGGCCGAGTATTCCCTGCGCGATATCGTGGCCTGCCCACACATCATCGAACTGGCCAACTCGGACATGCTGCTGGCGCTCGCCGAGCGCTACATCGGCTGTAAACCGACCATCTCCCAGCTCGGCGTACGCTGGTCGTTTCCGATTCCGGAAGGCCGCAGCGACCTGCAGACCTTTCACCGGGACTCGGAAGACTGGCGCTATTTCAAGGTGCTGGTCTATCTCACCGATGTCGGCGACGACGCGGGGCCGCATGTCTATGTGCGCGGCACCCATCTCACACGTGCGCCGCTGCGCCTGCAACTGCAGTCCGATACGGAAATCAGCGGCATGTACGGTGCGGACAAACTGATCACTGCAACAGGCCCGCGCGGATTCGGCTTCGCGGTCGATACCGCTGGAGTGCATAAGGGCACCTCGCCTTCCGGCAGCAGGCGGCTGATGCTGCAGATTCAGTATTCACTGTTCCCCAGCTACGCCTACCTCTATCAGCCGGAGCCCTACCTGGGTTCGCAGCAGCTCGACCCTTACATCAACCGCCTGATTGTTGCTTGACCGATGCGGTCAGCATGAGCTCCGGCTGCCACAGGGTTTGCAGCTCCGCCGCAGGCTTGCCTTCGTTCAGGGCCAGCAGCATATCGGCCATCACCCGGCCCGCCTCGCGGGCACGCGGCTGTTCGATCGTGCTGACCGGAACAGGACTGTCCTGCAGGCTGCCCCAGACGATCAGCGAGATTTCCTCGCCAATGGCGATACCCGCGTCCAGCAAGGCGCGCACGGCGCCGGCGCCGGCAAAGTGGTTATCGACGATAAGCGCCGTTGGACGGGGCAAAAGCTCCAGCAGCCGGCGCACGGCGAGGTATCCATTGCGCTGTTCGATGGTGGTCTCGATCAGGTAGCGCGGGTCCACCGTGGCGCCGGCCAAGGCCGATATGAAAGCGGCGCGGCGCTGTGCCGCGAAGTTCAGTTCCAGCGGCGCGCTGATCATGGCGATGCGCTGGTGTCCATGCGCGCGCAGGCATTCAACGGCCTTGCGGATGCCTGCTTCGTTGTCGTAATCGAACCAGGCATAGGGCTCGCTCATTTGCGTGCGGCCATGCGCCACGAAGGGAAAGCGCGCTTTTGCGAGGTAGGCAATGCGCTCGTCGTGCACCAGTGTGCGGCTGACGACCAGGCCATCCACCCGTTTGCCACGCACCATCTGCTCGTAGGACGGCAGCTCGTTGGCAGGCGATACCGGCGCGATAATGAGGTTCATGTGCGCCGCTTCCAGCGCTTCGGACATGCCGCCCACCACGTCGAGGAACATGGGGTCGCCCAGGTCGGCGGGCAGCAAGGGGTAGATGATGCCGAACACATTGCTGCGGCCGACAGCCAGCGTGCGCGCGGCGGGATTAGCCTGGTAGCCGGCCGCTTGCGCCGCCGCCAGCACGCGCTGGCGGGTGCGGTCGCTGACCTCGGGATATCCGTTGAGGGCCCGGCTTACTGTCGTTTTCGACATGCCGAGCAAGTCAGCGAGGCTCTTGAGATTCATCCGCTGATTATAGCCGAGCCATCCAGGCCGTTATCCGGCGTGCTGTCCACGGCGCGCTTGAAGAAGTACAGCATCACCAGCACCACGGCAATCGGCACCAGCGTGAGGTAGAAGGCGGTGTGGCCACTGAAGGCGCCGAATACGTAACCGGTGATCAGCGAGCCGGTGGTACCGCCCAGCGCCGAGAAGATCACCAGCAGGCCGGTCATGGCGGAGTGCTGGTTCTTCGGCAATGAGCTGAGCATCACGGAATTAATGCCCGGGTAGATCGGCGCCATGAACAGGCCAATGAGCGGGAAGATGAAGGCCGCCACCGGCGCGTTCAGCCAGCCGATGTCGGGATTCGCTTCCACACCATGCGTCAGCGGCAGCGCCACCAGCACCACGGCGCCCATGCCGATCAGGCAGGCATTCATCACCGGATACCAGTTCAGGCGGCGCAGCAGGAAGCCTGCCGACAGGCGCCCCGCTGCCAGGCAAGCCGCAAAGATGCTCGTTACCTGCACGCTCATGGCCGCAGGCAATTTCAGGATTTCGTTGTTGAAGGTCGGCAGCCAGGTGCCCACGCTTTGCTCGATCAGCACATACAGGAAGGCCGTAATGACGAAGACGCAGACCAGCGGCTTGAAGAACAGGCGCAGCATGGCGGCGAAGTCCTGCGCCAGCGAGCGGTCTTCCGGCAGCGCGGCCAGCGATTCGTCGAAGTGGGTGGTGGCCAGCAGCACAAAGGTCAGCGCACACAGGGCGGCCAGCACCCAGTAGACGTGCAACCAGCTTTGCGACTTGGGATCGCTGGAGTCGATAAAGAAGCTGAACACCCAGTAGGCGCACAGCACGCCGATCATGAAGAAGCCTTCCAGCGTGTTCATGATGCCCGCATGGTGCTTGCGGCTGGTGGCGATCAGGCCCAGCGTGGAATAGACCGAGACCTTGGCCAGCGCGAACGCAACACCTACCGAGAGGAAGAGCAGCTTGGTGGTGAGGAAGCTCGGCACCAGCGGCATCGAGAGCGAGGCCAGTGTGACGATGGCCAACGCGATCAGCATGGCCTTCTTGTAGCCCAGGCGCGGCAGGAAGGACGCGACCAGGAAGGACACCACGGCAATCGGCAGGTCCTTGAAGCCTTCCAGCACGCTGGCGGCAGACTTGCTCACATCGTAGTTGCCAATGACCTGCAGGATGACCGTGCCCACGCTGTTCAGCAGGATCGCGAACACGAAGTAGATCAGGAACAGGATATACAGGATGCGCTGGTTTTTCATTTTGTCTCCTCAGCCTCTCTCGTTTTTTTAGTAGGCGTTCAGTTGGAAGTGCTGCAATCCCGGTATCACCACATCGGCCTGGGTCAGTATCGCAGGATCGCCGATGCCGAGGGCGAACATGCCCGCGGACTTGATCGATGCCACGCCGGCCACCGCATCTTCAACACCCAGGCAATCCGCCGGCGGCACGCCAAGTTCGCGCGCGGCCTTGAGGAAGATTTCCGGGTCGGGCTTGCCGCGTGCGATGGTCGCAGCGTCCACCACATAGTCGAACTTGTCGCGAATGCCGAGCGAATCCAGCACCGAGAACGCGTTCTTGCTGACGGAAGCGAGGCCGATCTTCAGGCCCGCAGCGCGGCAGGCATCGAGCGCTTGCACCGCGCCGGGCAGCAGGTCGGCCGGCGACATGGACGAGATCAGCTCCTTGTAGTGCTCATTCTTGTCGTGCGCCAGCGCCAGCTTTTCTTCCTGCGTGTACTGGCGCTTTGCACCGGCCAGTATCAGGTCCAGGGAGCCCATGCGGTCGATACCCTTCAGGTGCTCGTTCGCTTCCTCGTCGAAATGAACGCCCTGCGAATCCGCCAGGCGCTTCCACGCGAGGTAGTGATAGCGGGCGGTGTCCGTGATCACGCCGTCGAGATCGAAGATAACTGCTTTGAATCGGCTCATGGTCTCTCCTCAGGCCAGCGCGCGGCTGGCTGCCGCTTGTGTGAGTTCCACTGCCTGCCCGCGATGGCTGAAGCCCAGCGATTCGCCGTGCAGCAGCGTGTAATCCGTCTGGACGCCGCTCACGCGCACCTGCAGCAGGCAGCCCTTGATGTGGATCTTGAACTGGTAGTGCTGCCACTGCTTCGGCAGCGTGGGTGCGAAGCGCAGCTCGCCGTTCACCACGCGCATGCCTGCGAAGCCGTAGGCCACGCCCATCCAGGTGCCGGCCATTGCCGCGGTGTGGATGCCGTAATGCGTGTTGCCGTGCGTGTCGTCCAGGTCGAGGCGGGCCGTCTCCATGAAGTAGTCGTAGGCCTTGTCGTGGTAGCCCACTTCGGAGGCGATGATGCTGAAGATGCAGGACGACAGCGAGGAATCGTGCGTCGTCACGGCTTCGTAGTAGTCGAAGTCGCGGCGCTTGTCTTCCAGCGAGAACTGTTCGCTCAGGAGCAGCAGCGCCAGCACCACGTCCGCCTGCTTGCACACCTGGTGGCGGTAGATCACCATCGGGTGGTAGTTCAGCAGCAGCGGGAACTTGTCCTTCGGCGTGTTGGCGATGTCCCACACTTTTTTCGACAGGAAGCTGTCGTCCTGCGCGTGGATCTGCAGCTTGTCGTCGTAAGGCAGCAGCATCAGGTCTGCCGCGCGGCGCCATTCGGCCGCTTCGGCAGCGTCCAGTTGCATGGCGGCGGCGATGCGGGCGTAGTCGGCCGGGTATTCGGTGGCGAGCTTTTCGGCCAGCGAGGCTGCGAAGCGAAGGTGCAGCTGTGCCATCGCGTTGGTGTAGTAGTTGTTGTTGACCAGCGCCGTGTATTCGTCCGGACCAGTGACCTCGTTGATGACGAAGCGGCCGTCGCGGTTATAGCTGCCGATGCCGGCCCAGATACGCGCCGTTTCCATCACGATTTCGGCGCCCGCTTGCACCAGGTAGGCTTCGTCGCCGGTTGCATCCAGATAGAGCTTGATGGAATAGGCGATGTCCGCATTGATGTGGTACTGCGCAGTACCGGCCGGGAAGTAGGCCGAGCATTCTTCGCCCGCGATGGTGCGCCACGGGTAGAGCGCGCCCTTCTCGTGCGACATCTGGCGTGCGCGCTTGCGCGCCATTTCCAGACCCGCCCAGCGGTAGTCCAGCAGCTTGCGTGCGATCTCCGGCTTGTTATACAGGAAGAAGGGGAAGATGTAGATCTCGGTATCCCAGAAGTAGTGGCCCTCGTAGCCTTCGCCGGTGACGCCTTTCGCCGAGATATTGGTTTTGCCGTCGCGCCCCACCGACTGCAGCAGGTGGAACTGGTTGAAGCGGATGCCTTGCTGGAGCGCGTCGTCGCCTGCAATCTCCACGTCTGCCTGCTGCCAGAAGTCGGCCAGATAGGCCGCCTGGCGTGCGGCCAGCGCATCGAAGCCGTCGGCACGTGCGCGGTCCAGCGCTTCATGGCTGCGCGCCATCAGCTCGGATGCCGCGTAGTCGCGCGATGAGAAGTAGCTGCCGTACTTGGTGAGCGCCACGGTCTGGCCGCGTGCCGCCTGCACGGTGTAGCGCTGCTCAAGGCGCAGGCCTTGCTGGCCGTAGCTCAGCTCATGCGGCGTATCCAGCTCCGATGCGTTGGCCGATACCAGCGTGAAGCCACTGTTGCGCGTGTCCTGGATCAGCGCCGAGAAATGCTCGCGCTGTTCCACGCCCTGCAGGTGCAGCGCCGGACCGCTCACGGCGGAACCGATGCGCGGGTCGTCGCCTGCTTCAAGGTTCTTCACGGCGCCATCCAGCGTGGACACCAGCCGCACCGCGCCGGAGAAGTTCAGCGGCGTGACTTCGAAGCGGATGGCGAACAGGTGCTTGTTCTCGAAGCAGACCAGGCGCCGGCTGTGAATTGCCACCTTGCGGCCAAACGGCGAAGTCCATTCCAGGCGGCGTTCCAGCAGGCCGGTACGGAAATCGAGGCTGCGTTCATACTTTTCGACGGTGCCGGTGAGCAGGTCGAAGCGCTCTTCCTCCAGCCACAGCGACACGCCCTTGGCGTTCGGCACATTCAGCATGAACTGGTTGGTGCGCGCCAGCGCGTAGGCGTTCTCCGGATAGTGGATCGGCTCCGATTCGTAAAAGCCGTTCAGGTAGCTGCCGTCCAGCGAGGTGCCAGCCGGACCGCTGTAGCCTTCTTCCGCCGTGCCGCGCAGGCCGATGTAGCCGTTCCCCAGCGCGAACAGGGTCTCGTCCAGAAAATGCGATGCGGTGTCGAAGCTGGTCTCCCGAATGCACCACGCGTCCAGAGGAAAAGTATGCACAATCTGTCCCTTTTTCTAATTCAAACCGGTTTGGATTCCGGTTTCAGTGATTTTTAAGAGCAAAACTTTATAAGGAAAATCAGGTCTGGCGAACCATCAGCGTGGTGGGCAGGACTTCCGATGCCACCGGCTGGCCGTTCATCAGGTCCAGCATCTTCTTCGCCAGCAGCACGCCGCCGTCACGCAGATACTGGTGCACGCTGGTCAGCGGCGGCACAAAGCTGGCCGCGCCCGGCGTGTCGTCGTAGCCGATGACGGAAACGATTTCCGGCACCCGCAGGTTTTTCTCGGCCAGGGCACGGATGGCGCCCATGGCCAGCAGGTCGCTCGCGGCAAACACGCCGTCGCAGACCTGGCCCTTCTTTTTCAGCAGCGAGGAGATGCAATCGAAACCCGCCTCAAAGGTGAACGCCTTGGGACGCATGATGTGCACCGAACCTTGCCCGCCCATGCCGTCGATAAAACCGGCACAGCGTTCCTGCACCTCGGCGTGGTCTACATCGCCGAGGAAAACCAGTTTCTTGCGCCCCTGCTCCAGGAAACGCTGGGCCGCGCTGAAACCGCCCTTGCGGTTGTCGCTGCCGACCACGATGGTGTCCGAGCCAGCTTCCGGCGCGCCCCACACCACCAGCGGCAGGCCGGTCTGTTTCAGCGCAGTCACTGCTTCGCCGTGCGAACCCTGGCCCAGCAGGATCAGGCCGTCGGCGCCCTGCACCGGCGCCGTGTCCAGCAGTTGCTTCGAGGTCAGCACCACGCTGTAGCCCGCCGTCGTCAGTTCCTGCGTAATGCCGCCGAGCAACTCCAGCGGATAGGGATCGGACATCGGCCGGCCGCGCGCGGGTGTCATTTCCACCACAACAGCCACCGAATACGAACGCCCCATGCGCAGGTTGCGCGCACTCACGTTCAGCCGGTAACCCTGTTCGCTGGCAATCTGCTGCACTTTCTGGCGCGTTTCTTCGGTCACAAGCGGACTGTTGCGCAAGGCGCGGGAGACGGTGATCTTGGACACGCCGGCCAGCTTGGCCAGGTCTTCCATCGTCAGTCCGGCTTCGCCGTTGCGCACGTTTTTCGTTGATGCCATTCAGTCGCTCATTCTTATAAACAGGCCAGCGAAATCATTATGACAGATTTCTCTCAACTGTTGAAAGAAAATGACATCGATAACATTTCGATTGACATCGATATCATTTATTGATTCAATGACAGTTCCTACCGTGGCATCGCGCATTTTCAAGGTGCGTATTGTCCAGGAGACGACAATTTCCTATAAGAAAGCCCAAGCCCATGAAAACCCCGCGTAAGCTCCTGCTGTCCTCCATTTCTATCGCCGTCCTGACCCTAATCAACCAGGCGCAAGCGGCTGAACCGCAAGCCGCCGCCACCGAACAGGCTGCCGCGCCGACGCAAAAAGACGCTGCCCAGTCCGATATCCAGCAAGTGGTAGTGACCGGTGTGGCGACCGGCGGCCTGCGCCGCCTCGATTCCGCGTTCTCCATCAGTACCGCGAACGAAGAACAACTGAAAGCCGCTGCGCCAAGCAGCACGGCGGACATCCTGAAACTGGTGCCGGGCGTGTATGCCGAATCCACCGGCGGCCAGTCCGGCGCGAACATCGAGGTGCGCGGCTTCCCGTCCGGCTCCGATTCGCCGTTCGTTTCCGTGCAGATGATGGGCAACCCGATCTATCCGGTGCCTACCCTGTCCTTCTTCGAAGGCTCTTCCGCCTTCCGCCTGGATGACACCATCGAGCGCGTGGAAGTGCTGCGCGGCGGCCCGAGCACCATCTTCTCGAACGGCCAGCCGGGCGCGACGATGAACTTCATCCTGAAAAAAGGCAGCGATACGCCGGAAGGTTCGATCCGCTTCTCGACCGGCACGGGCGAACTGCGCCGTGTTGACGTGTTCTACGGCGGCAAGATCAGCGACGGCTGGTACGGCACCGTGGGCGGCTTCTACCGCAACACCAATGGCGTGCGCGATGCGGGCTTCCCGGCGGACAAGGGCGGCCAGATCACCGGTACGCTGACCCGCAAGCTGCAGGACGGCGAGCTGACCTTCTACGCGCGCCGCACCGACGACAAGAACGCCTTCTACACTGGCGTGCCGCTGATCTCCAGCAACGAAGGCCGCACCATCACCGAATTCCCCGGCTTCGACCCGCTGACCGGCACCCTGATGAGCGGTGAAATGCGCCGCTTCACGGTGGAAGCCGCACCAGGCAAGACCCTGAACTACGACCTGGGCGACGGCCGCGGCCTGAAGGCCACCGTGCTGGGCGCCGACCTGGATACCAAATTCAGCGGCTGGAACCTGTCGAACAAATTCAACTACTTCAAAGGCGACCTGAATACCATCGCCATGTTCACGGGTAATAACCCACTGACGATGGGCGCCTACAACGCTGCCGCGATCAACACCCATCGCAATGCCGTGGCAGGCCAGACCGCCACCACGGCAACCGCCACCTATCTGGACGGCACGCCGGTGGACGCCAACCAGCAAGTGGTGCAGGCAGGCCTGTGGGCGGTGGAGAAGAAACTGGAATCCTTCACCAACGAGCTGCGCGTGAGCAAGGAGTGGATGAAAGATAACACCGTCACCATCGGCGGCTACTTCGCCAACTACTCGTCGGACGACGTGTGGTACCTGGGCAGCAGCCACCTGATGACGGCCGTGCCGAATGCGCGCCTGATCAATGTGAAGCTGAACAACGGCGTGATCGTGTCCAACAACGGCAAGGACGGCAATGTGTTCTACGCGCCGGTTGCTTCCTATGACGGCAGTAACACCGCGTTCTTCATCTCGAACGACTGGAAAGTGAACGACACCATCCGCGTGGATGCCGGAGTGCGCCGCGAACGCCAGAAGATCGACGGCACGATCTCGAACCTGACTTCGGCCGATACCGACAACAATCCGCTGACCGTGTACAACAACGGTACCTCGATGCCGAACGGCTCGAATACCTACCTCACGCGCACCGATTCGGCGAATTCCTTCACGATCGGCGGTAACTACAAGCTGAGCCGGGACGCCAGCGTATTCGCCCGCGCCAATACCGGCCACACTTTCATTGCCTTCGATGACCTGCGCAATGCGGGCAACCAGAAGAGCGTGGATGACCGCAACTTCCTGCCGACGCCGAAGATCAAGCAGTTCGAGGCGGGCTTCAAGACGGCAAACCAGCTCTACACGGTCTACCTGAACTACTTCCACACCGAGTTCGACGGCATCGCGTTCCAGCAGATCCTGTCCAACGGCCAGGTGCTGAACTCGACCAGCGGCTCGAAAGGCAATGGCGTGGAGTGGGAACTGGCGCTGCGCCCGGTCACCAACCTGACACTGCAGCTGTCCGGCGACTACCAGAAATCGGAGTACAAGGACAATCCGGCCACCGCCGGAAAAGTTGTGCAGCGCCAGCCGAAGCTGCAGTACCGCTTCACGCCGACCTACCGCATTCCGATGGGCGACAACGAGCTGAAACTGTACGGCACCTACACCCACATCGGCGACCGCTGGGCTGACCAGGCCAACCTGCAATACCTGCCCTCGTACAAGACCGTGGACCTGGGCGCCCTGTTCATCATGAACGACAAGGTGGAGTTCCGCATCAACGCCACCAACGTCACCAATGAGCTGGGCCTGACCGAAGGCAACTCCCGCCTGACCACCGGCGGCAGCGGCCCGATCAATGCCCGTCCGCTGTTCGGCCGTACCTGGGAAGCTTCGCTGACCTACCGCTTCTAAGAAGAATTGGCGCTCCTTCGGGAGCGCCTGCTGTCCCCTTGCAGTGCCCCGGGGACGGGCGGTTTCCAAGGCTGCCTGTCCCCACCTCCCTGCTGTTTCCCCACAGATTTTTCTTGATTACGCAGCAATATTGACCTACCCTTGAATTGATGCCTGCTCGGCAGTAAGTCCATTTTCAGGGTCGATATGGTCAGCTCGGTTAACTCTTTGCAAAGTGCTGTTGCCGTCGCGGAACGCCGCGTGCAGCAAAGCCGCGCCCAGGTGGCGGCGGATGAAGAGCAATTGGATGCCAGCCGCAATGAGCTGGACAATGCGAATGAGGGATTGCGCAAAACGCAGCTGGACAGCCAGCGCGCGCAGTCCGGCGAACCTGCCCGCACCGCTCGCACTATTGAACGTGCCATCGAAACCCCGGTCCCGTCGGACCTGGTGACCAAGCCGTCCTACGAATTCGGCGCCTCAGGCCGCAGCCTGGGCACCCTGATCGACGTTACTGCGTAGCCTTGGCCGCCTCGCGCGGCACTTCCACTTCGCTTGCTCCCACCAGCTGCTGCCACCACTTCTGCTCGGCTTTCGGCTGCTCAAGGCTCAGCGGTTGGCCGATTTCCGGCGTAGCGAGTACTTGCTCACGCTGCTTTGCCAGCGCCGTAATCCGTTCGAAAGGCTCGTACCAGGGATGCAGGGCCAGGTCGAACGTGCCATTGTGAATGGGCATCATCACCTTGCCGCGCAGGTCGATGTGGGCCTGCATGGTCTGTTCCGGCTGCATGTGGATGTCTGGCCATTGCGGATCGTAGGCGCCGGTTTCCATCATGGTCAGGTCGAAGGGGCCGAATTTCTCGCCGATGGCCTTGAAGCCGGGGAAGTAACCGGTGTCGCCGCTGAAGAAGATGTTCACGCCGGGGCTGCGGATCACCCAGGACGACCAGAGCGTAGTGTTGCTGTCGAAAATGCCGCGGCCGGAAAAGTGCTGGGCCGGGGTGGACACCAGCTGCACGCCGTCCAGCGTGACGGATTTCCACCAGTCCAGCTGGCGCACCTTTTCCACAGGCACGCCCCACTCCACCAGCCGGTCGCCCACGCCCAGCGGCGCCACGAAGTACTCCGTTTTCGCGGCCAGCGCGGTCACGGCCGCACGGTCGAGGTGGTCATAATGGTCGTGCGACAGGATTACGCCCTTGATCGGCGGCAGTTCTTCAATGCTGATCGGCGTTTCATGGAAGCGCGCCGGGCCGGCCCATTGCACGGGCGAGGCGCGTTTCGAGAATACCGGATCAGTCAGCCAGAACTGGCTTTGCAGCTTGAGCAGCATGGTGGAATGGCCGAGGCGGTACAGCGTGTTGTCCGGCGCGGCCAGCAACTGCGCCCGGCTCAGGGTGTGGACCGGAATCGGCTGCGACGGGACGCTGGTGGCGGGTTTGTCGAAGATCATGCGCCACATGATTTTTGCGACGGTGCCGATGCTGTTCTTGTGCATCCGGGCCGGATTACGAAACTTGCCGTCCTGAACCTGTGGCGACACGTGGGCGGTGGTTTGTTCGGACATTACGATACAGGCCATGGCGATAACTCCAGTCAGTGACACAACGGCAAGGGTGCGGCGGCGAAACAGTTTCATCGTTGTGTGATCGTTAAAAGTATACTACACAGTGTAGTTCCTGTTTTTGGAAAAGTAAACTACCCGGTGTAAAATAATTGTATGAGCACTGAAACTCCCCTGCGCCTGACCGACCGCAAGCGCGCCGCCATTGTTGAGGCTGCTATCGCCGAATTCCGTACCAGCGGCTTCGAGGCGACCAGCATGGACCGCATTGCGGCTACGGCCGGCGTATCCAAGCGCACCGTCTATAACCATTTCCCGAGCAAGGATGACCTGTTCGGGCAGATCCTGCGCGAGCTGTGGGAATGCAGTGCGGCGCTGAATGCGGTGGCATACGATCCAGCGCGGCCGCTGAAGGAGCAGCTCACAGCGCTGATGCAGCAGAAGATGGTGATGCTGCGCGACCCCTATTTCCTCGACCTGGCGCGGGTGGCGATTGCGGAAGCGATCCACACGCCGGAGCGCGCGCGCGATATGGTGGCGAAGCTGGGGGACAAGGAAGAAGGCGTTACCGTGTTCCTGCGCGCGGCACAGCAGGACGGCAAACTGAAGCCGGGCGATCCGCTCTTCCTCTCTCACCTGCTGCAGGGGCAGTTAAAGACTTTCGCGTTCTGGCCACAGGTGGCCATGGGCCAGCCGCCGCTGGACGATGCGCAGCAGGAGCTGGTCGTGCAGAATGCGGTCGAGATGTTCCTGAATTCCTACGGCGCCTGATCAGGCAAAGCGCACTGCATACACCGGCGGCAGCGTGGTGGACACCGTCTGCCACTGTGCGCCGCCGTTTTCCGACAGCCAGGCGCCGCCCGTGGTGGACGCCATCAGCAGCGTTTTGCCGTCCTCCGCTACGGCCAGTCCGTGGCGGTAGACCAGGTCGTAGCAGTGTTCCTGCGGCAGCCCGGCGCGTTCCGTGACGAAGTGGTGGCCGCCGTCATTGGTGCGGTTGACTGCCAGCGCGGCATCCACCGGCACGCGCTGCTGGTCCGCTACCGCAGGCGCGAACCACGCGGTACTGCCGTCCTGCGGATGTGCCGCCACCGCGAAACCGAAGCTGGACAGCGGCGCGTTAATCTCTGCCCAGCTAGCGCCGTTGTCGGCGGAGCGCCAGATGCCGCAATGGTGCTGGCACCACAGCACATCCGGTTCGCCTGCGCAGCGCACGATGCGGTGCGGATCCTGCACTTCGCCGAGGTCCTGCATTTCGGGCGGCATATAGCGCGCCGCCATGCCTTTGGTGCGCAGCTTCCAGCTCGCGCCGCCGTCTTCCGTCAGCCATGCGCCGCCGCAGGATATGCCGACCAATACGCTATGGCTGTTGCGCGGATCGACGCAGATGCTGTGAATGCCCGGCACATCGTAGCCGCCGCCGAACCATTGGCTGCGGCCTTCCACATTCCATAGCGATTCCACCAGCTGCCAGCTTTCGCCCCTGTCTTCGGAACGGAACAGGCCTCCGGGCAGCGTGCCGGCCCACAGCACGCCCGGCTGGTCCGGGCCGCCCGCTTCGAGGGACCAGATCTGGCGCAGCTTCCAGTCCGTTTTATCTTCGCTGTCCTCCGGCTTTACCGGGTAGACCGGCACCGCCACTTCCTTCCACTCGCCACCCGCATCGCGCCGGTGCAGCTTGGCGCCGAAGTGGCCGAGGTTGAGCGCCGCGTACAGGGCGCCGTCGCGCGCGTCATGCAGCACCATCGATACCGGCTCGCCGTAGAAGTGCTTGTCCTGCAGCTGCCAGCCCTGGGCGCCGCGTATCAGTTCGAACAGGCCCTTGCGGGTTGCGATGTATGCGCGGTCTGCCATGTCAGCCTCCTGAAAGAGCTTGCAAGATGTAGATGCGGGATTCGGGAAGAAGGGGATCGTCCAGCAGCACGCGGTCGCGCGAACGGCGGCCATCGATGAAGATGACCACGTTTTCGCGCAGGTGGCCCTGATCGTCGAGCACGTAGGCGCCCAGCCGCGGATTATCGGCAAAGGCCTCATCCAGCGCTGCGCGCAGCGTTACGGCTGCCGTCTCCAGTTCGGGTACAGGCAGGAAGCGCGCGAGTTGTTGTGTAAAGGTGATGTGCGCCAAGGTCGTCTCCCCCAGGTGCAGCGATTCTAGCGCGGATTGCGGCCGGTTTGGCCTAAAATGAAATCAGGCGAACTTTGGGAGCCCGAGATGTCGATCAGCCAGCAGGAACTTGAAGTACTGATGCAAGAAGTCGAGCAGGAAGACCCGATCGACTTTGCCGACCTGCCCTTCGACGAGCAAGATTTGCGCAGCCTGGTGGCGAGCCACCTGTGCGAGATGGCCGACGCGATGGAGTCCTTCAGCGAGGAGGACCGGCGGCTTACGCTGCTGGCCGTGTCGGCCAAGCTGGTGCTGGAAAACCTGGTGCTGCATGTGCAGCTGCTGCGGCGCCACGGCCTGCCCCTGAACGAACAGACCGAGGCGCTGCTGTCCCGGCTCCGCAAGGGGCCGGGAGGTGCCGCTTAGGCGGCCGGCGCTGCAGGGAAATCCACCGCCGTATCGTTCACCCGGTTGAACAGGTTGGTGAAGGTGATGCTGGCGACGGCCAGCAGCACGTCCACAATCTGCGCATCGGTCACGCCTGCAGCCTGCACTGCGCGCACTGCCGCTTCCGGCACCGTGCCGCTGGTGGTAACAAGCGTGTGGACGAAGTGAACCAGCGCATCGGACCGTGCGTCGCCGGTCGTTTCATCGCGGCGCAGCGCTACCATGCTGTCCGCCGGGATGCCGGCTTTGCGGCCCGCCAGCGTGTGGGCAGCGAGGCAGTAATCGCAACCGGCGCGCTGGCTGACGGCCAGCTTCACGGCCTCGATATCCTTTGCACTCAGGCTGCTTTTGCGCAGCGCGCCATCCAGGTTCAGCGCCGCTTCCAGTGCTACCGCGCTGTTATTGCCGATTGCCGCGTAGGCGTTCGGCACCATGCCGATGGCTTTGCGGATGCCTGCGAAAACTTCTGCTGCGTGGCCGGTGGCTTGTTCTACTGGCTGGTTGAAAAGACGGCTCATGATTTGCTCCTTCAAAGTGTTTGTCGATGGAAGAAGTCTATGCCTTCAGGATGAATGTTTGAATGCTCAAACAGATCTATAATTTGCTCATTCGTCTCACGAGCGCATTATGGACACCCTCAGCCGCCTGCTTACGCTGTATCCGGTAGATACCGTCATCAATATCCGCTGCCACTTCCGCGCACCGTGGTTGCTGGACCTTCCCGCATCGGAGCGCGGCACCGCGCGATATCACCTGCTGGCCGGTGGCGAAGCGGTGCTGGAGGGCGAGGGCGGCAGCGAAATCGTCTTGCAGGCCGGCGATGCACTGGTGTTCCCGCATGGCGGCGCACACCGCATCCGCAGTACCGGCACTGGCGCCCCGCTGCCGAGGCAGGAACGCCACGCAAGCCATGGACTGGAGGTGCAGGAGACAGGAGGCGAAGGCTCCGCCAGCGATATCCTGTGCGGGGAATTCCATTTCGGCGCGGGCAGCGAGGCGCTGCTGGCCGCAATGCCGGACGTGCTGGTGGTGCGCACTGCGGGTCAGCCTGCGGTGGCGGGCCTGCGCAGCCTGATCGCCATCCTGCAGGAAGAAGCGGTGGCAGAGCGCCCCGGCTCCAGCGGCGTGCTACAGCACTTGTCGGCAGCGCTGTTCGCGCTGATGCTGCGGGCATGGATGGAACAGACTTCCGGCGCCCGCGGCATCCTTTCCGTGCTGGCGGAAAAGCGGCTGCAGCCTGCGCTGCAAGGCATGCTGGCGGCGCCGGGCAAGGACTGGACGCTGGAAAGCCTGGCCGAAGCCTGCCACCTTTCGCGCGCAACCTTCGCCCGCCTGTTCAGCGCAGCGGCGGGCGTTCCACCGGCCACCATGCTCACGCATATCCGCATGACGCAGGCGGCGCAATTGCTCTCGCAGCGGCGGCTTGGTGCAGCTGCGGTGGGAGAGCTGGTGGGCTATCAGTCGGAAGCGGCTTTCCATCGCGCCTTCCACCGCCATCACGGCGTGGGGCCAGGTCAGTTCCGGCGCGCGGCGGGCGCAAACAACGTGAGATCGGATTCCGCCACGGCGACGCAGGGCAGCACGTAGCCCTCGCGCTTTTCGTCGAAGCTCAGGCCCGGCCATTCAATGAGATAGCGCACGGCGCCGCTGGTGGATTGGCAAAAGCAGGTGCGGCAAGTGCCATTGCGGCAGGAGCTGGGCAGGCTGATGCCGGCCGCTTCGGCGGATTTGAGCAAGGTCTCGCCGTCCGGCGCGTCGAACTGCCAACCCTGGGGCATGATGGTGATGCGGTGCATGCTGCGATGGTAGCAGCATCAGGCCATCGGTGCGCGGCGTAGCATGTTGGCGGCGAGGCGCAGCAGGAAACGGCCGGGGCTGCGGTCCCAGGGTGTGAAGCGCGGCAGCTGGTACAGGTCGCGCGCGCGGCGGCAGCTGCCCCATGCAGTTGATACCGCGCCGCGGAATCCCAGTTCCCGCACCAGAGCTACGTGTTCGGCGCCGTAATCCTGCTGCGGCTTGCCGTTCGGGTAGGCGAACATGGTGACGTCCGCGCCAATCAGCTGCTGCAGCTTGTTGCGGCCTTCCTCGATTTCGCGTTTCGCAGCCGCCAGCGGCAGGCGCGCGAGGATCGGGTGGCGCAGCGTGTGTGCACCCACGCCCATGCCGCAGCGGTGTAGCTGGCGCACCTGGGCGCTGCTCATCATGAGCTTTTCCGGCAGCGCGCAGTCGCTCAGTTCGGCCAACCGCCGCACTTGCACACTGCGCTGCGCCATGGGCAGGTATTTCAGCTTGTCCAGCAGGACGCCGATGGCGTGCTGGCGGTCGGCCAGCGAATGCAGGGAAAACTGGCCATAGCCAAGCCGCCGCGCATCCAGTACGCCGGACGGCGCCTGCCGCACGACTTCGATCACGCAGTCGTTCCACATGCGGCCGCCGTCCAGGAAGCCGGAAGCGATAAAGAAGGTGGCATGCAGGCCGTGCCTGCGCAGCAGGGGCAGCGCCAGTTCGGCGTTGTCGGCATAGCCGTCGTCGAAGGTGATGCAGGCGGCGCCTGGCGGCAAGGCGCCCTCCCGCATCAGCTCAACCGCCTCGTGCAGCGGCAGCACCGTGAAGCAGGACTTCAGCACATTCAGCTGGCGGTCGAAGGTTTCGGCATCCACCTCGCTGGGAAACAGCGGGTCGCGCCGCCGCAGCACGCGGTGATAGATCAGGATCGCCGGCGCGGCGCTGCCGCCGCGTGACAGCATGGAGAATGCCACGCGCTGCGCCGCCATGCTGCCCTCAGCCATTGGCCAGCCTCACTTTGCTGATGACGTAGCGGAATTTTCCGGACAGCTCGGGCGCAATCGCATCCACCTGCCGCACCTGCACTGCCACCTGCGCGCCGAGACGGGCCTTAAGCCCACGCTCGATGTGCTGCTTCAGCGGCGGCGCAAGCGGTACGTCAAGTACTACCTGCACGTCTGTGTGCGTTATGTTCTCCTGCGTGATCTTGAACGCCTTCACCTGCGGCAGTTCGCGCAGTACATAGACCAGCGCCAGGCCGTGCATGACCGTGCCGTCGTGGGCGATGACGAAGTCCGTGTTACGCCCCTGGATTTCTTCCAGCAGCGGCAAGCCGCGGCCGCAGCCGCATTGGCGCTTGCTGAGCACACCGATATCGCCGGTGCGGTAGCGGATGAAGGGGAAGGAGGCAGTGGCCAGGTGCGTGACCACGATCTCGCCCGGCCGCCCCTCTGCAACGGGCTCGCCGCGATCATCTACTGTTTCCACAATGATGTCCTCCGCGCTGATATGCATGCCGCCGTGCGGGCATTCATGCGCGATAAAACCGGCATCGCGGCCGCCATAGCCGTTTGCCACCGCGCAGCCAAACACCTGCGCGATCTGTTCGCGCTGCTCGCCGTACAGCTTTTCGGCAGTAACAAAGGCGACCTGGATGCCCAGGTCGTCCATACGCTGGCCCTTTGCGGCCGCATGCCGGGCGATATGCGAGAGTGCGGAAGGATAGCCGAACAGCATGCGCGGACGCCGCGCACGGATGCTGTGCAGGAAACCATCCAGCCGCTCCGGTGACATTTCGAAGGCAGGCAGGAGGCGGGTCCGCAGCACCCGGTCGCGCAGGCCGCGCAGGCGGTCCTGTGCGCCAAGCTCGATCGGGGAACCCCAGACCACGATCTCTGGATCGCCGATATCGACGCCCCACCAGCGCGTGGCACGCCATTTCGCCGCAACGTCGTGGCTGACCCGGTCGCGACCGACGTAGAACACAAGCGGCTCGCCGCTGGAACCTCCGGTGTTGTAGCGCACCAGGCCACGAGCTGCACCGGCCTTCATCTGTTCCCGGTGAGCGCGGATGGTGGCCTTGTCGAGCAAGGGCAATGCCGGGAGATCGCCGAGCGCCCTGAAGTCGCGCCGCGGTACGAAATCCATGCTGCGGAACAGATCGCGATAGTAGGGAACGTTTTCCGCTGCGTGGACGAGCAGTGCGCGCAGGCGTTCCAGCTGCAAGGCCTGCAGCTGCGCGGGCTGCCAGTACTGCGAAGCTTCGAGCTGCATGCGGCGGCTGACCGTGTCATGCCGCTTTGCCCACTCGTGCAACGGGAACATCAGGCGCGCGACCAGCGCTGTGTAGGGACGCATCGTCATGGCCGGTTCACCATCGCTGCGCCGCAGCGGGCTGCCACGGCGCGTTCATAGACTTCGATCAGGCGCGGGCGCACGCCGGCCCAGGTGTAGCGCTGCACATCGCGCAAGGCTGCCTGGCGGATCGCGCCGTATAGCGCCGCATCGTCCAGCAGGCGTGCCACGGCTTCCGCCATCGCCACCGGCGACTGCGGCGGCACCAGCAAGGCCGTGCGTTCATGTTCGATCAGGTAGGGCACGCCCCCCACAGCGCTGCTCACCACCGGCACCCCGCTGGCCATGGCTTCCAGCACGGAGTTCGGCATATTGTCGGCCAGGCTGCAGTTGAGCATGACGTCGGCCTTGCGGTACAGCGCTGCCATGCCGTGATGCGCCAGCGGGCCGGTAAATGTGACGGATGCAGCAACGCCCAGTTCAGCCGCCAGAGCTTCGAGCTGCTGCCGCTGCGGACCGATACCGGCAATAATCAGGGTGGCGCGGTGATGGGTTTTTTTCAGGAGCGCCAGCGTTCGCAAGGCCGTTGCGTTGTCGTAGATGGCTTCCAGGTTGCGCGCTATCAGCAGGCAAGGCGCCTGCCCTGCAGCCGGTACCAGCGAGCGTTGCGGAAAGCGCGCCAGGTCCACCACGTTCGGCACCACTTCCGACGGCATGCCGTGACGCGCGAAGATCGCCTCCAGAAATCCGGACGGCACAATCAGCCTGTCGCTGCGGCGCATGGTGAAACGGACAATGCGCGCCGAGCCCGCGAGGAAGGATTCCGCTTCGCCGCCGCGATAATTCACGATCACCGGAATGCCGCGCAGCCGGCCGGCCCAGATTGCAGGCGCGGCAAACAGGTGCCATGACCAGCCGGAGTTCGCCATCACATGCAGCATCTGCACCCTCCCCGTCACCTGCCATAGGCGCCACAGGTAAGGGAACAGGCGCACCACGGCGCGCAGCATGCGTATGCGCCCGGTCCATGCGGGCCGGTATGGCGCATTGCATTGCACCATTTCGACAAGATAGCCCTCGGCCCGCAGCAAGGCGGCGAGCTGGAGCGTCTGGTTGGCGATGCCGCCGGATGGCGGCGGCAGGGGACCGGCGAGGCCAATGCGCAGGACTGGATTCATGAGACCCTCGTTTGCAGCGCACGCGCATAGATCTCCCGGTACACCGCCGCGCTGCCGGCCCAGGTGCGTTCCGCCTCCACATAGCGGCGGGCACGCTCGCGCAGCATCGGCCATTGCCAGGGCGCGTCCAGCAGTTCCACCACTTTCTGCGCGAGGTCCGCGGCGTCGCCCGCTTCGAACAGGATGCCGGTGCGGCCATCCTGTATCAGCTCGCGGTGGCCGCCTACATCGGAGGCGACAATCAGCTTGCCCTGGGCCATTGCCTCCAGCGGTTTGAGCGGCGTTACCAGCTCCGTCAGGCGCATGCGCAGGCGCGGATAGCACAGCACATCAATGAGGCTGTAGTAGCGGTGCACCTCCTCATGTGGCACCTGGCCGGTGAAAACTACATAGCGTTCCAGCCCCAGCGCCGCAGTTTCGCGCCGCAAAGCGGCTTCCTGCGGACCGCCGCCAACCAGCAGCAGCCGCAGTTCCGCATGGCGGGCCAGCATAGCGGGCAATGCATGCAACAGCAGCAGCAGGCCTTCGTAGGCGTAGAAGGAACCCGCGAATCCGATCACCGTGCAGCCTTCCAGGCCAAGCGAGCGCGCCGAAGGCAGGTCGCGCTGGCGCTGCGGCATGAAGCTGGCGATATCCACGGCATTCGGCACCACCCGCACTTTGTCGGCAGGCAGGCCACGTTCAATCAGCTCACCGCGCAGGCCCTGGCAGATGGTGGCCGTGCTTGCGCTGCGCCTGAGTGCCCAGGTTTCGAGCTGGCGCGTGAGCCAGTAGCGCGGACCCCAGCGGCGGCTGGTGCCATGGTCCAGCGCTGCGTCTTCCCAGAAAGCGCGCACCTCGTACACCACCGGTATGCGTAGCCGGCGTCCGGCCGCCAGCGCGGCAACGGCGTTCAGGACGGGCGAATGTGCATGCAGTACGTCGGGCCGCGTTTCCCTGCTGATTTCCATGATGCGGCGGGCCAGTTGCCAGATCAGCAGCAGATGCCCGATTACCGGCAGACGGCTGGCATGGCCGTTCAGGGGCGCACAGCGGTAGAAGGCGATGCCGTCGACCAGCGCTTCCGGATAGTCGGCGCCGCCCTGCTTGGCGCTCGTGAGGTGGAAAGTGTCCCAGCCGAGCGCGCGCTGGGCGCGGATGATGGCGCTGCTGCGCATCGCGTAGCCGCTCATCAGCGGGACCGAATGGTCCAGTACATGCAGGATGCGTAAGGGCTGATCATTTTGCATAGGCGGTCCCCAGTTCCTTGCGCAGGAAAGCGTCGAACATCAACAGGGTCCAGATCGGCGCGCTGAAATCGCGCCGCCCGGACAGGTGCTGGTCTACCAGTTTGTGCAGGTAGTCGCTGCGGAAGATGCCGGTCGAGAGCAGGCCGTTTCCGGTCAGGGCCTGGCGGACCCGCTCGCGCAGCGGGCCACGAAACCATTCCGCAAGCGGTACGGCGAAGCCCTGCTTGCGGCGGTACAGGATGTTGTGCGGCAGGTGTCCCGTCATCGCGCGCTTGAAAATGTGCTTGCCCTCGCCGGCGCGCAGCTTGAAATGCGGTGGCAGTGTTGCAGCCCATTCCACCAGCTCATGGTCCAGCAAGGGCGAACGCACCTCCAGCGCATGCGCCATGCTGGCCCGGTCTACCTTGGTCAGGATGTCACCCGGCAGATAGGTTTTGATGTCGAGGTACTGGATCAGGGACAGCGGATCGTCGAACTCTGCCGTGCCGGCATGTGCACGCAGCACATCGGAGGCGCGGTAGCCCTGCAGGCTGGCGCGGAAGGATGGCGTGAACAGCTGCTCACGCATGCTGTCGCTCATCAGGGATACGCCGTGGAAGTAGCCGTCCACCAGGTCGCGCGCCAGCGACTCGAAGGTGCTGCGCGCGCGGAAGAGGCGCGGCGCCCAGTCGGCTTTCGGATATAGCTTGCCCAGCATGCCGAACAACGGGCGGCGCGCCATCGCAGGCATGAGGCGCCGCAGGCGCTCCTCCGCCACGGCGTACTTGTAGCGCCGGTAGCCCGCAAAGCTTTCATCGCCGCCGTCGCCCGACAGGGCTACCGTGACACGCTGCCGCGCCAGCTGGCAAACGCGGTAGGTGGGGATGGCGGAACTGTCGGCATAGGGCTCGTCATACAGCGCTGCCAGCGTATCGATCAACCCATAGTCGTCGGTATCGACCGTTTGCACGTGATGCCGCGTGCCATACTGCCGCGCTACTTCAGCGGCGTATGCCGACTCGTCGTAGGCTTTGTTATCGAAGGCGATGGAGCAGGTGTTGACCGGCGTGCTGCTCACACCCGCCATCAGCGCCACCACGGCGCTCGAATCGACGCCGCCGGACAGGAAAGCGCCAAGCGGCACTTCAGCGATGAGGCGCATGCGCACCGCATCGGACAGGCGCTCCACCAGCTCCTGCCGCGCCTCGTCCTCGCCCAGCCGGGTGTTCTGCTGAAAGCATACGTCCCAGTAGCGCTGCGGCTGCGCCAGCGGTTCGAACATCTGCTGGGTGAGCCGATAGCCGGGCGGCAGCTTTTCCACACACTGGAAAATGGTGCGCGGCTCGGGGATGTAGCCGTAGGCGAAGTAGTCTTCGATGGCCTGCGGCGCCATGGTGCGCGACAGGCCGGGTAGCGCCAACAGCGATTTCAGCTCGGAGCCGAAGGCGAACATGCCATCCGGCCGCATTGCATAGAACATGGGCTTCACGCCCAGCCGGTCGCGCGCAATGAACAGGCAGCGGCGGTTGCGGTCCCACAGGCCGAAGGCGAACATGCCGCGGAAATGCTCGACGCAGGCTTCACCCCACTGTTCCCAGGCATGCACGATGACTTCCGTATCGCTGCGGGTGCGGAAGCGGTGGCCGTGCTCCAGCAGTTCGGCGCGCAGCTGCTGGAAGTTGTAGATTTCGCCGTTATAGCAAACCAGGACGCTGCCGTCTTCGTTCGCCAGCGGCTGCTGGCCAAGCGAAATGTCGATGACGGAGAGCCGCCGGTGGCCGAACGCCAGTCCGGGCTCGCAGTGGATGCCGCTTCCGTCGGGGCCGCGATGGCGCTGCGTATCGTTCATATGCCGTACCAGCGCCGCATCGATATCGCGCTGCCCGCGCGTGTCAAACAGTCCTACAATTCCACACATTGCGGCACCATCCTTTCCGCGCGCAGCTTGCGCGCGCACAGTGCGTCATACATGGCCAGATAGGCGTCGGCAGAAAGCTGCATTGATCTCTCTTCGGCGGCCCATCTCGCAGCCCAGGCGTGCTGCCGTGCCAGCGATGGCGTGCAGATATAACGTTCGATGGCGGAGGCCATGGCCTCCGCATTGCCGGGATCGACCAGCGTGCCCGAAATACCGTCCGCTATCAGTTCCGGCACGCCGCCCACGCGGCTCGCGACGATCGGCAGGCCACATGCCATCGCCTCCAGCACGGCGCCGGGCGTTCCTTCCGCAAGCGAGGGCAGCACGAAAACCGTCATTTGCTGAAGCAGCGGCAGCACGTCCGTGCGGGACACAATCGAGCAAAGATGGGCCACGCTGCGCTGTTCTGCGCGTCGCTGCAGGCCGCGCAGGCATGGACCGTCGCCAACGATAATGAGCCGTACTGCAGCAACACGCTGGTGCAGCAGGGCCAGCGCATCGATCAGCGTGGCCTGGTCCTTCACCGGGTCCAGGCGCCCTACCGTTCCCACCACGGCTCCGGCGCCGCTACATTCAGGCGCCGGTACGAAGCGTTCGGTATCGACACCATTCGGCAGGAAGCGGCTGCGTTCCGCAGGCACGCCGATGCATTCACGGTTCCACGCCTCCATGGTGCGCGAGTTGGCATAGCAGCAGTCGTAAAACGGCACCAGGCAGCGGCGCAGCAGGCAGTGCCGCGTACGTTCTCCCTGCAGGTCTTCGGCCTCCCGTCCGTGGGCGCCATTGATGCGCACCGGTACCCCGGCGGCAAGGGCGGTCACGCCATATTCCATCGCAGACAGGTTGTAGCTGTGCAGGACCGCAGGCCGCAGGGAGCGCAGCAGCCGCCACAGCTTCACGTGCGTGCCCAGGCCAATGCCGGGCTGCTTGCCAAGATCGTAAAGGGCCACATCCTGCCGCTTCAGGCGTTTGGCAAATTCCCTGTCGATTCCGGCAAGGCTGACGATGGCATGGCGATAGCGTTCTTCCGGCATGCAGTTCAGGCGCCCTGTCAGCTGGACCTCCATGCCGCCCAGCGCGTAGCGGTGGATCAGGTGCACAATCAGTGGCGGGCTTCTCGTCTGCATCATCACTTCCTGTCGTTGGCACGTACCGTTGCGTGCAGCGCCTTCAGCTGCGGCGCAAGCAGGGAGCGCAGCACCGCACGCGCCGCAGCCTTGTCCTCATCCAGCGGCACAAAGGCCACGAGGATAGCGCCGTCGCCATAGCCTGACTGCAGGCGCAGGCGCATCTGCTGCAGCTTCGCCTGGTAGTCACCCGCTTCCAGCGTGTTGCCGATCACATACCACTGCCAGGCCAGCAGGCGGTCCTGGCCTGCAATCGTCACTTCGCGGATGGGCAGCGTGATGCCGGCGATCCGTTCTGCGCGATATACGGTGCTGGTTTCATGCCACGCGGCGCGCTGGCCGGTGAGCTTGTTGATGGAGCTGATCAGGCGGCCCTTGCCCCCGTCACGGTAGTAGTACATCAGCAGGCCGGCCGGGTTGGGCGTGCTTTGGAACTGGCGCAAAGTGGCGCTGGCAGGACCGAAAGCAGGCATCCATTCGGTAAATGGCGCGGCGAACGGATGCACCGGCGACCGTGACTCCAGCCTCGCCAGTGGCGGGCCGCTCCGGTGGCGCTGCAGCTGCCAGGCATAGGCAGGCCAGGCGGCGATAGCGAATGCGGTGCAGCCTACGGCCAGCAGCTGCGGTTTGCGACGGGCACGCGCCAGTCCGGAGGACACAGGGCGCGCCGCAGCTTCTTCATCCGGCTGCTGCCAAATGCGGCCTATCCAGAACAGCGCCGCCATCAGCAGGCCGAAGAAAAGCCAGCCGTACAGCACATGGTCAATACCGACTGCGAGCTGCATTCCGCTGCTATGGCCGATCATGACGATCATGTAGGCACGCGCGCCATTGGCCAGCACAGGCAGCACCATCGAGGCCAGGATGAATGCGGCCCGGCGCCGCCAGCTGCTGTAGGTGAGGTAGGCGTAAAGGCTTCCCAGCGTGACCGAAGAGATCAGGTAGCGCAAGCCGCTGCAGGCCTCCACTACCGACCAGTCGCCGGTGGGGATGCTGAAGTTGTTGCCTTCCCTGACAACGGGTATGCCGCTCAGGCGCAGCGCATCGACTGTGAAGCTGGCCGTCAGCTCGATCAGTGGATTGATCAGCGTTTCCCCGGCAGGCACGGCGAACAGGATGAACAGCAGCGGGAAGGCGATTGCGCGCGCAATATGCATGCCGAATACGGCAGGCACGGCGAGCACCAGCATGAAGGCCAGCATGTACTGCCGCACGATTCGCACATCGCCCAGTGTGGCCAGCAGCCACATTGCGCCGCAAAGCGCGATGGCCAGCGTCGCGGGCCAGCAGCTTGCCAGGGGTAGCCTTGCCAGCAGATCCCGCCGGCGCCATATCAGCCCGGCACTGATGGGCAGGATCAGGTAGCAGTGCGCGAAAGTGCCGGACCTGCTCCAGATGGCGACGATCGATTGCGCCGTTTCTGCGTAGGCCAGCGGCACCAGAAGGATTACGCCGAATCCCAGCAGAAGAATCGCCCGGTTATGGCCGCGCAGCGGAGCATTGCGCGCGGGCGCAGGCCGGGGCTGGAGCATTGGCGCAGGCATCGTCATGCTCCGCTCCATGTGCGGGCAATGCCATCCGCCTTCCATTGGTCTTCCAGCAGCTCCGTGAGGCTGGACAGGCGAGCCTGCCAGCCATAGCTCATTTCAGCACGGCGGCGCGCAGCGCGGCCGATGGCCGCCAGCGATGCAGGCGGCAGTTCCAGTGCCGCCCTGAGCATGCCCACGAATTCGTCCGCACTATGCGCCAGCAGCACTTCCATGCCCGATTCGGCGTCGATGCCTTCCAGTGCAGGCGGCGTAAGGATGACAGGTTTCGCCATCGCCATTGCTTCCAGCACCTTGGTCTGCACCCCGCGTGCCACGCGCATCGGCGCAACCGAGATGGCGGCATGGGCAATATAAGGCCGCACGTCCGGCACGGCGGCGGTGACAGACACGCCGGGCAAGGCGGCAAGCGCCTTCACCTGCGGCGTGGGCCGTGCGCCGACGATCCAGAAGGTGACTTCTGGATGTTTGCTGCGCACTCCCGGCAGTATCTGCTGCGCGAACCAGGTGACGGCGTCCGCGTTGGGCCAGTAGTCCATGGCGCCGCAGAATACCAGCGGCTGTGTGCCTTGCGGATAGGGATTGTCATAGGCGCGTTTTGGCGACAGGAAGGCCGTGTCAACGCCGCTGCACAGCACATGGGTGCGCCCTGCCGCTTCCGGGGCCAAGCGGCGAAATAGGTTCACTTCGGCTTTGGAGATGAACAGCGCGGCATCGCAGGCCATGGCCATTTTCTGTTCGTAGCGCAGCAGACGGCCGGCTTCATAGCGGTACATGAGCGAAGCCGGCCAGCGCCTGCGCTCGGCGAACTGGCGCCATTTGTCGGAATCCACATCGCAGAAATCGACTACCCTGCGCGCAGCTGGATAGTCCGCCAGGTATTGTCCCATCGGCGAAGAAAACGCCACCATGCGCGCGATGCCATGCTGCGAAACGGTTTTGCGCACCCATTTGCTCATGGCGGGCCGCCTGTAATAGTGCAGGGACAGGGATTCGTTGTGCAGCACTGCTCCCGCGCAGCGCATGCGGGCAAGTCCGGGACGCAGGCGCTCGAAATGGGCCGACGTGCAGCTCGCCTCCACCTGGGGAATATGGGGAATGTCGGCATTGTCGTCGATGAATGCGCCCAGGTGGACGCGGTAGCGCCGCGCCAGAAACAGCAGCAGCTGCCAGGTGCGGATCTTGTCCCCCTTATTCGGAGGGAAAGGCAGGCGCGGAACGAGCAGCAGCAGGTCGTCCATGGCCTACCCCAGATTCCGCGCGATATGCGGACCGATCACGTTCGCCAGCGACAGCGGCATGCGCCGCCATGCGCGAATGGCGAGCTGGTAGCGCGGATTGAGCGGATTCAGGTCGGGCACCTCCGCCTGTCCGTTCAGCCACCACGCATATGGCAGGGGCGAAGCGGAGAAGCCCCAGTTTTTCTTGAAGTCGAAGGCGCCAGTGCCCGCCTTGCTGCGCCCAAAATCGAAAACGGCGCAGCCGCGCTCCACGGCGGCCTGCATCAGGGTCCAGTACATGAAGTCATTGGCGCCGCAGCCGCGTGCCGCAGCGATGCCGCCACCGTAGTAAGGCAGCACCTCATCGCGGAAGTAGAAGCTGAGCACCGCGGACATGGTCTTGCGCTGCTGCGAGATCACGCGGATTTCGCAGTCGCCGCCGAACTCCTTCTTCAGCAGCTGGAAGTAGCGGGGCGACAGTACAGGGGTGCCGAGGTGATGAACGCTGGCCGAGTAGGCCGCGAAGAAAGCCTGCGTGTCGTCTTCCACCCTGCTCTGGAGCCCGCACGTGAAGCTCTTGCGCAATACGGCGCGCTGCTTGCGGGGGATGGCGGCGAAGTTGGCATCGTTGTCGGCGCTGATCTGCTTGCGGAAGGTGTAGTAGAGGTCTTTCTGCGCCCATCCTGCGGATTCGGCGGTATGGGCGCAGTGGCGCAGCTCCAGGTGCCGGGCACCGATGCGGCAGGCCAGCGACTGTGCGGCTTCAACCAAAATGCGGCGCGAAGCGCGGCAGCTGCCCGCCACGCCGCCGTAGACACAGAAGGGCAGCGACACCAGGCCATGGCCAAACAGGCGGCTGCGCATTTCCGCTATCGGCAGGATGGCGCGGATCTCGCCGTCCTGCTCAACATAGTAGAACCATGTACGGTGGCCGAACGCTTCCTCGATGACCGTTTGCCAACCTGACCGGTGAAAGAAGGTCGCATCTGCAGCCTGCTGGACAAAGGCGTCCCAACGGCAGCGCTCCGCCCTGTCTGAACCCAGCAGGCGCAAGGCAGGCATGCTCATGATGGCTCCAGGAACAGGCGGTCCATACGCTGCCACCGGAAATCGCGCAGCAGCGCGCGCAGCCGGGGCTCGGTGCGGTGCAGATTCAGGTAGTGGCGAAAGCGCGCCTTGAGCGGCGCCTGGTGCTGGCGCGGCTGCGCGGGATCGATCTCCCAGGGATGGAAGTAGAACACCGCCGGTTTGCCATCTGCCTCGTTCACACGGCGGATCAGGCTTCGGGACAGCACGTAAGGCAACAGCCTGAAATAGCCGCCGCCGCCGGCCGGCAGTTTTTGACGCATCAGCTGCGCGGTGCTGATTGGTATCTCCAGCAGGCTGCTGTTCCGGAAGCGGAACGGAAAGCGCGGCGCATCCGGCATGCCGTAATGGTCATGGCGGATGGGGTAGATGCTGGAGCTGTAGCGGTATCCCGCAGCCTCCAGTGTCTGCAAGGCCCAGAGGTTGCTGCTGCCGATCGAGAAGCTGGGAGCGCGGTAGCCGCTCACGCACTGGCCGCAGGCATCTTCGAGGATGGCCTTGCTCAGGACAATATCCCGGCTGAATTCCTGCATGGTCTGTTCCGACGCGCGCCGGTGCGCATAGCCATGGCTGGCGATTTCGTGGCCGGCTTCTGCGATTCGCCGCACCATCCTGGCGTTGCGTTCTGCCACCCAGCCCAGCGTAAAGAAGGTGGCCGTCACACCGGCATTGGCAAACAGGGCGAGAATGCGGTCCACATTGCGCTCTACCCTGCTCTCCATGCCCGCCCAGGCTTCACGGCGGATATGCGCTTCGAATGCCGAGACCTGGAAATAGTCTTCGACATCGACCGTCATCGCGTTGGATATCGCCAGTGCTGGAGACGCGGCAGGCATTGCGGTGCTCCCGGAAGGATGCGCAGCGTTCATTTTTTCATCGCACCGTGCACGGCGTTCTGCGCAATATCAAACTCTGCCAAGTCAGAAGGTCGCCGCGAGGCTGGCCGCGATGGCATGTTCGCGCACCGGCCGCGGGTCGAGCGCCGAACGGGTATGCAGCATCCGCAGCTCGATGGTCCCGTTCAGTTTCGGCTGCAGCCGATGGCTCAGGAACAGGCGCAAGCTCGCATGCAGCGCCGGATCCGGCAAGATGCCGGCGAAGGATTCGTTGAAGTTCGCCGCCAGGCTGATATGGCTGCGGCTTGTGAGCATGTAGTCCGCGACCACCGTTACACCGCGCTGCCGCACCTTGTCATTGACCAGGCCACCGCTGCTGCCCAGCAGGGCGCTATCGGCCTGGAACAGGGACAGCGCCTCGCGCCTGCTGTGGAAAACGCTCAGGAGCACGGTGGTACGCGCGAGCTGCAGCCCTGCCGATGCCTGGAACTGCCGCTGCAGCATATAGCGGTTGGTGAAGTAGTTGACGCTGTCCGGCAGCGAGCGTGGCAGGCCGCTGGCCCGGATGTAGGCTTCGACGGCGATGGCGCGCTGCACCGGATCGGGGAAAGCGGGGATGAAGAGGCGGTTCAGCATTGCAGCCGTATCCACCGCAGAAGGCAGCAGGAACTGCGAGCGTGTGGTGGTCACATCATCGCTATAGCTGATATTCCATATGGTGTAGCGGCTGCGGTGGCTACCGGCGAGGAAGTAGCTGTCGCCATAGTAGCGCCGCCCGCCGGACACTGTGAGGCTGGTGCGCGGCGATGGCTGCCAGGTAAAGCCGGTTGACCACGAGGCGCCCTGCGTGTCGCTGCCCATGCTTTCGTAGTCGAATTTATCGTACCCCCCGCTGAGCGACCAACTCAGCTCAGGCGTGAGCGTATAGCGAAGGGATATGTTGGCAAACCGGCTGGAAGATGGCGGCGCAATGCTGTCGTCCAGGTGCTGGCTGCTCAGGGCCAGCGTCCAGCCGATGCGCCTGAATACGGGCCCTCCGGCCAGCGTCAGGCTAAGGGTATCGGCCGTGCTGCGCCCGAAGCCCAGGTTATCGCTGTCCACCATATCGCGGGAATAGCGCAGGTTCGCCGTCGCAAACGCGCCGAAGGCATAGCGCATATAAGGAGAAACGCGGTAACTGCGCACTTCGTTCCGGTTGTCGCTGGCAAATCCATTGCCGGGGCCCGCCAGCAGCGGCGTAACCGGCTGCTGCGAAATGGACGCAGAGGCATCGAGAAACAGCAGGTCACTGAGCACCTCCGCCAGCGCTGCCGCCTCCAGATGCTGCGTGAAGCGCTCGGTCCCGCTCACCCGGTCGCGCGCGTACTCGTAAAGGCGTCCCTGCCACGACGCATTGAACTGCAGCCGCGGCGTGCGGTCGCTGACGGCGAGGCTGGGCGCGAGTTCCATCACGAACTGGCTGCTGCCTTCTCCCGCCGGGCGCAGGTTCACATTATCCGAGTAGCTCAGCCGCCCGGACATGCCCGCCGTAACGGTCCATTCTGCACGCGCGGCGGGCGTCAGAAGCAGGACAGCGACTGTGCATGCTTTGCGCACGCTCAAGGGCAATATGGTCATTTCTGCCATCGTTAATCTCATGTGGATCGGGGGTTTGTCATGGAATTTCTCGCCCGCCTTGTTCAGTTTTTGCTTACGGCCGCGTTCTGCCTGGCCCTTGCTCCGGTGCGTGCCGGGCCTCTGGCTGCAACGGTTGCAGCAGTCAAGCCTTCGATCGTAGGCATCGGCACCTTGCAGCGCACCCGCAGTCCGCCGGTGCAGTTTCTCGCCACAGGTTTCATCGTGGGCGATGGACTGAGCGTGGTTACTGCGGCACATGCGGTTCCGCTGATCCTCGATCCGGCCCGCATGGAGGTGTTAGGCATCATCACCGGCCAGGGCGAGCAGCTTGATTTTCGCCCCGTCACCGTGAAGAACATTGACCGGGAACATGATCTGGCGCATTTGCGGCTGATGGGCGCTCCCCTGCCCGCCTTGCGTGTGGCGGAAAACGACACTGCGGCGGAAGGGCAGGCCCTGGCTTTCACTGGCTTTCCGCTCGGGATGGCGCTGGGCATGGTGCCGGTGACGCACCGTGCCACGCTGGCTGCCATTACCCCGGTCACGCAGCCGCCCTTCCGTTCGCGCCAGCTGGATGCGCAAACGATTCGCCGCCTGCAGAAACCTTTCAGCCTGTTCCAGCTGGATGGCACGGCGTATCCGGGCAACAGCGGCAGCCCCCTGTATGACCCCGACACCGGCATCGTGCACGGTGTGGTGAATGCTACGGCTTTGAAAGGGGCGAAAGAGAACGCGATCAGCCAGCCGAGCGGCATTACCTACGCCGTTCCGGCCCGTTATCTGCGTGAACTGATCGACCGTATCTGAAGAGAGGAGATTCCGATGAAACGACTATTCGCACTGCTGGCCGCCATGCTGCTCACCGCCTGCGCCTCCACCTCGCCCAATGCACCGCTGGACCCCGGTCCCCTGCCGCCTATCGAATACCTGATAGGACCGGGCGACAACATCAACATCATTGTCTGGCGCAATCCGGAAGTGTCGCAATCCGTGCCGGTGCGGCCGGACGGGCGTATCACCACCCCGCTGGTGGAGGACCTGGAAGCGAGCGGCAAAACCTCTACGCAGCTGGCGCGGGATATCGAAAAGGCGCTGTCGCGCTATATCCAGCAGCCGGTGGTGACGGTGATCGTTACCGGTTTCGTCGGCACCTACGACCGCCAGATCCGCGTGATCGGCCAGGCTGCGCGGCCGCAGTCGCTGCCCTACCGCACCGGCATGTCGCTGATGGATGTGCTGATTGCCGTGGGCGGCATCACGGAATTCGCTGCAGGGAACCGCGCCAGCATCATCCGCGACGTCAACGGCACTCGCCAGCAGTTCACGGTCCGCCTCAGCGACTTGCTGAAACGCGGCGACATCAGCGCCGATGTGCCAATGCGCCCAGGCGACGTGCTGGTGGTACCGGAAAGCTTCTTCTGATTCAGCGCGCTTCGCGCTGCCGGTACCACTGCTCCAGCATCATCAGCACCCACACCATGGCGCCGTGGTAGCCAGCGTGCTCCGCAACATGCTGGCTCATCAGCCTGTCAATGAAAGCTGCGCGCACGATGCCGCGCCGCGACAGGCCGGACAGACTGTCCCTCGCCATTTCCTGCAATGGCTTGTGCGTTTGCAGCCAGACGCCGAAGGGGAGCCCGAAGCCGTGCTTGGGCTTCGTGAGGATTTCGTCCGGCAGGAAGCCGCGCAAGGCCTCCTTGAAGAACCAGCGCAGCTGCGTGCCGCGCAGCTTCTGGCGCGGCGAGAGCTGTGCCGAAAAGGCGACCATGGCGTCGTTCAGGAAGGGGAAGGCAGCTTCTATTCCCGCCAGTTCGCAGGCCTTGCTCACCTTGGGCAGGTCATTGTCGGCCAGCGTGATCTTCAGATCGAGCGCCAGCATGCGGTTCACCAGGCTTTCCGCATCGCTGTGGCCATAGCTGTCGCGCAGCATGGCCAGTGGTGCTGCGGCCGATACGGCTTGCAGGAAATCCGCTTCAAACATCTCCTCGCTGCCGTAGCGTTCGAGCAGGTTGTAGCTTTCCAGTCGGGCAGGCATGGCCACCGAAGCTTGCCGCACATAGCTGCGCGCCTTCTGCAGCAGCCGAACGCGCTGCGCACCGGGCAAGGCAAACAGCAGCGGTTCCAGCACGGCTGCGCGGAGCCTGCGGGGAAGCGCACCGTACAAGTCGAACAGCTGCTGCCGCGCATAGCGCTCGTTGCCGCCGAAAAGCTCGTCGCCGCCGTCGCCCCCTATCATGCGGCTGACCCCATCTTCCTGCGCCAGCAGCGCGCAGTAATAGGCTGGCACCGCCGAAGCATTGCCGAAGGGCTGGTCGAACACTGCGGCGATGCCGGGGATGGCGGTCACCACGTCGTCAGGCGACACATAATACTCATGATGGATGGTGCCGAAGTGCCGCGCTGCGATGCGCGCATACGCCATTTCGTCATAGCCTTCGGCATCGAAACCAATGGAATAAGTGCGGGCCGGTCGCTTGCCGCAGGCTGTCAGGATGCCGGCGATAGTGGAACTGTCCGTGCCGCCGCTGAGGAAGGCGCCAGCCGAATCGTCCCAGGCCAGTGCGCCGACGCTTTCGCGCAGCTGGGCGAGAAAAGCCTGGCGCAGAGCAGGGAAAGCCTGCTCGCGGTCTTCCACATAGTGCATGCGCCAGTAGGCATTGGTACTCACCCTGCCCTGCCGGTAATGCAGGCAATGGCCGGGCAGCAGGCGCTGAACACCGCGATAGATCGTGGCCGGGCCGGGAATCATGTGGAAATAGACGTAGTTGTAGACGCTCTGCGGATCGATCTCCGTATGCTCGCGCAGGCAGTCGGCCGAGGTAGCAAAGCGCAGCGCTTCGCCCTGCATGGTCCACAGCAGGGGATGCACGCCCATGCGGTCGGTAGCGAGCAGCGCTTCACCACGGCGGCTGTCCAGGATGGCCAGCGCAAAGGAGCCGGAAAGCCTTGTGCACAGGTCCGGGGTGTTGTTGTGCCAGGCAGTGGCCAGCGCGTGCGCATGGCCTTCGGCTTCGGCCAGCCCCGCCAGCTGGGGATCGTTCCATCCGGGCCGCCCCCACAGGGCAATCAGCAGGCCATCGATGCTGGCGAGATGCGCGGAGGGTTGCGGCGCACACAAGGCGACGGCGCTACGGTCGCCGCGCGCCAGATGCTGGGGACTGCCGTCGAAGCGCCGCAGCGGCGCCGCCATATCGTTGAGCAGCTCGTCGTTACCGGGTTGTTTGCCCATCCATCCGCACAAGCCGCTCATGGCACGCTCCTGTCAGATCAGAACCTCGACTGCATCGGGATGACTCAGAAAGGCAGACGGGCTGGCACTGCGGCCGTAAGCGCCCGACTGCAACACAGCGACCAGGTCGCCCGGCTCGGCTTTGGCCAGCTCCATCTGGTCGGCCAGCAGGTCCAGCGGCGTACAGAGCGGGCCGACCACAGACACGATCTCGCGCTCACCGCCACGCACGCGGTTGCCGATCACCACCGGATAGTTCTTGCGGATGACCTGCCCGAAATTGCCGGACGCCGCGAGCTGGTGGTGCAAGCCGCCATCCGTCACCAGATAGACCTGGCCGCGCGACTCCTTGCGGTCGATAATCCGCGTGACGTAAACCCCTGCCTCACCCACCAGGTAGCGGCCCAGCTCAATCACCACCTGCGCCGCAGGCATTTGCGGCGCGTATTGCGCCAGCACCTCATGCAGATGGCTGCCGACTGCCTGCAGATCCAGCCGCTCTTCGCCGGGGAAATAGGGAATGCCGAAGCCGCCGCCGATATTCAGCAGGCGCAACTCGCGCGGCGCATCCTGCGCTAGCCGCGCGGCGAGAGCAAATGTCTTGTCGTGCGCTTCCTGGATCGCGCCCGCCTTCAGGTTCTGCGAACCGCTGAAGATATGGAAGCCGTGGAAGTCCAGTTCCAGCGCCGCCATGCGGCGCAGCATGGCCGGCACGCGCTCCGCGTCCACGCCGAACTGCTTCGGGCCGCCGCCCATCTTCATGCCCGAGGATTTCAGCTCAAAGTCCGGATTCACCCGTACCGCAACCTGCGGCTGGATACCCAGTTGCCGGCCGATGACGGCCGCGCGTTCCATCTCGTTTTCGGATTCCAGGTTGAGCACAATGCCCGCAGCGATTGCCACCGACAGTTCGGCATCGCGCTTGCCAGGACCGGCAAAGCTGATGCGGGAGGGCTGCATGGTGGTGTCCAGCGCGGTTTTCAGTTCGCCTGCGGAAGCGACATCCAGGCCATCCACCAGGGTGGCCATGTGCTGCACCACCGCGGGCATGGGATTGGCCTTCATCGCGTAGTGCAGATGGACCTGGGACGGCAGATGCTGGCGCAGTTCGGCCACACGCTGCGTCATGCTGGTACGGTCATATGCGAAGAAGGGGGTCTGGCCAACGCGCTGCGCAAGGCGTGGCAGCGGCACGCCTCCGATCAGAAGCGCATCGTCCTGCACCGGAAACTGCTTGAGCGGTGCATGCTGGGGTCGGGCCGCACTCATGGCTTCTCCTGGAATACGCCGGCATATTCAGTGCCGAGCAGCTTGCGGTCGATCTTGCCGTTCGGGTTGCGCGGCAGCGTGCCCTCGACCATCACGATTTTCTGCGGCAGCATATAGGCGGGCAAACGGGGTTTGCAGGCTGCCAGCAGTTCGGCTGCCGTCATCGCCGTGCCTTCGCGCGTGGCGGCAACGACGACGATGGCCTGGCCCAGCGAGGGATGCGGCACACCGATGGCTGCCGCTTCCGCGACCGCTGCCTGCGCATAGATCACCTCTTCCACTTCGCTCGGGCTCACGCGATAGCCGGAAGTCTTGATCATCTCGTCGCTGCGGCTGACGAAGTAGAGGAAGCCTTCTTCATCACGGCGCACCGTATCGCCGGACCACACCGCCAGCTCCTGCAGCGGCAGGCCGGCATGGCGCGCGGGCAGTGGGCGGAAGCGCTCGGCGGTACGGGCCGGGTCATTCCAGTAGCCCATCGAGACCAGGGCGCCGCGGTGCACCAGCTCACCCGGTTCGCCTGCATCGCATTCGCTGCCGTCGGCGCGCAGCACCATCACTTCCGCATTCGGAATGGCCTTGCCCATCGAATCGGGACGGCGGTCCAGCTCCTCGGGCGGCAGATAGGTGGAGCGGAAGGCTTCGGTCAGGCCATACATCAGATAGGGTTTTGCCTTCGGCAGCGCCTTGCGCAGGGCATCGAGGGTTGGGCGCTGCATGGCGCCGCCCGAGTTGGTGATGTAGCGCAGCGTGCAGTCCGCGGGCCAGTCCAGCGGTGCAAGCTGAATCCACAGCGGCGGCACGGCGGCCAGGCCAGTGATGCGTTCGGAGACGACGGCGTTCAGTACATCGCGCGGGAACAGGTGGTTGATCAGCACTGCGCATGCGCCAACACTGAATGCAGTCGTCAGCTGGCTGAGGCCATAGTCGAAACTGAGCGGCAGCACGGCAAGCAGGCGATCCTGCGGCGTGTTGCCCAGATAGGATGCGACGCTGCGTGCGCCCGCCATCATGTTCCGGTGCGACAGCACCACGCCTTTAGGCTTGCCGGTGCTGCCGGAGGTGTAAAGGATTGCCGCCATGTCCGCATCGATGGCACGCGCCGGCGCGCCTGCCGGAGGCACGTCGAGTGCAGCATCCCAGGAAAGTGCCTGCACGTTCGGTACGGCGGCAAGGTCTCCGCTTCCGCTTGCGATCACAGTGCGCAAGTCCGGACATTGCGCCAGCGCCGGCGCAAGCACGCGCAGGCGGTCGGCGGATGTCACCAGCACACGCACATTGCAGTCGGCCAGGATGTAGGCCACCTGCTCGGCCTTCAGCAGCGGGTTGACCGGCACGAACACGCCGCCCGCGAGCGAAGCGCCGAACATGGCGGCTACATTCTCGACATTCTTTTCCATATAAACTGCCACGCGCTCGCCGCGCTGCAGTCCACCGCGCAGGAAGGCGCTCGCCGCCGCACGCACCAGCGCCGCCAGGCCGCGGTAGGACAGGCGTTGCGCGCCGTAGACCAGCGCTTCGGCGTCAGGCGAGGCTTGCTCGCTCTGGAAAATGAGATGGTGAATCAGATCGTTCATGGGAGGTCGGGCCAAAGGCCGCAAGGGCAAGACGAAGCGCGAAAACTCTTCGACAATCCTATCATTCTACAATTGGGCGCAATTTGAGCCAAGCCAAACTCTTCCGCGCGGGCCGCTTCTACACTGGCAGCACGCCGTCAGGGTATACTCCGCCGCGCAAAACAGCCCGCGCGGGTTGCGATTATGACCATGGAGTTGCTATGTATATGGAAGAAGTCAAAAAGATTGTGATCGATGTGCTGGCCCTCGGTGCTGCAGGCGAATCGCTGAATGAGAATTCGGCATTGCTGGGCAGCCTGCCGGAGCTGGATTCGATGGCTGTAGTGCAGCTGATCGGCGCGCTGGAAGACCATTTCGGCTTCAGCGTCGACGACGACGAAATCAGCGCTGCCAATTTCGCAACGCTGGGCAGTCTGGCTGCATTTGTCAGGTTCAAGTTGACAGCATGATTCCCTCAAGCGCGCCGCCTCCCCGGCCGTTCTTCCTGAACGCTGGCGAGGCGGCGCGCTTTTGCCTGTATCACGCCGCCGCGCAGCCTTACCGCGGCGGCTGGCTGTATGTCCATCCCTTTGCCGAAGAGCTGAACAAATCCCGCCGCATGGCGGCGCTGCAGGCGCGCGCGCTGGCGCAAAGCGGCTTCGCCGTGCTGCAGATGGATCTCTATGGCTGCGGCGACAGCGCGGGCGATTTCGGCGACGCGAGCTGGCAGGTCTGGCTCGATGACATTCAGCTTGCATTGGCGTGGCTGGCGTCGGAAACAGGATCGCCCCCTGGTCTGTGGGGGCTGCGCCTCGGCGCCTCGCTGGCCGTGGACTACGCCAGGTGCGGCGCTCCCACACGCCTGCTGCTCTGGCAGCCCGTCTGCCAGGGAACGCAGTATCTGCGCCAGTTCCTGCGCCTGAAGGTCGCCGGTGACGCGCTGGAGCAGAACTCGGGCGCCGGTGTTGCCGCCATGCGCCAGTCGCTGCTGGACGGAACCGTGCTGGAGATCGCTGGTTATCAGCTGTCGCCGGCGCTGGCACAGGCAATCGACTCGCTTGACCTGTGCTGCCTCGCTCCGCGCATGCCAACGCACTGGATAGAAATCGGCGCCCAATGTCCGCCCGCCGCACAAGGCGTTGCCGATGCGTGGCGGGCCGCAGGAACGCCGCTGGAATTCGACCTGGCCGCCGGCCCCTCTTTCTGGGCGACGCAGGAAATCACCGAATGCCCCGCCCTGCTCAGCCTCACCGCCTGCCATGTATGCTGAAACGGCGCATAGCTTCGAATGCGATGGCGAATGGCTGACCGCCATCGTCACAGCGCCGCAGCAACCAGCGCGGCGCGGCGTGCTGATTCTTGTCGGCGGGCCGCAGTACCGCGCCGGCAGCCATCGCCAGTTCGTTCTGCTGGCGCGCACGCTGGCGCAGCAGGGCATCCCTTCATTCCGCTTCGACGTGCGCGGCATGGGCGACAGCACCGGGGCGCCGCGCAGCTTCGAAGCGACGGCCTCCGATATCCAGACCGCAATCGGTCACTTCTTCGCTATCCAGCCTGGCCTCGCTGAAGTGGTGCTGTGGGGGCTGTGCGATGCCGCGTCGGCGGCCCTGCTCCATGCGGTCAAGGACACGCGCGTGCGCAGCCTCGTACTATTGAATCCCTGGGTACGCAGCAGCCAGACAGCCGCGCAGGCCACGCTGAAACACTACTATCACTCACGGCTGTTCGACGCGGGTTTCTGGAAGAAGCTGATTGCGGGACAGTTCCAGCCCGCCGCCGCAATGCGCTCCTTTGCCAGGCTGGCAGCGGCGGCGCGCCGGCCTGCCGACAGCACCCTACCCTCGCGCATGCTGCAGGGGCTGCAGCGTTTCCCCGGTCCAGTGCTGGTGATCCTGAGTGGACGCGACCTGACTGCCCGTGAATTCAGCGATGTGTGCCTGCGGTCGTCCGAATGGAAGAACCGGATCGCGCTGCGCGAACTCGCCGAAGCCAATCACACCTTTGCCCGGGCCGAATGGCGTGCGCAGGTGGCGGCATGGACTGCGGAATGGGTGAAGTCATGCTGAAGCGCGTGCTGATGATTGCCTTCCACTTCCCTCCGCTGCACGGCAGCAGCGGTATCCAGCGTACCCTGAAGTTTGCGAAGTACTTGCCGGAGCATGGCTGGGAGCCATTGGTGCTGACGGCGCATCCGCGCGCCTACGCGCAGACCGGCGGCGACCAGCTTGGCGACCTGCCGCAGGACACAGTGGTCCGGCGCGCATTTGCCTGCGATGCATCACGTCACTTTGCGATGTTCGGCCGCTATCCCGGCTGGCTCGCCCAGCCGGACCGCTGGATCAGCTGGGCGGGGGGCGCCATCCCGGCAGGCCTGCGCATGATTCGCCGCTACAGGCCACAGCTGATCTGGTCGACCTATCCCATCGCTACCGCACATGTGATCGGGCATGCGCTGCACCGCCTTTCGGGACTACCATGGATTGCGGACTTCCGCGACCCGATGCTGGACGAGCATTACCCCCCGGACCCGCTGACGCGCCGCATGCGCCAGCGGGTCGAGACGCGCACCCTGCGGCACTGCGCCGCTGCGGTTGTCACCACGCCCGGCGTGTTGCGGCGCTACCGCGAGCACTACCCCGCAGCGAAATACACACTGATAGAAAACGGCTACGACGAACCGGATTTCGCACAGCTGCCCCTGCAACGCCCGGCCACGCAGCGCTTCACCCTGCTCCACAGTGGCCTTATCTACCCTTCGGAACGCGACCCGAGTGCCCTCCTGCAGGCGATCGGCGAACTGGCGCGCGATGGACTCCTTCGCGCCGCGCGGTTTCGCGTCGTGCTGCGCGCGCCCGGACACGAGGAATGGCTGCAAGCGCGCATCGCGCACTACGGCGTCGAAGATATGGTGGAAGTAGCGCCGCACCTCGGCTACCGCGATGCGCTGGCGGACATGGCGAATGCTGATGGCCTGCTGGTCCTGCAGGCCACCAACTGCAATGAACAGATCCCCGCCAAGCTGTACGAATATCTGCGCTTGCGCCGTCCCGTGCTCGGGCTGACGGATGCGGGCGGCGACACGGCTGCCACCTTGCGTGCGGCCGGAGTCGATACCATTGCGCCGCTCGACTCCGTGAGCGACATCAAGCGCGCGCTGCTGCGCTTCATCGATGATGCGCAGGCGGGACTGGCGCCGCTGCCAGGCGAGTCTGCCATCGCCGCATGTTCACGCAGTATGCGAACGGCACAACTGGCGCAGCTTATTGAGGAGGTCTGCTACGCGAGCGAACAGTCCAGGGCAGAACCCAGCCTGCGCACACCATGGCGACCTGAGTGATATCGCCGTGGCGGCCCGGAATACGCTGCTGCAGCCATTCCAGCGCCAGCATGGTGGCCATCAGCAGCATGCCGCCGACCAGCGCGCACACACGCCGGTGCAGCGGCGGCGCCGCCAGCCGTATGCAATAGGCCAGCGCCATACCGGGCCAGATGCAGGCGACGAGATTTTCGAAACCGTCCTGGCGCGCGATCTGCGCCTGGAAAGGTACCCAGTTAAACGCCGCCGGAGTTCCCGGCCATGGCGCGGGCGCCAGTTCGGCAATCGCCAGGCCCGCTGCAGTCAGCATCGCGCCGCACGCAGCCAGCCGTGCCGCCCCACATTTGCTCCACAGTGCCAGCGCAGCCAGCGAGCCTGCCGATGCAATCAGCAGTTCAAGGGTCAGCATGCGTTCCGGTACCAGCAGGCGAACCAGGCATACCACCGCCAGCAGCCCCGCGTAAAAGCGAGCCGCCTGCTCCGGCCGCCGCAGCAGCGTGCATAGCAGGAAAGCCAGCCCGGTCTGGTAGCACAGCAGCACCAGCAGCTTCACGAGATCCGTACCATCGGGCGCCAGTACGGCGTGGGCGAGCTGGCCGAGATCTCCGCGTAACTGTGCGATATCGAATGAAGGAACCAGCGGCGCCGTCTGCGCGACGGCCCATAGCGCAATTACGCAGAGTCCTGCAGCAGGCAGCGTGCCCGGTGCGATCCACTCGCTCCGGTAGCGCCGCAGACGGTCGCCGATATGCGTTTCACCGTACCACAGCATGGCGCAGATGCCGCCACTCGCTGCACCTGTCACATCCGCGAGCACGTCCAGCATGGAGGGCACGCGGGCGGGCAGCCAGTGCTGCATTATCTCCACAGTGAGGCTGACCATTCCTCCAATACCGGCTGCGATGAAGACAGCGCGCGTGCTTCGCCGGCCCATCGCCACCAGCACACCCAGAGGAAAGTAGACGAACAGGTTCTGGATAACATCGGTTTTATCCACATGTACTGGCCATGTCGGAAGACGCAGGCCATGCCCATGTGGCGCCCGCCATTCGAAGGGAAAGAAACTGCCGTATGCGATAAGGGCGACATACACCGCAAGCAGCAGCGCCAGCGCCGGGTCTCTACGCTGAATATCTGCAGGCATACCAGTCTGCCGACGCTTTCAGGCCGTCGGAAACGCTGTGTGCGGGCTCATAGCCCAGCAATCGCCTGGCTTTGCCGATGTCTGCGAGGGAATGACGAACATCGGCGGGGCGGAAGCCGCGGTACTGCGCAGAATGCGCGGCAACATGGGGATAACGGTCAGCGAGAAGCTCGCGCAATTGTTGATAGAGCTGGTTCAGTGTGGTCCGTCCGCCGAAGGCCACGTTGTAGACTTGACCCAGTGCTGATGCGTCGTCCGTCAGCGCGGCCAGCAAGTTGGCCTGCACCACATTACCCACATAGCAGAAATCGCGGCTGGATTCGCCGTCGCCGTTGATGAAAACCGGCGTATTGGAGATCAGGGCGGTAAGCCATTGCGGTATCACGGCGGCGTAGGCGCCGGCCGGATCCTGGCGCGGTCCGAATACGTTGAAATAGCGCAGGCCGATCAGCGGAACCTGATAGCAGCGGCTGAAGGTGGCGGCATAGAGCTCGTCGGCCAGCTTGGTGACGGCATATGGCGACAGGGGCCTGCCAATCTGGTCTTCGACCTTGGGCAACGCTGGATGGTCGCCATAGACGGAACTTGAGGACGCATACACCAGGCGCCGCACACCCGCATCGCGGGCAGCCAGCAGGATATTCAGGAAACCTGTCAGATTGCTGCTGTGTGTTGCGAGCGGATCGTCGATCGAGCGTGGAACGGAGCCGAGCGCCGCCTGGTGCAGGATGAACTGCACTCCTTCCGCGACGCGCGCGCAGGCTTTTGGTTCGCGGATATCCCCTTCCACGAAGCGGAATTGCGACCAGGCTTCGGCGCCCACGCTGCGCCTGACTTCAGCGAGATTGGCCGGGTGGCCTGTCGAGAAATTATCGATGCCTGTCACCTGCTGGCCGAGCTGCAGCAATGCTTCCGTAAGATGCGAGCCAATGAAACCGGCGGCGCCGGTCACCAGCCAATGGTGGCGCTGGCCGGCGAGGTGGGAACGCAGCACGTCGATACGCCGCATCTCACAGCCGCCATACGTTGTAACCCGCCTCGCGCAAGGCGTTGCGGTCGAACTGCGACTTCACGTCGATAAAGCATCCGCCCGGACGCAGCTTGCTGCACAGCCGCGCCAGCGGCAGGTCGCGCAGGATCTGGTGCGGCACGGTTGCCACCACAGCGTCCGCCGCCGGCAGCGTTTCCCAGCTGTCCAGGTGGATGCCGTATTCATGCTGCGCGTCCTTTGCGTCCGCCACGGGATCGAAAACGTGCACGTCCAACCCGTAGGAGCGCAGTTCACCCACCACATCGGCCGCCTTGGAATTGCGCAGGTCCGGGCAGTCCTCCTTGAAGGTGAGCCCCAGCACATTTACCGTCGCGCCCTTGATATGGCAGCCAGCGCCGATCATCTCCTTCACCGTTTTTTCGGCGACGAATTTGGCCATGCCGTCGTTGATGCGGCGGCCGGCCAGTATCACGTGGGGGTGGTAGCCGATCATATCGGCCTTATGGGTCAGGTAGTATGGATCGACGCCGATGCAGTGGCCGCCGACCAGGCCGGGGCGGAAAGGCAGGAAGTTCCATTTGGTACCGGCCGCCTGCAGCACTTCCAGCGTGTCGATACTCAGCTTGTCGAAGATGATGGCCAGCTCGTTCATCAGCGCGATGTTCAGGTCGCGCTGGGTGTTTTCGATGACCTTCGCTGCTTCGGCAACCTTGATCGACGAGGCACGGTACACGCCCGCGGCCACCACGCTTTCATACAGCCCGGCCACCGCCTCCAGCGTTTCCGCATCATCGCCCGACACGACCTTGCGGATGGTGGTCAGCGTATGCGCCTTGTCGCCGGGGTTGATACGCTCTGGCGAAAAACCCACGTGGAAACCGTCCTTCCAGCGCATGCCGGAATGCTTCTCCAGGATGGGAATGCAGATTTCTTCGGTGGCGCCGGGGTACACCGTGGATTCATATACAACGATGGCGCCGCGCTTCATATGCTTGCCAACGCTGACGCTGGCCGCGCGCAGTGGCTCGAAATCGGGATTGCGCGCCGCATCCACCGGCGTCGGCACCGCAACAAGAATGAAATCCGCCTGCGCGAGCACCGCAGGGTCGCAGCTCAGCACCAGGTGCTCGGAGGCGCGAAGTTCGCTTTCGCTTACCTCGCCGGTGGGGTCCGTGAAGCGGCGATAGTTCTCAACCTTCTGCTCGGAGAGGTCGAAACCGATCGTCGTGCGTTTCTTGCCGAATTCTACGGCAAGCGGCAGGCCCACATAGCCCAGGCCCACCACCGCCACAACATATTGCTTGTCCATGGCCGCTCCCATGATGATGACATTTCATCATAAGAAGGCCGGCCGCAAGCGGCTCTGATCTATATCACGCTCAGGGCATTGGCTTGAAGCCTTCGGCGCGCACCACCCAGCGGCCGTCCTGCGGAAAACCGGGCGTTGGACGGGCCGGTGCGCCATCCCAGCCGCCTGCCATCATGGCCACGGCGGCCAGCAGGGAACCGTTGCCCGGCAGGTAGACGGGCAGCGACTGGTTGGGATTGTGGCCCGCTGCGGTATAGCTGTTTCCCGGGCCCTCGCTCTTGAGCAGCACATCCACCGCCTGCTGCGGCATATCGAGGCGCGCTGCCGTCATGGCCACCATCGGATAGTCCCAGCCCCAGATCTTGGTGTCCCAGTCCCAGCCAGCGAGCACCGCCTCCAGCGTGCGCTTCATCACGGCACGGTCCACGCCTGCTCCCGGCAACTGGCCGAAGGCCATCAGGAAGGATGGATGGTCGTGGCGGCTGGCGATGTTGTCCCAAGTGTCCGGCGTGGATTCAAGCGCCACATACTTGCCGTCTTTTTGCGGCAGGGCGGAGAGATTCAGGCGCTTGTTTTCCCAGTCCGCGTCCTGCGGCAGGCCGAGGCGCGCCCGCCATTGCTGCGCAATCTGTAGCCCTGTCGCCCAATAGCTCAGCTCATAGGCCGGGTTCATGCTGGTGGACTGGTCGTAAATTTCCTGCGCAATCCACAGCGGCGGACCCAATACATAGCGCTTGCCCTCGGCGTCCCAGTGCAGCATGGAGGCCATGGCGTCAGCGGTGGCGAATACCAGCTCGCTGTATTTCTCCAGCGTTTTGCGGTCCGGCGCATCGCGGTACAGCAGTTCGGCGAGGTGGATGATGTGCGGCTGGTTCCACACAATCATCGGGTTCCCGCCCGGGCTCTCCCGGCCATCCGGCCCCACCATTTTCGGCCAGCGCGCACCCTTGAGGCCACGCGAAGCGGCTACCTGGCGCGCCACAGGCAGCGTTTTCTGGAACCAGCGCAGCATGTTTTCCAGGTATTGCGGACGATCCCACAGCGCGTAATGCGCGCCATGCCACCACATCATTTCCGTATGGTGCTTGCCGTACCAGGTGGACATGGTCAGCCCGCTCTCCTGCGGCGGAACGTCGCCGCCAGCCTGGATCGCGGTGAGGTATTGCGACAGCACCACGCGCCGTTCCAGCTCGTTCGCGCGCGGATCGATACTGCCGCTGAAATCGATCGCGGCGCCGCTTTGCCAGAAACTGCGCCAGTGCTGCGCGCTTTGCGCGATCACCGCAGCCGGTGCATCGGCCGCCTTTGCGCCCGGCAGCGGGGAATAATGCAGCGTGAATTCGAGCGACTGCCCTGCCGCCGGCGCTACCTGGAAGGTATGTGGCGCCGGGCGACTGATGGTGATCGGCGCCGCGGCATTCAGCACGGCCGAATAGCGCGCCGCATCGCGCACATGCTCCAGCACCAGTGTGCGGCTGCTCTGGGATTTCACTACGCTGCGGTGCGACTCCGGCTGCGACCAGTCGAATCCCGGGTTCATCTTCACCATCTGGTAGCCGCGCGGCAGCGCCAGGCGGACCGCGAGCTTGCCGCCCGCGAGCAGCGGAGAGCTGATGCGCACGGCCAGCGTATCCTGGCGCGGGCTGACCGCCGTGGTCACGCTCACCGGCTGGCCGTCGATCGTATAGCGGCTGGTGAGGGTGCCGGTCCACAGGTCCAGCTTCTGGTCAATGTCCTTGATATCGGCCATGGCCAGCGCCTGGCCATTCGCCCGATGCAGGCTCAGTTGACCAAGCGGCATGGTATGCGGATTCTCGCGCAGCCACATACCGGCCGGGGTGTCCATCAGCGTGGGGTAGCCCACGGTCTTGCCGTGCGCCGTGTAATCGCGGTTCGCATCGGACAGCTTGTAGCCGTTCGGATTCGGATTTTCATGCCAGGACCAGCGTGCCTGCGTTTCGAGCGCGATGCCCTTGCCTGCGTAATGCTCGGGGAAGGTCTGCAAGCCTGTCACGTCGGCGGTAAAGCAGAACTGGCCGTTACCCACACTGAGCGGCGCCCAGGGGTCAATCGCATGCAGGCGGGGATTATGCCGCTCCACCAGCGCCTTGCGGTCGATTGGCTGGGCCGAGGCCAGCCCGAAAACAGAAATGAGCAGAACGAACTGCAGGGGGCGCCGGAATGGCGTCATCAATATCTCCAGATGCAAAAAGGGTAGGCAGAACGCATTCTGCCTACATGAACGGCGGCTGCCAGCACGAAAATGCAGCCGCCCGGAGTGAAACGATCAATGAGGTGCTCAAAACGGTAAAACCCGATCAAAGCGGCTATCGCTGGATTGATCTGAATAGATCATATCCAACAAACGCAACAGAAAAACGGGCGAATTGATCAACTTTGTGACTATAGCGGCTTTAGTCAATTGCTTGAGCGGTCGATGATTGACGCCTTTAATCAAAGGTTCATACCATCAGTAACGTTCACGGTCGCAAAGGGCTAAGGGTTTGGCTACCGCAGGAACAATTCGGATGGATGGAGACGTATAAATATTCTTAAGCTGTACCTATTTAGATTGGGGGAGTCACAATGCGACATCAAAAGCGCAGTAGTAAAAAGAGAACCCGGCAGCAGCAGTCAATTTCGGCGATTTTGGTCGCAGCGAGCATCACCAGCATCGCCAGCGCGCAGGAAGCAGAGAACAGCACCACCAAGCCCGAGGACAACAAGGTCGTTATCACCGGCACCAGGCTGGTTAACCGCGGCTTCCTCGCACCAACACCAGTTACCGTGCTCGATGCACAGGAACTGAAGGTGACCGGCACACAGAACCTGGAAACGCTGCTGACGGATACGCCGCAATTCACGGCCAACCAGTTGAGCAGCCCTACCGCCAACACCATGCAGGCCGGCCAGCCATCCGGCACGGCGACGCTTAACCTGCGCAACCTGGGTCCAACCCGCAACCTCGTGCTGGTGAACGGCCGCCGCTTCGCGATTACCGGCCCTGATTTCACCACCGATATCAACGCCATTCCGGCGGCACTGGTCAAGCGCATTGAAACCGTCACCGGCGGTTCTTCGGCCGTTTACGGCTCGGACGCGATTTCCGGCGTGGTCAACTTCATCATGCGCGACAACTTCCAGGGCATTGAACTCAATGCCCAGCGCAGCTGGGACCAGCCGACCAAAACGCCAACGAAAAGCGTGGACCTGACGGTCGGCGGCAACTTCGACAACAACAAGGGCAACGCGGTAATGTCCTTCAACTTCATGGACCGCGAAGGCCAGACGCGCGGCGACCTTGGCGGCTACTCCCTGCCATCGCTGGGCGACGGCTGCGTGACCTCGGCATCGTGGTCGGCCACCCGCCCCGGCACGCCAATGGCCATTCCGGCCGGCCAGACCTGCCTTTCCGCCGGCGGCCGTCCAGGCCTGATCTTCAGCGGCTCGTCCACCGTGCCTAACGGCCGTATCGGCAACTTCCCTGTGGTCGGCTCCGCAGCCTCCAATCCTGCAATGGATGCGGCGTTGCGCGCAGCCGGCCTGGGTAGCATGGGCACCCTGGGCGCCATTTTCGACACAACGGGCAAATCTGCGCGCCCCTACGTGGCGCCGGACGATGCCTACGACCTTGGCCCGCTGTCGTACATCGTCACGCCGCAGAAACGCTGGATGGGCAATGCCTTCGCACGCTATGAGCTGAGCGACAACGCCACCGCCTATATGGAAATGCACTACAGCAGCAACAGCGCCAAAGTGCAGATCGGCCCGACCAGCGCAAGCGGTAACTTCCTGATCAACACCAACAACCCGTATCTGAGCCCGCAGATGCAGGAAGTGATGCGCCAGATGGACCTGCGCGAAACCGGCACCCTGCGCGCGACCAACGGCTCGCAGACGCTGACGACGGTGGCAGGTGACGGCCTGGCGCTGATCAACCTGAACCGCCGCCTGTCCGATATGGGCACCCGCGCCGGTTCCACCGAGCACTCGGTCTACCGCATCGCCGTCGGCGTGCGCGGTGACCTGCCGAGCGTTTCGGAGAACTACCTGAGTGACCTGAAGTACGACGTGTACTACACCAACGCCCGTACCACGGAGTCGCAGTTCCAGGCCGGTTCCATTTCGCTGAGCCGCTTCCAGAACGCCATCCTGTCGCAGAACGGCGCGGCGCCGGTGTTTAATCCCTTCGGCCAGAACATGACCGACGCGGCGCGCAATGCGATGCAGATCTCGTCCAACTCGAACATCGTGGCCGAGCAGCAGGTGTTGGCCGGTAACGTCACCGGCAAGCTGGCAGACCTGCCAAGCGGCCCGGTGGACTTCTCGGCCGGTTTCGAACGCCGCCACTCCTTCGCCAAATACACGCCTGACGCCTTCCTGTCCTCGGGCGACGTCTCCGGCTGGAATGCGGCGCTGCCGACCGCGGGTGAAGCCACCGTGAAAGAGTTCTTCGGCGAAGCCCGCGTGCCGCTGCTGAAAGACAAGCCGTTTGCGAAAAGCCTGAGCGTGAGCGGCGCCTTCCGCCATTCGGACTACGATGTGGAATCGGTCGGCAAGGTGTGGACCAGCTCCATCGGCACCGAATGGGCGCCGGCAGAAAGCCTGACCTTCCGCGTGCAGAAGCAGAAATCGATCCGCGCCCCGAACGTGGGTGAGCTGTTCGGCGGCCAGGGCCGCAATGGCCCGACGGCGATCGACCCATGCTCCAGCCGCGCGCCAGCCGGCCAGCAGACCGCTGCAGTGCGTGCACTGTGCGTTGCCACCGGCGTGCCGTCCAACCTCGTGTTCGACCAGTCGGTTCAGCCAACGCCGTTCCTGACCCAGATCATCGGCGGCAACCCGAACCTGTCGGCAGAAACCTCGCACACCACGACCGTTGGTGCGGTGTTTGCGCCACGTTCGGTGCGCGGCCTGCAAATGAGCCTGGATTACTACAAGATCACGCTGGACAACGCCATCTCCACACTGGGCGGCGGCGGCATCCAGTCCGTGCTTGACCTGTGCTACAACACGATCCAGAACGCGGACAGCGTGTATTGCAAGGCCATCAACCGTGATCCGGTCACCGGCCAGATCGCTGCGCCAACCTACGTGATGACGACCGCAGCCAACATCGGCGGCATCAAAACGCAAGGCGTAGACCTGGCAGTGAACTACGCCTTCCCGACCACCTGGGGCATGTTCGGCAACAGCAGCCGCTGGAACCTGGACACCAACTGGACCTATGTGGATGAACTGACCTTCACCCCGATCCAGGACATCCCGGATGTGAAGAACGAGTGCGTAGGCACCTGGGGCGGCACTTGCGGCCAACCGGTCGCGAAATGGAAAGGTACCGCACGCGTGACCTGGAACAGCGGCAAAGTGATGCTGTCTGCACGCGCACGCTACACCGGCAGCGTCACCACCGACGCCTACATCGTGCCGCTGCGTAAGGGCCTGACGCCACCTGCGTATGAATCGCTGACCAATCCGAAGATCAAGGCTTACACCTACCTCGACCTGACGGCTGGCTACGAATTCAGCAAGATGGTGAGCCTGACCGCCGGCGTTCGCAACGTGACGGACAAGGATCCTCCGGTTGTTGGTTCTACCCAGCTGCCGGCGAACAACTCGATCTCGGCCAGCTACGATCCACTGGGACGCACCTTCTTCGCTACGCTGAACGTCAAGATGTAAAAACGGCAGCAAACAAAAAACCCCGGCAGCGCAAACTGCCGGGGTTTTTTTATGCCTTGCGGATCAGGCCAGGCTGCAGGCGCCCGGTGCGATCAGGGCGGGACGAGGGTCCTTGCCGGAGACGGTGAAACGCACACGCTGCAGGGTAAGGTGGCGCACATTACGCGCCCACAGGCCGTATGCCGGCATCACGGTGGAGAACATATGCGGATCCGGATACAGGTCGCGGCCATCGGGTACCTTGGCGGCTTCCAGCACCGGTTCAGTGGCAGGCGACATGGCCAGGTTCACGTCGCGCAGCAGAATATGCTCGATGTGCTTTTCCGGAATGGCGGTGAAGAAGGAACCGCGCATGCCGTTGTTTTCGCCACTGATGCGGTCATACACGAGGTGGCGCAGGTTGCCGGGACCGGGACGCTTCTGTTCCGGCCGCACGCGGCCTCGGTCGCTGATGATGAGGAACAGCGGGCTCTCGGCGCGTACGATCTTCACATCATGCACCAGGATCCGTTCCACGGTGCCGCCATCGACGGTTTCCCAGGAAATGCCGCCATCGGCCTTGCGGCGCTTGATCGAGCGCATCTGGTCTGAAGGACCACCCAGCACCACGTTCCGCACCAGCACATTGCGCAGGTCACCCTGCGAATCGGTGCCGAACTTCAGCGCATTGCAGCTGCTGTAGAACTCACAGTTCTCGATCAGGATATTCTCGCCATTGCGCTGGCTGGCGCCCTTGAAGCACAGGCCATCGTCTTCCGCATTGATGAACACATTGCGCACGATAACGCGGCGGCAGCCGTCGATATCGATGCCGTCGTTATTGTGGTTGGACTGGTTCTCCACATGGATGCCGTCGATGATCAGGTCTTCGCAGTTCAGGTAGTTCTGCATCCAGCACGGCGAATCCTGCATGCGCAGGTCGCGGATCACGACGTTTTTGCAATCGAGCATGCGGATCATGAACGGCCGGCCCGGCGTGGCACCGATGGTCTGCTCGCCGGGGAAGTTGGTTTTGGTGCCGCGGCCGTCGATCATGCCCTTGCCGCACAGGCCCACCCGTTCGCAGCCTTCGGCGAAGATCAGCGACTGGTTCATGCCCATATTGCTGTCCTGGACCGTGGGCCTGCGCGCCTTGCGCTCCGGGTAGTCATTCAGGTCGATGCTGGCAACCAGGCGGCTGCCTTCCGCGATTTCAAGCATCACGCCCGAACGAAGGTCGATGGTGCCGCTGATGTAATCGCCTTTCGCGAGGCGCACGGTGCCGCCACCGGCGGCCGCACAAGCTTCCACCGCGCGCTGGATGGCGGGTGTGGCCAGTGCGCCTTTTTCAAGGCCATAGGATTCTGGTTCGAATACGCGGTTTGGAACGGACCACGGACGCAGCGTCTGCGTGAGCTGCAGCGCCATCTTGTCCAGGTCGCGCCGCAGTTGATCGGCCCATTCCGGCGCCTTGCCGCACGGCGCAGCCATGGCGGCTGCCGGCAGCATGGCGCCGAGCAGCCCACCTCCCAGGGCCAGAGCCAGCTTTCGGCGTTGAGGATTATGGGAAATCGTTGACACCATCAGCTGTCTCCTTACGGTTTATTATCGGACTATATTTACCCTGAACCAGTCTACGTCGATGTAGTTGTGATGGATTTGATTCAGGGGCTTGCTTGACTTGACTTCATCAATATCGGAACGGATGTAGGTGAATACCGCCGGGCGGCTTCCCTTCCACCACGAGAACTTCGCCAGCTGCGTGACAGGCCCGAAGTCCCTGAAGGCGTCTTTCTCGTTCAGGGCATAGGAAAACTGCACGGTCTGGTCATTACGTACATGGGCGCGCAGGATGATCGAAGCACCGGCGATCTTCTCGCCGCGTGTTTCCTCGCCCGCATTCGAATACGTCAGGTAGTTCGCACCGCCTTCGCGTGCGACGCCGATCCACGGCACCTTCACGCCGAACAGGCTGAGGCCCGCGCGCTGGCCATCCGTCATCCCCGCCAGCTCGATGCGGGTGCTGATCTCCGCTGCAGGACCTTCAAGGATCTGCGTCAGCGTATTTCGCGCACCAACGAGGTAGCGGGTCTTGTTCGCTTCAATGCGCATGAAGCCCGGGCGCTGCGTAAGGCTCCAGCGGCCTGCGTCGGGATTGTGGTTCCACGACCATTGCAGGCCCAGCGCACTGCCTGAGAATTCATCGGAGTTCTGCAGGCGGAAATCCGGCGACTGCGCTGCTGTCTGCGGCACGGGGTGATTCAGAACCGGCAGGCCCTGCTCGCCCATGACAGGCCAGTCGTCCTTCCACACCACAGGCTGCAGGTGCGTGATGCGGCCGAAGGCGCCCGTGCTGTTGAAGTGGATGAACCAGCCTTGGCCCGACGGCGTTTCCACCCAGCCGCCCTGGTGCGGACCATCCAGGCCATTGCCGGGATTGAGTACGGAGCGGTATTCATACGGCCCCTGGATGGAGCGCGAGCGCATCACTGCCTGCGGGCCGGTGCTCACGCCGCCAATCGGCGCGAAGATGTAGTAGTAGCCATTGCGCTTGTAGACCTTCGGGCCTTCGAGGATCGGCAGGTTAACCTTGTCTTCGATGATGGTCTTGCCTGCATCCAGCAGGGTCTTGCCGTCCGGGCTCATGGCGTGCAGGATGATCGGGCCGGCGCCGACTTTCGAATGCACCAGCCAGGCCTTGCCGTCATCGTCCCAGAACGGGCAGGGATCTTCATAGCCCGCACCGGCCAGCACCGTCACCGGCTCCGTCCATGGACCTGCCGGATTGTCGGCGGAGCTCATGAAGATACCCTCGCCCGGCGTTGCCCAGTACACGTAGAAGCGCTTGTTGTGATACCGGATCGACGGCGCCCACACGCCGCCCGCGTAGCGCATGCCCTCGCCCACGGGCTTTGAGAGGGCATCCGTCAGCGTGTACGGCGGCACCATATCGTAGGAGGGATGGAAAGACAGCCGGTTCAGCACATGGCCGATGATCTTCCAGTTCACCAGGTCTTTCGACTGCAGCACCGGCAGGCCCGGCGAAAAGTGGAAGCTGGACGCGACGAGGAAATAGTCCTCACCGACGCGGATTACATCCGGATCGGAATAGTCGGCGTGGATAACCGGATTCGCGTATTGCGGCGCCGGCGCAGCTGCGGCGCCGGTCATGCAGAACATCGCTACGCAGAAGCCGCCAATCAGGGCAGGAACGGTGCGCGCCATGGGCCGGGCCGGTCAGACGATGCCGCTGCTGCTGGCGCCAGCCTTCGCAGGCCGCTTCTCCGCTGCCTGCGCGCGGTAGCCGCTGGCGCGGTAGCAGGCCACCGGATCGATCGCGCCGCCGGAACGCAGGCGCGCCATCGCGAGGATCGGGCTCACGTCGGTGCGATAGGCATGCTTCAGCGTTTGCGCCGACTGCAGCGCATCGTTGTTCTGCTGGTGCCCGCGCAAGGCCGCACGGTCCACCAGATTCGCCTGCACGAAGGCGCGCTGCACCTCAGCTGCGCTGCTCATCAGGCTTTCCACAGGATCGGTAACGTTGTGCGACTGGTCCAGCATATAGGCCGGCTTGAACGCAGCGCCATCGCGTTCGGCGGCATCGGCCAGCTCATTGAACACAAGGAAGAGCTGGAAGGGATTGATGCTGCCCGAATCCAGGTCGTCATCGCCGTATTTGCTGTCGTTGAAGTGGAAGCCACCCAGCTTGCCGAACTGCGCCAGCCGGGCCACGATCATCTCGATATTCGTGTTCGGCGCATGGTGGCCCAGATCGACCAGGCAGCGCGCCTTCTCGCCCAGAGTCTGCGCGCAGGCGAAACTGGTGCCCCAGTCGGCAATGGTGGTGGCGTAGAACGCCGGTTCGAACAGCTTGTGCTCGATGAACATATGCCAGTCCGCAGGCAATGCGGCGTAGATGGCGCGTGCGCTGTCCAGATAGCGTTCCAGTGCGCCGCGCAGGTTGTGCTGGCCGGGGAAGTTGGCGCCGTCGCCCACCCACACCGTCAGCGCCTTCGAACCCAGTGCGCGTCCCAGTTCGATGCAGGCGATATTGTGTTCCACCGCCTGCGCACGCACTGCCGCATCGTTGGCGGTCAGGCTGCCGTATTTGTAGCTATGCTGCTGGTTCGCCTGGTCCTGGAAGGTGTTGGAGTTCACGGCATCGAAATACAGGCCGTGGCTCTCGGCCTGCTGGCGCAGCGCAGCGGGGTCATTCGTCGCATCCCACGGAAAGTGCAGCGACACGCCCGGCGTGGCGCGCGTGAGCTGGTGAATCAGTGCGCAGTCTTCCAGTTTTTCGAACACATTGCGCGGCTCACCCTTGCCTGGGAAGCGCGCAAAGCGCGTGCCGCCCGTGCCCACGCCCCAGCTGGGCAGGGCCACGGCGAAAGTCTGCGCCAGTGCGGTCAGGCGCTCGATGTCCTGCCCGCGCCGGGCCAGCATGCCGCCCAGCGCTTCGTAGTCGGCCTCCAGGCCGGCGCGCAGCGCGGCGTTATGCTCGGCCACGCGGCCGCTATCGATAATGCTCATCCTTGTCTCCGTTTTTTTGATCTGGACGTGCTTAGCGCGTGAAGGCGGCAGCGTTGCCGGCATCCACGTTCAGGATATTGCCGGTGCTCTTGGCCGCCTTGTCGCTCGCCAGGAAGTACACCGCTTCGGCGATATCTTCCGGCAGCACGCTCAGTTTCAGCATGCTGCGCTCGCGGTAGAACTCTTCCACGTCATCCAGGTCAATTTTATTCGACTGCGCGCGCTCCTGTTTCCATTTGCCGTCCCAGATGCGCGAGCCACGGATCACCGCGTCCGGATTGACGACGTTCACGCGGATGCGGTGCGGCGCACCTTCCAGCGCGATGCAGCGCGCCAGGTGGATTTCCGCGGCTTTCGCGGTGCAGTAGGCAGCGGCGCCGGCCGACGCCACCAGGCCGTTCTTGGAGGCCACGAACACCATGCTGCCGCCCAGCTCCTGCTGCTTCATCAGGCGGAAGGCCGCGCGGCTGGCCAGGAAGTAGCCGGTGGAGAGGATGTTCTGGTTGCGTTCCCACATGGCGAGGGAGGTCTGGTCCAGCGGAGCGGAGGATGCGATGCCTGCATTCGAGACGAGCAGGTCGATGCCGCCGAACTGCAGCGCAGTCGCCTGCAGCACCTTTTCCACGTCGTCTTCGCTCGTGATATCTGCCACCACGCTGCCGACGCTATCCTTGCCAGAACGTTTGACCAGGTCGTTATGCGCCTGCGCCAACACTTCGCCGTCGATATCGGTCAGCATCACGCAAGCGCCTTCCTGCAGCAGCTGACGCGCAACCGCCTGGCCGATGGCGCCTGCGCCGCCGGTCACCAGCGCAATGCGGCCCGCCAGGCTTTTCGGCTTGGGCATGCGCTGCAGCTTCGCTTCTTCCAGCAGCCAGTATTCGATGTCGAAGGCTTCCTGTTCGGGCAGGCCCACATAGGTGCCGACGCCGTTCGCGCCGCGCATCACGTTGATGGCGTTTACGTAGAACTCGCCGGCGATACGCGCAGTGGCCTTGTCCTTCGCGAAGGACAGCATGCCCACGCCGGGAATCAGGTAAATGATGGGATTCGCATCGCGCACGGCCGGGCTGTTGTCATGCTTGCAGCGCTCGTAGTAGGCAATGTAGTCGGCGCGGTAGTCGGCCAGGCCCTGGTCGAGGCCAGCCACGATCTTGTCGAAATCCGGATTGAGCGGATCGAAATCGATGACGAAAGGACGGATTTTCGTGCGCAGGAAGTGATCGGGGCAGGAAGTGCCCAGCGCCGCCAGCGGTTTGAGGTCGCGGCTGCAGACGAATTCCAGCACGGCGGCGCTATCGTCAAAGTGGCCCAGTTTGTATTCGTCCTGGCTGATCTTGCCGCGCAGCAGAGGCATCAGCCGCGTGGCCAGCGCGCGGCGCTGTTCCGCAGGCAGTGCCTGCACCGCCGCGCCGCCGAAGGAAGGCTGCTTCACATTCGCGGCCAGCCACTCCTCCGCGCGGCGAATGACGGCCAGCGTGGTTTCGTAGCAGGATTTGGAGGTATCGCCCCAGGTGAACAGGCCGTGGCCTTCCAGGATGAGACCTTTCAGGTTCGGCTGCGCCTTCGACAACGCTTCCAGCTTCAGGCCCAGGTCATAGCCGGGACGCTGCCATGGCAGCCAACCCAGTTCGCCTTCGAAGATTTTCTGCGTCAGCGCTTCGCTGCCTGCGCAAGCCGCAATCGCAATCACCGCATCCGGGTGCATGTGATCGACGTGCTTTCGGTCGATATAAGCGTGTAACGGCGTGTCGATACTGGCCGCGCGTGGATTCAGGTTGAAGGTGCAATGTGGCAGGTAAGCCACCATCTCGTCTTCATGCGCCAGTCCGCGGTAGCGCCCTTTCAGGGCCTGCAGCTTGTCCATGTACAGGGTGGAGAAACCATCCAGCTTGATGCTGCCCAGGTCCCCGCCGGAGCCCTTCACCCACAGCACTTCCACGTCCGCGCCGCTCAGCGGATCGGCCATCGTCACCTTGGCCGAGGTATTCCCGCCGCCGAAGTTAGTAATGCGCAGGTCGGACCCGAGCAGGTTTGAGCGGTACAAGAGCAGCTCCGGCTCGCTCATGGTTGCGGCGAGCTTATCGTCCCACAGGGAGGTGATTGGCGCCTGCTGCTCTGCTTCATTCATTTTTGGGGTCTCCGTCATTGTTGAAAATTGCTGCCACCCAGTAGAAATCAGGGGGCCAAGCAGTGTCAATGCAGAAGCAATCAACCATTTGAGCAAGACGTAAATAATCAAGAGGATGATTGGATTGATCGCGGGGCCGGGATAAAACAATCAAATCTTTGATCGAAGACTGATTGACGGCGGATTTTTATGTGCGTAGTCTCTACCGTTAATAAAGTGACACAGTCACGATAAAAAGGAGACAACATGGTGAACCACAAGCGCCGTAAACGTTTGTTGAAGCTGTTGGCTGAGCACAGTGCCGCCACTGTGCCCCAGCTGGTTGAATGGCTCAGCGTCTCGCCCGCCACCGTGCGGCGCGATATCAGCTGGCTGGCCGCACGCGGCCTGCTGTCCCGCACCCGCGGCGGCGCCAGCAATGTTGAGCAGAAGCGGCGCGAATTCACGCTCACCAGCGAGACATTCCAGAACAATATCCAGTGCCATGCGGAGCGCAAACGCGCCATCGCCCGTTATGCGGCGGGCATGTGCAGCGAAGGCGAAACCATCATTATCAACGGTGGCACCACCACCTTCATGATGGCCGAGTTCCTGATGGACCGGCACCTGAAAATCCTCACCAACTCCTTCCTGATGGCGGAACGGCTGCTGGTATCGAGCGAGAACGAGATCATTCTGCCGGGCGGTAAGGTCTACCGCGAGCAGAACGTGATCCTGAGCCCCTTCGACAATGACATCACCCAGCACCACTATGCGGGCAAGATGTTCATGAGCGTATACGGTTTGTCGCTTCTGGGACTGATGGAGGCCGACCCCCTGCTGATCCAGGCCGAGAAGCGGCTGATCAGCCAGGCCGAGGAACTGATTGTGCTGGCGGACAGCTCCAAGTTCGCCAAACGCGCAGGCCTGATCCTGTGTGGCCTGAACCGGGTTTCGACCGTGATCACCGATACCGACGCTTCCGATTCGGCCGTGCAGCTGCTGGAGCAATCCGGCGTGCGCGTGGTCACGGTGGCCCCGGAAGCCTTGCCGCAGCAGGCACTCAGCCCGGCGGCTTTCAACCCGGCCTTTGATTATCCGGCCGCCGGCCTGTTCCAGGCGGAGGTTGCGCATTGAAGCTCAAGCAAATTCTGTCGGCGGCATTGGCCGCCACGGTGCTGGTAACGCTGGCGGCCTGCGGTGAGAAAAAGGACGCAGCGCCTCAAGCGCAAAAGATTCGCATCGCAATGGTGGTTAAAAATCTTGGTAACGGCTTCTTCGACGCCGCGCACCGCGGCGCGCAGGAAGCAGCAAAGGAATTGAAGAACGTTGAGATCATCTACACCGGCCCCACCACGCCGAGCGCGGAAGGCCAGATCGAAATCATCAATTCCCTGATCAGCCAGAAGGTGGACGCAATCGTTATCTCCGCCAACGACCCGAACGCGCTGGTGCCGATCACCAAACGCGCCATGGCGCGCGGCATCAAAGTGCTGTCCTTCGACAGCGGCATTGCGCAGGAAGGGCGGCTGATGCAGCTGCATCCCTCGAATGCGCAACTGATTGGACTGAAACAGATCCGCATGGCTTCCGACGCGATCGGCGGCGAGGGCGAAATCGCCATCCTGTCGGCTTCCGCGCAGGCCACCAACCAGAATATCTGGATCGGCGTGATGAAGGATGTGCTCAAGCAGCCTGAATTCAGCAAGATGAAACTGGTAGCCACCGTTTATGGCGACGACCAGGCCGACAAGAGCTACCGTGAAGCGATCGGCCTCCTGCGCAGCAATCCGAAACTGAAAGCCATCATCGCTCCAACCATTGTCGGCATCAACGCGGCCAGCCGCGCCGTGCAGGATGAAGGCCTGGTGGGCAAGGTGTTCGTTACCGGCCTTGGCCTGCCGTCGGAAATGGCGGGGCATGTGCACAGCGGCACCGTACTGGAATTCGCGATCTGGAACCCTATCGACCTTGGCTACGCGGCCACCTATGCAGCCTACGGCTTCGTAACCGGCCAGCCGACCGCGAAGGCAGGCGGCAGCGTTTCCGCAGGCCGCATGGGCAGCATTGCCATCGACGCGAAAGGCGAAGCCGCGATGGCGCCGCCCTTCACCTACAACAAGGGGAACGTGGACCAGTTCTCCAAAATCTTCTGAAGCCTTAGTCTTTTATGCATCAGTTGGATCAGGAATCGGGCGCAGCGCCGCTGCTGGCGCTCTCCGGTGTGTGCAAGCGTTTTGCGGGCATCGCTGCGCTGAACAAGGTGGGCTTGTCGGTACGTGGGGGCGAGGTGATGGCGCTGATCGGCGAGAACGGCGCGGGCAAGTCCACGCTGGTGAAGATCCTCACCGGTATCTATCAGCCCGATGAAGGCAGCATTGCGCTCGACGGTGTAGCGCAGAGTTTCAGCAATGCGCAGGATGCGATGCGTGCGGGGATCACCGCAGTACACCAGGAAACGGTGATGTTCGATGAACTCACCGTGGCCGAAAACATCTATATCGGCCGCCAGCCGTGCACCGGCCGCACCGGCCGCATCGACTGGGCGCGCATGGAAACCGAAGCCGAGCAGCTGTTTGCGCGGCTGGATGTGGCAATGCCGGTGCGCACGAAGGTCAAGGACCTGAGCGTGGCGCAGCGCCATTTCGTCGAAATTGCGCGTGCTCTGTCGCAGGATGCGCGCGTGGTGATTCTGGACGAGCCCACGGCATCCCTGTCGCAGCGTGAAATCCAGGAGCTGTACCGCATCATCGGCCAGCTGCGCGCGGCCGGTACGGCGGTGATATTCATTTCTCACAAGTTCGATGAGATCTTTACGGTTGCTGACCGCTACACGGTGCTGCGCGACGGCCAGTTTGTGGCAGACGGCGCGCTGGCCGATATCACCGAACCGGAACTGGTAGCGCTGATGGTTGGCCGCACCGTGCAGCAGGCTTACCCGAAAGCCGATGTAACGCCCGGCGCAGTGGTGCTGGATGTGCGCGGCCTGAGCCACCCCACCGAATTCGATGACGTGAGTTTCGCGCTGCGGCGCGGCGAGATCCTCGGCTTCTACGGCCTCGTTGGCGCGGGCCGCTCCGAAGTCATGCAGGCGCTGTTCGGCCTGAGTACCGGCGTGCGCGGCTCCGTCACGCTCGATGGAGAGGTATTGTCCATCGGCGACACCGCGGAAGCCATCGCACGCGGCCTCGCGTACGTTCCGGAAGACCGCCAGCACCAGGGCGCTCACCTCACGCTGCCCATCCTGCACAACATTACGCTGCCCATCCTGTCGAAGGTAGGCTTCTTCCTGCGCGGACGCCGCACACAGGAAAACTCGGTCGCGCGGCATTACGCGGAGCAGCTGGAACTGAAGGCAGCGCATCTCACGCAGCATGTGTCTGCGCTTTCCGGCGGCAACCAGCAGAAGGTGGTGCTGGGTAAATGGCTTGCCACCCAGCCCAAGGTGCTGATTCTGGATGAGCCGACCAAAGGTATCGATATCGGCTCCAAGGCCGCCGTCCACCGCTTCGTGGGCGGACTGGTAGCGCAAGGGCTCTCCGTCATCCTCGTGTCCTCGGAACTGCCGGAGGTGATGGGACTCGCAGACCGTATCGTCGTCATGCACCAGGGCCGGATCGAGCAGATTTTCGAGCGCGATGGCGCCACGCCTGAACAACTGGTGGCCGCAGCCTCCGGCTGTGTGCTGGCGCCGGAGGAATGCTGATGCGCGCCCTGCTCAAACAACGCGAACCGCAACTGGCGCTGTGCATCGTTGCGCTGATACTGCTGGTCGGCCTGCGCGCGCCGGTTTTCCTGAGCGGCGCAAGCCTCTCCAACCTGCTCACGGACAGCACGCTGCTGATCATGCTGGCGCTGGCGCAGATGATTGTGATCCTCACGCGCGGTATCGACCTGTCGATGGCGTCCAATCTTGCGCTGTCCGGCATGGTGTCGGCGCTGCTGGCATCGCGTTTTCCGGAACTGCCGCTGCCGCTCGTGATGTGCGCCGCGCTGGCCGTGGGCCTGCTGCTTGGCCTGCTCAACGGCTACCTGATCGGCTACCTCGAGCTGCCTCCCATCGTGGTCACGCTCGGCACCATGAGCGTTTACCGGGGCATGGTGTTCGTTCTCTCCAACGGCGCCTGGGTATCCTCGCACCAGTTCCCGCCTGACTATCTGGCATTCCCGCTCACGCGGCTGCTGGGTGTTACGCATCTGGTGTGGATTGCCGCTGCCGCCGTGCTGGCGGCGTGGTTCCTCACTCGCCACAGCCGCTTTGGCCGCGACCTCTACGCCATCGGCAACGAGCCAGCATCGGCGCGCTACGTCGGCATTCCGATCGCCAAACGCCTGCTATGGACCTATGGGCTGGCCGGTGCAATGGCGGGCTTTTGCGGCTACCTTTGGGTGGCACGCTACGCGGTTGCCTACACGGAACTGGCTTACGGTTTCGAGTTCACCGTGATTGCAGCCTGCGTTATCGGCGGCATCAGCATTGCGGGCGGCTGCGGCAGCGTGGCGGGCGCCGTGCTGGGTGGCCTGTTCCTCGCCGTAATCGGCAACGCGCTGCCGGTGGTGAAGGTATCGCCGTTCTGGCAGAGCGCCCTCACAGGCTGTGTGATCCTGACCGCGGTGCTGATCAATGCACGCCACGGCAAACAAGGCGGCCGCCAGATCCTGCCGCGCAAGCTCAATACAGAATCGCAAGGCGCAGCATGAATTCGAGTACTCCCCTGCCTCCGGGCTCCCGCTACCTGATCGCCGACCGTGCTGGCTTCCGCCTGCGCGGCGTATTCGAGAAGTGGGAAAGCCTGCTGGTACTGCTGCTTGCGGCCCTGTTCATCGCGGGCGGCCTGCTGCTGCCCAATTTCCTGGACCTGCATAACCTCAGCGACAGCACCTTCAACTTCAGCGAGAAGGCACTGATCGCGCTGCCCATGGCCTTACTGATCATCTGCCGCGAAATCGACATTTCGGTGTCCGGCATCCTGGCCTTGTCGTCGGTGGCGATGGGACTGGCAAAGAGCTATGGCGTGCCGGCCGAAGCGCTGCTGTTCGTCGCACTGGCCACCGGCACTGCCTGCGGCTGGCTCAATGGCTTCATGGTGACGCGTTTCGGCCTGCCCTCCATCGTTGTCACCATCGGCACGGTGTCGCTGTTCCGCGGCCTCGCCAGCGTGGTGCTCGGCGACCAGGCATTCACCGGCTACCCCGCCATGATGACGGAATGGGGGCAAGGCTATGTATTTGGCATCATTCCGCGTTCCTTCGTGCTGCTGCTGGCTTTCGCCGCTTTGTTCGCCATCGTGCTGCACGCCACGAGCTGGGGCCGCCGCATTTACGCCATCGGCAACAACCCGATTGCGGCACGCTTCTCCGGCATCCGCGTGGACCGCTACCGCCTTGCGCTCTTCATGCTCATCGGCGCCATGGCCGGCCTGGCGAGCTACCTGCTTACCGGCCGCATCGACAGCACCCGCCCGAATATCGCTATGGGCTGGGAGCTCGAAGTCATCACCATGGTGATCCTTGGCGGAGTGAGCATTGCAGGCGGCGCCGGCACGATAGGCGGCGTAATGCTGGCCGTGCTGGTGCTTGGCATGGTGACATACGGCCTTTCGCTGGCCAACGTGCCCGGCATCTATATGACTATTGTGATCGGCGTGCTGCTGCTTGCCACGATCGCCATTCCACGCCTGCTGCGCGGTAAGAAGGCGGCCAAATGAGCGCCACCATCGTTCTCGATATCGGCAAGACCAACGTCAAACTGGTGCTGCTGAACGAGGAAGGCAGCACGCTGGCCGAGCGCCGCAGCCCGAACACCATCGTCAACGACGGGCCTTATCCGCATCACGACACGGAACGCATCTGGCAATGGATGCTTGCCGGGCTGCGCGAGTTCTCACAACTCGCGCAGGTGGGCGCCATCGTTCCTGTGACGCACGGTGCAACCGCCGCGCTGGTCGATGATGAAGACCTGGTGCTGCCCGTGCAGGACTACGAGTTCGAGTTCACACTGCCCGGCTACGAAGCCATGCGGCCCACATACGAAGCAACCCGTTCGCCGCGGCTTCCGGCTGGCCTGAACCTCGGCAGGCAGCTCGCATGGCAGGCACAGACTTTCCCCGAGCAGTTCCGCAAGGTTCGCCATATCCTCATGTACCCGCAGTACTGGGCGTGGCGGCTGTGTGGCGTGGCCGCCGGCGAGGTGACCTCGCTCGGCTGCCACACAGACCTCTGGCAACCAGCAACCCAGCGCTATTCCTCGCTGGTCGATGTGATGGAATGGCGCAGCGCCTTCCCGCCGCTGTATCCTGCGTGGACTCCACTCGGCGCCCTGCGGCCTGCACTCGCGGCCGACACACGCCTGCCCACGGATTGCCAGGTGCTGTGCGGTATTCACGACAGCAACGCATCACTGCTGCGCCATCTCGACGGCGAGACGCCGCCGGCAGTGCTCTCCACCGGCACCTGGGTCATCGCTGCCGCACCCGGCCTGCCGCTCGACGGCCTGCGTGAAGACGCCGACATGCTAGCCAACAGCAGCGCGACCGGGCAGCCAGTGGCCTGCATGCGTTTCATGGGCGGGCGCGAATTCGCAGTGCTGGCCGGTGCCGATGCAGAAACCTGCAGCATGGATGATGTGCAAGCGCTGGTAGCCCAGCAGACACTGGCCCTGCCCTGCTTTGCCGCCAGCGGCGGCCCCTTCGCCGGCCGCCCCGGCACTGTTCGCGGTCCGGCTCCGGCCACCAGCGCGCAGCGCTATGCACTCGCCACCTTGTATTGCGCCCTGATGAGCGACTACTGCCTGAATGCACTCGGAGTAACGGCTGATGGCGCGCCTGTCGTCGTTGAGGGCAGCGTCACCGGCAATCCCGTGTTCGCTCCCTTGCTGGCCGCGCTGCGCCCACACCAGCAAATCAGCACCAGCGCGGACGACAGCAGCGGCACCACATGCGGCGGCTGGATGCTGCACCACTGGGGCAAGGCGCCAGCGAAAAGCGGCGCCATTGCAGCGCCGCTGGATGTTTCCGGTTTATCGGCCTACCGCGCCGAGTGGCTGAAAGCCGTCGCTTAAACCGAACGGCGGCGCGCAAACACGCCGACCAGCGCCAGCCCTGCCAACAGCATACCGTAGGTCTCAGGTTCCGGCACCGGGATCACTCCCTCGAAAGGCTGCAGGTGAATCTCGCCACGCTGCACCAGGTCCTCCACGAACACGCCGCCTTCAATGTTGTTCCAGTTGGTCAGCGTCGCGCCCAGCGCAAGAATGGAGCCGCCAAACTGGTTGTTGATATTCAGCGTGCTCGCGTTGTAGAAGTTCCAGATGGTCTTGCCGCCAATGGCCTGCGCCGAGCCGCCGAGGAAGTTGGCCGCGATTGACGCGCTGCTCACGTCTGTATTGAACACCATGGTGCTCGCGCCATTCAGGTTGAACTCGAATTCGCCCTTCGCGAACACGGTTTCATCGATGGCGCTGAGATCGAACACGGCTACGCCATCCGAACCCGCCACGGCGTTGAATGTGACCTTGTTGCCGCTGATGCTCACGCTGCCGCCCGTATCGCCCACCGTTTTCAACGACTGCGACAGCCCACCCAGCACGTTCGCAAAGTTGGTGGACGACGCGGCGTCCGCCATGGCCTGCATGTCGCCGGTCAGGCTGTAGACACGGCCGCCACCGTTGAAGTTATTGAACGCCTGCGGGCCAGCCACGTAAGCCGCGGCACCATTGAAGTTATTGGACGACGCGCTGCCCATCACTACCGTGCTGCCGGAATTGACGATGGAATTGGCCAGGGAGCCAGACAGGTAGGCACCCATTCCGTTCACATGCACATTGGACGCGGTAGCCGCCGTGAGCCCAGCATAGCCGGACGCCGGTGCGTCGCCCGGATGCTGGCCGTAGTCGCCGCCGTACACAGCACCGCCCGCCCAGGTGCGGCCGTCGACGTGCGAGGTGGAGTTGATGGTATTCAGCGCGACCACGTTCAGCTGATTGAGCGTTTGTGCAGCGGTGAGCGGATCAGCGGCAAGACCAGGTAAGGCGACAGCTGCGCCCAGCGCGAGCGTGAGCAGCCGTAGAGTGCGTAGTGACATGTATTTCCCCTGCAAGAAGTGTTTTATCCGGCACTGCCTTGCGGCAGCGGGGCCAATGCTCTCGCAGACACCCGTAGTTGTTTTATTTTTAATTGAATTGCGATTATTGCACGGAAATTACTTGCGGCAGATATATTTTTTCTATCGAATCGATGAGCAGCAATCGTCGGGAATATGTCTATACTTCAGCAATGATCGCCCGCCAAATCCTGTTCCTGTTCAGCGCCCTCGGCGCCATCAACGGCATCTTGCTGGCTGTCTATTTTTTCAGCAGGCGGCCGCGACGCATAGCGGATTGCATGCTGGGCGCGTTGCTGCTGGCGGTGGGTATCCGCACCGCCAAGTCCACCTTCCTGTTCTTCAACCCGGACATCGGGCTGGAATTCCGCCAGCTCGGGCTGTCGGCGTGTTTGCTGATTGGACCGCTCACCTGGCTTTACGTTCGCTACTATCTGGATGAGCTCAGCCAACGCCCAGCAGGACAGCAATGGCGCTGGCACCTGGGCCTGTCCTTCCTGATCATTGCTGCAGGCGTTGCGTTCCCCTACTCGGCCTACCGCCACGTCTGGGACTATTCGAGCTACGGCATCCATGCCTTCTGGCTGTGCTACCTGCTGGCGGCGGGTGCGGCGCTGTGGCAGGCCCGAGCTCACCTTTTCGGGCCAGGACGCCCCATGTCGGCCAGCACGTTGCTCCTGCTGAGCGTGTATTTCGGCAGCTGCCTCATCCTGCTGGCGTACGCGACCACGCCATTCACCTCTTATATCGTCGGCGCCCTGTCGCTTACCTTCTCGATTCACGTCACCGTTCTCGTCTTCCTGCTGCGGCGCGAACCGTCCGAGGCAAAGGAAAAATACCGCAACAACAAGCTGGCGCCAGAAGAAGCGCAAGCTGTGCTCACCACGCTCGAACAGCTCATGAGCTCGCGGAAGCTGCACCTGAACCCGAACCTGACCTTGGCCCAGCTCGCCAAACGGGCGGGGTGCACGCAAGCGGCCGTGTCGCAAGTCCTGAATGACAAGCTGGACAAAAGCTTCAACGCCTACGTCAACGAATACCGCATAGCCGAAGCCAAGAAGCTGCTGGCCGACGAGCCGCAGCTGAACCTGGAAACCGTAGCCGAGCGCTGCGGTTTCAACTCCAACTCCACCTTCTTCGCGGCCTTCAAAAAAGTCGCCGGCCAGACGCCTGCCAGCTTCCGCGCCGGTTTCGCGGCCTGAATCTCCTCCGGAATCACGATTCCGGAGCCTGAGGCTGCGCTCCAGCCGCCGTCCCCGATAGATCATTGAGCACCTGCGGTCTCGAACGGCCGCGGCTTCGATCAACGCATTTAGTCAGGGTGAACTTATGATTCAGTTTTTAGCGCGGGCGGTTTTCTGGACGTTGATGGCGGTCGCCGGTATGGCAAATGCCGCAGTCAAGGATGAGGATGCGGTCAGGGAAACCGTCGGCCTCTACCTGCACGGCACCAGCTTCAACGACCAGGCCGAGATCAGCCAGGCGTTTTATACCAATTCGCGCCTGTATCTGGACGGACAGGGCGACACGGTGCGCGAAATGAGCGGCCCGGAATACGCCGCGCTCTTTCCCGCGGAACGGAAAGCGCAGTTCAACGGCCGGGTGGGACGCCTCATCAGTGTGGACGTGACCGGTACTGTGGCCACCGCGAAAGCCGAAATCCTGATGCCAAAGCAGGGAGTGCGCTATGTGGACGTATTCCTGCTCAAAAAAGTCGCAGGGAACTGGAAAATTGTAAGCAAGTCAGCCTACCGCGAGGATGCGCCGAAACACGCGCGCAAGGTGCTGATGGTTGTCTCGAACGCTCACCAGTACCCCGGCACCAAGGTCAACACGGGTAACAACTTCCCCGAACTCGCCTATACCTACGACGTGTTCCGCAAGGCGGGCTACGCCGTGGACTTCGTGAGCCCGGATGGCGGCGCCGTGCCGCTGGAAATGATCAATACCTCCGATGAGATGATCAAGCGGCACCTCTACGACAGCGACTTCATGTGGGCGCTCGCCCACACGTTGCCGGTATCCGCCGTCAACGCCGGGGAATATGCAGGCATTCTGTTCGCCGGCGGCGGCGCGGCCATTGTCGGCGTTCCCGAACACAAAGCGGTGCAGGATCTCGCACTGCGCATCTACGAACAGCAAGGCGGCGTGCTCGCTGGCATCTGCCAGGGCACCGAAGGCTTAACGAATCTGAAGCTGAAGGACGGCAGCTTCCTTATCCAGGGCAAGACCCTCACTTCCTTCCCGGATGCGTTCCTGAACAAGGAATCGTCGATCTTCAAGGCCTACCCGTTCTCGGTGGAAGGCAGCATCAAGCGCCGCGGCGGCAAGTTCGTACACGGCGAGAACGGCAAAGGCCATGTCGAGGTCGACGGCCGGCTGATCACGGGCATGAACTGGGAGTCTTCCGTCGGCGTTGCGGCAGCAATGATCAAACTGCTCGAACAGTGAACCAGCCGTTTAACGCTTACCGTAAAGGTGATAGTCAGCGGTGTAGGCCACGCGCGTGGTCTCGCCGGCATTGACAGCCGAGCATCCGGCCGCCGGGGCCTTGCCGCCTGACGTATTCACGCGCTGGATGGAGCTGATGCCGCTGAAAGCGCCATCCGGACCTACCGATTTCGCGCCCAGCAGCAGCCAGGGAATCGCGGTCGCGTCGGGCGCATCCGCTTTCTGCAGCACCGTCGCCACGACCTTGCTGCCGTCCAGTGCCTCCCAGTGCGGGCCGGCGTAGTGCTTCCCGACGCGCTTGCCTTGCGCGTCGGCCAGTTCCGCTTCGGGACCGGTGAAAGCCCACTCAAACTTGCCCTGTGCATCTTTCGCCGCACGGCATTCATAAATCTGCACGCCCTTTGCGTGCACGCTCGCAACGAGCGCTTCCCCAGCAGGTGCCTGCAACGACGCCGGGACTGGTGTTTGAGCGAGGACGTTAGCGCCCATTCCGGCGCTGATGGCCAGGGCGAGGATCAAAGTTTTTTTCATATGCAATCAATCGAAAAGTGGATATTCGACCAGCCATGCTCCGTCTGTGCGGAAGTCATCGGCCGGGAGATTGCCAGGCAGCGGGAAGCGAATTGGATCGAGGAATGCAGTGTAGTGCGTTACGAAGCCGAAAACCCTGCCCGGAATCCGCCAAATTGTGCAGATCGTCGCTTTGAATGCTGAGGGGGAAATTAGTGGTGCGGCTGGCTGGGATCGAACCAGCGACCCTTGGCTTCGGAGGCCAATACTCTATCCACTGAGCTACAGCCGCACGGGGGTATGTCGGAAGAGACACGAAGGATACCGGGTTTCCCGGAAACCGTCCATGGAAAGTGTCTCTTTGCTAGCATATTGCATTCCCCGCAATGGGTTTTCCGTCTATAATCGCGGGTTGGCGAGGGTTTGCTTGCTATGGTGCAAAAACGCTAACGCCAGGACCACCCAGCTTCGGAAACTGTACTAAGGAAATCATGAGCGACGCACATAACGAACACGAATCCGCCATCAGAACCCCAAAGCAACTCGTTGCTGCTGTTGTGGGCTTCTTCGCCATCACTATTATCGGCATCGCGCTGCTGGTCATCTATGTGACCCAGAATAAACTGACCGGCGCCGGTTCGAATGCGCAGTCTGCTGAAGCTGTTGCCGCCCGCCTGAAGCCGGTGGCTGATGAAGGTTTCACCCTGAAAGACGCTAACGCACCGAAAGTGCTGCAGTCCGGTGAAGCGATTTACACCTCCACCTGCCAGGCTTGCCATGGTACCGGCGCTGCGGGTGCGCCGAAAGTCGGCGATAACGCTGGCTGGGGTGCGCGTCTGGCGCAGGGCTATGACACGGTTGTGAAGCACGCTATCGAAGGTATCCGTGCAATGCCGGCCAAGGGCGGCAATCCGGATCTGGATGATGTGGAAGTGGCGCGCGCTGTGGTTTATATGGCGAACAAGTCGGGCGGCAAGTTCAAGGAGCCTGAGGTGCCTGCGGCGCCGGCGGCTGCTCCTGCTGCTGAGGGTGCAGCACCTGCTCCTAAAGGTTAGTCTCCTTCAGGACTCATTGAAAAGGCCGCGGTTGCGGCCTTTTTCTTTTGCGGACTGGAGTTCGGTGGCGGACTAGGCTTTCGGGGACAGACCCTAATTAGCGGAGCTAATTAGGGTCTGTCCCCATCTGTCCCGGACTGCTCATGAGATGAAAAAGGCCGCGGAAGCGGCCTTTGTTTTCTTTACCAGATGATCACTCGGTCTTTTGGTTCGAGGTACATCTTGTCGCCGGGTTTGACGCCGAAGGCGTCGTAGAAGCCGGGCTGGTTGCGCATGGTGCCGTTGGCGCGATATTGGCCTGGGGAGTGCGGGTCGGTCTTGATCTGCTGGATCAGGGCCGGTTCACGCATCTTCATGCGCCATACCTGCGACCATCCCATGAAGAAGCGCTGGTCGCCGGTCAGGCCGTCGATCACTGGCGCTTTCTTGCCTTTCAGGGACAGCTTGTAAGCCTTGTAGGCTACTGCGAGGCCGGAGTTGTCACCGATGTTCTCGCCCAGCGTCAGCTCGCCGTTCACGTTATAGCCTGGCAGGGGGCTGAATGCGCTGTATTGCGATACCAGCTGGCCGGTCTTGACCTTGAAGTTCTTGTGGTCTGCTTCGCTCCACCAGTCACGCAGGTTGCCGTCGCCGTCGTACTGCGCGCCCTGGTCGTCGAAGCCGTGGCTGATTTCGTGGCCGATCACGCCGCCGATGGCGCCGTAGTTGACCGCGTCATCCGCTTTCGGATCGAAGAAAGGCGGCTGCAGGATCGATGCCGGGAACACGATCTCGTTCATCTCCGGGTTGTAGTAGGCGTTGACGGTTTGCGGCGTCATCAGCCATTCGTCGCGGTCGATCGGTTTGCCCAGCTTGTTGGTTTCGTAAGCGTAGCGGTATTCCGACGCGCGGCGCACATTGCCCAGCAGGTCATCACGCTTGATCGTCATCGAGGAGTAGTCCTTCCACTTCGTCGGATAGCCGATCTTGGTGGTGAACTTGGCCAGCTTGGCTTGCGCTTCCTTCTTCGTTGCAGGCGTCATCCACTCCAGGGTGTTGATGCTTTGCTTGAAGGCGGCCAGCAGGTTTTTCACCAGCACGTCCATGCGCGCCTTGTATTCAGGCGGGAAGTACTGCTGCACATAGACTTTGCCGATGCTCTCGCCCAATGCGGATTCGGTGGAGGCCACGGCGCGCTTCCAGCGTGGACGCTGTTCGGTCACGCCGCTCAGCACCTTGCCGTAGAAGTCGAAGTTCGCGTCCACGAACTGCTTGGACAGGTATGGCGCAGCGGAGCGCACCACCTGCCACTGGAAGTAGGCTTTCAGGGTGTCCAGCGGCGTATCGGCCAGCACCTTGTCCAGCGCCTGGAAGTAGGTCGGCTGGCTGACGATCACGTAGTCCACCTTGCCGGCGATGCCGGTGGCGGCCAGGTAGCCGTTCCAGTCGTAGCCAGGCATCATGGCCGGCAGCTTGCTGATCTCGTACTTGTTGTAGGCCTTGACCGGGTCGCGCAGTTCCACTTTGGACCACTGGATCTTGGCGATCTCGGTTTCGAAAGCGACGACGGCTTTGGCACTGGCGGCGGCATTCGCATCACCGGCCAGCGTCAGCAGGCGCGCAACGGCCACTTCATACTTGGCCAGTGCGTCGGCCAGCTTCGCGTCGTCCTTTTTCAGGTAGTAGTCGCGGTCAGGCAGACCGAGGCCGCTCTGGCTGAAGTCCACCACGTATTTGGTGGAATCCTTGTTGTCCTGGTGGATGCCGAAGTCGATGGGCGCGCTGACCGAAACGCGGTTCAGGTAGGCGATCAAAGCTGGCAGTTCCTTCTTGTCCTTCAGCGCAGCGATCTTGGCCAGGTCGGCCTGGATCGGCGTTGCGCCCAGCTGCTCCAGGCGCGCTTCGTCCATGAAGGCAGCGTAGTAGTCGCCGATGCGCTGCTTGTCGGCGTCGCCCTTGGCGTTGGTGGCGGCGTTCTCGATGATGGAACGCAGCTGCGGCTGGATGTCGTCATGCAGCTTGGCGAAGGAGCCCCAGCTCGCCTTGTCGGCCGGGATCTCGGTGGTGGACAGCCACTTGCCGTTGGTGTGAACGAAGAAGTCGTCCTGTGCGCGGACGGCAGGGTCGATGTATTCAACCGCGATGCCGGAGGTGGGCTTCGACGGCTTGGCAGCTTTATCGGCTGCACCGGCCGTACCGTAAACGGCGGCCAGTACGGCCATCGTCATTGCACTGAGCAGATGTCGTTTCAAAGGTGTTCCTCTCAAGGATATTGTTTTGACTGCTTTTAAATGCCGAATGCCCGGCCTGTGGCCGGGCAAACTACTCTAGCACATCGATTACCAGATGATGACGCGCTCTTCGGGCTTCAGATACAGCTTGTCGCCCTCTTTCACACCGAAAGCTTCGTAGAAGCCCGGCTGATTCACTACCGTGCCGTTGGCGCGGAACTGGCCCGGCGAATGCGAATCCGTTTTCAGCAGCTGCAGCTGCGCTTCGTCGCGCGCCTTGATGCGCCACACCTGGCCGAAGCCCATGTAGAAGCGCTGTTCGCCGCTCAGGTTGTCGATCACCGGCGCAGGCTGGCCATTGAGCGAGATCTTGTAGGCCTTGTAGGCGATGGCGAGGCCGGAGTTGTCCGCGATGTTTTCGCCCAGCGTGAGCTTGCCGTTCACGTAGTAGCCAGGCAGCGGGCTGTAGCCGTCGTACTGCTTCACCAGCGCGTCGGCCTTGGCCTTGAAGTTAGCGCGGTCGGCATCGGTCCACCAGTTGCGCAGGTTGCCGTCGCCGTCGGACTGGCTGCCCGAATCGTCGAAGCCGTGGCTGATTTCGTGCCCGATCACGGCGCCAATGGCGCCGTAGTTCACCGCATCATCGGCCTTCGCGTCGAAGAACGGCGGCTGCAGGATGGCAGCCGGGAACACGATCTCGTTCGCGGTCGGGCGGTAGTAGGCGTTGACGGTTTGCGGCGTCATGCCCCACTCGGTGCGGTCGATCGGTTTGCCCAGCTTGTTGATGCCGCGGTTGTAGTTGAAGCTGGAAGCGCGGCGCACATTACCCAGCAGGTCGCCGGCATTGAATTTCAGCGCCGTGTAGTCGCGCCATTTGTCCGGATAGCCGATCTTCGGCGTGAACTTCGCCAGCTTGGCCTGGGCTTCGCGCTTGGTCTCGGGGCTCATCCAGTCCAGGGTGTCGATGCTCTGCTTGTATGCCACGAGCAGGTTCTGCACCAGATGCTGCATGCGTTCCTTGCGGTCGGCCGGGAAGTGCTGCGCCACATACAGCTTGCCCAGGCCTTCGCCGATGGCGCCTTCCACCAATTGCACGCCGCGCTTCCAGCGCGCCGGCTGTTCTTTCAGGCCGCTGAGGGTCTGGTCGTAGAAGGCAAAGTGCGCGTCGGCATACGGCTTGGACAGGTAAGGCGAAGCGCTGCGCAGGGTTTGCCAGGTGAAGTAGGACTTCCACACCGCCAGGTCGGTATCCTGCACGATCTTGTCGAAGCCGGCCAGGTAGCTCGGTTGCATCACGATTACATAGTCGATCTTGGTGGCCACGCCCGCATCGGACAGCGCCTGCTTCCAGTTATAGCCCGGCGCAATCTCGCCCATCTTGTCGATCTGCGTTTTGTTGTAGCGCTTGACGGGGTCGCGGTTCTCCACGCGGGTCCACTGCACTTCGGCCAGGCGGGTTTCCAGCGCGACGATGGCTTTCGCTTCTGCTTCAGCATCCTTGCTGCCTGCCATGCCAAGGATTTTGGCGACGTGCTTCTCGTATTTGGCCAGCGCATCGGCCATCTTCGCATCGTCTTTTTTCAGGTAATAGTCACGGTCCGGCAGGCCAAGGCCGCTCTGGCTCATGTAGACCGCATAGCGCGTGGATTCGCGCGCATCCTGCGACACGCCGACCGAATATGGCACCGGCACGCCAATCTGGTTCAGGTGCGCGATCAGGCCTGGCAGGGCCTTCTTGTCCTTCAGTGCGCGGATGCGGCTTAGTTCACCGGCCAGCGGCTTGATGCCCTGCTGCTCCAGCTTCGCTTCGTCCATGAAGCTCGCGTACAGCGCGGCAATCTTCTGCTCTTCGCCTTTCAGGTCCTTGCGCTTCTGCAGGTCTTCGATGATGGTGCGCAGCTGGGTCAGCGCGTCGTCGCGCAGCTGGTTGAAAGAGCCCCAGCGCGACTGGTCGCCCGGAATCTCCGTGGTGTCCAGCCATTTGCCGTTCACGTGGCGGAAGAAATCGTCCTGCGCGCGCACTTGCGAATCGATGTACTTGGTGTCTACACCGGACATGACAGCCGAGGTATCGGCCGCCTGTGCAAATGCCGCGATCAGGCTGAGAGTGAGCAGCGAATATTTCATGCCTTCGTATCCCGTTATAAGTTTTGGTTACAGGCGCAGGCTCGGTTGAATGGGCGCGCGCCGCCAGCCCGTTAGCGTATACGAGCCGGCGCCATAATGCATCTTCGGAAATGTTTCTGTTGGCAGAATGCAGCACTCAGTTTCGGGAACCCATGCCCGGCATGCCTCCAGCGCCACCAGGCCCGCCTGCGCCGCCCCGATGACCGCCGCGTCCCTCGCCACGGCCCTCGCCTTCGCTGCGATGCGGTGCAGCAGGGCGTGCCGGGCCTTCAATACGCGACAGCTGCTCGCCGAGGAACACGGCAACGGTGTGGCGCTGGCCTTCGTCCAGCGCGTCGTTCACGGTCAGCCACAGCTCGCGCAGCTGCTTCTCTTCCGCGCTGGTGGCTGCCTGTTCCGCATCGAGCGCGCCGGTAAGCTCGCGCAGCTCCACATCTTTTGCTTCCAGCGCCTGCTTGCTGGCCGCCTGCAGGCGTTCGCGGCGCGACTGGCGCTCCCTCAGCAGTGTGCGCGTGCGGCTCTCGGTCTGCGTCCACAGCGTTGCCTGATTGGCATTCAGCTTGAGGGACTCCTTCAATGCGGGCGCCATCAGCAGCAGGTCCTCCGCGCGCATCTCCATCACAGGCGTGGCATGGGCAGGCACGGCAAAGGCCAGCGCCAGGGCAGCGGCGGTGGCGGATTTCTTCAGGTAAGCGAGGGGCATACGGGCTCCGGACAAAAAAAAGCCAGCGCGGGCGCGCTGGCGAAAACCACTTCAGGGTAGAGAGAAATACAAACCCAGTGTAGGACGCGCCTGTCCCCCCTTCCCTCTTTCTTACAAATACTTACTCTCGTAAACGGGCGCATACATAGAGTGAAAAAAGGAAATATTGCAGGGCTGTTCAGCTGCTGTTGGTAAAGCTGAGTTTAATTACGTAAAGCCCACGGCGCTTGCCGCGAATCAGGTTTATACTGAAATCGCGGCTGTTGTGTAACCGCCGTACACAGGGAAGGTGACTCATGGGCAAGAAACTCAAAAATACCGGGCTGGTGAGCCTGGGAGTTGTGGCGGGGATTGCAGTGTCCCTGCAGTTCTCTGCCATGGCGCAGCGTCCGGTCGAACCTGGCCTGCCACTCGAAGAATTGCGCCAGCTGGCGGACGTGTATGGGCTGATCAAATCCGACTACGTGGAGCGGGTTGAAGACCGCAAGCTGCTGACCGAAGCCATCTCCGGCATGGTGGCTTCGCTCGATCCGCATTCGGCCTACCTCGACAAGCAGGCCTACGCCGAACTGCGCGAGGGCTCCCAAGGCAAGTTCGTTGGCCTGGGCGTGGAAATCGCGCAGGGCGAGGAAGGCTATATCAAGATTGTGGCTCCGATCGAGGACACACCCGCGTGGCGTGCCGGCATCAAGCCGGGCGACATGATTACGCGGCTGGATGCCACTTCCCTCAAGGGTCTCACACTGGACGAATCCATCAAGCGCATGCGCGGTGAACCAAACAGCAAGGTCACGCTCACCGTGCAGCGCAAAGACGCGCCGCAGCCGCTGGTGTTCACGCTGGTGCGCGAAGAAATCCACCAGAAGAGCGTTAAGGCGCGCATGGTGGAACCGGGTTATGCCTGGCTGCGCGTATCGCAGTTCCAGGAGCCTACCGTGGACGACCTGGCGGCCCGCATCCAGGATCTTTACAAGCAGGATCCGAACCTGAAAGGCCTGGTGCTGGACCTGCGTAACGATCCGGGCGGCGTGCTGCAAGGCGCCATCGGCGTGGCCGCAGCCTTCCTGCCGAAAGACGCGCCCATCGTATCGACCAACGGCCAGCTGCCGGACTCGAAACAGATCTACTACGGCCGCGCCGAGTACTACTCGCTGCGCGGCGACACCGACGTGCTGGCGCGCCTGCCGGAGGCGGTGAAACGCGTGCCGCTGGCGGTGCTGGTGAACACGGGCTCTGCTTCGGCCTCCGAGATTGTGGCGGGGGCGCTGCAGGACTATCGCCGCGCCACCATCATTGGCAGCCAGACCTTCGGCAAGGGCTCGGTGCAGACCATCCGCCAGCTCACCGCCGATACGGCCCTGAAGCTGACCACTGCGCGCTACTACACGCCGCATGGCCGCTCCATCCAGGCCAAGGGCATCACGCCGGACCTGCTGGTGGACGAAACGCCGGATGGCGATGGCGTGAACGCCCTGCGCATGCGCGAAGCGGACCTGGAGAAGCACCTGGCGAACGACCGCGAAGCGGAAGGCGCGAAGTCCAAGCGCGACGAGCTGGAAGAAAAAATCCGCATTCTGTCGATGGAAAAAAACCGCAAGCCGCTGGAATACGGCAGCGCGGACGACTTCCAGTTGACGCAGGCGCTGAACCACCTGAAAGGCCAGCCGGTGCAGCTGTCCAAGGGCGAATCGAAATTCGCTGCGGCGGCAGTGCCAAAATAGAGGATTTCCCCTACTCCTGACGGCGCCTCCGGGCGCCGTTTTACATGGCGGGATGCGGTAGAATCAGCCCACAATTCAAGCCACATTAGCAAAGACGAAAGCTTAAACATGAAACAAGCCGTTATCAGCGGTACTGGTCTCTTTACCCCGCCGAACTCCATCTCGAACGACGAGCTGGTGGCCTGCTTCAATACCTACGTGGAGCAGTTCAACGCCGACAATGCGGAAGCCATCGCGGCCGGCACGGTGACGGCGCTAGAACCTTCCAGCTCCGCCTTCATCGAAAAAGCTTCCGGCATCAAGTCGCGCTATGTGATGGAAAAGGCAGGCATCCTGGACCCGAAGCGCATGGTGCCGGACATTGCCGAGCGTTCGGACGAAGAGCTGTCGCTGCAGGCGGAAATCTGCGTAAAAGCTGCGCAGCAGGCGCTGGACCGCGCAGGCCGCACCCCGGCAGATATCGATATGGTGCTGGTGGCCTGCTCCAATATGCAGCGCCCTTACCCGGCCATGGCGGTGGAAGTGCAGCAGGCGCTGGGCATCGACGGCTACGGCTTCGACATGAATGTAGCCTGCTCCTCGGCCACCTTCGGCATCCAGACCGCTGTGGCGGCAGTGCAGAGCGGCCAGGCGCGCGCGGTGCTGATCCTGAATCCGGAAATCACCAGCGGCCACCTGAACTGGCGCGACCGCGACAGCCACTTCATCTTCGGCGATGCCTGCACGGCCATCGTGGTGGAGCTGGCGGAAAACGCCGTATCGCAGCACCAGTTCCTGGTGCTCGATACGAAGCTGAAGACCAGCTTCTCCAACAATATCCGCAACAACTTCGGCTTCATGAACCGTTTCGACGAAGACGGCATCGGCCAGCCGGACAAGCTGTTCCGCCAGCAGGGCCGCAAGGTGTTCAAGGACGTGTGCCCGATGGCGGCCGAGATGATCAAGAATTCCATCGCCAGCGCAGGGCTCGAAGTGCCGCAGGTCAGCCGCTACTGGCTGCACCAGGCTAACCTGAACATGAACCAGCTGATCGCGCGCATGATCCTGGGCCGCGATGCCGAGCCGGCGGAAGCGCCGGTGATCCTGGACAGCTATGCCAACACCTCGTCCGCAGGCTCGGTGATCGCCTTCCACAAATACCAGGACGACCTGCCAAAGGGCGCCTACGGCGTGATCTGCTCCTTCGGCGCGGGCTACTCCATCGGCAGCGTGGTAGTACAAAAACGCTGACCGGGCCGCAGGGGCGTTATACTCGTTGATGGGCGTCCGGCCGGGCGTTCCCCAACGCAGCCATAAGGAGCCCCCCGCGCATGCCCCATGACGTCAGCCTGATCACCACCATTGCCGCAGCCCTTGGCTTCGGCCTCGTCTTCGGCTTCATCGCCACCCGCGTCAAACTGCCCGCACTGGTAGGCTATCTCGCGGCCGGCATCCTGCTCGGCCCTGCCACACCCGGCTTTGTTGCGGATGCCGCACTGGCAGGACAGCTGGCGGAGATCGGCGTGATGCTGATGATGTTCGGCGTGGGCCTGCACTTCTCGCTCGACGATTTATGGGAAGTGCGCAAGATCGCGCTGCCGGGTGCCGTGCTGCAGATTGCAGCGGCGACGGCGATGGGCATGGGCCTCGCGCACTGGTGGGGCTGGAGCATCGGCGGCGGCCTCGTATTCGGCCTCGCGCTTTCGGTGGCCAGCACCGTGGTGCTGCTGCGGGCGCTGGAAGAACGCGGCATCCTCGATTCCTTCAACGGCCGCATTGCGGTCGGCTGGCTGGTGGTGGAAGATCTCGTCACCGTCATCGTGCTGGTGCTGCTGCCGCCGCTGGCGGGGTCGCTGGGCGGCGAACCGGTTGCCGGCGCCGAAGACGCATCGCTGCTCAAAACGCTGGCGCTCACACTGGGCCAGGTCTCCCTCTTCGTCGGCTTCATGATGCTGGTGGGGCGCAAGCTGTTCCCATGGATTCTTTGGCAGGTAGCGCGCACCGGTTCGCGCGAGCTGTTTACGCTGTGCGTGATTGCGGCGGCGGTGGGCATTGCCTATGCAGCCACCAAACTGTTCGGCATCTCCTTCGCGCTGGGCGCCTTCTTCGCCGGCATGGTGCTGCGCGAATCGGAACTGAGCCACCGCGCGGCGCAGGAATCGCTGCCGCTGCGCGACGCATTCGCGGTGCTGTTCTTCGTATCGGTGGGCATGCTGTTCGAGCCGTCGATTGTGCTGGAGCAGCCGCTGCGGCTGCTCGCCGTGGTTGCGATCATCGTATTCGGTAAATCGCTGGCGGCGTTTTTGCTGGTGGTGCTGCTGCGCTATCCGGCCAAGAGCGCGCTGATGGTATCGGCCAGCCTGGCGCAGATCGGCGAGTTCTCCTTCATCCTTGCGGCGCTGGGTATTTCACTGAAGCTGATGCCGCATGAAGGCCAGAGCCTGATTCTGGCCGGCGCCATCATCTCGATTGCGCTGAACCCGGTGGTGTTCGCGATGACGAAACCGCTGGAGCGCTGGTTCAGCAAGAACAAAATCCTGGCCGCGAAATTCGAGCGCAGCGCGGACCCGCTGGCCGCGCTGCCGATGAGCACCGAGCACCACAAGCTTTCCGACCAGGTGGTGCTGGTCGGCTATGGCCGGGTGGGACGCCAGATCGCAAAGCAGTTGACGGAGCAAGGCATTCACTACGTGGTAGCGGAACAGAACCGCGACATCGTCGACCAGCTGCGGCGCGAAGGCACGGCGGCGGTGGTGGGCAATGCTGCGGAACCGGCGGTGCTGATCCAGGCGCACATTGCGCGCGCCCGCATGCTGGTGATTGCAACACCGGACACCTTCCACGTACGCGCCATGATCGAAACGGCGCGCGCGCTGAACCCCGAAATCAAAACGGTAGTCCGCACCCACAACGAAGAAGAAGCCAGCCTGCTGCGCAGCGAACGCGCCGGCAAAATCTTCATCGGCGAAGAAGAACTCGCCAACGGCATGGCCGCCCACATCGTCGCCAACTTCCACACCCCCAGCTCCCACAGCTGAGCACTGACACCTTGGGGTCAGGCACCGCGTGTCACATGACAGTGGGTGCCTGACCCCATGGTGTCACAGGGAGGCGGCCAGCGTGGCGCCTTCTTTGATGGCGCGCTTGGCGTCGAGCTCGGAGGCCAGGGCGGCGCCGCCGATTTTGTGGTACTTCGCGGCACTGGTTTCGCCTTCGGCGGGCATCAGCTCGGCCAGGCTGTCCTGGCCGGCGCAGATGATCACGTTGTCTACCGCCAGCAGGCGCTCTTCGCCGTCCACCACAATGTGCAGGCCCTGGTCGTCGATGCGCTTGTACTGCACGCCCGCCATCATGACGACGCCGTTGCGCGCCAACACGGCACGATGCACCCAGCCTGTTGTCTTGCCCAAGCCCGCACCCGGCTTGCTGGCCTTGCGCTGCAGGAGATAGATCTGGCGCACCGGCTCGGACGGCACCGGCGGCACCAGGCCGCCGCCAGTCTTCGCATGCAGGTCTACGCCCCATTCCGCCGTCCAGTGGTCGATCGACAGCGGCAGCGCCAGCGAAGGGTCGTGCAGCAGGTATTCGGCCACGTCGAAGCCGATACCTCCTGCGCCGATGATGGCCACGCGCTTGCCCACCGGCTTCTTGTGCTGCAATACGTCGAGGTAGCTCAGCACCTTCGAGTGGTCCACGCCCTCAATGACCGGCTTGCGCACACGGATGCCGGTCGCCACGATCACATGATCGTAGCTGCCCGCGTTCAGCTCTTCGCGCGTGATGCGCTTGTTCAGCTGCTGCTTCACGCCAGTGAGTTCAAGCTGGCGGCCAAAGTAGCGGATGGTTTCCGCGAATTCTTCCTTGCCGGGGATCTGCATCGCAATGCGGAACTGCCCGCCCACGCTGCCGCTGGAGTCGAACAGCGTGACGTCGTGGCCGCGCTGCGCTGCCACCGTGGCTGCGGATAGCCCGGCGGGGCCGGCGCCGACAACCGCAACGCGCAGCTTCGCCGCTGTCGGCGTGTAGACCAGTTCCGTTTCATGGCAGGCGCGCGGATTCACCAGGCAGCTGGCGCGCTTGTTGGCAAAGGTGTGGTCCAGGCAGGCCTGGTTGCAGCCGATGCAGGTGTTGATTTCGTCCGTGCGTCCTTGCGCTGCCTTTTGTACAAAAGCGGCATCGGCAAGGAAGGGCCGCGCCATCGAAACCATGTCGGCATCGCCCCGGCGCAGGATTTCTTCCGCCTCGCCCGGCATATTGATGCGGTTCGATGCCACCACCGGAATCGTCACTTCGCGGCGCAGGCGCCCCGCCACTTCGGCGAAGGTGGCGCGCGGCACTGAGGTGACGATAGTCGGCACGCGCGCTTCATGCCAGCCGATGCCGGTGTTCAGGATCGTGGCGCCGGCCTGCTGCAGGGCCTTGGCCACGGCCACCACTTCGTCCCAGGTATTGCCGCCTTCAACGAGGTCCAGCAGGGAGTGGCGGTACATGATGATGAATTCCGGCCCCACCGCCGCGCGGATGCGCGACACAATCTCTACCGGCAGCCGCATTCGATTCTCGATACTGCCGCCCCAGCGGTCCGTGCGCAGGTTGGTGCGGGCGCACAGGAACTGGTTCAGCAGGTAGCCTTCGCTGCCCATCACTTCCACGCCGTCGTAGCCCGCCTTCTTCGCCAATTTGGCGCAACGCACGTAAGCGCGGATGGTGGACTGGATGCCGCCCTCCGTCAGCGCACGCGGCTTGAAGGGCGAGATGGGCGATTTGCGTTCGGACGCCGACACCACCAGCGGCTGGTAGCCATAGCGTCCCGCATGAAGGATCTGCATGAGGATCTTGCCGCCTTCCTCGTGCACGGCTTGCGTTACCTTGCGGTGGTTGAATACATCCCCAATAAAATTCATGGTGCCGCCGAAGGGCAGCAGCCAGCCTTGCCGGTTGGGCGAGATGCCGCCCGTGACGATGAGACCTACCCCGCCGCGCGCCCGTTCGCGGTAAAAGGCGGCCAGCTTGCCGTAGTTGTAGAAGCGATCCTCTAATCCGGTATGCATCGATCCCATGATGACGCGGTTGCGCAGGGTGGTGAAGCCAAGATCAAGCGGGGCAAGGAGGTGTGGGTAGGTAGTCATATTCTTGTAATGGTTTCCGCAGTGTGCGTTGACTAACGGTGATCGCGTATTGCGCTTGTATTCTGCCACCAGTTACCTTACGCTGGAAGAATGAAGCGATTTCTGCTGTATTTGCTGCTCGGTCTTGTTGCGCCGGTGTCTGTGCTTGCGCAGGGACAGCGCGTCGACGCGCCAAAGCTGCAAGTGGAAGTCAAGCGCGAGTCGCAGGACTCGCTGACGCTCTATATCGTGGATGCCAGCGGCGTCGTTCAGGCGCCCCTGCCAACCGTCTGGCGCACCCTCACCGGCTACGACCGGATGGAGGAGTTCGTGCCCGACCTGATCTCCTGCCGCGTGCTGTCCCGCAATGGCAATGAAGTCATCATCGAGCAGTTCGGCAATGCACGCCTGCTCTTCGTGTCGAAGTCCATTCACCTAATCGTGCGTGCCACGGAACAGCCCATGTCCTCCATCGATATCTCGCTGATATCTGGGGACATGAAGCACTATGAGTCGCGCTGGGAGCTGATTCCGATGCCGGAAACGGGCGGCACCCGCATTGTCTACAGCGGCAAGATGGCGCCCAACTTCTATGTGCCCGGCCTGCTGGGGACCAACATCATCCGCAGCGATATTGAACGCATGATGAATGCGGTGCTGGCGCGCATCGACAAACCTGCCGCTGCCGCCAACCGCCAGGCCATCAACTGATTACGAGGGGCGGTAGTCGCGCCCGCGCAGTTCCGCGAAGTTTTCCAGACTGCCGATGCGGATCACCACAGGGTTCATGGAAGCGGAACTCTGCATGGAACGCCACGCGAACTGCCATTCCTTCTCCATCGCATCGGCCGAACCTTTGGTAAAGGCTGCACCCAGTGCGGCGCGCGCGCCATATTCAACCGCACCGTCAATACCGGCCCAGTTGGGCAGCGTGCGCTGCACGGCGCGGTGAATGCGCTCGCCGAATTCCTCGGTGTTGTGGATGACGAGGCAGGAGTCTGCGCCGAAATGATCGAACAGCTCAGTATCCCAGGCACGCGAGAAGCTCAGCGTGAGGAAGGCGCTGGCGGGACGCAGCACGAACTGGCCCTGGCTCAATGCCAGTTCAAGTTCGCTGCGCGGGCCGTAGCGGTGCAGGGTTGGGGGACGTTTGTAGTCGTGCATGATGCTTAATTTTCCGGGCGGGGCTGGCGCACGTGGCGGTGGCTGCGCATCCAGGCGGAGGCAATGAAGATCTCGCGCAGCAGGAAGCAGAAGCTGCCGATCAGGGCGAAAACGCCCGCCACGAACAGGCCAGCAATGTATTTGTCGAGAGTGACGTTAGTGGTGTCACCAATGAAGAGCAGCGCAATCACCAGGCAGATGAACAGGCCCGTGGCCGTGGACAGGGTGATCGAGTAGTTGATCAGGTGCGAGCGGCGGTACAACACATCCAGCTCGTTCAGGTAGTTGTCGCTGTAGGCGACGTCTAGGCGGTCTTCCAGCGTGCGCGAACGGTCGATGATGCGCGCGAGCCGGTTGATCAGCACCATCAGGTTGGTGCAAACGCCAGTCAGCAGGAAGACTGGCGCAATCGCCAGTTGAATAATGTGGCCGATATCGCCAAGCTGAATGTTCATCAATTTGTTTATATAATTTTTTACCCCAGGCCATCAGTGTAGCAGGCCCGCCGCGCCTTACTCGAAACGGTTGAGGCGTTTGAACTGCTCCGTTGCGTTGACCAGGGCGCGGCTGATGCCCACTTCCATGGCGCCATGGCCGGCGTCCGGAATCATCTTGATGACGGAACCGGTCCAGCGCTTGTGCAGGCGCCATGCGGTGAACGGTGGGCAGATCACGTCATAGCGGCCCTGCACGATCACGCAAGGCAGGTGGGCGATGCGGTCGAGGTCACGCAGCAGCTGATCGTCTTCGAAGAAGCCAAGGTTGGCCATGTAGTGCGCTTCCAGGCGGCCGACGCCGAGGTCCAGCGTGTCCGAGGGCAGCTCTTCCGGCTGCGGCAGCAGGAAGACGCGGCGGCCTTCGAAACGGCTCCACGCGCGCACGGCAGGCCAATGCACGGCAGGGTCGTCGTCCATGATGCGCTTGTAGTAGGCCTGCAGCAGGTCATTGCGCTCTTCCGGTGGGATCGGCGCCGCGAACTCTTCGTGAATCTCGGGGTGGAACCATTGGGCGCCATCCATGAACCAGTCGATTTCCAGCGCCGTACAGAGGAAGATCCCGCGCAGCACGAAGCCAAGGCAGCGCTCGGGATGCGCTTCGCCGTAGGCCAGCGCCAGCGTGGAGCCCCAGGAGCCGCCGAAGACCAGCCATTTCTCGATGCCGAAGTGCTCGCGCAGGCGTTCGATGTCCTGGATCAGCAGCTGGGTGGTGTTGTTGCGCGTATCGCCCAGCGGGGTCGATTTGCCCGCGCCGCGCTGATCGAACAGGATCACGCGGTAGTGCTGCGGATCGAAGAAGCGGCGGTGCTGCGGCGAGAGGCCGGCGCCCGGGCCGCCATGCAGGAAGATGACAGGCTGGCCTTCCGGATTACCCACTTCTTCCCAGTAGATGGTGTGCACATCGTCCACCGGCATCATGCCGTGGCGCAGCGGGGTAATGGGCGGGAACATGTGGTTCAGCGGTTCTGGCATGGCAGTCCTCTCGGCGTGAAGCCCAGATTGTAACGGTTTCAGAAGAAGGTATTGACGGCGCCGGTAACGCGGTAGCTGTCGTCCACCACCAGCATCAGCGGCCATTTGTCGAACGTGGTGCAGGGATGCGAGATGCCGCAGCCCACCAGGTCACCCACATTGATGTCAAAGCCTTCGGGCAGGCGCAGGTAGGCATGCTGGTCGTTCATCTTGAAGATTTCAGCTTGCTTTGGAATCGCCTCAGGCGCGGCGGCGCCTTCGCGCTGGACCAGCAGCGGGTGCGGCAGGCCGAGGTCGTGCGAGGCGTCGCGCTTGCCCATCGAGAGGATGGCAAGGTTCGGCTCAGGGCGCGACAGCACAACGCTCCACACTTCCAGCGCAGGCTGCAGGCTGCCGGACGGCGCTTCCGGCTCGCGCTGGCTCAGTTCCTGCGTGTGTTCGTAGTAGTGGCCATGGTCGTTGGTGAGGTAGCAGCCGCTGCGCAGGATCGGCAGTACAGGGCGCGACATGCCGGCGATACCGCCAAAGCCGCGCGCCACGAGGTCGAAGTGCGAGGAACCGCCCGCCGAGATGATGATCTGGCTGCCGCCGAACAGGCCTTCGCCGTCGATCTGGCGCAGCAGCTCCGTCATCTGGCCGATAAAGCCGTTCACCAGCGTCACACTGCCTGCACGGTCGTCGCTGGTCAGCACGCCTTCATAGCCTTCGATGCCTGCCAGCTGCAGGCCCGGCGCGGCGGCGATGGCGCGCGCCACGTTCAGTACTTCGTCGCGTGTGCGGCAGCCGGTGCGCTTGCCGGATGCGCCCTGCTCCACCAGCAGCGGCAGCTCTCGCTGCAGGCCGCTGGCCTGCACAGCGCGCGACAGGCGCTGTACGCCTTCCACCGAATCCGCCAGCGCGAAGAATTCGAACTGCGGCTTGTCCTTCATGAGCTGGAGCACGGCGCGGATATCCGCCGGGCCGGTCAGCTCGTTCGCCAGCAGCACCCGCTGCACGCCGTAGCGCGCGGCGATCTGCACCTGAGGAATCGTCGCGAGCGTAATGCCCCAGGCGCCATTGGCCAGCTGCGCGCCGAACAGCTGCGGGCTCATGGTGGTTTTGCCATGCGGCGAAAGGGCTACTTTGAAGTGCTCACAGAAGCGGCGCATCCATTCCAGGTTATGTTCGAGCGCAGACTGGCGCAGCAGCGCAACCGGATAGCTGGTATCGCCGCGCAGCACATTCCAGCCTTGCCGGCCAATAGCGCCCTGCTGCAGCAGCGCCGCAATGGGCAACCCTTTCACGCCAGGCAGCAAGGTCTGGTCATCGAGACTGGCGAGCGACAGGCCGCCGTTTGGCAAAACGTTCATGCGTGTTCCTTGGTGTGCGCCTTGAGCGCATGGCCCATGGCGTCGAGATTGGCGCTGCGTAGCAGGCCGTAGTTATAGAAAGCGAAATCGCGAATGCCCTGCGCGGCCAGCCCGGCCAGCGCCTGCGGCAATTGTGCGCCATCGCCCAGGTCGGGCGGACCGGGACGCAGGATGGCGCGCACGCGGCTTGCGGCATCGCTGCCGCCCACGCGGCGCAGGGTATCGAAAGCGTCTGCCAGCACACGCGCCGCATCCGGCTCGTAGAACGGGACTTCGATGAAGTCTGCCACGCGGGCCAGGGCAGCGAGATCGCTGCCTTCGATCCAGCTTTGCGCGGTCGGCCGCTGCGTGGTCGGAATCACGGACAGTGCCACCTCCCGCGGCAAAGCGGTGCGGATAGCGGCTATCAACTCCGTTACGCGCGACTGGCGCATGCGTACGTAGGCCGTCAGTTCGGCGTCTTCCAGCAAGTCGGCCGCCAGCCAGGCTTCGGCCTGCGTGCCTTGCGCGTCAACCGGCGCATGCAGATAATCGCGCACGCGGCCGGCAATCCGCGCTTGCAGGCCCGCACCGTCGATGCCCGCATCGCGTGCACGCGCCTTGCAGGCTTCGCAGAAGCATAAGCCCAGCATCGTATCGAGCCACACATTGCTGCGCAGCTGGGCGAATTCATGGTGGTAGCCATGCGCGTAGGGCAGCCAGCCCGGCGTTTCGAGCACCAGCGACTGCACGCCCTGCGCGCCCGCATCCAGCGCCAGCGTGAGCGCATACTCGAATACTTCGGAGTGCGAGGGACAGAGCGAATAGATGTAGCCGTCGCCGAAGGCATTGCGCACGGCGAATTCAGGGTGCCGGCTGCCAAGTCGGGTGTTATGCAGCAGTACCGTCCACGCATGCACGGCCAGCCTGCTATCGCGCGCCAGCTCGGCGAATACGCGGCGCAAGGCAGGATCGGAATGCGGCACGGGTTTGAGCGCGCCATATGCGCGCGCGGGCTCGAAGTAAATGACGCCGTCTTCCGGGAATACCACGCGCGCCGCCTGCGGGCGCAGGAATTTTCCCGCGTGGTAGGCAGCAGCGAGTGTAACGCCATTCAAGCCACGCGCCAGCGCTTCATCGACAAACACTCCCACGCCGCGCTCGGCGACGTCCCAAGGATAGGCATAAATGGAGCGGTAAGGCATGCTTTGACAGCTTTTTGTCGTTGGAATGGGCACGACTATAAACGAAAAAGCCCGCGCCCCATATGGGACGCGGGCTTAGCCTGTTGCGGGAAACGCTATCAGGACATGTGCTGACCGCCGTTGATAGCGATGTTGGCGCCGGTGACGAAAGCTGCTTCGTCCGACGACAGGTAGGCCACCAGGCCCGCCACTTCATCCGGCTTGCCGAGACGGCCCATCGGAATCTGCGGCAGGATTTTCGAATCCAGCACTTCCTGCGGGATCTCGGTCACCATCTTGGTGCCGATATAACCCGGCGAGATGGTGTTCACGGTCACGCCCTTGCGCGCCACTTCCAGTGCCAGCGCCTTGGTGAAACCATGCACGCCTGCTTTCGCAGCCGAGTAGTTGGTCTGGCCGAAGGCGCCCTTCTGGCCGTTCACCGACGAGATATTGATGATGCGGCCCCAGCCCCGCTCCACCATGCCATCCGCTACCGGCTTGGTCATGTTGAACACGGAATCCAGGTTGGTGCGCATCACTGCGTCCCAATTCACCTTGTCCATCTTCTTGAAAGTCATGTCGCGGGTAATGCCGGCGTTATTCACCAGCACGTCCACCGGACCGATCTCCGACGCAATCTTCGCCACGCAGGCCTGTGCGGAGTCAAAGTCCGACACATCGCATGGATAGGCGCGGAAGTTGTAACCCTGCGCCTTCATTTGCGCCAGCCATGATTCTGCCTTGGTATTCGATGGGGAGTACGTGGTAACTACATCGTAGCCCAGGGCATGCATCTTGATGCAGATCGCCTCGCCCAGACCACCCATACCGCCTGTTACTAGTGCTACTCGTGCCATTTGTCTTCCCCTTATTATTGGTGCGTTCTACCGAAACAACTGAAAGCTTTTACTCCCTTTCTACTGCCAGTGCCACGCCCATGCCGCCGCCGATACACAGCGAGGCCAGGCCTTTCTTCGCGTCGCGGCGCGCCATCTCGTGCAGCAGGGTCACCAGGATACGTGCGCCGGAAGCGCCGATCGGGTGGCCGATAGCGATGGCGCCACCGTTTACGTTGATCTTGCTGGTATCCCAGCCCATTTCGCGGTTCACGGCGCAAGCCTGCGCTGCAAACGCTTCATTGATTTCCATGAGGTCCAGCTGCTCAGGCGTCCAGCCGGCCTTCTTCAGGCACAGGCGGCTCGCCGACACAGGCCCCATGCCCATGATGGCCGGATCGAGGCCCGAGGAAGCGTAGGCCGCAATGCGCGCCATCGGCTTCAGGCCGAGCTGCTTGGCCATCGAGGCCGACATCATCATCACAGCTGCTGCGCCGTCATTGATGCCGGAGGCATTACCAGCCGTAACGCTGCCCTCTTTCGAGAACGCAGGACGCAGGCCAGCCAGCGCATCCAGCGTGGAACCGGCCTTGATGTATTCGTCGCTGTCGAACACGATGTTGCCTTTTTTCTGCACGATTTCGAAGGGCAGGATCTCGTCCTTGAACTTGCCGGCCTTCTGCGCCGCTTCGGCTTTCTGCTGCGAGGCCAGGGCGAATTCGTCCTGCTGGCTGCGCGACACGTCGTACTGCTTGGCCACGTTTTCGGCGGTGATGCCCATGTGGTACTGGTTATATACGTCCCACAGGCCGTCCACGATCATCGTGTCCGTCATCTTGATATCGCCCATGCGGAAGCCGTCGCGTGAGCCGTTCAGCACATGCGGTGCGGCGCTCATGTTTTCCTGTCCGCCGGCGATGATGATGTTGGCGTCGCCGCACTTGATGGCCTGCGCCGCCAGGTGGGTGGCCTTCAGGCCGCTGCCGCATACCTTGTTGATGGTATAAGCCGGAATGGCATTCGGCAGGCCGGCCTTGATGACGGCCTGGCGTGCCGGATTCTGGCCGACGCCTGCGGTCAGCACCTGGCCCAGAATGGCTTCATTGATCAGGTTTGGATCGATGCCGGTTTGCGCGATCAGACCTTTGATCACGTGCGCGCCCAGTTCGGACGCTGGAATTTTGGCCAGGCTGCCGCCAAATTTGCCGACCGCGGTGCGGGCCGCGGCAACGATAACTACATCATCCATGTAACTCTCCGGTGGTTAAAGCAAATGCGTCAAATGCGGTTCCGATCCATTCTAACGAAGTAAGCAGCCCGGAGCCAGCGCCGGTTCTACTGCGCTGGCGCAAGGTTTTCCATAGTAAGGAGCTCAGGCGCAATAGTATTTGAGCTGGATCAAGCCTGTCGCTATTTTGCAGAAATGGTAACTGCTTGTCACGACAATAACTTGATACCGTCCAGTGATGCCGCGCACTGCTCGCGTATCACTTTGACGAAGTCCGCCACATAGGCTTTCTGGCGCAGGGCCTCGGGCACGGAAACGAAGAGATCGCTCCACAGGCCCTGTTCCCCGATGGGGCGTGCGATCACATAGTCGTAATCGACGTAGTTCTTGATGGCCCAGTTGGGCAGCGCGGCAACGCCGCGGCGGCTGGCCACCAGCTGCAGGATGGCCACGGTGAGCTCGGCCGTGCGGCGCTGGAACTGCACGCCCGCCGGCCGCAGCAGTTCGCGGATCAGGTCGATACGCTCTTCCGGGACCGGGTAGGTGATCAGGGTTTCGCCCTCAAAGTCGGACGCGCTGAGGCGGCGCTGGGCCTGCAGCCGGTGCTTCTGCGCCATCACCGTCAGTATCTCGAAGCGGAACAGCGGGAAGGTGGCATAACCGGCGCGGTAGTCGGAGCCGATCACCAGGTCGGCGGCGCCGCTGCGCAGCAGTTCCAGCGGTTCGCTGTGGAAGCCCGAAACCAGATCGATTTCCACGTCCGGCCAGCGTTTACGGAATTCATCCATCACCGGCATCAGCCAGTCGAAACAGGTATGGCATTCAAGCGCCACGCGCAGCTGGCCCTGGTCGCCCTGCGTCAGGCGGGCCACGTCGCGCTCGGCCTGCTCGATCTCCGGCAGCAGCGTATCAGCCAGCCGCAGCAGCCGCGCACCAGTCGCGGTAAAGCCGATCGGCATCGATTTTCGCTCAAAAAGCGGCCCGCCGTAGCGATCTTCCAGCAATTTGATCTGATGTGACAGTGCCGACTGGGTCAGGTTGAGCAATTGGGCGGCGCGGACCAGGCTGCCGGCAGAACGCAAGGCGGCAAGCGTGCGCAGATGACGGATTTCGAGCATATGGGTGGCTTAAAGATGAATGATTTTCATATTGATCCGCAAAATCTTTCGTTTTTATTATAGACCGGATTGTTGCACACTCTACTTCACCAATATTTACTGAGCGTGACAGAAACATGAATTTCATCCATACCCATATTCCCGGTTATCCCCGCATCGGCGCCGCCCGCGAACTGAAGTTCGCCCTCGAGAAGCACTGGAAGGGCGAGCTGAGCGAAATCGAACTGGAAAACACCGGCCGCGCGCTGCGCGAACGCCACTGGGCCGAGCAGCGGGATACTGGGTTGGACTTCGTTACCGTGGGCGATTTCGCCTTCTACGACCAGGTTGCCAACCATATCCAGCTACTGGGCTGCGAACCGGCGCGTTTCGGCTTTCACGCCGATGCCTCGCCGCTGGCGCGCTACTTCGACATGGCGCGCGGCGCCACCGCCTGCCGCTGCGGCCAGGCCCATGGCGACGGCCACGCGCTGGAAATGACCAAATGGTTCGACACCAACTACCATTACCTTGTGCCCGAGTTCACGGCGGAGACGCAGTTCGTCCTGTCCAGCGAGCGACTGTTCGATGAAGTGGCGGAAGCGCAGGCGCTGGGCCATCGCGTGAAGGCGGTGCTGCTTGGCCCCCTGAGCTTCCTCTGGCTGGGCAAGGAGCGCGACGATTCGGCGCGGCTTGCGCTGCTGGAGCGCCTGCTGCCCGTGTACGGGGCCATCCTCGCGCGGCTGAAGGAAGCGGGCGTGGAGTGGGTGCAGGTCGACGAGCCGATTCTCGGCCTGGATTTGCCTTCCGAATGGCGCAATGCCTTCGAAACCAGCTACTGGCAGCTGAACCAGGCCGGCGCGCAGGTGCTGCTGGCCACTTACTTCTCGCCGCTGGAAGAAAACCTGGGCCTCGCCTGCCGCCTGCCGGTCGCGGGCCTGCATGTGGACGGGGTGCGCGCGGCGCATGAACTGGCGAGCGTGGCGGACTGGCTGCCCGCGCATAAGGTGCTGTCGGTGGGCGTGGTGGATGGCCGCAATATCTGGCGCACGGACCTCGATGCCGTGCTGGCCCGCATTCAGCCGCTGCTCGACAAGCGCCGTGGCGCGCTGTGGCTCTCTTCTTCCTGCTCACTGCTGCATGTGCCTTACACGCTGGCGCCGGAAACCTCGCTGGATACTGAAGTCCGCGGCTGGCTCGCCTTCGCTGCCGAAAAATTGGGCGAGCTGCAAACGCTGAAACTCGCGCTCACACAGCCGGAAGTTGCCGGACATGCACTGCAGGCAGCGCGCGCCGCCATCGCCGGACGCCGCAGCAGCCCGCGCGTTCACAAGCCTTCTGTCGCCGAACGACTTGCAGCCACAGCGAAGGACGCCAATGCGGACCGCCGCGCGTCCGCCTTCGAGCAGCGCCAGCGCCTGCAACAGGAACGCCTGCAGTTGCCTGCCTTCCCGACCACGACTATCGGCTCCTTCCCGCAAACGCCCGCCATCCGGGCGGCCCGCGCAGCATGGCGCCGTGGCGAACTGGCGGATGAGCGCTATGAAAACGCGATGCGCGCCGAGATCGAGGACGCCATCCGCCGCCAGGAAGCACTGGACCTCGACGTACTGGTGCACGGCGAAGCGGAGCGCAACGATATGGTGGAATACTTCGGCGAACAGCTGGAAGGCTTCGTGTTCACGGCGCAGGGCTGGGTGCAGTCCTACGGCTCGCGCTGCGTGAAGCCGCCCATCATCTTCGGCGACGTGGAGCGCCCTGCATCGATGACGGTGCAGTGGGCGGCCTATGCGCAAAGCCTGAGCAGCAAACCGGTGAAAGGCATGCTGACCGGCCCCGTCACCATCCTGCAATGGTCCTTCGTGCGCGACGACCAGCCGCGCGCCGACACCACGCTGCAGATTGCGCTCGCCATCCGCGACGAGGTGCGCGACCTGGAAGCGGCGGGCGTTGCCATCATCCAGATCGACGAACCGGCGGTGCGCGAAGGCCTGCCGCTGCGCCGCAGCCGCTGGAACGAATACCTGGACTGGGCCACGCGCGCCTTCCGCGTTTCAGCCAGCGTGGCGCGGGACAGTACGCAGATCCACACCCATATGTGCTACGCGGAGTTCAACGACATCCTGCCGCAGATTGCCGCCATGGATGCAGACGTGATCACCATCGAAACCAGCCGCTCGGCGATGGAGCTGCTGAAGGGCTTTGGCGCATTCCGCTATCCGAACGAGATTGGGCCGGGTGTGTACGACATCCATTCGCCGCGCGTGCCGGAACAGCAGGAGATGACGGACCTGCTGCGCAGGGCCAGCGCCGTGATTCCGCCTGCCCGGCTGTGGGTGAACCCGGACTGTGGCCTGAAAACGCGCGGCTGGGAAGAAACCGAGCGCGCCTTGCGCAATATGGTGGCAGCGGCACGCGAGATGCGGCTGGAGGCGTAGCGCCGGTCAGTACAGCGTGGCCTTCTGCCGCTGCTCCAGATCGCGGTCGTACTCGCCGCCATCGATGCCATGCTCCGTCAGGGCTTCGAGAATGGCGCCCGCGGTGGGGACATGCGCTGCGGCAGCGGGCTCCCAGAGCCCGGAGCGGCGGATCGCCCGGGCGCACTGGAAGAAGGCCGATTCCACCTTTACCACGATTACGCACTTCGGCTCGGCCCCGTTGACGGCAAAGCGCTGCAGCAGCTGCGGGTCGGCCGAAATCGTGGCCCGGCCGTTCACGCGCAGCGTCTCGCCAACACCGGGAATCAGGAACAGCAAGGCCGCGCGCGGGTCGGCCAGGATATTGCGCAGGCTGTCGATACGGTTGTTCCCGCGCCGCTCGGGCAGCAGCAAAGTATGCTCGTCCAGCACCTGCACGAAGCCCGGTGCGTCGCCGCGCGGCGACGCATCGAGGCCTCCCGGCCCGCTGGTCGCCAGCACGGCGAACGGCGAGGCTTCGATTAACTGCCGGTACATGGGATGAATGTAAGGGACTTCCTTCTTCAGCGATGCCTCGCCAACGGCGTCGAACAGGCGTTCGAGCTGGTCGAGGGTATGGATGTGAAACGGGTCGTCCGGGTAGGCCATGCGCTCATTATAAGGACCCTGGAACCCGCATGAAACCTCCACATTATTGAATTTACAAAGTAGAATGCGGGTGCCCGGTGTAGCCGCATTTTTTACTCTGTCATGTCCAATAGCCTGTTCAAGAAGCCTGTAGAAATCAAGATTTCCACTGTGGTCGCCGTTTCGGCGATCCTGCGTACCGCTGACGGCGACGCCGTTGAAGCGGCCCTGAAGCAGATGACCGGCGGCGTCGAAGACTTTTTCGAGGGCGACCTGGCGGTGATCGATGTGGGCGACATGAACCCCGGCTGCGGCCAGATCGACTGGCCCGCCACCATTGCCCTGCTCAAGAAATTCAATCTCAATCCGGTGGCCGTGCGCAACGCCACGCCGGACATGATTGGCGAGATCCAGAAGCACGGCCTGTCGCTGGACAGCGGCAAGCGTGACGACGCGCCTGCCGCCGCAGCAGCAGCCCCTGCGCCAGTCCCCGCACCGGCCCCGGCTCCCGCCGCCGCTCCTGCCGCTCCCGCCTTCGCGGGCACCATGATCATCGACACCCCGGTGCGCGCCGGCCAGCGCATCTACGCGCGCGGCGCCGACCTGGTGGTGATGGCGATGGTGAACAACGGCGCCGAAATCATTGCCGACGGCAGCATCCACGTGTACGGCGCGCTGAACGGCCGCGCGCTGGCAGGCGCCTCAGGCGACGCGCGCTCGCGCATTTTTGCGCAGTCCATGTCGCCCGAACTGGTGTCGATTGCGGGCGTGTACCGCACTTTCGAAGACGGCTTCCCCGCTGAGCAAGCACGACAGCCCGCACAAATCAGGCTGCTTGGCGACCGCTTGGAGATACAATCTATCAATTCAGCAACCCGCGCCTGATCCCAGGACGCACAGCTCACACTGAAAAGGATCCTTCGTGGCAAGAATTATTGTTGTAACTTCCGGTAAGGGCGGGGTCGGAAAAACGACCTCCAGCGCCAGCTTCTCCAGCGGCCTTGCACTGCGCGGCCACAAGACCGTGGTGATCGACTTTGACGTCGGCCTGCGTAACCTGGACCTGATCATGGGCTGCGAACGCCGCGTGGTGTACGACCTGATCAACGTGATCAACAAGGAAGCGACGCTGAACCAGGCGCTGATCAAGGACAAGCATACGGACAACCTCTACATCCTGCCCGCCTCGCAAACGCGCGACAAGGACGCGCTGAGCGAAGACGGCGTGGAAGAAGTGCTGGCCGAGCTGATCAAGATGGGCTTCGAATTCATCGTCTGCGACTCGCCGGCCGGTATCGAACATGGCGCGCTGATGGCGCTGACCTTCGCCGACGAAGCGCTGATCGTGACCAATCCGGAAGTGTCTTCGGTGCGCGATTCCGACCGCATCCTGGGCATCATACAGGCCAAGTCGCGCCGCGCGCAGTCGGGCGGCGAGCCCGTGAAGGAGCACCTGCTGATCACCCGCTACTCGCCGAAGCGCGTGGAAGCGGGCGAGATGCTGTCTTATACCGACGTGCAGGAAATCCTGCGCATTCCATTGATCGGCGTGATTCCGGAATCCGAATCGGTACTGCATGCCTCGAACCAGGGCAATCCGGCGATTCACTTCAAGGGCACCGATGTAGCGGAAGCCTACGAAGACGTGATTGCGCGCTTCCTGGGTGATGCAGAGCGTCCGCTGCGCTTCATCGACTACGAGAAGCCTGGCCTGCTGAAGCGCATTTTTGGAGCAAAATAAATGGCACTGCTCGACTTTCTGTTCCAGAACAAGCCCAAGACGGCCACGGCCGCAAAGGAACGCCTGCAGGTGATCATCGCGCGCGAGCGCAATGGCCGCGCGGGCCCGGACTTCCTGCCGGCGCTGCATAAAGAGCTGATCGAAGTGATCTCCAAGTACACCAAAGTGAACGCGGACGACATCAAGATCTCCCTCGACCGCCAGGGCAACCTCGAAGTCCTCGACGTCAACGTCGTCCTCCCCGACGCCTGACACCGTGGGGTCAGGCACCGGCTGTCACTGACACAGGTGCCTGACCCCAGGGTGTCACTCTGCGTTCAAGGCCGGGCGGCGAGGAGTTCGCCGGCCACGCGGGCGCAGGCGTCTACGTGCTGGTAGCCGATCTGGCGGAAGGCGAAGAAGCCGATTGCCGCCGAGGCCGCCTGGCCTGCCAAGGGCACTACTTTCGTCGCCTGCTTCGCCAGCAATTTCATGCCGCTGCGCTGCAACAGCCGCAGCACCAGTTCCTTCGTCACCAGCTTGCCGACCAGCATGCCGCCCACGCCAATCGCCGCTTCATAGGCGATCAGGCGGTATTTCGGGTGCAAACGGTCGATCTGTTCCGGCGTCAGGCCGAACTCGCGGTTGACATCGTCGATCAGCTGCGTGAACAAACGTAGATCCGATACCACATCCATGCCGGGAATCGGGATCGCCGCCATGCCCGCCGATACAGTCGCGCGCCGCCGCACCAGGCGCCGGCAGCGCTCTCTTGCCGCAGCAATCTCCTGCTGGCTGGCCGGCATCACTGTCCACTCATCTGCCACAATTCGATCCTTGCTGAAGAGTTGCCAAATGTAAATCCCCATTGAAAAGGGGGGTTAACCAGTGTACCGTGTAATCGCAAGACAGCTTCGCACGTCTACGAACTGTAGTTCCGCACAGAAATATTTGGTTTATTTAGAAACTTTTCTTGTAAATGTCTGTTATATTCCTGTAACCAAGCATTTACTTCGCGTTACAGCCTTTTTACTCATGAGAATCGTAGTCCTCGATCACGACCGTACCCAGACCGACTTGATCAGCCAAGTGCTGACATCGGCCGGGCACGTCTGCCACGGTTTCCAGACCGCCAAGGATCTGCTGGCGCAGCTGCGCAAGGACAACTACGACATGCTCATCATGGACTGGCAGGTCGATGGCATGTCGGCTGCCGAACTGATGCGCAAGGCACGCGAACGCCTCACCGAGAAAGCCCCGGTGATGTTCATGACAACCAGCTCGGGCGAAGACGATATCGTCGCCGGCCTGGATGCGGGCGCGGACGACTACATGATCAAGCCGCTGCGCCGCAGCGAAATGGTGGCGCGCGTGCAGGCCCTGCTGCGCCGCGCGTTCCCGAGCCAGAACGGGGCGGAACAGCTGACGTTCGGCCAGTACGTCTTCGAAACGCGCCCGGGCCGCCTGCTCATGGACGGCAATGTCCTGGACGTGACCCACAAAGAGTTTTACCTGGCGCTGCTGTTTTTCCGCAACATCGGCCGCCCGCTGTCGCGCGCCTATATCCACGAGGCCGTCTGGATCCGCGAAACCGAGGTGCCCTCCCGCACCATGGATACCCACGTGTCCCGCGTACGCAACAAACTCCAGCTCAAGCCGGAGAACGGCTTCCGCCTGGTGCCGGTCTACAGCTACGGCTACCGCCTGGAAAAGCTGGGCGCCTGAGACATTCTGTCCCAGGGGCCGCAAAGTCCGGCCCGCCGTAGCACGTTATAATGGGCGGCAACGACTTTATCGAACCCGGAAATGCAGCTTCTTGCCGTCGGCCTCAATCACACTACAGCTCCCGTCGCCCTGCGCGAACGGCTGGCGTTCGCGCCTGAGCAGCTGGGATTGGCCGTTGCCGAAGCGCGGAACTGGTTCCAGCGCCTGGATGCGCGCGGCGGCGACGAAGCGGCCATCCTCTCCACCTGCAACCGCACCGAGCTCTATGCGGCCAGCCATGCGGACAATCCGCTCGACGCGGGTGCCCATTTCCTGGCCGATTTCCACAAACTGAATTACGCCGAGCTGCGTCCGCACCTCTACATGCTGCCGCAGCACGACGCCGTGCGCCACACCTTCCGCGTGGCTTCGGGCCTCGATTCGATGGTGCTGGGCGAAACCCAGATCCTGGGCCAGATCAAGGACGCCATCCGCACCGCCGACGAAGCGGGCGGCCTGGGCACCTACCTGCACCAGCTGTTCCAGCGCAGCTTCTCGGTGGCCAAGGAGGTGCGCAGCACCACCGAAATCGGCGCGCACAGCGTGTCGATGGCGGCGGCCGCGGTGCGCCTGTCCCAGCGCATCTTCGACAAGATCGCGGACCAGAACGTGCTCTTTATCGGCGCGGGCGAGATGATCGAGCTGTGCGCCACGCACTTCGCCGCGCAGAACCCGAAATCGATCACCATCGCCAACCGCACCATGGAGCGCGGCGAAGTGCTGGCGCACCGCTTCAACGGCAAGGCGATCCGCCTGGCCGAGCTGCAGAACCAGCTGCACCAGTACGACATCGTGATTTCCTGCACCGCCTCCTCGCTGCCGCTGATCGGCCTGGGCATGGTGGAGCGCGCAGTGAAGGCGCGCCGCCACAAGCCGATGTTCATGGTGGACCTGGCAGTGCCGCGCGATATCGAGGCCGAAGTGGGCCGCCTGAACGACGTCTTCCTGTACACGGTGGACGACCTGGGCAAGGTGGTGCAGGCCGGTATGGAAAACCGCCAGGCCGCCGTGGCGCAGGCCGAAGCCATTATCGAAACCCGCGTGCAGTCCTTCATGCACTGGATCGACGACCGCGCCGTGGTGCCGGTGATCCAGCACCTGCAGGAGAACGGCGAGGCGATCCGCCTGCTGGAACTGGAGCGCGCGCGCAAGCTGCTGGCCAAGGGCGAACATATCGACACGGTGCTGGAAGCGCTGTCCAAAGGCCTCACGGCCAAATTCATGCACGGCCCGCAGCAGGCGCTGCACCGTGCGCAGGGCGACGAGCGCGCCCAGCTCGCAGAACTGCTGCCACAGCTCTACCGCGGCCGCCGTTAGCGGCGCCGGCTCCCGCTGCCGTCCCATGTGGCGGCGTCCCCGCATTTCCCGCGCCGCACCGGCGCATCATCACCGAATTCAAAGCCTATGAAACCATCAATGCTGGCCAAGCTGGACCAACTCGCCAACCGCCTCGTGGAACTGGATGAACTGCTCATGTCCGAAGGCGCCACCGCGAATATGGACAGCTACCGCAAGATGACGCGCGAGCACGCCGAGCTGCAGCCGCTGGTCGCGCTGTACAAGGACTACCAGCAGGCGCTGGCCGATATCGCCGAAGCGCAGCAGATGCTGTCCGACCCGGACATGAAGGAATTCGCGCAGGAAGAAATCGACAGCGGCAAAGCGCGCCTGGAAGGCCTTGAACTGGACCTGCAGAAAATGCTGCTGCCGAAGGACGCCAACGACGAGCGCAACATCTTCCTCGAAATCCGCGCCGGCACCGGTGGCGACGAATCGGCGCTGTTCGCGGGCGACCTGCTGCGCATGTACACGCGCTTTGCGGAACGCAGCCGCTGGCAGGTGGAGATTGTGAGCGCCTCGGAAAGCGACCTGGGAGGCTACCGCGAGGTGATCGCCCGCATCATCGGCAACGGCGCGTACTCGAAGCTGAAGTTCGAATCCGGCGGCCACCGCGTGCAGCGGGTACCTGCCACCGAGACGCAGGGCCGCATCCACACCTCGGCCTGCACCGTGGCCGTGATGCCGGAAGCGGACGATGTGGAAGATGTCCACATCAACCCGGCCGACCTGCGCATCGACACCTACCGCGCATCGGGCGCAGGCGGGCAGCACATCAACAAGACCGACTCCGCGGTGCGCATCACGCACCTGCCGACCGGCATCGTGGTGGAATGCCAGGACGACCGCTCGCAGCACAAGAACAAGGCCTCGGCGATGAAGGTGCTGGCGGCGCGCATCAAGGACGTGCAGCTGCGCGAGCAGCAGAGCAAGGAAGCGGCCACGCGCAAGAGCCTGATCGGCAGCGGCGACCGCAGTGAGCGCATCCGCACCTACAACTTCCCGCAAGGGCGCATGACCGACCACCGCATCAACCTCACGCTCTACAAGCTGGACATGATCATGGACGGCGACCTGACGGAACTCACCACCGCCCTCGCCGCCGAACACCAGGCCGAGCAGCTCGCCGCCCTCGGCGACTGACACCATGGGGTCAGACCCCCGGCTGTCAGTGTGACACACGGTGCCTGACCCCAGGGTGTCATGTCGCGAGCTGAACTGTTGGGTTTGTGCGAGAATGGCGCGGCCACTTGATAAGGTGATATTGATGACGAATTCCCGTTCTGTTTTGCTGGCCATTGCGGCCGTGAGCTTTGGCCTGATCGGCGTTGCGCTGTACCTGCAGCATGCGATGAATATGCTGCCTTGCCCGCTGTGCGTGATCCAGCGCTATCTGTTTATCGCGATCGGCGTCGGCTGCCTGATCGGCGCATTCTCCAGCAAGCCTAAACTCGGCACGGGCATCGCTTTGCTGGCGGCCCTCGGCGGCTTGGGCGTCGTCGGCAAGCATCTGTATGTGCTGGCGCATCCGGGCCTGTCCTGCGGCATCGATCCGATGGAGACTTTCCTGAACAAGATTCCGACAGCCACTGCCCTGCCCTTCCTGTTCCAGGCTGATGGCCTGTGCGAGAGCGCGACCGATACCCTGTTCGGCCTGTCGATTCCGCAATGGTCGGCCGTGTGGTTCGTTATCCTCACGTTCACGCTGTTCTGGGTGCTGCTGCGCCGCCGCGCATGACGCAGTTATGACTCAGCTGGCCGCACCCGGCATCACCCTCGGCGCGCTCCAGCGCCAGCCCCTGCTCGATCCAGTGGACCAGCGCCTGCTGGTCTGCCATGCGCTCGGCCTGAGCCGCACCGCGCTGATTACACAGTCCGACCGCGCCTTGTCCGAGGACGAAGCGCTGCGCATCTCCACCCTGCTGCAGCGCCGCCTCGATGGCGAACCGGTGGCCTATATCCTCGGCCAGCGCGAGTTCTATGGCCTGCCTTTCGAGGTGGGGCCTGCCGTGCTGATTCCGCGTCCCGAGACCGAGCTGCTGGTGGAACTGGCGCTGGAACGCCTGCCGCCCAAGGGCCGCGTGCTCGATATGGGCACGGGCAGCGGCGCCATCGCCGTGGCGCTGGCGCATACGCGGCCCGATGCCCAGGTCAGCGCGCTCGATGTCAGCAAGGACGCCCTCGCCACCGCCGCACGCAACGCGGCCAGCAATGGCGTCAACGTGCGCTTCCTCGAAAGCAGCTGGTATGCAGCCGTTGTCAGCGAGCAGTTCGACCTCATCGTCTCGAATCCTCCCTATATTGCTGCAGGCGACCGCCACCTGTCCGAAGGCGACCTGCGCTTCGAACCCACCGGCGCACTGACCGACCATGCCGATGGCCTGTCGGCCCTGCGCACCATCGTCGCCGGCGCAGCGCAGCACCTGCCGCCGCAAGGCTGGCTGCTGATGGAGCATGGCTACGACCAGTCGCAAGCCGTGCGGGAACTGCTGGTGCAGGCGGGCTTCAGCGAAGTGCAGAGCTGGGCCGACCTGGCGGGTATTGAACGCGTCAGCGGCGGGCGCGCACCCGCGTCCTGAGTGCGGCAGCGCCCAGACAGCGGTGCAACTACCTTTGTTAAAATGCTATTTTCTGGCCGGGTCACACGCGTGTTGCCAATATCGGTTAATCTCGCACCAGACTTTTGTTAGCTGCACAAGAAAGGAAGAGTAAATTGTCCAATCTATTGACCCGCCGCCTGGCCCTGCTGGCCGACGAACGGCACCGTGAGGTGCTGCGGGGCGGCTTGCGTGGCATCGAACGCGAAACCCTGCGCGTTCAGCCGGACGGCCACCTGGCGCATACGCCGCATCCCAAAGGCCTTGGCTCCGCACTGACCCACGAACAGATCACCACCGATTACGCGGAGACGCTGCTGGAGTTCATCACCCCGGCCGAAAGCGATATCGCCATCACCCTGGACAAGCTCAATTCCATCCACCGCTTCGCCTATTCCAAGCTGGGCGACGAGCTGCTGTGGAGCCAGTCGATGCCAAGCCAGCTGCCCGCTGAAGAGGACATCGAAATCGCGTGGTACGGCAAGTCCAATATGGGCATGCTGAAGCACGTGTACCGCCGCGGCCTGGCGCTGCGCTATGGCAAAGCGATGCAATGCATCGCGGGCATCCACTACAACTATTCGCTGGACGAGCGCCTGTGGCGCCTGCTGGACGAGCATGAGACCACCGGCCGCCGCCTGTCGCCCATGGCCTACCAGTCGGAAGCCTACCTGGCCACCATCCGCAATTTCCGCCGCTACAGCTGGCTGCTGATGTACCTGTTCGGCGCCTCGCCGGCCCTGAACAGCAGCTTCCTGCGCGGCCGCCCGCACAAGCTGGACACGCTGTCGGACGACACGCTCTACCTGCCTTACGCCACCAGCCTGCGCATGAGCGACCTGGGTTACCAGAACGACGCGCAATCGGGCCTGCGTCCGCACGAGAACAGCCTCGATAGCTATGTGGCCACGCTCACTCGCGCCGTGAACCAGCCTTACGAGCCTTACCAGAAGTTCGGCATCAAGGATGCCAATGGGGAGTGGCAGCAGCTCTCGACCAATGTGATCCAGATCGAGAACGAGTACTACTCCACCATTCGCCCAAAACGCGTTATCCGCACCGGCGAGCGCCCGATCCAGGCGCTGTGCAACCGCGGCGTGCAATACATCGAGGTGCGCTGCATGGACGTGGATCCATTCGAGCCGGTTGGCATCAATGTGCAGGCGGGCCGCTTCCTGGATGCCTTCCTGCTGTTCTGCGCACTGGAAGAAAGCCCGTCCATCACTTCGCTGCAGGGCGAGCACTATGCCAATAACTTCGCGCGCACCGTGAAGGAAGGCCGCCGTCCGGGCCTGATGCTGGAGAAGGACGGCAAGCCTGTATCGCTGAAGGACTGGGGCATGGAACTGCTGGAACGCATCCGCCCGGCCGCAGAGCTGCTGGATTCCCTGCGCGGTGACAGCGCACATGCCGATGCCATGAAGGCGCAACTGGCCAAGCTGCAGGACCCTGACGCCACCCCATCCGCCGCCGTGCTGCGTGCGCTGGAAGCCAATGGCCGCTCCTTCGCCAAATTTGGCTTGGAACAGAGCGAGAAGCACGCCGCCTGGTTCCGCTCGCATCCGCCAAGCGCACTGGAACAATCGTACTTCGCGAAACTGGCCGAGGAATCGCTGGCCCAGCAGGCCGAGATGGAACGCGTGCAGACCGGCAGCTTCGACGATTACGTGAAGGCCTACCGCGCCAGCAACCTTTGCCCCAACCGCAGCTGAACGCCGCCGGGGCCTCTCGTGCTCACCTTCTTCAACGAACAGCATAGCCAGCAGCTCAGCGCGGCCGATGGCATCGAACGCATCGACGCCGTGCTGGCCGAACTGGGACGGCGCGGCCTTGGCCGCATCGTGACGCCGCAAGGCGTGCCCCTGATGTCGCTGGAGCGGGTACACAGCCCACGCTACCTGCATTTCCTGCGTACGGCATGGACTGAATGGCTTTCGCTGTCGCCGGCCAATGCAGGCAGCGCGCCTGTGGCATCGGGCTTCGCCATTCGCGGCATGCGTGCGGACGCCGAGCCGCAGGACTTCAATGCCCGCCTCGGCCTCTATTCGGCCGACGCCTCCACGATGCTCAGCGCAGGCACCTGGATCGCTGCCAAAACCGGCGCCGATTGCGCAGTGAACGCAGCCCATGCGCTGCGCCTCGGCGAGCGCAGCACCTTTGTGCTCACACGGCCCGCGGGCCACTTCGCAGGCGCCGATTATTTCACCGGCGGCTGCTACCTGAATAACGCTGCCCTGGCCGCGCAGCATCTGCTGGACGACGGCTTGCAGCGCGTGGCCGTGCTGGACCTGGACTACCACCACGGCAGCGGCACCCAATCCATCTTCTACGACCGGGCCGACGTGCTGTGCATCTCGCTGCACGCCGAGCCGCGCCACAGCTATCCCTTTTTCACGGGCTACCCCGACGAAACCGGCACCGGCGCGGGGCACGGCTACAACGCCAACCTGACCTTGGCTCCGCAGGCGGCAAGCGCTGACTGGTTCGCAGCGCTGGAAACAGCCTGCCTGCGGCTGTCGATGTACCGCCCGGAAGCACTGGTGGTAGCATTGGGCGCGAATACCTTCTACGGTGAGCCGCACCACGGCTTCGGCCTGCAGACCGCGGACTACCTGCGCATCGGCGAACGCCTGGCCTGGCTCGGCATGCCGGCCTGCTTCGTGTTCGAAGGCGGCAGTGCGCTGCGTGAGCTGGGCGTCAACACCGTCAACGTGCTGGAAGGCTTCGAAACTGCCCTGTAAAAGGAGATTCGTTTGAACCGCCGTCAATGCATCGGTTTTGCCGGAGCGCTCGCGCTCACTCCCCTCGTCCGCGCAACGACGCCCGACCGCTACAACACTGCGCTGGCAGCCTTCCCCGATTTCAGCGGCGTGGTAGTCGCAGGCACCGGCAGCAAAATTCTCTACTCGCAGGGCATCGGCAAGGCCGACCCGCAAGCCGGAACGCCACTCACCATTTCCACCCGCTTCGAAAGCGGCTCCGTCTCAAAATGGATCGCCTCCATCGTGGTGATGAAGATGGTGGATCTTGGCCTGCTCAAGCTCGACGAACCGATCATCCGCTACCTGCCCGCCTACCGTGCCGACACGGGTTCGCAGCTCACCCTGCGCCACCTCCTTAGCCATTCCAGCGGCGTGCCCAACGATGTGTCGGCGGCGCGCAAGGCCGACCCCAGCTTAGCCTATACGGAACTGGATCAGATGGAAGCCGTGAAGCGCTACGCCAGCGGCGACCTGGCCTTCAAGCCAGGCACGGAGTGGGACTATTCGCATTCAAACTGGCTGATCGTGAAGGCGGTGGTGGAGCAAACCAGCGGCAAGTCCTATGCGGACTGCCTGCAGCAATGGGTGCTGGCGCCGCTCAAGCTTGGCGAGAGTGGCCTGTTCAGCGGCGAGTCGAGCGCGGTGCCCGGCATGGCGGTCGCCTACTCCGCTGCGAATCCGCCTTTCGAGCGCAAGGTGAACGCGATACCGGGCTACATGGCGATGGCAGGCGGTTTCTACGCCAGCGCGCCGGATATGCTGCGCCTGATGGACGGCGTGCTGGGCGGCCGGGTCCTGTCGCCCGATGCGCAGCAGGTGCTGATGCGCGTGCAGATGCCCAAGCAGCGCTATGCGCTCGGCGGCCGCACGCAGGTAGAACTGATTGCGGGCCAGATGCGGGAAGCCGCATGGGAGGACGGTTCCAATGGCGGCTTCCGCCTGGTGGCACGGCGCGTGCTGGCCGACGGCCAGTCGGTCATCGTAATGAACCACACCAGCTACCCGCACCAGAAAGTAGGCCACATCGCCAGTGCGCTGATGGACGTGAGCTACGGCTTCGAACCCAGCACGTCCAGCAAGGCCTGATACACGCGCACCGGCTCTTCCGCAATGCGGTTCAGCACATAGAGAAAGTGCTCCGCGCCGAAGACGGTGTATTCCCGCGTGGCGAAACCCTGTGCATGCAGTTCGTCGATCTGCTGTGTGCCCAGCCCGTCCAGCGATTCGAATTCATACCGGCCCGGCGCGATGCCTTCGCTGCGGATCAGGGCCACCAGGTCGCGCTGGATGCTGCGGTCATGCGTCGCAATCGAGCACAGATGGCCGGAACGCAGCAGCGTGGCCGCATGCTCGCGGTAGGCGCTTGCCAGTTCGGGGCTGGTACGCGGCCATGACACCGTTTCGTCTTCATGGAAAGCGCCTTTCACGAGGCGGATGCGGCCCGGCAGCTGCAGCAGCATGGGCAGGTCCTGCACGCTGCGGTGGCGCCGCGCCGGAATCGTAATGCCTGTGTTATGCAGCCCCGCTTCCTCATGCAGGCGGCGATACAGGCCGTAGATCAGGTCCGTGCGCTCGTGATTCTCCATCGATATCATGATCTCGCGGTCCGCTTCCGCGGCTGCCGTCGCGATGCGCCGCGCATTCCGGTAGCCCAGCTCGGGATCGACTACGGCGCCAATGTGCGAAAGGTCGAAGGAAATCGAGCAGTCATGGCCGCTGGCCGCAAGCCCGCGCACCAGCTGCAGGAACACTTCCGTCTCCGCATTGGCAAAGGCTTCATCATGGCAGCTCTCGCCCATGTATTCGGCCGAGGCCTTGTGCCCCCGTGCCGTCATTTCCGCCACGCGGCGCAGCGCATCATCGACTGTATGGCCGGCAACGTAGCGGCGCGATACGCGATGCATGAAAGGTTGCAGCAGCGGGTCCCTGCAGAAGCGCTCCTTGGCGTCTTCGTTCAGCGCCAGCGCGCGCAGGGCGTCGGCAGCCTGCTGGATAAGCGGATTCTCGGTCACGGCACTTCCTTTCATCTGGATGCGCCCATGATGCCAGCATGCGGCTGCCGCCGCTTGTCAGAAATTGCGCAGTGCCTGTGCTACAGTAAATCGATGAAACGCGATGACCATCCCTTGCTGGCGCGGCCGGAAACGGTGTTCGGCGGCCTCTCGGCCACCGGCCTGAAGCCGCTGCGCCACCTGCAGCTGGGCGACGGCATGGCGCTCACGCTGTGGAAGCGCACCACGCCGGGTATGGAGATCGCCTATACGCAGCCCGGCCACCATACCCTGGCCTGCTACCTCGATAGCGGCGACGGCACGCAGCGTCTCGATGCGCGTGCGGGCATCCTCGCAAACGGCGACCTTTGCAGCCTGCCGGAAGACCACGCCTCACGCTGGCTGGTGCGCGGCGAGTTGCGTTTCCTGCACCTGTACTTCACACCGGAGAACATCGCACGCCGCGCCGTGCTGGAACTGGATTGCGACGCGCGGCTGGTGCAGCTGGAGGACCGCCACTACACCGGGCTGCCTGCGCTCCCGGCCCTGTGCGGGCAGCTCGCTGCCATGTCCTGGGATGGCGCGGACGGGCTATTGCGCGCCAACGAGCTGGCACATGAAGCGCTCAGCAGCCTGCTGCGGCTGCAGGGCCGCAGTCCCCGGCAGCAGGCGCTGCGCGGCGGGCTGTCGCTGGCCGCACGGCGCCGCGTCTGCGACTACATTGAGGCGCATCTGGCCGAGCCGCTCACGCTGGGCATGCTGGCGGAGATAGCCTGCCTCTCCGAATATCACTTCCTGCGCATGTTCCGCGCGTCCTTCGGCATGCCGCCGCATGCCTGGATCGCCGCGCGCCGCATCGACCGTGCGCGCCAGCTGCTGCATCATTCGGCACAGCCGCTGCAGCGCATCGCCGACGACTGTGGCTACGCGGACCTGAGCCATTTCAGCCACCGCTTCCGTGCAGCGGCAGGCTGCTCGCCCAGCGTTTTCCGCCGGGCGATGCAGTCCTGAACCTCAGACCAGCTTCAGTTCCACGCCGATATTCCCGTGCGTCATTTTGGAATAGGGGCAGGTCTGGTGCGCCAGTTCCACCAGTTTGCCGGCGGTATCGCCGTCGATGCCGGGCAGGCTGATGTTCAGGCGCGCCTGCAGCAGGTAACCGCCTTCGCCGGTGCCCAGGTCCACTTCGGCATCCACCGCCATGTCCGCAGGGAGCGCCACTTTCAGCACCTGGGCGGCTTTGCCCAGCGCGCCGATAAAGCAGGCTGACCAGCCGGCCGCGAACAACTGTTCAGGGTTGGTGCCCTCGCCGGCGCTACCCGGCGGCGACAGTTTGATGTCGAGGCGGCCATCGCTGCTGCGCGCGCTGCCGTCACGGCCGCCGGTGGTGTGGGTTTTGCCCGTGTAAAGAACTTTGTCGATCTTGCTCATGGTGAACTCCTGTTAGTTTAACCGGATGCGATTGCATCGGATACGTGGCATATTACGTGATATTTTGCCGCTGTCAAGCTTTTACGATAAAATCGCATCCGATATATCAATTTCGCCTCGGAGCGATACATGTCCTCACCACGCAAACTCGCCGATTTCCTGTGCTTCGCCGTCTATTCGGCCAACCTCGCCTTTGGCAAGGCCTACAAGCCTTTCCTCGATGAGCTGGGGCTGACCTACACCCAATACATCACGGTCATCGCACTGTGGGAGGAGGACAACCAGACCGTAAGCGGTCTTGGGGAAAAGCTCTTCCTCGAATCGAATACGCTGACGCCGATTCTCAAGAAGCTGGAATCGAGCGGCTACCTGCGCCGCCAGCGCGATCCTGAAGACGAACGCCAGGTGCGCGTGAGCCTGACCGATGCGGGCCGCGCGCTGCGCGAAAAAGCCTTCAACATCACGCTGTATGACGCCTGCGGCATGACGGATGGTGAATTCACTGCCACACAGAAGTCTGTTTCCAAGCTGCGCGATAACCTCGTCAAATCCACGAAGAACCGCGCCTGATCAGCGCGGCGCCTTCAGCAGCAGGCGCGCTTCCAGGCCGCCGCCGTCCCTGCCATGCAGGGTAAGCACGGCATCCATGGCCTGCGCGAGTTGCCGCGCAATGGCGAGCCCCAGGCCGGTGCCGCCTGTCTGGCGGTTGCGTGATTCTTCCAGGCGGCGGAAAGGTTCGAAGACTGCTTCCAGCATGTCCTCGGGAATGCCGGGGCCACGGTCCATCACGCGGATGGGCAGCACGCCGTCCTGCAGCTGGCCAACTTCAATCTCGGCGTTGCCGCCGTACTTGAGGGCGTTGTCTACCAGGTTGCCGAGGATACGGCGCAGGGCCTGCGGCCGCGTCATCAGCGCCGCACCTGCCCTGCCCTGCAGCTTCACGTCGCGGCCTTCGTCCAGATAGTCGAACACCAGGGTATCGATCAGCGCATCAGGATCGATCAGGCGCGGTTCCTCCGAGGTGGCATGCATGCTGCGCGCGTAGGCCACGCCTTCCTTCACGAGGTTCTCCATTTCCTGCAGGTCCTGCTGCAGCTTGGGCTGCTGTGCCTCGTCATCCATCATGTCTACCCGCAGACGCATGCGCGTGATCGGGGTTTGCAGGTCGTGCGAGATGGCGGCCAGTATCTGCACGCGCTCGGCGATATAGCCCGCAATACGGTCCTGCATGGCATTGAAGGCGCGGGCGGCGCGCGCCACTTCAGAGGGGCCGTCTTCAGGCATGCGCACCGGCTGAAGGTCCGGCCCCAGCGCGTCGGCCGCTTCGGCCAGCTGATGCAGGGGACGGGCAGCAATGCGCACCGCAAACCAGAAGCACAGCGCCAGCACCAGCAGCTGCAAGCCAAGCAGCGCTGGCAGCCAGTCCGATAGTGGGGCGCCGTGCATGGGGCGGATATCGATGGTGAGCGGCGAACCGTCGCTGAGCTGCAGATGCACCTGCAGGCGTTCGCGCGAACCCGGCACCGCATTCGCGGTGAGCGGATAGCTCCTGCCGATGCCCTCCGCGATGTAGCGGGCGATCATGGCGGAGAGCTGCTTGTCCGGCGGCGCGCCGGTGATGCCGGGGCCCAGGATGAAGTCATAGCTGCGGCGGGCCAGGCGCGGCAGCCACTCGGCGCGCTTTTCGGGCGGCAGGTTGTCCAGCAAGGCTACCGAGCTCACCACCTCGCGTTCGATGTAGCCCATCATGATGTCGGTCGTGGCCTGGTCGCGTTCCATGCGCGTGAGCCAGAAGGCCAGCGTTTGCGAGCAGGCCAGCGCCACCACCAGAATCAGCACCACCCGCGCGACCAGGCTTTGCGGCCAGGCTTTCACGCTGCACCGCCGCTCAGGGTGACCGAGGACGAGAATACATAGCCTTCGCTGCGCAGCGTCTTGATATAACGCGGCTCGCGCGGTTCATCGCGCAGGCGCTGGCGCAGGCGGCTCACCAGCAGGTCGATGGAGCGGTCGAACTGGTCCGCCTGCTTGCCCTGGGTGAGGTTCAGCAGCTGGTCGCGCGTGAGCACGCGCTGCGGATGGTCGAGGAATACCCGCAGCAGGCGATACTCGGCGCCGCTCAGCGCCACTTCCACGCCGTCGGCATCGAGCAGGTGGCGCCCCACGGTATCCAGCTTCCAGTCGCCGAACGAGATTATTTCCGACGGCTCGCTGACCTGCATATTCGGCGGCAGCATGCGCGCACGGCGCAGCACGGAACGGATGCGGGCCAGCAGTTCGCGTACGGCGAAAGGCTTGGTCAGGTAATCGTCGGCGCCCATTTCCAGGCCCACGATGCGGTCCGTTTCTTCACTGCGCGCCGTGAGCATCAGCACCGGAATATTACGGTGCTTGCTGGCGCGCAGCTCGCGGCAGAGGGTGAGGCCATCTTCGCCCGGCAGCATCAGGTCCAGCACGATGAGGTCGGGCACAGCCTGTTCCAGTTCGGCGCGCATCTGGCGGCCGTTGGCGGCGAGCGAAGTGCGCAGGCCATTCTTTTCCAGATAAGCCGAAAGCAGCTCGCGGATGCCGCGGTCGTCATCGACAATCAGGATGTGATCGATAGTGTCCATATTATTTTTCAGGGCGTTTCAGTTTTCCGGCGCTGGCCGGGATGGTCGTGCATTGCAGTGGATTGCGCATTTCGGTGGCGATCCCGCCTGCCAGAAACGCCAGTATCGCAAAAAATTTCCTCATTTCCGTCCTCCTGATGGCTACTTTATAGCGGATGCCGGACGGGCTTTTGTATCCCAGTGTATCCAGAGCGGGACTGTACACACAACATTGCAAAAAGGGGCTAGCCCGGACACAAGCGGGATACGTGCAAGGAATCTAATGGACACATCGACAAACGACGGAGTCCAACATGCACAACATCCTCGAAATACCACTGAGTTTCCTGGCGGGCCTGTTCACCATTGCTTCCCCATGCGTGCTGCCGGTGCTGCCGATTTTGCTGGGCAGCTCCATCCAGCAGCGCTCCTCGCGCCGCCCGCTCTACATTGTGGCGGGCTTCATCCTCACCTTTGCGTCCTTCGCCATGCTGCTGGGCGCAGTGTCCAGCACCATCCACGTGGCGCAGGAAGCACTGCGCAATACCGCCATCGCCCTGCTGGCCATCTCCGGCCTGCTGCGCATCTGGCCACAGCCCTATGACTGGCTGACGCAGCGCCTGCAAGGCCTTGGCTTCAGCATGCCGCAGGTGGCGGCGAATGACAGCAACGGCGGCGGTTTCGTGCTTGGCATGTCGCTGGGCGCCGTGTGGACGCCGTGCGCCGGTCCCGTGCTGGCCTCGATCCTGGCGCTGGTGGTCAAGGCGCAGGACCCGGCCTGGTCGGCCTCCCTGATCACGCTCTATGCGCTGGGCGCGGCCATTCCAATGCTGGGCATTGTGTACGGCGGCCAGTTCGCCACCCAGCGTGTACGCCTGCTGGCCCGCCATGCGGAAGGCCTGCAAAAAACCTTCGGCGTGCTGGTGCTTGCCACCGCGCTCGCCATCTACCTGCAGTACGACGTGCTGGCCTATGCCTGGGCCGCCAATCTCTTCCCTACCCTGAAAGGACTGTAATCATGTACTCGCCACTGAAAACCATCGCCACCGTCGCCATGCTCGCCACCACCGCCATCGCCTCCGCGGGCCAGCTGCGCACGAGCGCTACGGCCCCTGAGTTCACGGGCATCGACAAATGGCTGAACAGCGAACCGCTGACCATGTCCCAGCTGCGCGGTAAGGTCGTGCTGGTCGACTTCTGGACCTACTCCTGCATCAACTGCGTGAACACGCTGGGCTATGTGAGCAGCTGGCACAAGAAGTACAAGGACCAGGGCCTGGTGGTGATCGGCGTACACACGCCGGAATACGCCTTCGAACGCAGCACGGATAATGTGAAGACCGCGATCAAGCGCTTCAACATCAGCTACCCGGTAGCACAGGACAACCGCTACGCCACCTGGAACGCCTACAGCAACCAGTACTGGCCTGCCTTCTACCTGATCGACAAGACCGGCAAGATCGTCTACACCCACTTCGGCGAAGGCAAATACGCGGAAACCGAAGCCACCATCCAGCGCCTGCTGGCACAGAACACGGGAGCACAATAATGAGCGCACCAAACCTGCAACGCCGCCGCCTGCTGGGCGCAGCCGCCCTCACCGCAGGCGCCATGGCCCTTGGCGGCCCGGCTTTCGCCGGCAACAGCGCACAGCCGCTGGCGCCGATCAAACAGATACGCGCCGGTGTGCTCGACGTGGGCTACTACGAAACCGGCCCTGCCAATGGTCCGGCCGTTATCCTGCTGCACGGCTTCCCCTACGATATTCATTCCTTCGTTGATGTGGCGCCGATTCTGGCGGCGAAAGGCATGCGCGTCATCGTGCCCCACCTGCGCGGACACGGCACCACGCGCTTCCTCGACAGCGCAGCGCGCCGCACCAGCCAGCAAAGTGCCGTGGCAAAGGATATCCTGGACCTGATGGATGCGCTGGGCATCCAGCGCGCCGTGATCGCAGGTTACGACTGGGGCGCCCGCACGGCCAGCGTGATGGCGGTGCTGTGGCCGGAGCGCTGCGTTGGCATCGTCTCCGTCAATGGCTACCTGGTGCAGGACATTCCGAATGCGCACCTGCCGGCGCCCGCCAGCATCGAAGCAGGCCTGTGGTACCAGTACTACTTCGCCACGGAACGTGGGCGCGCAGGCCTGGCAGCCAACCGCCGCGCGATTGCGCGCCATATCTGGAGCTACAACTCGCCGAAGTGGAAATACGACGACGCCACCTTCGAGCGCAGCATGGTTTCGCTGGACAATCCGGACTATGTAGACATCATCGTCAACAACTACCGCTTCCGCCTTGGCCTGCTGGCCGAGGACCCGGTGTACGCGGCGCTGGAGCGCAAGCTTGCCGCGTTGCCTCCAATCCCCGTGCCGGCAGTTACGCTGGACGGCGGCTCAGACGGCGTGGTGCCTGCGAATGACGGCAAGGCGCAGGCCGCCAAGTTCGAGGGCCCGCGCACCCACCGCATCATCGAGCACGCAGGCCACAACCTGCCTCAGGAAGCACCGCAAGCCTTCGCCGACGCAGTACTTTCGCTGATCCGCGCCTGAAGCGGTAGCTTCGGACCAGGAATAGCAAGGCATGGCAAATCACGACGATGGGCGTCAATGGCATTTTGAAGTCCTCAATGGAGTGAAGGCCGGCGGCAATCCCTTATTTGGCGCTGGCGATCTGTCCAACCAGTTTTGCCCACGGCATGTCCAGCGCCTCATATACCGCACCGGCTTCAGGGCGGCCGTTATCTTTCAGGATCTCGACCATCAGGGTCGCGTAATCGGAGACCACGACGCCCGCCTGCTGCATGCGCAGCAGGCCTGCCTCGCGCTTGGTATCGCTGAAGGTGCCCGAAGCATCCACCGCGACGTAGGCATCCAGCCCCTGTGCAACAGCGGTCATGGCCGGGAAGGCGGCGCATACCTCCAGCGAAATGCCGGCGAAGATCAGCTTCTTGCGGCCGGTAGCCTTGATGGCGTTTGTCACACGCTCGTCGTCATAAGCATTGACCGAGGAGCGGTCGATGATGTCGACGCCGGGCAGCGCTTCCACCAGCTCAGGGAAGGTAGGACCCCACATGCTGTCGCGCGCCGTGGTGGTCACAACGATGGGCAGCTTGAGCGCTTTGGCCGCTTTGGCCAGCGCCACCACATTGTGTTTCAGCTCACCGGTCGAATAGTCGCGCACACCCGTCATGAGGCCGATCTGGTGGTCAACCAGGATAAGGGCGGCATTGTCGGCGGTCAGTGCTTCGTAGCTGCGGATGGTCATTCGATTACTCCTTGGTAGTTGAGAGGTTGTTTGCTGGCTCACGTTTTTTCGTGACCTGCAAATCGTAATCACTGGACCATCGGCCCAGAAGTCGGCAAAATCGCAACTCAGCTTCTAATGGATTGGACGATGGCCGCGTATGCTTGACCTGAATGACTTCTATTTCTTCGTGCACGTGGTGGACCGCGGCGGATTCACCGCTGCCGGCAGAACGCTGCGGATTCCAAAATCCACACTGAGCCATCGCATGCAGCAGCTGGAGGCCAATCTCGGCGTCCGGCTGCTGAACCGCACCTCGCGCCGCTTCGGCATGACCGATGCCGGTGAAGAGTTCTATGGCCACGCCGTAGCCATGCTGCGGGAGGCCGAACTGGCCGAAACCACCGTGCGCAACAGGCTGGCGGAGCCCACCGGCACCGTGCGCTGCACGGCCGGCGTGGCGACCATGCAGTTTGCCCTGGCAGGCATCATCAGCGACTTTCTTGCCCAGTACCCGAAGGTAAACGTGCTGGCGCATTCGGCAGACCGGCCGGTGGATATCGTCGGCGAGAATTTCGACATAGCCATCCGCGCACATACCGACCCGCTGCCGGATTCCAACCTGGTCCAGAAAACCCTGGCGCCTGTGCCATGGTTCCTGTTCGCGGGCACCGAGTACGTCAAGGTGCACGGCGCCCCCGCTACGCCTCAGGACCTGGACAAACATCCCTCGCTATTCATGATGCGTGCAGGTCTCGCGCCTGCGCTGCGGCTACGGCACACCGGACAGGCACACGAAGAGCTGGTGGTTCCGCTCACCCCGCGCCTGATGAGCGATGACATGGTCGGCCTGCAGCATGCCGCGATACAGGGACTGGGCATCGTTGCCTTGCCCAGCTATGTGTGCAAGGCTGCCGTGCAGTCGGGCGCACTGCAGCGGGTGCTGCCTGAATGGATTGCCGGAGATTCCACATTGACGGCGCTTATCCCCTATCGCAAAGGCCTCCTGCCATCGGTACGCGTTTTCCTCGACCATCTGGCTGCCGAATTCCCGAAGACCGTACTGTTGTAGCCATCGTCCAATTCCTTGAACGCTGAATCCCGGATTGACAGTCTTCCGGGCGGTTCAGCCATCCCTTACATTGCACGCAAGTTCAGCAATCGGGATGTAAAACATGGGCAATCACACCGCATTGAATAGCGGCCGCAGGATCGGCAAACCGGTCGCCGGCGTGCCGCACAAGATCGGCCAGGGCTTCACTGCCCGCCACTTCTCGGAAGAGATGTTCGGGGAACAGATGGCCCCCTTGCTGATGGTGGACGACTTCGTCATGACGGCGCCCACCTTCGCGCCGCACCAGCATGCCGGCATCTCGGCCGTTACCGTGATGTTTGAGGATTCGACCGGCACCTTCCTCAACCGCGACACACTGGGCAACAACATTGGCCTCAAGCCGGGCGACCTTTACTGGCTTGCCGCCGCTGCCGGCGCAGTGCATGAAGAATGGCCCGGCGACGGCGCCCGCACCCATGCACTGCAGATCTTCGTCAACCTGCCTGCCAGCCTGAAAAGGTCGGCAGCGCATGCGCTGCACGTACCTGCCGAATCGGTGCCGGTGCTCGAAGACAGGGGATACCGTGTGCGCGTAGTGCTGGGCCGCTCCGGGCCGGCCGAAGGCGTTAAGCGGCAGCCGGAAGACATGACGATGCTGGATGGCTTCCTGCAGGGCGCCGGCCGTTTCATCCACCACCTCCCGGACGGTCACCAGGCGTGGGTGTACGCCGTTTCCGGCAGCCTGGCAATACGCTGCGGCGATGAGCACCGCGCGCTCGATCCGGGGGAGGCCACCATCATCGGCGCGGGCGCCGAACTTGCACTGGCGCTCAGCGCCAGCCAGCCATGCCATTTTGTGCTGATCGCCGCGAGGCCGGGCGCCCCGGCATATTCCTTCAATCCAGGAGAACAACGATGAATCACCGCAGCAGCCTTCAAACGAAAATCTTCATGCCCGATGCGGCCGAACGCCAGCGCGAGTGGGCCTTGCGCGAGCAGTTCGCCACGTTCTGGCAGAGCGCGCAAGGTGATCTGCGAACCGTCTATGACCGCTTCATCTCCGCATGTCCGCTGGCGGGCGAGATTCATTGCGAACACGTATCTGAGGGCGGTATCGACGGCTGGTGGGTGCGGCCGCAGCGCGCGATTGCAGGACAGGCGATCCTCTATATCCACGGCGGCGGCTACGTGCTGGGATCGGCCCAGGCATACAGGGGCTTTGCCAGCCAGATCACCAGCCGCACCGGACTGCCGGTATTCGTGATCGACTATCCGCTGGCGCCGGAGGCCACCTTGCCGAGCGCTCCGGAAGCCGCGCTAAGGGCATGGCACTGGCTGCGCAGACAAGGCTACAGCCAGATTGCGGTCGTGGGCGACTCCGCCGGTGGCGGACTGGCACTGGTAACACTTGCGCAGCTGCGTGACCGGGGCGAAAAGCCGGTGGCCGGCGCTGTCTTTTCACCCTGGACCGACCTGGCCTTCAGCGGCTCCTCCATGACAGATCCTGCCGTGGCCGACCCGCTGATCAGCCATGAGTATCTGCGCGATTGCGCTGCGAAGTATGCTGGCTCCCTGGAACCAACAGATCCGCTGGCCTCGCCGCTTTACGCGAACCTGCATGGCCTGCCGCCGCTGCTGCTGCAGGTGGGAACGGACGAGCGCCTGCTTGACGACACGCGCCAGTTCGCGCAGCGCGCCCACGACGCCGGGGTTCCGGTTCAGCTGGAGATCTGGGAAGGAATGCATCACGTATTCCAGCTCGATGTAACGCACCTGGAAAGCAGCCGCACGGCGCTGGACCACACCGCCCGCTTCCTCCTGGCTGCCTTCGATGGCAGCGCAGAAAACAGCATTTATTAACCGGAACAGGAGAACAGCCATGACACAGCAACATGCGGTCTACGACGTAATCATCGCGGGCGGCGGTTCGGCGGGCGCCGTGCTGGCCCGCAGGCTGAGCGAAGATCCAGCACGCAAAGTGCTTCTGCTGGAAGCGGGAACGGCCTATGCGCCATCGGCGTATCCGGACGTGCTTGCCAATGCCAACCGCGTAGGCGGCGACAAGGCGCACGACTGGGGTTATCACACGCAGGACCGTGCGGGACTGGGACATGATGTGGCAGCGATTCGCGGCAAGGTGCTTGGCGGCAGCTCCGCAGTCAACGCGGCAGTCGCCATGCGTGCAAGGCCTTCCGACTTCGCACGATGGACCGCGCGCGGTATCGAGGGCTGGTCCTGGGATGAAGTGCTGCCGGTATATAAAGCGCTTGAGAATACCCCTGACGGCGATGATGTCTGGCACGGCCGCTCCGGTCCCTTCCCGATCCGGCAAAGGTCCATGGAAGAAATCACGCCGTCGATGCGCGCCTTCGTGCATGCATCCGAAGCCTTTGGCTTGCCACGCGTGCGCGATTTCAATGGCGCCGAACAGCACGGCGTTTCGCCCTATCCGCTGAACGTGGTCGATGGGCGCCGCATCAACACGGGCATGGCCTACCTGGGGGATGAGGTCCGGCGCCGGAACAACCTCACCATCCGTGGCGGCGCCGAGGTGGATTGCCTGGTCTTTGAAGGCAAACGGGCGTGCGGCATCCGGCTCGTGGGCGGTGAGATCATTTCAGCGGGCCAGGTCATCCTTTCTGCAGGCGCTTTCGGCAGCCCGGCGATCCTGATGCGCTCCGGGATCGGCCCTGCGCCGCATCTGGAAGCACTCGGCATTCCCGTACTGCGCGACGCGCCGGTTGGCGAGCGGCTCAAGGAACATCCCTTCTACTACAACGTGTATGCGCTGAAGCCGGAGGCCCGCTCAATCGACCCGGTGGCCGGCGCCATCATCTGGACCCGGTCCAGCGAAGCGCGGGCAGGTGAACTGGATCTGCACATCTCGGGCACCCATATCTTCGATCCGGCGCAAAGCCCGACCGGAGGAGCCATTGTGCTGGCCTGCGCCGTCACACTGCCCGACTCGGTGGGCTCGGTGCGCCTGGCGAGCCGGGACCCGCGCGCGATGCCGCTCATCCGCTACAACTTCTTCCAGGAGCAGGGCGACCTGCGCCGGATGATGGAAGCGGTGCGCCTGTCCCGCCGCATCGGCAAGACGGCGCCGTTCAGCGATGCGGTAGCCTTCGAGATGTTCCCCGGCCAGGACATCGATGACGATGCGGCCCTGCAGCAGGCGGTAGTCGCAGCGGTGGACGGCTACGCCCACCCCACCTCGACCGTGCCGATGGGCAGCGTCAACGATCCCGGCGCTGTGGTGGACACGAAGGGTAAGGTGCGCGGCGTGGAATGCCTGTATGTGGTGGATGCGTCCATCATGCCTGACATTCCTTCGGTAGCGACCAATGTCACCACCATCATGATGGCTGAAGCGATCAGCCGCAGGCTGGCGGCGATGTAGAATCTTTTGTTTCGGGCCTGCCAGTGCAATGACCACAGCCACCTTTCTCATCATATTGTGCGCAGCCGCGCTGCACGCTTCGTGGAATGCGATGGTAAAGGCGGGCCCGGACAAGCTTCTCACCACCGTACTGGTGACTACGGGAGCAGCCCTCATCGCGGCGCCGCTATTACCGCTGCTTCCGGCTCCCGCGCCGGCAAGCTGGGGATGGCTGGCTGCTTCGGCCTGCTGCCAGATTGCTTACTACTTCCTGCTGATGCAAGCCTATCGGCTGAGCGACATGAGCCAGGCGTATCCGCTGATGCGCGGAACCGCGCCGCTGATCGTGGCATGCGTGAGCGTGCCCTTGCTTGGCGAAGCGCTGTCGCTGCCGCAGTATGGTGCGGTCGGGCTGATTGTTACGGGAGTACTGGCGATGACCGTGGGCGGTCCAGCTGCAAAGCGAGGCAGCATGTATGCCATAGCGAACGCGGTGATGATCGCATCCTATACGCTGATCGACGGCATTGGCGTGCGCGCTTCCGGCGCCCCGCTCTCGTACACCCTGTGGCTGTTCACGCTGACCGCCGCCGGCATGCTGCTATGCGTGTTCCCGAAACGCGCACTGCTGCTGGCCTACACCCGCACGCACTGGAAAACCGGCCTGCTCGGCGGCTTCGGGACCATGGCCTCCTACGGCCTGGCCCTGTGGGCGATGACGCGCGCACCGGTAGCGATGGTGGCCGCGCTTCGGGAGACCTCCATCCTGTTCGCAACGCTGATTGCAGCAGTGGTGCTGAAGGAAGGAATCAGCAGGAGCCGCATGCTGGCCGTATTGCTGATCGCCTGTGGCGCCGTCACAATGCGGATTACAGGCTAGGTAGGCCACCGCCGGATGTTTACGGTATTCTGGCCTGATGGAGCTATCTCAGCATCGCTTGGCCAATCTATTGCTGGACCTTGTTTTTCTGGTTCAGGAAGATGGCCGGATTGCGTTCGTCAATAACGCTTGTATCCAGACCCTGGGATACGAGCCTGAGGAAATGATCGGGCGGGATATCCGTGACTTCATTCACCCGGATGACCATGCGAAGACGGGCACGGAAATGTCGCATGTGGTGAGCGGCCATGCCCGTTTCGGATTTGAGAACCGCTATCTGCGCAAGGACGGCAGAGCCATCCACCTGCAATGGAGTGCCCATTGGTCGCCGCAAGAGCAGTTGCGTATCGGCGTGGCGCGCGACATCACGGAACGCAAGCGCGTTGAACAAAGGCAGGCTACCTTGCTGGCGCTGTCGACCCTCGCACAGAATGCGCATTCGCTGAACGAGCTCTTTTCGAAGTTCGACGCAACGCTCCGGCAGCTTATTCCCTTCCACGGCTTCGCAGTGCTGCTCGAACCCGGCCTGCAACTGGCCTATCATTCCGGCGCCGGCAGCCTTCCGGCCACCGACGACTGGTACGCGATACCGATGTCCTCGGCCAAAACAGCAAGCGGCCAGTTGCGCTTGCAGCTGATGGGCGCCGGTTCGCTGCTGATGGCAGAACGCGATGTGCTGCAGTTTGCCGCAGACCAGGCGGCGGCGGTGATCCAGCGCTTCGCACTTCAATCCGAACTGCTGCACTCCGCCCGCCATGATGAGCTGACCGGTCTGCCCAACCGCCGCCTCTTCCAGGACCGCATGGAAACGGCCATCGCGCGCTGCAAGCGCAGCGCTTCTGGCGGCGCCATACTGTTTATCGATCTGGATCGCTTCAAGGACATTAACGATCATTTCGGCCATGGCATGGGGGACAAGGTGCTGCAGGCCGTTGCCACGCGCCTGGCCGGCAACGTGCGGGGCATGGACACGGTTGCGCGCTTGGGCGGCGACGAGTTTGTTGTGCTTCTGGAAGGCGTGGCGACCAGGGATCAGGCGCAGGCGGCCGCCGACAAGATCACCCGCGCCATCGAAGGTTTGCTGGAGATAGGCGGCGTACGCCTGCCAATATCTGCCAGTATCGGCATCGCCCTGTATCCCAGCGACGGCGCTTCAATCGACCAGCTCATGCGCTGTGCCGATCAGGCCATGTACCTCAGCAAGGCCCAGCGCAGGAAGCAGCCCCAATAGCGGGCGTTCAGAGACCGAGCTCCCAGGTTTCGTTGACCATATCCTTGCCGAAGGCATGCACCGGTTCTTCAGCCACCAGCGCATAACCCTTGCCGCGGTAGATGTGGCGGGCTTCCTGCTGCTGGTCGGTTGTCCACAAGCGCATCTTGCGGTAGCCGGCGGCGCGGGCGAAGCGGTGACATTCATCTACCAGGCGTGAGCCGAGGCCGCAGCCGCGCGCTTCTTCTTCCACCAGGAGCAGGCGCAGCTTGGCGATACCTTCTTCGCCGCTGCGCGCCACCGCAATGGAACCCACCGGCTTGCCGCCCATCTCAGCGATCCAGCAGCGTTCCAGCGCGGGATCGAAATTACGTTCGAAGTCGGTGCAGATCTGGCCGACCAGGGTTTCGAAGCTGCGGTCCCAGCCTTGCTGCACCGAATAGATCTCGCCGTGGCGGCGTGTGATCCATTCCATATCGCCGGCGTGGTGCTGTCGCAGGACGAAAGGCTGGGCGTATTTCATTCCCACTTCCTTGTCGAGCAGCTCGCGGATGGTCTGCATCGCATCCAGAAGGCGCTGCTGATTGGCGTCGTCGAAGCGCGCCAGCATGTCGCCCACCTCTTCGCGCGACGCGCGGTCGAAGGGTTCATACACCGCCCTGCCCTGCTCCGTCATGTGCAACAGCTTGGCCCGGCCGTCGGACGGCGACGGCACCTTGCTCACCAGCCCCGCGCTCTCGAACTTGGCGATGATGCGGCTCAGATAGCCGCGGTCCAGTCCCAGGTCTCGGCACAGGGCCGTCGATGGCTGGTCGCCATGATGCGCCAGCTCATACAGCACCCGCATTTCGGTCAGCGTGAACTGGCTATGTAGCAGCCCTTCGCGCAGCACGCCAATGTGGCGCGTGAAGAAGCGGTTGAAGGAACGGACCGCCGCAACGCGGTCGTCAAAAACGGGGAAAGCCATGGAGAACTCCACAATCGTGCCTGGATGCAGTGTGCGAGGAATTGCTGACTGAGTCAACAATTCAAAAATATTTTTAAAAATAGCTTGCAATTAAATCGCGCGCTATGTATATTGTGCACATGGACGCAGCGCACAGCGATCCAGGCAGTAAATAAATAGCACACTACTAAATAGCCAACTACTCACACGAAAGGATTCATCATGTCGATCAACCAAGTTCTGTACCGCGCCAACGCAACTTCCACCGGTGGCCGCGAAGGCCGTTCCGTCAGCAGCGACGGCGTGCTGGATGTGAAACTGACCACCCCGAAAGAACTGGGCGGCAACGGTGCAGTGGGCACCAACCCTGAGCAGCTGTTCGCTGCCGGCTACTCGGCCTGCTTCATCGGCGCCCTGAAATTCGTTGGCGGCCGCGACAAGATCGCCGTGCCTGCTGATACCTCGATCAATGCCACCGTCGGCATCGGCGCCATCGAAACCGGCTTCGGCATCGAAGTGGAACTGAAAATCTCGCTGCCGGGCCTGGACCGTGAAACCGCCGAGAAGCTGGTGGCCGCCGCCCACATCGTCTGCCCTTACTCGAACGCCACCCGCGGCAATATCGACGTGACCCTGACCATCGTTTAAACAAGCCCTGAAGCCGGTGCGGCGCATGAGCCGCCGCCCGGACTCGCTTCCCAATCCATGAAGGAGAAAATCATGAAAGCATCCAAACTGTTCCTCGCTGCTGCTGCCCTCGCCCTGTCCGCCAGCGCATTTGCCCAAAGCGCGCCGAATTCCGGTGAAGGCTACCAGGCCGACGTGAGCTTCCAGTCCAGCCGCAGCCGCGATGATGTGAAAGCCGAACTGGCAGCCGCCCGCCGTACCGGCCAGGTCTTCAACGGCGACAGCTATCCTGCCGCCCCCATCGCAACCGGCCCGGCCAAAACCCGTGCCCAGGTGCAGGCAGAATTCGTGCAGGCAAAGGCGCTGGGCCAGCTGCGCCACGAGGACTGAGCTGCCTTACAATGAGCGCTTCGACCACACACGGGGCACTTATGATTGATTGGCAGTTCCTGGATTTTGAAAGCATTCCACGCGCGGACCTGTATGAAGTGCTGCGGCAGCGGCAGCAGGTCTTCGTGCTGGAACAGAAATGCCTTTACCCCGATATCGACGGCTATGACCTCGCTGCGCACCACCTGATGGGATGGCGCACGGTCGATGGCCAGCGCCGGCTCATCGCCTACCTGCGCGTGATCGCGCCGGGCGTGAAATACACTGAAATGTCGCTGGGCCGCGTGCTCAGCACCGCCGCCGCGCGCGGCACCGGCGCAGGGCGCCAGCTCATTGCCGAGGGCATCCGCCGCGCTGAAGCGCTGCATCCCGGCCACGGTTTCCGTATCGGCGCCCAGCAATACCTCGAACAGTTCTACGCCGGCTTCGGCTTCCGCACCGTCACCGATCCCTACGACGAAGACGGCATCATGCACGTGGATATGGTGCGCTGAGCGGCCAATAAAAAAGGCGGCCAGGGCCGCCTTTTGCAATCGCCGCGAAGCTTAACGCTTCAGGGAAATCAGTTCCACCTCGAACAGCAGCGGCGAGTTCGCCGGAATATTGCCATTTGCCGAAGCGCCGTATCCCAGGCTGGCCGGGATGATCAAGGTGCGCTTGCCGCCAACTTTCATGCCCAGCACGCCCTGATCCCAACCCTGGATTACATTCCCGCGGCCGATGGTGAAGGAGAACGCAGCCTTGCCGTCAGTGGTATCGAACTTGAGGCCCTTTTTGTCGGTCTTGCTGTCGTCGTAAATCCAGCCAGTGTACTTCATCGTCAGCAGGTCGCCATTGGTGGCTTCCAGGCCGGTGCCTACCACGGTGTCGGTCTTGGTGAATGGAGGTTGTGCCGGTCCGGTATCCACTGGCTTGTCATCGCCGCCGCCGCCGCAGGCGGTCAGGGTCAGGGCGCAGGCCAGGGCGGCGATAATTTGGAACATCGATTTCATGTGATCTCTTGCCTCAATTGATTGAATGGTCCCGGCGCCTGGCGCCGAACAGACAGGGAGTTTATCAGACTGCTACCCCCTGCTGCCAGCAAACATACTTCGTTACAAACTTTTTCAGATTTCGACTTGCGTTCCGAGCTCGATGACCCGGTTGGTCGGGATCTGGTAATAGTCGGCCGCGCCGCGCGCATTGCGCGACATGGCAACGAACAGGTGTTCGCGCCACGGCGCCATGCCGGAACCCGGCGCGGACACCACGGTCTGGCGCGCGATGAAGAAGGAAGTTTCCATCATCTCGAACTGCAGGCCGCAGTCGGCGCACAGCTCCAGCACGCGCGGAATGTCCGGTTCATCCTTGAAGCCGTAGTGCACGTTCAGCTGGTAGCAGTTGTGGCCAAGTTCCGTAATGCGCACCTGTTCTTCCGGCGCCACATAGGGTTCTTCCACAATATGCACGGTGAAGAACACCACCCGCTCGTGCAGGATCTTGTTGTGCGAGAGGTTGTGCAGCAGCGCATGCGGCACGCCGTCGCTTTCGCCGCGCAGGAAGATGGCCGTTCCCGGCACCCTCACCGGCGGCGCCATGAACAGGGAGTCCAGGAAGTCTTCCAGCGGAATCGCATGTTTTTCCAGGTTCTGGAACACCAGCTCGCGGCCGGTGCGCCAGGTCAGCATCACGGTAAACAGCGCGGTGCCCAGCGCCAGCGGCATCCAGCCGCCATGGAACAGCTTCAGCGTGCTGGCCGAGAACAGCATGATGTCAATGGCGATGAAGAAGCCGGTCGCTGCGAAGCACACCACCAGCGGCAGGTGCCAGCGGTAGCGGATCACGAAGAAGGTGAGGATGGTGGTGGCCAGCATGGTGGCCGTCACGGCGATGCCATAGGCGCCTGCCAGAGAATCGGACGAGCCGAAGCCCACTACGGCAATCAGCACCACGATCAGCTGCAGCCAGTTCACGGCCGGAATATAAATCTGGCCAATCTGGCTTTCCGAGGTGTGCAGCACACGCATGCGCGGCAGCAGGCCCAGTGCAATGGCCTGCTTGGTCATGGAGAAGGTGCCGGAAATGGTGGCCTGCGAGGCGATCACCGCCGCCATGGTGGACAGCACCACCAGCGGATACACGCTCCAGCTGCCCAGCTGGTGGAAGAAGGGGTTCTCGATCACCTCCGGACGCATGATCAGCAGCGCGCCCTGGCCGAAGTAGTTCAGCGCCAGCGCCGGGAAGCAGATCATGAACCAGGCCATGCGGATCGGCTTCTTGCCGAAGTGGCCCATGTCCGCATACAGGGCTTCGGCGCCGGTGAAGGCCAGCACCACGGCGCCCAGCGCCACAAAGGCGACGAAGCCGTTATCCAGCATGAAGGTAAAGGCGTGGATCGGGTTCAGCGCCGCCAGGATGGCAGGTTCCTTGACGATATTGATCACGCCCATCACGGCAAGCGCGCCAAACCACACCAGCATGATCGGGCCGAAGAAGCGGCCGATACCCGCCGTGCCGTGGCGCTGCACGGCATACAGCGTGACCAGCACCACAATCGTGAGCGGCACCACATAGGCTTCCAGCTGCGGCGCGGCCACTTCCAGGCCTTCGATGGCGCCCAGCACGGAGATCGCCGGGGTCACCACGCTGTCGCCATAGAACATGGTGGCGCCGAATACGCCCAGCAGCAGCAGGGGGAAGTGCCAGCCGGAGCGGCGGCTCACTGAATTCAGCGCCAGCGCCATCAGCGCCATGATGCCGCCCTCGCCGCGGTTGTCCGCGCGCAGCACCAGGCTCACATATTTGAGCGAAACGATCATCGTCAGGCCCCAGAAGATCAGGGACACCACGCCAAGCAGGTTGGCTTCGTTCAGCGGCAGGCCGTGGTCGGCGTCGAAGATGGTTTTGAGGGTATAGAGAGGGCTGGTGCCGATATCGCCATAGACGATGCCAACGGCCGCCAGCGTCAGGGCGGCAATGCTGCTTTTCTTATGTTCCGACGTCAAGATGACACCCAAAGTGGTTTTGGTGCGTTGCACAATAGTTCAAGTATTTGCAAATTGCAAGCGGATTGTACTCCCGCAGACTGTGGTATTTTTCGTCTTTAGCTCGAAAGAAACACCATGCAAATCAGTCAAGCAACACCTTCCGATGTGCCCCGCCTGTTCGAGGTGTGGGAGGCATCGGTACGCGCCACCCACCACTTTCTCGGCGAAGCCGGCATCCAGCAGTTAATCCCTCTCGTGCGCCAGATTCTGGGCGAGTTCTCCCCACTTTACTGCCTGCGGGATGAGCAGGGCGCTGTTTACGCCTTCATGGGCGTGGCCCATGGCAATATTGAAATGCTGTTTGTCGATCCCGCCCGGCGCGGCGGCGGCGCCGGACGCGCGCTGGTGGAATTCGCACTCGGTGACCTGGGCGCATACAAGGTGGATGTGAATGAGCAGAACGGCCAGGCCGTGGGCTTCTATGCGCGAATGGGCTTCGTGCAGGTGGGCCGCTCGGAGCAAGACCCGTTCGGCAATCCCTACCCCCTGCTGCATCTCGAACTGGGCGCACAATGAATACCGGCGTACTGTTCGCGGCCCTCTCCTTCTTTTGCTGGGGCCTGTTCCCGCTCTACTTCCATGCCATTGGCGAAGTGCCGCCGATGGAGATCCTGGCGCACCGCATGCTGTGGTCCCTGCTCTTCCTCGCCATTGTGCTGGCGGTGCGGCGGCAGTGGAAATGGCTGCCGGAAGTGCTGGCCAGGCCGAAAGTCGTTGGCGCTTTCATCGCCAGCGCCCTGCTCCTCAGCACCAACTGGCTGATTTATATCTGGTCCGTCAACAACGGCCACGTGCTCGATGCGAGCCTGGGCTACTTCATCAATCCGCTGGTAAATGTGCTGCTTGGCCTGCTGGTGCTGAAGGAGAAGCTGCGCCGCGGCCAGTGGCTGGCAGTCGGCATTGCCACGGCGGGCGTGACCTGGCTCACCTGGCAGGCGGGCCAGCTGCCATGGATCGCACTGCTGCTGGCAGCCAGCTTCGGCGCCTATGGCCTGCTGCGCAAGACAGCGGCGCTGGCAGCGCTGGAAGGCCTGTCCTTCGAAACCATGCTGCTGTTCCCGCTCGCCGTGGGCTATGTGGGCTGGCTCACCGCGACCGGCGCCAATACCTTCATCAACACGCCGAGCGACACGACGCGCCTGCTGCTGATGGCGGCCGGGCCGATCACGGCGATTCCGTTGCTGCTGTTCGCAGCCGGGGCGCGGCGCATTCCGCTGTCGGTGCTGGGCATGCTGCAGTACATCTCGCCAACCATGCAGATGCTGCTCGGCCTGTGGGTCTTCCACGAGGCGTTTTCAGCGGCGCGCCTGATCGGCTTCATCGTGATCTGGAGCGCGCTCGCCATCTACGTGGCGGAAGGCCTGTGGGCATCGCGCGCTACTGGCGGGGCAGCGTCTTCCAGTAAGTAAGCAGTTCGCGCAGCGCTTCCGGCTTGTTCAGGGGCGGCAGGCGCTGCGCCTGGTCGCGCGTGTTCACGCCATGGCAGGACGCGCAGGTGCGCATTTCGCCGGGCTGGAAAGTGACCCAGTTCCGCTCGCGCACCACGGCATTGCCTCGCGCGTCCGTGGTCTGCCAGGTCAGCGCACGGCCGGCGGGCACGAAGGCTGCAGTGGAACCATCCTTTGCAATGCGCACGCTGCCCGCCGGGCCCTGCGCATTGGCCGGATTGGGCTGCGGCGCCATGGGCTGCGCGATCACGCGTCGCCCGGCGCGGTCCGGATAGGCGCGCAGCTGCTCGCCCTGGAAAATCTGGAAGTGGCTGATCTCGTACACCTTCGCATCCGGCGCCGCTTTTGCGCGCGTTTCCACTCCGCCCGGCACGCGCAGGTTGAAGGGCTGCTGCAGTTCCGCGCGGTCACGGCTGGTCTGGTCGCGCGTGACGATCAGCGCCAGCTCGCGCTGCACCAGCCAGCGCCGCAGTTCTGCTTCGCTCACGCCCTCTTCCGCCAGCACGGCGCGCTCCGGCGCTTCCAGCACCGTGCTTGATGCCGCAGGCCGGGGACGCGGACGCAGTTCCACTGCTTCGATCTCCCACAGTTCTTCGCCGGACGCGCTGCGCAGGCCGGGCGTGAGCGCAGGCCCGGCGCGATACAGGCCGCTGGCATGGTCCGGTTCCAGCCAGCGCAGGCGCAGGCCGTCCAGCGTGCCGCCCGGTTCCGGCGCGCGCACGCTCTTCGTGTGGCTGGCAATCAGGCGCCCATCGGACAACGGCAGCGGGTTGCGGTAGCGCCCTCCGCGAAGCGAGTCGCCGGGATGCGCTTCGGTGAGCTGCGTCACCGTCATGCGTTCCGGGTTCATGCCGGCCGGGCCGTTCAGGCGCACGATCTGGTTGGTGGTGAAGGAATCCTGCTCGCGCGCCGCGATGGCAAGGTAGCTGCCGGGAGCATGCGGGTCTTCGCGCAGGTGGAACAGGCCGCCGTCGCGCCGCACCAGCACGCGGTTGGCGTGCAGGGTATCCAGCGTTTGCGCGGACAGCGCCGGGTCGCCGCGGAAGCTCGGAATCATGAAGCCGAAGGACAGCTCGTGCTGGCCCACGTGGTTCAGCGTTTCCTCGTTGCTGCCGTCCTGGTTCATGGCCCAGGCGGTAAAGAAGTTGGTCGTGAAGGCGCTTACCTCGCCATATTTGCCGCGGCTGCCTGAACGCGATTCCGGGAACAGCTCCGCGCGCGTGCGACGCTTGCGTGCATCGGCCGCTTCGCTGTCGTAATTGAAGGAGTTGAAAGGCAGCGCCACGCCATTGCGTTCCGCATCGCGGTCGCGTTCCGCCAGCTGGTCCTGCTGCAGGTGGTCCCAACGCGTGAAGATGATGCGGCCGTAGCTGTCCAGCGTCGGATTGAAGGCGCCGCTGGCAGCATGGTTCAGCAGGCGCAGCGCGCCGCTCGCGGGATCGAGACGCCAGATGCCGGTGTTGGTCGGCGTTGCCTCGTATTCGTCCAGCTGCGGATAAAGGTGGGCTTCGCCCGTGCGCGGGCGGTCGGAAGTAAACAGGATGGCGTCATCGCCCGCATACAGCGGCGACAGGTTGTTGAAGCCTTCCGGCTGCCTTGCCACCCTGGCGATGTGCGCCTTCTCTCCCTTGCCCAGCCCCGTCACCTCATACAGCTGCCAGAAGCCGCCATCGGCGCCGGCCAGCATGCTGAAAATGGCCTTGCCGCCGTCCCAGTACACGGCCGGTTCGCGCACCGCCACCGCTTCGGCGATGCCTGCTTCCTGCGTGAGGTTGCGCAGGCTGCCGTCAGGATAGCGCAGCATCAGTGCACCACCACGCGGGGCCTTGGCAGCGGCGCTCAGGTGGTTCGCAAAGGTGGACAGGCGGGCTGCAAAATCGGTATGCAGCGGTGCCTGCGTGACGAACAGGATGGGGTAAGGTGTGGGAACGGAGGATGCGATGCGCACCGGCGGCGCCTGGCCGGGCGCCAGCGGGCCGGTGCGTTCGCAGCCGGCCAGCAGGACGATCAGGGCAAGGCTGGCAACGCGGCGCACGGACAGGTTCATCAAAAGCTGAAAAATCGCTGAAAGATTCAAAGCCAAGTGTAGCGCAGTACAATCGATTACTTGAAATTTTCAGCGGTTCAGGGCACGCTTCCCGAATCAGAAAACGACAGGAGACATCTTCATGCAGGATTCAGATTTCAGCGCCGGACGGCGTGCCGCGCTGGCCGGCATTTCCGCCGTCGGCCTGGGCGCCGTGATGGTGGCTTGCGGTGGCGGCAGCGGCGGCAGCGTGCCGGCTCCTCCGCCGCCGCCACCACCGCCGCCTCCTCCTTCACCGCCTCCCACGGGGCCTGGTCCTGTGGTGAACGGCCCCGCATGGCGCTCGTTCGGCCGCGATGCGCAGCATTCCGCCGTCTCCGCCATCGCCACCCAGCCTCTGAGCAAGATTGTGTGGCAAACGCCGGTGGACATGGCGCCGCAGTATTCGCCGCAAGGCTACCTGCTGGTGCACTACGGCTCGCCCGTCATCACCGCGAAAAACACGGTGGTGGTGCCGGTGAAACGTTCCGCCAGCGCCGCCTACAAAATCGAGGGCCGCAGCGGCAACAACGGTTTCCTGCTCTGGAGCATAGACAGCGACTACGTGATGCCGGCCCACAACTGGATGCCGAGCTATAACGTCACGCTCACTGCCGCCAACCGGATGGTGGCGCCGGGTGCGGGCGGCAAGATCATGTACCGCGACGACGCCGATGCCACCAACGCGGCAACCCAGACCGCCGTGTTCTACAGCGCCGCCACCTACGCCGCCAACAAGGCCGCACTGGACGCGCAGATCATCATCAACACGCCCATCACCGCCGATGGCGCAGGCACGTTGTATTTCGGCTTTGAAGCGGCGGCCGGCAATCCCGCAGGCCTCAGCAGTGGCATCGCTCGCCTGACGGCCGGCAATGCAGGCAGCTGGAAGGGCATCGCGCAGCTGAGCAATGACCTTTCCCTGCAGAAGCTGGCGACCAACAGCGCACCGGCGCTGTCCGCCGACGAAAAAACGCTGTACATCGTCGTCAAGGGCACTGGCAACTCGACCGCTGGCGCCATCCTGGCGCTGGACGCCGCCACGCTGAGCCTGAAGAGCAAGGCAGCCCTGACCGATCCGCAGACCGGCGCCGCCGCCCGGATTACCGACGACAGCACCGCCTCTCCCGCCATCGGTCCCGACGGCGACGTCTACATCGGCGTGCTGGAAACCGTCGCGGGCGCACATAACCAGCGCGGCTGGCTGTTGCATTTCGACGCCACCTTGGCCACCATCAAGACGCCGGGTTCCTTCGGCTGGGACGATACGGCCTCCTTCGTGGCGAAAGACCTGGTGCCGAGCTACAAGGGCAATTCGGCCTACCTGGTGATGACGAAGTACAACAACTATGCCCGCGCAGGCAGCGGCGATTCCAAGAACCGCATCGCGGTGCTGGACCCGAACGACACGCAGACCGACCCTATCTCCGGCAAGACCGTGATGCGCGAAGTGCTCACCATTCTCGGCACCACACCGGACCCGACTTTCCCCGGCGGCGTGGTGGAATGGTGCATCAACACGGCGGCAGTCGATCCCTTCACCAAGTCCATCCTGGTGAACAGCGAGGACGGCTACCTGTACCGCTGGAATCTCACGAACAACACCCTGAGCGAAAAGATCCGCCTGACCAGCGGCCTCGGCGAGTCTTATACGCCGACCGCCATTGGCGCCGATGGCAAGGTGTACGCCATCAACAACGCGATCATGTTCGCCCTGGGCAGCTGACCGGGGAGACGCGCGCCGCCCCTGGCCTGCTTTTGCTCTAATTGGCGCTCTTCCAACCTTTCCGAAGATCAATCATGCGCACAACTCTTGTTTTGATGGCAGTTCTGGCCGCGTCGCCGGCCTTTGCCGCGGACCTCAAAGTTCCGATGACGATGGTGGACGCTTCCGGCACCGGCGCCGCCGTCGGCGAGGTCAGCATCAGCGAAACACCATACGGCCTGCTGTTCACGCCGAACCTGAGCGGGCTGCCGGCCGGCGTGCACGGTTTCCACCTGCACGTGAACCCATCGTGCGCGCCCGGCCAGCAGGATGGCAAGGCAGTACCGGCCCTTGCCGCGGGCGGCCATTGGGACCCGGATAACAGCAAGCAGCACGCAGGTCCCTATGGCAACGGCCACAAGGGCGACCTGCCCGCGCTGTTCGTGGGCGCGGACGGCAAAGCCGCCTATCCCGTGCTGGCGCCACGCCTGAAAACCCTGACCGATGTGCGCGGCCACGCCCTGATGTTCCATGCGGGCGGCGACAACCACGCCGACCACCCTGCCCCGCTGGGCGGCGGCGGCGCGCGCATGGCTTGCGGAGTCATCGGAGGCTAGGCGCGCATTTACACATGGCTTGCGCGGCCGGTTTGGCGTAGACTTGTTGACCTTTGTTCTATTTCTGAGAATTTTCGATGGCAAATTACGTCTATACCATGAACCGCGTGGGCAAAATCGTGCCGCCCAAGCGCCAGATCCTCAAGGATATTTCGCTGTCCTTCTTCCCCGGCGCCAAAATCGGCGTGCTGGGCCTGAACGGCTCCGGCAAATCCACGCTGCTGAAGATCATGGCTGGTATCGATACCGACATCCAGGGCGAAGCGCGCCCGATGCCGGGCCTGAACATCGGCTACCTGCCGCAGGAACCGCAGCTGGACCCGGAAAAAACCGTGCGCCAGGAAGTGGAATCCGGCTTGGGCGAAGCCTTTGAAGCGCAAGCCAAGCTGGAAGCCGTATATGCCGCTTATGCGGATGAAAACGCGGACTTCGACGCGCTGGCCAAGGAGCAGGAGCGCCTGGAAGCCATCATCGCCGCTGCCGACGGCGGCAACCTGAACCTGCAGCTGGAAATGGCCGCCGATGCGCTGCGCCTGCCGCCATGGGACCAGAAAATCAGCGTGCTGTCCGGCGGCGAAAAGCGCCGCGTGGCGCTGTGCAAGCTGCTGCTGTCCAAGCCGGACATGCTGCTGCTCGACGAACCGACCAACCACCTTGACGCGGAATCGGTGGAATGGCTGGAGCAGTTCCTGGTGCGCTTCCCCGGCACCGTGGTGGGCATTACCCACGACCGCTACTTCCTCGACAACGCCGCCGAATGGATCCTGGAACTGGACCGCGGCCACGGCATTCCATGGAAAGGCAACTACAGCTCCTGGCTCGACCAGAAGCAGGCCCGCCTGAAGCAGGAAGAAGCCACCGAATCCGCGCGCCAGAAGGCGCTGCAGAAGGAACTGGAATGGTCGCGCCAGAATCCGAAAGCGCGCCAGGCCAAGTCCAAGGCCCGCCTGGCCCGCTTCAACGAACTGAGCGAATACGAATACCAGAAGCGCAATGAAACGCAGGAGATCTTCATCCCTGTGGCGGAGCGCCTGGGCAATGAAGTCATCGAGTTCAAGAACGTGTCGAAAGCTTTCGGCGACCGCCTGCTGATCGACAATGTGAGCTTCACCATTCCGCCCGGCGCCATCGTCGGCATCATCGGCCCGAACGGCGCCGGTAAATCGACGCTGTTCAAGATGATTGCCGGTATCGAACAGCCGGATAGCGGCGAAGTCGTCATCGGCAAGACCGCCAAGGTGTCGCTGGTGGACCAGAGCCGTGATGCGCTGGCCGACAGCAAGACCGTGTTCGAGGACGTTTCGGGCGGCGCCGACCTGCTGAGCGTGGGCCGGTTCGAGATGCCGTCGCGCGCCTACCTGGGCCGCTTCAACTTCAAGGGCGCCGACCAGCAGAAGATCGTCGGCAACCTGTCCGGCGGTGAACGCGGCCGCCTGCACCTGGCAAAAACCCTGCTCAAGGGCGGCAACGTGCTGCTGCTGGACGAACCGTCCAATGACCTGGACGTGGAAACCCTGCGCGCGCTGGAAGATGCGCTGCTGGAATTCGCGGGCTCGGTGATGGTGATTTCCCACGACCGCTGGTTCCTGGACCGTATCGCGACCCACATCCTGGCCTTCGAAGGCAACTCGCAGGTGACCTTCTTCGACGGTAACTACCAGGAATACGAAGCGGACAAGAAAAAGCGCCTGGGTGAAGAAGGCGCGAAGCCGAAGCGTATCCGCTACAAGCCGCTCACGACGTAAGCACTATGCGCCTGCTCGCCGCCTCCCTGCTGTTTGCCGCAACTGCCCAGGCAGGCGCGGCGTCCATCGACCAGCTCGGCTGGCTGGCCGGCTGCTGGGCCTCCGAAGGCGGCGAAGCCGGCTCGGGCGAACAGTGGATGGCGCCTGCCGGCGGCAGCATGCTCGGCACGGCGCGCACCATCAAGGGCGGCAAAACGGTGGCGTGGGAGTTTGTGCGCATCGCTGCGCTGGAAGACGGACGGCTGGCCTATATCGCCAAACCGCACAACCAGGCCGAGGCGGCATTCCCGCTGCTGACGCTGAAAGATGGCGAAGCGGTATTCGAAGCGCCTGAGCACGATTTTCCGCAACGGATTATCTATCGCCGCGATGGCGACAAGCTGCAGGCCCGCATCGAAGGCATGTCCAAAGGGAAGCTGAAGGGCTTCGATTTCCCCTTGCGCCGCACTGACTGCGCAAGGGGAAGCTGAAACAGGGAGGCGGGTACAAGGACATTGGCATTCCCGCAGGGATTGCCGCAGTCGCACCCGGCCTCGAACGGCAGCGGGCCCGCAGGCCCGCCATGATCTTAGAACTTGTAGTTCGCGCCCAGGGTCACAGCACCCTTGCGGCGGCCCAGGTCGATATCGTTCTTGCCGTAGTGCTCGTATTCGAGCGTAGCCGACACTTTTTCATTGAACGCATATTCCGCGCCCACCGAGGCGTACAGGCTATTGCGGCTGCTGTCGCCGTTATAGCCGGCCGCCAGGCCGGTGCCGGTCACGTCGTTCTTGTTGTGGGCCACGCCCAGCTTGCCGAACACGGAGAACTGCTGGTTGACCGGATAGCTGGCTTTACCGGCCAGATAGAAGGATTTGGCGTCACTTTCAACGCGGCCGGTGGCGGAGCCCACGGTATAGCCATAGTCGGACTTGCCGAAGTCGGTATAGCCCGCTTCAACAGCCCAGTTCGGATTGATCTGGACGCCGCCATAGATCTTGCCGCCCCACTCGGTGTTCTTGCGGTCGCCGCTGCTCGTGTCGTTCGACAGGTTGTAGCGGTGTTCGCTTGCTACGGCGCCGACGCCGATATAAGGCTTGTAGTCATCGGCAGCGTGGGCGGCGCCTGCAGCGCCAAGTGCGGTTACGGAGGTCAGGAGTGCGAGGATAGTGTTTTTCATTTTCTCGATCTTTCAGCTTGGTTACTCGGGTTTGCTTTAGATCGCAGTTCATTTATGAAGGAACGGCGATTGAGACCAAGATAGCATCGCGATAGCCTTACAAAAGGGCCATTTTCGTAATAATTGTGAGAAGATGTAATCACTATTGAAGAACTTGGCGCTGCCCCCAATATCGCGGCGAACCGCCGATTTTTACTCGTCAGCAAGCTCCAGATCGCTAATTTTGCCATCCGGAGCGTAAGCCACGGTCCAGCGCACGCTCTGCGTGCCGCCATGGACAGCGCGGTAGACCCGCTTCCCTCCCGTTTCCGACAGCAGCACCAGGTGGCTCAGCGGCGGCATCGCGCCCAGCTGGTAGGGATACCATTCGTTCAGCTCGCCTGCCATGGCGGGATCGCTGAATTGCGTGCTGTCTGCCTTGCCGCTGGCCAGCGCCAGCAGCACGGGCTTGAGCGCCGCCGTGCGCTCCGGCTGGCTGTCCTGGATGCCGCTGTCTTTCAGGAAAGCGGGGGCGGGCAGGTAGAAATTGGCCACGCCGTGCGCCAGCACCGGCGACATGCGGCGCTGGTTGGTCAGCACCACGATGCCGAGCTTTTTGCCGGGATACCAGACCACATCGGCCAAGGCCGGGCCGCCGCTATGGCCCACCTGGCGCTCGCCACGGTAAGTACTCACTGTCCAGCCAAGCGCGAAACTCGCTGGCTTTCCGCTGTTCAGCTGGTAAGGCGTCCACATCTTTTCCTGCAGCGGCTGCGGCAGCAGTGTGTTGTTCGAAATGCCAAGCAGGAAGGCGCCCAGATCCTGCGCGCTGGAGAACATGCCGCCTGCCGAGATCGTGTAATACGGATAGAGGAAGCGGTAGGACTGCTGTGCACCGTTCTTCCACTGGTAGGTGGAAACCCGGTTCGGCACGATATCGCTGCTGACCACGATGCGGTCTTTGCCGATGGCCACATGATCGAAACGCGTGCCGCTCATGCCCAAGGGGCGGGTGATGCGTTCGGCGATCAGCTCGGGCAGGGTTTTTCCGGTGGTCTTTTCCATGATGTAGGTGAGCACCGAGAAGTCGTCCGAGCCGTAGGCGGCCACTTCGCCCGGCGCCTTGGCCAGCGGCTTGGCGATGGCGGCTTTGACTGCGGCGGCCGCATCGGGAATATCGGCGTCCGGCGGACCGGGCGGCATGCCGGAGGCGTGCGCAGCGAGCTGGCGCACCGTGATCGCGCGCCAGCTTTCCGGCGCTTCCGGCACATAGCGCTGCACCGGCGCATCGAGGTCGATCTTGCCCTCGCCCGCCAGCTGCATCAGCAGCGTGGAAGACAGCAGCTTGGTGGATGAAGCGATCTGGAAAGCCGACTGCGCGCTGGCCGGCACATTGTTTTCCAGGTCCGCCATGCCATAGGCAGCCAGTTTTACCAGCTTGCCGTCCTTGACGACGGCCACGGCCGCGCCGGGAATATGGTTGCGCGCCATTTCGCGCTGGAGGAAATCGTCGATTTCGTCAGCCTGGACGGCGGTTGCCAGCAGCAGGGAAGCCAGAATTGCAGCGCGCATGGTGCATCCTCAAAGTAAGTAGAAAATTTATTCTACTTTGAAATGTGCACTCAGTAAATAAGCCGGAAGGTCAGGTTCACGCGCAGGCCGCGCGGCTTCGTTTCCTTGTTGATGCCGTGGCGCCAGTTTTTCTGCAGGGCCCCGGCCATGAGCAGCAGGCTGCCGTCGGTCAGGTCCAGCTTCACGGTGCGCGGCAGGCGCTTGTGCTTGAGGATAAAAGTGCGCGGCTCGCCGAAGGTGATCGAGGCAATGGCGGGTTCCGGCCCCAGTTCGGGCTCATCGTCGCTGTGGAAGCCCATGCTGTCGCGCTCATTGCGGTAGCAGTTCAGCAGCACGCTGTTGAAGCGGTGGCCGGTAACGCGCTCCGCCGCTTCCTTGATCTGCAGCTGCAGCGGCGTGAATGGCAGGGGCGTGAAAGTCTTGCCGGAATAGGTGTAGCTGGCCTCGCCGTACCAGGCGCTGAGCCGCGGCTGCAGGTGCTGCTTGCCCCAGACCGTGATCATCTCTTCGCGCCAGGCCGTTTCATCGAGCAGGTGCTGCAGCACTTCGGCGTTAGGCAGGGACAGGGGCAGCTGCGGCAGGAAGGCCAGTTCGCCATCCTCGATGGGTATTGGTGTCAGCTCGCCGGCGGAAGAAAAGAGATCCATAGACCGGTATGATAGCGAACCATGGACAAACGACACTTCCTCGGTGCGCTCGCTGCGGCGGGCGCCTTGCCTGCGGTGCACGCGGCGCCTTCCGGCAAGCGCGGCCCTGCCCTGCTCACCGTGACCGGCGCCATTGCGAAAGCGAACCGCGGCCCCTTCAATCCGGTAGCGGACCAGATGATGCACAAGCAGAAGCTGGCCTTCGATAAGGCCTTCGTGTTCGACTTCGCGGCGATTTCCGCCCTGCCTGCCGTCACGATCCGGCCGACGCTGGAATACGACGGCAAGGTGCATACGCTGAGCGGTCCGCTGCTGGTGGATGTGCTGAAGGCTGCCGGTGCGCAGGCTGGCGCCGGCAAGATCGTGCTGCGCGCGGTGGATGGCTATGCCGCCGTGGTGCCGCTGGCGCAGGCGCGCGCGCAACGCTTCATCGCCGCCACGCACCTGGATGGCGAAGCGATGGCGCTGGGAGGACTGGGGCCGCTATGGGCGGTCTACGATGCAGACCGCATTCCGGAGATGGCAACAAAGCCCGTGGCGGAGCGTTTCGGCTCCTGCCCTTGGGCCCTGTACCACATCGAAGTTCAGGCTTAGGCGTAAGCCTCGGCCAGCGACATCACGCGCGGCGTGACGGCGATGCCGACCTTGCTGAAGATCTCGTTGATCTGGGCCATATTGGCCTCGGCTTCTTCCGGCTTCCAGCCCTTGAACAGGTCGGTGCCATCTTTCTGGAAGTGGATGTCGAGGACCTTGCCGCGGTCCTTGTGGGTGTAGCCGGAGCTGTGCGTCTTCACGAAACCGGCGTTGGCGAGTGCTTCGAGAACAGCGGCTGGTGGATTGTCCGGGTCGGTGGCCAGATACACACCGTAAGTCTTGCCAGGCGGCTTGGCGGCGATATCAACTTCGTAAATGCCCGGCGCCTTGGTGACGGATGTGGACTTCAGAAATAACATAACAATCCCCTGATCGGCGTTCTCCATCACGCCGAGATGAACAAATTTCGCGTTGCGAAAGCGAGAGACCTAGCTTATTGCTTCCAGCCAAATTTGTCGATGAATACCCATGCGTTTTTGCTGCCTCACAACGTTCGCTACTCAAAAATATTATTTAGGAGTCCTTGACATATCCGGAAATGGGCCTATACTTCGTTTCATGGACATCAAACCTGAAACTCCCTGGGATAAGACGCCGGACGTATCGGCCCGGATTATCACCGCCATCGGCCGCATCGCCAGCGTGATGCGATCGGGCATGTGGGAGTTTGCGACCAGTGAGCACCTGAACCCGGCGCAGGCGGAAATCCTGCAGCTGCTGCAGAACCGGACGCGCGGCGTGCGCCTGTCGTGGCTGGCGAAGCAGCTGTCGATTTCGGCGGCCAGCGCCAGCGATTCGGTGGCCTCGCTGGTGTCCAAAGGCTTGCTGCGCAAGGCGCGCGCCGACGATGACGGCCGTGCGACCGCGCTGCTGCTGACGGACGAAGGGCGCGCGATGGCGGCACGCATCGGCGGTGCGCTGAGTTTTGCGGACGAAGCTGCATCGGCACTGCCGCTGGCCAGCCAGGTGCAGATGCTGACCGGGCTGCTGAAGCTGATTGCCGAGCTGCAGAAGTCCGAACGGTTCCCGGAGCTGCGCGCCTGCCTGTCGTGCAAGCACTTCGAGCCGAACAAGTATCCGGGTGCGGAAGCGCCCCACCACTGCGGGCTGGTGAATGCGCCGCTGCCGATCTCCTTCCTGCGCATCGACTGCGCGGAACACGACCCGGCGGACGAAATGGCGCAGGCCCGCAACTGGAAAGTTTTTGCTTGACCCTTGTTTGTGTTTTTTTTTTGCTGTATTAATTAGGACTCCTACTTTTAACTTTGAAAGGAAATACCATGTCCCGCGTACCTCTCCTCACCGCCGACACCACCACCGGCGAACGCCAGCAGCTGCTGGGCCAGATCAACCAGGCTTTCGGCGTGACGCCGAATATGTTCAAGGCCGTTGCCAATTCGTCGGCCGCGCTGAAATCCATGTGGGGCTCCTTCGGCGCCCTGGGCGGCGGCGTGATCCCGGCCAAGCTGGGCGAACAGATCGCCGTGGCGATTGCCGACCGCAACGACTGCGAATACTGCCTCGCCGCGCACACCGCGCTGGGCCGCAAGGCAGGCGCCACGGCCGACGAAATGAGCGCCGCACAGGGCGGCCAGTCGGCTGATCCGAAAACCGCAGCGGCACTGAAATTTGCCGTGGCGGTGGTCAACAACCGCGCGCAGATCGCCGACGGCGACGTGGAAGCGTTGCGCGCCGCAGGCTTCAGCGATGAAGAAGTGGTGGAAATCCTGGCGCATATCGCCCTGAACCTGTTCACCAACTACGTGAACGTGGCATTCAAGGTGCCGGTCGACTTCCCCGGCGTGAAGCTGCGCGCAAAATGAACGCCGCCATGCAGGCGCCGGAACTCCAGGTTTCGGCATGGCTCAACACAACTGAGCCCCTGAACCTTGCCGCCTTGCGCGGCAAGGTGGTAGCGGTCTACGCCTTCCAGATGCTGTGTCCCGGCTGTGTATCGCACGGGATACCGCAAGCGAAGCAGATCCGCGAAACCTTCAGCGCAGACGACGTGGCGGTGATCGGGCTGCACACGGTCTTCGAGCACCACGACGTAATGAACCGTGCGGCGCTGGAAGCCTTCCTGCACGAATACCGCGTGCAGTTCCCGGTGGCGATCGACCAGCCATCGGCAACGGGCCCGATCCCGCTGACGATGCAGGCCTACCAGCTGCGCGGCACGCCCAGCCTGCTGCTGATCGACCGTGCAGGCCGCCTGCGCCAAAGCCACTTCGGCCGCGTCGGCGACATGGCGGTGGGCGCCGAAATCGGCAGCCTGCTCGCCGAGCCTGCCCCCAGCAGCGCCGCCTGCACCGACGACGCCTGCGCCATCCGCTAAGGCCGAGCCCGTGTCCACCCCGGGGTCAGGCACCGAAGTGGACACGAGCTCAGGTGCTGCATGGATGGGGCTGTGTCCACTTTGGTGCCTGCCCCCAAGGTGGACACGGGCTCAGCGGTGGGGTTTGCGGGCGGCGAGGGATTGGGTGGGGGGGATGAGTGCGGTGTAGAGCTCGCCCGCGGCGGGGTCCCAGGCGCTGACGGCGGCTTGCTGGCGCTGGACAGTGGCCATGTCGCCGCGGGCGATGGGTCCACTCAAGGCCGGCGCTGCGCCGAGGCGGAAGACGTTGCGCATCGATTCTTCGGCCAGCGGCCGCGCCAGCTCACGCGCAATCTCTTCGGGGATGCCCGCTGCCTGGTAGGCGCGCAAGGCGGCGTCCAGTATCGTCACCAGGTAGTTGCTCGCGAAGACGGCGGCGGCGTGATAGACCGTTTTTGCGGCCGCATCGATCTTTACCGTGCGCGCACCGATCGCCGCGAAGGCCGGTTCGAGCACTGCCAGTGCACGCTCGTCGCCTTCCGCGCCGCACCAGGTGCCGGTGAAGGCCGACGCCACGGCGTCCATGTCGGCAAAGCTGCGGATTGGGTGGATGCTTGCCACTGCGGCGCCAGCCGCACAGGCAGCGTGCAAACGGTCCGATGCGAGCGCGCCGCTGCAATGGAAAACGATGGCGCCGGCCAGCGGCACCGAAGCTGCGAGCGATGCGCACGCGTCTTCGATCTGGTCGTCCGATACGGCCAGCAGGAATACGTCGGCCGGCTGCAGCTGCGCATAGCTGGCCGCTTGGCCGGCGCCGATCCATGCGGCGCCTGCAGCAGCCGACTGCGTAGTGCGGGCCACGATATCGCGCAGTTCGAAGGCCTGGGCTTCGTGGAACAGCCGGCCCAGCACGCGGCCCACATGGCCCGCGCCGATAATCGAAATGGATGGCATCAGAAGCGCGAACCGGGCTGCTTGAGGAATTCGATTTCCTCAGGCGTCGATTCGCGGCCCAGTATCTGGTTGCGATGCGGGAAGCGGCCGAAGCGGCGTATCACTTCGTAGTGCTTCTTCGCGTAGTCCAGCATCGAATCGAAACCCGTCGCCGAGGCGTTCAGCATGTCGAACAGGTCCACCGCGCGCTGCTGCCACGACAGGTTCTCCGCATGCTCGAACGGCATGTACGAAAACGCGCGCTGCACGGGCGGCAAGGTCTGGTTGGCGCCGGAGTCGTCCAGCATCTTCGCTGCTTCCAGCGCCAGCACGTCGCCCGCGAAGGCTTTCGGCGTGTCGCGGTAGACGTTGCGCGTGAACTGGTCCAGCACGATGATGCGCGCCAAAGTGCCCTGCGTGCCTTCGTCGTCCCACTGGCGCAGGCCGTTGTTCAGCGCCTCTTCGATCACGCCCGCAAACTGGCGGAAGATTTCGCGGTCAAACGCGTCATCTTTGCGGAACCATTCTGCGCGCTGGGCATTGTGTCCCTTTGCGCCAATCGGCAGGAACCAGAAATCCAGCACGTCCTGTGATGTAACGAGCACTTTGCCTCCTTAATTGCGTGCGTGGCTCAGCTGGAAGCCTTCGATGCCCTCAAAGCGGCGCAGTTCCGCCGCAAGCTGCGACATCGGCGAACCACTGCGCTTGCTCAGCGCCAGCGCCACGAAGCGCCATTCCAGCTTGCCCTTATCCTGTTGAATCATCAGCGAGCCGCCCGCGATTTCGTAGCCCCGCTCAAGCGCCATGCGGCGCAGCGCATCTTCCTGCGGCTCATAGTCTTCCCTGAAGCGCATGGTGATCGCGATCGCATGGCGCGAAGGCAGCCATGCTTCAATGCGCGACAGGTAGATCATGACACCGGCGGAGAGCAGCGCGAGCACGATTGCAGCGAGGTAGAAGCCCACTCCAACCAGCACGCCAATCGCCGACGATGCCCAGATCGAAGCTGCCGTAGTCAGGCCGCTGATATTGAAGCCTTCGCGCATGATGACGCCCGCACCGAGGAAGCCGATGCCCGTTACAACGCCCTGGATAACGCGGGTGGGGTCGGCCGCAATCAGCATATGCGCATGCCCGCCGAACCAGAAGTTCGGATAGCCGCCAATCACGGTCAACGCCGCCGATGCCATGCACACGAGGCCATAGGTCCGCATGCCCGCCGCCCGCCCGTGGTAGGAGCGTTCGTAACCGACCAGCATGCCGAGCAGCAGCGCGCCCACCAGGTTCATCAGGATGACTGCATTCGTCACCACCTCAGCGGACGACCAGTACGCCCGCAGGATATCGCTCAATGGCATGACTGCCCTTTCTTATGTCTTCTTCTTGGTGAGCTGCTTTTCAAACTCGACATCGAGTTTGCTGACGCGTTTTGGTTTTTGCGGTCCCTGTGCATTGATGAAGGCGACGAATTCGTCCAGTTCCATCGGCGGGCATAGCGGCGGCTGGCCCGGTCCTTCCGTCAGGAAGAAATGGCCGCTGCCGGTGCGCACCATGGAGTAGCCCTGGTTGCCGCTGCGTTCCTTCAGGCGGTCCAGCGCGTTCGATGCCCTTGTCGATCGGCTGCTCATAGCGGCTGCGTCCTTTCTTCCAGCCAGGCCAGCGCCTCGCCGCTGACGTGCGGACGCAGGCGCTCGCGTACCGTGGCGTGATAGTCGTTCAGCCACTTCACTTCATGCGGATACAGCAGCGAAGGCTCGATGCAGCGTGTGTCGATGGGGCACAGCGTCAGCGTTTCAAAGCGCAGGTATTCGCCGAACTCCGTCGTCTTCGCCGGCACGTTCAGCACCAGGTTCTCAATGCGGATGCCCCATTTTCCCGGCCGGTAGATGCCCGGCTCGATGGATGTGATCATGCCCGGCTCCATTGCCGTATGTGGCTCCGGCATCATGGACGGCGAAATCACCTGCGGGCCTTCATGCACGTTCATGAAGTAGCCCACACCGTGGCCGGTTCCGTGGCCGTAATCGATGCCGTCCGCCCAGATCGGGGCGCGCGCAATCGCGTCCAGCATCGGCGAGCGGGTGCCGCGCGGGAAGGTCGCCATGCTCAGGGCCATCATGCCTTTGAGGACCAGCGTGAAATCGCGGCGGTGTTCCGGACCGATTTTTCCTACAGCGGTGACGCGCGTGATATCCGTGGTGCCGCCCACATACTGGCCGCCGGAGTCGATCAGCAGCAGGCCGTCGCCCTCAATGGTGGCACAGGCCTCTTCGGTGGCGCGGTAATGCATGATGGCGCCGTTGGAACGGAAGCCCGCAATGGTGCCGAAGCTTGGACTGATAAAGCCGGGGCGGCGCGCACGCGCAGCCGTGATGTGGTGGTCGATATCGACTTCCGTCAGTGGTGCACGCTTCGCGTCGGCCAGCGTTTTTTCAAGCCACGCGAAGAACTCGCACAGGGCAGCGCCGTCCTGCTCCATGGTGGCGCGCACATGCGCCGCCTCGTCCTCGTTCTTCTTCGACTTGGCGAAGGTGGTGGGGTTGATCGCCTCCACCACTTTCACGCCCGCAGGCACGGCTTGGCGCGTGCCGAAGGTGATGCGGCGCGGGTCCAGCAGCAGCACGGCATCGGCAGGCAGCGCGGACAGGGCCGCGTGCGCGTCGGCATATGGCGCGAGGCGCACACCGTCCTTCGCCAGCGCGGCTGCTACGTCTGCAGGCACCTTGCCTTCCAAAACGAAAAGGGTGGCCGACTGCGCATCCACCAGCGCATGCGCGAGGAAGATGGGGTTGTAGTTGACGTCCGCGCCGCGCAGGTTGAACAGGTAGGCCACATCGTCCAGCGTGGAGATTACGTGGTGCGTGGCGCCCTGCTGCGCCATCGCAGCGCGCAAATCTGCCAGCTTGGAAGCGCGGGTGCGCGTTGCATGCGGCGGCTGGTGTTCGAACACCGGTGCATCCGGCAGGGATGGACGGTCCGGCCATACGGCATTCAGCAGGTCACCCGCCGTGCGCAGCTTCACGTCCTTCGCGTCCAGCGCGGACTGCAGCTGGCGTGCGATGGCAAGGCCCAGCACCGCGCCATCCACCGCCACGGTCTGGCCAGGCTTCATATTCGCGGCCAGCCAGTCGATGTAGAGCAAGCTCGCGCCGGAAGGAATCTTCATCAGGTGCACCGAGGTGCCCGCCAGTTCGGTTTCCGCCTGCGTGAAATAGCGGCCATCGGTCCATACGCCCGCGAAGTCCTGGGTCGCGGTAAAGGTGCCCACCGAGCCGGTAAAGCCGGACAGCCACTCGCGGCCCTTCCAGTGCGAGGGCAGGTACTCGGACAGATGCGGGTCGGCAGACGGCACAACGAGTGCATCGATGCCTTCGCGGCGCATGGCGGCGCGCAGGGTATCGATGCGGTTCAGGATCAGGGAGGTATGGGTGTCGGACATGGGTAATTTCAGCGGTATCACTATTGGTGTAATGATACCGCGATTGCCCCCTGCTCCGCCGGTCTCAGTGCAGGGTGCGCGGCGTTTCGGAAGGCGGCGCATGCGGGAAATCGAGGCCCGGCCGCCGTTCCACGATCCTGCGCACCGCGCTCACGATCTCGTCCTGCGCCGCGTAGTGCACCATGTGGCCGGCATCCGGCACCGTATGCAGCTCGCTCTGCAGCAGTTCGCGGTGCAGGCGCGCCGCATTGTGCATGGGGTGGATGATCTTGTCGCCGTCGCCGGTGAAGATGGATACCGGCATCGTCAGCTCGGGATAGCGCCGGTGCAGCCCCGCCGCGGAAGGAATCATCAGCGCCGTTTCGGCCGCCTCGGCGCGCACTTGCACCGGCCGCAGCGACATCCACTTCGGCCAGCGCCGGAATGCGGCATCCACCGGCCGGGGGCTGAATACCCGCTTCACAAAGCCCGGCCATAGCAGGCGGCCCAGCAGCGGCGAGACGGTATGGCTCATGACATCGCCGATCACGGGAATCGCAGGCCCCGTCAGCAGGCCCACGTCCATGCGCACGCTCGGGTAGTAATAGCCGGACAGCAGCACCAGCCCGCGCGCCAGGCCGGGATGGTCCAGCCCCATGGCCAGCGCCACCATCGTGCCCCAGGAGTGCCCCAGCACCACGGCCTGCGCCACGCCGAGCTGACGCAGCGCCTCGGCCAGCAGGCCCGCCTGCGCCTCCGGCGTCCAGATGGTGCTGCGCGGACGCTCGCTGTAGCCGAAGCCCGGGCGGTCGAAGGCGATAACGCGGTGTTCATAGGCCAGCGCATCGATCAGGCCGCTCAAGCGGAAATCTTCCGATGTCGCGCCGTTGCCATGAAGCAGCACGATGACCGGGCCGCTGCCCTTCTCCAGATAATGCAGCCGCACGCCGTTGGCCGTCACAAAGCGCCCGGCAGGCGGATGGTCGCGCTCGGCCTGCTTTGTCTTGCTCCTCACTACGAAATAAGCCGCCGTCAGCGCCCCTGCCGCCAGCAGCAGCTTCCTGTTTCTTCCGCTCAGCCTTTGCATTTGCCGCTCCTGAAGTCCGTGAGTGCCAGACAGCATAAGGAGCTTGCGCGCCCGCCTCCGTTAGGGGACGAACACAGGAAGAAGTTTCTCAGGCCTCGAAATGGCGCAGGCCTTCCAGGTCGAGAATGCGGATGCCGCCGTAGTCCACGCGCAGCAGGCCTTCTTTCTCCAGCAGCTGCAGCGCCTGGTTTGCGCGCTGGCGCGAGGCGCCGGACAGCAGGCCCACTTCCTCCTGCGAAATCTGCACCAGCTTTTCGATGCCGGGATAAAGCTGGGAGTTGAACAGCGAGGCGAGGCAGCGCGCCACGCGGGTATCCGGGTCCAGCAGGCGGTCATTTTCCACCAGGCCGATGAACTGGCCGAGCCGCTCATTCAGCTGCATCAGAAGAAAGCGGGTAAACGGCAGGCTGGTTTCCAGCAGCCAACGGAAAGTCGAGATCGGCATATGCGCGATGCGCGAGTCGCGCAGGGCCATGCAATCGTATTTGCGCAGTTCGTCTTTTAATAAAGTGCCTTCGCCGAACCAGCTGCCGGCCGGCACGCCGGTGAAGGTCACGCTCTTGCCGGAGGGCGAAAAATTATTGATCTTGACGATGCCGGAGATCACGCCAAGCCAGCTCTCCGCGGGCTCGCCCTTGCGTGAAACGAATCCGCCGCGCGGCACAAATTGCTCGTAGCACTCGGCCTCCACACGCGCCATCTGAACCGGCGTGAGCGTGTTGGCCCAGAGCGACGAATGCAAGGATTCTGTAAGGGTTGGCAGCTTATCTTCCATTGTTGCGACGCACCATCGAAAGTCGGGCAATTGTCTTTGAAAAGACAACAATGCATGAACACACAAGCTACTATCATCCCACAAACGCAGCCTGAATCAGAAATCAATATAAAGCCCCACGAAGGGCAAAAGGAGACACTGGTGCAGACGAACGGACTCACTTTCCCGCGCCAGCTTTTAAGGCACGGCGAGGAAAGGCCGCACAAGCCCGCCTTCCGCGAGAAGTACCTGGGCATCTGGCAAAGCTGGACCTGGAGCCAGGTCAACGAGGAGGTGCGTGCGCTGGCCTGCGGACTCGCATCGCTGGGCTTCCAGCGCGGCATGAACCTGGCCATTGTCGGCGATAACCGCCCCCGTCTTTACTGGTCGATGCTGGCCGCGCAAGCCCTTGGCGGCGTGCCGGTGCCGCTGTACCAGGACGCGCCCGCGGCGGACATGAGCTATGTGCTGGAGAACGCCGAAATCCATTTCGCCGTGGTGGAAGACCAGGAACAGGTAGACAAGATGCTGGAGCTGAAGGAGAGCTATCCGGGTATCGCGCACATCGCCTACGACGACGAACGCGGCATGCGCCATTACACGCAGCCGGAACTGATTTCCTTCTCGCGCCTGCAGGAACTGGGCCGCGCTTACGACAAGGCACATCCCGGCTTCTACGAAGATGCCGTGGCCGCGGGCCAGCCTTCGGACCACGCCATCATTCTCTATACCTCCGGCACCACCGGCAAACCGAAGGGCGTATGTCAGACCCACGCGGCGCTGCTGTCCGCAGGTTTTGGCGGCATCGGCTTCGAGAAACTGACGGATGCGGAAAACGTGCTGTCCTACCTGCCGATGGCATGGGTGGGCGATTGCCTGTTCTCGTTTGCGCAGGCCATGTCTGCCGGCTTTACGGTGAACTGCCCTGAATCTGCCGATACGGTGATGACGGATCTGCGCGAGATCGGCCCAAGCTACTACTTTGCGCCGCCGCGCATCTTCGAGAACATGCTGACGCAGGTGATGATACGCATGGAGGATGCGGGTTCCCTTAAGCGCGGTATGTTCCATCACTTCATGGACGTGGCGCGCCGCTGCGGCGCCGAGATCCTCGACGGCAAGCCAGTTGCATTGGGCGACCGGCTTGCCTACGCCGTCGGCAATGTGCTGGTGTATGGCCCCCTGAAGAATGTTCTCGGCCTGTCGCGGGTACGCGTGGCCTATACCGCAGGTGCGGCAATCGGCCCGGACCTGTTCCGCTTCTACCGCTCCATCGGCGTGAATCTCAAGCAGTTCTACGGCTCCACCGAAACCTGCGCCTATATCTGCCTGCAGCCGGATGGCCAGATCAAGTTCGACAGCGTGGGCCTGCCTGCGCCGGGTGTGGACGTGCAGCTCGCGCCAAATGGCGAGGTGCTGGTGAAATCGCCAACGCTGATGCACTGCTATTACAAACGTCCCGATGCAACGGCCGAAGCGATCGATGAGCAGGGCTTCTTCCACACCGGCGATGCGGGCGTGTTCGACCAGGACGGCCACCTGCGCATCATCGACCGCGCGGCGGACGTGGGCAAGCTGGCGAGCGGCGCCATGTTTGCGCCCAATTACATCGAAAACAAACTGAAGTTCTTCCCGCATATCAAAGAGGCCGTCGCCTTCGGCAATCAACGCGACAAGGTCTGCGCTTTTATCAATATCGATATGGAGGCTGTGGGCAACTGGGCCGAACGGCGCGGCATCGCCTACTCCGGCTATACCGACCTGGCGGGCCTGCCGCAAACGCGGGAGCTGATCCGCGAATGCGTGGAGAAGGTGAATGCCGACCTGGCAAGCGAAGCGCTGATGGGCGAAACGCAGATCCACCGCTTCCTCGTGCTGCACAAGGAGCTCGACCCGGATGACGATGAGCTGACGCGCACGCGCAAGGTACGCCGCACCTTCATCGCGGAAAAGTACGGGGTGCTGATCGAGGCGCTGTACAGCGGCAAACCGTCGCAATTCATTGAAACGCTGGTCAAGTTCGAAGACGGACGCACCGGCATGGTCTCTGCCGACCTGCAGATTGTGGATACGAAAACCTTCCCTGTCGTGGCACAGCGGGCCGCATGAGCGAGGACGACACCATGCAAATGAATGAACCGGGTGCGCACTTCGGCACGGGGCGCCAGATCGGGCCGGTGATACTGGACCTGCGCAATATCTCGCTGGCTTTCGGCGGCGTGAAGGCGCTGACGAATATCTCCTTCGATGTGAGGCAGCACGAGATTCGCGCCATTATCGGTCCGAACGGCGCGGGCAAGAGCTCGATGCTGAACGTGATCAATGGCGTTTATCGCCCGCAGCAGGGCGAAATCATCTATCGCGGCGAGCACCGCAAGGGCATGGACTGCTACGCGGCGGCCAAGTCGGGCATTGCGCGCACTTTCCAGAATATCGCGCTGTTCAAGGGCATGACGGTACTGGACAACATCATGACGGGCCGTAACCTCAAGATGAAGTCCAGCTTCCTGATGCAGGCGCTGTATTGGGGGCCGGCGCGGCGCGAGGAGATCGAACACCGCAAGAAGGCCGAAGAGATTATCGACTTCCTGGAGATCCAGCATATCCGCAAGACGCCGGTGGGCCGCCTGCCTTATGGCCTGCAAAAGCGCGTGGAGCTGGGGCGGGCGCTGGCTGCCGAGCCGGAAATCCTGCTGCTGGACGAACCGATGGCGGGCATGAATGTCGAAGAAAAACAGGATATGTGCCGCTTCATCCTGGATGTGAACGACCAGTTCGGCACCACCATCGTGCTGATCGAGCACGATATGGGTGTGGTGATGGATATCTCAGACCGCGTGGTGGTGCTCGATTACGGCAAGAAGATCGGTGACGGCACGCCGGATGAAGTGCGCAGCAATCAGGACGTGATCAACGCTTACTTGGGAGTGGCCCACTAGCGTCGTCCCCGCGCAGGCGGGGACCCAGGAGCGTGCTGCGGCACTCCTGGGCTCCGCATCGGCGGACCGCCGCCTCTGCGGGAGCGACAGGGAAAATTCTATGGACATCAATTTCTTCTTCGAGGTGCTGATCGGCGGCCTGCTGTCGGGCGTGATGTATGCGCTGGTAGCGATCGGCTTCGTGCTGATCTACAAGGCCTCCGGCGTGTTCAACTTCGCGCAGGGCGCCATGGTGTTCTTTGCCGCGCTGACCTGCGTTGGCCTGATGGACAAATTCGGCATGTCGCTCTGGCTCGCGATTCCGGCCACCATGGTGGCGATGGTCATTCTCGGCTTCGCCATCGAGCGTGTGGTGCTGCGGCCGCTGGTCAACCAGCCGGAAATCACCCTCTTCATGGCCACCATCGGCCTCGCCTTCTTCCTCGAGGGCCTGGCGCAGCTGATGTGGGGTTCGCAGGTACACAAGCTGGACCTGCCGATTGAAGATATCCCGCTGCAGTACCTGATGGACAAGTTCAACATCATCGTGTCGCAGTTCGACGTGATGGCGGCGGCCATCTGCGGCGTGATGGTGATCGCCCTGGCGCTGATGTTCGCCTACACCAAGGTCGGCCGCGCCCTGCGTGCAGTGGCGGATGACCACCAGGCCGCACTGGCGGTTGGCATTCCGCTGCAGCGCGTGTGGGCCGTGCTGTGGGCCGTCGCCGGCCTGGTAGCGATGGTGGCCGGCATGCTGTGGGGCGCCCGCAACGGCGTGCAGTTCGCGCTGACCTTCATTGCGCTGAAAGCCCTGCCGGTGCTGATTCTCGGCGGCTTCACTTCCGTGCCGGGCGCGATTGTTGGCGGCCTGATTATCGGCGCCTCCGAAAAACTGGCCGAAGTCTATATCGGCCCCTTCGTCGGCGGCGGCATCGAGGGCTGGTTCCCTTATGTGCTCGCCCTGCTGTTCCTGCTGGTGCGCCCTGAGGGGCTGTTCGGCGAAAAAATCATCCGGAGGATCTGAAGATGTTTTACCGTGAAGCCGGACAATTCAAGACCAGCTATGAAACTGACGGCCAGATCCTGCCGATCCGGCAGGACCGGATCGCTTTGATCGCCACTATTTCGCTGGCCCTGCTGGTGCTGCCGATGCTTGCCTCGCCCTATATGCTGTCGGCGATCCTGATTCCCTTCCTGATCTTCTCGCTGGCGGCGCTGGGCCTGAACATCCTCACCGGCTATGCCGGCCAGCTCTCGCTGGGCACCGCCGCTTTCATGGCGGTTGGCGCCTTCGCATCCTGGAACTTCGTGGCCCGTATTCCCGGCATTCCGATGCTGGTAGCCTTCGTGCTGGGCGGCCTGTGCGCTGCAATGGTGGGCATTGCATTCGGCCTGCCGTCGCTGCGCATCCGCGGCTTCTACCTCGCCGCTTCCACGCTGGCCACACAGTTCTTCGTGGTGTGGTGCCTGACCAAGATTTCCTGGCTGACCGGCGGCAGCGCCTCCGGCGTGATTACGGCGCAGAAGATCGAGATCCTCGGCTACGCCTTCGATACGCCCGCGCGCAAATATGTACTGGTACTGGTGGTGGTGGCGCTAATGGCGCTGCTGGCCAAGAATATGGTGCGCTCGAACGTGGGCCGCTCCTGGATGGCGGTGCGGGACATGGACGTGGCAGCGGAAGTGATCGGCTTCCGCCTGATGCGCACCAAGCTGCTGGCCTTCGCCGTCAGTTCCTTCTACTGCGGCGTGGCGGGCGCGCTGTATGCCTTTGCCTATCTCGGCACGGTGGAACCGGAGGCCTACAACCTCGACCTCTCCTTCCGCATCCTGTTCATGATCATCATCGGCGGCGTGGGTTCGATCCTCGGTTCCTTCCTCGGCGCGGCCTTCATCGTGGTGCTGCCGATCTTCCTGAATGTGGTGGCGCATGGCCTGGCGCTGCCAACCAGCGTTGCATCCAACCTCGAACTGATGGTGTTCGGGGCCCTGATTATTTTCTTCCTGATCGTGGAACCGCACGGTCTGGCGCGTTTGTGGCAAATCGGTAAAGAGAAGCTTCGCCTGTGGCCCTTCCCCCACTAAGGCATATAAAACAAATCACAAGGAGATAGCAATGAAGGCTCTTAAATCACTGGTCGTTGGCGCAGCACTACTGGGTTCCGTCGCAGGAGCCTGGGCGCAAACGCAGGAGCAGTTCGTGGCGCTGCCGTCCTACCGCATCGGCTCCTACGCGGCAGGCGGCTCGGGCTTCTATGGCGGCATTATCGACTACTTCAATCTCGTGAACGCAGCGGGCGGCGTGAACGGCGTGAAGATCGCGTGGGAAGAATGCGAAACCGAATACAACCCTTCGCGCGGCGTGGAATGCTATGAGCGCCTGAAAACCAGTCATGGCGGCGCAACGCTGGTGGAGCCGCTGTCCACCGGCATCGCCTACGGCATCCTGGACCGCATCCCGCAGGACAAGATTCCGATGACGATGCTGGGCTACGGCCGCTCCGATGCAGCGAACGGCAAGGTCTTCCCCTATGTATTCCCGCTGATCTCCAGCTACTGGAGCCAGGCTGCGGCCATGATCAAGTACCTCGGCGACAAGAATGGCGGCGTGGCCAAGCTGAAAGGCAAGAAGATCGTGCACCTGTACCACGATTCCGCCTTCGGCAAGGAACCCCTGCCTGTGCTTGAGGCACTGGCTGCGCAGCATGGCTTTGAGCTGATCAAGATTCCTGTGGCGCCACCGGGCAGCGAGCAGCAGGCGCAATGGCTGCAGATTCGCCAGGCACGTCCTGACCACGTGATCCTGTGGGGCTGGGGCGTGATGAACTCTGTCGCCATCAAGACCGCGCAGCGCAACGGCTTCCCGCGCGACAAAATCCTCGGCGTATGGTGGGCCGGTTCGGAGGAGGACACCGTGCCTTCCGGCGATGCGGCGAAAGGATATACCGCCATGTCCTTCAACACGCCGGGCAATTACCCCGTGCTGGATAGCATCCGCAAAACCGTGTACGGCGGCGGAAAGGGCAACCTGCAGGATCCGAAACGCATCGGCACCGTGTACCACATGCGCGGCGTGACCGCGGGCATCCTGTTCGTGGAAGCAATGCGCACTGCGCAGGCCAAATTCGGCAAGGGCAAACCGGTCACCGGCGAACAGCTGCGCTGGGGCCTGGAAAACCTGAACATTGACGCCGCGCGCCAGAAGGAAATCGGCGCCGTCAATATGTTCCCGACCGTGAAAACCTCCTGCGAGGACCACGAGGGTTCGGGCGCCGTGAAAGTGCAGCAGTGGGACGGCAGCAAATGGGTGCCGATCACGCCGAACTGGATCGTGGGCGACAAGGCGCTGGTGCGCAAGCTGGTTGAGGAATCTTCCAACAAGTATGCGGAAGAGAAGAAGATCACCCCGGCCTGCATGAAGTAAGCAACCCTGCCGGCGCGGCTTCGGCTGCGCCGGTGCAAGGACATCAAGATGACCACAATGCCTTATCTGTCGGTGAACAATATCGAGGTGATTTACGATCACGTCATCCTCGTGCTCAAGGGCGTGTCGCTGCAGGTCCCGCAAGGGAAGATCGTGGCGCTGCTGGGCGCCAACGGCGCGGGCAAATCGACCACGCTGAAAACCATCTCCACGCTGCTGCGCGGCGAGCGTGGCGACGTGACCAAGGGCGAAGTGCAGTTCAAGGGCGAGCGTATCGACCAGCTCACGCCGAATGAACTGGTGAAGCGCGGCCTGTCGCAGGTGATGGAAGGCCGCCACTGCTTCGGCCACCTCACCATTGAAGAAAACCTGCTGACGGGCGCCTACACACGGAATGCGTCGCGCGCAGAGCTGCGCGAGTCGCTGGACAAGGTCTATCACTACTTCCCGCGCCTGAAGGAGCGCCGTGCCAGCCAGGCCGGCTACACCTCGGGCGGCGAACAGCAGATGTGCGCTATCGGGCGGGCGCTGATGGCGAAGCCTTCGATGATCCTGCTGGACGAGCCTTCGATGGGCATTGCACCGCAGATCGTGGACGAAATCTTCGGCATCGTGAAAGACCTGAACACGAAAGAGAATGTGTCTTTCCTGCTGGCCGAACAGAACACCAATGTGGCGCTGCGCTATGCGGACTTTGGCTACATCCTGGAAAACGGCCGGGTGGTGATGGAGGGCGAGGCAACAGAGCTCGCCAACAACGAAGACGTGAAAGAGTTCTATCTCGGCGTGTCCGGCGCGGGCCGCAAGAGCTTCCGCGACATGAAATTCTACCGCCGCCGCAAACGCTGGCTGGCCTGATTCCACAATGAACCTGAACAAAGCAAAGCAAGTCTGCCGCAAGCTGCCTGGCGCAACGGAAGACATCAAGTGGGGCGCCGATCTCGTGTTTTCGGTTGGCGCCAAGATGTTTGCCGTGACCGGTGCGGGCGATGACGCCGATGGCATCAGCTTCAAGGTTGATGACGACCGCTTCCTGGAGCTGACGGACCGCCCCGGCATCGTTCCCTCCCCTTACCTGGCGCGCGCCAAATGGGTGCGGATCACGGACCTGAAAGCCGTCAGCGATGCGGAGGCGGCGGCGCTGCTGAAGCGCTCCTACGAGCTGGTGTTCGCCAAGCTGACGAAAAAACTGCAACGTGAAATAGAAGGAGCGGCATGATGGCCGACACGCTCGACAGCCTCGAAACGCGCGACCCCGCGCAGCGTGAACGCGAGCTGATGCAGCGGCTGCCGGGACTGGTGGCGCTGGCCAAACGCGCGCCGGGCTGGTCACGCATCCTGAGTGATATCGATCCCGCCAGCATCAACAGCCGGGAGGCGCTGGCGCGGCTGCCGGTCACGCGCAAATCCGAACTCAAAGAACTGCAGCAGCAGGACAAGCCTTTCGGTGGACTCACCAGCACGGCGCCGCGCGCCCTGTCGCGCATCTATATGTCGCCCGGCCCGATCTTCGACGCCGAAGGGCGGGCTGCCGACTGGTGGCGCTTCTCGCGGCCCATGTTCGCGGCCGGCGTGCGCGCGGGCGGGCTGCTGCAGAACTGCTTCTCCTACCACTTCACGCCTGCGGCCTTCATGGTGGAGGCGGGAGCTGCCCACCTGGGATGCACGGTGATCCCGGCCGGCAGCGGCCAGACCGAGATGCAGGTGCAGGCAATGGCCGATCTCAAGCCGGACACCTATGTCGGCACGCCGTCCTTCCTGAAAATTATTATCGAGAAGGCGCGCGAGATGGGCGCCGACATCAGCAGCCTGCAGCGCGCCATGGTGAGCGCGGAGGCACTGCCTGAATCGCTGCGGCGCTGGTTCGCGGAACATGGTGTGCCGGACGTGGTGCAGGTCTACGCTTCGGCGGACCTGGGCAATATCGCCTACGAAACGCGCACCAACGGCGTGCTCAATCCGGGCATGGTGCTGGATGAGGAAGTGATACTGGAAATCGTGCGTCCCGGCTCCGGTGAGCCTTTGCCACCGGGCGAGGTGGGCGAAGTTGTGGTGACGGTATTTAACCCGGACTACCCTCTGATCCGTTTTGGCACCGGCGACCTGTCCGCCATCATGACGGACGTGCCGCCCTCGCCTTGCGGCCGCACCAATACACGCATTCGCGGCTGGATGGGCCGTGCCGACCAGACCACCAAGGTGCGCGCGATGTTCGTGCATCCATCGCAGGTGAACGAGATTGTGCGGCGCCACCCGCTGATCGGTAAGGCGCGCCTCGTCATCTCCGGCAAGATCGCCGATGAAACGATGACGCTGCATTGCGAGGTGGACGATCCGGCCGGCGCCGACGATGCCGCCATCGTTGCCTGCATCCGCGATGTGACCAAATTGCGCGGCGGCGTGCAGTTCGCGGCGCGCGGAAGCCTGCCAAATGACGGCAAGATCATCGACGATGCGCGCGATTACAGCTAGTTAGCCAAGCCAATTCGAATATCGGATAATTGAGGCATTGTTCACTTGCCGTTCAATCATCATGCAAGACTTTCACCATAACCGCGCCCGCGCGCTGCTGCAAAACGCCGAAGAGATCTATAGCCAGGAGGCCGTGCAGGTCGCTGTGCGCTCCGTCGCCGATACCTTGAACTCGCGCTTTGCGAACGAGGAAGAATTCCCGCTGGTGCTGGGCGTCATGGGCGGTGCCGTCGTGTTCACCGGCAGCCTGCTGCCTCAGCTGGCCTTCCCGCTAGAATTCGACTACATCCACGTGACCCGCTACGGCGATGAAGACCGCGGCGGCGAAGTGGTGTGGAAAGTGATCCCGCGCCAGAACGTTGCGGGCCGCACCATCATCGTGGTTGACGACATTCTCGACGAAGGCGAAACGCTGGCGCATGTGAAGCAGCGCCTGCTGGACATGGGCGCGAAGGACGTGATCATCACCGTGTTCGCGGACAAGGACATCGGCAAGCGCAAGCCCGTGAAAGCCGATATCGTCGGCCTCACCATTCCGAACAAGTTCGTGGTCGGCTTCGGCATGGACGTTTACGGCTACTGGCGCAACCTGCCGGGCCTGTGGGCGATCCGCACCGAGGATCTGAGCCCACAGCAGTAAGGGCTTAGCCCAGCGCCAGGCGGCTGCGTGCTGCCTGGTACTCCGCCTTCAGGCGCTCGACCATTTCAGCCACGCCTGGCACATCATCCATCAGGCCCACGCCTTGGCCTGCGCCCCAGATATCGCGCCAGGCCTTGGCGCTGCCTGACCCGAAGCTCATCTTGCTCTTGTCCGATTCGGGCAATGCCGCCGGATCGAGGCCTGCCGCAACGATGGATTTCTTGAGGTAGTTGCCGTGCACGCCGGTGAACAGGTTGGTGTACACGATATCTGCGGCTGCCGATTCCACGATGGCATCGCGGTAGGCATCGCTCACATTGGATTCCTTCGTGGCCAGCCAGCGCGAGCCGATATAGGCGAAATCAGCGCCCATGGCCTGTGCCGCGAGAATCGCATCGCCGGTTGCGATGGAGCCCGAAAGCGCGATCGGTCCCTTGAAGAACTTGCGCACCTCGCCCACCAGTGCGAATGGCGACAGCGTGCCCGCATGGCCGCCTGCGCCGGCGGCAACAAGGATGAGGCCATCGACGCCTGCTTCCAGCGCCTTCTCCGCGTGACGGATCGATATCACGTCATGCATCACGATGCCGCCGTAGCTGTGGATCGCATCCATCATCTCTTTCGGCGGCGCGCGCAGGGAAGAAATAATGATCGGCACCTGGTGCTTCACGCAAACTTCCACATCATGCGCGAGGCGGTCGTTCGACTGGTGGACAATCTGGTTGACGGCAATCGGCCCCACCTTCTTGTCCGGATGTGCAGCCTGAAAATCGGCCAGTTCCTTCTGCAGGTCGGTCAGCCAGGTATCAAGCAGCTCAGCCGGACGCGCATTCAGCGCCGGGAAAGACCCGACGATGCCCGCCTTGCACTGCGCCGCCACGAGCGCCGGCCCGCTGGCAATGAACATCGGCGACGCGATGACAGGAAGGGACAGGTTTTGCAGCACTGGAGGCAGGGCCATGACAGACTCGCACAAAAGTTATCGATCCGCCGATTATAGACCGATAAAAGTACGACCGTGCGAATTCTAGACGTATCGCTCTAGCTCGCCTGCGACACCATGGGGTCAGGCACCATCTGTCAGATGACACCAGGGTGCCTGACCCCAGGGTGTCAGCCGTCGTTGAGGAGGGTGTCGCCGTCGATGCGGGCAGCGCAGGCGCGGGTGAGCTGTTTGATGGCCCAGGCGCCGATTTCTTCGGGCGTCTTGTGCAGGTGGCGGCGGTTGGCCTCGGCCAGTACGGGCATGTTGCCGAGCAGGCCGGCTACGTCCGCGACCTTGATCTGCTGCCGTTCGAGCAGCAGGAATTTCAGCATCACCTTTACTGCGTATTCCGCGTTGCGCACCGGGTCCGCCGACAGGAAGTCGAGGCGGCGGCGTGCACGGTGGAGGGCGGGGCCGATGTCGTCGAACATGGCGCCGTGGCCGGGCACCACAAGCTTGACGTCAAGCGTGGCGATCAGGTCCAGCGTGGCGCGCGCTTCGGCGAAGCCGCCGTCACCCTCCAGCTCGGGGAAGATCACGCCGAAGCCGTTCTGCCACAGGGCGTCCGCCGACAGCAACAGCTTGTGCTCGGGCGCGTAGTAGATCACCGAATGCGCATGGTGGCCGGGCGCGCCCAGCACCTGCCATTCAACATCGCCCAGCTTCAGCACATCGCCGGGATTGACCACGCCATCCACCGTAAAACGCGCGCATTGCTGGCCCGTGGCCTTGAAGGTGAGCTTGTCCTCGTCCCAGTGCCGCACTTTTTCTTCTTCCGCCGCTGGGATGAAGGTGTCGCAGCCGAAGTGGGCTTGCAGCGTGGCGTTGCCGCCGCAGTGGTCGGAATGCAGGTGGGTGTTGTACAGGCGGTCCAGGCGGCGGCCGGCCAGCGCGTGGCGCACCAGTTCCAGCGTCTGCGGCGCATGCGTGAGGTAGCCGCTGTCGAACAGCACACTGTCGTGGCGGCCGACCACCAGCACGTTGTTGGACGAGAGCCATCCACGTTCAAAAACGTGGATGGAGGAAGGCAGCGTGTTCATCGTTTTTTCATCTGGAAGGCGAGCGAGATTTTCGCGAACTCCACCAGTACCTCTTGCGAGCCGCCATTGAAGGTGGCGAAGGCCGATCCGGTGCGCACCACAAGGCGCGGCGGGAATAGCCAGGACAAATACGGAATGCCGATCATCTTCGCGCCGCGCACATCGCTCCAGTCCACGCGCTTGTCGTACAGCCAGGTCTGGCGGATGCCGCTCGCGTCAATCGTGGTGGTCGCGCGCAGGAACCAGTAATAGCTCACGCACAGCATCAGGCCCGCACCGAGCAGCAGCAGTTTCACGCCGATACCGAACTGCGGCAGCGGGAAGCGCCATGCAATGCTCGCTGCGTACACGACGAGCGCCGTCGTCACCAGCGTGGCAAGGGCCTTGAAGCCCATGCCGTAGGCAGGACCGGTAACAACGCGTTCGGGACGGTAGAAACTCATGGCTTCATTCAAAATCGATCAGTTGTTCGCGGCGACGAATTTCCGCCCACACGCCGCGCTTGAATTCGTCATCCGATTTCGACCAGGCGATGATCTCGTCAATCGTGCGCAGGCAGCCCTCGCAATATCCGGTATCGCGGTTCATCTTGCACAGGCTGATGCAGGGGGATGGCACCGGCGTGGCCAGTTCGGGCGCGCCAGGCGGCAGTGGAGTGCTCATTGTTGCTGGAAGTTGAAGTTCAGGCGGTATTTTATCGCGAATGCAAGCACAACGATGCAGCGCCGCAACGTTAGCGCAGCTGTCACAGAATTTGGCTATACTGGTTTCAAACAACGGGCCCGTGGTTTCGCACGGAGCGCAGAGGAGACGATAGCGGCGTCCACCAGCCTCCAGAGGTGATTCTATGAGAATCCGTCATTCATTTTTGTCGCAGCTGCGTCGAACGACGCAGGATATCTACAACCGCACGATGCGTCTTTCCGATGCAGCGCTGCGGCTGGCCACCATCGACTTTCCACCGGAGCCGGCGCAGCTTCCCGCATCGATGCCGCCCGGCGCGCGCTTTGTGGAGGGACGTTTCGGCAACCGCGCCGGCGGCCGGCGCTATAAGCTCTACATTCCCTCCACCTGGCGCGGCCAGCCCATGCCGCTGCTGGTGATGCTGCACGGCTGCACGCAGGACCCTGACGATTTCGCCGCAGGCACGCAGATGAACACGGTGGCTGAAGAGCGGCAGTGTTTTGTGGTGTATCCGGCACAGTCGCGCAATGCCAACAATTCACGCTGCTGGAACTGGTTCAGCGCCCTTGACCAGGAGCGCGGACAGGGCGAGCCCTCCATTATCGCGGGCATTACAAGGCAGGTGATGCGCCGCTTCCCTGTCCAGCAGGAGCAGGTGTTCATCGCGGGCCTGTCGGCCGGCGGCGCCATGGCTGTGGTGGTCGGCACGCTGTATCCGGATTTGTTTGCGGCGGTCGGCGTGCATTCCGGCCTGCCCTTCGCTTCCGCGCGCGACCTGCCTTCCGCCCTGAGCGCGATGAAGCGCGGTGCGGCCAGCGAGGCCAATAGCGGCGGCCTGCCCGTCATCGTGTTCCACGGCGACCAGGATACGACGGTGCATCCGCTGAACGGCGAGGAGGTGATTGCACAGGGCCTGCGCAGCCATCCGCGCGGCAGCAGCGCGCAGCCATCCACTATCGCGGGCCGGGTGCCGGATGGCTATGAGTACACACGTGTAAAGCACTGGCTGGAGGACGGCTCGCCGCTGGGCGAACACTGGATCATCCACGGCGCGGGGCACGCCTGGTCCGGCGGCAGCGCGGCCGGCAGTTATACGGATGGCAAGGGACCGGACGCGAGCCGCGAAATGATGCGCTTCTTCAGCACTGTTGGCGCTTAGCGATATGGTCTTTCAGGCATGCGGGGCACCAGCAGGTGACGTCCTGGCTTGCGTCAGGCACCGGCACCGCGGGCGGCATCGCCGTGCACCAGCAGGGCTGGGTGTCGGCCTTGCCGTCCGGGCCGGGATCGCTCATCGCGCAGTGGAATTCGACGCCGCAGCGTTTGCAGATAGTCATGCGGCCCAGCGTAGACACTCCGGCCGGAAATTACAAGCGCTTGGCCCTATAATGCGCTATTGAAGCCCGCCGTTGGCTGTAAAATTGCAGAAATATCTTTACCGGAACCGCCATGACCCAACTGAGCAACGCTAGCCTCTCCGACAACGCCGACGACCTGAGCGCAGTTTCCCCTGCGATCAAGGCGCAGATCCTGGCGGAAGCTCTGCCATACATTCGTAACTTCCACGGCAAAACCATCGTCATCAAATACGGCGGCAATGCCATGACCGAGGACCGCCTGAAGCACGGCTTCGCGCGCGACGTGATCCTGCTGAAACTGGTGGGCATGAATCCGGTGGTGGTGCACGGCGGCGGTCCGCAGATCGACAACGCGCTGAAGAAAATCGGCAAGCAGGGCACCTTCGTGCAGGGCATGCGCATTACCGATGAAGAAACCATGGAAGTGGTGGAGTGGGTGCTGGGCGGCGAAGTGCAGCAGGATATCGTGATGCTGATTAATCACTACGGCGGCCAGGCCGTGGGCCTGACCGGCAAGGACGGTGGCCTGATCCGCGCCCGCAAGATGGCGATGCCGGACAAGGATAATCCGGGCCAGTTCCTGGACATCGGCTTCGTGGGCGAAATCGATGCCATCAACCCGGCCGTGGTGAAAGCGCTGCAGGACGACGCCTTCATCCCGATCATTTCGCCTATCGGTTTCGGCCAGGACGGCCAGGCCTACAACATCAATGCCGACGTGGTGGCGGGCAAGATCGCCGAGATCCTGAAAGCCGAAAAGCTGATCATGATGACCAATATCGCCGGCGTGCAGGACAAGAACGGCAACCTGGTCACCGACCTCTCGGCACGCGAAATCGACGAGATGTTCGCCGACGGTACCATCTCCGGCGGCATGCTGCCTAAAATTTCATCGGCACTCGACGCAGCCAAGAGCGGCGTGAACACCGTGCACATCATCGACGGGCGGATTGAACACAGTTTGTTGCTGGAAGTATTGACCGAACAGGCTTTTGGCACTATGATCCGGTCTCACTAAAAATTTTGCGGCGCAACGAACACCACCGCGCCGCGAATTGTGAATGCCCTTGTAGCTCAGTGGTAGAGCACTCCCTTGGTAAGGGAGAGGCCACGTGTTCAATCCACGTCAAGGGCACCACTCCCCTTCAGTACACCCGCTCCACCGCAACCCCCTTCTTCCGCAGCAGTTCCGGAACGCTTCCCGTACCTACCAGATGCAGAACGCCGATTGCGGCGATGCTGTGCTTTTCGCGCGCCAGCAGTTTGGCGATGCCGTCCGCCAGCGCGGGATTGCGCCCGTCCAGCAGCACCTGCTTCACAAACTGGCCCGAGAAGGTCTGGTCCGTTTCCGTTTTGAGGGCAATCGCGTCGAAGGCGGCGATATCGGCCTTGCGCCATGCGTCCGCGATGGCGCGCGCATCGTCAGCCTGCTCCTTGTTGTCGATGGCATCGATGCTCTCCTGCAGGAAGCGCAGCTGGTCGGCTATCGGCATGCGGCCGAACAGCGCCATCTGGCCTGCTGCCGATTCCAGCTCCACCACCTTCACCTTGCGGGCACGCGCCTCGCGCGACAGCCATGCGTCCACCGCCAGTTCCGGCTTATAGCCTTGCGCCGCGAACTCGCTCACTGCGAGCAGGCTGGCAATCATCCACGGCTTCATCGGCATGACTGCGGCGCGCGCGATGTCGAAACGCTGCAGCTGGCGCTCAAGGCGTGGCTGATAGGGCAGCGGCAGGTCGCTGAGGGCGGGGCCGCGGCCGTTCTGGTACATGCCGTGTTCGCGTATGGCCAGCATCAGCTGGTTCTGGTCGCCCAGCGGATCGACCTCCAGCGCCAGCACGCTCGCTTCGTCCAGCGCCTTCATCATGCGCGGCTCCAGCGGATAGAAGTCGGGCGCGCCCACGTGGATGGTGCCGAACAGCCAGACCACATTGCCGCCCTGCTCCGCCTTGAACAGCGCGCCGCGGTTCTGCGCCCAGGCCGGATTGCCTGTTAGCCAGAGCAGTCCGCAAAAGATCACTATAATCAGGCGTTGCATATCTTCCTTTGTGTCATTTGGACGTGAATATTAAACCTTCCGCGCCGGTCTGGCTGTTTGACCTCGATAACACCCTGCATAACGCTTCGCACGCGATCTTCCCGGCGATCATGGCGAACATGAATGCCTACATCGCGCGCGTGCTGGGCGATGGCGATACGCCAGCCACCATCGAGCAGGTGAATGCGGCGCGCACCCTGTACTGGAAGCGCTATGGCGCTACACTGCTTGGCCTGATCAAGCACCACAATGTGAAGGCGGAGCACTTCCTGCACGAGACGCACCACATGGAAGACCTGCTCTCCATGATCCGGCACGAGAAAGGCCTGGGCCGCATGCTGAAGCGCCTGCCCGGCAAGAAGATCGTGCTGACCAATGCGCCGCACCGCTATTCCACGGCCGTGCTGCGCCACATGGGCATCCAGCGCCATTTCGAGAACCACATCTCCATCGAGTCGATGCGCGTGCACCGCCAGCTGCGGCCCAAGCCGTCCAAGCTCCTGCTGCGCAAGGTGATGCGCCGCCATGGCGCCACAGCCTCGCGCTGCATCCTGGTGGAGGACACGCTGGCCAACCTGCGCACGGCGCATGCCCTGGGCCTGGGCACGGTGTGGGTCACGCAGTACCTGAAAGTGGGCGATCCGATCGGCACTGCGCACCCGCCGCAGCGACTTCACCGCCCCGCGTGGGTCGATGTCAAAGTAAAATCTGTCAAACGCCTGCCGGCACGCCTGGCACGCCTTCGCTGAATTATCTTTTCGATACTTAGAGTTATGGCAACCACACCGCCCGGCCAACGCAGGCTGCAAATTCTCCAGGCACTGGCAGCAATGCTGGAGCACCCGAAGGGGGAGAAGATCACCACCGCAGCACTGGCACGCAAGCTGGATGTGTCGGAGGCCGCACTCTATCGCCACTTCGCCAGCAAGGCGCAGATGTTCGAGGGACTGATCGAATTTATCGAGTCCAGCGTATTCGGCCTGATTAACCAGATCGCCGAGCGCCAGCGCGACGGCCTGGCGCAGGCGCATGACATTCTCTCCATGCTGCTCCAGTTCGCATCCAACAACCCGGGCATGACGCGCGTGATGACGGGCGACGCGCTGGTGAACGAAGACGAGCGCCTGCAGCTGCGCATGAACCAGTTCTACGACCGCGTGGAGCTGGCCTTCAAACAGGCGCTGCGCCTCGCTTCGACGGTGCGCGAGGAAGATGTGGCTGCGCGCGCCAACCTGCTCCTCAGCTTCGTGCTGGGCCGCTGGCACCGTTACGCCAAGAGCGGATTCAAAGCCAACCCTTCGCAGGACGCCGCACTGCAGATCGCGATCCTGCTCGGATGAAGTCCTTTTCTCCTGTAGCATTCGGCGCCCTGCTGGTGGGCGGCATGGCGATCGGCTTTGCCGGCATCCTGATGCGCCTTTCGGACGTGAACCCTATCGCTTCCGCCTTCTGGCGCATGGCGCTGGCTTCGCCCCTCTTGTGGGCCTGGGCTTTCGCCACCGCGCGCAGCGATGCGGCGGCGGGCCTGCGCACGGACCTGAGCCGCATCCTCGTGCTGTCCGGCGTGTTCTTCGCGGGCGACTTGGCAATCTGGCACCTGGCGCTGCACTACACCACGGTGGCCAATGCCACGCTGCTGTCGAATATGACGCCGCTGTTCATCGCGGTCTGGCTCTTCTTCGTTTATAAAACGCGCTTCTCCAACGGCTTCCTGACCGGCATGGCGGTAGCGCTTATCGGCGCCGTGCTGCTGATCGGCCCCAGCGCCAGCACCAGCTCCACCCAGCTGATAGGCGATGGCCTGGGCTTCTTCTCAGCCGTGTTCTACGCGGGCTACCAGCTCGTGATCAAGGACTGCCGCGAGAGCTACTCCACGGCACGCCTGATGGCCTGGAGCACCACCATCAGCGCCGTGATCCTGCTGCCGCTCGCGCTGCTGATGCCCGGCCCCTTCCTGCCGCCGAACGCGGAAGGCTGGATTCCGCTGCTGGCGCTCGCGCTGGTGGCGCAGATCGGCGGCCAGACCGTGATAGCCTATGCATTCGCACACCTGCCTGCGTCGCTGGCTTCGGTGAGCCTGCTGATCCAGCCGCTGACGGCGGCCCTGGCGGCGCTGGCGATCTTCGGCGAGCGCATCGGGCCCTGGCAGATCGTTGGCGGCGCGCTGCTCCTGTGCGGCATCTATCTGTCGAAACGTAACTCAACATGAGCGTCGAATGCTTTGCATTGCTGGATGACGCCAGCAGCGGCGGCGTCTCCCGCCTGTTCACAGGCCATGCCGGCACGCTGGTGTGCCGCGACATTGCACACTGGCCGCAGCTGCTGGAAGACATGCAGGCGGCACTGGCGCGCGGCCAGTTCGCCGTTGCCGTGTGCAGCTATGAACTCGGCGGTGCACTGGCGGGCGTGGCGCAGCAGGCCTCGCCGCAGCCTTTGGCCCAGTTCCTGCTGTTCGAGCAGTGCGAGCTGCTGACGCAGGAACAGGTCGCCCAATGGCTGGCCGTACATGCGGCGGATGATGCCGGTCCGTCCGGCGTGGCCGGACTGCGCGCCAGCGTCACGCAGGCGGAATTCACCGATGCCATCCACCGCATCCGCGAATACATCGCCGCGGGCGACACCTACCAGGTCAACTACACCTACCGCTTGCGCTTCGATGCATTCGGCTCGCTGTTCGGGCTCTACCAAGGGCTGCGCGTGCGCCAGCCGGTGCCATACGGCGCATTGATCCAGCTCGAAGACGGCAGCGCCGTGGTCTCGCTGTCGCCGGAACTGTTCGTGCGCCATGAGCAGGGAAAACTGACCACGCGGCCGATGAAAGGCACGGCGCCCGCCGCATCTCCCGCCGATTTCGAAGGCGAAGCGCTGGCCGCCGAAAATGCGCGCCGCGCCGCCGCGCTGGCTGCGGACATGAAGAATCGCGCCGAGAACTTGATGATCGTGGACCTGCTGCGCAACGATGTTGGCCGCGTGGCGAAGACGGGTTCCGTCCAGGTGCCGTCGCTGTTCGAGGTCACGCGTTTCAGCAGCGTGCTGCAGATGACCTCCACTGTTGAAGCGCAGCTGCGCGATGAGGTCACGCTGGCAGAGCTCTTCAACGCCCTGTATCCCTGCGGTTCCATTACCGGCGCGCCCAAGCGGCGCACGATGGAAATCATCGCCGAACTGGAAAGCGCACCGCGCGGTATCTACACCGGCGCCATCGGCTGGTTCGAACCTGTGGCGCGCGGCTTCGGCAATTTCTGCCTCAGCGTGCCGATCCGCACGCTCTCGCTCCAGGCGCCGGAAAACGGCGTGCGTACCGGCGAGATGGGCGTGGGCGCAGGCATCGTGCACGACAGCGTGCCGGATGAAGAGTTTGCCGAGTGCCAGCTGAAGGCGCGCTTCCTCACCGGACTGTCCAACGATTTCGAGCTGTTCGAAACGATGTATGCCACGCGCGAGCAAGGCCCGCGCCACATCGAGCGCCACCTGCAGCGCCTTGCCGCATCCGCGCGCTATTTCGGTTTCCGCTGGGACGAAACGGCGGCGCGCGCCTATATCACCATCGCCTGCAACGCGCTGCCTGCGAATACGCCACACCGCCTGCGCCTTGCGATGAATGCGGCCGGCGCCTTCGCCGTGCAGAGCGGTGTGCTCAAGGAGCTGCAGCAGCCGGTGCGCGTCTTCCTCGCCGAACAGCGTACCAGCGCCAGCGATCTTTTCCTTCGCCACAAAACGACGCTCCGCGCGCAGTACGACGCGGCATGGAAGGAAGCGGAGGCCGAAGGCGGCTTCGACAAGCTTTTCTTCAATGACAACGATGAACTCACGGAAGGCGGCCGCAGCAGCGTCTTCGTCAAAGCGAACGGCAAATGGCTTACACCGCCGCTCTCCAGCGGCTTGCTGCCCGGCGTGATGCGCGCCGTGGTGCTGGATGCCTGGGGCGCCAGCGAAGCCGTGATCACGCGCGACATGCTGCTGCAGGCCGAAGAGATCGTGGTCTGCAACGCGCTGCGCGGCACCCTGCGCGCCACCCTGGCCTGACGCTACAGGTCGACCATCACTTCAAAGCCGCCGAAGAACATGCGCTTGCCGTCAAAGGGCAGCTGGTCCAGCTTGCAGGCCAGGCGCGGATCGGCCATCACCTTCGCATTGCAGGCATCGCGCACCTCACGCGAGGGATAGGTAATGTAGGAGAAGAACACCACCTCGCCCTCCTGCAGCTGCACTGCCTGTGGAAAAGAGGTCACCTTACCCACAGGCACATCGTCTGCAATGCATTCGCGGAACTCCAGCGCACCATGATCGCGCCACACCTCGCCCGCCACAGTGGACAGAGCCTTGTATTCTTCGAGCCTGCTGCGCTGAACCGGGGTGACGAAACCATCGACATAAGCCATGATGCCCTCCTCTTGTTGAGTACGCCTGCCGACGCGGCAGGTATCCCGCCAGCTTAGTCCTGCAACGTTGCGGTGACAAGGAAAGCACGCCGGTAGGCACCGGGTGTGGTGGCGGCAATGCGGCGGAAATGATGCCGCAGGGATTCTTCGGAACCGAAGCCGGCGCGCTCGGCCACCTGCGCCAGCGGCAGTTCGGGCGATTCCAGCAGGTCCTTGGCAATGGCCACGCGTTCCCGCGTCAGCCACTCGACAGGACCCATGCCGGTGGCGTCCTGGAACTGGCGCTGCAGGGTGCGCGCACTCATCGCCGCCCGTTCGGCCATGGACTTGATCGTATGTTCGCCATGCGGATGGCTGCGCAGGTAATCCATCAGGCGCGACAGCCTTCCCTGCTCATCGTGCGCCATCGGGCGCGGCAGGAACTGGGCCTGGCCGCCTTCGCGGTGCGGCGCCACCACCAGGCGCTGCGCGACCATATTGCCGACGCGCGCGCCGTAGTCGCGCCGTACCAGGTGCAGCAGCATGTCCAGCCCGGCTGCAGAACCGGCGGAGGTGATGAGCTGGCCTTCATCCACATAGAGATCGTCTTCCAGCACCTGCACTTTCGGGTAACGCCGCGCAAGCCGTTCTGCATAGCGCCAGTGCGTGGTGGCGCGCTTGCCGTCGAGCAGGCCCGCCGCCGCCAGCAGGAAAACGCCGGAGCAGATCGAACACAGGCGCGCGCCACGGGCATGGGCCGCGCGCAGCTGTGCGAGCAAGGCCTCGGGCGGCGCCTCGTCCGCATCGCGCCAGCCAGGAATGATGATGGTGCCGGCCTGCTCCAGCAGTTCCGGCGTGTACGGCGCCTGCACCGTGATGCCTCCTGCCGCACGGATCGGCCCCGGCTCGATGGCGCAGACGGCGAAGTCATACCACGCCACCTCCAGCTCCGGCCGTTCGAGCGCAAACAGCTCGACGGTGCAGCCGAATTCAAAGGTGCAGAGCCTGTCATAGGCCAAGGCGACGACAAGGTGGCGTTTGTTCATGGCGCAATCTTAACGCATATTGGCATATGCGCCACTGCCGTGGCCGGGCCCAGGCTCCGATAATGGTTTCACTTTCACCACCAAGGAGCAAAAGATGTCGATCGTTACCGCCGTTCCTGCCGCGCCCAGCGAAGCCGCCCTCGCGCATTTCGAAAGCGAGTTTTCCTTCGAGACCGACTGCTGGGACGTTCACAGCGTGATGGGCACGCCGGACCAGGATTTTGTGCTGCTGGATGTGCGCGGCACCGAGAAGTTCTGCGAAGGCCATGTGCCCGGCGCGGTTGATTTGGCGCATGGCAAGATCATCGGTTCGAAGCTGGCGGAATACCCGGCCGATACGCTGTTCGTTACCTACTGCGCCGGGCCGCACTGCAATGGCGCAGCGCGCGGCGCCATCCGCCTGGCGAAGCTGGGCCGCCGCGTCAAGATCATGACGGGCGGCATCACGGGCTGGCTGGACGAGGGCTTCACCCTCGCCAAAGGCGATTAACTCGCCAGCGCCTTCTCGATGGCGCCCACCAGCTGCTTGTCGGAAGGCGTGACCTTGGACGGGAAGTTGTCGATGACCTTCCCGTTGCGGTCGATCAGGTATTTGTGGAAGTTCCAGGCCGGCGCCTTGCCGGTGGTTTTGATCAGGTTGACGTACAGCGGGTTCGGCGTGGGGCCGGACACCACCGACTTGGCGAACATCGGAAACTTCACGCCATAGGTGTTGAAGCAGAAGTCCGCAATTTCCTTGCCGGTACCGGGCTCCTGCTTGCCGAAGTCATTCGACGGGAAACCCAGCACCACCAGGCCCTTGGGCCCATATTTCGCATACAGCGCTTCCAGGCCCTCGTACTGGTTGGTATAGCCGCAGTAGCTGGCTGTATTCACCACCAGCACCACCTTGCCCGCGTACTGGCACAGGTCCTGCGGCGCTTCGTCCTGCAGGCGATTGAAGGTCTGCTTGAGGATGGCCGGGCAGCTGGCCGGGCGTGCGGCCACCAGGGGGGCGCCGGGGGCGGCAGGCGCAGGCGATTGGGCGAAGGCCCCCGCAGCAGACAGGCTCAGGGCAGCGAGAACGAAAGGTTTGGCGATGGTCATGGTGGAAGGCCTCGAAGGAATCGGGATCGCCTCATTGTATGCCAAAGCAACGCACTCGGCTGGACGCGGCATTTTAGTTCCGCTCAAACTTTTGATCGTTGTTAAGCACCTGCCTTTGCGTTGGCTCAAAGATGCGGTTTCCTCCCCCGTCCACAGGAGCTGCCATGAGCGCCCTCACCCACCATCTGCTGCGCTTGTTCACAGTCATCGCCCTCATCGCCGGCGCGGCATTTGCGCCGATCCAGGCGCAAAACGGCAGCCTGCCGCCAATGCGCGCTTCGCAGCTTTCGGTATCCGGACTGTCCTCGGGCGGCTACATGGCCGTGCAGTTCGAAATTGCCTATTCCAGCAGCGTGATCGGGGCCGGCATCATCGCGGGCGGGCCTTATTTCTGCGCGCGCGGCAACGTGGGCACGGCGACCTCGATCTGCAGCTGCACCAACGGCACGCCATGGTGCGGCGTATCGCCGGGCGGCACCAACGTGAACCAGCTGACCGAAGTGACAAAACGGAACGCGGCGAACGAGCTGATCGATGCCACGGACAACCTGGCCGGCCACCGGGTCTGGTTGTTTTCCGGCCGCGGCGACACCCTGGTGCCGACGCCTGTGATGAACGACCTGCGCGCCTACTACCGCAACTTCGTCCCCGAAGAAAACATCAGCTACCGCACGCATGGCAGCGCCCAGCACGCGATTCCCACTGACTTCTTCGGCAACCACTGCAGCACGCTGGGCGCACCCTGGATCAACCATTGCGCCCTCGACGGAGCAGGCGAACTGCTGGGCTGGATCTACGGCACGCTGAATCCGCGGCAGGGCAGCACGCCGCAGGGCCGCTTCATCGAGTTCAGCCAGGAAGAGTTCATCAGCGACGCGCGCAGCCACGGCATGGCGGTGACCGGCTATCTCTACGTGCCGCCCGGCTGCGAAGGCGAGGCGCAGAACTGCAAACTGCACGTGGCTTTCCACGGCTGCAAGCAGACGGTGGCGATGATAGGGGACGCGCATATCCGCAATGCCGGCTACAACAGCTGGGCGGACAGCAACCGCATTCTCGTGCTTTATCCACAGGCTGCAGCTACGTGGATGAACCCGAACGCGTGCTGGGACTGGTGGGGCTATGACGGCCGGAGCTACGCCGAGCGTTCCGGCCACCAGATGCGGGCGGTCAAGCGCATGACTGAGCGCCTGACCGGCAGCTCCGATGTCGTCCCCGCGCCGGCGGGGACCCAGGAGTGAGTTGATCGCCCCCTGGGCCCCCGCCGGCGCGGGGGTGACTGTCAGAGGCCGAGGCAGATGTACTTGATGACGAGGTAGTCGTCCATGCCGTACTTCGAGCCTTCGCGGCCGAGGCCGGACTGCTTCACGCCGCCGAAGGGCGCCACTTCATTCGAGATCAGGCCGGTATTCACGCCCACCATGCCCGACTCCAGGCCTTCCGCCACGCGCCAGATACGGCCCACATCGCGCGAGTAGAAGTAGCTGGCCAGGCCGAACTCGGTGCTGTTCGCCAGCGCCACGGCTTCCTCGTCCGTCTTGAAGCGGAACAGCGGCGCCAGCGGGCCGAAGGTCTCTTCGCTCGCGACCTTCATCTCGCTGCTGACATCGGCAATCACGGTCGGCTGGAAGAAGCTGTGGCCCAGCGCATGGCGCTGGCCGCCGGTCAACAGGCGGCCGCCTTTGGACAGCGCATCCGCCACGTGCTCTTCCACTTTCTTCACTGCCGCTTCGTTGATCAGCGGGCCCTGGGTGACACCCTGCTCCACGCCATTGCCGACCTTGAGCTTCTCGACCGCAGCAGTGAACTTCTGCGCGAAAGCGTCATACACGCCGTCCTGCACATAGATGCGGTTGGCGCACACGCAGGTCTGGCCCGCATTGCGGTATTTGGAGGCGATGGCGCCTTCCACCGCAGCATCCAGGTCGGCATCGTCGAACACGATGAAGGGTGCATTGCCGCCCAGCTCCAGCGACAGCTTCTTGATCGTCGGCGCGCACTGCTGCATCAGGATGCGGCCTACGCCGGTGGAACCGGTGAAGCTCAGCTTGCGCACGATAGGATTCGAGCACATCTCGGCGCCAATCTCTTTCGGCGAACCGGTGACCACGCTGAACACGCCCGCCGGGATGCCGGCGCGCTCGGCCAGCACCGCCAGCGCCAGCGCCGAGAACGGCGTGGCTTCAGCGGGCTTCAGCACCATCGGGCAACCTGCGGCCAGCGCCGGGCCTGCCTTACGGGTGATCATTGCTAATGGAAAGTTCCAGGGCGTAATCGCGGCGCAGACGCCGATCGGCTCCTTGGTCACGATCATGCGGCGGTCCGGCCATGGGCTGGCCAGCGTATCGCCCGCCACGCGCTTCGCTTCTTCCGCAAACCACTCGATGAAGGAGGCGCCGAAGGCCACCTCGCCTTTCGATTCGGCCAGGGGCTTGCCCTGCTCGGTGGTCATCAGCAGCGCCAGGTCGTCGGCATTTTCGGTGATCAGGTCGAACCACTTGCGCAGGATGGCGGCGCGGTCCTTGGCGGTTTTCTTGCGCCATGCGGGCCAGGCGGCATTGGCCGCTTCGATGGCGCGGCGCGTTTCGGCAGCGCCCATATTCGGCACCGTGCCCAGGTGTTCGCCAGTTGCCGGGTTGGTGACGGCAAAGTTTTCGCCATTGTCCGCATCGCTCCAGGCGCCGTTCACATAGGCTTGCTGACGGAACAGGCTGGGATCTTTGAGTTGCATGGTGTTCTCCGCATCAGTGGGAAAATTAGTGGAAAGGTAAGACGGCTACTATGCCACAGAGCGCCACACCGTGCAGGCGGCCTATTCGATGCGCACCTTGGCCAGCGCGGGATTGAGCTCAGGCCATTTCAGCTTCATGCCCTGCAGGGTTTCGAGCAGGATCTTGGCCACCGCGATATTGCGGTGCGGTTTGGAATCGGCGGGAACGATGTACCAGGGCGCGTGATCGGCATCGGTTTCGCTGATGGCGCGTTCGTAGGCGCGCAGGTAATCGTCCCACTTCTCGCGCTGCTCCAGGTCGGCGGGGTCGAACTTCCACTGCTTCTCGGGATCGTCCAGCCGCGCCTGCAGGCGCTCCTTTTGTTCGGCTTCTGAGATATGCAGGAAGATTTTGACGATGGTGGTGCCAGTTTCCGCCAACATGCGTTCAAAATCGCGGATCTGCGCGTAACGCCGCTTGCACTCGGCCGTACTGATCCAGCCCTGTACGCGCGTGATCAGCACGTCTTCGTAGTGGCTGCGGTTGAATACGGCAATCTCGCCCGCCTGCGGCACTTCCCTGTGCACGCGCCACAGGTAGTCGTAGGACTTTTCGATCTCGGTGGGCGCCTTGAACGACACCGGGCGCAGGCCCATCGGGTTCACGTAGTCGAACAGGGCTTTCACGGCGCCATCCTTGCCCGAGGTATCCGTGCCCTGCAGGATCAGCAGCAGTTTGCGTTTGCGTTCGGCGAACAGCATGGGCTGCAGCTCGGCGATGCGCTGGCCCAGTTCCCGGGCGGCATCCTTGTCCATATCCTTGATGTCCACCGCTGCAAGGTGCTTATTGCCCGGACGGGCGGCGGCGCTCAGCGGGGTGCGGCCGGCATCGGCGTCGCGCAGTTTCAGTTTGGGGCTGGCCCGGAACAGTTCGCAGGCTTTCATGGCTTGCATGGGAGTTATCGATGCTGTCAGCGTAGCAAAATGGCGGCCCGGCCGTCGCACAGCCTAGGCCAGAGCCCGCAATGCAGCCTGGTAGCCCCACCACGACGCTTCCTCGAACACGGAATAGCTGCTCAGGTCGGCGTGCGCGAACAGAATGGGGCCGCTTTGCGCACGCAGCGCTTCCAGGCCTGCATTGCTGAGGAAGCCGGGCGCGGGCGAGGCCATCGCGTGCGCGCGCAAGGTAATATCTACGCGTTCCACGGCATAACGGAAATTGCCGCCGTAGGCCGCCGCCAGATCCCTGCTTGCCAGTTCCAGCAATTCTTCGCCACCGGCCTTGTCCATCCAGCGGCGGGCGGCGGTAGCGTCCTGTCCGGCCAGCGCCACATAGGAGGTGAAGACGGTTTTCTCAGGCGGCGCCTGGCGCAAGTCCTGGTGGGTGGAGACTACGTAGCCCAGGCCTTCCCCGTCATAGACCACGTTATCCCATGAGAGCGGCGCCTCGGCTTGCTCCAGCGGGAAGCGGCTGAGCAGGAAATTGCTGACCAGCCAGGGCCGGTACGGAGGCAGATGCTGCGCAGGGTCGAAGCCCATGCTGCCGATATTCTTCACTACCCGCGACGCCACGAACAGGGGCATGGCGCAGATGGCCTTGCGCGCCTTCACCAGATAAGTCTGGGGCTTGCCGTCAACGATGCGGAAGCACAGGGCTTCCACGCCGGCGCCTTTGGCTTCCAGCGACACTGCCGTACCGCTTTCGCGGCGGATGCCCGACCTTGCTGCCAAGCCCTCCGCCAGCGGCGCCAGACCGCCCGGCCAGGTCAGCCAAGCGCCCGTTTCGCCGTTCGACGCCTGCCCGCCGCGGCCGCAGAAATACTGCAATCCGGCCCAGGCGGAAACATCGCTCGCCAGGGCGCCGTAATCGTCGCGGCAGCAGTAGTCGGCATACCAGCGCAGCGTGGGCGCGCGGTAGCCTTGCTGGTCCAGCCACTGCGCGAAGCTGATGCGGTCCAGCGCCAGCCAGGCCGGATCGCGCGAGGCAAGCGCTGCGGGAAACACGAAGACGCGCCGCCCGTCCGCGCCGCGCTGGCTACGCAGCTGGTCCATGTGGGCCAGGAAGCGCCGGTGTTCGGCCGGCTCAGCCTGCGGCACGCCTTCGTGCGGCAGTATGCCTTCCTGCCAGCGGCCCTGGTACAGCAGGCGTTCGGCAGGAGCATGCAGCAGGAAGCGCTCGTCGTATTGCGGCTTCTCGGCGAGGTGATCGCCCTGCAGCACGCCCAGGTCGGCCAGTATCTCGCGCACATGCACGCATTCCGTTGACGGGATGGGCAGGTAGTGCGCGCCGGTCGGATAGGCCAGCTCGCCGTAAGCGCCGCCGGCTGCGTTGCCATTGGCCTCGGGACCATCGATCATGACGGCAGCGCGCGCGCCTTCACGCGCCAGCTTCCACGCGGCCGTCAGGCCCGCAATGCCGGAGCCGAAGATGGCAATGTCGGTCTCGATAAGGCGCGAGGGCGCAGGCAGCGCTTTGCCATCGCGCAGGAAGTGGCCTTCACGCCGCCCCGGCGTGTGCACGGTGGGCTGGATCTCGTGCCAGTGCCGGTAAGCGGCAATACTGCCCCCGCCGATCAGCGCGCTGGCGCCGCCCCATAACAGGAAGGAGCGTCGCTGCATCAGCGTATGGTCCTGCGCCAGTCCTGCTCGAACTCATGCACCAGAGACTGCGTATTGAGCCGGTTGGGGGGCATGTCCAAACGCTTCATATCGGGCGGGAATTCAAACATCTGCTGCGTAGTCTGCGCATTCAGGAAGCGCATCGGCAGGCGGTATTGCTGCGGCGGCGTATAGCCGGGCGCTGCCGAGGCAAGGATAAAGCCCCAGTCGCCGAAGGAAGGCACATAGGTGTGATAAGGCGAAGTATGGAAGCCGACCTCACGCAAGGTGGCATCCACAGTCCAGTAAGCATGCGGCGCAAAATAAGGCGAGGTTGCCTGCACTACCACCATGCCGCGTTCGGCCAGGTGCTTGCGCAGCACCGAATAGAAAGGCACCGAATACAGCTTGCCCAGCGCGAAGCTGGACGGATCGGGAAAATCGACGATCACGGCATCGAACATCTCCTGCGTCTGCTGCAGCCAGACGGCAGCATCGGCGTTGATCACGCGCGCGCGCTTGTCGTTCAGGGCGCCTTTGTTCAGCTTCACCAGTTCCTCACGGCTGGCAAAGGCCTTGGTCATGGCGGGATCGAGGTCCACCAGCGTGGCCTGCTCGATATTCGGATAGCGCAGCACTTCGCGTAGCGCCAGGCCGTCGCCGCCGCCGAGGATCAGCACGCGGCGCGCCCATGGCAGGCGCTCCATCAAGGGATGCACCAGCGCTTCGTGATAGCGGTATTCGTCGCGCGACGAGAATTGCAGGTTGCCATTAATGTAGAGGCGCAGGTCGTCTTTCCAGTGCGTGACAACGAGCCGCTGGTAAGGCGTACTAGTGGCATACACGATCTGGTCGCCGAACAAGCCCTGCTCGCCCCAGTGCGTGAGCCGGTCGGAACCTGCGAAGCCCAGCGCCAGCACGGCCAGCACGCCGAAGGCGCGCAGCAGGCGACCCGTGTGTGCCTGCAGTTCGGCGCGGAACACGCGGATGGTCCAGATGGCCACGCCCACATTCAGCATGCCGAACAAAAAGCTGGAACGCACGAGCCCAAGATGCGGCGCCAGCACCAATGGGAACAGCAGCGACACCGCCAGCGCGCCAAGATAGTCGAAGGTCAGTACCCGGCTGACCAGTTCGCTGAACTGTGTCTGGCGGGCATTCAGCGCGCGCATCACCAGCGGCACTTCCATGCCGACGAACATGCCGATCAGGAACACGATCGTGTAGAGCATCACCCGGAACGGCGCCGCCAGCCAGGAATAGGACAGGAACAGCAAGGCCGCCGACACGCCGCCCACCAGGCCGACGGCCAGCTCGATATCGACAAAGCGCGCCAGCACGTGCTCATCGCGCACATACTTCGAGAAATGGGCGCCGACGCCCATGGCAAACAGGTAGCAGCCGATCACCGTGGAGAACTGCAGTACCGAATCGCCCAGCAGGTAGCTCGACAATGCCCCGGCTATCAATTCGTAAGCCAGTCCGCAGGACGCGACAACGAAAACGGACAGGATAAGAATTTTTTTGTTCATCGGGCGCTTTTGTTCTAATATGTTTTTGCTTATCAACTTACTACTATAGACCAAAGCCCCCGGGGAGTGATGTGACCGCCATCGTCAACTACGTAATTCACCTGTTCCTGGCAGCAGTTTTGCTGATCGTGTTCTTCAAGGCTTATACCTGGCTCACGCCTTTCGACGAAATGATGCTGATCCGCCAGGGCAACCACGCTGCGGCGCTGACGCTCGGCGGCGCCATGCTGGGCTTCTCGCTGACGATCGCCTCCAGCCTGCTGCACACCTCGAACTACCAGGAATTCTTCGCGTGGGCAGCCGGTGCGATGCTGGTGCAGTTTGCCGCTTACATCGCCGTCACCTACATGCTGCGCATGGCCAAGGACCAGATCGAAGGCGGCAACAGCGCTTTCGGTGCACTGCTCGGCGCCATCTCACTGTCCGTCGGCGGCATCAACGCCGCCTGCATCTCCTGAACTGAAGGAAACATCATGGGTATCGGAAGTTTTATCAAGAAGCAGTTTATCGACGTACTGCAATGGAATGAAGAGACCGAAGGCGTGCTGGCCTGGCGCTATCCGATGCAGGACTTCGAGATTCAGAATGGCGCCGTGCTGGTGGTGCGCGAATCGCAGGTGGCTGTCTTCGTCAACGAAGGGCAGATCGCCGACGTATTCGGCCCCGGCACGCACAAGCTGACCACGCAGACGCTGCCGGTGCTCACCAACCTGAAGAACTGGGACAAGCTGTTCGATTCGCCGTTCAAGTCGGACGTCTACTTCTTCAGCACCCGCGTGCAGACCGGCCGCAAGTGGGGCACACCGCAGCCGATCACCATCCGCGACAAGGATTTCGACATGATCCGCGTGCGCGCCTTCGGCATGTATTCCTATCGCCTGGCTGACGCCCGCAAGTTCTTCACCGAACTGAGCGGCACGCGCGAGGTCTACACGCGCGACCATGTGGAAGACCAGCTGCGCGGCATCCTGCTGGCCACCATGGCAAGCTCGCTGGGCAGTGCGGCCGTGCCTTTCCTCGACATGGCGGCCAACCAGGGCCTGATGGCGAACGAGGTCAAGGGCGACCTGGCCGACGCCTTCGCGCGCTACGGCATTGGCCTCGATGAATTCAATGTGGCGAGCGTCAGCCTGCCGGAAGAGCTGCAGACCGCGCTGGATGCGCGTATTGCCGCCGGCATGAAGGGCAGCCTCGGCGCCGACAAGATGGCCGGCTACACGCGCTTCCAGGTGGCCGAATCGGTGCCGCTGGCAGCGGGCAATGAAGGCGGCCTGGCGGGTATGGGCGCAGGCCTCGGCGCCGGCGTGGCCGTGGGCCAGGCGATTGGCCAGGCTTTTGGCACCTTGATGCCCGGCGCGGCGCCTGCACCAGCGCCTGCCGCCGAAGAACCGGTCGAGGCCCGCCTGGAGAAGCTCAAGTCCCTGCTCGATAAAGGCCTGATTTCTCCCGCCGACTACGACAGCGCCAAGGCCGAGCTGCTCAAGAAACTGATCGGCTGACGGCGGCGCATGCAGATCGTTTCCTGCCCCGGCTGCGGCGCCGAGGTCCGTTTCCGCTCGCATGCGGCCGTGATGGCTGTGTGCGAGTACTGCAACACCCGCGTGCTGAAGGATGCCGACAGCGTTCGCGATCTCGGCAAGATTTCCGCAGTACTGGAAGACTATTCACCGATCCAGATCGGCAGCAGCGGCCGCCTGGACGAGCGCGGCTTCACGGTGGTCGGCCGCACTCAGCTGCGCTATACGGACGGCCTGTGGAACGAGTGGTACCTGCTGTTCGACGACGGCGCGGCCGGTTGGCTGGGCGACGCCTCGGGCCAGTATATGGTGACACAGCAGGCCATCGAGCCAGGCCCGCTGCCGCCCTTCAAGGCGCTGACGCCCAACGGGCAGCAGCTGATCGCCGGCATCAGCTACACCGTCAGCGACGTGCGGGAGGCGCAGTGCGTGGGCGCGCAGGGAGAGCTGCCGTTTCCCGTGGAAACGGGCTGGACGACCCATGTTGCGGACTTGCGCCACACGGACAAGTTCCTCACGCTGGACTATGGCGATAATGAAGAACCTCAGCTTTACACCGGCCGGGCCGGCAAACTGGCCGACTTCCATTTCCAGCTGCTGCGCGAGGAAGACGCGATATTGCGCAGCGCCGGGCGTTACCGCGGCAAGCTGGCCGCGCTCAACTGCCCCTCCTGCGGCACCGCCATCAGCTATCTGCCGGGCATGACGGCAACGCTGGTCTGCCAGAGCTGTCGCAGCCAGATTGACGCCGCCTCGCCGGAAGCCGAGGTGTTGGCCGCCGGCGAACGCGCGGAAAGCGTGCGCCATACCGTGCCGCTTGGCGCGGAAGGCCATCTGTCCGGTGACGCCTTGCGCATTATCGGCGTGATGCGGCGCAGTGACGGCGAGGACAGCTGGACGGAATACCTGATGTATTCCGCGCGCGACGGCTTCAGCTGGCTGGTGGAAACCGATGATGGCTGGTTCCGTGCGGCGGTGCTGGACAAATGGCCGGAACAGGACCCGTCCGACCTTCGGGCCATGCGCTTCGGGAACCTCAGCTTCAAACACCAGTACACCTATCCGGCTGCGGTTACCTTTGCCGCTGGCGCCTTCAACTGGCGCGTGAAGGCCGGCGACAGCACCGCCGTCAGCGAATACAAGCACGGCAATGCTTCGCTGGCGATGGAGCGCACGGCGGAAGAAGTCACGTGGTCGCTGTCCGTGCCGCTGTCGGATGACCAGGTACGCATGGCCTTCAAGCTGCCCGGCGGCACGCGGCGCAAGCCCGGCACGCTGAACGTTTCGAATGGCTACCGCGATGCCGCGAAGAAGTGCCTGTGGATGCTGCTGGGCCTGAATGCAGTACCCTTGATGTTCTCCTTCTCCAGTGCCCTGGTGTACACGGCCGTGGCAGCGCTCGCCATTTACCTGCCGGCGATCTTCCTCGATTCAAACGACCCATCATGAAGAAGTACATCGTCTATATCCTCTGCGTCACCACGCTGAGCACCTGCAGCAGCTGGGCCTCCATGTTCTCCGATGGCGGCAGCGGGCGCTCCTGGTACCGCGGCAGCGGCAGCAGCTGGTCCTCCAACAGCGGCGGCGGCAGCTGGGGCGGCGGCGGAGGCCACAAGTGAGCCAGGTCTTCGCGGCGGCGGGTACCCATGTGCTGGCCGACCTGTCCGGTGTGGCCAGCGAACTGCTGATCAATCCGGCCGCCTTCGATGCCCTGCTGCGCGAAGCGGCGCTGGCAGCGGGCGCCACCATCCTGCACAGCCACTTCCACTCCTTCGGCAGCGGACAGGGTGTAACCGGCGTGGTGCTGCTGGCGGAATCACATATCTCGATTCACACCTGGCCGGAAGCGGGCTTTGCAGCGGCCGACATCTTCATGTGCGGCGACTGCGACCCGCTGGCCGCGCTCGCCGTGCTGCGGGCACGGCTGCAACCCGCCGCCTGCGCCGTGCGCACCGTGCGGCGCGAGCAAAACGATTGACGCTGGCCTGCAACTGCGGCAACATAAGCATCCTTTCAACTTCTTCAGGAGACAAAACTATGCGAGCCGTGGACATTGCCCTCCTGTCGGCAGCCTGATCGCTGCGCCTCAGCTTTACCGCATTTTCCTGTTTGAGCTGGTGTTGAGCCGCGCCTGATCCGCGCGCCGACCTCCCTTATCTTTTCGCGTTGCCGCATTGCTGCGGCGGCTTGTGCTCGCGCATCGCGGGCAAAACCGAATCCGGGAATACCAACTCACATGATCGAGATCGATTTTGAATCACTACGCAGTATCGGACTGAACAACTCCATCGCCTCACAGCTGGCGGCGCTCCAGACTGGCACGCTGCTGATGCGTGTAACCGAGGTGCAGCGCGACTGGCTGACGCTGCACGATGGCGCAGGCGAATGGCCGGCACGCGCCCTGCCCCGGCTGCTGGCCGAGCTGGCGGCGGACGATGTCAGCCTGGCGGTCGGCGACTGGGTCGGCGCCGAGCTGCGCGAACAGGGCGAGCTGTGGATAACTCAGCGGCTGGAGCCCTTCAACCATCTGGCCCGTCGCGCCAACGACGGCCGCCGGCAATCGCTGGCCAGCAATATCGACACCGCCCTGCTGGTGATGGGGCTGGACCACGACTTCAATATCCGGCGCCTGGAACGCTATATCGCGCTGGTGCAGGCGGCCGATGTGGCGCCGGTGGCGGTGCTGACCAAGGCCGATATTGGCACCGATGTGGAATCGCGCCTGTTCGAATTGCAGCAGCGCCTGCCCTCTTCCATTCCTGTTATTGCGGTCAATGGATTGAGTATGGACGCCGTGGCGCAATTAAATCCCTGGGTGGGAAATGGACAGACGGTTTGTTTATTGGGCGCCTCCGGCACCGGTAAATCGACATTAACCAATACCTTATCGCAGGCCGGGCAGGAAACCGGCGGCACCAGAAAAAGCGACGGGCGGGGCCGCCATACCACCACGGCGCGTTCTCTTCATTTATGTGCGAATGGCGGCTGCATTATCGATACGCCGGGATTAAGGACCTGGCGTCCCGATGCGGATGAAGAAACGCTGGCGGCAACATTTGATGATATCGAGTTGCTGGCGGCCGAGTGCCAGTTCCGCGATTGCCACCATGAGCTGGAACCGGGCTGCGCGGTGCGGGACGCCATCGACCCCGACCGGCTGAGGAACTACCACAAGCTGCTGCGCGAAGTGCGGCGCAGCCAGCAGACGCCGCTGGAACGCATTGCCGAACGCTCGAAGTGGAAAGTGCTCGGCAAAGCGGCGGCGGAGCGTGGCCGGCAGAAGCGAAGTTGAGCTGTACGTGCCAGCTTCTGGCGCGATCACGCTGGAAGCTGGCACTTCTGCATTCAATCGTCGCGTGAGGTAGCCTCGATATTGTTGCCGTCGAAGTCGATGATGAAGGCGCTGTAGTAGTTCCCGTGCCCGGTGCGCGGGCCGGGCGGGCCGTTATCCTCCGCGCCGTGCTCCAGGGCGCCGGCGTAAAAACGGTCCACCTCCTCGCGATTGGAAGCGGAGAGCGCGAGATGCATGGGTGCCTGGCCGGCTTGATAAGTGGCCTTCCAGTAGCTCGGAATTTCGGAGCCGATCCAGATAAAAGGCATTCCGCTTTCGGGCGCCCAAATAGCCCAATCCATATCGGTTTCAATTCGCCGTATTCCAAGCGGATTCAGGCAGGCGTCATATAAAGCCATGCTCCGCACAAAATCGGAGACCACAAATCCCAGATGATGAATCATGGAAACCTCAATTCAGTGTGTAGGTACTATTGGTTAATGAGCCTACCACTTAGCGTATTCCGGCGACGCTCGATAAGGTAAACTATGGCCTCTGGAATCAATGTGAAATCCACCATGCGCCGCTACACCCTGCTCGCTCTGCCATTCATACTTTCTGCCTGCGGCGAAAGCTATACGCCGGAGCCGCTGTATATGGCTACGACGCCCGAATGTAAGACCTGGCAGGAAGGGAATCAGTTCCTGCTACCGCGCGGCATCAGGATCTCGGCCACGGCGCCGGTCGCCCAGGCCGATGGCAGTCTGGACCTGGGGATAACTTACATGCTGCCGCGCACCACGCAGCTGCAATTCACCACGCGCGCCTACAACGTGACGGAGCCGAACGGCCCGGTCATCCAGAAAGCGAAGGTGGTGAATTTCTACCAGCGCGCGACCAACACGCGCGCCGAGATGGTGGAAGTGGTGGACGGCGTCCCCGGCTTGCTGATTGCGGTTGCCAGCGCCGACGAAACCCAATGGCGCGTCACCCTGCGCCTGAGCGGCAAGCTGCCGCAGCGCTTCGACCTCGTGCCTCCGCATGCCGTCATCGCCGGCACCAAATACCCCGTGCGCACCTTCACCTACCGCTGGTTCGAAGACCGCAAGGCCTACGGCCTCTGCAGCTAAAAAGTTGCCGCTGAATTGGGGACAGACCCTATTTTTAGAAATTAGGGTCCGTCCCCATGCCTTTATCTGCAGGGCGCATGCTGCAGAGGACGCTGTCCGGACGCGAAGCTGTGTGCCAGCTCTCCTATGAGCTCAGAAATTGGCAGAAATTGGGGACGGACCCTAATTTCTAAAAATAGGGTCTGTCCCCAATTAGTATCCCCAATTAGCGGGCAATAAAAAAGGCAGCCGGGGCTGCCTTTTTGCTTGCTGCTGCTGCTGCGCTGATCAGTGCTTGGTCTGGCGCAGTTTGGCGATCGCTGCCAGCTGGCCGATGGCCGCTGCCAGTTCGGCTTGCGCTTTCGCGTAGTCGATGCCGGTCTTGTTGTTCAGCAGGTTCTCTTCCGCCAGTTTCTTGGCGGCTTGCGCTTTCGCTTCGTCCAGGTCGTGACCACGGATCGCGGTGTCGGCCAGCACCGTCACGGCGTTCGGCTGCACTTCCAGCAGGCCGCCGGCGACGAAGACGAACTCTTCTTCAGCCTGGCCTGGCACCTGGATGCGCACCGCGCCCGGACGGATGCGGGTGATCAGCGGCGTGTGCTTCGGGTAGATACCCAGCTCGCCCTGTTCGCCCGGCAACGCGACGAAGGTGGCTTCGCCGGAGAAGATCTGCTCTTCCGCGGAGACCACATCAACGTGAATCGTATTTGCCATTGTTTGTCCTATCGGGGTAACACGGCCCGGTCAGCAAGACCGGGCCGCCGCGCAACGATTAGTTGAGCTTCTTGGCTTTTTCGATGGCTTCTTCGATCGTGCCAACCATGTAGAACGCTTGTTCCGGCAGGTGATCGAGTTCGCCCGATGCGATCATCTTGAAGCCTTTGATCGTATCTTTCAGCGACACGTATTTACCTGGGGAACCGGTAAACACTTCAGCAACGTGGAACGGCTGCGACAGGAAACGCTGCATCTTACGTGCACGCGCCACCAGCAGCTTGTCTTCCGGCGCCAGTTCGTCCATGCCCAGAATCGCGATGATGTCACGCAGTTCCTTGTAGCGCTGCAGGGTGCCCTGCACGGCGCGCGCGGTGTCGTAGTGCTCCTGGCCCACGACCAGCGGGTCCAGCTGGCGCGAGGTCGAGTCCAGCGGGTCCACTGCAGGGTAGATACCCAGTGCAGCGATGTCACGCGACAGAACGACGGTCGAATCCAGGTGGCCGAAGGTGGTCGCTGGCGACGGGTCGGTCAAGTCATCCGCTGGCACGTACACGGCCTGGATCGAGGTGATCGAACCGGTCTTGGTCGAGGTGATGCGTTCCTGCAGGCGGCCCATTTCTTCGGCCAGCGTCGGCTGGTAGCCCACGGCGGAAGGCATACGGCCCAGCAGTGCGGACACTTCGGTACCGGCCAGCGTGAAGCGGTAGATGTTGTCCACGAAGAACAGCACGTCACGGCCTTCGTCACGGAAGGACTCGGCGATGGTCAGGCCGGTCAGCGCTACGCGCAGGCGGTTGCCTGGCGGTTCATTCATCTGGCCATACACCATGGCCACTTTCGAGTTGGCCGGGTTTTCCAGGTCCACCACTTTGGCGTCAGCCATTTCGTGGTAGAAGTCGTTACCTTCACGGGTACGCTCACCAACACCGGCGAACACGGACAGGCCCGAGTGCGCTTTAGCGATGTTGTTGATCAGTTCCATCATGTTCACGGTCTTGCCCACACCTGCACCGCCGAACAGACCGACCTTACCGCCTTTTGCGAACGGGCAGACCAGGTCAATCACTTTAATGCCGGTTTCCAGCAGGTCTTGCGACGGCGACAGTTCGTCGTACGCAGGAGCCACGCGGTGGATCGAGGCGATCTGGTCGTGCGCAACTGGACCGCATTCGTCGATCGGGTTGCCCAGCACGTCCATAATACGGCCCAGGGTTGCCTTACCAACCGGCACCATGATTGGTTTGCCGGTGTTCTGGATGCTCATGCCGCGACGCAGACCGTCGGAGGAGCCCAGTGCAATGGTACGGACCACGCCGTCACCCAACTGCTGTTGCACTTCCAGGGTCAGCTCGGAGCCTTCCATTTTCAGCGCGTCAAAAACCTTAGGCATCGCGTTGCGTGGGAACTCCACGTCCACCACAGCGCCGATACACTGAACGATTTTGCCATCAGCCATGTTCGTTCCTTCAAATATAGTTAAATTCGTTTAAACCGCTGCCGCACCGGCGACGATTTCGGACAGTTCTTTGGTAATTGCAGCCTGGCGGGTCTTGTTGTAGACCAGCTTCAGTTCACCGATCACGTTACCGGCGTTGTCGGATGCGGCTTTCATCGCAACCATACGCGCCGATTGCTCGGATGCCAGGTTCTCCGCTACCGCCTGGTACACCAGCGCTTCAACATAGCGCTCCAGCAGTTCATCGATCACGGTTGCAGCGTCCGGCTCGTAGATGTAATCCCACTGGTGGACACCTTTATCGGCCTGCTTTGCGTCCGCCGTCAGCGGCAGCAGCTGCTGAACCATCGGTTCCTGCTTCATCGTGTTGATGAACTTGGTGTAGCACAGGTAGACTGCGTCGAGTTTGCCTTCCTGGAATTTCTCCAGCATGACCTTCACCGGGCCGATCAGCTTGTCCAGGTGCGGCGTATCGCCGATCTGGGTAGCTTGCGCGATCACGGGAACGCCCACGCGGTTCAGGAAGCCCAAACCTTTATTACCAATTGCGACTGCTTCAATCTTGTTGCCAGCTGCTTCCAGCTCGCGGGTCTTCGACGTCACCATACGCAGAACGTTGGTGTTCAGGCCACCGCACAGACCCTTGTCGGTCGTAACGATGATGAAGCCCACTGCCTTGGCTTCCGTACCCTGGGCATCGGCCAGGAACGGGTGCGTGTATTCCGGATTGGCGGCCGCCAGATTAGAGGCGATATTACGAATCTTGTCACTGTAGGGACGGGCGGCGCGCATGCGATCCTGCGCCTTGCGCATTTTCGATGCGGCGACCATTTCCATCGCCTTGGTGATCTTCTTCGTATTCTCTACGCTCTTGATCTTGCCACGTATCTCTTTGCCTACTGCCATGAGTCCTTACTCCTTCTGCGCGTGAAGGCGGTCTCCGGGGAGACCGCCGTGCCGCTTAAAATGCGCCGGATTTTTTGAAATCAGCGATGGCGGCGGACAGCGCAGCTTCGCCGTCTTTGTCCAGTTGCTTGGTTTCTTCGATCTTGGCCAGCAGGGCAGCTTGCTTGGTCTTCAGGTACGAGTGCAGACCGGCTTCGAAGGACAGCACTTGCTTGACCGGCACATCATCCAGGAAGCCCTTGTTCACTGCGAACAGGGAAGCGCCCATCAGCGAGATCGACAGCGGCGAGTACTGAGCCTGCTTCAGCAGTTCGGTCACACGTGCGCCACGGTCCAGCTGCTTGCGGGTCGATTCGTCCAGGTCCGATGCGAACTGCGCGAAGGCAGCCAGCTCACGGTACTGCGCCAGGTCGGTACGGATACCGCCGGACAGGCCCTTGATGACCTTGGTCTGCGCTGCACCACCCACGCGGGACACCGAGATACCGGCGTTAATCGCAGGACGGATACCGGAGTTGAACAGCGAGGTTTCCAGGAAGATCTGGCCGTCGGTAATCGAGATCACGTTGGTCGGCACGAAGGCGGACACGTCGCCCGCTTGCGTTTCGATGATCGGCAGTGCGGTCAGCGAACCGGTCTTGCCGGTCACGGCGCCGTTGGTGAAGGCGGACACGTAGTCGGCGTTCACGCGCGCTGCGCGTTCCAGCAGGCGGCTGTGCAGGTAGAACACGTCGCCAGGGTAAGCTTCACGGCCTGGTGGACGGCGCAGCAGCAGCGAGATCTGGCGGTAAGCCACAGCTTGCTTGGACAGGTCATCGTACACGATCAGGGCGTCTTCACCGCGGTCGCGGAAGTACTCGCCCATGGTGCAGCCGGAGTAGGCCGAGATGTACTGCATCGCTGCCGATTCGGAAGCGGATGCGGCCACCACGATGGTGTATTCCAGCGCGCCGTGCTGTTCCAGCGAACGCACGATGTTCTTGATGGTCGACGCCTTCTGGCCGATGGCGACGTAAATACACGTCATGCCCTGGCCCTTCTGGTTGATGATGGCGTCCACTGCCACGGCCGATTTACCGGTCTGGCGGTCGCCAATGATCAGCTCACGCTGGCCACGGCCGATAGGCACCATCGCGTCGATCGACTTCAGGCCGGTCTGCATTGGCTGCGACACGGACTCACGGGCGATAACGCCCGGTGCAATCTTTTCGATTGGCGAGGTCAGCTTGGCGTCGACCGGACCTTTGCCGTCGATTGGCTGGCCCAGGGCGTTGACCACGCGGCCACGCAGTTCAGGACCGACCGGCACTTCCAGAATGCGGCCCGTGCATTTCACGGTGTCGCCTTCGGAGATGTGCTCGTAAGCGCCCAGAATCACGGCGCCGACGGAATCACGTTCCAGGTTCATGGCCAGGCCAAAGGTATTGCCTGGGAATTCCAGCATCTCGCCTTGCATCACATCGGACAGACCGTGAATGCGGCAGATACCGTCGGCAACGGAAATCACCGTGCCTTGATTGCGCACTTCAGCGCCGCCATCAATGCCTTGGATCCGGCTCTTGATCAGCTCGCTGATTTCGGATGGGTTGAGTTGCATACTAACTCCTAAATGTTTTCTCTCAGCTTGCGCGAGTGTCTATTGGGTCTGCCGCTGTGGCTTACGCTACCAGTGCAACACGCATCTGCTGCAGCTTGGCGCGCACCGAAGTGTCCAGCACTTCGTCACCCACCACGACACGCACGCCACCGATCAGCGAAGAATCCACCGTCACGCTCGGATTGAGCTTGCGGCTGAATTTCTTTTCCAGCGTCTTGACCAGTTCGGCCGTTTGGGCCGCGTCCATGTCGAATGCGCTCGTAATCTCGGCATCCGCCGCACCTTCCTGGCCGTTTTTCAGCGCATGGAATTGGGCGCCGATTTCCGGCAGCAGTTCGATGCGGCCGTTGGCGATCAGCATCGAGAGGAAATTGTTCGCTTCCGCATTGAGCGGCGATTTCAGCAGAGCCTGGATGGCGGCAGCAACATCGCTGTCCGACACCTTGGGATTGCGGGCGTAATCCAGCACCTCGGCGTGGCTGCCGACCTGGGCCAGTTCATCGACCAGGTCGGACCACTGCGCGAGATTGCCAGCCTGGGCTACGCGGAAGAGGGCTTCCGCGTAAGGACGAGCGATGGTTGCGAGTTCAGCCATGATTACAGCTCGGTCGCGAGGCGATTCAGCAGCTCGGCGTGGGCCGAGGCGTTGACTTCGCGCTTCAGGATTTGCTCGGCGCCCTTCACGGCCAGGTCCGCCACTTGCGCACGCAGTTGTTCGCGGGCTTGGGTGATTTGCTGGTCGGCTTCGGCTTTGGCTTGCGCAATGATGCGGTCGGCTTCGGCTTTGGCGTTGGCTTTGATTTCTTCAGCGATCAGCTGAGCGCGCTTTTCAGCATCGGCAACGCGCTGAGCAGCTTCGTCGCGCGCGGAGGTCAGTGCTTCGGCCGCACGCTTTTCAGCTGCAGCCATGGAAGCCTGGCCCTGGTCGGCCGCAGCCAGACCATCCGCAATACGCTTGGCACGCTCATCCAGCGCGCTATTCAGCGCCGGGAATACGAACTTCATCGAGAACCAGACGAGCACCGCGAAGGTGATCATCTGACCGATGAGAGACATATTGATGTTCATACCTTGCTCCTAAAAAGTTTCCCCAGTTGGAGCGTGAATTACTGTGCAGCAGCGGTAGCCAGCGCGGTCAGGAATGGGTTGTTGAAGGTGAACAGCAGAGCAACACCAACGCCGATCATCGAGATCGCGTCCAGCAGACCAGCGATAACGAACAGCTTGGTTTGCAGTTGTGGCATCAGTTCAGGCTGACGTGCCGAAGCTTCCAGGAACTTGCCGCCCAGGATAGCGAAGCCGAGTGCGGTACCGATGGCGCCCAGGCCGATGATGATTGCCACTGCCAGAACGGTCATGCTTTGTACTTGTGCGATCAGAGCTTGCATTTGAAATTTCTCCTAAGATTTAAAAAGAACTACAGATACCAAATTTAAAAAACGGGTATTACGAAAATTAGTGCTTCTCAACCGCGAGGCTAAGGTACACAACCGTCAGGGCCATGAACACGAAGGCCTGCAGCGTCACAATCAGAATGTGGAAGATTGCCCATGGACCACCCAGCAGCCACTGTGCCCACCATGGCAGCAGCGCGATCAGGATGAAAATCAGTTCGCCGGCATACATATTGCCGAACAGTCGCAGCGACAGCGAAATTGGTTTTGCCAGCAGTTCCAGCATCTGGAAGATGAAGTTGACCGGCGCCAGCAGGATGATGGCGACAGGGCCATGTGCGTGGAACGGCGCCGTGAACAGCTCTTTACCCCAGCCGCCGATGCCCTTGGCCTTGATCGAGAAGCCGATGATGCACAGCAGGACGCCGATCGACATGCCGAAGGTGTGGTTCACGTCGGCGGTCGGCACAACGCGCAGGTTATACACGCCGAAGAACTCCAGCACGCGCGGCAGCAGGTCCACCGGCAGGAAGTCCATCGCGTTCATCAGCCACACCCACACGAAGATGGTGATGGCCAGCGGTGCAATCACAGCGCTCTTGGCGTGGAATGCGGAATTGACGGTGTCGTTGACCAGTTCCATGATCCATTCGACGAAGTTCTGCAGCTTGCCCGGCACGCCAGGGGTGGCGCGCTTGGCGGCCATGTAGAACATGCCGAGGAAAACGAAGCCCAGCACCAGGGAAATCCAGAAGGTGTCCAGGTTGAACGTGTGGTTCGCATCCTGCAGGTGCGTCAGGTGGTGCTGAATGTACTCCGTGGCGTTCGCCGGGGCTGCATGGCCCGTTCCGTGTTCAGTGGTCATAGTGATGATTTAAGATTTGTTGCCCTGGCCCGCCAGCTGCAGCGGGTTCGAACCGGTGATTTTTAAACTGCGAGCAATGCCGACCAGTACGCCAGGGTCGTCACCGCGAATCCTACGATCAGCCACAGCAAAGCAGCCGACTGAAACAGCAGCAGCGCGAGAATGAACAGCACTACTGTGATAAATACTTTAACCATCTCGGCCCTGGCATGCGACCGGAATGCCTGTTTGGCATCCGCGCTGCCCTTTGCCACGATCATGGCGTACACCAGGCTGCCGGCCACCGCAATTCCGCCGCCCAAAGCGGCAGACCAGCCTTTATCAACCCCGGCGAAAAGCGCGACGAGGGCCGAAAAGAGAACTGCTATGGTGAATTGCAGGGCGACGACTCTGTAGACTGGCCGGGCGATACTTTGCGTAGAATCACTCACTTGCCAACTTCCCAGAGATAGCCTATAGACCCAAAGACACGGGATTATAGGGTTCTTTTGTGAGCTCCGTCAAACATGGTGCACTGCAACAGAGCAATATCAGCAACATTGCCACACATTCCGTGACATTACGTCAGCGTTCGCACCAATCTGGTGCGGGTTTAACGTTTAACGCTTTCTTAACGTCAGCCGCGCAATTTGGCGAGCACGCCGTCCAGGATGTCGAGATCGGCAAAATCGATAATCATCTGGCCGCGGCCTTTGGCGCCCATCTTGAACACGACCGGGGTTGCCAGCGAATCCGACAGTTCTTCTTCCAGTCGCAGGATGTCGCCGGATTTCTCGCGGGGGGCTTTTTCCGCCTTGCCGCTGTTTTCTTCGAGTTGCTTGGCGACAAGCTTTTCCGTTTCGCGCACCGAGAGGCGTTTGGCGACGACCTGGTTGGCCAGCGTGATCTGGGTGGCGGCGTCCACCGCCAGCAGGGCGCGGGCGTGGCCCATGTCGATATCGCCTGCCATCAGCATGGTCTGCACCGGGCTCGCCAGGTTCATCAGACGCAACAGATTGGACACGGCGCTGCGCGAACGGCCCACTGCGTTGGCGGCCTGCTCGTGCGTGAAGCTGAAGTCCGTGATCAGCCGGTGAATACCTTGCGCCTCTTCCAGCGGATTCAAGTCCTCGCGCTGGATATTTTCGATCAGGGCCATGGCGGCGGCGGCGGTGTCGTCCACGTCGCGCACCAGCACCGGCACCTGTTCCAGGCCAGCGATCTGCGCGGCGCGGAAGCGGCGTTCGCCGGCAATGATTTCGTACTTGGTGCTGCCGCTGGACTTATCCACACCCACGGGACGCACCAGGATGGGCTGCATGATGCCCTGCGATTTGATGGAAGCGGCCAGTTCGCTCAGGCTCACTTCATCCATATGCGTGCGCGGCTGGTACTTACCGGCCTGCAGCAGGTTTACCGGCAGTTCGTTCGGTGCGCCCGGCACGGTGGTGGTTTCGTTCTTGTCGCCATCGCCGCCCAGCAGCGCTTCCAGCCCGCGACCCAGGCCTTTCATTTTTTTCGTAGCCATTGCTCTTACATTTTCTTGATGCGCTTGACCATCTCCGCGCCGAATTCGATATATGCCTGTGCGCCCTTGGAGCTCGGGTCGAAGGTCACGCCCGGCATGCCGTAGGAAGGCGCTTCCGCCAGCCGCACATTGCGCGGAATGATGGTCTTGAAGACCTTGTCGCCGAAGTGCTCTTCCAGCTGCGCCGACACCTGCTGCGACAGCGTCATGCGCGGATCGAACATCACGCGCAGCAGGCCGATGATCTTCAGGTCCTGGTTCAGGTTTGCATGCACCTTCTTGATAGTGTTCACCAGGTCGGACAAGCCTTCCAGAGCGTAGTACTCGCACTGCATAGGAATGATCACGCCGTGCGCGGCGCACAGGCCATTCAGCGTAAGCATGGACAGCGCGGGCGGACAGTCGATCAGGATAAAGTCGTATTCACTGTCCACAACGGCCAGCGCATCCTTCAGGCGGCGCTCGCGGTTATCCAGCTCCACCATCTCCACTTCTGCACCCGCCAGTTCGCGGTTGGAAGGCAGCACGTCGAAGCGCCCTGCTTCCGAACGCTGGCGCGCGGTTGCTACATCCGCACTGCCGAGCAGCACTTCATAGGTGGAGGCTTTCAGGCCCGCCTTGTTGATGCCCGCGCCCATGGTGGCATTGCCCTGCGGGTCCAGGTCCACCAGCAGCACGCGCTGGTTCAGTTTCGCCAGGCCCGCGGAGAGATTCACGGTGGTGGTGGTCTTGCCTACCCCACCCTTCTGGTTTGCGACGCAAAAAATTTTCGCCATGTATTTTCTAGTTATGAACTATACCGTTTATACGGTATAAATAATTTATTCTGTTTATATGATATAAACGGTTTATACCGTTTATACGATATATACGATTTATACTTTTCGGATGAAAACGAGGTGCCGCTCTGCATCCAGTCCTGGCACCTGAAGGGGCTGTAGATCGCTCACTTTCCAGGGCGCTGGCAGCCGCTCTCTCTCGTCTGCCGGTGCTGTGCCTTTGAGGGCAATGAATTGTCCGCCCTCGGCCAGCAGGTGTCCTGACCAGTTCACAAAATCGCTGAGGTCGGCGAAAGCCCGGGATGTGATGACATCGAAAGGCTGCTTCGCTTCCAGCTCCTGCACCTTCTTCGTGTAGATCGTTGCGTTACTGAGGCCCAGCTCCGCTTTCACTTGCGTGAGGAAAGCGGTCTTCTTGTGGACGGTGTCGATCATCGACACTTGCATGTCCGGCCGTGCGATTGCGAGCACGATACCGGGCAAGCCGCCCCCTGCTCCTACATCCAGCACATTCTGCGCCCCGGCGAAGGCCGGCACGGCGGCCAGCGAATCGAGCAGGTGCAGCGTCATCATCTGCATCGGATCGCGCACGGAGGTCAGGTTGTAGACCTTGTTCCACTTGTTCAGCAGCGCCAGGTAATCCAGGAGCTGTTCGTGCTGTTTTTCCGATACCGCCAGTTTCAGATCATTCAGGCCGTTCGTCAATACCTGAGACAGCTTAGTGCGATCAAACAACTGCATCAGGCCGCCTCATCTTTCAGCGTGACGAAACCGCCGTAGCCCGCTTTTTTCAAATGCACCAGCAGCAGCGAGATCGCCGCCGGGGTAATACCGGAGATGCGCGAAGCCTGACCAAGCGTTTCCGGGCGGTGCTTGGCCAGCTTCTGGCGCACCTCGACCGACAGCGCCGTGATGTCCAGATAGTTGAAGCCTTCCGGCAGTTTCAGGTTTTCGTAGTGCTCGTGGCGCTCCACTTCCTTCAGCTGGCGGTCGATATAGCCCGAATACTTGAGCTGGATTTCGATCTGTTCGCGCACGGCTTCGTCGGTCACACCGGGGCCTGCCAGTGGCTGGCCTTCATTGCCGGTCAGCGTCATCAGTTTTTCGTACTCCACACCGGGACGGCGCAGCAGGTCCGCCAGCGAATACTCGCGCTCAATGGCCTGGCCGATCACACGCTCGGATTCCGCTGCAGCCAGAACACGCGGATTCACCCACACGGATTTCAGGCGTTCCAGCTCCTGCGCCACCGCCTCTCGTTTGCGGTCGAAAGCTTCCCACTGCGCGTCGCCGACCACGCCCAGCTTGCGGCCGATTTCGGTCAGGCGCATGTCGGCATTGTCCTCGCGCAACGACAGGCGGTACTCGGCCCGGCTGGTGAACATACGGTAAGGCTCCTGCACACCCTGCGTAACGAGGTCGTCTACTAGCACGCCGAGGTAAGCTTCCGAACGCGCAGGCGTCCAGGCTTCCTTGCCCTGGGTCTGCAGCGCGGCGTTGATACCGGCTAGCATGCCCTGCGCCGCCGCTTCTTCGTAGCCGGTGGTGCCGTTGATCTGGCCGGCGAAATACAGGCCGGAAATTGCCTTGGTTTCCAGAGATGCCTTCAGGCCGCGTGGGTCGAAATAGTCGTATTCGATGGCGTAGCCGGGGCGCAGGATGTGCGCATTTTCCAGGCCCTTCATCGAGCGCACCAGTGCAATCTGCACATCGAATGGCAGGCTGGTGGAGATGCCGTTCGGGTAGAACTCGTGCGTGGTCAGGCCTTCCGGTTCCAGGAAAATCTGGTGCGATTCCTTGGCCGAGAATCGGTGGATCTTGTCTTCGATCGACGGGCAGTAGCGAGGGCCAACGCCTTCGATCACGCCGGTGTACATAGGGCTACGGTCCAAGCCGCCACGAATGATGTCGTGAGTCTGCTGGTTGGTATGCGTGATCCAGCACGGCAGCTGCTTCGGATGCATGGCGGTATTGCCCATCACGGAGAATACCGGCACCGGATCGAGGTCGCCCGGCTGTTCCGTCATCTGCGAAAAATCGATGCTGCGGCCATCGATGCGCGGCGGCGTGCCGGTCTTCAGGCGGCCCTGCGGCAGCTTCAGCTCCTTCAGGCGTGCCGACAGCGACAGCGCGGGCGGATCACCCGCCCGGCCCGCCGAATAGTTCTGCAGGCCCACGTGGATCTTCCCGTCGAGGAAAGTGCCGGCCGTCAGCACCACGGCGCGCGACAGGAACTTAAGGCCGATCTGGGTCACGGCGCCAACCACGCGGTCGCCCTCCACCATCAGGTCGTCCACGGCCTGCTGGAACAGCCACAGGTTCGGCTGGTTTTCCAGGCGCGAACGAATAGCCTGCTTGTACAGGATGCGGTCGGCCTGCGCGCGGGTGGCGCGCACGGCCGGACCTTTGGAAGAGTTCAGGATGCGGAACTGGATGCCGGACTCGTCGGTGGCAATCGCCATCGCCCCGCCCATCGCATCCACTTCCTTCACCAGATGGCCCTTCCCGATCCCGCCAATGGACGGGTTGCACGACATCTGGCCAAGGGTTTCGATGTTGTGCGTCAGCAGGAGCGTCTTCTGGCCCATGCGGGCAGACGCGAGGGCCGCTTCGGTGCCGGCATGACCGCCGCCGACAACGATGACGTCGAATTCAGTAGGAAATAGCATGATGGGAAAGCGTAAATCGAGGTATGGAACAGAATTATAAATTCTTTTTGGGGCTGCGACTTTTTTGAGCAGAAATATTCCTGCTCGCATTGTTTCACGTGGAACAAAAATGCCGGCTCAAGGCCGGCGCTTTAGACTGTTTCACGTGAAACATTCACCACCTTAACCAGGCGTCGTAGCCGGACTTGACGATCAGCACCGAGACCACAACCAGGAACACGCGGCGCACAAACCCACTGCCGTGCTTCATCGCCAGCCTGGTGCCGATCAGGGAACCGGCTACCTGGCACGCCGCCATCATCAGGCCAAGCTGCCAGAGCAGGTGGCCGCTGTAGCCGAACCACAGCAGGGCAGACAGATTGCAGGCTACATTCACCACCTTGGCCACGGCGGAGGCGCCGAGGAAGTCAAAGCCGAAACAGCGAACGAAGAGGAAAACAAGGAAGCTGCCGGTACCTGGCCCGAAGAAACCGTCATAGAAACCAATACAGGCGCCGACCACCACGGCAATCAAACGCTCGCGCATGCCGGAGTGCAGGGGCTTATGCACGCTGCCCAGATCCTTGCGCCAGAACGTATAGATGGCGACGGCCAGCAGCACGAAGGGCAACAGCGTGCGCATGAAGTCGGCTGGCACATGGGTCAGCGTGAAGGCGCCGAAGAACGCAAAGGTGAACGCCGCGATGGCAGCCGGCGCCGCCGTGGTCCAGGCAATCGACACCCGGCGCGCGTAATTCACTGCCGCCGCTGCCGTCCCGAAGATGCCGGCCAGTTTGCTGGTGCCGAGCAAGGTGGCCGGAGCTGTCTGGCCAAAGACCGAGAACAGCACAGGAATCTGGATCAGCCCGCCTCCTCCGACCACCGCATCCACCAGACCGGCTGCAAACGCAGCAACACCCAACACAGCATATTCAACCATCGACAGACCTCTCCCGGACAAGCTCATCATTGTACGGGGGAAAGACGCTGCCGTCCGAGCTGGTGTAAGCTAACAGCGAGACCACAACCCAAAAGACCATGAGCTCCTTCCCCGCCTTCAGCTTCAGCACCGTAGCCAATATCGTCTCGGAAACCGGGGCAGCGCACAGGCTGGGCGAGCACATCAAAATCCGCTTCCCTGACGCCCGCCGTCCCCTCATCGTCACCGACCCGGGCTTCCTCCGTACCGGCCTGGTGGATGCGCCGGTAGCCAACCTGGAACGGGCCGGGTTGCACTGCTCGGTACATTCGGAAGTGGCGGCCGACCCGCCGGAACAGATCGTGATGGATGGCGTCGCCGCCGCGCGCGCCCATAACGCCGACCTGGTCATCGGTCTCGGCGGCGGCAGCTCGATGGACGTGGCGAAGCTCATCGCCGTGCTGGCGAACAGCGACCAGCCGCTGAACCAGATCTACGGCATCGGCAATGTGAAGGGCGGCCGGCTCCCGCTCGTCCAGATTCCGACCACGGCGGGAACGGGTTCCGAAGTCACCAACATCGCCATCGTCACGACAGGGGAGACGACGAAGATGGGCGTGGTCTCCCCACAGCTGTATGCGGACCTCGCCATCCTCGACGCGGAGCTCACACTCGGCCTGCCGCCTGCCGTGACGGCCGCAACCGGCATCGACGCCATGGTCCATGCCATCGAAGCCTATACCAGCAAGCACAAGAAAAATCCCCTGTCGGATTCACTGGCGCGGCAAGCGCTTGGTCTGCTGTCCGGCAACCTGATCGCCGCCTGTGAGAACGGCAACAATCTCGCCGCGCGGCAGGCCATGCTGCTCGGCGCCATGCTGGCGGGGCAGGCGTTTTCGAACGCTCCGGTGGCCGCGGTGCACGCCCTCGCCTATCCGATCGGCGGCATCTTCCATGTGCCGCACGGCTTGTCGAACTCCCTGGTCTTGCCGCACGTCCTGCGCTTCAACCTGCCGGAAGCAGCGCCACTTTATGCAGAGCTGGCCCGCATCGTCGTACCGCACGCGGAAGGCACGGACGAAGCCCGTTCTGAAGCGCTCATTGTTGCGATGCAGCAAATCGCCACCATCACCGGCATCGAACGCACGCTGCAGCAAGTCGGCATCCAGCAATCCGACCTCGACCGCCTGGCCGATGACGCCATGCTACAGACCCGCCTCCTCGGCAACAACCCACGCGAAGTCACCCGCGCCGACGCTTACGCGATTTACGCCGCCGCCCTATAAGCCGCCCTTGGAGGCCTTTCCGCCCCGCGCAGGCCACTCACCCCCATACTCAAGCTGCGGCCGCCCTGGCGGGCGCTACGCGGCGTTGGAAGCTCAAATAAAAACGCCGGACAGTGTCCGGCGTTCTATTCGGCTTCAAGCTGGCCGCTTCCTGTCGAAGAAGGCTATGATTTCGCCAACGATTCCCCGCCTGAAGGCAAGAACGCAGGCAACGAAGATCAGGCCCGTCACCATGCTCACCGCCTCACCCAGCGTGTTGAACCATTCAATGCCGGTGTTGCTCGCGATGAAGGTGCCGAAGTCGCCCAGCTTGTTCTCAAGCGCGATGATGAGCACGGCACCCAGGATAGGCCCGGCCAGCGTCCCCATGCCGCCTACCAGCGTCATCAGGATCACCAGGCCGGACATGGTCCAGTGCACGTCGGTCAGCGTTTCAAAGCCCAGCACCACGGTCTTGGTGGCGCCAGCCAGGCCGGCCAGCGCGGCCGACAGCACGAAAGCCATCAGCTTGTACTTGTCCACATCGTAGCCCAGTGAAATGGCGCGCGGCTCGTTCTCCTTGATGGCTTTCAGCACCTGGCCGAAGGGTGAATGCACGGTGCGCACAATCAGCATGAAGCCCAGCACCGCAATCGCCAGCACCACGAAGTACAGCGTGAGGTCGTTGGACAGGTCGATGGCGCCGAACAGCTTGCCGCGAGGCACGCCCTGCAGGCCATCCTCACCGCCCGTGAAGTTGGTGAAGCGCAGGCCGCCGAAATAGACCATCTGCGCCAGCGCCAGCGTAATCATCGAGAAGTAGATGCCCTGGCGGCGGATCGCCAGCGTGCCCATGACGAGGCCGATCAGCGCCGCGCCGGCCACGCCGGCCAGCAGCGCCAGCTCGAAGGGCAGGCCCCAATCGCGCAGCGCATTGCCGGCCACATAGCCTGCGCCACCGAAGAAAGCCGCGTGGCCGAAGGACAGCAGGCCGGTATATCCGATCAGCAGGTTGAAGGCACAGGCGAACAGCGCGAAGCACAGCAGCTTCATCAGGAAGACGGGATAGCCCACGAAGGGCGCCGCCAGCGCAACGGCCAGGGCAATAGCGTAGCCAATATTCTTGTTCATTCAGGTGCCTCTTATTTCTCTTTGCCGAACAGGCCGGCAGGACGCAGCAGTAGCACGACGACCATCACCAGGAACACCACGGTGGACGAGAATTCCGGATAGAACACGCGGGTCAGGCCTTCGATCACGCCGAGGCCAAGGCCGGTGAGGATGGAACCCATGATCGAGCCCATGCCGCCGATCACCACCACGGCGAACACAACGATAATCAGGTTCGAGCCCATCAGCGGCGAGACCTGGATGATCGGCGCCGCCAGCACACCCGCAAAGCCTGCCAGCGCTACACCGAAGCCGTAAGTCAGCGTCACCATCAGCGGCACATTGATACCGAAGGCTTCCACCAGTTTCGGATTTTCGGTACCCGCGCGCAGGTAGGCGCCCAGCTTGGTTTTTTCTATCACGAACCAGGTGGCGAAGCAGACGATCAGTGAGGCCACCACCACCCAGGCGCGGTAGTTCGGCAGGATCATGAAGCCGAGGTCGGTCGCGCCCTGCAGCAGCTCCGGCGTATCGAAAGGCTGGCCGGACACGCCGTAGAAGGAGCGGAACAGGCCTTCCACCAGCAGCGTGATGCCGAAGGTCAGCAGCAGGCCGTAGAGGTGATCCAGCTTGTACAGCCAGCGCAGCATGGTCTTCTCGATGATGATGCCCACCGCCCCCACGACAAGCGGCGCCAGCACCAGCATGGTCCAGTAGCTCAGGCCGAGGTAGCTCATGCCCATCCAGGCCAGGAAGGCGCCCATCATGTACATGGCGCCGTGCGAGAAGTTAATGACGTTCAGCAGGCCGAAGATGACCGCCAGGCCAAGCGACAGCATGGCATAGAAGGAGCCATTGACGAGGCCCAGCAGCAGCTGGCTCAACATTGCTGGCAGAGGAACACCGAAAATATCCATAGCCACAAATTCAAAAAGGTGAAAAAAGAAGGCGCAGCGGCATGCGCTGCGCCCTTGGCCGAGCTATCGGCGCAGCATTACTTCCACAGCGCGCACTTGGTTTCAGCCTTGGTGGCGTACGCCTGGTCGCCCGGGATGGTGGCTACCAGCTTGTAGTAGTCCCATGGGTACTTGGATTCGGACGGCTTTTTCACTTCCATCAGGTACATGTCGTGCACCATGCGGCCGTCCGGGCGGATCACGCCGTTCTTCGCGAACATGTCGTTGATCGGCGTTTTCTTCAGGTGCGCCATCACCTTGTCCGAATCGTCGCTGCCCACTGCCTTTACGGCCTTCAGGTAGTTGGTGGCTGCCGAGTAGTCGGCCGCGTGCAGCATCGAAGGCTCTTTCTTCATCTTGGCGAAGAAGCGCTTCGACCATGCGCGGGTTTCCGGATTCATATCCCAGTACCAGCCGTCGGTCAGGTACATGCCCTGGGTGACGTTCAGGCCCAGCGAGTGCACGTCGTTGATGAAGATCAGCAGGCCGGCCAGCTTCATTTTCTTGGTGATGCCGAACTCGTTGGCTGCCTTGATGGAGTTGATCGCGTCGCCACCCGCATTCGCCAGGCCCAGGATCTGGGCATTCGACGATTGCGCCTGCAACAGGAAGGAAGAGAAGTCGGATGCCGACAGCGGGTGCTTCACGCTGCCCAGCACCTTGCCGCCGCCTGCCTTCACCACGGCCGCGGTGTCGTTCTCCAGCGACTGGCCGAAGGCGTAGTCGGCGGTCAGGAAGTACCAGTTCTTGCCGCCCTGCTTCAGGATGGCGTTGCCGGTGCCGCGCGCCAGCGCGATGGTGTCGTAGGCGTAGTGCACGGTGTACGGCGTGCATTCCTCATTGGTCAGGCGTGCCGAACCCGCGCCGATCGAAATGAAGACCTTCTTCTTTTCGGCAGCAACCTTGGCCATCGCCAGGTTCGCGCCGGAGTTGGTGCCGCCGATCAGCATGTCCACGCCCTGCTGGTCGAACCATTCGCGTGCTTTGGACGCCGCGATATCGGCCTTGTTCTGGTGGTCGGCCGAGATGAACTCGACTTTTTTGCCCGCGATAACGACACCCGCATCGGCAATCGCCATTTTCACCGCCTCGGCGCCGCCGGCGCCGTCGATATCGGTGTACAGGCCGGACATATCGGTAATCATGCCAATTTTGATGGTGTCGCCCGATACCTGGGCAAATGCAGAGGAGGAGAGGCCCAGTGCGCAGATGGCAGCGGCTGCAGTGGCGATAGCTTTGCGTTTCATTATGTCTCCGATCAAGGTTCCGGGTTGGTAGTTTTTTGTCCTTGCCCCACTTAAACGCCAAGCAGTTCGGTCAGAACAGGCATCTTGGCGTTCAATTCGGACGAAGCAAAGGTCTCTACGATCTGACCATGCTCCATCACATAAAACCGATCCGCCAGTGGTGCGGCGAAGCGGAAATTCTGTTCCACCATCACGATGGTGTAGCCCTTGGATTTCAAGGTCGTGATCATGCGGGCGAGGCCCTGGACGATAACCGGCGCCAGGCCTTCGGAGATTTCATCCAGCAACAGCAGGCGCGCCCCGGTGCGCAGGATGCGCGCCACAGCCAGCATCTGCTGTTCGCCACCGGAGAGACGCGTGCCCTGGCTGTTGCGGCGTTCCTTCAGGTTCGGGAACATCTCGTAGATTTCTTCCACCGGCATGCCTTTGCCATCGGTCTTCAACGACGGCGGCAGCATCAGGTTCTCCTCGGTGGACAGCGAAGAGAAAATACCGCGTTCTTCCGGACAGTAACCCACGCCGAGGTGCGCCACCTTGTAGGTCGGCAGGCCAATCGCCTCCTGGCCGTTGATTTTGATCGATCCCTTGCGGGCGCCGGTCAGGCCCATGATGGCGCGCAGCGTGGTAGTGCGGCCCGCGCCATTGCGGCCCAGCAGCGTTACCACTTCGCCCTGCTTCACCGAGATATTCACGTCATGCAGGATGTGCGATTCGCCATACCACGCCTGCAGATTGCTGATTTCCAGAGCAGTCGTCATCAGTGCGCTCCCACCAGTTCGGTGGCTTCGGTACCCATATAAGCTTCCATCACCTGCGGGTTCTTCGAAACTTCGGCGTAGCTGCCTTCGGCCAGCATGGCGCCGCGCTGCAGCACCGAGATCTTGTCGCAGATGCCGGAAACGACATTCATATTGTGTTCAACCATCAGGATGGTGCGTCCGTTCGAGACCTTCTTGATCAATTCCGTCACGCGGTGCACGTCCTCGTGCCCCATGCCCTGGGTGGGTTCATCCAGCAGCATCAGCTCAGGCTCCATTGCCAGCGTGGTGGCGATTTCCAGCGCGCGCTTGCGGCCGTAAGGCATGTCGGCGGTGATGGTATCTGCAAAGCTGGTGAGGTCCACTTCGGCCAGCAGCTGCATGGCGCGGCCATTCAGCTGGTCCAGCGAGCGCTCGCTTTTCCAGAACTGGAAGGTGGTGCCCAGCTGGCGTTGCAGGCCGATGCGCACGTTCTGCAGCACGGTGAGGTGGGGGAAGACGGCGGAAATCTGGAAGGACCGGATCACGCCCATGCGCGCAATCTGCGCGGGCTTGGCGGAGGTGATGTCCTTACCGTTGAACAGGATCTGTCCGGAGGTGGGAACGAGGAATTTGGTGAGCAGGTTGAAGCAGGTGGTCTTGCCCGCGCCGTTAGGTCCGATCAGGGCATGGATATGGCCACGCTGAACTTTCAGGTTCACGTCATTCACCGCCGTGAATCCCTTGAACTCCTTGGTCAAATTCCTTGTTTCCAAGATGAAGTTCGACATCGTGTCTCCTGATTATTCTTTACATACTGCTAAATTTTTTTTTGATCATACACAGGATGGTAGAGGGTCACAATACAGTATAACTACCATAAATAATTTGGCGGTTCCCACCAAAGTAAGACCAAAAATAGCGCACCTTTAGCAGGAAATTGCGTCTATTTCGCGTTTTCGCGGATTAATTGCGCGGCTTTCTCGGCAATCATGATCGTTGGCGAGTTGGTATTACCGGACGTAATGGTGGGCATGACCGACGCATCCACCACGCGCAAACGTGACACATTTGCCACGCGAAGTTGGCTATCAACAACAGTTCCGGTTTCACCGGCCTTCCCCATGCGGCAAGTGCCGACCGGGTGGAAGATGGTGGTGCCGATGGCGCCCGCGGCTTCAGCCAGGTCGTCTTCCGTTTTGTAGTGAACGCCCGGCCTGAATTCTTCCGGTGCATATTTTTTAAGCGCCGGCGCAGCGGCAATCGCCCGCGTCAGTCCCAGCGCCGCAGCCGCTACTTTGCGATCTTCGGGCGTGCTCAGATACATCGGCGTAATTTTCGGCGGCGCGTAGGAATCGGCGGAAGCAATGCGCACATGCCCGCGCGATGTGGGGCGCAGGTTGCACACGCTGGCCGTAAAGGCGGGGAAGGTATGCAGCGGTTCGCCGAACCTTTCCAGCGACAGCGGCTGGACATGATATTGCAGGTTCGGCGTTGCCAGGTCGGGATGCGATTTTGCGAAGGCGCCCAGCTGGGAAGGCGCCATCGACATCGGGCCGCTCTGGAACAGCGCATATTCCAGCCCGATGCGCATCTTGCCGAACCAGTTGCTGGCCATGGTGTTCAGCGTTTTGGCGCCGATGACTTTGAACACCATGCGCAGCTGGAGATGGTCCTGCAGGTTGGCGCCCACGCCGGGCAGGTCGACCACCGCTTGCACGCCCGCCTGCTGCAGCTGCTGCGCATCACCGATGCCGGACAACTGCAGAATCTGCGGCGAACCGACGGCGCCTGCCGTCAGCAAGGTTTCGCGCATCGCTTCCGCGCGCCATTGCGTGCCGCCACCCGTAAAGATGACGCCCTTGCACACGGCCCCATTGTCGCCCTGCTCTATCACCAGCTTCTCCACATGGCAGCCCGTCATGAGAGTAAGGTTCGGCCGGCGGGAGGCAGGGCGCAGGAAGGCCTTGGCCGTATTCCACCGGATGCCGCGCTTCTGGTTCACCTCAAAATATGATGAACCCAGATTGTCGCCGCGGTTGAAATCTTCGACCTTGGGAATGCCGACTTGTTCCGCAGCGTCGCGGAAAGCGTCGAGGATCTGCCAGGACAGGCGCTGTTTTTCAACGCGCCATTCGCCGCCGGCCCCATGGAATTCAGTCGCTCCCCGGTAATGGTCTTCGCTCTTTTTGAACAAGGGCAGCACTTCCGTCCAGCGCCAGCCCGGGTCACCGCACATCTCGGCCCACTGGTCGTAGTCCCCCGCCTGGCCGCGCATGTAGATCATGCCGTTGATGGAAGAGGAACCGCCAAGCACTTTGCCGCGCGGGTAAAGGAGGCTCCGGCCGCCCAGGCCTGCATCGGGCTCGGTGCGGTACAGCCAGTCGGTGCGCGGGTTGTCGATGCAATGCAGGTAGCCGACGGGAATGTGGATCCAGACGTAATCGTCCCTGCCGCCGGCTTCCACCAGCAATACTTCCACGTCCTTGTCCTCAGTGAGACGGTTGGCCAGAACACAGCCGGCAGTGCCGGCGCCGATAATGATGTAGTCGAACTGTCCAGCCGATTCCAAATGCCGTCTCCTTTTTATGCCTGATGTAACTCCGCGATCAGTGTTTCCATCAGTTGTTTGCAGCTCATGCCACGTGCCCGCGCCACACCGGTGCCGCACCACAGCGACATCAGGCTCGTGTCACCGGTCTTGGCAGCTTCGGCGCGGATAACCAAGGTCAATGCATTCTGCACTGGATAGGCCGGAAGTTGCGATTCGACAGCAGATAAACGTTGCATAAATGCATTTTCGAGACCGCGTGCGTAGCGGCCGGAGAAGGCGCGCGTGAGCCGGGTCGGCGTTTCACCACAGTGCAGCAGCTTCTGCTTGTAGGAAGGATGAATACCCGATTCATCGGTCACGATGAAGGCGGTTCCCATCTGCACCGCAGATGCGCCGCGCGCCAGCCGGTCGCGGATATCGGCGCCCGTCATGATATTGCCCGCCGAGATCACGGGAATCTTCACCGCTTTCACCACACCTTCGAGCAAGTCGAGCGCGCCCAGCGTGGCAGCCGTCTGATCGACCAGGAAGGTGCCACGGTGGCCGCCCGCCTCCACACCGGAAGCGATGACGGCGTCGGCCCCAATGGCCTCCCAGGCCTGCGCTTCCTCCACCGTGGTCACGGTGCCGATGACGGCAATGCCGGCGGCGTGCAGCTTTTCTACCTGTTCGCGCTGCAAAATATTGAAAGTAAAACTCGCCACGGCCGGTTTCAGCTCGATCAGCGTCTCGAATTGCGCGGCAAAGTCTTCGCACCACTTCGCCGGAAGCGGCAATTCCTTCCAGCCCAGCGGCTCCCAGATGGGCCGCATCAGCTCCACGGCCTTCTGCACTTCCTCCTTGCTCGGCGAGGGAATGCCCTGCACGAAGAAATTCACCATGAATGGCTTATCGGTGAGCTCGCGGATCTCGTCGAGCTGGGCGCGCAGCGTATCCGGCGACAGCAGCGAGCCTGCGAGCGAACCCAAACCGCCTGCATTCGACACGGCGGCCACCAGCGCCGGCGTATTGGAACCGCCTGCCATCGGACCCTGGATGATCGGCTGCGGGAAAAGATTCAGGAAATCCATATCGCCTCCCCAATCACCTGTTGATAACTCATTGGATATCCACAGGTGTCATTTGTGCGTAAACCGGTTTCTGTTGTGGAGCCCAATATTTGTCCCAAAACAGTTCTTCTTAGATACAAGGTTTACGCGCCCGGTTATGCAGCCCGTAAACGATTGATTCTAATTCAGATAGGGTACTTATCCACAGAAAAGCCGAGTTGTTAACAACTACTACTATTTTGTATACATACCTTATCAATGTAAACCTACTGCCCTACCTACCAGCCGCAAGGCCCGCTCAAGCGCTTCAAAACCGATCGAGCCAAGCGCTACGCGCAAGGCCTGGGGCGATTGCGGACCAAGCGAAAACGGTTCTGCCGTGGTGACAATCACGCCTTCGCGCTGCAAATCTGCTGCCACCACATCTGCCCGTAGATAATCAGGAAGCTCCAGCCACAAAAAATACGATACGGGATGGCTTCGCAGCTCCGCCCCTGCCAACATTTTTCGAGCAAGCTGCTGGCGCGCAGCCGCATCTGCCCGCTTTCTGTCTTCGAGTTCATCGATAACGCCGGATCCAATCCACTGGCAAGCCAGTGCCACGGTGAGCGAAGGCGTGTTCCATGTTGAGATCCTGATTGCATGTTCGAGTTCCGGAATCAGCTTTTCAGGCGCCACGACGAACCCCAGACGCAAGCCGGAAGCAACGCTTTTTGAAAGCCCGGAAACATACATGGTGCGCTCTGGAGCGTAAGTGAACACTGGCTTCGGCGCCGGTTCAGCGAGAAATGCATAGGCGCCATCTTCGATAATGAAAAACCCGAAACGCTCCGACAGCGCTGCAAGCCGCATTCTGTCTTGCTCCGGCATTACCCAGCCCAAGGGATTGTGCATGGTTGGCATCGCGTAAACAGCACGAACAGGCCGTTCGCCACATATAGCTTCCAGCGCATCCAGGTTCATTCCCTCACCCGCTGCAGGCAAGGAAAGTAGATCCAGCCGGCTTGCCAGCGCCAGCGCTTTCATTCCCGGATAGGTGAGCGCATCGGCAACCAGCACATCGCCCGGTTTCAGCAAAGCGCCGACGGTGATCGCCAGCCCTTGCTGCGCGCCATTCACGATCAATACCTGGCTTCCGGGAACCCGGATCGAACGGTTGCGCAGATGACGGGCAACAGTTTCCCTTTCATGCGGCCGTCCTCCCTGCGGAGCGGAATGCAGAAGCGCATCGAGATCGCCGGAACTGGCCAGGGAACGCAAACCATCGCGCAGCATCTCCGCCTGCCCCGGAAGCGCCGGATAGTTGAAGCTCAGGTCAACCAGGCCTCCCAGCGGATGCTGTTCAAGGCCCGAACCCCGGGGCAGTGAAGTATCGCGAACAAAAGTTCCCCGCCCGCCTTCGCCGACAACGAGGCCGGAACGTTCGAGCTCCGAGTACACGCGAACGGCCGTGGCCAGCGCAATACCGCGTTCCTTCATCAGCTTTCGCAAAGCAGGAAGTTGGTCGCCAGGCCGCAATTCGCCGCGGTGAATCGCGCCGCTGAAGTGATCGACGATCTGCTTGTAGCGAGTTTTCGGCATAAGAAGCGTATCCAGAACAATTAATTCACTGTATCAGATACGCTCTGTAAGCTCGTCGGCATGGAAAATCTGATCATGTTCTGCGGCGCAGTCTCGCTGCTGCTGCTCTCACCGGGACCGAATATGGCTTTCGTTCTCGTCCATTCATCCGCCTTCGGCCGCGGCGCCGGCATTGCGGCGGCTTTCGGCATCGGCATGGCCGACATCATCCTCACCTTGCTGACGGTGGCGGGCTTCACAGCGCTGATAGCTGCCTGGCCGGCTGCCATGCTCACCATCCGCTACGCGGGAGCGTTGTACCTGTTCTACATGGCCTGGAAAGCACTGCGGGCGAATGAAATAGCGAGCGGCATCGCCAGCGAGCGAAGCCATATTGCAGTCTTCTACCGCGCGATCATCAATAACTTGATGAATCCAAAGGCCTTGCTGTTCTTCCTGGTCTTCATTCCACAGTTCGTGGATCCAGCACAGGGTTCGGCGACAGGACAGCTGCTTCTACTGGGACTGCTCATGACGATGATCAGCACAATCTTCCATGCAGGCCTGGCTTTGGCAGGTGGAGCAGTCAAATTCGGGCGTCAACGCTACGTTCTGGCAGCCGTTTTGGCCTTTCTGGCTATCCGTCTGTTGATAAGTCGATGAATATCCACAGGAACGAATGTGTGTAAGCATCGGGTTTACGCACATGACTGTTTTTTGTACAGAATTGGTCCTTCATCCATACAACGCTTGTTCAAGCAGTTCTGAAAGATGTAAACATCTGATTTTGTGGATGTTAACAGCTTTATCCACAGACACCCCTTCGTTTACTATCTACTACCAGAATATATATTCAATCTTATGTATGTAAACCAGGGGAACAAAGATGCGGCTTGGCGTGATTTCAGCACTGGCTGAAGAACAGCACGGATTGATCGAAGCCATGAGAGCCTCTCAGAGGCATTTGCATGGCATGCGCGAGTACACAGCCGGAAAACTCTGGGAAATCGATTCTGTGTGCGTTTTATCGCGAATTGGGAAGGTTGCTGCAGCTATGACTGCCACAACGCTTGTGGAAAAATTCGGAGTTACCCACATCATCTTTACCGGCGTGGCCGGAAGTGCCGATCCTGGCGTCCATGTTGGGGACATCGTGATCGCTGAATCGCTGGTTCAGCACGATATGGATGCCCGTCCCCTGTTCCCGCAATTCGAAGTGCCGCTGACAGGCCTCTCAAGACTGCCTTCAGACCGCCAGATGAGCCAGAAGCTGGCGGCCGCTGCGCGCCAGTTCCTGGAGAACAAGGAAAAAGGAAAGCTGCACCGCGGCCTGATAGGCAGCGGCGACCAGTTCATGAGTGATCCGGCGCGTTTGCGGACGCTGAAAGCTTCACTGCCTGATTTGCTTGCGGTGGAAATGGAAGGAGCGGCGGTCGCCCAGGTCTGTTTCGAGCTGGGCGTGCCATTTGGCGTTATCCGAACCATCTCGGACAACGCCAATGAGGATGCTGCGGTCGATTTTATGCATTTCGTGAAGCACGTGGCCTCACGTTATGCATTCAATGTCATCAAAAACTACTGCCAGGCTTAGGCGCCCAGCGTCATCAGGCTCGCATTGCCGCCCGCTGCCGTCGTGTTGACGCACAGCGCGCGTTCAGCGATCAGGCGCCACAGCGGGATCTCGCCGTCTTCGGTGGTATCGATGACCGAAACAATGGCATCCTCGCGTGCTGCCAGCGGTTCACGCACCTTGGCGGTCAGCGCAGATTCCACCAGGGCGATCTGGAAATCGCCTTTGATGCCATCCAGGCTGCCCACCACGGTGATGCGATCTTTCACAGCTGCCGGCAGGTCGGCCGGAACGCAGGAATTGGAACCGGTGACCACCAGCGCCTGATTGCCCGTTGCGAGCACCGCTGCCAGTTGATTCAGCAGCACCTGCTGGCTGTCGGCGATGCAGACGATAGCCCCACGTGGCATGTAGCTGAGGGTATTGCGCTCGCCGGTAGGGCCAGGCAGCACGGTCATCTGGCCCAGCGGCGTGGTGCGGGCATAATGTTCGGCCAGTGCAGCCATGCGCTCCTTGCCATGCGTTTTGGCCCAACCCATCAGCGCATCCATGCTCGGCACGGCCATGCGTGCGTGCGGTTCACCACTGAACATGCCGCGCTGCAGGCGCTTCAGGTACAGTGGACCGCCCGCCTTCGGTCCAGTGCCGGATTTGCCTTCGCCACCGAAAGGCTGCACGCCAACCACGGCGCCAACGATATTGCGGTTCACGTAGATATTGCCGACGTGGGCGCGCGAGGTGATGTAGTCGATGGTTTCATCGATGCGCGAATGCACGCCCAGCGTCAGGCCGAAACCGCTGGCATTGATTTCATCGATCACTTTCGGCAGGTCCGAACGCTTGTAGCGGATAACGTGCATGACCGGGCCGAAGACCTCTTTCGTCAGCTCGCTCAGCGAACGGATCTCCAGCACGGTCGGCGGCACGAAAGTGCCTTCCGATTCAGCAGGAACACCCAGCGAGAAGTGCGCCACGGCCGACATCTTGGTGCGGTCGATATGCGAGAGCAGATTCTGCTGCGCTTCCGCATCGATCACGGGACCGATATCGGTAACGAGGCGGTCCGGGCTGCCGATGCGCAGTTCGCCCATCGCGCCTTTCAGCATCTTGATGGTCTTGTCGGCGATATCTTCCTGCAGGAAGAGCACGCGCAGCGCGGAGCAGCGCTGGCCGGCGCTGTCGAAAGCGGAAGACATTGCGTCCTGCACCACCTGTTCCGGCAGCGAAGAAGAATCGACGATCATTGCGTTCTGGCCGCCCGTTTCCGCGATCAGCGGAATGTCGGTGCTCTCAGCGACAGCGCGTTTTGCCAGCGTGCGGTTGATCAGCTGCGCCACTTCGGTGGAGCCGGTGAAGATCACACCCTTCACGCGCGTATCACTGCACAGGCCCGCGCCAACCACTTCGCCGCGGCCCGGCAGGAACTGCAGCGCAGCGCGCGGAATACCTGCTTCGTGCAGCAGCTCCACCGCACGGGCGGCAATCAGCGGCGTTTGTTCGGCAGGTTTTGCCAGCACCACGTTGCCCGCAGCCAGTGCCGCAGCGACCTGGCCGGTGAAAATCGCCAGCGGGAAGTTCCATGGGCTGATGCAGGTGACAGGACCAAGGGCCAGGATATTGGTGGAGTGGCGAACCTGCTCCGCGTAGTAACGCAGGAAGTCCACCGCCTCGCGCACTTCGGCAATCGCGTTCGGCAGCGACTTGCCTGCTTCGCGGATGGCCAGCGCCATCAGTTCCAGCTTGTGGGTTTCGAACAGGTCCGCTGCACGCACCAGCGCCGTGGCACGGATCGAAGGTTCCGTGGTCTGCCAGTCCATCGCGAACTGCGTGGCGCTGGCCAGGGCCATGTCCACATCCTGCGCGTTGGCTTCACTGACCGAACCAACGATATCGGAATGGCGTGCAGGATTGCGCACCGGCTGCGATTCGCCGGCGCCGGCCTCAACTGCCAGCATTGGCGCGGCCTTCCAGCTGCGGCGTTCGGACAGCACAGCAGCTACTTCGCGCAGCGTATCTTCGTTCGAGAGGTCGATGCCCATCGAGTTCTTGCGCTCATTGCCAAACATTGCCATCGGCAGCGGAATACCAGGATGCGGCAGGCCGCCTTCAGCGCGCGCCACGTCCAGCGGATTGCGGATCAGCGCATCCACCGGAACGCTTTCGTCCACGATCTGGTTCACGAAGGAAGAATTGGCGCCGTTCTCCAGCAGGCGGCGCACCAGGTAGGCCAGCAGCGTTTCGTGCGAACCGACTGGCGCGTAGATGCGGCAAGGCTTATTCAGCTTGTCCTCGCCCACCACCTGGTCATACAGCGTTTCGCCCATGCCGTGCAGGCACTGGAACTCGTAGTTCTCGATGCCGTCGCGCTTTGCCCAGGTGTAGATGGTGGAGAGCGTCTGTGCATTGTGTGTGGCGAACTGTGGATAAATCACGTCCGAAGCGGCCAGCAGGCGCTGCGCGCAAACGAGGTAGGACACATCGGTGTACACCTTGCGCGTGTAGACCGGATAACCCGGCATGCCTTCCACCTGCGCGCGCTTGATTTCCGCGTCCCAGTAAGCGCCCTTCACCAGGCGCACCATGAACTTGCGGCCGCTGCGGCGTGCCAGGTCCACCAGGTAGTCGATCGCGAACGGGCAGCGTTTCTGGTAAGCCTGCACCACGAAGCCGATGCCGTCGAAGCCTTCCAGTTCAGGATCGAAAGCCATTGCCTCCATCAGGTCGAGCGACAGTTCCAGGCGGTCCGCTTCTTCCGCGTCGATATTCAGGCCGATGTTATAGCCTTTGGCCAGCAGCACCAGCTGGCGCAGGCGCGGCAGCAGTTCGTTCATCACGCGGTCGCGCTGCGCGCGGCTGTAGCGTGGGTGCAGTGCCGACAGCTTCACCGAAATGCCGGGACCGTTGCGGATGCCGCGGCCATTCGAAGCCTTGCCGATGGCATGGATCGCGGTTTCGTAGGCGGCGTAGTAATTGGCGGCATCGGCTTCCGTCAGCGCGGCTTCCCCCAGCATGTCGTAGGAATAGCGGTAGCCGCGCGCTTCATTGTCGCGGCCATTGCGGATGGCTTCGTCGATGGTCTGGCCGGTGACGAACTGGTTGCCCAGCATGCGCATCGCCAGGTCAACGCCCTTGCGGATCAGCGGTTCGCCGCCCTTCGCGATCAGGCGCGTGATGGCCGAGCCCAGGCCTTCTTCACTCGACGAACTTACCAGCTTGCCCGTGACCAGCAGGCCCCAGGTCGCCGCGTTGACAAACATCGATGGCGATTCGCCCAGGTGCTTGCGCCAATCGCCTTTGCTGATCTTGTCGGCGATCAGGCGGTCGGCCGTGGCACTGTCTGGAATACGCAACAGCGCTTCAGCGAGGCACATCAGCGCCACGCCTTCTTCCGAGGACAGCGAGAACTCGTGCATCAGCGCATCCACGCCGGAAGCGCGGGTGCGTTTTTCGCGCACGGAAGTCACCAGGCGCTTGGCCAGGTTCTGCGCCTGCTGCGTGGTCTCCGGGCCGCCTTCACGGACTTCGGCGAGCAGCCATTGCACGGCGGCTTGCTCATCCTTTCTATAGGCGGCGGTAATGGCAGCACGCAGCGGCGACGGGTCGCGCAGGATCTCGGACTGCAGGGCGGCGAAGGGCGTATCAAGTGGCATGAAAGTTTCTTTTATCGAAATAGTAAGGATATGTGCAGCACGCAATAAAACACGCCCCGGGAAACTGGTTCGCGGAGCGTGCTGGTCGGCACTGCCGATGATTCGGATTGTATGCGGGATTCTTCTGGATTAATTCTGGTATTGATGGGGGCTAGCAATACATTGTTTTTGGTGAGAGAATTTAACCAAATAAAATTAATTAGGGGATTTCCATGCTGGACAAGATCAGTAAAAAGATCCTGATGGAATTGCAGAGCGACGGCCGCATCAGCAACGTCGAACTCGCCGGGCGCGTGAACCTGTCGCCGGCCGCTTGTCTTGAGCGGGTCCGGAAGCTGCATGAATCGGGATACATCATGGGCTACACCGCCCAGCTTAACCCGCAATTGCTCGATGTGTCACTCCTTGTTTTCATCGAAGTAGTGCTGGACCGTACCACGCCCGAGGTTTTCGACGCCTTCAAGCATAGCGTACAGGTGATTCCGGAGGTGCTCGAATGCCATATGGTGGCGGGCGGCTTCGACTACCTGGTCAAGGCGCGCGTAAAAGATATGGCCGCCTATCGGGAGTTCCTTGGGAAAACATTGTTGCAAAAAGGTGTGCGCGAGACACATACTTACGCTGTAATGGAAGAAGTAAAAAACACCAGCAAACTTCCTATCAAATAAAGCAGCGGCGACAAAGCCGCGCACACGACGGAGACGGTCATGAAGCTGCAAGGCAAGCTAGTGCGCAAAGTTCTCACCATTTTCGCTTCGGCGGCGGTAGGACTTTTGATCGCATGGCTAGCCTGGCTCATGATCGGCGCCGGGTCGCCGCTCTGGTATGCAGCGCTGGCCGCCCTGCTCAGCGCCGTCGCCGTGCACTTTATTCCGGCCGAAGGCGGGCCGGATGGCGCGCAGAATTTTGCCCAGCTGGTGGGTAAGGAAATCGACGCCATCATGATCGGCGCTGCCGAGACTTCCTATTTCGTCGATTCGGTAAAGAAGAAAATCGAAACGGACGTAGCCACCGCCAGCGGTATCGTCTCCAGCTCCGCGCAGAACGCCAGCACCACCGAACAGATTGCGGCCAATGCCGAACGGGCTTCCCAGGTTGCGCACCGCGTGCGCGAAGAAACCGTTGCGGGGCGCGCCGAAGTGGACGAAGGCCTGCAGCGCATCTCCACCGCCCGCAAGGATGCCCAGTTCGCCGCCGAAACCATGGCGAGCCTGCAGGAAAAGGCGAAACGCATTTACGGCTTCACCAACGCCATTACCGAAATCTCCGCCCGCACCAACCTACTGGCGCTGAATGCCGCGATCGAAGCAGCGCGTGCCGGTGAACAGGGCCGCGGCTTCGCCGTGGTGGCAGGTGAAGTGCGCCAGCTGGCGCAGCGCACCAAGGAAGCGACCGATGAAATCAGCCATATGGTCCGCGAGATCAATGAACAGGCCGAGAAAGCCAGCAAGGGTATGGGCTCGCTGGCGACCGGCGTGAGCGAAGCGGCGCGCAATGTGGAAGCCGTGCATGGACTGCTCGAAACGATTGCGGAATCGTCCGCGGTATCAGAAAAAGAGATCGACGAAATTGCGCGCGCCTCACGAGAGCATGTGGAAACCACGCAGGTGATTGCCGATGCGATCACGCAGATCCGCGACAGCATGCTCTCCACCGACAAGGAGCTGCCACGCGTGACCGGTTCCGCCATGGCGCTGGCCGAACGCGCGGAGATCATCGCCGGTGCGCTGGGCGAATCCGGCGTGGAAACGGAACATGATGAGATTCGCGATGCGGCGCAGCGCGCGGCGCGTGAAGTGGGCCGCATTTTCGAATCCGCTATTGCGAGCGGCAAGATCACGCGCGATGCCCTGTTCGACCGCCGCTACCGCGAAATCCCGAACACGAACCCGCCGAAGTTCAACACCATGTTCGACTCCTTCACCGACCGCGTGCTGCCGGATTTACAGGAAGGCCTGCTGCGCGACATGCCTAACCTGGCCTACGCGGGCGCTGTGGATAACAACGGCTATTTCCCCACCCATAACAAGAAGTTTTCCCAGCCACTGACGGGCGATTACGACGTGGACATCGTCAACAACCGCACCAAGCGCATCTTCAGCGACCGCACCGGCAAGCGCTGCGGCTCGAACACCCGCCCCTTCCTGCTGCAGACCTACAAGCGCGATACGGGCGAAGTGATGCACGACCTCTCGGCGCCGATCTACGTGGACGGCAAACACTGGGGCGGCTTCCGCATCGGCTACCGCTCCAGCGCGCACTGATCACGCAGTATCAGGTTTCGGGCTGGTGTTCGGCGCCGTGCGCGCCGCGACGGTCTGCATGCCTTCGAGGTGGGCGCGCAGCCATTTGTGGGCTGGGCTGCGGGCATCGCGTTCGTGCCACAGCATGTCGAGGTGGACGGCCGGCAGCTGGAAGGGCAGCTCCTTGAAGATCAGCGCTTCCGACATGCCGGTAGACGCGATCAGGTGCTTCGGCAGTACCGTCACCAGGTCAGAGTTGGCCACCACGCGGCCCGCCGTGAAGAACTGGTTCACCGTGAGCAGGATGCGGCGTTCGCGCTGCAGCTGGGCCAGCGCCTCGTCCACCAGGCCGTGGGCACGGCCGGAGAAGCTCACCAGCAGGTGGTTGGCGGCGCAGTAGTTGTCCAGCGTGAGTTCCTGCTTCGCCAGCGGATGGCCGCGCCGCATTACGGCCACATAGGTGCCCGAATACAGCCGTTCATGGCGGATCGGCGACGCGACTTCATACGAGAGCTGTGCCGCCACGCCGGGGAAGAAGCCGACGGCCAGGTCGATATCGCCGCGCAGCAGCATGGGACGCGGCTCGCGCGTGGTCAGCGGCATCATGCGCACGTTCACGCCCGGCGCATCCTTTTCGATGGAACGCATCAGGGAAGGCAGCCAGAACGCTGCCGTGGCGTCGGCCATGGCGAGACGGAAGGTGGCGTGGGCCTTGGACACGTCGAATGTGCCCGGCGTAACGGCCGCTTCCAGCGAGGCCAGCGCGCTGCGCACGGACGGCCACAGCGCCTCTGCGCGCGGCGTCGGCTTCACGCCGTAAGCGGTGCGGATCAGCAGCTCATCCCCCAGGCTTTCGCGCAGGCGCTTGATGGCGTTCGAAACGGCCGGCTGCGTCATCGCCAGGTGGCCGGCGGCCCGCGTGAGGTTCTGCTCCGTCATCACGGCATCGAATACGCGCAGCAGGTTCAGGTCGAGGGTCAGGAAGCTCATGTTATCGAAGGGATAAGAAATTCACGCCAATTATAATTGGTATCGAGAATTGGAATTGGATTTATATGTTGCGCCGCACTAACATACAGGCTGATTCTGATAAGTTCAAGAAAAATCATGGCCAGCTACGTTTCCATCGCTCAATACATCGCCCAAGACATGTCGGTTGCAGAGTCCCTGCTGATTCTGCTTGGCCGCGCCGCGGCGGTGGGCATCGTCTTCCTGTTCAAGCCGCTGCTGCGCGGCCTGGCGCTGGCTGCCCTGCTGCTCGTGAAGCCGAAACTGAGCAAGGAAGAGCGCCTGCAGCGCCGCCAGATGCGCGACGCCATGCTGCTGAAGCGCCTGATGAACTCGGCCGAAGGCTCGCCCAGCGACGCCGCCGAACTGCGCGCCCTGGCCGCCCGTGCCTGATCAATCGCGCGGCAGTTCCTCTGCCGCGCTGCAACATCAACTCGCGCCGAGCAGCTTTGGTTTCAGCGAGCTGTCCGCTGGGTTATCTCCAATCCAGATACGCAGGATAGCGTTGTAGAACGCCAGATCCGGCACTGTTTCCCCGATCTTCTTCCCGTTCAGCTGGCACTGGGTGCCCACGCCCGGAATCCAGTCCACGATCAGCACATCACCCTTTTTCAGGCCCGGGATGGCGCCGAACATCTCGCCGAAGGCCTTGGTCTGCGGCAGCAGGCGGGTACGTTCGGCCTGGTCGGTGTTGGCGTTCAGTCCCTTCATGAAGGCGTCACCGAAATCTTCCGAGCTCAGGTCGCGCATGCTCACGATCTGCACGCGGCGCGGCCCCTGGCTGGCCAGCACCTCGGCGGCGCTGGTTTTCTTCTCGGGCAGGTAAAGGCCGAGGGCATAGACCTTGAAGATCACCTTGGTGCGGATGCCGGCGCCGTTCAGCTTCAGGGTCTGGCCGCCCACGTTGGCGGTATCCTCGAACTTCACGCCGGCCACCTCGGTCGCGGCAAAGGCGCGGCCGGTAGCCGACGCCAGCAGGACGGCCGCAGCGGTCGCCTGCATCATTTTTCTGCGATTGATCATCGTGTCTCCAAAGAGTGGGAAGTGCCGTTGCAATATACCATCGCCTCAGCAGTCGCGGTCCTGATTCTCGATCGCCCCCAGAACGGCGTGCGGATCTGCAGGGCGTTCCAGTTCCTCAGCCTCGGCGTCGGGTTTATCGTGCACCTGCGGCATATCGCGGCGCAGCTCCTCCAGCAGCTCGATGATCTTGCTGGTCTTCTTTTCAGTCAGCAGGCTGACATGAAGATCAAGATGGGTGTGCTGGTCGGCAAGGTGCGCCATGCGATTCTGCCGGATCAGCACCGTGGTGGTGGTCAGGAAGGCATTCAGCGTGATAAGGCCCTGCAGCCAGAAGAACGGCGGTTCGTCGAATACCTGCCAGCCCAGTTCTTCAGCAAATACATTTGCCATGATCCAAGCGAGCGAAAAGAGAACAATGCCCAGCAGGTAGGCAGGCCGCCCGAAAAAGCGGCTCAGCTTTTCTATCGCCAGTTGCGCGGGGGAGATCTCCTCCTTGTGGCGCGCATAGAATTCGCTGATGGTTTCAAGATTCTCGGCAACCGCGTCAGGCAATTCGCAGTCGGAAGGCAGATCGGTCTTCATGGCCTGAGGATAACAGGCCACTTATCAACAGGGCGCGCTGTATCAGGCGGCTTTTGATCCTTGTAGGCGTTCGTATTTGACGAACAGCTCTTCCTTGGACTCGCGCCAGGCGGGGTTGAAGGGAATGCAGCTCACAGGGCAGACCTGCTGGCATTGGGGCTCATCGAAGTGGCCCACGCATTCCGTGCATTTGTTCGGGTCGATCTCGTAGATTTCAGGACCCATATAGATCGCATCGTTCGGGCACTCGGGCTCGCACACGTCGCAGTTGATGCAATCATCGGTAATCATTAAAGCCATGGCAACTCCTTACTCCACCTGGCCTTCAGCAATCTTCTTGCGCAGCCAGCGTTCCACCGAAGGGAACACGAACTTCGATACATCGCCACCCAGCTGGGCGATTTCGCGCACGATGGTGCCCGAAATGAACTGGTACTGGTCGGAAGGCGTGAGGAACAGGGTTTCCACATCCGGCAGCAGGTAGCGGTTCATGCCCGCCATCTGAAATTCGTATTCGAAGTCGGACACGGCGCGCAGGCCGCGCACGATCACGCGGGCATCATGGGCGCGTACAAAATCCTTCAGCAGGCCGGAGAAACCCTCAACCTTGACATTCGGATAATGGCCGAGCACTTCGTTCGCGATCTCCAGGCGCTCTTCCAGCGAGAAGAAAGGACGCTTGTTCTTGCTGTCAGCCACACCGACCACCAGCGTATCGAACAAACCGGAGGCGCGACGCACCAGATCCTCGTGACCACGGGTCAGCGGATCGAAAGTTCCCGGATAAACAGCTACAACCATTGCGGCTCCCTGCGCTTTGCGCCAAGTCAGAAGGCGAATTATGCCTTATTTTGGGGCAGCCGATCAGATGGGGCCGCGCCGGCCCGTCGCCCGGCAGGCGGTTTTCGTCGGCCGGAAGCGGTGCTCCGTCGCTTATGCCAGCGCGGGATTCGCCCGCCACGTAGTCTTCACGCTGGCATTTATCCATCTGGAGACAATATGAAAAATACCGGACGCTTTGTTTTGTACCTGCTGATCCTGGTCGTGGCCGCGGTTTCCCTGCACAAGTATGTATTCAGCGCGCAGCCTGTGCCGCCGAACTTCGCGGCGCGGCCGATCGGCCTTTACACCCACATCTTCGCGGCCATCGTCGCCCTGCTGCTGGGCCCCCTGCAGTTTTCCACAAGGCTGCGCCAGCGGTACCGCCAGCTGCACCGGTGGACAGGCCGGGCATACCTGGGCATCGGCATCCTGATCGGCGGCCTGTCCGGGCTCTACATGGCGCTCACTTCATGGGGCGGTCCGCTGGTGAAAACCGGCTTCGCATGCCTGGCGCTGCTATGGCTGTACACAGGTTTCAAGGCCTACAGCGCAATCCGGGCCGGCGAGATCGCGCAGCACCGCGCCTACATGGTGCGCAATTTCTCGCTGACGCTGGCTGCCGTCACCCTGAGGATCTACCTGCCCCTGCTGATGATGTCCGGCGTGGATTTCGACACCACCTATACCCTGGTCGCATGGCTGAGCTGGGTCCCCAATCTGCTGCTGGCGGAAATGGTGTGGAACCGGATGCCTTCAGTGCAGGTCAGGGCGCCGATGGCTTGAGCAGAGATGGTTGGTGCCAAATTGGCACCACATTTGCTATGGTGTTATGCCGGTTGGACGAGGTTTAGGAGCTTTTCACCATGAACGCGACAGTAGGACGAGAACGGATCACCGCACGGGTTTCTGGCGCTGTAGCAGAAACCCTGAAAGAGGCAGCGGAGCTGTCTGGCACCACCCTGAACAGCTTTGTTATTCAAGCTGCGCTTGAGAAGGCGCAGCGCGTTATCGACCGCGAAAAGATGATTCATCTGAGCCGCAATGACGCCGCCATGCTGTTGGACCTGCTTGAAAATCCCGCTCCACCCAATGCTGCGCTGACGAAGGCATTTGAGCGGTTCAAGAATGCGAGAAATGGCCACCCCGCTGCTAGCGCTGACAAAAGCGCATGATGTAGCTGGTTTTGATTGCGGTACACCAGCGTTAAACCGCTGGCTGCAGACGACTGCGATGCAACATCAGAAAAACGGGATGTCCAGGATGTTCGTGACGGTGGACAACAGCAACCCCAAAAGATTCTGGGTTTCGTGACGCTCGCTATCAGAACCATGACACCGAAAAGCGAGCTCCCGTCCGACGTGCGCAAGCGCCTGCCGAATGCTGTGCCAGGCTATACGCTCGCACGCCTCGCGGTCGACCGTTCCGTGCAAGGTCAGGGACTGGCCGAGCATTTGATGCTGAATGCAATGGCACGTGCTTATACGGCGTCTGCGTCAATGGGAGGGTATGCGCTGTTTGTTGATGCCAAGGAAGGCGCAGCCTCTTTCTACGAGAAATACGGTTTTGTACCGCTTCCGGATGACCCCGACATCCTGGTTATGCCTATGACCAGCATGCCTGATTTTAGCCAGCTGGATTTGCCGCCAGGCGCTTGAGCAGGTGGTAGTAGACCATGCCCGCCTTATCCGAGCGGACGACTTCCCAGGCTGACATCCATTCCGGCGCCTCTTCCCCATCCAGCGGCGCTTCGGCCTCGGCGTACACCAGGCCGTCTTCGTTAAGCAGCTTGGCGCACAGGGGAAGGGACTTGGCGATCAGGTCCTGCTGGTAAGGGGGATCGAGGAAGATCAGGTCGAACTTCTGGCCGCGGGTGGCCATGGACTGGGCCGTGGCGAGTGCGTCGCCGCGCTGGGCCGAGATATTGGTGGCTTTAAGCTTTTCGCGGATCAGGTCCAGCTGGCGCACGACGGCGGTATTGCTGTCCACCATGATCACCCGTTCCGCGCCGCGGCTGGCGGCTTCGAAGCCGAGGGCGCCGCTGCCTGCGAACAGGTCGAGCACCTGGGCGCCGGACCAGTTTGCATCGCGCAGGTGGTTGATCCAGTTGAAGACGGTTTCGCGCACGCGGTCCGGCGTCGGCCGCAGGCCCAGCGCTTCCAGTACCGGCAGCGGCGTGCGCTTCCACTGGCCGCCGATAATGCGGACTTGCTTGCTGTGCTGGGGACCGTGAACGGGGACTTTGGCGGGCTTCTTCTTTTGCATGGGCGGCACTATAGCATGCCCTCCCGCCTCATTTTGTCTCGGCCGCCAAGGTGCTGAAGTCGTCGATCCAGCCCTGCATGCGCTTGTGCGCATGGCCTTTCTGCTCCGGTGTGGCGATGCGGATCACCGTGTGCACCAGGTTGATGGTGCTGGCCGTATAAGCATCGTAAAACGGCTTGCGCTCCGAACTGTCCATGCGCGCGAAGTTCTCGCGGATGGCGCTCTGGATCTGCGCAATGGCCTGCTCGCGGCTCGGCTTCTCCGTCATGATCTTGCGGGCCAGCGCCAGGATGGCGTTCTGGCGGCGCATGCGTTCATCCAGCCAGATCTGGTTATCCAGCGGACGCGCATCGGAAGCCTTGCGGATAATGTCTTCCTGTTCGTTGCTGAAACTGCCGAACCACAGCTTGAACTGCTCCATCGATTTCTTGTAACGGAACTTGTTCTGCTCTTCCCGGTCGCCGCGCATATTCTCCTTGCGGAACTTGGCGTTGTTCTTCGCGAACTTCTTCTCCATCTGGTCCAGCTGGTCAGGCTTCAGCGTGAGGGCAAGGTCCGCAATGTCCGGCGCAGCCTTGAGCAGCAGCGCCTGCGTGCGGGAGCGGATATCGTCGTAATCAGCCTTGAGCTGGGCTTGGGTCACCTCGCCCTTGAGCTGCGTCTGGGCGCGCTGCAGCAGCTGGATATAGTCTTGCAACTGGGTTTTGCGGTGCCAGCGGAACAGGTCGTTGATATCCTGCTTGACCTCGGCGCGCTGTTCACCGTCGAAATCCACATAGGCATCGAGCCACCAGTAGAGCAGCGTGTCACCATTGTTATAGGCCAGCTTGAGGGAGCTGCAGGCGGCAATGAGCACCATGCAGGCCAGCACGATCCACTTGGCGATGCTGTTTGAGTATGGGGGCTGCGTGCTAAACTTTTGCATATATTTAACTCACACAATTCGGGCTTATGAACGTTGTTATCCTCGCCGCAGGTATGGGCAAACGCATGCAATCCGCGCTGCCGAAAGTGCTGCATCCTCTGGCCGGCAAGCCTTTGTTGTCGCACGTCATTGATACGGCGCGCAGTCTTTCTCCGTCCAAATTATGCGTGATTTACGGTCATGGCGGCGCAGCGGTGCTGGAGCACCTGGAAGGGCAGAAGGCAAAAGGCGGTATGGATATCTCGGCCGCGCTGCAGGAACCTCAGCTGGGCACCGGCCACGCCGTAATGCAGGGGCTGCCTGAGCTGGACGACAACGCGCCCACCCTCATCCTCTATGGCGACGTGCCGCTGACTACCGCCGCCTCGCTGCAGCGCCTGATCGATGTGGCGGGCAAGGACAAGCTGGGCATTCTCACCGTAGTGCAGGAAAACCCCTTCGGCCTGGGCCGCATCGTGCGCCATGGCGGCGCCATCGTGCGCATCGTGGAAGAGAAGGATGCTTCGCCGAACGAGCGCAATATCCAGGAAATTAACTCCGGCATCATGGTGGCGCCGACAGCGAAGCTGCGCAAATGGCTGGCTGCGCTGAACAACAGCAATGCGCAAGGCGAGTACTACCTCACCGATATCGTGGCACAGGCTGTGGATGAAGGCGTGGAAGTAGTGTCGGCCCACCCGGGCGCGCCATGGGAGGTGCTGGGCGTGAACAGCAAGACCCAGCTGGCGCAGCTGGAGCGTATCCACCAGAGCAATATCGCGCATGCGTTGCTGGAAAAAGGCGTGACGCTGGCAGATCCCGCGCGCATCGACGTGCGTGGCGAGCTGCTGTGCGGCCGCGATGTGACGATTGACGTCGGCTGCGTGTTCGAAGGCAAGGTTGAGCTGGCCGATGGCGTGACCGTGGGTCCCAACTGCGTGCTGGTGAACGCGCGCATCGAGGCGGGCGCGAACATCAAGCCCTTCTGCCATATCGAAGATGCGGTGGTTGGGCCGGCTTCGCAGATTGGTCCGTATGCGCGTCTGCGCCCCGGTACCGTGCTGGGCGAGGATGTGCATGTGGGTAACTTCGTGGAGATCAAGAACAGCCAGGTAGCGGCGCACAGCAAGGCCAATCACCTGGCCTATGTGGGCGATGCCACGGTCGGCTCACGCGTCAACATCGGCGCGGGCACCATTACCTGCAACTACGACGGCGCCAACAAGTTCCGCACCGTGATCGAGGACGACGCCTTTATCGGCAGCGACAGCCAACTGGTGGCGCCGGTAACGGTGGGCGCAGGCGCAACCTTGGGCGCCGGTACCACGCTGACCAAGGACGCGCCGGCTGGCAAACTGACCATCTCCCGCCCCAAGCAGCTGACCATCGAGGGCTGGAAGCGTCCCGTCAAAGTGAAGAAGTAAGCCGCTTCTCTTCCGAGTAGCGGATCAGGTCGGGGAAGAACTCCCCGAAGCCCTGCGCGAAGGCTTCGTAATGCTCCCGCATATCGGCGATGCTTTCGCGCAGCACATGCCCATTGCGGCTCAGGCGGCGCGACACGCCGTGCAGCGCCTGCTCCACCCCCTCCAGCTCAGCATACGCGCCTAGCCAGTCCTGCTGCACAATGCGCGGCGCGATCAGGCGCAGGCGCTCCGGCAGCTGGGCCTCATGCGCCATCAGTGCGCGATAGAAGCGGTGGATAAGTTCCTGGCGCGGCACATCTGCGTAGCGCTCCCAATGCCGGCTCAGCACGTGGTCGTAGAACACATCGAGCACGATGCCCGCGTAGCGCCGCCGCCCCTCGCTGAACAGCTCTTTGGCTGACTGCACCACCGGGTGCTGGTCGGTAAAGCTGTCGATACTCCGGTGCAGCCGGATTTCCGTGGCGATTTCCGGTGCATAACGTTCCGTATCGTTCGCCTTCACGAAATCGCCCAGCATGGCCCCGACCATCGCAGCATCGCTATGTCGGGCAAGATAAATATGGGCGAGGTAGTTCATCGACGCATTTTAGCCTTGTGGATAAATATGTGCGTAAGCACGCGGAAAAGCTCTGAAGAGGGCGGGGATAAGGGCAAAGTGGTATGGCTGGCTTGTCCACAAAACGAGGCTACAGGCGGCTCTTGTGGAAAACCGTGGGGACAAGGACTGAACAGTAGTGGATAAACTAAAAATGTGGAAAACCCTGTGCAGAACCGCCTGAATATCCTCTGGATGAGCTGAGGATAGCGTGTGAATTGCTATCCCTGCCTGTGATTTAGCTGTGGATAAAGCTGTGCAAAATATGGAATAAGCAGGGGATAAACAGCTCAAACATCAATTCTGGTCTCAAACTTGCTCCGGAAGGTGGAGAAGTAGGCTTTCACATTCCGCACATTGGATTGGGTGGCGAACAGCCTGTGGGCAAGCGCGTGGTAGGCGGGCATATCCGCCACCTGAACCATCAGCACAAAATCCGGTCCCGGCGAAACGCGGTAGCACTGCAGCACGGCCGCCTCTTTCGCCACCAGGGCCTCGAACTCGCTCATGCGTTCGGCTGCCTGCACGTCCAGCGTAATTTCCACCACAGCCGTCAGGCGTGCGCCGACCTTCTCCGGCGACACGATGGCCACCTGGCGCTCAATCACCCCGCTTTCGATGAGATGTTTGACACGCCGCAAACAGGTCGGTGCCGACACATGGACGAGCTGAGCCAGCTCGTTATTATTCAAAGAGGCATCGGACTGCAATACGTTGAGAATGCGGCGATCGATTTCGTCAAATTCGACTGACATATGAAAGAATATTTCTCACTGATGGCAATGCGAAATATTGTTTCATAAATCTTCAAAGTTCGACAGCATATTTCAGATGAGCTAGCCTACGATTCAACGCATCATTAATTTCCAGCAAGCGAGGTCCACATGTGCGGCATTGTCGGCGCAGTAGCGCAACGAAACATCACCCCGATCCTGGTCGAGGGCCTCAAGCGTCTGGAATACCGCGGCTATGACTCCTGCGGCGTCGCGCTGCATGTGGACGGCCAGCTGCGCCGTTCTCGCAGCACCTCGCGCGTGGCGGACCTGGAACACCAGATCGGTGATTCCGGCCTGAAAGGCTTCACTGGCATCGCCCACACCCGCTGGGCCACCCACGGCGCCCCGGCATCGCATAATGCCCACCCGCACTTCTCGCCAAATTCGGACGCGGCCCGCATCGCACTTGTCCACAACGGCATCATCGAGAACCACGACGAGCTGCGTGCCGAACTGACGGCGCTGGGCTATGTGTTCCAGAGCCAGACCGATACGGAAGTGATCGCCCACCTCGTTGACCATATGTACCAGGGCGACCTGTTCGACACCGTGCAGCAAGCCGTCAAGCGCCTGCATGGCGCCTATGCAATTGCCGTGTTCTGCCGCGAAGAGCCGCACCGCGTGGTGGCTGCGCGCCAGGGTTCGCCGCTGATCGTCGGCCTCGGCCAAGGTGAAAACTTCGTGGCCTCCGACGCGATGGCGCTGGCCGGCACCACCGACCAGATCATCTACCTGGAAGAAGGCGATGTGGTCGACCTGCAGCTGGGCAAAGTGTGGGTGGTGGACGCCGACGGCAAACAAGTGCAGCGCGAAGTGAAAACGGTGCACGCCCACACCGGCGCGGCCGAGCTCGGCCCATACCGCCATTACATGCAGAAGGAAATTTTCGAACAGCCGCGCGTCGTAGGCGACACGCTGGAAGGCGTAACGGGCATCATGCCGGAACTGTTCGGCGACGGCGCCTACGGTGTCTTCAAACAGATCGACCGCGTGCTGGTACTGGCCTGCGGCACCAGCTACTACGCCGGCCTCACCGCCAAGTACTGGATCGAATCCATCGCCAAGCTGCCGGTGAACGTGGAAATCGCCAGCGAATACCGCTACCGCGATTCCGTGCCGCACCCGAACACGCTGGTCGTCACCATCTCCCAGTCCGGCGAAACGGCCGACACCATCGCCGCTCTCAAGCACGCGCGCGCGCTGGGCATGGAGCACACGCTCACCATCTGCAACGTCTCCACCAGCGCCATGGTGCGCGAGTGCAAACTGGCCTACATCACGCGCGCCGGTGTGGAAGTTGGCGTTGCATCGACCAAGGCCTTCACCACCCAGCTCGCCGCCCTCTTCCTGCTCACACTGAGCCTGGCCCAGGTGAATAATCGCCTGAGCGACGAAGACGAAGCGGCCCACCTGAAAGCCATGCGCCACCTGCCATCGGCGATTGCCTCCGTGCTGGCGCTGGAACCGCAGATCATCGCCTGGGCCGAAGAATTCGCGCGCAAGGAGAACGCCCTCTTCCTCGGCCGCGGCATGCACTACCCGATCGCTCTGGAAGGCGCGCTCAAGCTCAAGGAGATTTCCTATATCCACGCCGAGGCCTATCCTGCAGGCGAACTCAAGCACGGCCCGCTGGCACTGGTGACGGAAGAAATGCCGGTGGTCACCATCGCCCCGAACGACGCGCTGATTGAAAAGCTGAAATCGAACATGCAGGAAGTGCGCGCCCGCGGCGGCCAGCTCTACGTCTTCGCCGACGTGGATTCCCGCATCACCTCAGGCGACGGTGTGCACGTAATCCGCCTGCCGGAGCATTACGGCTACCTGTCCCCCATCCTGCACGTGGTCTCGCTGCAGCTGCTGGCCTACCACGCAGCGCTCGCCCGCGGCACCGATGTGGACAAGCCGCGCAACCTGGCGAAGTCGGTTACCGTGGAGTAGCCGAAAAGTCAGAGCCTCAGAACCGCCTTAGATTGACTAAATTTAGGGAGAATTTGTCACTGGAAAGGCTCCCTCCTTCGACGATTTTTTATGCTTAAGGAGATTTTCAGCAAATCCCGCGGACGTGCAACACATCATGCGTTGCCGTCCCGGAACGGGCACTTTGCAGCGTTCGCCATTTCTTAGCGGTTGTACGGCTATCACCCAAGGCCGAGGTCGGATTAGCTCTAGCGAAATGGGAAGGCAATGCTCGGCTTCAGGGCTTGAATAATCAGCAGCGCGGCCCCGGACGGGCTGGCTTGACGGTTGCCCGGCCAGGACCAGCCCATTTAAACGGCGGGCGCATCTAGGTACCTCTCATTTCGTTTTTCGCACGTTAGGGGCTACCACTTCCGAGTCCAATCCGGCAGGGTATGGACCGGGTGTCTCCAACTCGCCTGTTCGGTAGTAGGGATCGCTGATCCTCGTTGATAGCGGCTGGCCGCGGCTTCATGACTGTCCGTGATTGCGGGCCGGCCATTCCGGCTCGGCCTGCAGCACGGCATCGAGCAGCTGGGTTTGTAGAGGATCGTGCTACACCAGAACATTGTTCGCGTGGCCAGCCATATTTTTGCCTACTTGTCACTGGAACTAGGCCTTCATGTTGTCCAGCAGCTTGGAGAAACGAAAGGAGGGGTGGAGGTCGCGCCGCAAAAATGTCCCTAATTTCTAACAACGCTGGTCCGAAGACCTTATGTCTATAGCCGGACGCGTCTGTTGCGTAGCAAGTTCTTACCTTTGCTACAGCTTTTTCAAACTCAACGGCGCTCCCTCCTTCCAAGTTCACCAAGACCAAGGCTTCCTTTCCTAGCGTAGGAGTAAAGCACTCGCCCATCAAAATCTCATCCTGCAGTTCTAAATGCGAGTTCGACTTGCTAAAGTAAATCGCATCCGCTTTCTCTTTGGCTTGATAAATCGCCTCCAGATAGTCTGCATACAGCCGCTGCTTTATCTCATGCACTGCCTTGTTTCGCTCGGCGCGTTTGGTAATAACAGCACCCACAATAACGCCAACTAGACCGATGAGCGCAGTAAGAAAGGAAACCATTCGGGCTCCAAAGTTGAACAACGATTGTTGTAGCCTAGCATTCAAGGCCCGGCTGGTCCGCTGCTTTAGTAGGCGACCTTGAACGTTGGGCTGTCCTCCGGCCGGCTGCGTCGGCGGTCCTAGACGCGGGTTGTCGCGATGTTCGCGTGGCCCAGCCATTCCTGCAGCTTGACGATGTCGGCACCGTGCTCGAGTGCATTGGTGGCGGCCGTTGCCTGCAGCGAGTGCGGGCCGAAGCCGTCGACGTCAATCCCGAGGATCCCGGCATACCGGCCCGGCATCTTGGAGACGCCGCCCGGGGTGATCGATCTGGCGCGGCCCCGGGTATTGTTGCTGACCGGGCGGAACAGTGCGCCTTCTTTGTCGTCGTCGAGGCCGGCGGCGTCCATCGCCGCGGCGACGCCGGGGTGGAGCGGAATGAAGTGGATCTTGCTGCCCTTGCCATGCACCTGCAGGTGCTTGACGCCGCGGCGCTCCTGCAGGTCGAGCACGCGCAGCGCTCACAGCTCGGCACGGCGCAGGCCGTGGTAAAGCAGGGTGGAGAGGATGGCGCGATCGCGCAGTGACTGCAGGGTGTCACGGTCGGGCGCCTGCAGCAGCGCGCGCGCTTGGTGGTCGCCGATCGCCGGCGTCTTGCCCTCCAGGCTAGCCAGCTTCGGCCGCTTGATGCCGTCGACTCGATGCGCAAACAGAAGAAATCGATGACGACCTGGCTCCAGCTGGCCAAGCACGCGGTGTCATTGCTTGTTGAGCTGGTCAAGCAGTTGGTGGTGTTGGCCAAGCAGCTTGTGGTCCTGGCCTCGGAACTGACCATCGCCCGCGAAATCATCTCCCGCCTCCTCGGCCGCCACTCCTAAGACGTCCTGCGCTTTTCCATTCCCATCTTCAACCGACCGGGCTGATTTGCGCGACACAGATCAGCTGCGTCATGCTGCGCTGAACTCTACTATTGATAACCGGTTTATCAATAGCAATTAGAACCTAAAAAGCCCCTCCAAGGATGCCCTAAACAGGGACAGCCTTGGAGGGGCTTTTGCGGAAGGTACGGGATTCGAACCCGTGAGGCGTTACCACCTGGCGCTTTCGTAGGGCGCTGTCTTCGGCCACTCGACCAACCTTAGAAAAGGTCGCACGCGGCTTTTTCTGAGGTTACCTGTACGGGAAACCGTCCAGTGAGTGAATTATAGCATCAAGCTGATCTGTTTGGCAAACAACTGTGCCAAATTGACATCGTGCAACTTTTTGAGTACACTGTGTACTCAAAAATAAACATCGTACTCAAATTCAAACTATAGGAACCCAAATGAGACATTACGAATTCCAAGACCCGAATGACCGTTCCCCGAATAGCCCTGCTGTCATCGCGTCGGCCACCCGTGTCCGCGCTCTGTACAACCAGGCGAACCCGAGCGACAAGATGGAAAACATCACCCAGAAGGTGAAAGACTGGTTTATCGCCGAAGCGCAAAAAAACGGCTGGAGCTCCGCCGAATTCGCGGGCAATGAATGCCTGCTGAAGAAGAACTTCTAGCGCCTGCTGCTTATGGAAAGCGACGGCGCGCGCCAACTCACCGGAAGATGCATCAGCCGGGGATGCCCCTGGGCCTGAGGTAGATCGTGTGGCGCTCGGAGTATTGTCGGCAGCACCAGAAGAACTGAAGGGAACGTCATGAAGACAGGGTTCTTTGCTATTGGCTTGGCCGAGTGGCGCCAAGCGTGCGAGATTGGCCTAAATCCGGCCGTCGCTTTTCTCGTCCTGGCTTGTGGTACCGGCCGCGACAATCAGACTACTGCTTGGTCAGCCAACGCGGTTCAAGACTACGGCGGCATCCGCTGGGAGCGTGCAAAGCCTGCAATTGACCAATTGATAAATGCGGGGCTGGTTAGGCTCGCCGATGGGTCGACCAAAACACGCCCACGGTACAAGTTGAGTATTTCGGAAGACAAGATCTGGCTGCCTAAGAATGTAGTCATGCCGCTTGCCGGCGAAGAGCCTGTAGTGCACCGGTTGCGGCAGGTCCAGGATGTCATGGTCCTGCGCTTATTCGTGGAGCTGTACCATGCTCAAAATCTGGCTGCTGACGGAGGCATTTCAAGGTCGGTCTACTATAAAAAGTACGACAAGACGGTTTGCCGGGACGTTGCCAATATGGTGTATCTCGGCTTTGACGACGCCAACGCATATGTAAGCTGGTCGACTCCGGTAACAACAGTTCATCAAGGGAAGACGAAAGAAGACAGGGCAACCGCTTTTTTTCAAAGAATGGATACCCTTATCGAAATGGGCTTGATTCAAGAAGCCACCTATCTTTTCGAGTCATCGTCAAATGAAGCAGAGATTCTCTTCCCTTTGGATGGTCCTGAGCCTGAGGAAAGAGGGCTTTGGGCAGCCGCCAGTGAAGTAGTTGAAGCTAATTTGCAAGGCGGCTCAGCTCTTTTGGACAGACATTCCTATGTCGTACCCGTTTATCGGCATCAGAAGTCTGCAGAGCTATATGGTATCGCCCGTATGCGCTTTCGTGCTCAGACAGCCAATACCGGTGCTTGGTACGCGGGACTGAAAGACAGGGCGGAGGCAGCCAAAGTCATGTTCCGTAAAGCAGCGCTGTAGACATCAAGGTGTATCAAGGTTTTTCAAAGTGTATCAACGATCGTAGGAAGTTATCAACGATATTCAAAGCCAGTAGGAGCGCTCGCTTTCGCGAGGCCCCTACTGCAGAAGCAAAGCACTTCCAGCAGCAGATCGCGGACCGAAGACGGGGCTGCAGGCTTAGGCGAGCTTGTGTTGTGGGAGTGTTGGGCTGGGAGTGTAGATTGCAAGTCAGCGGTAGGCGGCCGGTGATTGCCGGCCCGCTTCCTGCTCAGGTCACAAGAGGTTGATGTCGTGGAGGGGCCGCAGTAGCAGAGCCATCGCCCCGATTACTTTGGCCACGTCGCCAAGCCAATTTACCTGTGTTGCTTTCCGCTTCACGTTTGGCATTTTGCTCTCGCTCATGCTGGGCGCTTCACGGGGCCCCTTCAGCGCCGTTGAGGGGCTGTCGGAATTTGTATCGCGCCTTGCCGGGCGCTAGCCGATTGCCTGCTGCAGCAGGTTCTCGACTTCCATAGGGACTGCGGGCTATCCTGCCGGCGTCGTCTACGGTCGGCTTAGAAGCTTTGGTTGCCCAGGCCTTCATAGGCTTGTGGGTCCTCTACTCCCTCACCTTCTGCGGGTTCGCTTCCCCGCAGTCCGAGCTGCTAACTCGGATTCTTCTGACCGCCACCAACTATGATGCCGGTCCTGAAATTTTTCTGTCTGTGATGGCGATTTTACGCGAACCCGCGATGAGTTGGATGCCTTCGGGCATACTGGTCCGGATTCCGACCGACGCGACCACCGTGATAGGGGTTGGTTTCGTCAGCCGCAGTGGAGTTGTTTCGGATTCCGACTGAATCGCCAAGCCTCTCCAAAAGGAATAATTAGCTGCACAGCCGATCTTGCCAATTTAGCTAACTTAGGTCCTCGCATAACATTAGCTGCGCAGCTAATCTTGAAACTTTAGCTAACTTAGGTACTTGCGACATATTAGCTGTGCAGCTAATATGACGTATATGGATAACGCCCACATTTCCTTATTGCATGATTTCACTGGTTCGCTCCAGAGTGCTACCGGCTTCCTCGCAGAACATGAAGAGGTAGAGGTGCAATTTGGCGATCGTCCTCGAAATGCACGGCTAGATGCCCTGGTACAAACCAAGACTCCGGACGGGGGCTCCTGCGTATTGGCAATCGAGATGAAACGAGTAGCTTATCCACGAGATGTTCGAATGGCGATCAGCCACCTCATGGAGTATCGGGCTACAGTCCCAAGCGATACTCAAGTTGAACTGTGTTTGGTCGCGGATACGATCAGCCCAGGTTCGCGAGAGGCTCTACGGAAAGCTGGCATCAATTACTTTGATCAGAGCGGAACGCTGTATTTTAGACATCACACATGGTTAGTGGACATTGAGCGTGCACCGCTGGTACGCCCAAGCCGCAAAAAAGATATTGCACTATTCAAAGGAGCTCGTGAACAGGTCGTCCACGCCCTGCTCTGCCATTGGTATAGAAGTCCTAAAGAGGAGTACATATCCGGAGCGGAGCTGTCCCTTCTTTCGCAAACATCGACCTACACCGTATCGAGCACGATGCAGGCCCTTGAGCAGCTTGACTTCGTCGAATCCAAGGGCGACGGCCCTAGCCAGCGCCGCCGCCTCCGTGATCCGGCTGCGCTCCTCGATGCATGGGCCGATGAGTGGATCCGGAGACGGGAAGTGAAGACTCGCTGGTATGCCTATGCGCCTAGAGGGAACATCACCGACCAGATCATCGAAGGATTTGTAAGACACGCGCGGCAGGAATGGGCGCTCACCGGGGCCGCGGCTGCCAACGCCATCGTTCCGCGACTGACCAATGTTGATCGGGTGGAGGTCATCGTTCAGCCAGGCGGGGCAGAGCAGCTAGCGTCTGCAATGGATCTGTCTCAAGCGGATAAAGGCTCAAACGTAGTCATGATCGAACGAACCGGCGCTTCCTTCCTGTTCCTAGACGAGCACCCTGAGCGTCCACACTCCCGCTTTGCCAGTCCATTCATACAGTATTTGGACCTTCTCAACGGCTACGGCCGCAACAAAGAGCTCGCGGAAGAGTTCCGTAAACAAGCGCTCAAAATAGGAAGCAGCAAGTGAACACGAAACATAAGACCGCGGCAGAATACAGCACCGATCACACCAAGGCGTGCGAGATCGCACTCGTCGCGCTACTGCGCGCATTTGGCTCATTAAAGAATGATCTGCGACTGGTGGGTGGATTGGTTCCGCGCTATTTGACGCCGTCACAGGCGCCGGAAATTCCTGAGCACACAGGCACGACTGACGTCGACGTCGTTCTCAACATTACGGTACTCGCCGCGAAAGGAACCTACGATAAGTTGAAGAGGCAGCTGAAAGACGGCGGCTTCGTCCGCTATCAGCCCGACCCCCAAGGGCCAGTGAGTTCCTGGCAGTGGGTATACGATGTCGGCGGCACACAGATTGTCGTTGAGTTCCTGCAGCACACTGACGACCCGGGGAAGAGTTCCTTTCTCGTGGAAATTGATGGCGAGGATGTCTCAGCGTGTCAAATCCTGTATGCCGGTATTGCACATGACTGGTTTGATGAGAAGGAAATCGTGGTTGACCTTCCCAACAACGGCGGAATTGTCAAGGAGACTATTCGCTACGCGGATGCGGTGGCTTTCATCGTCCTGAAGGCGCTCGCTTTCAAGACCCGCCACGAACGTAAAGATGCTTCGGATCTTATCCATGTGATGCGCTACTGGGGGAACCTCGAATCACTCGCCCAAGCATTCAACGAGCGCCTCGTCACGGGAGCCCACGCTGGCGCCATCGACCGCGCGCTGGAGGCGCTAATGGAGAATTTCTGCGACGAGCCAGAAATTCCTGGCTATCGCAAAGATGGGCCGTCGGCCGTGGCCAATTTTCACGGACTCCAGGACGCTGATGAAGAAACCCGCTTCCGAGAGCAGCGTGACGTGAGCGGCATGGTGGACTACTTCCTGAAGCAAGTGGCACTACTCCGTGGAAATGGCGCTGAGGAATAATTAGCCAGTGCAGTAAGGAATAGCGCGGGACTACTGGCAGTTTAATCAGCGAGCAGTGTCAAACTTTATTGTTGCAAGGTTTCTGGCACATATGAGTCGAAGGTTGCTACTGTCAAACTATATTTTGTTGGCCATTGCAAGCCATCGACTCTAAGTCTTTGTTTTTAAATGGATAGCGGTGTCAAACTTTATTATTTGTGTACAGTACAAAAATATGTACAATGATCAGCAGGGCACGGAGTCCTGCAAAAGATATGAAAGGCAGATATGAACATCCTGACTTTTAGCGAGGCACGCGCCGGACTGAAGGCTGTGATGGACGATGTTTGCGCGGATCACAGCCCAACCATCATTACCCGGCAGAACGGGGAAGCGGTTGTGATGCTGTCGCTGGCGGATTTCAACAGTATTGAGGAAACCTTGTATCTCCTCCGTTCACCGAAAAACGCTAGCCGCCTGTTGGCATCGTACGAGCAGCTGAAAGCCGGTAAGGTCCTTACCAGGGAGCTCGACCGGAGTGAACCAGAAAAAAACCGAAAACAAAGAGCGGGCTAGACACCCCGCTGTAGCGTTTACAGATCACGGTTGGGAAGACTATGAGTACTGGCAGAAGGAAGATGCAAAGCAACGATTTAAGATCAATGATCTGATCGACGCATGCATCGCCGATCCTGTCACGGGCATAGGAAAACCAGAACCGCTGAAAGGGAACCTGGCGGGTTTGTGGTCTCGCCGCATAGACCGTGAGCACCGGCTTGTGTATGCCGTTGAAGACGGCGTCATCTACGTCGTAGCCTGCCGCTACCACTACTGAATAGTCGGGAATGCCGCAAAATGCGGCATTCTTTTTTGCTACGAGTGTGGTGGGCTTACCGTTTCAGATATCGCGCTAAATCTTCGATCTGTTCGGCGCTGAGACCTTCTGCATGCGGCCGCATCACGCCCACGGTAAGGGCATCGATGATGCGCTCGCGGCTGCGGGTGGCGAGCAGGCTGCGCGGCGGGATATTGCCGACGGCGTTGTCGTGGCAGACGGAGCAGCGTTGTTGATAGATGGCAGCAGCGCCGAGGCCGGATACGGACGCCTGCGCCGGAGCGGGCGCCGCTGCCGGTGCAGGCTTCGCCACTTCGGCGCGGCCTTCGAACTTGCGACCGCTGGGGCCGAAGGCCTGGATGCGGTCGGTGCCGACGAAGACCTGGCCGCCGCCGAATGCCGGTTCGTTGTATTTACCGCTGGTGAAGAGCTGGCCGGGAGCGCTGCGCCAGAGGATGTCCAGCGTGGCGGCGTCCAGCGCGTACAGCACGGGCTGCGGGGCGCCGGGGCCGCTCAGCATGGCGGAGCGGCTGGCGTTCTCATCCAGAATCCATACGAGCGCATCGCGCGATCCGTTGCTGGTGACGACGGGCGAGCCGGGGTTGCCCAGGATGAGGGTTTTGTTGACTTTGCCGATCTGCAGATAAGGCGTGCCTCTTGCGGGCCGCACCACTTTGAGTCGCGCTACCGAGGGCGGCACGCTCACCGCGGAACCCTGCGCCTGTTTGCTGTTTCCGGTGACGAAGAGGAATTCATTGCCGCGTGCGTCGCGGAAGGCGGCCGGCACCGAACGTGCCCGCGCCAGGTCGAGCGCGGCGTCCTCATCGGAATAGGGGCCGAACACGTTCAGCGGGCCGCGCGTGCCGAACTGCGGCTGTGGCTGCGGCGCCAGCAGGGAGCCGTCCTGTGCTGCATCGTCGCCGCAGGACGGACGCTGGTCCAAGCTGCCGGGCAGGCGGTCGCGGTCCAGCAGGTAGACGTTGCCCTGTTTGCCGCCAACGGCCATCAGGCGTGGCGAAGTCTTGCCCGCATCCGGCAGCAGCATCGCGCCTCCGGCGCCGAGGTCGATGTCCATCTTGGCAGTGCGGCAGTAGTTGAACGGCGTGTAGGTTCCCTCAAGCTTGAATCCGCGCGCGCCGGGCTGCGACAGCTTCAGCAGCGACTGCGTCCAGTCGTGTGCGGAGTTCTGATAGCCGCCGAAGCCGCTGCCGGTAACGACGTACACATTGCCTTGCGCGTCCACGGCCGGGCCGCCTGCGCCCCAGATGCCGCCGCTGCCACGGTTCGGCATCGCCACGGCGGCAAAGGCGCTGCTCACCTTGGGCGAGTTGGTGTCCACGGAGACCAGCCAGCCGGTTTCCGATTCGCCGAATACCACATAGAGCTGTGAGCCGTCCGGGCTCAGATTCAGCGCGCCGCGCTGCACGCGGAAATCGAACTTGCGCTTTGGCGGCACGCGTTCCGGACCGGCATTGGTGTTCAACGTGTTGAAGGTCTCCTCGTCCAGGCGCACGGGCCAGCCGGGCAGCAGCTCGCCGCTGGCGATATCCAGTGCATAGGCCTGCCAGCGCTTCTCCGGATCGCAATGCGTGACATAGAGGCGGCCGCGCTGCACGTCGATCACCGGTGTGCTCAGAATGCCGGTTGGTACGCCATCGAGCGGTGCAGGCTGCAGCTTGCACGGTTCGCCCAGGCGCGTGCGCCACAGGATGCGGCCCGGCGCCACATCGCCATTGCGCGCGGTATTGATGGCGTACACATAGCCGTTGCTGCTCGCAGCGAACACCGCTGCGAAGGCTACGCCGCGATGCTGGCCTTTCGACATCTCGACACGGTCCACATACAGCGGCGATGCGTACAGGCGGGGCGGATGGCCATCGACCGTGTCCAGTTGCGGCGATTCCCACAGTGCGCCGAAGTCAGCGCTGCGCACTTTCTCCGGCGTCAGCACGGTTTCATTTGCACGCCAGCCGCTGCGGCCGGCATCGGCATGGAAAGTGGCGCGCACGGTCGTAGCGGGCTTGCTCGCGGCCTTGGGCGAGCTGTTGGGCAGCAGTGCCGCAGCGGCAGCGGGCAGGCCGGACCTCACACCCGGCTGCGGCACGTCGAGGCCTGCGGTCCAGAAGATGGCATCGAGCAGCATGCGGCGTGCGTCGGGCTGGTCCAGCGTTTGCAGGTAGTGCACGCCGCTGTAGCCGAAGGAACGCCCGCCGCCATTGCGCTCGAAGGCCCAAGCCACGTTGACGGTCTCGGCCACGTCGTCAATCACGGCTTTTCCGTCGCGGTATTGCGGGTGCAGTTCTGTTTTCAGGATGGGAATCAGTTTGCCGCCTTCCTGCGTGGTGCGGAAGGTTGGGTAGAACTCGTCGCGGTAGGCGAAGGGCTGCAGGCCGCGGCTCGCCGGGTGCGCCGGCGTGGCGGGGTTGAGCTCGGCCCATTGCGTGGTGCGGTCGAACATGCCGGGACGTACGGCGCCAAGCCAGTGCGGCAGGCCGAGGTCGTCATCTTCCGGGACTGTGGAAGCCTGGTGCAGCGTCACCAGCCCGGCGCCGCGCCGCATTGCCGCTTCGAACGCCGCACGGCGTGCCGGGTCGCGCAGCGGGTGCGCTTTCTGGCCGTCGAAGTACCAGACCAAGGTTGCCGCGCCATCCAGCACCTTGGTGTCGGCGGGCCAGCCGTCGGGGTAGGCCACCACCTGCAGCTTGCCATGCGCATCGGGCGAAGATTCGAGGATGCGTTGCAGCGCGCGGATGCCGTTCGGATAGTCGTGCAGTCCAATGCCCTTCTCGCTCTTCACGCCGCCAATCAGAACGACTTTGCGCAGTGGTTCGGCTTTCACTCCGGTGGCTGCAGCGACCCCGCAAACGATTGCGAGTGTAGTGCTAAGCAATACTTTCATCAGTTCCCCGGATCGTGAGATGGTTTAGGCGGGCAAGCCTGCTTTGCGCAGGCCGTCCAAGAAGGTGGCGAGATGTTCCGGCCGCCGGATCGGCAGCCAGTCCGCAATGCCGGAGAGGCGCAATGCAGGATCGAGCCGGCGCATATGGCTCATTGCGCGCTGCGCTTCCTCCATGCGCCCGGCGTGGGCGTGGCTGGCCGCGATGATGGCGGCTGCCAGCAGGAAGTCCGGGAAATCCCTGAAGGCTTTTTCCGCCCAGGAGGCGGCAACATCGAAGCGGCCTTCGAACAGGTGGCCGACCGACATGCCCGCCTGCATCCGGTACAGCTCCGGATCGAGCGGGCTCAGGCGCATGGCGCGCGTGAAGTGTTCAATGGCGGCGCCGGTTTCACCCTGCCACAGCCGCAGGAAGCCGCCCAGCAGCCTTGCGCCCGCCAGGTTGGGATTGAGCATGAGCGCCTTGTCCAGCAAATCGATGCCGCCCGGGATATCGCCAGCGAGGTAGCCGATCGCGTGGCCGGCGCGGGTGAGGGCGACGGCATCTGCCTTGTCCAGCTCCATGGCGCGGCGGGCCAGGCGCACGCCTTCGGCCATCTCCTGCGCGGTGTCCTGCATCCAGCCGTTGGCCTTGCGCCAGGAATGGCACCAGGCGGCCATCGCGTAGGCCGATGCAAATTCGGGGTCGATCTCAATCGCCTTGTGCAGGAACTGCAGTGCCCGCTCGCTGGTTTCCTTGCTGGCCTGGTGCAGTTCCGCCACGCCGCGCAGGTAGTAGTCGTAGGCGTCCAGGCTGTCGGTGGGCTTGTGGCGGGCGCGTTCGATTTCGGCGCGCTCCAGCTCGGGTGCAACGGCGCCGATCACGCTCTCGGTAATCTGGTCCTGCAGCTCGAAGATGTCGTCCAGCACGCCTTCGAAGCGCCCCGCCCAGTGGTGGGCGCCGGTGGTGGCGTCGATCAGCTGGCCGGTGATGCGCACCCGGTCCTTCGCGGTGCGCCAGCTGCCTTCCAGCACATAGCGCACGCCCAGCTCCTGGCCTACCTGCTTGATGTCCACCACCCGGCCTTTGTAGGTAAAACTGGAGTTGCGCGCCACCACGAACAGCCAGCGGTGCTGGGACAGGGCCGCGATGATGTCTTCCACTACGCCATCTGCCAGATAGCTTTGCGCCTCGTCGCCGCTCAGGTTCACGAATGGCAGCACGGCGATGGACGGGCGGGCAGGCAAGGCTGGCGCCGCATGCACCGGAGGCGCCGTGGCAGGCGCTGGCGGAGCCGCGCTAAGTGCGGCTTCCATTGCGGTGGCTTCGGCGGCAAAGCGGAATCCCTTGCGGGCAACCGTGCGGATCACGCGCTGTTCCTGCCCGCTGTCGCCTACCGCCTTGCGCACGGCGTTGATGTGGCTTGCCAGCGTGGATTCGGACACGATGCGGCCGGTCCAGATGGCCTCGATCAGTTCATCCTTGTTAACCACGCGCTCGCGGTGCTTCGCCAGGTAGGCCAGCAGGTCAAACACCTGGGGCGCCGTGGGCACCACCTGGTCGGCTCGGAGTAGCTCGCGCCGGTCCAGGTCCAGCACACAGTCGTCGAAGGCTAGCAGCATGACCGGCATCCGTCTGAAGGAATATCCAAGCCAAATGCAAGGAAAACCCAAGGCATTGGCAAAGCCTTTTCTCCGCCCCGGAACCATACTGTGTCCATGGATCGCGGCGGCAAAGGCGATTGAAACTGGATAAAGGAGCGGATCATGAAAATTGTAGTTATCGGCGGCAGCGGCCTTATCGGTGCAAACATTGTAAACCGCCTGCGTGCCAATGGGCATGAGGTTCTGGCGGCATCGCCTTCTGCGGGTGTGAACACGATCACCGGCGAAGGCCTGGCCGAAGCGCTGCAAGGTGCCCAGGTGGTGGTGGATGTGGCAAATTCGCCATCGTGGGAAGACCAGGCAGTGCTGGACTTCTTCGAAACTTCCGGCCGCAACCTGCTGGCAGCGGAAGCCGCGGCAGGCGTGGAACACCACCTGGCGCTGTCCATCGTGGGCACGGACCGCCTGCCCGAGAACGGCTACTTCCGCGCCAAAGTCGCCCAGGAAAAGCTGATCAAGGCCTCGAAGATTCCCTACACCATCCTGCGCGCCACCCAGTTCAACGAATTCGTTGAGGGTATTGTGAACTCGGGCGCACAAGGCAGCACGATTCGCCTGTCGCCAGCCCTGATCCAGCCAATCGCTGCCGACGACGTATCCGCCGTGCTGGCCGATCTGGCCGTCGGCGCGCCGGTGAACGGCACCGTCGAAGTCGGCGGTCCGGACCGCTTCCCGATCGATGAACTGGCACGCAAATTCCTCGCCACCCGTGGGGACACCCGCGAAGTGATCGCCGACGTGCACGCACGCTACTTCGGCAGCGAGCTGGATGACCGTTCCCTGGTCACGGGCGAAGGCGCCATCATTGCCCCGACCCGCTTCCACAACTGGCTCAACCGTCCGGCGCGATGAGCTCCTTACTGCAACGCGGCATGGGCCTGCTGTGCGCAGCCGCGCTGGCAGGCTGTGCACTGGGGCCGGATTTCGTGAAACCGGAGAGCGGCCTGGACGATACAGTGCCCGCCTCCCGCCCCGACTATTCGGGTGCAGCCCCGGTTTCCGGCGCCTCCGTGCCCGACAGCTGGTGGCTGCTGTTCAGGGACCCGGTGCTGGCCGAGCTGCAACGGCGCGCGCAGGCGGACAATCCCGGCCTGCAAATGGCCGCGGAACGTATCGAGCAAAGCCGCGCACAGCTGAACATCGCCAACGCCCAGCTGCTGCCCAGTATCGGCGCGGGCGCCAGCTACACGCGGGAGCGCCTCAGCGAACACGGCAAGTTCGCCGCGCTGGGCGCCCCGGCAGGCCCCAGCGATTTCTGGCAGCTCGGTTTCGATGCCAGCTGGGAGATCGACCTGTGGGGCCGGGCCCGCCGTGAACGCGAAGGTGCGGCAGCGGTGCTGAAAGCCACGGTCTACGAGCGCGAGGCGGTGCAGCTCTCCCTCTCCGCCGAAGTGGCGCGTGCCTACCTGCAGTTGCGCGGCACGCAGGCCCAGCTGGATATCGCCCTGCAGAACAAACAGGTGGCCGAGCGCACCCTGGCGCTGGCCGACAACCGCGAACGCAATGGCGTCGCTACCCGCTTCGAAACCTCGTCGGCAAGGGCGCAACTGGCCACGGTGAAGGCCCTGGTGCCCGAGCTGACCCAGCGCCGCAACACCCTGCTGAACGCGCTCGCCCTGCTGCTGGGAGCCAGGCCGCATGCGCTGGATGCACAGCTGCGCGGCGCCATGCCCCTGCCCTCGCTGCCGGACAGCGTGCCGGTCGGCCTGTCCTCCGAACTGGCGCGCCGTCGGCCGGACATCCTGCGTGCCGAAGCGCAGCTGCACGCAGCCACGGCAGCCATCGGCGTGGCCAAAGCCGACTTCTATCCGCGTGTCGGCCTGCGCGGGCGGCTCGGCGTGGAAGCCTTCGACATTGGCGATCTGGCCAACTGGGATTCGCGCTTCTTCTCGGCCGGCCCCACGGTCTACCTTCCCATCTTCGATGGCGGCCGCCTCACGCAGCGCCTCGCGCTGACCGAATCGCGGCAGAAAACCGCCGCCATCGCCTACCGGAATACGGTGCTGCGCGCCCTGCACGAAGTCGACAATGCCCTCGATGCCTGGGCCGCGCAGCAGGATCAGCATGCCGAGCTGCTGGTGTCGTACGAGCAGAACCGGCAGGCCCTGCACGCGGCCGAGCGTGGCTATCAGGAAGGCGCTGCAGATTATCTGAGCGTGCTGACGGCGCAGCGCAATGTGCTCGCCAGCCAGACCAGCCTGAATGCCAGCGCCACCAATGCCACGCTCACCTTGGTCAACCTGTACAAGGCGCTCGGTGGCGGCGCCCTGCAGCCAGGGACTACGCGATGAGTGTGGACGCCCTGCCGCAGGAGGCGGCCATCCTCCCCGCAGCGGCGCCCGCCGCCAGGCGCTCGCGCCGCCCGATGGCGGGACTGCTTGGCATCTTCATCGCCGCCATGATGGCTGGTCTCAACAACCGCGTTGGCGCGCTGGCGCTGGCGGACCTGCGCGGCGCACTGGGCCTTGGTATCGACGATGCCTCTTGGCTCACCACGGTGTACGGCGCTGGCGAACTGATTGCCATGCCCTTCGCTGCCTGGTTCGCCATCACGCTGTCGGTGCGCCGGTTCGAACTGTGGATGATCGGCGTTTGCACGCTGCTGGCGCTGGCGCTGCCATTCATCCACGACCTCACGCTGCTGCTGGTGCTGCGTTTCATTCAGGGCGTCGCCAGCGGCACGCTGATCCCCTTGCTGATGATGGCGGCGCTGAAGTTCCTGCCGCCGCACGTCAAGCTGTACGGGCTGGCGCTGTATGCGATGACGGCTACTTTTGCGCCCAATCTCTCCATCTGGCTCGCAGGCCATTGGACCGATGAGCTGGTGGACTGGCGCTGGATCTACTGGCAGATCGTTCCCCTCGCCATGCTGGCGGCCGGGCTCGTGGCCTGGGGCTTGCCCCGCGAGCCTGTCCAGACCGCGCGCTTCAGCCAGGCCAACTGGAACGGCATGCTGTGCGGCGTGCCCGCGCTCGGCCTGATCGCCGTGGTGCTGGACCAGGGCGTGCGGCTGGACTGGTTCAATTCGCCGCTGATCACGGCATCGCTGCTGGCCGGGCTTGCCCTGCTCGCCGTCTATCTGCTGACCGAGTGGTATCACCCAACGCCCTTCATCAAGCTGCAGATCCTTGGACGCCGCAACCTGGGGCTGGGCTTCTCGCTGCTCGTGCTGCTGCTGGTGGTGCTGATGTCCAGCTCCCTGCTGCCGGCCAGCTATCTGGCGCGTGTGCAGGACTACCGGCCGTTGCAGATGGCATCCATCGGCCTCATCGTCGCCTTGCCGCAGCTGCTGCTCGGGCCGCTGGTGGCCCTGCTGCTGTACCGCAAATGGGTGGATGCGCGAATCGTGTTTTCGGCAGGCCTGCTGCTGGTCGCGTTGGCCTGCTTCGTGGGTGCCGGGCTCACTTCGGACTGGAACGGCGAGCAGTTCATCGCCGCGCAAACCCTGCAGGCCCTTGGCCAGCCGATGGCCGTGGTGTCCATGCTGTTCCTGGCCACCAGCGTCGTGCAGCCGCAGGAAGGCCCTTATGTCTCAGGCACTGTGAATATGCTGCGCGCCTTCGGTTCGCTGGCGGGTGCTGCGGTGGTCGGCCAGCTGGTCACGGTGCGCGGCCGCTACCACGCCGACGTCCTGCTGGATCACGCGGGCCTGGTGGCGAACTCGCTGCCCGTAGCGCCCGAGCCATCCGAGCTCATGGCCATCATCGGCCAGCAGGCGCTCGTGCTGTCGGTGGCCGATGCCTACCGCGTGCTGGGCGTGCTGGCCATCCTGCTGGTACCGCTCGTGCTGCGGCTCCACTACATCGCACCACCCTCACCCCATTTACCATCATCAAACGGATAAACATCATGGCATTACCCAAAAAAGCCAAGATCATCAGCGCGGTCCTGCTGCTTGCAGCAGGCGCCGGCGTGGTGTTCTACCTCAACCGGCCCGAATCCGGCGCCCTGGTCCAGTCCACGGACTACGCCTATGTGCAGGCGGACTTCACCACCGTGTCGCCACAGGTGTCCGGCACCATCGCACGCGTGCTGGTGGAAGACAACCAGCTGGTCAAGGAAGGCCAGCTGCTGGCCAGCATCGACGACCGCGACTTCGTTATCGCCGTGAGCGCTGCGAAGGCCCAGGTTGCCGGAGCCCGTGCCAGCATTGCCAGCCTTGAGGCGCAGTTGCATCAGCAGGAAACGGCGATCCGCCAGGCGCAGGCCGCGGTGGCCGCCGACGATGCCGCGCTTAAACTGGCGAAGGAGAACCACACACGCTACCGCAACCTTGCCAGCGACGGCTCGGGTTCAGTGCAGGCGCTGCAGCAGGCAGAAGCGCAGCTGAGCATCCAGTCCGCCAGCCGCGAGAAAAGCCAGGCCGGCCTGCAGGCGGCCCGGTTGCGGGTGGATATCCTGAAAGCCGATCTGGAAAAAGCGCGGGCCGCGCTGGACCAGGCGGAAGCGGCGCAGGACAACGCTGAACTGAAGCTCTCCTATACCCGCATTACCGCCCCGGTCAGCGGCACGGTGGGCCAGAAGTCGCTGCGGGTTGGCGCCTATGTCACTTCCGGCAAGCCGCTGCTGGCCATCGTTCCGCTGGACGCGGTCTATGTCACGGCCAATTTCCGCGAAACCCAGCTGGCCCGCGTACAGGCAGGCCAGGCGGTAGACATCAAGGTGGATGCGCTGCCGGACGCAGCGCTGCGCGGCACGGTGGAAAGCCTGGGCCCGGCGAGCGGCGCCAGCTATGCGGCCGTGGCGCCGAACAACGCCACCGGCAATTTCACGAAGATCGTGCAGCGGCTGCCGGTGCGGATCCGCATCAACCCCGGCCAGGCTGCAGCGGCGAAGCTGCGCGTGGGGATGTCGGTAACGCCGGCAATCCGTACCGGCCAGTAAGCTCAGTGGAAGATGCCGACCGCCAGTTCCACCCACACCAGCAGCAGGCCCAGTACGACGGCGCTGCCAGCCATGAAGCGGGAACGGCGGGTAGTGAGTTTGCTCATCGCCGCCTGGAACAGCAGGCCTGCGCCGATGAGGAGCACTGCCGCCACGAGGAAGTCGCCCGGACCCCAGTTCACTTCACGGGTGAACTGCATGGCGATGGCGGGAATCATCAGCAGTACGGCGGTGCCGAGGAAAACGCGGCTGGCGGGTTTCTTGGCGATAGTGCTCATAGGGTCTCCGAGGTTTCGTCCTTACAGGCGTAAGCTTGCCACAATTTGAGGCAATTTAAGGACAAATATCCTGTTGTGACGCATATCTCCCCTCCGTAGTATTGCGCTACTGCAACTAAATCAATGGGGATGTGAATGAATCAAAAGAAAAAACTGCTGGCCGCACTGCTGATGGCCTCGCTGGGCGCCGTGGCTTCGGCGCAGGAACTTGGCAAGGGCGCGGGCCCGGTCCAGGGCGCTGCAAAGACTGAAGGCGGCGGCGGCAACACCAAGCAGCTGGAACGCTGCGACCAGAAGCTCGGCACCATCGCCGTGGTGGAACCGCAGGACTTCATCATGAAGTCGCTCACCCAATACTCACTGCCCAGCCCGACCCAGATGATCCGCGTCGTGATCCAGCAGTCCGGCTGCTTCGCCGTGGTGGAGCGCGGCATCGGCATGCAGAACCTGATGCAGGAACGCAGCCTGGCCGATGGCGGCCAGCTGCGCGGCAACCAGAACGTGGGCAAGGGCCAGATGGTGACCGCCGACTACGTGATGACGCCTGATGTGCTGTTCCAGAACAACAATGCGGGCGGCATCGGCGGCGCCATCGGCGGCCTGTTCGGCCCGATCGGGGCGGCCATCGGCGGCGCGCTGAAATTCAAGAACGCCCAGGTCACGCTGACCGTAGCCGATACCCGCAGTGGCCTGCAGGTGGCAGCGGCAACCGGCGCATCGGAATCCACCGACTTCGGCATCGGCGGCGTGCTCGGCGCGGCAGGAGGCCTGGGTCTGGGTGCTTACGAGAACACGGCGGAAGGCAAGGTCGTGGCCGGCGCCTTCGTGGACGCCTACAACCAGATGGTGCGCAGCGTGCGCAGCAACCCCGACCTGGCGCGCGACAACGCCTCCCTGTCGGTGGGCAAGGCCGGCGCCAGCGTGAAAGCCAATGCGGCGGCGGCAGGTGATGTCGCCACTGCCAAGATCGCGAATATTCCGGTGTACGCCAAGCAGGACAAGAAGAAGGTCGCCTTCAAGCTGGGCAAGGACGAGCAGGTCGTCATCCTCAGCGAAGCGAACGGTATGCTGGAAGTGCAAGGCGGCGGTGGATCGGGCTGGGCCGACGGGCGCCTGTTCAACCGCTAAGCAGCGCTATGGCGCCAGGTGCGGAATGCGTTGAAAGTAGGATTGGATGTGTTCCGCGCACAGCATGACCTTCAGGGAAGTGCTCGTTTCCGGCGGCGTCAGCACGAAGGCGTGGACGCTGTTCACGCGCCAGTTGGGGAGGATGATCTGCAGCGTGCCCGCGCGCAGGTCCTCCCTCACATTTTCCAGCAGCACACGCGCCACACCGTGGCCCTGCAGGGCCAGCACCCGAACTGTTTCCGCATGATTGGTCTTGATGCGGCCATTCAGCTTGATGCGCGCACTGAGGCCCGCTTCATTCACCAGGTCGAGCGTGTTGGGTTCGCCCAGCGGCGAAAACAGCAGGAAGTCGACTTTGGTCAGCATGTCCGGCGAGGTGATGGCGCCGAACTTCTTCAGGTAGTCCGGCGAAGCGCAGAGGATGCGCTCGAACTTTGCTACCTGCCGCGCAATCAGTAGCGCAGAATCCTGTTTCGCTCCGACGCGTAGCGCCAGGTCCATCCTATTTTCGATCAGGTCGATGTTCCGGTCGTTCACTTCAATCCGCACATCCAATGCCGGATATCGCCGGATAAAGTCGTTCAGCGATGGAATCAGGTATTTTGCAGACATGAATGCCGATACGGCAATACGCAATTCGCCGCTGGGTTCATTACGCAATGCTGCAACCCGCTTTTTCCCTTGCGCGGCCGCATCAACCACTTTGATGCATTCCTGGTAGTAGACCTGGCCGGCCTCGGTCAGGCTCAGGCGACGGCTGGTGCGATGCAGGAGAACGGCGCCGAGATACAGCTCCAGGGCGCGGATATGCTGGCTTACCGATGAGGTATTGAGGCCCAGTTCCCTTGCCGCGCGGGAGAAAGACCCCGTCTCCACCACGCGCGCGAAAATCGCCATTCGTGACAAATGTTCCATTGGCAGATATCAAAAATTCTGGAGCAGATATCGCGCGTGGAAGACGAGAGCCCAGCGATCCCTGCCACTAGATCAGCAACGATGCAAGGCAAAGCCATTCATCAACATTGCATAAATTACAGCGTGAAACTTCGAGTCTACCGCGTTTGGTAAGCAATGATTAGTCCCCTCCGGACGAATCCATCGTTCAATTTAATTAAACCGTGTGGCGTAAATCACAACGGATATTCCGTATTTCTGTGAGCCGCCGATTGTGGGTAAACAGCGCACCGTGATAAATCTTTAAGGAGGCAGATAGCGGATGAATTTGCCGGTCTGGTCATTTTCTAGTCCCCCGATTATTACGAAAGATAACAGCGTGGCGAACCTCACAATAGGCAAACGATTAGTCATAGGATTTTCTTTTATTATTGGATTACTGGGACTGGTTTCCGTCATCTCCTACATAAGGATAGGCGCTCTCACCGGTGAAATAAGCCTCACGCACGATGACCGCTATCCCAAGATCGTCATGGCCTACCAGATCAAGGACGGACTGAACGAACAGGCGCGCAGCATGCGGAACCTGATGCTGATGGAAGACGATGCGAGCCGCAGGAAAGAGCTGGACGCCATCAACCAGAGCACCAACCGCGTAGCCTCGCTGCTTATCAAGCTGGAACACTCCATCAGTTCGGACGAGGGACGCAGGCGGATGGAAGCCTTGCTGGAGCACCGCAAGAAATTCCTGGACACACGGGAAAAATTCTTCGATCTGTTCATGGCCGGCGATATGGCGGGCGCAAGGACGGCGCTGCTGACCCAGGTCCGTCCGGTGCAGCTGGCCTACATGGCGGAACTGGACCAGCTGGCCGGCTACCAGTCGCAACTGATGGACGAGTCGGCAAAGTCCACCAGCGAAATGGCCAGCAGCACCCGCATCCAGATCATGCTCCTTGCGCTGCTGGCGATTGTGGCGGCGAGCGGCTTCGCCATCTACTCGGTGCGCTCGATCACCATTCCGCTGGCGGAAGCTGTGCGGGTTGCCGAACGGGTGGCAAGCGGCGACCTGAGTGCCACCATCACCGTGTCGTCGAAAGATGAAACGGGCCAGTTGCTTGAGGCGCTGAAAACCATGAACACCAGCCTCGGCGACATCGTGGGCGAAGTCAGAAGCGGCACCGAGACCATCGCTACGGCGGCGGACGAAATCGCCCGCGGCAATATGGACCTCAGCGCCCGTACCGAACAGCAGGCCAGCTCGCTGGAAGAAACCGCTTCCTCGATGGAGGAGCTGACCTCCACGGTCAAAAGCAATTCGGACAGCTCCTTTCGCGCGAGCCAGCTGGCTGAAGAGGCGCGTGCAGTAGCGGCGCGTGGCGGCGAAGTGGTCTATCAGGTGGTGGATACCATGTCGGCCATCAGCGACTCATCCCGCAAGGTTGTTGAGATCATCTCGGTCATCGATGGCATCGCCTTCCAGACCAATATCCTTGCGTTGAATGCTGCGGTCGAAGCCGCGCGGGCTGGCGAACAGGGACGCGGGTTTGCTGTGGTGGCGGGCGAAGTGAGGAACCTGGCGCAGCGCGCCGCCGCCGCGGCGAAGGAGATCAAGGATCTGATCACGGATTCCGCGGAACAGGTCAGGAATGGTACGGCGCTGGTAGATGCGGCAGGCGCCACGATCGGCGAAGTGGTCAAGAGCGTGAGCACGGTTGCCGGCATCATGAGGGACATCAACGCTGCCAGCGCCGAGCAGGCTGCCGGTATCGGCCAGATCAACGATGCGGTGGTGCAGATGGACACGGTCACGCAGCAGAATGCAGCGCTGGTTGAGGAAGCGGCGGCCGCCGCGGGCGCCATGCGGGAACAGTCGCAGCGTCTGGTGAGCATGGTAGGGTTCTTCAAGCTGGCTTCCGGCCGGCCAGCGGAAGGCGCAAGCGCGCACGTGCCGAAAAGGATGCAGCGGGCGCTGGCGCTGGCCTGAGCGGGCCTCAGTCGTCCAGACCGTAGCGTTTCAGGATGCGCTGCACGCTGCCATCGGCCTGCATCCTGGCCATGGCGCGCTGGTAGCGCGCCGCGTCCTTCTCCGAGAAATCGAGCGAGCCGGCCAGCCACGCCGTCGTCGTGCGCACCGGTGCGCTCTGCTCAAAATCTTTTACCTCGCCGCGGCTTCTCAGCGACGCGCGGATGATATTGCGTTCGCCGAATGCCGCATCCGCCATGCCGCCCAGCAGGAAGCGGTGCACTTCGTCAATCGAGGTGGATTCCACCAGGTTGTTGTAACCCATCTCCCGCATGATGCTGGCCTGTCCGGCGCCGCGCAGCAGGGCAATGCGCTTGCCCAGCATTTCCTTCGGCCGCGTGATGTCGAAGCTGCTGCCGTGGCGTGCCAGGAACACGTAATGTTCCTCGTAGAGCGGTGCCAGCCAGCGGAACTGCTTCTCCCGCTGCGGATTGCGCGTCAGCGGAAAAATGGCTGTCGCGGGCATTTTTCTCGCGAGGAAAATCGCGCGCTGCCATGGCACGAAATCGATATCGGGCGTCAGCCGCAGACGCTCGCACAGCAGCTGCACCAGCTCCAGCAGCGCCCCCGGCTGCGTGCTGTTCTCCAGCACCAGCGGCGGCAGGTGGCTGGTCACCACTTTCAGTTCGCGCGGCATCTGTGCCTGCGCGACGGGGGCAATGCCGAGGGCTGCTGCCAGCCCGAGTACTTGTCGCCTGTTTGTCATGGCTGTCTTTTTAGCATAAAGCTTAAAGCGTTTCAGTACAGTTCATTCAGCTGCCACGAAGGCTTGCCCAGGGTCTGGATGAAGAAGCTGGACAGCGCCTCCACCTTGGCCGGTTTGCTGCGCGCGGAGGGCGTGACGAAGTACAGCCCGCCCAGCGCAATCTGCCAGTCCTTCAGGATACGCACCAGCTGGCCGCTGCGCAGGTAGTCGGCCGCAATGAATTCCGGCAGTTCGCAGATCGCAAGGCCTTCCAGCACGGTGGGAATCAGCGCGTCCGCATTGGTCACGCGCAGCGGCCCCTGCGGATGCGCGCTCGCCTCCTCGCCGCCGGCATGGCGGAAGCGCCACACATCGCTGCGCGCCCGGTAGGCATAGCCCAGGCAGGCATGGGACGCGAGTTCCGACGGGTGCTTCGGTTCCCCATGCTGCGCCAGGTAGGCGGGCGAGGCCACGATCATGCGCGACACCGGGCACAGCTTGCGCGCCACCAGCGAAGAGTCTTCCAGCACGCCAATGCGCAGCGCCGCATCGAAGCCGTCCGCCACCAGGTCAACCGTGGCGTCGGACAGGTGCAGGTCCACCGACACTTCGGGATACTGCCGGAAAAACTCGGGCAGCAGGGGCGCCACCCAGCGCAGCCCGAAGGACATGGGCACGGCCAGCCGCACCAGTCCGCGCGGCCGGGCCGACAGCTCGCGCGCCGCTCCTTCCGCTTCCTCCGCCGCGCGGTAGATACGCGAGGCGCTCTCCGCGATGGTCTGGCCGAAACCGGTAAGGGCCAGCTGGCGCGAGCTGCGGTTCAGCAGGCGGGCGCCGAGGCGCTCCTCCAGCCGGCTTACCCCGCGCGATACGGTGGCCACCGACACACCCAGCGCCCGGGCAGCGCCCGCGAACGAGCGTTCCTCGGCCACCTTGGCGAACATGGCCAGTCCTTCGAAATCCGGCAGTTTTGACATCGACAATTTTGCAACGATGGTTTGCGATTGATTCTATTTTAAAACATCCGGCGCGCGCCTACTATGTGTTCACCGGGCGACGCAGCCCATCACATACGAAAGGAAGCATCATGAAACTGCTGAACAAAATTGCACTCGTTACCGGCGGCACCAGCGGCATCGGCCTCGCCACTGCCAAACGCTTCGCCGCCGAAGGCGCGAAAGTCATCATCACCGGCCGCCGCGAGGCGGAGCTGAACGCGGCGGTGGACGCCATCGGCCACGGCGCGAAAGGCCTGCGCATCGACTCCAGCAAGCTGGGCGAGCTGGACACCCTGTTCGCCGAGATCCAGGCCAAATACGGCCAGCTTGACGTGGTATTCGCCAACGCAGGCGGCGGCAGCATGGTGCCCATGGGCCAGATCACCGAAGAGCACTTCGACGACATCTTCAACCGCAACGTGAAGGGCGTGCTGTTCACCGTGCAGAAATCGCTGCCGCTGCTGGCCAAGGGCGCTTCCGTCATCCTCACCGGCTCCACCGCCGCCAGCACCGGTACCGCAGCCTTCAGCGTCTACGCCGCCACCAAGGCCGCCGTGCGCTCCTTCGCCCGCAACTGGATCCTGGACCTGAAGGACCGCAATATCCGTATCAACACGCTGACGCCCGGCCCGATCCGCACACCCGGCCTGGTGGAACTGGCCGGCAACGACAGCGCACAGCAGCAGGGCCTGCTCGACTACCTGGCCTCGCAGGTGCCAATGGGCCGGGTCGGCGAACCGGATGAAGTGGCGAAAGTGGCCGTCTTCCTCGCTTCCGACGATGCCAGCTTCGTGAACGGCGCTGAAGTATTTGCCGACGGCGGGTTGGCGCAGGTGTAAAAAAACGCGCTTGACAGGCGGATGGCCGCGCATTAAATTACCAACAGGTTAAATAACCAATTGGTTTAATAATGGAAAACGACCATCTCAGCCTGACCTTTGCAGCCCTCGCCGACCCCACCCGCCGCGCCATCCTGGCCCGGCTGGCGGAAGGCGAGGCCTCGGTAAGTGAACTGTCGGAACCGTTCGAGATCAGCCAGCCCGCCATCACCAAGCATCTCAAGGTGCTGGAAAAAGCAGGCCTGATCTCGCGCGGCCGGCAGGCGCAGTGGCGGCCCTGCCGCCTCGAAGCGGAGCCGCTGAAGCAGGCGACGGGATGGATGGAACAGTACCGGCAGTTCTGGGAAGAGCGGCTGGATCGTCTGGAAACCTATCTCATCGAACTACAGGCAAAGGAGAACAAGCATGGCAAACGCTAACGATGTGGCGCTGGAGATCCGCCGCGAATTCAAGGCCCCGCGCGAGCTGGTGTTCCGCACCATGCTGGAGCCAGAACACCTGAAACATTGGTGGGGCCCCAAGGAGTGCACGATTACGGTATCGCGCCACGAACCGCGCCCCGGCGGCGTTTTCCATTACTGCATGCATCCGCGCGAAGCGGCCGTGCCGGGCGCCGAGATGTGGGGCCGCTTCGACTACCACGAGATCGAGAAGCCGGGCCGCATCGTCTTCGTCAATGGCTTTGCGGATGCTGAAGGCAACCGCATCCGCCTCCCCATGCTGCCGGTCTGGCCGCTGGAAATCCTGAACACGATCACACTGGAAGAGAGCGATGGGCGTACGCAGATGGTGCTGCGCGCCGTGCCGGTGAACGCCAGCGAAGCCGAATGCGCGGCCTTCCTCGCCATGCACGCCTCCATGCAGCAGGGCTATGGCGGCATGTTCGACCTGTATGAAGGCTACCTGCGCGAAGCGGATACTTCGGACCGCGAAATCGTCCAGCAGCGCAAGCTGCGCGCACCGCGCGAACTGGTGTTCGAAGCCTTCACCGATCCAAAGCATACCGACCAGTGGTGGGGGCCGAACGGCTGGACCACTACTACCCGAAGCAAGGACGTGCGCGTTGGCGGCACCTGGCGCTTCGACATGAACGGACACGGCATGCACTTCCTGAACCTCATCGAGTACCTTGAGGTCGACCCGCCGTCGCGCCTCGTTTACCGGCATGGCGATGAAAACAATGACTCCCACTTCTTCCACGTCACAGTAACCTTCGAAGACGCGGGCGAAGGCCAGACCATGCTCACCATGCGCTCAGTCTTCAAGGACGCAGCCGCGCTGGAAGAGGTCAAGAAGTTCAACGCCGTGGAAGGCGGCCGCCAGACCCTCGACCGCCTGGAAGCGTATCTCGCGGCGCGCTAGCAGAAGGCGAACAGCTGCGCGATCGCGGCCACGTTCTCGCCGCGCAGCATGGCCATGAAGGCCCACGCGGACGCTGTGCATAACAAGGCAGTTATGCACAGCACAATCAGGGCATGGCCGCGTTTCATGCCGACTGCAGCCGGCTGACGGCGCGGTCGTCGATGGGCCAGTGCAGGGCCGCAGCTGCAAGGCCGAGCAGCACTGACACTGTCCACACCATATCGTAGGAGTGCGTGGCGTCGAAAACCAGGCCGCCCATCCACACACCGAGGAAGCCGCCCAGCTGGTGGCCCACGAACACAAAGCCGAACAGCGTGGAGATGTACTTCACGCCGAATACCTGCGATACCAGGCCGTTCGTCAGCGGCACGGTGCCCAGCCAGGTCAGCCCCATCACGAAAGCGAAGGCGTACACGGTGGTTGCGCTGAGCGGCGCGACCACGAACAGCAGCATCGCCGTTGAGCGCACGATGTAAAGCCATGCCAGCACGTGCTTGCGCCGGAACTGTCCGCCAAGTTGTCCACAGAGATAAGTGCCCGCCACATTGGCCAGCGCCACAATGGCCAGTGCAGCCACGCCGGTGCTGGCGGAAAGCCCCTTGTCCAGCAGGTAGGCGGGCAGATGGCCTGCGATGAAGGCCAGCTGGAAGCCGCAAGCGAAGAAGCCTGCGTTCAGCAGCCAGAAACCCTTGTGCGACAAGGCTTCGCGGATGGCAGCGCGCATCGACTGTTCCGCTGGCGCTGGATGGCGCGCCGTCTTGCCGTCATCCAGCGGCCAGGCCAAGGGTGCCGCGAACGCCAGCAGGCAGGCCACCACCAGCAGCGCCGCCATCCATCCCACATTGCCGATCAGGCCCTGGGCGAAGGGCACCATGGCGAACTGGCCAACACCGCCAACGGCGCCCGCCATGCCGAGCGCCCAGCTGCGGCGTTCGGGCGAGACCACGCGGCTCAAGGCGCCATACACGGTGCCGAATGCGGTGCCGGCCAAGGCCATGCCTATCATCACGCCGCCCGTCAGCGCAAGCTGCATGCTGCCCGCTGCATGTGCCATCAGGTACAGGCCAAGCGCATACAGCGCGCAGCCGCCGAACAGCACGCGGCGTGAACCGAAGCGGTCGGCGATCATGCCGGTCAGCGGCTGCGCCAGGCCCCACACCAGGTTCTGCAGCGCGATAGCCAGCGCGAACTCTTCGCGTGTCCAGCCACGGGCGCTGGTCATCGGCAGCATGAACAGGCCCTGCACGTGGCGCATGCCGAGCGCAAGGCCCATGATGATGCCGCCGCATAGCACGGCGGCGATCGGCGTTTTCAGGAATCGCATGGTGCCCTCCTTACAGGCCGCCCGCGACCGGAATCGTGGCGGCGGTGATATAGCCCGCAGCGGGCGACAGGAGCCAGACTACCGGCTCCGCAATGTCTTCCGGCGTGGCGGGGCGCTGCATGGGAATGCGCGCTGCAACACGGTGCGGCCGGTCGGGATCGCCCATCGCCGCATGGATATCGGTGAGCGTGGTACCGGGCGCCACGCCGCATACGCGGATATTCTCCGCAGCGAGTTCGCGTCCCAGGCCGACGGTAAAGGCCTCTACTGCTGCCTTGCTGGCTGCGTAATGCACATACTCGCCGGGGCTGCCGGTCTTCGCGGCGATCGAGGAGATACTGACGATGACGCCACCCTGCCGATGCTGGCGGAAGGTTGCTACGGCGGCCCGGCTGCAATGCATAACGCCGTGCACGTTGATGCGGAAGATTTCTTCGATCACATGCGCATCCGCGTTCAGGAAGGGACCGAGCCGGCCCGTGATGCCGGCATTGTTCACCAGCGCGGTGACAGGCCCAAGTTCAGCTTCGGTGCGTGCGAACAGCTTGGCGACGTCGGCTTCGTGGCCCACATCACCGCGCACCGCAATGGCTTCGCCGCCGCCCGCCAGGATCTCCTCGACCAGGCGCTGTGCGGAGCCGCCGTCGCTGCGGTAGTTGACGGCTACTGCATAGCCCTCGCGCGCCGCGGCGCGGGCCACTGCTGCGCCGATGCCGCGGCCTGCACCCGTTACGATCAATACTTTCTTCATGCGTCCTCCGAATACGAATCCACAGCATAAATGCCATCGCGCTTCGGCGCGAACGGTTATTTGACATGTAATCCATGCGCAAGACGCATGGATAAGATGAGGAGATAGCGTTTGAGGTGCCATGCCCGCAGGCAGACAATGCACGCAGGAGGGAGCCTGACATGCTTACCATGAATCTCACGCTGGCGCCGAGCGAATCGGCGACGTTTGCACCCGCCTGCGATATGCGCCTGCGCTGCACCGGAGGCATGCTGTGGCTCGTGACGGATACGCTGCGTGAAGACCTGGTGCTGGAAGCGGGCGACAGCGCGCAGCTGCGGGCATCGGAAAAACTGGTGCTGTCCAGCGTGGCGCGCAAGGATGCGGTGTCCTTCGAACTCTCCATGCCGCTGGACCCCGGCTCAGCGCATGCTCTCGGCCTGCGCCAGTTCCTGTGAGGTGCGCTCTACCTGCGTGCGCACCCAGTCGCGGAAGATGGCCACTTCGCGGCGCGGATGTTCGGAAGCCTGGATCAGCCAATAGCCGTAGTCCCCGGCGCGGCGGCGCTGCTGCATGTCGGCGACAAGGCGGCCGTCCCTGAGCATCGGCATCACCAGCGCGAGGCGGCCGAGCGCCACGCCATGGCCTTCAATGGCGGCCTGGATCACCTGGTCGTACTGGTTGAAGTGCAGGTAGCCTTTCGGCTTGCAGCGCGGCCCGATCTCGCGCAGCCATTGCGACCAGTGCAGCCATGGCCGCCCGCGTTCGTCCAGGTCCAGCAGTACATGGCGCAGCAGCGCATCGCTGGATGCGAAGGCGCTGGCGGCAACTGCCTTGCTGGCAACCGGCACCACCTCTTCATCGAACAGGTGCAGCGAACCTTCAGGCGCCAGCGGCGCCGGGCAATAGCGGATGGCGAGATCGACGCCGTCGCGCTTGAGGTCCGTGATGCGGTTGTTGGCGGCCACGCGGATATCGATGTGCGGATGCTCGGCCTGGAATGCGCCAAGGCGCGGCAATATCCACAATGACGCAACGCCGATGCTGGCCGTGATGGTGACCGGCCGCAGCCGGGTATCGTGTTTCAGGTTATCGGACAATTCTGCCAGCCGGTCCATCCACGGCGAAGCAAGTTCGAACAGCTGTTCGCCCGCATCCGTCAGCACGATGCTGCGGCGGGTGCGCACGAACAGCGGCGTGCCGAGGCGTTCTTCCAGCAGCTGGATCTGGCGGCTGACGGCCGACTGCGTCAGGCACAGGTCTTCTGCCGCGGCGGTGATACTCATGCGGCGCGCCGCCGCCACGAAGCCGCGCAGCGCGTCGAGTGGCGGCAATGTGAGCAGCGGGTTTTGCATGCGGCCTCCTGTGGTCGAATGCCGATCATATCGCTAGAATGGCGCGGTGATCAATCCGGAGAAAACGATGCCTGCCAAGCCCGCCCTGCCAGAGATGCTGTTCGCCGACGCTGCCGCATGGACCAGATTTCTGGAGCGCGAACACGGGAAATCGGCAGGCGTATGGATGCGCATCGCCAAGAAGGGCGCGGCGGAAAGCTCGGTGCAGTATCCGGAAGCGCTGAATGTGGCGCTGTGCTTTGGCTGGATCGACGGCCAGAAGAAAGGTATCGATGAGCACTACTGGATTCAGAAGTTCACGCCGCGTGCAGCGCGCAGCATCTGGTCGAAAATTAACCGCGAAAAGGTGGAAGCGCTGATCGCCGCAGGCCAGATGCGCGAAGCAGGCCAGCGCGAGATTGACCGCGCCAAAGCCGATGGCCGCTGGGACGCCGCTTACGATTCAGCCAGCAAAGCGGAGATTCCGCCGGACCTGCAGGCCGCACTGGACGCCAGCCCTGCTGCGAAGGCCTTCTACGCCACGCTGAACGCCACCAACCGCTACGCTATCCTGTTCCGCACCCAGACCGCGAAGAAAGCGGAAACACGGGCCAGGCGCATTGCGCAGTTCGTGGAGATGCTGGAGCGCGGCGAGAAGATCCACCCCTGAAGCCGGCTCCAGCGCGCGCCCTGATGAACCGCCGCTGATTACTGCAGCTTGTAGCGCGCTGCCGGTGTGGTGCGCGACAGGTTCGGGCCCAGCGCCAGGCGGGCCGCGTTAAAGTGCTCCCAGTCCGCAGCATCGGGCAGCGATGGAATGGTGATCACTTCACCGATATCCAGCCCGGCCAGCGCTGCGTCCACCAGGTCTTCCGCCTTCATCACCCACTCCTGCGGCAGGTGCTGTACCGGCGTGCCTGCCACATCCCAGAACGGCGTGGCGGTGGCGCCCGGCAGCACGGCCTGCACGCGCACGCCTTTGCTGCCCAGTTCATGCTGGAGCGCCTGCGTAAAGGCCAGCACATAGGCTTTCGAACCGCCGTAAGCGGCATTCAGCAGCTCTGGCGCCACCGCAACGATGGACGCGATATTGATGATGGTGCCCGCGCCCCTGGCCGCCAGGCGCGGTGCAATGGCGTGGGTGAGGTGGGTCAGCGCGGTCACGTTCACGTCCACCATGCTGTCCAGCTGTTCCAGTGTGGATTCCACCAGCGACGCGGTCGCGCCCAGGCCGGCGTTATTCACCAGCGTGCCGATGCTGTCGTCGTTTGCCAGGCGCTCCGCCACCTTGCGCAGCTGTGTACGGTCAGCCAGGTCGGCCTGGATGGTTTCGATTTTCACGCCGGTATTGCCAAGGCGGTCGGCCAGCGCGTTCAGGCGGTCCAGTTGGCGTGCCACCAGAACAAGGTTGTAGCCGCGCCGCGCCAGGCGCTCCGCGTAGATCGCGCCAATGCCGGTGGATGCGCCGGTGATGAGTGCTGTTTTCATGATGCTGCCTTTCTGAATGGGATTTGACAGGCACAGTGTAGAAGCCTAAAGTATGGCCCGTAGGACATATAAACCTCAATTCGGGCCATCATGGGCAAACATATCGCTATCGCTGTCTTTCCCGGCTTCCAGGTGCTGGATCTCGTCGTCGTCACCGTTTTTGAGGTGGCCAACGCCAGCGCGGGCGAGGAACGGTATAAGGTTTCACTGGTGTCCGAGCATGGCGGCCCGGTGCGCAGCTCCAGCGGCGTGCCGGTAACGACGGAACCGTTCGGCGACCCCGCCGCTTACGACACGGTGCTGGTTGGCGGCGCCATGGAAATGCTCGAATACACGCCCGGCCTGCTCGGCTTCCTGCGCCAGGCATCCGTCTCCGCACGCCGCACCGGCAGCATCTGCAGCGGCGCCTTTGTGCTCGGCCAGGCCGGGCTGCTGGACGGGAAACGGGCCACCACGCACTGGGCGCATGCGCGCGAGCTGCAAAAACTGCATCCGAAAGCGCGCGTGGAAGAAGACTGCATCTTTATCGAGGACGGCAATCTATGGACCTCGGCGGGCATGACGGCCTGCATCGACCTCGCCCTGGCGCTGGTGGAAAAGGACTTTGGTGTGGACCTGGCGCGCCAGGTTGCGCGCAAGATGGTGGTCTACCACCGCCGCAGCGGCGGCCAGTCGCAGTTCTCCGCCCTGCTGGAACTGGAACCGAAATCGGACCGCATCCAGCGCGCCCTGAACTACGCCAAGAACAACCTGAAAAAAGAGCTGTCGGTGGATGAACTGGCTGATGCGGCGCACCTGAGCCGCCGCCAGTTCAGCCGCAGCTTCCGGCTCGAAACGGGGCAGTCGCCCGCACGGGCAGTGGAAACGCTGCGGGTGGAAGCGGCGCGCGATATGATCGAATCCGGCCAGCTGCCGATTGACGTGGTGGCGCGCGAAAGCGGCTTTGCCGATCCGGAGCGCATGCGGCGTGCTTTCGTGCGCGCCTATGGCCAGCCGCCGCAGGCCATCCGGCGCGCGGCGCGCCAAAGCGCCTAAACTGCCTGCGGATCCTCGCGGTCCAGCCACTCGCGACCCGCCGCCAATACCATCTGCAGCTCCTGCCGCACCAGCGCAAACAGGCGCGGCACATCATCCATCGGGCCTTCGGTAATCGCCGCTTCCGCGTCCAGTGTGGCATTGATCAGGCGTTTCGCGCCGAGGGCGCCCACGGCGCCGCGCAGGCTGTGCAGGATGCGCGCCGCGTCGTGGTAGCGGCTTTCGCGCAGTGCCTGGTCGGCTTCATCCATCGGCTGTGTGCCCGCATCGATGGCGCCGCGCACCATCCTGAACATGACGGCGCGCCCTTTCGGGTCGGAGCCCATCACCTTCATCAGGCTCTCCATGCTGAACACCTGGCCGGCAATCGCGGCCGGCGCAGCGCCGCCCGTGCCCTCTTCCTGCGCGGCGCGCAGGTGCTGCGGCAGGTGACGTTGTATCACGCTCATCATTTCCTCCACTATCACCGGCTTGGCGATGAAATCGCTGATCCCCGCTTCCACGCAGCGGTCACGTTCCGACGCCAGCACGCCTGCCGTCATTGCGATGATGGGCAGCGTCAGCTGCAGCTCGCGCCGCAGCATGGCCGTGGCGGTGAAACCGTCCATGACCGGCATCTGCATGTCCATCAGGACGATATCGTACCGCGCCGACTGCGTGCGCAGCAAATCGACGGCCTGCTGGCCGTCGCCCACGATATCGAGGGTGGCGCCGGCCTGCTCCAGGATGCCGCGCGCCACGGCCTGGTTCAGCAGGTTGTCCTCCACCACCAGGAAGTGCGCGCCGCGCAGCCGCCCGCGCACGCCCTCGCCCGACAACAGGCGCTCATTGCGGCCAGGCTTGCGCGCCACCAGCGCCTGGTGCAGCGCCTCGAACAGGCTGGAACTGGTGATCGGCTTCACCAGCACCACGTCCGCCTCCGGCCGGGTCGCAATCTCCTCCAGCTGGTCGCGTGCAAAGGCGTTCACCATCACCACGATGGGTTGCGCCTGCCCGTCCGATGCGCGGCGGATGGCTTGGGCGATGGCCGTGCCGTCCTTGCCCTGCATATGCCAGTCGGCCAGTACCACATCGTAAGCCTGTCCCTTTGCCATGCGCTGTTCGAACAGCGCAAGCGCGCCGGCGCCGGTATCGGCCAGGCCGGCATCCCAGCCCCAGGCCTGGATCACGCGCCCGATCATCTCGCGGCTGGTGCGGTTGTCTTCCGCGACCAGAATGGACAAGGGGCCGATGCTCGGCCGCCGCTTGCCCTGCGCACGCTCCGGCAGCACGTCGAAAGACAGTTCGAACCAGAAGCAGGTGCCCTTGCCTTCTTCGCTGCGCACCTGGATCTGCCCGCCCATCATGTCGACCAGCCGGTGCGTGATGGCGAGCCCGAGGCCTGTGCCGCCGAAACGGCGCGTGATGCTTTCATCCGCCTGGGAAAAAGCCCGGAACAACTGCGCCTGCTGCGCCGGGGTCATGCCGATGCCGGTGTCCTCCACCTCGAAGCGCAGCCGCGCTCGCTCGGCGCCCATCTCGCGCGGGCTGACGCGCACCACCACTTCGCCCGCCTCGGTGAACTTGATGGCATTGCCCGCCAGGTTGACGAGAATCTGCTGCAGGCGCAGCGCATCCCCGCGCAGCAGCCGCGGAACGTCGGGATCGACCACGATAGCGAGCTCCAGTTCCTTCTCGCTGGCGTTCATCGTCATCGTGGTGGCCAGTGAGCTCATGGTTTCGTCGAGGTCGAACTCCGCCGGCGACAGTTCCATGCGCTGGGCCTCGATCTTCGAGAAGTCCAGCACGTCGTTGATGATGGCCAGCAGCGTATCGCCCGCGTTGCGTATCATGTTCAGGTACTTGCGCTGCTGCGCCGTCAGCGAGGTATTGGACAGCAGGTAGATCATGCCCAGCACGCCGTTCATCGGCGTACGGATTTCATGGCTCATATTGGCCACGAAATCGCTCTTGGCGCGATTGGCGGCATCGGCCTTGTCGCGCTCGCGCTCCAGTTCCTGTGCGCGCTGCTCCAGCTCCTCCATCAGCGCGCGGGCGCGGTCGTCGGCCGCCTGCCGCGCGTGCATCAGCTCATTGAAGGCAATCGTCAGTTCCCCGATTTCATCACGCTTGCGCACCGGGATCGGCACAAAGCCGCCATCGCGTTCGCGCAGCTGGCGGATGGCGTCGCGCAGCTTCACCAGAGGCGACATCAGGCGCACAGTCAGCCAGCCGATGAAAGCAGCGGTCAGCAGGGAAGCAATGCCGCTCCACAGCGCCATGCGCAGCTGCAGGCCCTTGAAGGGTTCGAACGCTTCGTCTACCGGCAGCGAGGCGGCCAATACCCAGTCCACCGACTTCAGCGAACGGTAGCTGTTAAGCGCCCGGCGGCCATCGGCGCCGGTGCTGATCACCGTACCCTCGCGCGGCAGGCTGGCGGCGGCGGGCGCCGGCTTGAGCAGGAGCGCTGCATCCGGATGCAGCACATAGACGGGCTGGCGCTCGCCGGTGACGGCGAAATAGTGGCCGGTGCGGCCCACTTTTGCGGTGCGCAAATTGCCCAGCACATTGCCGGTGTAAAGCTTCAGCACGCCGAGCAGCACGCAGGCCACCTCGCCCTTTTCGTCCAGCACCGGTGCGGCCATCTGCACGATGGGCTGCTTGCCCGAGCGGCCGATCACCGGTTCCGTGATCAGCGGTTTCCTCGTCTGCATCACGCGCCTGAAGTAAGCGCGGTCGCTGGCGTTGACGCCCTGGCGGCCCGGCATCTGTGGCAGGTCGGCAATCACGATGCCTTTCGCATCCAGCACCAGCACATCGTCGAACAGGGACAGCACCGCACGGTCGCGGTAGTACTCGCGCAGCGCGGCGGAATCGCCGGAAATGGCGCGCGGCTGCTGGCTGGCGGAGAGCGAAATAATGCCGAGCAGCATGGACAGCTTCCCGTCCAGCTCCTCGGCGGTGCGCTTGACCAGGGCGCTTTGCTGCGCAAACAGGACCTTGGTGAAATCCTCCTGCATGCGCTGCGCCAGCAGGGCAGTGACGAGCGCAATCATCACAATTGATGTCAGGCTGGTCGCAAGTGCGACTTTCACTTTGATCCCAGGCGGCTTCATGGTTTCCTTTGATGGGAGTGCCGGGAAATTCTCCTATCAATGGCCGGGCTTGGCAATTGAATACCGCATGGAAAAACGGCGGAGCCATAGCCCCGCCGTTGATATCAGCGCTGTGCCGCTGCGATGATCACATCCGCCACCTGGCGCGGCTGGGAAAGCATGGGCACATGGCTCGCCTGCAGCGAGGTGGTGGTTGCTTTCAGCTTGGTAGCGAAGTCGCGCTGCAGGCCGGGATCGATCATGCGGTCCTTGGCTGCCACGATGTAGTAGTTCGGTTTCGACTTCCACGATGCAACGGTCACTGGCTCGCCAAAGGCTTTCGAGTGGATTGGACCCTGGGTGGCGTAGATCAGGCGGGCCTGGGCCGGCGTCACATCCTGGGCGAAGTTCTCGGCAACCGATTTTTCAGGCAGGGTCAGGAAACCGGCTGCGTCGGCCTGCAGGGTAGGCACGCCGGGCGGCGTTGGATAATTCTTGCCCAGGTCACCAGCGGTCTCGCCTTCCGATGGCGCGAAGGCCGCCACATAGACCAGCGCTTTCACCTTGTCGCTGGTGCCGGCCTGGGTAATTACGCTGCCGCCCCAGGAGTGGCCCACCAGCACCACCTTGCCGGTCTGCGCATCGATCACGCGCTGGGCGGCGGCTACGTCATCAGCCAGCGAAGTGAGCGGATTCTGTACGGCGACGACTTTCAGGCCCTTGGCATGCAGCAGGGGAATCACTTTCTCCCAGCTGGAGCCATCGGCGAAGGCGCCGTGGACGAGGACGACAGTGGTGTCATTGGCGGCAGCCTGGGCTGGCAGGGCAGCGCCGGCGAACAGGGTCGAGGCGATGAGGGCGGAAGAGGCGAATTTCAGCATGATGTACTCCTTGTTTAGTGTGGGTCGTGGTTTGATTTGAATTAGTTAGCGCGCTAAGTGTTATAAATATAGCGCGCAAATAATTAGTGCGCAAGTTAATTTTGAAAAAATTTTTGTGTGGACTTCAGCGCGCGTCGAGATTGGCGCTCAGTTTGCCGAGGCCGGCCATCATGCCGTCCACATCAGCATTGGTAATGCTGCAACTCTCTGCAATGGCGGCGGCGATCTTCACGCCTTCGGCGCGCAGGTCCTGGCCGGCCTTGGTGAGCGTCAGTACGCGGTTACGTTCGTCGCGTGGGTCGCGGTTGCGCACCAGGTAGCCTTCCGCTTCCAGGCGTTTCACCAACGGTGTGATGGAACCCGAGTCCTGCTGCAGGCGCTCGGCAACGTCCTTGATGCCCAGCCCTTCCTGCTCCCACAGCACCACCATGACCAGGTATTGCGGATAAGTGAGGTTCAGCGCACTGAGCAGCGGTTTGTACAGCTGCGTCATCTTGAGCGACGTGGAATACAGCTTGAAGCAGAGATGCTGGTCGAGGGAAGGCGGTTGAGGTTTCGGCATGGCGATAGCCTAACAAATTTCAGGCCTGGCCGTAAGCTGCATCCTGAATGACCGAGAGGGCGCGGAAAGCAGGTTTGGCGAACAGGTAGCCCTGCATCAGGCTGATGCCTTCGGCGCGCAGGAAGTCGCGTTCGGCCGCAGTCTCGACGCCCTCGGCCAGCACGCGGATGCCGAGTTCGCGGCTGGTGGCCATCACGCCGCGAACAATCGCCTGCTTCGGCTTGCTGCTGTCAATGTTGCGCACCAGGGCCATATCCAGCTTCAGCACGTCGGGCTGGTATTCCGCCAGCAGGTTCAGTCCCGCATAGCCAGCGCCGAAATCATCAATCGCCGTGCGGAAACCGAAGCGATGATACTCGCGGAAGATGTTGACCAGGTGCGCACGGTCGCTCACCTCTTCGCCCTCGGTCACTTCAAAAATGATGTTCTCCAGCGGGAAGCCGAATTCGCGGGCGGCCGCAAACGTGCCCTGGATACAAGCTGCCGGCTGGTACACCGCATTCGGCAGGAAATTGATCGAGAGGTTCTCGCGCATTCCGAGCTCGGCCGCGCCCTTGATCGCCTCGCGCCGGCATTCCTGGTCGAATTGATAACGGTTGCTGTCATCAACCTGCGAGAGCACCGACCATGCCGATTCGCCGTTCAGGCCGCGCACCAGGGCCTCATAGGCGTAAATGCTGCGCGTGTCGCAATCCACAATGGGCTGGTAGGCAAAGGCGAAGCGGAATGGCAGCGGACCGGCCGTCCGGCATGTGCCGCAGCTGCGGTGCTCGGCGGGTACTTCGGGCTGGATCGGGATCATTGTGTCTTTCCGCAGAAAAATCTCAGTGTAGCGTTTAACAATGTTCCGTGCTCGATTTGTTCATTCGTGCGCCAGCCAGTACACTGGAGGCATGAACGAGCTCCCCTCACTTACCCTGCCTGGCGCCACCATCGAGATTCTGAAGGCGCGCTGTTCCACCTGCAGCATGCACCAGCTCTGCCTGCCGATGGGGCTGGATATGGGGGACATGGACAAGCTGGACAAGATCATCGGCCGCCGCCGCAAGGTAGAAAAAGGCAGCCCGCTGTTTCGCGTGGGCGATCCGTTCAGCAGCCTGTACGCAATCCGCCTCGGCCATTTCAAGACTTACCAGATCAACGCCAACGGCGAAGAGCAGGTGACCGGCTTCCAGATGGGAGGCGAACTGCTGGGCATGGACGCGATCAGCACCGACCGCCACTATTGCAGCGCCGAGGCGCTGGAAGACAGCGAAGTGTGCGAGATCCCCTTCTCCAGCCTGGAGCAGCTGCTGGTCGATATGCCAACCCTGCTGCGCCACTTCCACCGCATGATGAGCCAGGAAATCACGCGCGAACAGAGCGTGATGCTCCTGCTGGGGAATATGCAGGCCACGCAGCGTTTCGCGGCCTTCCTCGTCAACCTCGCCTCGCGTTATGAAGCGCGCGGCTATTCCAGCACCGCCTTCCAGCTGCGCATGTCGCGCGAGGACATTGGCAACTACCTCGGCCTCACCATCGAGAGCATCAGCCGCCTGCTGAACAAGTTCAAGAAACTGGGCCTGATTACCGTGAACAACCGCGAACTCCAGGTGCTGGACCTGCCGCGCCTCAAAGCCATCACTGCGGGCACCGAAGTCTGCGCCTAGTGCGCGTCCGCCGCCAGCGTGAGCTCACGCTGTGCCGGCCATTGCCAGTTGCCTTCCAGCCGCCAGCTGCGCTGGCCGCCTTCCGCCAGTACCACCCAGCGGCTGCGTTCCAGCAGCGGCAGCGGCGCGATGAAATTCCCTTCCGCATCCGGCCGCACTGTTAGCCGCACATCGCGCGCAGGCTGCGTGGCGTGCGCCAGGTGCAGTTCCACATCGCCGGGAGGCAGCGCCGTGCGGGTTCGGATGCGGCCCGTTAGCGCGCCTTCTGCCGCGTTGTAGCGCAATTCCAGCGACAGGCCGAGGGCGGAGGCCACGCGGTCGCGGCGCAGGTCCTGGTTGATGGCCTTGCCGCGTTTGTAGTAGTCGCCAACCACGAGCGCATCCTGCTGCGCGAAGGCGATATAGCTGGTGTAGATGCAGGCCGCAAGCACGATGGCCGGACCGGCCATCAGCAGCCAGGGCCAGCAGTGGGTGTACCAGGGGGCGGACAGCTTGTTCATCTCTTCTCCTTAGCGCGGCACAATGAAGACCGCATCTTCACGCACGTAGATCGACAGGTCGTCGATCGCCTGTAGCGAAACTTCAATCCTGTTCGAGCCTTTCTCTCCTGCGCCATGCGCGGTGCGCAGGCGCACTGGAACGGCGCGCGTTTCGGTCGGGCCGAGCGTGACTTCAGTGCCCGAAACGACGGCCAGGGTTGGCAGGCCGTCGGCACTGATACGGTAGGTGTGCGCCTGTTCAGTGGTGTTCATGATCTGAAGGCGGTAGACATTCTCGATAGCGCCATCCTCCACTTCGCGCCCCATTGAGCCGCGGTCACGGATCACGTCCATCTTCAGCGGCGTGCGCAGCCACAGCGCGGCAAGGAAGGCCAGCGCCACCGCGCACAGCAGGCCGGTGTAGACCAGTACCCGTGGGCGCAGCGCGCGGCGGCGTATCTGCTCAACGCTCATACCCTCGGCCATGGCGCGGTCGGTGCTGTAGCGGATCAGGCCACGCGGCTGCGCAATCTTGTCCATCACGCTGTTGCAGGCATCGACGCAGGCGGCGCAGCCTATGCATTCGTACTGTAAGCCTTTGCGGATATCGATGCCGGTCGGGCAGACCTGCACGCACATCGAGCAGTCGATGCAGCCGCCTTCCGAGCGCGGGCTGCGCGGCTCGCCGCGTTTCGCATCATAGGTAATGATCAGCGAATCGCGGTCGAACATCGAACTCTGGAAGCGGGCGTAGGGGCACATGTACTTGCACACCTGCTCGCGCAGCCAGCCGGCGTTGCCATAGGTGGCGAAGCTGTAGAACAGCACCCAGAACCATTCCCAGGGGCCGAAAGTCAGCGTGCGCACCTCGTTGGCCAGCACATCGATGGGCGTGAAGTAGCCGACGAAGGTGAAGCCGGTCCACAAGGCCACGGCACCCCAGGCGAGGTGCTTGCCGCCCTTGCGTGCGAACTTCTTCAGCGAGGGCGGCTGGCGGTCCAGCGCAATGCGCGCGCTGCGGCGGCCTTCGAACTGGCGTTCTATCCACAGGAAGATTTCGGTATATACGGTCTGCGGGCACGCAAAGCCGCACCACACCCGTCCGGCTACCGCCGTGACCAGGAACAGCAGCCAGGCGCACATCACCAGCAGCACCGCAAGGTAGATGAAGTCCTGCGGCCACAGCACAAGGCCGAAGATATAGAACTTGCGCGCCGCAAGATCGAACAGCAAGGCCTGCCGCCCATTCCAGTTCAGCCACGGCAGGCCGTAGAAGGCCAGCTGCGTGAGCCAGACGAATACCCAGCGCAGGCTGGCGTAGCGGCCCTGGATCTCGCGAGGATAAATCTCCTCCCGTGCTGCATACATCTTGATGACTTGCGGCGAATTCATGATTTTCTACTTCTTTGCTACTTCCACAGGGTTGGACAAACCCCATACATAGGCGGCCAGCACATGCACCTTGTCTTCCCCGAGGAAGTCGGCGAAGGCGGGCATGGTGCCGTTGCGGCCTTTACGGATGGTCTCCATCACCGTTTCGGCGCTGCCGCCGTACAGCCACACCTTGTCCGTCAGGTTCGGTGCGCCGAGCGCCTGGTTGCCTGTGCCTGCGGCAGTGTGGCAAGCCATGCAGGCCGAAAATTTGGCCTTGCCGAACACGGTCTTGATCGGATCGGACGTGCTGCCGGAAAGGCTCAGCACGTAGTGCGCCACGTTCTCGATGTCCTTGTCCGAACCCAGCGCAGCGCCCATTGGCGGCATCACGCCGCTGCGGCCGTGCATGATGGTGGTCTTGATCACGTCCGGTGCACCGCCGTACAGCCAGTCCTTGTCCGTCAGGTTGGGGAAGCCCTTGTTGCCGCGGGCGTCTGAACCATGGCATTGCGCGCAATAGGTCAGGAACAGGCGTTCGCCGATGGCATGGGCCTGCGGATCCGCAGCGACCGCCTTCAGGTCCTGCGAGCGGTATTTCGCGAACAGCGGGCCGTAATCGGAATCGGCTTTCGCCAGCTCTTCCTTGTACTGGCCGGTGGAGGCCCAGCCCAGCTTGCCGGCATAAGTGCCGAGGCCCGGATAAAGGACCAGGTAGGCCAGGCCGAATACGATGGTGATGTAGAACAGCCACATCCACCAGCGCGGCATGGGCGTATTCAGCTCGGTCAGGTCTTCGTCCCAGATATGGCCGGTGGTGCCGACCGGGCCTTTGTGGCCGGCCGCCACCTTGTGCACGGACTGGGTGTACAGCAGCACGCCGCAGCCGATCACACCCAGCAGCGTGAGCACGATGATAAAGCCGTTCCAGAATTCGTTGGTGAAGTCAGACATGGCGCTCCTCCTCGTCAGCGAAAGGCAGGTTCGCGGCCTGCGCAAAGCCCTCCTGGTTCGGTTTCGCCCACGCCCATGCCCAGATGCCAACGAAGGTGATGAACGAGACCACCGTCATTACGCTGCTGGCGCTGTCAAACACATTCTCGATTGCCATGTCAGTTCCTCGTTTTGATCAAAGTGCCCAGGCCCTGCAGGTAAGCCACGAGCGCGTCTTCTTCCGTCTTGTCCGCCAGCTCCTTCGGCGCGTTCACCACTTCCTCCTCGCTGTACGGAGTGCCAAGGCGCTGCAGGGCGCGCATCTTCGGCACGATCTCGGCGGGCGCCAGCTTGGTCTTCGCCAGCCACGGGTAGTTCGGCATATTCGATTCCGGCACGACGTCGCGCGGGTTCTGCAGGTGCACGCGGTGCCACTCGTCGCTGTAGCGGCCGCCCACGCGCGCCAGGTCGGGACCGGTGCGCTTGGAGCCCCACTGGAAGGGACGGTCGTACACGAATTCACCCGCCACCGAGTAGTGGCCGTAACGCTCGGTCTCGGCGCGGAAGGGGCGGATCATCTGCGAGTGGCAGTTGTAGCAGCCTTCGCGCACATAGATATCGCGGCCTGCAAGGCGCAGCGGCGTGTAGGGCTTCAGGCCTGCCACCGGTTCCGTGGTGGACTTCTGGAAGAACAGCGGAATGATCTCCACCGCGCCGCCCACCGATACCACCAGCGTCACCAGCGCAATCAGCAGCCAGGGGTTCTTCTCGATCCATTCATGTGAAAATTTCATTTGCCTTGCTCCTCATGCCGCTTTCAGTTCAGGGATGCGGGCGGTCACGGTTTCGCGGCCGCGCAGCGTCATCCAGGTGTTGTAGCCCATCACGCACATGCCGGCGAGGTAGAGCGCGCCGCCCGCGAGGCGGACCACGTAGTAGGGATAGGTGGCCTTCACGCTTTCAACGAAGGTGTAGGTGAGCGTGCCGTCCGGGTTCACGGCGCGCCACATCAGGCCCTGCATCACGCCCGCAATCCACATGGCGGCGATATACAGCACCACGCCGATGGTCGCGACCCAGAAGTGCAGGTCCACCAGCTTCTTGCTGTACATCTCGGTGCGGCCCGCGAGGCGCGGCAGCAGGTAGTAGATGGAGCCCATGGTGATGAAGCCCACCCAGCCCAGCGCACCGCCGTGAACGTGGGCGATGCCCCAGTCGGTGTAATGCGACAGCGCGTTGACCGTCTTGATCGACATCATCGGGCCTTCGAAGGTGGCCATGCCGTAGAAGGACAGGGACACGATCATGAACTTGAGGATAGGATCTGTGCGCAGCTTGTGCCATGCGCCGGACAGGGTCATGATGCCGTTGATCATGCCGCCCCACGACGGCGCCAGCAGGATCAGGGAGAACACCATGCCGAGCGACTGTGTCCAGTCGGGCAGCGCGGTGTAGTGCAGGTGGTGCGGGCCGGCCCACATATAGGTGAAGATCAGCGCCCAGAAGTGGACGATGGACAGGCGGTAGGAATATACGGGGCGTTCGGCCTGTTTCGGGATGAAGTAGTACACCATGCCGAGGTAGCCCGCAGTAAGGATGAAGCCTACGGCATTATGGCCGTACCACCACTGGATCATGGCGTCCTGCACACCGCTGTACATCGAATAGGATTTGGTCAGCGAGGCCGGCATGGCCATGCCGTTCACCACGTGAAGCAGCGTTACGGCGAGGATGTAGCCGCCGAAGAACCAGTTGGCCACATAGATATGCTTGACCTTGCGCTTGATGATGGTGCCGAAGAAGACTACGGCGTAGGCCACCCACACAATGGCGATCAGGATGGCGATCGGCCATTCCAGTTCAGCGTATTCCTTGCCGCGCGTGAGGCCCATGGGCAGCGTAATCACGGCGGACAGGATCACTGCCTGCCAGCCCCAGAAGGTAAAGGCGGCAAGCTTGTCCGAGAACAGGCGCACCTGGCAGGTGCGCTGCACCACATAATAGGAAGTGGCGAAAAGACCGCTGATGCCGAAGGCGAAGATCACCGCATTGGTATGAAGGGGACGCAGGCGGCCGTAAGTGAGCCACGGTATGTCCAGATTGAGCGAGGGCCAGGCCAGCTGCGCGGCGATGATTACGCCAACCAGCATGCCGATAATGCCCCACACTACCGTAGCGATCGCGAACTGCTTCACGATCTTGTAGTTGTAGTTCGATTCCACTTGAAGTTCTCCCGAAGAACACTTTGATGATGTAGATCAAAGGTTACCGAGGGCTACTTCAAAAAACTTTGACCTGGATCAAAATTCCCCGGATCGGTCGTCGTCCTGAAGCACGCGTAGCGCGGGACCAACGAGGTCGTCGAACTGGCCGTTGTCGGAGGCGTTGAAAAATATCCATATCGCGCCGAACACCAGCAGCACGCTGAGGGGAATCAGTAAATACAGGGCTTCCATGATTTCACTTCCTGCGCAGGCGCAGCGCGTTGAGAACGACGAAGGCGGAACTGGCGGCCATGCCCACGCCGGACAGCCAGGGGTTGAGCCAGCCCATTGCCGCTGCCGGAATGGCAAGCGCGTTATAGGCCATGGCCCAGCTCAGGTTCTGGCGGATGATGCGCATGGTGCGTGCGGCGGCGCGCGATGTTTCGGCGACAGCGCCCAGTTGTCCGTTCAACAGCACGGTGTCTGCGCTGACCTGGGCGAGCGCCGAGCCGCTGCCCATGGCGAAGGAAACATCGGCGGCGCTCAGCACTGCGGCGTCGTTGATGCCGTCGCCGACCATGGCCACCACCGCACCCTGCTTCTGCAGCTCCTGCACCAGTTCCAGTTTTTCCGACGGCAGGCAGCCGCCTTCCGCCCTCCCGATCTTCAGTTCACGCGCCACGCGCTGCACCAGCTCCTGCCGGTCGCCGCTGAGCAGGATGGTGTGCTTGCCCAAACTTGCGAAGTAGTCCAGCGTGGCGGCCGCATCTTCGCGCACCGTGTCGCTCAGCATGAAGCAGGCGAGCCACCGTCCCTGCGTGCCGAGATAGACGGTGGACATGCCGGCATCCGGCGCGTTGCGCCACGGCGGCATGCAGCCTGCGATGCCGGCGACGTGGGAAGCGTTGCCAATGCGGTAATGCCATCCTTCGATTTCCGCTTCCAGCCCCTGGCCGGGTGTCTCGCGAAGTTCGCGCACGATAGCCGAGGCGCCGGTGATGCGCGCCGCATAGCTGCCGATGGCCTGCGCGATCGGGTGCGCACTGCCCGATTCCAGCGCGGCAGCCACGCGCAGGCATTGCTCTCGCCGCGCGTCACCAAAGAATTCCACCTGCTGGACGGACAGCTGGCCGGTAGTCAGTGTGCCGGTCTTGTCGAAAACGATATGGGTGGCGCGGTGCAGCGTTTCCAGCACGTGCGGCTTGACGATCAATACACCTTTGCCGAGCAGGCGGTCAGTGGTGGCCGCCAGTGCCGAGGGTGTAGCCAGCGACAGCGCGCAGGGACAGGACACCACCAGTACCGCAATGGCCACCGGCCAAGCGCGCGCCGGGTCATGCCAGCTCCAGAAAGCGAAGCTGGCCAGCGCAAAGAGCAGCAAAGCGGCCACGAACCACGAAGCCGTGCAGTCGGCCCACTGCGCAATGGCAGGCTTGCTGCTGCCCGCACGCTCCACCAGCTTTAACAGCCCGGAAAGCGTGCTTTCGCTGGCGTTCTTCGTTACGCGCACGTGCAGCACGCTGCTCGCGTTCACAGCACCTCCGGGCACTGCATCGCCGATGCCCTTCGCCTGTGGAGCGCTTTCACCGGTGAGCAGGGAAAGGTCCAGCGAGGAATGTCCTTCCACAATGATGCCATCAGCCGCAAGCGTTTCGCCGGGCTTCACCATGATGATGTCGTTCGCCTTCAGCGCCGCCGCAGGAACCGTTTGCGGCGCGCCCGATTCCGGCCAGCCTACGAGCAAGGTAGCCGATGCGGGCAGCGCATGCTGCAGGCGGTCCAGCGCTGTCGCCGCCTTGCTCCGTGCCACCAGTTCGAGATAGCGGCTCGCCAGCAGCAGGAAGATGAACATGGTGACAGAGTCGAACCAGACCTCGCCGCCGCCGCGCCAGGTCGCCACCGCGCTGCCCAGGAAGGCGGCCAGTATGCCGATGGCTACCGGAACATCCATGCCCAGCGCGCGGGCGCGCAGGCTGTTCCAGGCGCCGCGCAGGAAAGGCTGCGCCGAGTACAGGATGGCGGGGAGTGTGAGCAGCAGGCTGGCCCAGCGCATCAGGGCGGTCATGTCCGCGTCCAGCGTGCCGTCTTCGGCCAGGTATTCTGGAGCGACGTACATCATCACCTGCATCATCGACAGGCCAGCCACGAAAAGCTGCCGGCCCAGCTTGCGGCTGGCCTTGCGCAGCTGTTCCGTGTGGCGCGCGGCGTCGTACGGATACGCCGCGTAGCCGATCTGGCGCAGCGCGTGCAGGATGGCGGATAGCTGCAGCTGGTCCTTGCGCCAGCGTACCAGCAGCCGTTCGGTGGCCACGTTCATTGAAGCGCTGGCCACGCCGTCCAGCTTCATCAGGCGGCGTTCGATGAGCCAGACGCAGGCCGCGCAGCGTATGCCTTCGATCAGGAGCGTGGCTTCGGCAGCATCACTCCCGCCGCCAGCGTAGCGCGGATCGCTGTCATAGAGCGTGAGCTCCGGCGGCACCAGGCCACGCGCCGTATCTGCGCCGCGCGCCGCAAACTCGCTGCGGTCCGTGTAGTAGGCTTCCTGCCCGAGGCTGACAATGGTCTGGGCCACCGCTTCGCAGCCGGGGCAGCACATCGCGCGCGTTGCGCCGCCGATGCTGACCTGCCAGTTCGACCCGGCAGGCACCGGTTCGCCGCAATGGAAACAGCCCGCCGAAGCGGCAGGCGCCAGCTGTTCCGCGCTGCTGAAAGCATTCATGTTTGCACCGCCAGGCAGAGCGCATCGAGCCAGCCGTGCTGGATGCCTCCGGCGGCGCGCGCGAGACCGAGCAGACCGAAACCCAGCACCAGCGCGCCCGCAGCGATGCGCACACGGCGCCGCTGCATCGCCGCGCGCACGCGTGCGCCGGCCACGCCGAGCGCCAGCAGCATAGGCAGCGTACCGAGCCCGAAAGCCATCATCACAAGCGCGCCATTGGTGGCGGAGCCGCTCAGCATGGCCGTGAGCAGCACGCTGTAGACCATTCCGCAGGGAATCCAGCCCCACAGCGCACCGAGCACGAGGGCCTTGGGCAAAGTATCCATGGGCATGAAGCCGCGGATCAGCGGCTGCACCCGGCGCCAGACCAGCGCGCCGCCCGCCTCCACACGTGCCAGCCCGCGCCAGGCATCCATCAGGTAGAGGCCGAGCAGCAGCAGCATGCCGTTGGCAAGCCAATAGGCAGCCGTCTGCACCGCACTCGCGCGCACCAGCAATGCCGCGCCCTGCGACAGGCCGCCTGCGATGGCGCCCGCCAGCATATAGCTGCCAATGCGGCCGCCGTTATAGGCCAGAATCCTCAACGGCGCGATGGCTTGGGCGCCGCGTGTGATCTGGATACGCCCACCCCCGGCCGTACTCAAAGCACCCACGACGCCCCCGCACATGCCCACGCAATGCACGCTGCCCGCCAGCCCGGCGACAAACAGCGGCAAGAGATTCAGGCCGTTCATGGCGCCCTCAGATCGTTTTCGAATAGCGCAGCGGCTGCGCTGCGCCGCCGGCCGCCGCCGCTTCGCGCGTGCGGTTCAGGTGGCGGTCGAACACCATGCAGATATTGCGGATCAGCAGGCGGCCCTTGGGCCAGACCGTAATCCATTCTTCATCAATGGTCAGCAGTCCGTCGGCCTCCAGCGCGTGCAGGCGCTCCAGCTCGGGCGCAAAGTAGCTGGCGAATCGGATCGGGTATGCCATCTCGATGGAGGCGATCGACAGTTCGAAATTACACATCAGCATCTGGATGATGATCCGGCGCAGCAGGTCGTCCGTATCCAGCTTGTAGCCGCGCGAAATCGGCAGCTTGCCCTGGTCCAGCAGTTCGTAGTATTCGTCCAGCATTTTCACGTTCTGGCTGTAGGTCGCATTTACCGCGCTGATGGCGGACACGCCCACGGCCACCAGGTCCATCTCCGCATGCGTCGAATAGCCCTGGAAATTGCGGTGCAGGCGGCCCTGGCGCTGCGCCACGGCGAGATCGTCCTCCGGCTTTGCGAAGTGGTCCATGCCGATATAGACATAGCCTGCTGCGGTGAGGCGGCTGATGCACAGCGCCAGCATTTCCAGCTTGAGCGGCGGCGAAGGCAGGTCCTCATCCAGGATACGGCGCTGCGGCTTGAACAGGTGCGGCATGTGCGCATAGTTATACAGCGCAATGCGGTCCGGGTTCGACATGATGACCTTGGACAGCGTCTGTTCCATGGTCTGCAGGTTCTGCTTCGGCAGGCCGTAAATCAGGTCGATGCTGACGGAACGGAAGCCTGCCTTGCGCGCCTCGTTCATGATGCCGATGGTTTCCTCCGCCGGCTGGATGCGGTTCACGGCCTTCTGCACATCCGGGTCGAAATCCTGCACACCGAGGCTCAGGCGGTTGAAGCCCTGTGCGCGCAGCGACTGTACCCGCTGCGCATCCACCGTACGCGGATCGATTTCGATCGAGTACTCGCCTTCCGCATCCGGCACAAAGTCGAAGTTGCGGTGCAGGTGTTCCATCAGTTCACCCATCTGCGCGTCGCTGAAATAGGTCGGCGTGCCGCCGCCGAAATGCAGCTGCTCCACGCTGTTCATGCCGGAGAACAGTTTGCCCTGCATGGCGATTTCCTGCTTCAGGTAGCTCAGGTAGGTCGCTGCTTTGCTGCGGTCCTTGGTCACGATCTTGTTGCAGGCGCAGTAGTAGCACACCGTATCGCAGAAGGGCACGTGCACATAAAGTGACAGCGGGCGGCGCTTGCCGCGCAGCTTGAGCCCTGCCAGCGCTTCAAGGAAATTGCCGTAGCCGAAATCCGGCGTGAACCGGTCGGCGGTCGGGTAAGAGGTGTAGCGCGGGCCCGACATGCTCAGTTTATTGATCAGGTCCGCGTCAAACTGCACTGACGGCGCTACGGGGCTGGCGAGGGCATTCATGATTCCGTTGCTTTCAGATGTTTCAGGCAGCGAGCCGCTTCTGGCCCGCATTGGCGCTGCGCACAGGCGCGGGCATATGGCGGCGGCCAGCGGGAAGCCTGCCGAACTTGAACAGGCTGACGGCCTGCCGTACACCGGCCGCTTCCTCGGCCAGGCTGTTGGCCGCTGCCGCCGCTTCTTCTACCAGCGCTGCGTTCTGCTGCGTGACTTCGTCCATGTGCGAGATGGCCTTGTTCACTTCATCCACGCCCAGGCTCTGCTCGCGCGAGGCTACCGAAATTTCCTGCATGATGCTGGTGACCTGCTTCACCGAGTGCACCACCTGTTCCATGGTGGACCCGGCGCGCTGGGCGCGTTCCATACCCGCGCTCACCTTGTTTACCGACACATCGATCAGGTGCTTGATATCCTTGGCGGCGACCGACGAGCGTTGCGCCAGGTTGCGCACTTCGCCTGCCACCACGGCGAAACCGCGGCCCTGTTCACCGGCGCGCGCCGCTTCCACCGCAGCATTCAGCGCCAGGATGTTGGTCTGGAAGGCGATGCCTTCGATCAGGCCGATGATGTCCACGATCTTCTTCGAGGAGCTGTTGATTTCATCCATCGTCGCGATCACTTCCGACACAATCGCGCCGCCCTGCTCCGCCACATCCGACGCCGCAACGGCGAGGTCATTGGCCTGGATCGAGTTCTCGGCATTGGCTTTCACGGTGGACGAGAATTCATCGATGCTGGTGGCGGTGCGTTCCAGGCTCGCAGCCTGCGATTCGGTGCGGCCTGCCAGGTCCGAATTGCCGGCGGCGATCTGGCGCGTGGCAACCGCCATGGTTTCCACATTCACGCGCACATCGCGGATAGTGGCAATCAGGTTGTTATTCATCTGCTGCAGCGCGCGCAGCAGCTGGCCCACTTCATCGGTGCTGTGCGTGTCGAAGGAGCCGGACAGGTCTCCTGCTGCAATCTGGCGCGCGCCATCGAGGGCGCGGCCGAGCGGCTGCAGCACGCCGGTGCGCAGCGTGTACCAGAGGAAGACGTTGATCAGCAGGCCAAGCAGCGTGGCGCCGAAAATGCTGTAGCGGACCGCGTCGCTGCCGTGGTTCCCAAACAGGCTGGCAATGCATACGCCCAGCAGCAGGGTATTCACCACGCTGGTGGCCAGCCAGATGCGCATGGCCAGCGACACATGGCTCAGGCGTGACAGCAGGTTGCGCCAGCCACGGTGAATGATCTGCCCATTGCGGATTTCGAGTTGCTTCGCGCCGCCTTCACGCAGGCTGCGGTAGGCCTCCACCGCCTGCGCCACCTGTGCGCGGTCGGCACGCGTGCGCACGGACATATAGCCGACGGTGCGGCCTGCATCGCGGATCGGCGTGATATTCGCCTTCACCCAGTAGTAGCTGCCATCCTTGCAGCGGTTCTTCACGATGCCGGTCCATGGAATACCGTTCCGGATAGTTGTCCACAGGTCGGCGAATGCTTCCACCGGCATGTCCGGATGCCGTACGATGTTCTGCGGCGCGCCGATCAGCTCCTGTTCCGAAAAACCGCTGATCTGCACAAAGTAGGGGTTAACGTAGGTGATGTTGCCATCCAGATCAGTTTTCGACACAATAGCCTGATCCTCATCGATCTCGACTTCGTGGTTTGTTACCGGCAAATTCTTGCGCATGCATTGCTCCTTCAGCCTTGTGATTTTTTATTGCCTTGTAGTAATAATTGGCAGTTTCAAGTTTACGGAGGGGGTCATGCAAAATCATTGATGTAGATCAAAATTCCCCAAATCAGAAGGTATAGGCGATCAATGGCATCCCAGCAGAGCACCATGGATTTCATTCTTGACCAGATGCGCAGCGCAGGCGGAGTGAGCGCGCGCAAGATGTTCGGGGAATACGGGGTTTACCTGGATGGCAAGATGTTTGCCGTGGTGTGCGATGACCAGCTGTTTGTGAAGCCGACCGCGGCGGGCAAGGCCTGGATCGGCGAGCCGGAGATGGTGCAGCCCTTCCCGCAGGCGAAGCCCTATTTCCTGATTACGGGGGACCGCTGTGAGGACAGCGAATGGCTCGGAGAGCTGTGCCGCATTACGGCCAACGAGCTCCCCGTGCCCAAACCAAAGAAGAAAAAATAATCAGCCGGCGGTGGTTTCCGCCGCCAGGCTGTCGCGCACGTTCTTCTGCACCGCCACGGCCGCGAACAGGCTCAGCAGGAAGGACATCGCATAAAAGCCCTTCTCGCTTGCCGCCAGCGTGGCATTCCACAGGCCCACCGTCAGCAGCAGGATGGCGCTCAGCGTGGCAACCCAGCACAGGCCGAAGTAAATACCGCTCACGCGCAGCCCTTCCATCCGGTCACGCACCGACTTCTGCAGCGAGATGGCGGCGAACAGGCCATACAGCAGCACCGTGAGGTAGTAGCCTTTTTCGTTCAGCTGCATGCCGGCATTCCACAGGCCGATGAGGTAGCTCGTTGCGCCAACCAGCAGCGCAGCCCAGGAGGCGCCTGCAAACGCGGGAGAGGGACGATTCTGATTATTGGACATGGACACTCCTGTTATAAGTGCGCGGGCAGGCCGCCCGCGCTATGGATGACACCAGAAAAATCAGGACTGCTTCTTGAAGCTGCGCAGGATGCGGCCGGCAATGGTGACGACGGCCAGCACGATGGCGCCCGCCACCACGCCTGCGATGGCATCAAGCAGGGTAGGGGTAACAGCGGCCAGCACGCCGCCAAGGGCGGGAACGCCGTGCACGGCTTCCGCTGCGTGGTGGATGATGTCATGCGCACCCGGAATGCCGTGGGTGAGGATGCCGCCGCCCACCATGAACATGGCAAGCGTGCCGGCCACCGACAGGAACTTCATCAGCTTGGGCGCGGCGGACAGCAGGAAGCGGCCGAAGGCACGCAGCCCGGCCTTGCCCTCACCCGTGCGCTGGCTCAGCCACAGGCCCGCGTCGTCCATCTTCACGATGCCCGCCACAATGCCGTACACGCCCACGGTCATCAGCAGGGCAATCGCCACCAGCACGGCAACCTGCTGGCTGAAGGGAGCCTGTGCCACCGTGCCCAGCGCAATCACGATAATTTCGGCGGACAGGATAAAGTCGGTGCGCACGGCGCCCTTGATCTTGTCCTTCTCCATGGCCACCAGGTCCACTTCGGGATTGGCCACGGCTGCCGCCAGTTCGGCATGGTGCGCGTCGTCCTCCTCCTTGCTGTGCAGGTATTTGTGCGCCAGCTTCTCGAAGCCCTCGTAGCACAGGAAGGCGCCGCCAACCATGAGCAGCGGCGTGATGGCCCAGGGTGCAAAGGCGCTGATCGCCAGTGCTGCGGGCACCAGGATGGCCTTGTTCTTCATCGACCCCTTGGCCACCGCCCACACCACGGGCAGCTCGCGGTCCGCGTTCACTCCGGACACCTGCTGTGCGTTCAGCGCCAGGTCGTCGCCCAGCACGCCTGCCGTCTTCTTCGCGGCCACCTTGCTCATGGCAGCTACGTCGTCCAGGATGGACGCAATATCGTCGATCAGTGCTAGCAGGCTGGTACCGGCCATCGGCAAACTCCGGGGTAAAAGTGATAGATAGACAATCTTACCCTACCCGTTCTGCGGCGGGCGCAATCGGCGGCTACAATGATTTCTTTTTAGCTGGAAACCCCATGAGCTTTGCCACCTGGTTCGCTTTTCTCGTGTCCTCCATCATCATTGCGCTGTCGCCGGGCTCGGGCGCCGTGCTGTCGATGTCGCACGGCTTGTCCTACGGCGTGCGGCGGGCGAGCGTCACCATCATGGGGCTGCAGGCGGGCCTGCTGCTGATCCTGTTCATTGCCGGGGCGGGTGTCGGTTCCCTGCTGCTGGCATCGGAACTGGCCTTCACCGTCGTGAAGTCTGTCGGCGCGCTGTACCTGATCTACCTGGGGCTGAGCCAATGGCGCGCCAGGGTGCAGGACGGTTTTGGCATCGCAGCCCAGAGCGGCCTGCCATCGGTGCGGAAACGCTTCTTCACCGGTTTCCTGACCAATGCCACCAATCCCAAAGGCATCATCTTCATGGTTGCCGTGCTGCCGCAATTCATTACCCAGGGCCAGCCCCTGCTGCCGCAGCTGGCCATCCTGGCGGCAACGATGCTGGTGGTGGATATCACGGTGATGCACGGCTACGCCTTCCTGGCCTCCACCATGCAGGGCTATTTCAGGGACGCGGGCGCCGTCCGCAAGCAGAACCGGGTGTTCGGCGGCCTGCTGATGGCGGTGGGCACGGCCCTGTTCTTCGTGAAGCGGGGAGCGCACGCATAAGTTTTCGCATTCTACGATGTGAAAAAGTTTGTAACCGGCGTCGGCCCGGTGCGATCATCAGGCGTTAAATGGCTACCTAGCTGATGGAGCGTCCCGATGTCCCGTAAAGCCCTGCATTTCGTCCTTCTTGTGGTCCTCGTGGCCGCCTCTTCCGTCGCCCTGGCCGACCCGCCGGCCCGCGTCGGCCGGGTTTCTTCGGTCGAGGGGCCGGTAACGCTGCGCACGGACGGGGATGAAGACACTGGCCCCCTGCTCAACTGGCCAGTCACCAGCAGTAATCACCTGACAACTTCCCGTGGCGGACGCGCCGAATTCCGCGTTGGCTCGGCGGCTGTACGCCTCGATGGCGATTCGGACCTGGAAGTGGTGGAACTGGACGATGACAGCCTGCGCCTGCGCCTGAACTACGGCAGCGCCAGCATCCGCGTGCGCGCGCCGGAAATGGTGGGCGACTTCGAACTGACCACGCCCCAGGCCCGCGTCGTGCTGACCGAGCCGGGCGTGCTGCGCGTGGACACCGATCGCGCCCCGGACACCACCACGGTCTCCGTCTTCGCCGGTGTGGCGCAGGTGGATGGCGCCGGCACCCTGCTGACCGTGCGCTCCGGTAAACGCGCCGAGGTGCGCGGCGACGATGTATCGACCGGCCTGGCCCGCGCCGACCAGTTCGACGAATGGACCCAGTCGCGCGACAAGCGCGATGATGCCGCCGTGGCCACCCGCTATATCCCGAACGAAGTCACCGGCTATGAAGAGCTGGACCAGTACGGTTCCTGGACCGAGAACGCCGAGTATGGCCCGCTGTGGACGCCACGCGTGCTGGCTTCCGACTGGGCGCCGTACCGCGATGGCCGCTGGACCTGGATCGAGCCCTGGGGCTGGACCTGGGTGGACAACGCGCCCTGGGGCTATGCGCCTTCGCACTATGGCCGCTGGGTGGTGGTGAACCGCCGCTGGTACTGGGCGCCGGGCCGCTTTGCCGGCCGTCCGGTGTGGGCGCCGGCGCTGGTGGGCTGGGTGGGTGGCGCCAACTGGTCGATTACTTTCGGTAGCCGCCACAGCGGGCCGGGCATCGGCTGGTATCCGCTGACGCCGCGCGACCGCTTTGTGCCGCCCTACCGCATCTCGCATGACCATGAACGGCGCCTGGGCTGGACCTACCGCGGCAACGAGCGCTGGAAGGACCGCGATCATGACGGCCGCCGCGACGGCGTTACCGTCCTGCCGCGCGACCGCTTCGACCGCCGCAACACGGTACGGGTGGACCGCGACCAGCGTGTGGCCGTCGCGCCGAACGCCGTGCGCAACGTGCCGCCCTCCACCGCACCAGTGCCGTCCGGCCACCCGCAGCGCCCGAACAGCCTGGACCGCAATCGCGATGGCATCCCGGATCGCGCCCAGCGCGACCGCAACGGCGACGGCGTGCCCGACCGCCGTCCCATCACAACCGCCGACCGCAACGGCGATGGTGTGCCTGACCGCCAGTTCACGCCCCGGGACCGGAATGGCGATGGCCAGCCGGATCGCCGTCCCATCACAACCGCCGACCGCAACGGCGATGGGGTGCCAGACCGCCAATTCACGCCTCGTGACCGCAATGGCGACGGCCAGCCGGACCGCCCCCTGGTCACGCCGGCTCCGCTGCCTGGCGGCCAACCCGGCCGCGTGCTGGCCGTGCCTCCTTCGCGCGACCTGAACAACGACGGCATGGCTGACCGCCGGCTGCGTCCGCACCCGCGCGACATCAACGGCGATGGTATCCCCGACCGTTCCGCTTTCGACCGCAACGGCGACGGCATCCGCGACGGCAACGAACGGCACCAAAGGCCGCAGTTGCAGAACGGACAGCTATCCACCCTGCCGCCCCCGGCGGCAGCATCTCAGGCGCAGCAGCAATTCCAGGCTCAGCAAGCCCGCCAGGCCGACGAGCGGCGCCAGCAGATGATCGAAGAGCGGCGCCAGCGCATGGAGGAACGTAACCGGGGTGCGGAAAACCGCGCCACCGAGCGCCCGCCACAAGCTTTCCAGCCGCCGCCGCAAGCGGTTCAACGGTCCCAGCCGCAGCCCGCGCCCCAGCAAGCCGCGCCCGCAGCTCCGCAGCAGCGTCCGCAAGCGCAGAACGCCGGTGAGCGGCGCAGCCGCAAGCTGGACGATCAGAATTAACCGTCCAGGTGCGATTTTTGGTCGTTCAGGCCGCGAAACACGCACTTTGTCACAAAGCGGTAGCTGGCGCTGTCTACACTGTCTACAGTGTAATCATGCAAAAACGGGAACCCGGGAAAGACAGGACGAGCACATTGTCCGCAGCCCAGTGGGTTTTCGAGACGCTACCGTTGTCCCGACTATTTTCGTCTGAACATGTGAAAATAGTTTTTTATGGCCAGCCCCGACCGGGCTGGCCTTTTTTTGTTGAAAAGGAGAGCATCGGATGAAGAAATTGCTTGTTCTGCTAGGTTTCCTCTGGCTGGCGCTGGGCGGCCAGGCGCATGCACAGACGCCTGACGCGGATGTGCGCGCCCCGATCATGCAGTACTTCAAGGGCCACGCCATTGGCGATCCTGCGGAAATGCGCAAGGCCTTCCTGCCTACCGCGCATATCGAAGGCAACCGCAACGGCGCATTTTCAAGCTGGACGGTGGACGAGTACGTCGCAGGGTTCAAAGGCCCCGCAGCAGACGAAAGCAGCCGCAAACGCACCATCGATGACCTCAGTGTGACCGGCACGGCCGCCATGGCCAAGGCCACCCTGGTGCACGGCAATATCACCTTCACCGACTACTTTGTGCTGCTGAAAGTGAATGGCGAATGGAAAATCGCCAACAAGGTCTACAACGCCCAGCGGCCTGAGGGCAAGTAAGCCGGTCGGGGGTACAATATCGGCCTGCGGGCGCACTGCCCGCAGTCCCCTTTGTTACCGATTGGAAAAAACATGCAAGCGATCCCTCCGTCCGAGTCCCTCATCGAATACCCGAGCGACTTTCCGATCAAGGTGATGGGCCCGACGCATGAGGCCTTCGCCGCCACCATCCTGGAAGTGGTGGTCAAGCACGACCCCACCTTCCATGAAGGCAAAATGGAAGCCCGCCCTTCCGCCAAGGGCAACTACACCGGCCTCACCGTCATTGTGCGTGCCATCAGCCGCGAGCAGCTGGATGCGCTGTACACCGAGCTGTCCGGCCACCCCATGGTGAAGATCGTTATGTAAGGCCCTGCGCGCCGAAAGCCGCGAGCTCGGCGTTGAGCCAGTCGCGGAAGGCGCGCACTTGCGGTTTCGAGGCCGCGCCGGGCGGAGTGACGAAGTAATAGTTATCCACACTCGGCACGGCAATATCGAACAGCCGCAGCAGATGGCCGGCCGCAATCTCCTGCCGCACCACCACATCTCGCACCAGCGCCACGCCGTCGCCGTCGATGGCTGAGCGGATCAGCATCGACAGGTCTTCGAACATCACGCCGCCGGCCGGTTCGGGCAGGTCCAGTTTTGCCGCCTTCAGCCACGGGGTCCAGGGCTCGTTCGAGCGCAGCAGGGCGGCGTGGCGCAGGTCCTCCGTCACGCGGGGTAGCGCGCCGCCGCGATAGCGAGGGCTCACTACGGGATAGTAGCTATCCCCCATCAGGCGTTCCGTATTCAGGCCGGGATAGCGCCCCCGTCCCCAGCGGATGCCGACATCGATGCCCTCGCGCGCCAGGTCTTGCACCTGCCCGCTGGCCTGCAGGATGACTTCGATTTCCGGATGCAGTTCGATGAAGCGGCCCAGCCGGGGCGCCAGCCAGCGCGCCGCAAAGGAAGGTATCGCCGACACCGTCAGCCGCAGGTTCTGCCCCTGCTGCCGCAGCGCCTCCGCCGCACTGGCGATCTCGCCCAGCGCCCGGCCCAGCGTGGCGGCAAAGCGCGCCCCATCCTCGGTGATGCGCACCTGCCGGCCTTTGCGCTCGAACAGCGCCAGTCCCAGCTCCTGTTCCAGCCCGCGCACCTGGTGGCTGATGGCGCCATGCGTGAGGTGCAGTTCCTCGGCTGCGCGGGAGAAGTTCTGGTGCCGCGCTGCCGCCTCGAAAGCGCGCAGCGCGGAGAGATTCGGCATGCGCCGCAGGTCAGCCATCTTGTGAGAAAAATTAGCAAGGATGGCCAAAATATATCGCTTTGGAGGCCACCGGGCAAGGCTTACCATTGTGAGCCAGTTTCCCATTCCGGAGCCATCATGCACCTCACGCTTTACGCGGACAGCCAGTTCACCAGCCCCTATGTTCTTGCCTCCTATGTCGCCCTGCTGGAGAAAGAATTGCGTTTTGAACTGCGCACCGTAAACCTTGAAGAGCGCGAGCAGCTGCGTGCGCCCTACCGCGAGCTGGCGCTGACGGCGCGCGTGCCCTGCCTCAAGCATGCCGACTTCTACCTCACCGAATCGAGCGCCATCATCGAATATATCGAGGAGATGTTCCCGGCCCCGCAATACCGCGGCCTGTTCCCGGCGGACGTGCAGCAGCGCGGCCGTGCGCGCCAGGTGCAGGCCTGGCTGCGCAGCGACCTTGGCGTGCTGCGCGAGGAACGCAGCACTCATACAGTGTTCTATGAGCCGACCGACAAGCCCCTATCCCCGGCAGCGCAAGCCGCGGCGGACAAGCTGATCGCCGCTGGCGAACGCCTGGTGAATGGCGATAACCTGTTCGGCAGCTGGTGCATTGCCGATACCGAGCTGGCGGTCATGCTCTCCCGCCTCGTGAAGAACGGCGACCCGGTGCCGGAAAAACTGAAACACTACGTCGAATACCAGTGGCAGCGGCCGTCGCTGCAAGCTTGGCTAAAGAACATCAAATAAGCCCCGCCGGGCAAGCAGCACCCAGCCTGACTTATAATGGCGGGGCATTGAACAACGCTTCCTGTCCATGTCCACCCCCGCGCTGATCCGCCATCTCGGCCAAGCAGACTACGAACCGACCTTCGCCGCGATGCGCGCCTTCACTGACGCGCGCACGCCCGATACGCCCGACGAACTGTGGATCGTCGAGCATCCGCCCGTGTTTACGCTGGGCCTGGGCGCGGACCGTGGCCACCTGCTGGCTGGAGCGAACGCGATTCCCGTGGTGCAGACCGACCGGGGCGGCGAGGTCACCTTCCATGGTCCCGGCCAGGTAGTGATCTACCTGCTGATGGACCTGCGCCGCAACAAGCCGGGCGGCAAACTGTATGCGCGCCAGTTCGTGCACAAGATCGAACAGGCAATCATCAATGTGCTGCAGGCGTATAATCTCGCGGGCGAACGCATTGAAGGCGCCCCGGGGATATACATTGCGGATGGACCGAAGAAGGGCGCCAAGATCGCCGCGCTGGGCTTGAAGGTGCGCGGCAATGGCTGCACCTACCATGGTGTGTCGCTGAATGTGGCGATGGACTTGTCGCCTTTTACCTGGATTAATCCCTGCGGCTACGCCGGCCTGGAAACCATCGACATGCGCAGCATGGGTGTGAACGTTCCGCTGGCCGAAGTGCAGGACGCGCTGGCCGAAGAGCTGGTGCGCCTGTTGGACGTCGCCCAACCCGAATTCACTTGAACAGCCTGTGAGGGCAAGCAGCTTATGACTACCTACGACCCAACCGAGAAGCAGAAAGGCGCCAGCAAAACCTCGCGCATCCCGATCAAGATCGTGCCGATCGAGCAGGTGGAGCGCCTGAAGAAGCCGGAATGGATCCGCGTCAAAGCTGCCTCCGCATCGAGCCGCTTCTACGAGATCAAGGACATCCTGCGCGAAAACAAGCTGGTGACCGTGTGCGAAGAAGCGAGCTGCCCGAACATCGGCGAATGCTTCGGCAAGGGCACCGCTACCTTCATGATCATGGGCGACAAGTGCACCCGCCGCTGCCCCTTCTGCGACGTGGGCCATGGCCGTCCGGACCCGCTGGACGTGAACGAGCCGTCCAACCTGGCGAACACCATCGCCAAGCTGCGCCTGAGCTATGTGGTGATTACCTCGGTTGACCGTGACGACCTGCGCGACGGCGGCGCCGGCCACTTCGTGGAGTGCATCCAGAAGACCAAGGAACTGTCGCCGAAAACCCAGATCGAAGTGCTGGTGCCGGACTTCCGCGGCCGTCTCGAAAAGGCCCTGAACATCTTCGCCGACGGCCTGCCGGACGTGATGAACCACAACCTGGAAACCGTGCCGCGCCTGTACAAGGAAGCGCGTCCGGGCGCTGACTACATGCACTCCCTGAAGCTGCTGAAAGACTTCAAGGCCATGTATCCGAACGTGAAAACCAAGTCCGGCCTCATGGTGGGCCTGGGCGAGACCGACGAAGAGATCCTGCAGGTGATGCGCGACATGCGCGAGCACGACATCGACATGCTCACCATCGGCCAGTACCTCGCGCCATCCAACAGTCACCTGCCGGTGCGCCGCTACGTGCACCCTGACGTGTTCAAGATGTTCGAAGAAGAAGCGTACAAGATGGGCTTCGGCCACGCCGCCGTGGGCGCCATGGTGCGCAGCTCCTATCACGCCGACGAGCAGGCTCATAATCTGCTCGAATCGGCGTGAACGACTAGAAGTCAATGCGCAACGTTAGTCTTGTTGGGTTTGCTTCTCCTTTGATGGGCATTGGTGAAGTAGAAGCAGACCTCACGGGGCTGTTCACGTGCTTGTGAACGATGTTTCACTCAAAGTCCGACACGAAAATTGCGCCAGCCTGATAAGTCAGCCTAGCCGTGCTGGGTTCTGCTACTTTGCTATTTCGAGCTGGCGAGGTGGAGCGCAATTGGGTTGGGCAGTAACTCATTTCCGACGCCACTTTGCTAGTGCGACAGCGGCACCGCCGGCCATCATGACCACGACCAGGGCCATGGCCCCGACTGGGTGACGGTCCAGCGTTATAACGAAAGCCGAGCAGGCGTCGATGACGGCAGCGGAAAATTCGATTGACATACTTACTCCATCAGGGGCAAAGATTCGTGTAGCAATCATGACGCCGAGCCGGAGACGTGGTTGCACCGATTTTCCTAGGAGATAAGGATCGTCGGGCAACTGTGCCTCATAGTGTGGCTATGGGGTATGAGGATGCCACATGCTATCTAGAGGGACTCTTTCTGTATGACTTGATAGATTGCGGTATTCTGAATATTGCGCTCTTTGAATTCAATTACAGTTGCTCCGTCGGCTTGGCTATCCCAATGTTCATTTGCCACTTTTTTGAATTGCCGGCCAATAGCTTTCCGGGTATTGGGGGGAAGAGCGAGCCACTTATCTCCAGTTGCGGTGTGGTAGAGCTCAACAGCCTTAAAGCTTTGATGTAATTTCAGTCTGAGTGCATATTTGTGCATTTTGTGCACTATGTCAAGAACTTGCTCTTCGGTGAACTCTTGGGTTGCATCATCCACAGCCGCCTCATCACTATCAGGTGCTCTTTCCTTGAGGGATTGAAGGAAATTGATCAATAAATCGACCTCTATCAGAGTAATGCTTCGTGTGTCAATTTCGATTTTCATAAGCGCCTCATTATCGAAGTGAGTTAAGCATACAGTAATAACCTGTTGTGCACAACAGTTGTTGTTTGTTGGCCAGAATTGGTAGATGGGCTTAGCGACTTACGTTACGTGTTCGAGCCTTGCGTTTCTACGGAAGTCGATACTGGCGCCCATGCTCGGCCTTGAGTACCATTCATGGCAATGATCGTAGACAACGGTAACGAGATTGATGACGCCAAAAGAATCCAATGTCCGTATCGAGCCCGCCTGGAAGGCGCGGCTCGAAGCTGAATTCAACAAGCCTTACTGGGATGAGCTGTCCGCCTTCGTCAAAGGCGAATACGCCGCGGGCGACTGCTTCCCGCCCGGGAAGCACATCTTCCGCGCCTTCGACCTCACACCGTTCGACAAGGTGAAGGTCGTCATCCTCGGCCAGGATCCTTATCACACGCCCGGCGCGGCGATGGGCTTCTGCTTCTCCGTCCCGGAGGGCAACCGTCCGCAACCGAGCCTGCAGAATATCTTCAAGGAGATCGAGAGCGACACCGGCGTGCGCCGCACCCGTACCGACCTTTCCGACTGGGCAGAACAGGGCGTGTTCCTGCTAAACGCCGTGCTCACGGTACGCGCGCGCGAAGCCGGTTCGCATGCAGGCCGCGGCTGGGAGAGCTTTACCGACAGCGCCATCCGCACCTTGTCGGAAGAGCGCGAACACCTGGTCTTCATCCTGTGGGGCAGCTACGCGATCGCCAAAAAAGCGCTGATCGACACGAGCAAGCACCTCGTCATCACTTCGCCGCACCCTTCTCCCTTCTCCGCCTACAAGGGCTTCTTCGGCAGCAAACCCTTCACGCGCGCGAACGAGTACCTGGCAAAACATGGCCACGAGCAGATTCGCTGGGCATAGATGATAATGCTCATGGAAAAAAGGAGACATCATCCATGGACAAGACAAAATTCACGCTCGACTATTTCAACAGCTTTGCGAAGGGCCGTTTGCCAGACCACCTGGGTATCCGCATTACCGCTGTCGGCGAAGGTGAGCTGAGCGCCGAGATCGAAGTCGCGCATCATCACCTCGCGCCAAACGGCTATCTGCACGCAGGCACGGTGGTCACGCTGGCCGATACGGCCTGTGGTTACGGGTGTTTCGCGAATCTGCCGGAAGGCGCGGAGAACTTCACTACCGTTGAACTCAAGTCGAACCACCTCGGCACCGCGCGCGAAGGCGTGATCGCCGTGACGGCAAAGGCCGTCCATCTCGGCAAGACCACCCAGGTATGGGACGCCACCGTCAGCAACAAGGCGAACGGCAAAACCATCGCCCTCTTCCGCTGCACCCAGATGGTTCTCTATCCTAAACAGTGATAGAGTCGGTTCACGGAGAGTGAACCATGACCAAACTGGGTAAATTAATCGGCGCCGGCCTGCTGCTGGCTTCTTCGCTGGCGCTGGCGCAAACCCCTTACACCGACGACACTGTCTACCGCGGACTTGGCGGCAAGGACGGCATCAAGCGCATCGTTGATACCTTCCTGCCCATTGTCCTCGAGGACCCGCGCATCAAGGACAGCTTCGCCGATTTCGATATCTCGCAAGTCAACGCACGCCTGCAGGAGCAGTTCTGCGAGTTCGCAGGCGGCCCTTGCAAATATACCGGCAAATACCGCGACAAAACGATGGACGGCGTGGGCACCGTGCGCGACATGAAAACGGTGCACCAGGACCTTAAAATCACCGACGCGCAGTTCAATGCCCTGGCCGAAGACCTGCAGGCCGCCATGGAGCGCAACGACGTGCCGAACCATATTGCGAACAAGCTGATTGCCAAACTGGCGCCCATGCGCCGCGATATCGTCACCAAATAGCCATGAATAACATTCTCAGGACTTCGGTAGCCGCGTGCATGCTGGCGCTGGGCTGCTCCGCCATGGCGCAGGATTCGGCCAAATTGTTGGCAACGGGTGGTGTCAGCCAGCTGGAAGGCGCGGGCGGTGGCGGCATCACGCCATGGGCACTGATTACCGGCTACGGCACGCGCGATAGCTGGGGCGCCAACGCGCACTACACGCACGTGAAAACCCAGGACTACTCGCTGGGCACTTACGGGGTGGCCGTCGGTATTGCGGACCGCGTGGAATTCTCGCTGGCGCGGCAGGACTTCAAGGGCGACCTCGCACCGCTGGACCAGCTGCAGATCAAGCAGGACATCCTCGGCGTGAAGCTGCGCATCGCGGGCGACGCCGTCTATGAGCAGGACAGTCTGCCGCCGCAGATCGCCGTCGGGGTCATGTACAAGAAGAACAAGGGTATCGGCGGCCTTGGTGCGCTGGGCGTCACCAACGTTACCCAGCTCGGAGCGAAGGATGACAGCGGCTATGACGTCTACGTATCAGCCACCAAGATCATCCTCGAATACAGCCTGCTGCTGAACGGCACGCTGCGCTCTACCCGCGCGAACCAGATGGGCATTCTCGGCTTCGGCGGCGACCAGCACAGCGGCCGCAAGCTGATGCCGGAGGTGTCGGCTGCCTACCTCTTGACCCGCAGGCTGGCGCTGGGCGCCGAATACCGCCGCAAGCCGCACAACCTCGGAGTGGATCACGAAAAGGCCTATTCCGATGTGTTTATCGCCTGGTTCCCCACCAAGAACTTCTCGCTGACGGCCGCCTACGCGCAGCTCGGCGATATCACCATCTTCAACCCGAAGAAGCAGAAAGGCCTCTATCTCTCTGCACAAGCCGGATTCTGAGCTACAGCACGGCCTTATGAGCCAGGTTCGCGCGATAGCGCTTCGGCCGGCGCGTGGCGCGCCATGGCAGCGGCAGCGCACGGCGCAGGCCATGACCGGCGCAGGCCTGGCCGGCGATATGCATGCCGATCCGCTCTCACCGCGGCAGGTGCTGCTGGCCAGCGCCGGTGCCTATTCCCGGCTCGCCCTGCCGCCCGGCGCCCTTGGCGAAAACCTGCTGCTCGATCTCGATACCTCTGCACTGGCATCCGGCGCGCTGCTGGCGCTAGGCCCGCAGGCGGTGCTGGCGGTCAGCTTCCAGTGCGAAGCCTGCGGCTACCTCGACTTACAGTCGCCCGGACTGGCGAGGCGCATCGGCACGCAGCGCGGCGTGCTGGCGCGTGTGTTGCGGGGCGGGACAATCACGGAAGGCAATGCCGTGCGCCTGCTGCCGGGCTCCGGCCAGCAATGGCCGGAAGACTGGCGCGAACGTGTGCGGATGGTACTGCAGCGTATGCCGGAAGGCCTGGTGCTGGAATATGCCCTGCTGGCGAGGCTGGCCGGCGTGCAGACGAGCTATTGCCGCGTGATGCCGCGCATCGTGCGCGAAGCTGGACTGGAAGGCAAGGCAGTAGCGAAAGGCGCGCAGCCGGAAGCGGCACGCTGGGACGGCAAGGGCTTGTTTGAAGATCAGCCCTGAAGGGCTTTTTCGAGCAGCTTGTGCAGCGCCGCGAACTCGGGCTTGCCGACGTAGCGCTTGATGATCTTGCCGTCCTTGTCGATGACGAAGGTGGTCGGCGTCATGGCCACGTCGCCGTAGGCCTTGGCGGCTTCACCCGTCACGTCCAGCGCCACCTTGAAGGGCAGCTGGCGGGTTTCGGCGAAGTTGACCACATAGTTGGGCGCATCGTATTTCATCGCCACGGCCACGAATTCCAGGCCTTGCGACTTGTACTTGTTATACGTGTTCACCATTTCCGGCATCTCGGCCACGCAGGTGGTGCACGAGGTAGCCCAGAAATTCACCATCACCACCTTGCCCTTCAGGTCAGCGGGCGCGATGCGCTCGCCCTTGATGCCGACAAAGGTCACTTCCGGTGCGCTGCTATGGTTGTTCAGCGAGAAATAGGCGGCCACGCCAACACCCGCCAGTGCAATCGCTGCGATGGCGGGTTTGATCCAGGCTTTGGAGGATGGCGTAGTCATGGGCCTATTATAGTGCGATGCCGCTTACTGCGCAGGCTTCGGCTGATACTGCTTCCACTCGTCTTCCGAGATGTACTCGAAGACCTTGACTACCTTGTTCACGCCATTCACGCCGCGTGCAATTTCGGCGGCCTGGGTGGCTTCACGCTGGGTAACGCGGCCCATCAGGTAAACGGCGCCGCGCTCGGTCACTACCTTGAAGGAATTGGCCGAGATATCCTTGGCGTCCACCAGGCTGGCTTTCACCTTGGTGGTGATCAGTGCGTCGTTGGAACGCGAGGTGTAGCTCGACGGGCCGGCGATTTCCAGCTCGTTCACCACCATCACCACGCCTTCAATGGCCTTCACTTCGCGCTCAACAGCGGCCTTCATGGCGGCGTCGCGCACTTCGCCGGTGATGAGCACACGGCGATTGAAGCTGTTCACGTTCACGTGGCCTGCGTCGCCGACGATGTTCGGCATCTTCAGGTCGGCCTTGACCGAAATCGTCTTGTCTTCAGTCTGGGCGCCGAAAGTGCGGCGGTCCGACGCTGCCACGGTGCCGGCGACTGCGCCGCCCACCACCAGCGGAACGCAGGCAGACAGGGTGGATGCCACAGTGCCCGCGATCAGGGCCATTACGAGAACACGTTTGCTCATTCATCACCTCCGAACAGGGCGACGTCGATGCCGTCGCAAATGCAGTGGATACAGGTCAGGTGCACTTCCTGGATGCGCGCCGTGCGGTCGGCCGGCACGCAGATATGCACGTCGGCGTCGGTCAGCATCTTGCCGATGGCGCCGCCGCCCTTGCCGGTGAGTGCCACCACGCGCATTTCGCGCTCCAGCGCCGCTTCAATCGCCGCCATCACATTGGCCGAATTGCCGGACGTGGAAATTGCCAGCAGCACGTCGCCCGCCTGGCCGAAAGCCTGCACCTGCTTCGAGAAAATCTCGCGATAGCTGTAGTCGTTGGCAACAGCGGTGAGAATGGAGGTGTCGGTGGTCAGCGCGATGCCCGGCAGCGGGAAGCGCTCACGCTCGAAACGGCCTACCAGCTCGGCGGCAAAATGCTGCGCGTCGGCGGCCGAGCCGCCATTGCCGCAAGCGAGAATCTTGTTGCCGTTCGAGAGTGCGGAGAACATCAGTTCGATCGCCTGCGCAACAGGCTGCGCGAGGACGGTGGCGGACTGGATTTTGGTTTCGGCACTTTCGTGGAAGTGCGCAAGAATGCGGTCAGTAGTCATAGTGCGTAATTATAGTGCAGTCGCTACCAGGGCCGGACAAGCGCTGTTAAGAATGCTTACATTTCGAGCACATTGCGCAGCCAGGTCAACTGGCCGCCATCGATGGCGACTACGTCGAAGCGGCAGGGAGGAAGCTGCCGGAAGCGTAGCAGATAAAACTGGGCTGCGCGCAAAAGCCGCTTCTGCTTCGCGGGCGTGATGCTGGCAGCGGCGCCGCCGAACTGCCTGCTGCGGCGCTGGCGCACCTCTACGAACACCAGGTGCGCGCCGTCGCGCATGATGAGATCCAGCTCGCCTACCTTGCAGCGGAAATTGCGTTCCACCAGCTGCAGCCCGTGCAGGCGCAGATGGTCGAGCGCAGCATCCTCGCTGCGCTGGCCCTCAATTTGCTGGCTGGTCTGGGGCATGGGCCCCCGCTTACTGCCCTGCCGGAAGCGGCACGCCGTTCTTGTAGACGGCAGGCGTTTCGATGCGCTGGAAGCGCGAAGGACCGTTGCCGAAATCGACCGAGAGCTGGCCCGTCACGCCATCCAGCTTGAAGGGCTGGCCGGGCTTGAGGGTGATCTCGCGGGCGATGCGGAAGGCGTCGATGCCGAGTGCGTACAGGCGCTCCATGTCGGCGCTCAGGCGTGCTTCGTCGCGCGGTTCCGGCTGCGGATACACCATCACCGCCGGGTGGTCGCGCTGCACCTGCCAGGGCAGGTCGAGCAGGCGCACGCCGTCGAGCTCAGGACCGGGCACCAGCAGCGCGCGGCCGGGATTCAGCGACGAGGTGCCATAGACGGGCACCAGGTCCAGCGGCGGCGCATTGAGCGCCACGCGCAGCTGGCGGGCCTGGTCCACGTCCAGCGCCGCAAACAGCAGCTCTACCGGCTCGCCGGCGAGGCGGCTGCGCAGCGCCACCAGTTCGGGGTCGCTGAGGTAGCCGTTCAGGGTGCTCAGTTCCAGCGTTTTGGCCTTGAGGCCGCGCTGCTGCCACTGGGCGGCGAAGGCGCCTGCCAGGCGCTTTTGCCAGGCATTGCCGCCGCTGACGATAATCGCCTCGCCGCCGGGGAAATCGCGGGCGGCCATATCGGCCACCTGGCGCGCCTCGTCCTCGATGGAGAGCCCGATGGCCAGCATCTTCTGCGGCAGCGGCGTGGCGTCACGGTCTTCCGGATGGTTCAGGGCGATGGTTGGCTTATTCACGGTCTGGCTCGCAGCCAGCGAGGTGACGGCAGAGCGGGCCAGCGGGCCGACCACGATATCGTTGGTTTTCAGCGCTTCGCTGTAGATGGACAGCACGTCCTGCGGCGCATCGCCGGTTTCGATCACATTGACCTCGAAGCCTGCGCGGTCGCGTTCCCAGGCCGCGAGGAAGCCGGCGCGCACCGCATCGGCGGCTCGGCCCAGCGCTTCGGAGCGCAACGGCAGCATCAGGCCGATGCGTGTGACTGTGGCAGGCGCGGCGCCGGACGGTTGATCGGGCGTTGTGCCGGGCATAGGGACCGCGAAGGTCTCGGGCTCCTCGGCGGGCGGCGGTGGCGGCGGTTCGGGTGCGCGCACCGGAGCCGCTACGGGCGTCGGGCTTGTCACCGACGAAATTGGCGCGCACAATGCCCCCGGCGAGCCGCAGGGCGTGCTGCAGGCGCTGGCCAGCATGGCAATGGCGAGGCACAGCAATGTATTTCTTATCTTTTTAGCCAGCATCCTACCCCCAATGACAGTTCAAGAATCCAGCCCGCTCGCGGCCTTGCCCGTACTCGGCGAGACCGCGCTGCAGACCTATCCTACGGCAACATTGTATGTAGTGGCTACACCGATAGGCAATGTTACCGACATTAGCCTGCGCGCGTTGCACGTTCTGAGCCTGGTCAATGCCGTGGCCTGCGAGGACACCCGCAACACTGCGCAGCTGATGCAGCGTTTTGGCCTGAGCAAGCCGCTGGTGGCCGCCCACATGCACAACGAGCGCGAAGCGGCGGACATGCTGGTCGCGCGGCTGCAGGCGGGCGAACGCATTGCTTTGGTGTCGGATGCCGGCACGCCGGCCGTATCCGACCCTGGCGCCCGCATCGTGGACGCAGTGCGCAAGGCCGGTCTGCGTGTGGTGCCCCTGCCGGGCGCCTCGGCCGGCATTGCCGCCCTCTCGGCCAGTGGACTGGTGAACGATCAGTTTCACTTTGTTGGCTTCCTGCCATCGAAAGCGAAGCAGCGCGAAACGGTGCTGCAGTCGCTGCTCGCCGTTACGGCGTCCATGGTGTTCTACGAAGCGCCGCACCGCATTATCGAATGCGCGGAAGCGCTGGTTGCTGTATTCGGTCCCGAACGGCAGGTGGTGTTTGCGCGCGAGCTGACCAAGCTGTTCGAAGAAATCCACCGCTGCCCGCTGGGCGAGGCCGTGGCATGGCTGAAGGCGGACGCGCACCGCGAAAAAGGCGAATACGTGGTGCTGGTGGAAGGCGCACCGCAGGCCGATGATGCGGGCGACATGGAAGCAGAGCGGGTATTGAAAATCCTGCTGGCGGAGCTGCCGCTCAAGCAGGCTGCCAGCCTTGCAGCGCAAATCACGGGCCGTAAAAAAAATGCACTATATGACCGGGCGCTTGAACTGAAAGGCTAAGCGGCACACTCTTTTGAAAAGAGGGGCTTGACGAAGGGGCGGGCGGGGAGTATTATCTTGCTTCTTCGGAGTGTAGCGCAGCCCGGTAGCGCATCTGGTTTGGGACCAGAGGGTCCAAGGTTCGAATCCTTGTACTCCGACCAAGATTCAGGAAAAACGCCTCAGAAACGCAAGTTTCTGGGGCGTTTTTCTTTGCTGCACCTGACACCATGGGGTCTGGCCCCATGGTGTCAGTACCTTAGCCTGCGCGTTTCGCGAGCAGCGCGTTCCCGGCGTGGCTGGCGCCTTTGCGGCCGAGGAATTTTGAGATGAAATCTCCGGCGTCCACTACGAGATCAAGGTCGATGCCGGTTTCGATGCCCAGCCCGTTCATCATGTACAGCACGTCCTCTGTCGCCACATTGCCGGTCGCGCCCTTCGCATAGGGACAGCCGCCAAGGCCGGATACCGAGGAGTGGAAGATGGTGATGCCCACTTCCATGCTGGCGTAGATATTTGCCAAAGCCTGGCCGTAGGTGTCGTGGAAGTGGCCGGAGAGGCCGTCGATACGGAATTCGCGGATGGCGCGTTCCATCACCGCCTGCGTCTTGCGCGGGGTGGACACGCCGATGGTGTCCGCAATATCGATTTCATCGCAGCCCAGGTCGCGCATGCGCGCCACCACATCACCCACCGCATCCAGCGGCACTTCGCCCTGATAGGGGCAGCCGAAGGCCGTGCTGACACTGGCGCGCAGCCGCACGCCGCGTTGCTTTGCCGCCTCCGCCACCGGGCGGAAACGTTCGATGGATTCCGCGATCGAGCAGTTGATGTTCCGCTGCGAGAAGGCTTCCGAGGCGGCGCCGAAAATCACTACCTCATCGGCGCCCGCTTCCATCGCTGCTTCGAAGCCCTGCATATTCGGCGTCAGCGCCGAATAGATCACGCCCGGCCTGCGCGTGATGCCTGCCATGACCTCTTTGCTGGTAGCCATCTGCGGCACCCATTTCGGCGACACAAAGGATGCTGATTCGATATTCGAAAAACCGGCGGCAGTGAGGCGATTCACCAGCTCGATCTTGACCTGTGCGGGAACGTCTTCCTTCTCGTTCTGCAGGCCGTCGCGCGGGCCGACTTCGACAATCTTTACTTTTTGCGGCAGCTTCATCTCAGTACCCCAGTTCGCGGTTGATAACATCGGCGATCGGCTCGCCCTTTTCCAGCAGGCGGATCTTGCCCGCGATCTGCTGCACGCTCTCGCTGCGCTGCGTGAGCGCGGAGATATGCGGCGTGATCGTAATGCGCGGCTCCTGCCAGAACGGATGCTGCACAGGCAGCGGTTCGTTGCGGAACACATCCAGCGTAGCGCCCGCGATATGGCCGGATTTGACCATTGCCAGCAGGTCCGGCTCCGACACCTGCGCGCCGCGCGCCACATTGATCAGGTATGCGCCCTGCGGCAGTTTTGCAAGGTTTGTGCGGTTCAGCAGATTGGTGGTTTCCGCCGTGAGCGGCAGCATGCAGACCAGCACGCGGCTGGCGCGCAGGATAGTGTCCAGTCCTTCTTCACCGGCGTGCGCCTGCACGCCTTCGAGCTGTTTTGCGCTGCGGCTCCACGTGTGCAGCGGAAAGCCGAAAGGCTTCAGCGCGTCCAGCACATGCTTGCCAAGCACGCCTGCACCCAGCACGCCGACTGAAAATTCCTCGCGGCGGTGTTGCGGCAGCGGCTTCCATTCACCGGCGCGCGCCAGCGCTTCATACTCGTCGAAGCGGCGGTAGTAGCGTAGCACGGCGTGCAGCACGTACTCGGCCATCTGGATGCCCATGCCCGCGTCGCCAAGGCGCACGATGGGCACATGGTGTGGAATGGCGTCTTCGTACTTGAGGATGGCGTCCGCGCCTGCACCGCCGAGGAAGATGGCTTTTACCTCGGCCAGCTCGCGCAGAGCCGGTTCCGGCGAGCCCCAGCTGACAGCGTAGTCGCAGGGGGCGTGTGACACACCCTCCTGCCACGCAACCGTCTCCGCTTCCGGCAGATGGCGCGCGAACTCTTCAGCCCACGGCGCCGTATCGCCGTCGCCCCGGTACAGCAGGATACGCATGGCCGCCTCTTACGCCGCAGCCTGGAAGGCCAGCAGCGGCGCACCGTCGCTCACCTGGTCGCCCACTGCGTACAGGATGTCTTCCACCACGCCGTCATGCGGCGCGGCGATAGTGTGCTCCATCTTCATCGCTTCCATGATCACGAGCGGCGCACCCTTCTTCACTTCCTGCCCTTTTGACGCCAGCACGGCGACAACCTTGCCCGGCATCGGCGCCGTCAGGCGCCCGCCTTCCGCTTCGGATTCGCCTGCATGCGCCATCGGGCCCTTGTAGTGCAGCGGATAGTGGCGCCCGCCAGTGAACACATGCAGCAGCTCACCGTCGCGGCGCACGGCGCCATGCACTGACGTTTCGCCCAGCTTGATGCTCAGCTCAGCGCCGTTCTGCGACAGCAGCGACACGTCGGCATCCATGCCGTTCACATCGATCTGCCAGCCATGCGGCAGATAGGTGATGCGCGGCACGTAGTCCTTGCCGTGTTCATCGCTGAAGGCCAGCGTGCGGGCGAAGCGCGTGTTCATGCGCCAGCCGAGTGCATTGCCCCATGGGTCGGACGCATTCGCCGATTGCGATGCCGACAGCGCCTTCTCGCTTTCGATCAGCGACACTGCGGCCAGTGCCAGCGCTGCAACCGGCACCGCGCGCGCAGGCGGGAACAGCGCTTCCTGGTTGCGTTCGATCAGACCCGTATCCAGGTCTGCATTGGCGAAGGCATCGCCTTCCACCAGCCGCTTGAGGAAGGCGATATTCGATGCCAGGCCAACGATCTGGTATTGCGACAGCGCCTGCGCCATGCGTGCCAGCGCCTGTTTGCGGTCTGCACCCCAGACGATCAGCTTTGCGATCATCGGGTCGTAATACGGCGAGATGGCATCGCCTTCGCGCACGCCGGAATCCACGCGTACGCCCGAGGGATGGCCCGGCACGCCGCCCAGCTCGAAGCTGACAGCTTCCGGAATAGCCAGATGGCGCAGCGTGCCGATCGAAGGCAGGAAGCCCTTCTCGGGATTCTCTGCATACACGCGCGCTTCGATGGCATGGCCGTGGATGCGCAGTTCGTCCTGGCGCTTCGGCAGCGTTTCGCCAGCAGCAACGCGCAGCTGCCACTCAACGAGGTCGGTGCCGGTAATCATCTCGGTGACGGGGTGTTCCACCTGCAGGCGCGTATTCATCTCCATGAAGTAGAAGCTGCCGTCCTGGTTCGCGATGAACTCCACGGTGCCCGCGCCCACATAGCCGACTGCCCGTGCGGCTGCAACGGCCGCATCACCCATCGCCGCGCGGCGTTCCTCGCTCATGCCCGGCGCAGGTGCTTCTTCCAGCACTTTCTGGTGGCGGCGCTGCACCGAGCAGTCGCGCTCGAACAGGTAGATGCAATTGCCGTGCGTGTCGGCGAACACCTGGATCTCGATATGGCGCGGGCGCTGCAGGTACTTCTCGGCCAGCACCTTGTCGTCGCCGAAGGAGCTGATCGCCTCGCGCTTGCAGGATGCCAGGGCATCCTTGAAGGCTTCGCTGTTCTCCACCACGCGCATGCCCTTGCCGCCGCCGCCTGCCGATGCCTTGAGCAGCACCGGATAGCCGATGCGGTCCGCTTCCTTCTGCAGGAAGTCCGCATCCTGCTGGTCGCCGTGATAGCCCGGCACCAGCGGCACATTGGCCTTCTCCATCAGCGATTTGGCCGCCGACTTGGAACCCATGGCGCGCATGGCCGATGCCGGCGGGCCGATAAAGACCAGTCCAGCCGCTTCGCAGGCATCCGCGAACTCCGCGTTCTCGGACAGGAAGCCGTAGCCCGGATGGATCGCTTCGGCGCCGGTTGCGAGGGCGATCGCAATAATCTTGTCGCCGCACAGATAGCTTTCCTTCGCTGGCGCTGGCCCGAGCAGCACGGCCTCGTCGCACACGGCGACGTGCTTCGCATTTGCATCGGCCTCCGAATACACGGCAACGGTCTTGATGCCCATGCGGCGTGCGGTGGCGGCCACGCGGCAGGCGATTTCACCACGGTTGGCGATCAGGATTTTCTTGAACATGGTCTCTCTCTATTCAGCTCAGCGGCTGTTTTTTATAGATGGCGACTTAGCAGCCGCAGGCTTCCTTCTGCACGGATTCCAGCACGGTGCCACGGGTCTTCAGGCCCAGTTTTTCCAGCAGCGCGCGGTCGTCGTTGGCTTCGGGGTTATCGGTGGTCAGCAGCTTGTCGCCATAGAAGATCGAGTTGGCGCCGGCCATGAAGCACATTGCCTGCACCGCTTCGCCCAGTTCGCGGCGGCCTGCAGAGAGGCGCACGCGCGCTTTCGGCATCGTGATGCGGGCCACGGCGATGGTGCGCACGAACTCCAGCGGATCGAGGCGGTCCATGCCATACAGCGGCGTGCCTTCCACCTGCACCAGGTGGTTGATCGGCACCGATTCCGGGTACGGGTTCAGGTTCGCCAGCTGGGCGATCAGGCCCGCGCGCTGGTCACGCGATTCGCCCATGCCCACGATGCCGCCGCAGCAGACTTTCAGGCCTGCATTGCGCACGTGGCCCAGCGTATCCAGGCGGTCCTGGTATTCGCGGGTGGAGATCACGTTGTCGTAGAACTCGGGCGCCGTGTCCAGGTTGTGGTTGTAGTAGTCCAGGCCTGCGGCTTTCAGGCGTTCCGCCTGCTGCTCTTCCAGCATGCCCAGCGTGGCGCAGGTTTCGAGGCCGAGCGCCTTCACTTCGCGCACCATCTCCTCAACCTTGTCCATGTCGCGGTCTTTCGGGCTGCGCCATGCGGCGCCCATGCAGAATCGGGTGGCGCCGTTGTCCTTGGCCTGGCGCGCTGCTTCCAGCACGGTATCGAGGCCGAGGATCTTCTTCGCTTCCACGCCGGTATCGTAGCGCGCAGCCTGCGGGCAGTAGCCGCAATCCTCTTCGCAGCCGCCGGTCTTGATCGACAGCAGGGTTGCCAGCTCCACGTCGCCGTCAGGGAAATTGGCGCGGTGTGTTTGCTGGGCGCGGAACATCAGCTCATTGAACGGCAGCTCGAACAGGGCCAGCACTTCCTCGCGCGGCCAGGTGGCTGCTTCCGGCAGCTTGATTGGCGCGCCGGGGCGGTGCAGGGCAACGGTTTTTGGTTCTTGCAGGGCTTGCGGCATATTTTTCCTTACTCGTTCAAAGTGTGTTGCGGCGCGCCGGCCAGTTAGGCAGGTGCGTAAAGTTCAGGTATTCGGCAGCGGCTGCCGGCGTGGCATGTGCCAGGCGCGGCACGCGGCCGAGCAGCGGTGCGGGAATGCGGGCGGCCAGCGCCGCGATATTCTCGTCCGCGAAATTCATTTCCAGTTCCAGTGCATTGGCCACCCAGCCAGCCAGCTTCAGGCCGCGCGACTGGATGGCTTCCACCGTCAGCAGCGCGTGGTTGATGCAGCCCAGGCGCATGCCCACCACCAGCACCACCGGCAGGTCCAGCTGCTGCGCCAGGTCGGCCGTGTCGTACTGCTCGTTCAGCGGCACGCGGAAGCCGCCCACGCCTTCCACCACCGTAGCATCGGAGGCGGCGGCGATCTCCAGGTAGGCAGCCAGGATAGGCACCGGATCGATGGTGATGCCTTCCATTGCAGCGGCGATGTGCGGCGCAGCAGGCTCCTTCAGCATGAAGGGCGTGGTCAGCGAAGGCAGCATGGTGACATTGCCTGCCTCTGCCAGCTGGTCAGCATCGTCGTTATGCAGGCGGCCATCGCGCATCACTGCGCCGGCGGCCACCGGTTTCATGCCGCAGGCGCGCACGCCCTGGCGGGTCAGCGCGTGCAGCATGGCGGACGAAATCATGGTCTTGCCGATTTCGGTGTCGGTGCCGGTAACAAAGCAGGCGAAGTGCGGCGGCATGCCCGCCGCTGCAGCCTGAGGTTGAGGTTCAAGCACGGGAGTAACCGGATCTTCAAGCGCCATAGCAGCTCCTTTCCAGTTCGTTCAATGCGTTGATCAGTTGTGCCACGTCCTGCGCGGTATGGCTGGCGGACAGCGTAGCGCGCAGCCGCGCAGTGCCGGCAGGGACCGTCGGCGGGCGAATGCCGCCTACCCATATACCCTGTTCGTACAATGCAGCCGCCATTTTCATCGTTTCTTCGTTCTCGCCGATCACCACCGGCTGAATTGCAGTGGACGAAGGCAGGCGCTGCCAGCGTTTCAGCCGCAGGCCATCCTGCCATTGTGCCACCAAAGCGTTGAGGTGCGCCCGGCGCTCGTGCCCTTCGTCGCCGCTGATGATATCGAGGCTGGTCAGCAGGGCATGCGCCAATGCCGGCGGGGCCGCGGTGGTGAAGATGTAAGGGCGTGCGCGCTGGATCAGGGTTTCAATGACGGTGCTGTGCGCCGCCACGAAGGCACCGCCCACGCCCGCCGCCTTGCCCAGCGTGCCAACGTAGACCAGATAGGGCGATTTCAGATCAAAATGCTCCAGCGCGCCGCGGCCGTTCTGGCCCAGCGTGCCGAAACCGTGTGCGTCATCGACCACCAGCCAGGCGCCGTGGCGCTCGCACAGCGCCAGCAGCGCAGGCAGCGGCGCGAGGTCGCCATCCATGCTGAAAACGCTGTCGGTGACGACGATCTTGTTGGTGGCGGTACTGGCCTCCAGCATGGCGTCCAGTGCGGCGACATCTGCATGCGGATAGACCTTGAGCGTGGTGCGCGACAGCCGACCGCCATCGATCAGGGAGGCGTGGTTCAGTGCTTCACTGAAGATTTCCGTGTTCTTGTCGGCCACCGCGAGGCCGGTCAGCACGGCGAGGTTCGCCATGTAGCCGGTGCAGAAGTACAGCGCACGCGGATCAACCAGGTTAGGGCCTACGAATTCGGCAAGGCGCTCTTCCAGCTCCGCGTGGGCACGGCTATGGCCGCTGATCAGGTGCGAAGCGCCGCTGCCGGTGCCATACAGTTCCACGCCTTCGTGCATGGCGGCGGCGATGCGCGGATGGGCGGCGAGGCCAAGATAGTCGTTGCTGCAGAAGGCCAGCAGTTCGCGGCCGCCTACCTTCACGCGCGGCGCGCAGGGCGTTTCCACATTGCGGCGGCGGCGAATCAGGCTTTTTTCGCGCAGGCCATCCAGCTGTTGCTCCAGGCGGTTCAGCAGCTCCATCATGCCCCCTTGATGGTTTGCTCGAACACGGCGAGGGTGCGGGCCGCAAGGCCTGCAATCTCTTCGTCGTCGAGGATATAGGGCGGCATCAGGTAGATCGTATTGCCGATGGGGCGCAGCAGCAATTCGTTCTGCGTGGCGTTGGCGAAGAAGCGGCGCGAGAAAGTGCTGTCCACGTCCACCGCGTCGAACGCCCAGATCATGCCGCGCTGGCGTGCATTCGTGATGCGCTTGTGCTCTGCCAGCGCTTGCAGTGCAGCGCTCAGTTTTGCAGCCCGCTCGCGATTGGCGGCAAGCACGTCGTCCTGCGCGAAGATATCGAGCGTGGCCAGCGCTGCGCGGCAAGCCAGTGGATTGCCAGTATAGGAATGCGAGTGCAGGAAACCGCGCCGCACGTCGGTGCTGTAGAAGGCCTGGTAGATCTCTTCGCGCGTCAGCACGAGCGACAGCGGCAGGTAGCCGCCGCTGATGCCCTTGGAGAGGCAGACGAAGTCCGGCCAGATGCCGGCTTGTTCGCTCGCGAAGAAAGTGCCGGTGCGGCCGCAGCCGACTGCGATTTCATCCAGGATCATGTGCACGGAATGCTTGTCGCACAGCTCGCGCACCAGTTTCAGGTAAAGCGGATCGTGCATCGCCATGCCGGTGGCGCACTGGACCAGCGGCTCGATGATGATGGCGGCGATCTGGCCGGCGCTTTCTTCGAACAGGCGCTGCACATCGGCTGCGGCGCGGCGTGCCACATCCTCCGCGTTTTCGCCCGGCGTGGCCTGGCGCGCGTCTGGCGACATCAGCGTGCGCGAAGCGCGCAGCAGCGGGCCGTAGGCATCCTTGAACAAGGACACGTCGGTCACGGCCAGCGCACCGATGGTTTCGCCATGGTAGCTGCCCTGCAGGCAGACGAATTCCTGCTTTTCGCTCCGGCCGCTGTTGCGCCAGGCGTGGAAGCTCATCTTGAGTGCGATTTCAACGGCGGAAGCACCGTCCGAAGCATAGAAGGCATGCCCCAGCTGATGCTGCGTCAGCGCCGACAGGCGTTCGGAAAGTTCGATCACCGGTGTATGCGTAAAGCCGGCCAGCATCGCGTGTTCCAGCGTATCCAGCTGGTCCTTTAAAGCAGCGTTGATGCGCGGATTCGCGTGGCCGAACAGGTTCACCCACCACGAACTGATGGCATCGAGATAACGCTTGCCATCGTGGTCGTACAGCCAGGCGCCGCGGCCATGGCTGACAGGGATCAGCGGCACCGTTTCGTGGTGCTGCATCTGGGTGCACGGGTGCCACACGCTGCGCAGGCTGCGTGCGACCCAATCGGTATTGTGATTCGAATCCTGCAAAACTACTCCGTCAGTTCAGCCAGTTTGGCTTGCGCTTCTCAAGGAAGGACTGAACGCCTTCGCGTCCCTGCTCCGAAGCGCGGATATTGGCAATACGCTGCGCCGTGTCGGCCAGCAGTTCATCGGTGACTGGGCGGTCCACTACTTCGCGCACCAGCGCCTTTGCTTCCTTCACTGCGTTCGGGCTGTTGCCCAGCAGTCCTTTCACGATCTCGGCGACTTTTGCGTCGAGCGCATCGGCAGCGGTCACTTCATGCACGAAGCCGATGCGATGCGCCTCGGCCGCACTGAAACGTTCGGCGGTGAGGAAGTAGCGGCGCGCCGCATTCTCGCCCATGGCCTTGATCACATACGGCGAAATGGTGGCAGGGATCAGGCCCAGCTTCACTTCGCTCAGGCAGAAATTCGCTTCCTGCACGGCGACGGCGATATCGCAGGCCGCCACCAGGCCCATGCCGCCAGCGTAGCAGTCGCCCTGCACCTTCGCCACCACGGGCTTGGGGCACAGGTAGATAGTGCGCAGCATCTGCGCCAGCTGCATGGCGTCGGCCTGGTTCTCGCTGTGCGAGTAGCCTGCCATCTTTTTCATCCAGTTCAGGTCAGCGCCTGCGCAGAATGCCGGGCCGTTCGCCGCCAGCACAATCGCGCGCACCAGTTCATTGCGGCCCAGTTCATCGAAAGCGCTGGCGATTTCGTTGATGGTCTGCTCATTGAAGGCATTGCGCACATCGGGGCGGTTCAGCGTGACGGTGGCCAGCTTGTCCGCGATGGAAATGGTCAGGGTCTGGTAATCCACGGCTGCCCCTTACATGCGGAAGACGCCGAACTTCGTGTCCGGAATCTCAGCGTTGAAGGCGGCGGAAAGGCCCAGGCCCAGCACCATGCGCGTATCGGCCGGATCGATGATGCCATCGTCCCACAGGCGCGCGCTGGCGTAATACGGGTGGCCCTGTTCTTCGTACTGCTCCTTGATCGGCTGCTTGAATGCGGCTTCTTCCTCGGCGCTCCACTGGCCGCCTTTTCCTTCAATGCCATCGCGCTTCACGGTCGCCAGCACGGATGCTGCCTGCTCGCCGCCCATCACCGAGATGCGCGCGTTTGGCCACATCCACAGGAAGCGCGGCGAATAAGCGCGGCCGCACATGCCGTAGTTACCAGCGCCGAAGGAGCCGCCGATGATAACCGTGAACTTCGGCACGGAAGCGGTAGCAACGGCGGTGACCATCTTCGCTCCATTGCGTGCGATGCCTTCGTTCTCGTACTTGCGGCCCACCATGAAGCCGGTGATGTTCTGCAGGAAGACCAGCGGAATCTTGCGCTGGCAGCACAGCTCAATGAAGTGCGTGCCCTTCAGCGCCGACTCGGAGAACAGGATGCCATTGTTGGCGATGATGCCCACTTTCATGCCGTAGATATGGGCGAAGCCGCAGACCAGCGTGGTGCCGTAGCGCGCCTTGAATTCATCGAACTCGCTGCCGTCCACGATGCGCGCGATGACTTCGCGGATATCGAAAGGCTTGCGCGTATCGACCGGGATCACTCCATACAGTTCTTCCGGCGCGTACTTCGGCTCCACCGACTCGCGCACAGGTGCCTGCTGCGGCTTCTGGCGGTTCAGGTTGGAGACGATGGTGCGCGCCATCGACAGCGCATGCGTATCGTTCTGCGCCAGGTGGTCGGCCACGCCGGACAGGCGCGTGTGCACGTCGCCGCCGCCCAGGTCTTCCGCCGATACCACTTCGCCGGTCGCTGCTTTCACCAGCGGCGGGCCGCCGAGGAAGATGGTGCCCTGCTCCTTCACGATGATGGACTCGTCGCTCATGGCAGGCACGTAAGCGCCGCCTGCCGTGCAGGAACCCATGACCACGGCGATCTGCGGAATACCCTGCGCCGACATATTGGCCTGGTTGTAGAAGATGCGGCCGAAGTGGTCGCGGTCCGGGAACACGTCGTCCTGGTTTGGCAGGTTGGCGCCGCCTGAATCCACCAGGTAGATGCAGGGGAGATTGTTTTGCTCGGCGATTTCCTGCGCGCGCAGGTGCTTCTTCACCGTCATCGGGTAGTAGGTGCCGCCCTTCACGGTGGCGTCGTTACAGACGATCACGCACTCCTGGCCCGCCACGCGGCCGATGCCGGTGATAACGCCGGCCGATGGTGCTGCGTCATTGCCGTTCGCTTCCTTGTACATGCCGTAAGCGGCCAGCTGCGACAGTTCGAGGAAAGGCGTGCCAGGATCGAGCAGCATCTGCACGCGGTCGCGCGGCAGCAACTTGCCGCGTGCCACATGCTTGGCGCTGGCCGCCTCGCCGCCGCCTTCGGCAACCTTGGCCACCTTGGCGCGCAGGTCATCGACAATGGCTTGCATGGCGGCCGCATTGGCCTTGAAATCATCACTGCGGGGATTGAGCTTGCTATCGATCTGCGGCATGGGCGTGTCTCTCTGGTTTTATTCTGGGAACTGTCCGTCCACGTAGAACCAGCGCTGGACGCCGAGATCATCGGCCTCGCGCAGGAAACGGCTTACCTCGTGCAGGCGCTGCCCCTTGCCGGCAATGCGGCAGCGGGCCACGAATTCCACGAAATCCTCGCCTTCGGTTACTTTACGTTGACGTAAACGTAAAGCAGATTTTACCTCAAGTCCAAGCCACTGCAAGGCCTCATTGCGGTCCACGATTTTGTCCGTGGGGCGGGTGGTACGGTGCCAGGTGGCGAGCAGGTAGGGCTCATTGCCCTGTACATAGGCAGTGTAGCGCGCGCGCATCAGCTGCTCCGCCGTCTGGGGCACCTTCTCACCGCTGATAAATGGACCGCAGCAGCTTTCCAGCGCGGGGCCGCCACAGGGGCAGCCCTGCTGTGTTTTTGACTTGGACATGGCAAGGCGACATCAGGAAAGCCGCCATTATCCGTCATTCCGCAAATTAAATTGGGGACGGACCCTTAATTGGGGACAGACCCTAATTTCGGCGTAGCCGAAAGTTAGGGTCTGTCCCCAATTAAGGGCCCGTCCAATTTACTGGCGGTAGGCGAGGCAGTCGAGGGCGAAGGGGGCGCCTTTGCCGGTCATGAGGTCGGCCAGGATGTTGGCCGTGCCGCAGGCGAAGGTGAAGCCGAGCGGGCCGTGGCCGACGTTCAGCCACAGGTTGGAATACTGCGTGGCCCCGATGATCGGGGCGCTGTTCGGCGTGGCGGGACGCAAACCGGCCCAGTGTTCGGCCTGGCCGTAGTCGGCCGCCGTCGGCATGGTTTCCTGTGCCAGCCGGGTCAGGCCGGAAATGCGGCGCTGGTCGATCGAGGTGTCCTCGCCCACCATGTCCACCATGGCCGCCACGCGCAGCTTGTCGCCGATGCGGGCGTACAGGGTCTTGCGCTCGAAGTCGGTCACGCTGATTTCGGGGGCCGTGTGCTCGGCGCGGATCGGGGCGGTCAGGCTGTAGCCTTTCAGCGGGTAGAGCGGCAGCGTGATGTCGCAGGTTTCGGCCAGGGTGCGGCTCTGGATGCCCGCCGCCAGCACGAACTGGTCGCCACCCACCCAGCCGGTGTCGGTATGCACGGCGGTGATGCGGCCCTTTTCGGCGAAAATAACCTGGGCGTCGGCATGCACGAAGCCCTGGAAGCGGGGATGGGCGCGCAGGCGCTGCTCCAGCGCCAGGCAGAAGCCGTGGCAGTCGGCCACCGCTTCGCCGCTGTTGAAAATGCCCCCGGCCAGCGATGGCGCCAGCGCGGCCAGCGCCGGTTCCATGGCTGCTGTTTCGGCGGCGTTCAGCACCTGGCGGTTGCCCGAGGATTCGGGACGGGCCACGGCGGCGTCGAACAGCTTCTTCGTGCGGTAGACCACCAGCTTGCCGGCGTCGCGCCAGGCGAATTCTTCCAGCGGCAGCTTGATTTCCAGCTGGGCCATGGATTTGCGGCTCAGTTCGCCCAGTTCCAGCAGCTTGGCCGTGGTGCGGCGGTTGTCCTCCGCATTGCAGTTGGCGAGGAATTGCGCCAGCCAGCGCCATTGGCGCGGGTCGGCTTCCGGTTTGAAGCGCAGCGGGCCGTCTTCCTGGAACATCCATTGCAGCGCCTTCAGCGGCACGCCGCTGTCGGCCAGGGGCGCCACATAGCGGTAGCTGAGCTGGCCGCCGTTGCGGAAACTGGCGGCGCTGCCGACCGTTTTCGCACGCTCCAGCAGGGTAACGCGGTAGCCGGCTTCCAGCAGCCACCAGGCTGAAGTCAGTCCCACTACGCCGCCACCAATCACTACAACTTGCTGTGCTTCTTGCTGCATTACGCCTCACTTGGGTCCCACCGGAACCGGTTTCACTCGATAGAACAGCTTAAAAGAGAGCTTGTCATGGACGCCAATGAATCGTCGTCTACGGCATATAACCTTTGGTCATGTCTAATCGGTTTTGCCGAGGATGGCTCTCTTATATAGCGCGCTCAGGATGAGCTCTTCGGCGCGGGTGTGGGCGGAATACTGGCCGGGATTGCTGTCCGGATCGGTGCCGAAGCCGCCGATCAGGCTCACCATGCCGTTGCGCCCTTCGAGATCGACCACAAAGGTGGAAATCAGCCCGTAGGCTTCGCCCAGGTGGCCCACGGCGCTGAACCCGCCGCCCGGCACCAGCCGGTTGCCCACGCCCGGCTCATCGGGGAAGCGCTGGGTGCCGAGGCCCCAGCTGTGGTACAGGCCGTTCAGCGTGTTGCCATTTTTGCCATCGTAGCGCCAGTATTCCCGGAACATGGCGTTGAGGGTGGCGGGCTGCAGGATCTGGCGGCCTTCGTGCTTGCCGCCGTTAATCAGCATCAGCATGATCTTGCCCATGTCCGGCGCCGAGATGCGCAGGCCGCCCGTCGGGCTGAACAGGGTGGCGTTACTGCCGATCACATAATTGGCCAGTCCGGCAGGCGGCACCGGCGCTTTCGCGCCGAAATCGTCTACCTGCGGGATCCAGGGGCCTTTGGTATCCCAGATTTCCGTGTCCTGGGTGCGGCGGCGGTACAAGGTGGCGGTATCCGCTACCTCATCCGGGCTGAAGCCCGCGGTGTTGTAGCCGCCGCGCAGGCCCAGCGGCGCCAGCAGCAGGCGCTTCATCAGCAGGTCGAAGCGTTCGCCGCTGACCTTCTCCATCACGGTGCCGATCACGCCCCAGGCCAGGTTGCAGTAAGTGAAGTAGTCGCCGGCGCCCGCGTTCGTCGCCCACATTTCGCCCTTGCCGTAGCGCTTGCCCCCCGGCACCAGCACGTCCTGCAAGGTGGTGTCGGTGCCCCAGGAATAGCCGCCATCGTCGCGCAGCGAGGAAGTATGGGTCAGCAGGTGGCGCAGCGTAATCACGCGGTCGGGGAAACGGGGATTGCGCACCGGGAAGCCGAGATACTGGCCGATATCGGTATCGAGCTTGACCTTGCCTTCTTCCACCAGGCGCATCAGCCCGAAGGTGGTCATCATCTTGGAGATCGAGGCAATGCGGAACATGGTGGCGGCCGTCACCGGCTCCGGCTTCGCCAGGCGGCGCATGCCGAACTGCTGCTGGTAGCTCACCTTGCCATCGCGGATCGCTAATACCGACAGGCCGCTCAGCGGATGCTGGGGATCGTTCACCACCGCCGCCAGTTCCCGGTCCAGCAGGGCATCGGCCGGGCCGCCGCCCATGGCCATCACGTGGCTGGCGCCGCCCAGCAATACGGCGCTGACCAGCGCCCGTAGTCGCATTCCCATGTTCTCTCCTGTTCTTTTCTTGTGAATCAAGGATAAGGGGGCGTTCTGTCCCCGATCCAATGAAAACTGATTATTCAGGCATAACTATTTCCTATGCAATGGTGACAATTCCCAGACATATTGCAGACCAATTGCCTCAAAACAAGACAAATGCTTTTCCTATAATTTCACTCATCCAATCACTTCCCATAAGAGACCGCCATGAACGCAGCCCAGCAACAGCAACAGGAAAACACCGTCCTCGCCACCTTCCGGCCACGTGAAGGCTGGGAAATGATCGACGCCGTCCAGCATCCTTCCGGTGATACCACTGTGGTGCTGTGCGATGGCTGCGTGATGCGCCTGCTGCGCCTGGACAATACCGGCGCCGTGCTCAAGAAATCCGATTTCCGCGATCCGCGCGACACCACGGCCATCTCTTCCCGCGTGCTGCGCGGCGCGGTGCGCCTGCGCGCCATCGGCGAAGCCGTCACCATGGTGCTGCGTGCCAATAGCACCGCCGTCATGGTCTACCGCCTGACCTTCTGCCTGGCCAAGGGCTACAAAAAACTGTGGGGCAGCGTGGTCAAGCCAGGCATGTACCGCGACGCGCTGCGCGCCTGATTTTCACTACACGCTGCACAAGAGCGGGCTGGACCAGGCGGTTCCAGCCCGTTCTGCTTTCTGAAACCATTGGTCACTACAATTTCCCTACAAGTGCTTACCAAATGGCGACGGAAGCCTGAAAGATATTTCTTAGAATCAACTCATAGATGATTCACTTCGGAGTTCCCATGCATGCCACCAAGCCTTCCCTGTTTTCCCGCCTCAGCGCGGCCCCGTCCGCGCCGCCGTACACGCCGCCGGAGGGCTGGTCCCTGATCGACACTGCCGTTCACCCATCGGGCGAGACGACGGTAGTGCTGGGCAATGGCGAAGTGGTGCGCCTGCTGCGCCTGAACAGTAAAGGCAAGGTGCTGCGGCAGGCCGAGTTCAGCCAGGAAACCGGCCATACCGACCTGACCGATGAAATCGACGCCGCCGACGCGGCCGATCCGAAACCGCGCCGCTTCCGCGACGCCGTGCGCCTGCGCGCCATCGGCGAGGCGGTCACCATGGTGCTGCGCACCGGCCGCAACGGCGTGCTGGTCTACCGCCTCACCTATTGCGTGGTGCATGGCTACAAGCAGCTGTGGCGCACCCTCGTCAATATGGGCCGCCGCACGGGTTCCTCCCAGTAATCGCATAGCCCTACGTTATGCCTTCCTAGCAACTTTTCATGCAGGCCGGGCGCAGCGCGCATTCCGCATCCCTATTACACTAGGCGGCATGGGAGAAACAGGAATGAGCCAGAACAGCGTGGAGCCCGGCAGCGAAATTAGCGACAATTCGCCGCTGTACATGCAGATTGCAAGGAAATTGATCGATGACGTCCGCACCGGGCGCTATCAGGTCGATCAGGCCCTGCCGTCCGAACGCACCCTGTCCGAACAGCTCAATGTGTCCCGTGTGACGGCACGCAAGGCCATCGACCAGCTGGTCGAGCAGGGCCTGGTAGTGCGCCGCCGCGGTTCCGGCAACTATATTGCGCCGCGCATCGAACAGCCCCTGTCCAATCTCTCCAGTTTCTCCGAACAGCTGCAGCAGCGCGGCTACCAGCCCAGCTCGCGCTGGCTGACGCGCGCCATTGTGACCGCAGGTACCGAAGAACAGCTGAGCCTGGGCCTCTCGCCGAACAGCAAGGTGGCCCGGCTGGAGCGCTTGCGCCTGGCGGATGACATCGTCATGGCCTACGAAGTCAGCGTGCTGCCCTTCAACGTGGTGCCGGACCCGGACGCCGTCGGCGACTCGCTCTACCGCTTCCTGGAAGCGAACGGCAAGGCGCCCGCACGCGCCCTGCAGCATATCCGCGCCATGAATGCCTCCGCCGAGCTGGCCCGCCAGCTGGACGTGGCGGAAGGGCAGGCCGTGCTCTTCATTACCCGTATCGCCTACCTGGACAGCGGCGAAGCGGTCGAACTTACCCATTCCTACTGCCGCAGCGACCATTACGATTTCGTGGCCGAAATGCGCCGCGGCGCCTGAGCGGCATAACTTTACGGAATGCCTGCGGACTTACCTTTCATGGGCGGCCTGTGAAATTTGGTATTACACTGGTTTGGTCGTATCCAAATGAACAAGATTGGCGATGCTAAAAACCGAAACCCCCAGCACGCAGCATGCCCTGCTGGACCAATACCCCGTCACCGAGCTCGTTACGGCCTTCGTTGACGACCAGTTCAACGCCGTGCAGGCCGTGCGCGACGCCACCCCGCGCATTGCCGCCGCTATTACCGCAGCAGTACCGCGCATCGATGCGGGCGGACGCCTGATCTATGTGGGCGCCGGCACTTCCGGCCGCCTCGGCGTGCTGGACAGCGTGGAGCTCTATCCCACCTTCTCCTGGCCGCATGAACGCGCACTGGCCCTGCTGGCCGGCGGCGAACAGGCCATGTTCGTGGCGGTAGAAGGCGCCGAGGATGACCGCGAGCAGGGCGCCAAAGACCTGCTGAGCCTGAACCCCACCGCAAACGATGTCGTCCTGCTGCTGGCCGCTTCCGGCGGCACGCCCTATGTGCTGGGCGCGCTGCATGCGGCGCGCGAACTGGGCGCCCTGACCATCGGCATCGCCAACAACACGGACGCGCCGGTGGCCAATGAGGCCGAAGTGGGCATCACCGTCGATACCGGCAGCGAAGTGATTTCCGGCAGCACCCGCCTGAAAGCGGGCACCTCGCAAAAAATCGTGCTGAACACCATTTCCAGCGCCATCATGGTGCGGCTGAACAAGGTGTACGGCAACCTGATGGTGGACCTGAAGCCGACCAATGCCAAGCTGTTCGCCCGCACCGTGCGCCTGACCATGCACGCCACCGGCGCCGATGAGGCCGCTGCGCGCAGCACGCTGGAGCAGTGCGGTTATCATGTGAAAGTGGCAGTCGTCGCACTGCTCAGAAAGACCACGGTGCAGCAGGCGGAGACCCTGCTGGCCAACGCCAGGGGCAGTGTCCGCGGCGCGCTGACGGCCTGAGCGCTCGCGCCGTGCGCATCCTGGCCTCAACCACAATAAAAAGGATGTGATGGAACGAGCGCCACAACGCAATCCCTGGGTCTGGATTCCGACCCTGTATTTTGGCCAGGGCATTCCCTACTTCGCCGTGATGGCGCTGTCGGTGGTGATGTACAAGAATATCGGCATCTCCAACGCGGAGATGGCCTTCTATACTTCCTGGCTCTACCTGCCCTGGGTCATCAAGCCGCTGTGGTCGCCCGTGGTGGAAATGTTCGGTACCAAGCGCGGCTGGACGGTCGCGCTGCAGTTTGTGGTCGGCGTAGCGCTGGCGCTGGTCGCCTTCACCACCCATCTTCCCGCCTTCTTCCAGATGAGCCTGGCCGTGCTGTGGCTGATGGCCTTCGCCTCCGCCACCCACGATATCGCGGCCGACGGCTACTACATGCTGGGCCTGAGCCAGAAAGAACAGGCGGCCTTCGTCGGCGTGCGCAGCACCTTCTACCGCCTGGCCAATATCGCCGGGCAGGGCGGCGCGGTGGCGCTGGCCGGCATCCTGATCACCCGCACCGGCGACCCGCACCTGGCCTGGGCGGTGGTGTTCGGCGTGCTGGGCGCGATCTTCGTGCTGCTGTGCGTGTGGCACTTCTTCGTGCTGCCGCGCCCTGCCGAAGATGTGAAAGCGCATGTGGAAGGCAATCCGCTGAAAGAATTCTTCGCTACCTTCGCCTCCTTCTTCAAGCGCGACGGCATCGTCGTCATCATGGGCTTCCTGCTGCTGTTCCGCCTGGGCGAATCGCAGCTGCTGAAAATGGCGGTGCCCTTCCTGCTCGATCCGGCGGAAAAGGGCGGCCTCGGCCTCGACAACACGGAACTCGGCATCGTGTACGGCACGGTCGGCGTGATCGCGCTGACGCTGGGCGGGCTGCTGGGCGGCGTACTGATCGCGCGCTTCGGCCTGAAGCGCTGCCTGTGGCCGCTCGCCTTTGCCTGCCACGTGCCGGGCCTGGTCTTCGTCTACCTGTCCACCGTGCTGCCGGAAAACATTGTGCTGATTTCGGCCATGGTGGCGGTGGAACAGTTCGGCTACGGCCTGGGCTTCACTTCCTACCTGATGTTCATGATCATGGTGGCGGACGGGCCGCACAAGACCGCGCACTATGCGATCTGCACCGGCTTCATGGCGCTGGGCATGATGCTGCCGCAGATGGTGAGCGGCCAGATCCAGCAATGGCTGGGCTACCAGCACTTCTTCATCTGGGCCTGCCTGGCCACGATCCCTGCCTTTGCCATGACGGCGCTGGTGAAGATCGATCCGGCATTCGGGCGCAAGTAAGGCGGGCACAGCGATTACAATGCGGCGCTTCTAACGACAACGGGGACAAATTGGCTTTCAACGCGAAAAAACGGCTCACTCTGAGCGCTGGCGCAGCTGCCGTCATGGCTGCATTGCTGAGTTCCTGCTCCACCACGCCCACGCCATCCGGCCCTGCCGTGGCGCCGGCGCCGGAGCAGCCGCATTACACGGGCGAGCAGCCGCCGGCCGCGCCGCGCGAATTCCGCGCCGCCTGGGTGTCCACCGTGGCCAATATCGACTGGCCGACCAAGCCGGGCCTGAGCACCGCCAAACAGCAGGCTGAAGCCATCGCCATCCTCGACCGCGCGAAGGCGATGAACCTGAACGCCATCATCCTGCAGGTGCGCCCGAGCGCGGATGCCATCTACCCCTCGAAGCTGGAGCCGTGGACCGAATACCTGACCGGCCAGCAGGGCAAGCCGCCGTCGCCGGACTGGGACCCGCTGCAGTTCTGGGTATCGCAGGCCCATGCGCGCGGCCTGGAGCTGCACGCCTGGTTCAACCCTTACCGCGCACGCCATGCCACGGCCAAGTCCACTTCTTCGCGCGACCATATCTCGGTGGCCAAGCCGCACCTGGTGCGCCAGTACGGCGCCTTCCAGTGGATGGACCCGGCCGAGGAAGAAGCCTCGCAGCAGACCCTGAACGTGATCCTCGACGTGGTGCGCCGCTATGACGTGGACGGCGTGCATATCGACGACTATTTCTATCCCTACCCGATCGAAGCCCCGACCGCCAAGGCCGGCGGCGAAGGCGCGGCGCTGGATGGCGGCGGTGCGAAAGCCGAACTCGATTTCCCGGACCAGGCCGCCTGGCAGCGTTATCAGCAGGGCGGTGGCAAACTGGACCGCGCGTCCTGGCGCCGCGAGAATGTGGACAAGCTGATCGAAGCGATCTACACCAATGTGCACCGCGAGAAATCCTGGGTGCGCTTCGGCATCAGCCCCTTCGGCATCGGCCGTCCGGACCGCCGGCCGCCGGGCGTGAGCGGCTTCAGCCAGTACGACAAGCTGTACGCGGACGCCGAACTGTGGCTGGAAAAAGGCTGGCTCGACTATTTCGTGCCCCAGCTGTACTGGCCCATCACGATGAAGACCCAGTCTTTCCCCGTGCTGATGGACTACTGGCTGACGCAGAATCCGAAAGGCCGCCATATCTGGCCGGGCCTGTTCACCAGCCGCACCAATGACGGCACACCGAAAGCCTTTGGTCCGGACGAAGTGATGCAGCAGATCGACCTGATGCGCGAGCGCCCGGCCGTCAACGGCCACGTGCACTTCAGCATGATCTCGCTGATGCAGGACCGTAACGGCTTCGGCAAGCGCCTGGCCGCCACCCGCTATCCAAGCGCGGCCCTGGTTCCGGCCACGCCATGGCTGGGCAGCACGGCGCCGGCCGCACCGGCAGTGACGCTGAAGCGCGGCAGCGGCGGCCTGGCGGTCGCCATCGCACCCGTCAAAAACGCGGTACAGTATGCCGTGTGGGCGCGCTATGGCGAGGAGTGGCATTTCACCGTCGCCTCCGGCGACGCCAGGGAAATCATCCTGGCGGATGTGGGCGGCAAGCCGGCCCATGCCGTCGTGATCTCGGCAGTGGACCGCCTCGGCAACGAAAGCCCGCGCACCGCCGCCAAACTGTAAGCGCACCATGCCGCACACCGACACCGCCAACCACCTGGGCCTCGGCATCGACGCCGGCGGCACGCAGACCCGCTGGGCCCTGGCCAGGCCTGACGGTTCGGTGCTGGCGGAAGGCAGCGTGGCCGGTTCCTCGGCCCTGCAGCTGGCGAATGCGGCAGGCCGCGAACGCCTGCGTGCCACCTTCGCCGAACTGGCGCAGGCCGTGCTAAGCCATGGCCAGCCGCAGCGCATCTGCGCCGGGCTTACCGGTTTCGGCGGCGACAGCCAGCTGCTGGTGGGCTGGCTGTCCGAACTGCTGGCGGTGCCGCCGCAAGCCATCTCGATCTGCAACGATATCGAAATCGCCTATCTCGACAGTTTCGAGCCCGGCGAAGGCTACCTGGTCTATGCCGGTACCGGCTCCATCGCCGCCTATATCGACGGCAATGGTGAATTCCACCGCGCCGGCGGGCGTGGCGTGGTGCTGGACGATGCCGGCGGCGGCTTCTGGATCGCGCGCGAAGCGCTGCGCCGCATCTGGCGCCGCGAAGACGAAGCGCCCGGCGCCTGGCGCGACTCGCCGATGGCCCATGCGGTGTTCGGGCATGTGGGCGGCGACGACTGGTCCTTCTCGCGCACTTTTATCTATACACGCGAGCGCGGCGAAATCGGCCAGCTGGCGCTGGCGGTCGCGCGTACGGCCGAAGCCGATGCGGCGGCGCGCACCATCCTGCAGCAGGCGGGCCGCGAACTGGCGCGGCTGGCCATGGCGCTGGTGTCGCGTTTCGGTCCGCGCCCGGTGGTGCTGGCGGGCCGCGCGGCCGAGCTGCATCCCATGATTGCGGCGACCATGCGCGCCGAGCTTGCTGAAGGTATTACGATGCAGCAGAAGACTGCACGCCCCCATGCCGCCGCCGCCCGTATGGCAGCGCGGCTGACGAACTGATTCCAACACTGATTGAGACGTCCATGAAAAAACTCCTGCTCGCTTCCCTCGCCGCCATCCTGACAGGCTGCGCTACCGTGCCCAGCGGCCCGGTCATTGACCATTCGCTGGTGTCCAAGGGCCAGAACAGCCGCGTGCGCTTTATCGTGATCCACTACACGGTGTCCGACCTGCAGCGCTCCATCATGCTGCTGACGGAGAAGGAAGTCAGCGCCCACTACCTGCTCACGGACGAGCAGACGCCGAAGATGTACGGCCTGGTGGATGAGAAGAACTCGGCCTGGCATGCGGGAGTGAGCAGCTGGAAGACGTACAGCAACCTGAACAACAGCTCCATCGGCATCGAGATCGTCAATCCGGGCTTCACAGAAACGCCGGATGGCAAGCGCACTTACTTCCCCTTCCCGCAGGCCCAGATGGACCAGCTGATTCCGCTGCTGAAGGACCTGGTGGCCCGCCACAAGGTAGCGCCGGAAAATATCCTCGGCCACTCCGACATCGCGCCGCAGCGCAAGCAGGATCCGGGGCCAATGTTCCCCTGGAAGCAGCTGGCCGATGCCGGCCTGATCCAGTGGCCGGCCGCCGATGCCGTGGCCACCGCCAGGGCCCAATTCGAGAACAATGTGCCGGACGCCGCCTGGTTCCAGAAAAAACTGGCCCAGCACGGCTATGCGGTGCCGCAGACCGGCGTGATGGACAAGGCAACGTATAACGTGCTGGTGGCCTTCCAGACCAAGTACCGCCAGTCCAACTACGACGGCGTGCCGGATGCGGAATCGGCGGCCATCCTGGAAGTGCTGACGGCGCCGCAGCCTAAACCGGTGGCGGCGGCAGCGGGAACGGTTCCACCGAAATCCTGACAGGCTGAAGCGGGCCGCGCCATTGCACCGCGCCCCGCTTTCCCCTATTCTGGCTGGTGCCGCAGGCTCGCTGCGGTGTTCTGGATGAGGAATTGAAGCCATGCGGCTGCGTCATATCGAAGTCTTTCACGCCATCATGCAGGTCGGCACCATCAGCGGCGCCGCCCAGGTCTTGCATATCTCGCAACCGGCGGTGACCAAGGTGCTGCAGCACTGCGAGCTGCAGCTTGGCATGCCGCTGTTCGAGCGTGTGCGCGGCAAGCTGTATCCGAAGCCGGAAGCGCACCGCCTGTTTGCGGAAACCGAGAAGCTGAACCGCGACCTGCAGGGTATCCGCCGCCTCGCGGCCAGCCTGAAAGGGCGCGCGGTCGAAACCATACGCCTCGTGTCGACGCCGACGATTGCCATCAGCGTGCTGCCGCAGGCCATGACGCAGTGGCGCAAGGAATTTCCCACCACGCGCTGCGAGCTGGCCACCCACCATACCAGCGAAATCGTCAACACGCTGCGCCTGGGCGAGGCCGATCTGGCCTTGTCGCTGCAGGACCCGCGCCATCCCGGCATCGTGGCCGAACCGCTGGCGCAGGGCGTGATGACGGTGCTGGCGCCGACCGGCACCTGGCGTGCGGACGAAGAAGGCAAGCCATTGTCGGCCGAGGGCCTGACGGGCGAACTGATCGGCCACACGGACAACGATCCGCTGGGCGAGCTGGTGGTGGCGGCCTGCGAGGCGCAGGGCCTGCATCCCGTGTTCCGCACCGTGGTGCAGACTTACCAGATCGCACGCTCGCTGGTAGAGGCGGGCGGCGGCATGGCCGTGGTGGATCCCTTCACGGCGGCATCGGCGCTGTCCAGCCGCGTGCAGCGCCGGCCGCTGGAGCCCGCGATCCCGATCCAGCTCTATCTGCTGACAGCCGGCCACTCGCCGCTGTCGCATGGCGCGCGCCAGCTGGCCGACAGCATTGCTGCGGCCGCGCGCGCCTGTCTCGAAAAAGGAACTGCATGACCCGTACCATCAGCAGCGAACAGGTTCCAATGAGCCCGGAGTATCGCCACCTGAGCACCATCTCCGGCATCGGCGTGGACCTGCGCTATGCCACCCCGGACAACTTCGTCGGCCGCGACCTGTATTCGCCGCTGGACTGCGCCTGGCTGCATGTGGATGCGGCGGCGGCGCTGGAGCGCGCCGTGGCCTGGCTGGCCGAACGCAAGCCGGGGTATTCCTTTCTCGTGCTGGATGCGCTGCGTCCGCACCGCGTGCAGGAGCAGTTGTGGGCGGCCCTGCAGGGCACCGAGCTGCTGATGTACCTGGCCGATCCGGCCAAGGGCTCGATCCACTCCTTCGGCATGGCGCTCGACATCACCATCCTCGATCCTTCCGGCGCCGAGCTGGATATGGGCACCGGCTTCGACGACCTCACCGAGCGTTCGCACCCGGCGCTGGAACGGGAGCTGCTGGCACGCGGCGAACTCACGGAAGCCCAGATCGCCAACCGCCAGCTGCTGCGCGATGCCATGTCCGGCGCAGGCTTCGTGGGCATCAACAGCGAGTGGTGGCACTTCGACTGCGGCGACCGCGTCCACGTCCGCGCCACTTACACCCGCGTCCTCTGAACTTGCGCCCTCAGCGGCGCTGCGGAACTTTGATGGCAGCCTGGTGTCTTAGTGATCAGGAGGCTCCATCATGCGCAGCTACAACCTTGAGATATCTGGCGAGATAGACGACAAGCTGAGCCAGATCGCGGCACGCAACCGCATTTCCCGATCCGAAGCGGTCATCAGGGCGTTCGAACTGCTGGCTATCTTCGACGACGCAAAGGACAATGACAGAGGCAGCTATCCGGCGATTATTCGCCGGACTGCCGATGATGGCTGGGAAATCGTGGCGCGGATCACGGGCTATGACTGAGCGCATGGTGGAAAAGGAGCCAGCCGACATGCCTGGCCCCGGCCAGTTCCGCGAGCGCCGCGCTCAGTTGAACGCCGCTGCCAGGCTACTGTTTGCCAAGCAGGTGCTCGCCTGGCTAGCCATCATGTGCGCGGCAATCATTGCAGCGTTTTCCTGCTTTCCTGCTTTCCGGCGAACCCGGCGCTGGCAGCGGCGTTTGACCAGGTGCGAATTGGCGCGCTGCCATTGCTGTCGCTAGTGCTTTCGTTCTATTTCGCCAGCAGCGCCAAGCCGGATGGCTGAAGCTATTGGATTGTGGCGCTGGAGTGGGCGACCCAGTCGATCAGCGCGTCCACGATGCCGCGGCCGATGCCGTTGCCGGCGCGGTCGTGGTTCACCATGGCGACCACGATGCACTGGTTGCCGTCCGCATCGGGCACATAGCCCGCCACTGCCACCACATCGCGCAGCGTGCCGGTCTTCACGCGGGCGCGCGAGGCAGCCACGCTGTCCTTCAGGCGGCGGCGCATGGTGCCGTCCACACCGACGATCGGCAGGCTGGACTGGAACTCGGGCGCCCACAGCGATTTCTGCGCGGCCTTCAGCAGGCCCGCCATCTGTACCGGACTCACGCGCTCGATGCGTGACAGGCCGGATCCGTTTTCAAGAACCAGGCCGGTATCGTCGATGCCATGGCGCCGCATCCAGTTGCGCACCACCTGCTCGGCTCGCGCAGCAGTAGAGGAAGGCACAGGCTGCAATGCGGCAGGCGCCACGCCACCGCCGGGAACCGCCGCATCGGCTGCCGCCGCCTGTCCCGGTGCAGTGGCCGCGCTCGCGTTCGCGCCGGCGGCCATGCCTTCGGCCGCAGCGGGGGCGACGGCGGGAGGCAGCGCGGCGCCGGGCCCGTGCGCTGCGGCGGACAGCGACGCCAGCAGCGTATTGGCCGGCAGCGGACGGCTGCCCAGTACCGGATCGGGCTGCAGGCTGCCCAGGCTCAGGAAGATGGTGCGTGCCAGCGCGTTATCCGAAGGCTTGTTGGTGTCGCGCACAATCTCGGGCAGCGTGCGCGACACATGCTCGGCGAGGAGCCGCGTGCCGTCCGGCGCCAGGCCCGCCCCCACCGTTACTGCGGGCAGCGGCGCCGATGGGTCGGCATCCGCAGTCGCCTTTGGCGCAGCACCGGCGGCGTGGGAGGCGGCGGCGCGCTCGATCCATGCCGTGTGCTCGGCCAGCCCCACATCGCGCACCTTGCCGCCGAAGGTGCCACCCAGGCGGCTCCAGATGCTGCGGAACAGGCGGGCCGCATACTCCTGGCGGTCCAGCACATTGACGCTGGTGATTTTCTTGCAGTTGCGCGGGAAAGTACCGTGCAGTTCAACGATGATACGGTCGCCCTTGCGCGAGTAGTTCGGGATCTTCCAGCCGTCTTCCCACTTCGCGCAGTCGGCATCCACCAGGGTCATGTCCGACTGCACCGATACGCGCTCCAGCGCCGGCAGGTGGTTGAAGCGCAGCGTCTTGTCGTCCGAGGTGAGCTCGATGCGCAGCATATTCATGTTCAGCAGCAGCGCATCGGGAATCACGTTGTAGTAGGCCTCTGGCGCCTCATCGAAAGGCGCCACGCCCAGGTCCAGGCGGGAGGGCTGCCACAGCTGGCGATCCAGCACCAGGTCGCCCGCAATGCGCTTGACACCCTGCATGCGCAGCTTTTCCAGCATGTGCACGAAGGCGTCCTCGTTGAAGTCAGGATCGGCGCCGCCGCGCAGGATCAGGTCCCCTTTCAGCACACCGTTGACGATTTCGCCATTGCTGCGCAATTCGGTGCGCCCACGAAACACCGGCCCAAGTTCTTCCAGGCCGACCATGGTGGTCACCAGCTTCATGGTGGAAGCCGGGGTGCGCGGCTGCTCCGGCAGGTTCGAGACCAGCACGCTGTCGCCGCGCAGCACCAGCACGCCGATCGCGTCTTCCGGAATGCCGCCGGCAGCCGCCAGCCTTGCCACCGGCTCCGGCAGCGAGGCCCGGGCCAGGCCGCAGGCAGCAAACAGGGTAGCGAGAACAAGACGGCGCAACTTCATACCAGCTCCTTAACCGAAGAACACGTAAGCGACACCGATCGCCGTCAGCACGCCGGCGAGGTCCGCGATCAGCCCACAGGATATCGCATAGCGCGTTTTGCGGATGCCGACCGAGCCAAAATACAGCGCCACGATGTAGAAAGTGGTGTCGGCCGAGCCATTAAAGATACAGGCCAGGCGGCCCACGAAGGAATCCGGCCCGTAGGTGGCCATGGTGTCGATCATCATGGCCTTGGCGCCGCTGCCGCTCAAAGGCTTCATCAGCGCGGTCGGCAGCGCGGACACGAAATCGGTATTCAGGCCCAGGCCGCGGAAAATCCAGGTGAAGCCGTCGATCACGAAACCGAACACGCCCGCATTCCGGATCACGCTGATCGCCACCAGCATGCCAACCAGGTAGGGAATCACGGTGAGCGACGTCTGGATGCCGCCTTTCGCGCCTTCGATGAAGGCGTCGTACACGTTCACCCGCTTGCGCAGCGCGCCGATGATAAAGGTGGCAATCACCCCGATCAGGATCGCATTGCTGACCACCTTGGACACCACCTCGATTTCGGCGCGGGTCAGCACTTGCGTGAAGTACCAGATTACGCCGCCGATGGCCGCCGTCATGCCGCCGATCCAGCCCAGCAGAACGCGGTCGAACAGGTTGATGCGCTGGCGGATCGACACGGCGATGATGCCGGTAATGGTGGCCGCATAGGTCGCAATCATGCAGGGAATGAAGATGTCGGACGGATCGGCCGCGCCCATGATGGAGCGCTGCGCCATAATGGCCAGTGGAATCAGCGTGAGGCCGGAGGTGTGCAGCACCAGGAACATGATCTGGGCGTCGGTCGGCTCATCCTTGTTCGGGTTCAGCGTCTGCAGGCTTTCCATGGCCTTCAGGCCGAAGGGCGTGGCCGCATTATCCAGCCCCAGCAGGTTGGCCGAGAAATTCATCACCATATGGCCGGTAGCCGGGTGGTCCTTCGGCACGCCGGGGAAAATGCGCGAGAAGAAGGGGGCAATGACCTTGGCCAGCCAGCCGATGGCGCCCGCCTTCTCGCCGATATTCATGATGCCGAGCCACAAGGTCATGACGCCGGCGAGTGGCAGGGCAATGTCCATCACGCCCATGCGCGCGGTCTCGAAGGTGCCGTCGATGATCTTCTTGAAGATTTCGGTATCGCCCAGGAACAGCCATTGCGCAATCGCGGCCGCGAAGCCCACCAGGAAGAAACCTGACCAGATATATGAAAGAGACATGCGCGAATTCCCGGAAACGAGTGTGGAAGAGCAATTTTGCAGCGAAAGTATAAGGTGAGTAGAGCGCGCCTGAATGAAAGAATGCGGGTAGGGCATGTGAAAAAGTTATAAGCTTGCCGCCGGAATTCATCGGCGAACGCTGGCGCAGCCCGCGGCCCTGCTTTATGCTCGTCGCCATGAAGAGCTTCTGGAAACTTGCCGCCGCCGCGGCCGCCCTGGCATCCGCCCTGGCCCTCCCATCCTTGTCCGCCGCCCGGGCGCCCGAGCCGAAGGTGCTGCAGGCCCTGCTGTCCACCGGCGAAACCGGGCTCGACCCTGCCGTCGCCTCCGACCTCGCCAGCCTGAGCCTGCTGGAGAATATTTTCGATCCCCTGTTGCGCTACGACTACCTGGCGCGGCCGGTCAAGCTGCAGGCCAATGCCGTGCGCGCCATGCCGACAGTGGATGCGGCCGGTACCACCTGGACCTTCCAGCTCAAGCCCGGCATGCTGTTCGCGCCGGACCCGGCCTTCAAAACCGCAAAACGCGAGGTCACGGCGGCCGACTACGTTTACAGCCTGAAGCGCTTGTACGACCCCGCCCTGAAATCGCCCTGGCTGTTCATGTTTGAAGGCAAGCTGCTGGGCGATGAGGTCTACAAGAACAAGTTCAGTTATGCGACCGAGATTCCCGGCCTGCAGGCGGCGGACAAGTACACGCTGCGTATCCGCCTGAACAAGCCGGACCCCAGCTTGCTCTTCTATATGGCCCTGCCCGCCACCGGCGCCGTGGCGCGCGAAGTGGCCGAGGCCTATGGCAGCCAGGTCGGCAACCATCCCGTGGGCAGCGGCCCGTTCCGGGTGGCCGAATGGAAGCGCAGCGACAAGATCACGCTCACCGCCAACCGCGACTATCACTTCGTGTTCCATGCCGGACCGGATGTGGCGCCCGCCAACAAGGCGCTGGCGGCTGCGCTGGACGGCAAGCGCCTGCCCCTGGTGGACGGCGTGCAGGTCAAGATCATGGAGGAATACCAGTCGCGTGTGCTCGGCTTCCTGAACGGCGAATTCGACTATATCGAGCAGGTGCCGGAATCGATGCGCGAGATGGTGCTTGACCCTGCCTCCAGCCAGCCCGTGCTGCGCCGCGAGCTGGGCCAGCGCGGCATGGTGCTGTCGCCTTTTCCCGTGCTGCAGACCTATTACATGTGGATGAACATGGAAGATCCGCTGGTTGGCGGCTACAGCAAGGAAAAGGTCGCGCTGCGCCGGGCCATAGCTTTAGGCTATAACAGTCCGGAAGATGTGGCCCTGCTGAAGAAGGGCCTGGCGATCCCGGCCCAGAGCCCGCTGCCGCCTAATGTGCTGGGTTATGACCCCGCCTACCGCAGCCCCATTGCCTACAACCCGGCGCTGGCGCGCGCCCTGCTGGACCGCTTCGGCTACCGCGTGGGCAAGGACGGCTTCCGCACCCGGCCGGACGGCAGCCCGCTGACCCTCGTCATGCACAGCGAAAGCTCGACAGTGGGCCGCCTGCGCGACGAACTGTGGCGCAAGAACCTGAATGCCATCGGCCTGAATGTAATTTTCCGTAGCGATAAGAAAACCGAGATCATCAAGGCTTCCCGGCTCGGCAAGGTCATGATGTTCGAGAGTAACTGGGTGGCTGACTTCCCCGACGGGGACAATTTCTACCAACTGTTGTACGGCGGCAACGCCGGGCGCGCAAATTATTCGCGTTTCAACCTGCCCGAATTTAACCAGCGCTACGAAAAAGCACAGCAGTTGAGCGATGGTCCGGAACGCCAGAAGCTCTACCACGAAATGGCCCAGCTGCTGCATGCGTATAACCCCTGGGTGCCGCTGACCCACCCAATCTCCGCAGATATCCGCCAACCGTGGCTAAAAAACTACATGCGCCACCCCGTGGAGTTCACGAATTGGCGCTATCTCGATCTGGACCTTGAGGCGCGCCAAGGGGCCGCTAAAATAGCGCGCTGATGAAAATGACAGCTGCATTCCTAAAAGTTATGGACCGCGCTGCTATTTTCATTGGATAGCGAGAATTGCATCGCGCTAACCTGAATCGGACAAATAAAGCAATGCCATGACATTGTGGCTGGTAGAGAAGTCCGGATATCAATTTAAGGGAGAGCCCCGTGAAGGTTAAGAAACTGGCGCAACTGATTGCGCTCATTGGCGTTGTTGGCCCGGCAGTGGCACAGGAAGCCGCCATCCAGCGCGTTGAAATTACCGGTTCGAGCATCAAGCGCGTGGCCAAGGAAGGCGCCCTGCCAGTCCAGGTCCTGTCGTTCGACACCATCGAAAAATCCGGCGTGACCGATACCGAAGGCCTGCTGCGCCTGATCGCGGCAAACGGTACCGGCGCCGACAATATGACCTCCGGCAACAACGTGTTCGGCGCCGACGCCGACCGCGTGTCCGGCGGCGCATCCTTCGCTTCGCTGCGTGGCCTGGGCCCGAACGGGACCCTGGTGCTGCTGAACGGCCGCCGCCTGGGCAACCACGGCGCGTCCGGCAAGGCAGTCGACCTGAACTCGATTCCGCTGGGCGCCATCCAGCGCGTGGAAATTCTGAAAGACGGCGCTTCCGCGATCTACGGTACCGACGCGATCGGCGGCGTGGTCAACTTCATCTTGAAGACCGACTACAAGGGCCTGGAAGCACAGACCATCCTGAACGGCACCGAAGCGGGCGGCGGCATGCAGCGCCGCGTTTCCCTGCTGGGCGGCCTGGGCAATGTGGAAGCGGACGGCTGGAACGTCATGGCTTCCATCACGCACGACAACAACGACAAGCTGTCGTCCAGCCAGCGCGACTTCGCCAACGGCTACCAGCCGCTGCGTGGCCTGTCGCCGGACACCACCGGCACCCCGTACGCCAATATCCTCACCGGCGCCGGCACCGCGCTGGGCACCGGCTTCAAAATGCCGGGCGACAACACCACCTATCTGCAGGCTGGCCTGCTGAGCCTGCAGGGCAAGTGCGATACCATCCCTGGCCAGTCGCAATATGCCACCGACCTGTGGAAAGACATCACGGCGCCGGCCCGTACCAAGTATTCCTGCTCCTACGACTACGGTGGCGACTATGTGATGAGCTATCCGGTCGAGCGTACCAATGCCGTATCGCGCGGCACGCTGAAGATCAACGATAACCACCGCGCGACCGTTGAACTGCTGGGTTCGCGTACCGAAGCCACCGCTTCGCTGACCCCGGTGCAGATCTCCACCTCCCTGTCGAACGGCAGCGCCTACCCGGTCAACGGTCCCTACTATCAGGATCTGTCGGCTTACATTCCGAGCTACGACAAGACCAAGCCTATCATCTACAAATGGCGTACCACGCCATGGGGCGACCGTACCCAGGGCAATGTGACCGAGAGCTGGCGCGCACTGCTGGCCTTTGACGGCACGGTGTTCGGCAAGTATGACTACAAGCTGGGCCTGTCCAAGTCGACCAGCACCACCCAGACCGACCTGGTGGACGGCTACGGCTGGAGCAGCCAGATTTACCAAGTGCTGGGCAGCGGTATCGTGAACCCATGGCTGGCCCCTGGCCAGAGCCAGACCCAGGCTGCGATGGACGCCATCGAAAAGACCAAGTACCGCGGCGCCTTCCAGCATGGCCGCACCACCATGAGCCAGTTCGACGGCTCCATCTCGGGTGAAGTCTTCAAGCTGCCGGCCGGCGCCGTGTCGATGGCAGCGGGCTTCGACCTGCGCAAGGAAACCTATTCCTTCGGCCAGGACGTGGATGCAACCCAGATCCTGCTGTCGCCGGGCAATGCTCCCTTCCCTGAGCAGTCGCGCTATGTGCGCGCCGTGTACGCCGAAGCGCTGGTGCCTATCCTGAAGGACCTGGAAGTGCAGCTGGCGATCCGCCGCGACAACTACAGCCTGATCGGTGCAACCACCAATCCGAAAGTCGCCTTCCGCTGGCAGCCGAACGACAAGCTGCTGTTCCGCGGCTCGGCCAACGAAGGTTTCCTGGCGCCAAGCTTCTACCAGGCTTATGCCGGCCGCCTGTCGCAGGAACTGCCGAACGGCGTGACCGACTTCCAGCTGCAGCAGCAGCAGCCGAACCGTCCTGACCTGTGGTCGATTCCGCGCCTGAACTACCGCACCGGCGGCAATCCAGGCCTGCGTCCGGAAACCTCCAAGCAGGGCACTCTGGGTGTGGTGTTCGAGCCGCTGCCAGGCTTCTCCGCATCGCTGGACTGGTGGGCGATCAACATCAAGGACCGTATCCTGAACCGTACGCCGCAGAATGTGCTGAACAACTGGCAGTTCCTCCAGCAATACATCATCCGCAAGGCTGACGGCACCATCGATTACGTGGAAGCGGGCTGGATCAATGCCGCCGGCCTGAAGACCCGCGGCGTGGACGTGGGCCTGCGCTACGACACCAAGTTCAACGGCTACAAGTTCTCGGCTGTGATGGACGGCACCTTCATGGACAGCTTCAAGTTCGCCGAGTTCGAAGGCCAGCCATACAAGGAACAGGTCGGCATCTTCAACACCCGCGACGTCTACCTGCGCTGGAAGCATAACCTGACGCTGACCACCTCCAAGGGCAACTGGAGCGGCCTGCTGACCCAGCGTTATGCATCGGGCTACAACGACCAGGTGCCGAACGGCGGCAAAGGTACGCCACCGGCCGGTTTCGACCCGCACGTGAAGCACTACATGAAGTACGACACCTCGGTGACCTACACGGGCTTCAAGAACACCACGATCACCGTGGGTATCCAGAACCTGCTGGACACCGATCCGCCGTTCACCGCACACAACGTGGATGAAGTGGTGGGCGCCGGCTGGGATCCACGCGTCGCCGATCCGCGCGGCCGTTCCCTGTCCTTCAATCTGAAGTACAAGTTCTTCTGATTAGCCGACGCAGTTTTGGCCGCCTGATGGCGGCCTCCCTGGCCGCTGCCGCCCTTCCGGCGGCAGCGGCGCCTCAACGCAAGAAATCCATGCACGCTTCCCCGGCACTGATCAAACCGCCCCGCCTCAAGGCCGGCGATACAGTGGGCCTGATCGCGCCCGCAGGCCATACCGACGCCCCTTCCATCGAGAAAGCGGTGCGCAATATCGAAGCCCTGGGCTTCAAGGTCAAGCTGGGCGCCAACCTGGGCGCCGTGTTCGGCAACTATGCGGGTCTCTGGCAGCAGCGCCTGGAAGATTTCCACGGCATGTTTGCCGACCCCGAAGTGAAGGCCATCTGGGCCATCCGCGGCGGTTCCGGCGCGATGCAGCTGCTGCCGCACCTGGATTACAAGCTGATCCGCAACAACCCCAAGATTCTGGTCGGCTACTCCGACATCACGGCCCTGCACCTGGCGATCAACCGTTTTGCCGGGCTGGTGACTTTCCACGGCCCGGTGGCGGTGTCCTCGCAGTCCGAGTACTCGATGACGCACCTGATGAACGTGCTGATGCGGCCGGAAGAGAACTATGTGATTCCGATGGCGCTGGAAAACAGCCGCAAGGCGGAAGAGGAGCCGGAATACGCGCTACGCACCGTGGTGCCCGGCACCGCGACCGGCCGCCTCACGGGCGGCAACCTGTGCCTGGTGGCGGCGCTGGCCGGCACCAAGTATGCAGCCGACTACAAGGATGCCATCCTCTTCCTTGAAGAGGTCAACGAGGCGCCCTACCGCGTGGACCGCATGATGATGCAGCTGGACATGAACCAGCCCTTCAGCCAGGCTGCCGGCGTGATGCTGGGCATCTTCGAGCAGTGCGAGGCCGAACCGGACGAAATTTCGCTGACGCTGAACGAAACCACCGACCAGCACCTGGTGCCGCTGAAGATTCCCGCCGTCACCGGCTACTCCTTCGGCCACATCCGTAACCAGTTCACCTTGCCGATGGGCATACGTGCCACGCTGGACACGGAACGCCAGACCCTGACCCTGCTGGAAACCGCCGTCAGCTGATGTTCCTGCCGGGCGTCATGCCCGGCGCGCCGCCGCTAGAATGGCGCCATGCCCATACTCAACCGCAAGGCGGTCAGCCTGGTGCTGAGCCATCCGCTGGATTTCACGCTGCGCTGCCTCAAGGGTTTCCGCGCCAACCAGGGCCTGCTGCTGGCCGGGGCCGTCGCCTATTACTCGCTGCTGTCCATCGTGCCGCTGCTGATGCTGGTGGTGGTGGCGCTGTCGCACATCATCGATCCGGCCGAGCTGCTGGAAACCATCGGCCATTACCTCGAATGGCTGGTGCCGGGCCAGTCGAAGGCGATCGTCAACGAAGTCGCGCATTTCCTCGAACACCGCGACCTGGTGGGCTGGCTGCTGGTGCTGACCATGCTGTTCTTCAGCTCGCTCGCCTTCAGCGTGCTGGAGAGCGCCATGTGCGTGATCTTCATCCACCGCATCGAAGTGCGGCGGCGCCATTACCTGATCTCGGCGATTTTGCCCTATTGCTACATCCTGTCACTGGGCATCGGCGCGCTGGTGGTCACGCTGGTGGCGGGCAGCCTGCAGGTGATCGGGGCGGAAAGCGTGCGCCTGTTCGGCATTGCCTGGTCGCTGCAGGGGCTGTCGGGGGCGCTGCTCTACATGCTGGGGATTGCCGGCGAGATCCTGCTGCTGAGCTCCATCTACATGGTGATGCCGGTCGGCCGCCTGTCCTGGCAGCACGCGCTGATCGGCGGCGTGACCGCCACGGTGCTGTGGGAAATCGCGCGCCATGTGCTGGTCTGGTACTTCACCACGCTGTCGCAGGTGAATGTGGTGTATGGCTCGATGACGACCGCCATCGTCGTCATGTTCAGCCTGGAGATTGGCGCCACCCTGCTGCTGTTCGGTGCCCAGGTGATCGCCGAATATGAGCGCATTGTGCAAAAAGGCCCGGCGGCGAATGCGGACAGGCCGTAATTGGGGACAGACCCTAATTTCGGCGTAGCCGAAACTTAGGGTTTGTCCCCAATTACGGCCTGCCTGTCCCCGGTACCCTGGTCGGCCACCGAACACGGTCAGCGCCGACTGGAGTTCGGTAGCGGACTGAGCTTTCGGGGACAGACCCTGATTTTGGCCAAGCCAAAATGAGGGTCTGTCCCCATCTGCCGCCGGCTGCCCGCTACTGCGGCAGGCCGTTATAGTCCTGCGCCAGCTTGCGCAGGGTCTGGAACACGCGGTCGGCGGGCAGGGCCACGCCCGGCTTCCAGTCCACGCGGTTGTCTTCGAACACCGGCGTCAGGCTCAGCCCGCCCTCGCTGCGCCGACCGATGAACCAGGACTGCAGGGCCGGCACATGCACGATGATGTCCGTCTCGTCAGTGCGGTAGCGCGTAACGGCGCGCGCCACGGCCGGATTGCCCATATCGGTCGCACGCCAGCCATCGGCTGCCTGTCCCACGAACACGGCGCAGGCCACGCGCTCGCCCACCTGCACCGGGTACAGGCTGCGCCGCGCTTCGTTGAGCAGGCCATCGGGCTTGCCGTCCACCGCCATCTCGCGCAGCGAGTCGAGCCGCACATGATAGATGGCGAGCGGCGCGCCCAGCGTGGCCTGCCGCACCTCATCGCGCGAGTTGAAGCCCAGCCGCGCGTAATTGCTGTCGTTGACGAGCTGGCCCAGCGTGCTGAGCCCGGCCTGGGCTGCTTCGGCCTGGGTTGAGGACGGCCGCGGCTGGCTGCTGCCGCTGTCCGGGCTGGGATCGAAAGGCATGCTGTGGCAGCCGCTCAGCAGGCAGGCCGCTGCAAGCATGCAGGCGAAAGGTAGCGTGCGCATATCAGCGTCCTCCATAAGTGATGTTGTAGTAGTCGTTCCAGTGCGTATGCCCGGTATCGCTCACATAGCGCGCATAGGTCATGATGGTCTCGGTGCCGCCGGACAGCGTCTGCAGATTGGTGTGCGGCAGCGGGTCGTTCACATCCACGTACTGCACGTTATTGAGGGTGATATAGCCCTTCAGCACCATCATGTGGCCGCCGCCGCCATTCCAGTGCCAGCTGAAGGCCACCGGTTTCTTCCAGCAGTAGATCTGCGAACGCACCTGGGCCCAGGTCAGCGCCGTGTCCGCCGTCTGGGTGGCGGTGAAGCCATATTTCTCATACTCCGGCCAGCCGCCGTTATTGCAGCTGCCGCCATTGTTGTTGCAGCAGCCGCTGAGGCCGAAGCGGTTATTGGCCTGGGTACATTGCGCGATGTTCTGGCCGAAGTAGCGCATGGTCATCTGGCCGCTGGCAGCCCAGCACCAGTTGGAGGCTTGCTGAGGCAGGGCAGGCACATCGACCGTCGCTACCAGCGGCGGGTTGCAGCAGGCGGACAGCAGCCCCAGCAAAGGCAGTCCGCACAGGACATGGATGATTTTCATACCGATCCTCCTCAGGTGTGTGAATGAAAGCGCCTGGGAAGAGTGTGTGCCGCACGCCGCGCCATCGCCAGCGCAAGGAAGCGCACGCTTGAGTTCGCTCAAGCGGGGCAATGACCAGAAGCAATTGGGTCAGGCAGCGGGCAGTGTAATCAGGAAACGCGCACCGCCGAGGGGCGATGTTTCGATCTTCAGCGTGCCGCCGTGCAGCGACACGGCCTTGCTGGCAATCGATAAACCGAGGCCGAAGCCGCCGGTATTGCGGTCGCGGCTGCGGTCCAGCCGGTAGAAGGGTTCGAACACCTTTTCGCGTTCGCTCTCCGGGATGCCGGGGCCGTCGTCATCGACGATGATGGTCACGCCGCCCAGCTTGCGCCAGGCCGACAGGGCCACGCGGGCATTGGCGTATTTCTGGGCATTGCGCAGCAGGTTGCCGGTGGCGCGCTGCAGCAGGCGCGCGTCGCCATAGTAGCTGCCCATGCCGTCCGGCACCGCTACATCCAGCGACACGGCGGATGGCGGCAAGGTATTGGCGCAGGCGCGCAGCGTTTCCGTTACATCGAAGGTTTCATAGCGCAGCGGCTGGTCGCTGTCCATGCGGGCCATGCCGAGCAGCTCGTTGACCAGGCTCTTCAGCTCGGTGAGGTCGCCCTGCATGCTGCCGATGCGCTTCTCCAGCACATTGTCCTGCACCGTATCGTGCAGCAGTTCGAAGGCGAATTCGAGGCGGGCGATGGGGGTGCGGATCTCGTGCGACACCGAGTGCAGCAGGCTGCGCTGCGACTCCAGCAGGGTTTCGATGCGGTCCGCCATATGGTTGATGCGTTCGGCCAGCGGGTAAATGCTGTCACCGGGCTGCATCTGGGCGCGCGCCTTGAGCTGGCCGGCGCCGAATTTATCGGCCACCCGCATCAATACCTGCAAGCCTTTCCAGTGCGAACGCGACCAAAAGCCGATGGGAATCAGCAGGGCCAGCGCCACGATCAGGTAGCGCACCGCCTCCACTTTCAGCGCCACCCCGATATCGATCGGCAGGTCCTGGGCGTGGATGGCTTCTTCGTTGCTGCCGATGTATTTGTCGCCCGTCAGGTCCACGCGGCGGAACATGGCCTTGTTGGGAATGTCGATCACCACCTCGCCGCGCTCGAAGGCGTCACGTTCCTGCTCGGGCAGGCTCTTGCGTGCAATCGCGATCGGCACGAGGTCGATGCGCGACTCGGACACCTCGCGCACCTTGTTCAGCCGGTCCAGCCATTCGTCGGCCGGGGCCTGGTCCACATATTGTTCAAGGAGAAAGATCTGGGCCGCAGCCTGGCGCCGCGCAATCGATTCCAGGGGGTCGCCGAACAGGCGGTTAATGGTGAAATAAACAATGAACGCAGCCACGCTGATCGACAGCATCACGAGGATGAAGAATCGGAAAAACAGGCGGTTCATGTTGCCATTGTATAAGAAGCAGGCAGGGCAAAACCTGCCTAGACAAATTTATGACAAAAAGGGTACATCTCGCGGTGGATTGGGCTGGGGGTGCTGACTAAGATGAATAGTCTCATCACAGGAGTGTTCTATGAGCAAGATTGAACCACTTATTAACGCTTTGCCATTGCTCGGCGCGCTGCTCCTGGCCGCCTGCGGTGGTGGAGGCGCCGCCTCCACGCCACCGGTGGCGTCAGGTGGACCAGGCATTGCAGTGGGCGAGCCGCACCCCGGTGCGCCGGCCCGCGATGAATTCATCAGCTTGGCACGCGAGGCGCAGTGCGCCGACCAGCGTAACCGGCTGTATGTGATCGACGGCAAACAGGTCCTGTGGGACCGCGCCGGCAGCTGTGCCGACAACGGCCGGGGGCTCACCCTGTTCGGCCTTCTTCCAGGCAATCTGCTGTGCGCCAGTAGCGATACGATCGCCGGGCCGCGTACCAGCTGCACCGACGAAAGTTTCCGAAGCATGTTCGATACGATTTCCAAACACCTCGACGATGCCGACCTCGGCCTCGGCGCTGCCCACAAGGTGGAAGTGCTGGCCTTTGCACCGAAACCGGGTCCGGTCGCCTTCGAACCCATCCTGCAGGATGACTATTCCGGCGTGACCGTGAAGCAGAACGTGGTAATCCGCGATGCGGCCAGCTTCGAGCGCCTGTGGACGGCCCATTTCCTCGGCCGCAGCCCGGCCCTGCCGCTGCCGAAGATTGATTTCGCGCGCAAGATGGTGGTCGGCGTCTTTACCGGCGCCCAGCCGGTCGGCTGCCGTTCGGTATCGATCGCCAAGGTAGTGCAGGAAGGCCGCCAGATGACCATCGAATACGAGATCAGCACCCTGATGACGGTCGCCATCTGCACCCAGGCCAATGTGGCGCCGATGAGCATGGCAGTGGTGGACCGGGTCGACGGCGCCGTGGACTTTGTCAGCATCACGCCCGAACACATGGCGTTCAGCAGCCTGGACCTGGACAACAACTCCGGCGTGACGGCGCCGCAGACCGTGGTGGTAAAGGACGCGGCCAGCTGGTCCGCCCTGTGGGCCCAGCACAAGCGCAATGTGATGCCGGTGCTGCCGGAACCGGTGGTGGATTTCAACAAGTTCATGGTGGTGGCCGTATTCGCGGGCAGCAAGCCGAACGGTTGCTATTCGACCACGCTGAGCAACCTGTACCGCAGTGGCCGCGTGATCAATGTCACCCGCATCGACCGCATACCGGGACCCGGGACAATCTGCACACAAGCGCTGAGCTCGCCTGCCCACCTCATCATGATCGAGCGCAGCGACGATCCGGTGGAAGTGGCGGTGCGCACGGTTTCGTGAGTGCAACTGACGCACCGGCCGTAAGCCGGATAGAATGGCAGACATTCGATATTTCAACATGTCAATATGTCAAGACTGTGTGTGCTGGCGCTGGCCGGACTGAGCAAGCTGGCCTTAGCCCAGACACCGGCCGCCAACCCGATGCCTGACGGAAGCCGGGACATGTATCTGGGACTTGGCGTCCAGTCTGCAGCCCGCTATGAGGGTGCAGACAGCCGCCGCACGACCGCCCTGCCGGTGCTCCAGTTCCAATGGAGCAACGGCATTTTTGTGTCCGGGCTCAGCGCAGGCATGCACCTGTCGTCCCGTCCGGGCATCGAATACGGCCCCCTGCTGGCGCTCGCGGCCGGACGCGACGAGTCCGGCACCCGCCTGCTGCGGCTGGGCACGGTGAATGATGGATCGGGCGGCAGCAGCGGCCCCGGCGCCACCCTGCCGGTGCCGGACTGGATGCCGCCACCCGCGCGCCTCGCGGAGGATGGGTATGAGGCGGAACCGGAAACAGGCGGCAACCGGCTGGCGGGCATGGAACCGCTGCGCCGCCGCGTGCTTGCCGGCGGCTTCCTGAACCTGTACCTGAACCCGCAGTGGCGGCTCACGGGCAACCTGCTGTACGGCTCGGGCAACGCGCGCAATGGCCTGCGCGCGCACCTTGCCGTCCAGCGGCTGGCGCTGCAGCTGGCGCCGCAGCACACGCTGTCGCTGTCGGCCGGCGTCAGCGTGGTGAACCGCGCGCACAGCGAAGCCTACTTCGGCGTGAGCGAGGACGAAGCGAACCGCAGCATCAACCTGATGTACGCACCAGGCGGCGGTTTGCAGGACGTGCGCGCAGGCGCACGCTGGAACTGGACATTCACGCCGGCCTGGATGCTGACAAGCGGCATCCAGGCCACGCGTTTGCTGGGAGATGCGAAACACAGCCCGCTCGTTGAGCGGCCGACCAATCTGACTGTATCCACTGCGCTGGCTTACCGCTTCTGACATGCCGACGATCCGACAACTCTCCGTGCTGCTGGCCTTCGGCCTGACCGTGCACACCTGCGCCGTCCAGGCCCAGGAAGCGGGTTGGGTCAGCTATCGCGATGCCTATCGCAGCATGGTGCTGTTCGCCAAGTACGGCAAGGCCAAGAGCTTCCTGCAGAACCACTACCAGGTCACGCCGCGCGACCCCGGCGCCTCGCTGGACGGCCTGCGCCTGACCTTGAGCGGCAAGACCACCCAGCTCAGCCTGCCGCTCGACGCCACCGGCCGCACCACCTTCCCGCTGCTGAAAGCGGCCTACGATGAAAACGCGATGCTGGTGCTGAACCGCAAGATCAGCCAGTTCAGCTTCCAGCCGCGCCTGTCCATCATTCCCCGCCTGGACGGCGTGTATGAGGCGGCCGATTTGCGCGCCGCCTGCGACCAGGCGCTGCAGTACATGCGCTACACGGACGCCAGCTACAACCTCAAGCGCTGCGCCGGCATCCGTTTCGCGTTCAGCAAGCGCAGCGACGCCGTGGTGCGCGTGCGCGATCCGGACCGCGAGTCGGGCCTGGCGCCGAATGAAGGCGCGGCCTTCGACGGCGAAACGAACAAGGACTTCCGGGTGATGGTGTACCGTTTTGCGGACTGGCCTGAGAAGGTTCAGGTCATCAGCCAGCAATCACCGGTCGCGATTGCGCCGGTGATCGAGTGACAAGGGCTTAACCCCAGGCCGACGGCGAGAACAGGTAGCCCTCGCCCCACACTGTCTTGATTTTCTCCGACTCGGCGTCGTCGAACTTGCGGCGCAGCTTGGAAATGCTGTTGTCGATCGAACGGTCGAGGCCGTCGAACTCGATGCCGCGCATTTTCTTCAGCAAGGCATCGCGCGACAGCACGGTGCCGGCCGATTCCGCCAGCACCAGCAGCAGCTTGTATTCCGTATTGCTCAGCACGCACGGCTCGCCGCGCCAGGTCACGGTGCGGTCGCTGGTGGCGATGGCCAGGTTACCGAACACCAGCATATCGCTGGGCTGCTTGTTCTGCGCGCGGCGCAGCAGGGCCCGCAGGCGGGCCAGCAGCACGCGCGGCTGCACCGGCTTGTTGATGAAATCGTCCGCGCCCTGTTCCAGCAGCGAGACTTCGTCATACGAATCCTCGCGCGCCGTCATGATGAGGATAGGAACTTCGCTGATATCGCGCAACTGGCGGCACACCACCATGCCATCGAGGCCGGGCAGCATGAGGTCCAGCACCACGATATCGGGCGGCGTCGCCTTGAAGCGCGCGACGGCCTCGTCACCGCGGCTGACGACCTCCACCTTGAACTCATATCCTGCGAGATACTCCGTGACCAGGTCGGCCAGGCGGGCATCATCTTCCACCAGCATCACTTGATACATTGCGCGTTCTCCTTCGGTGTCTATTGTATAAGAGCAAGGACGAAAAAAGCACAAAGCCCGCACAATGCGGACAAATAGATACAACTTCGGGACAAACTGCAGGACAAGCTTAAAGGGCGCGCGCGATCAGCAGTTTCTGGATATCGCTGGTGCCCTCATAGATCTGGCAAACCCGGACATCGCGATAAATCCGCTCCACCGGGAAGTCCGACACATAGCCATAGCCGCCGTGCACCTGGATCGCATCCGAACATACGCGCTCTGCCATCTCGGAAGCAAACAGCTTCGCCATCGCCGCCTCCTTCAGGCAGGGCAGGCCCGCGTCCTTCATCGCCGCCGCATGCCAGATCAGCTGGCGCGCCGCCTCGATCTGCGTCGCCATGTCCGACAGGCGGAACTGCACGGCCTGGTGATTGAAGATAGGCTGGCCGAAGCTCTCGCGTTCCTGCGCATACTTCAGCGCCGCCTCGAAGGCCGCGCGCGCCATACCCACCGATTGCGAAGCGATGCCGATGCGGCCGCCTTCCAGGCCGGACAGCGCGATCTTGTAGCCCATGCCCTCTTCGCCGATCAGGTTCTCGGCCGGGATACGGCAGTTCTCGAACAGGATCTGTGCGGTATCGGAAGAATGCTGGCCCATCTTCTGCTCCAGGCCCGCGACGATATAGCCCGGCGTGGAAGTCGGCACCCAGAAGGCGCTGATGCCCTTCTTGCCGGCGGCTTTGTCCGTCACCGCCATCACGATGGCAACGTCGGCATATTTTCCGGAGGTGATGAACTGCTTCACACCGTTGATCACATAATGATCGCCATCGCGCGTAGCGGTGGTGCGCAGCGCGGCGGCATCGCTGCCGGTATGCGGTTCGGTCAGGCAGAAAGCGCCCAACATCTCGCCCTGGGCGAGCGGACGCAGCCACTGTTCCTTCTGCTGCGGATTGGCATACATTATCGCGATGCTGCACACCGGGCAGTTATTGACGGAGATGATGGTGGACGTACCGCCATCGCCCGCCGCAATCTCCTCCAGCACGAGCGCCAGCGACACATAATCGAGCCCTGCGCCGCCGAGTTCCTCCGGCACCGCGACCCCGAAGGCGCCGAGGGCCGCGAGCTCCTTCAGCTCCGCCTGTGGAAAATAGTGTTCCTTATCCCAGCGCGCCGCATTCGGCGCAATCCGCTCCTGCGCATAGCTGCGCAGCGCGTCACGGATCATCTGATGTTCTTCACTTAAAATCATTATCTCTCTCTATTCTTGAACCCTGACACCCTGGGGTCAGGCACCGTGTGTCAGGTTGCAGACTCATCTATTGCTACAGTTCAGTTCCTGACAAGGAGTGCCTGACCCCATGGTGTCAGGTGCCTTGTGTTACCAGGCGATGGGGGTGCCGTCGTAGTTGCGGAACTGGGCTTTTTCGCTGGACGGCAGTTCGGCCAGCGTCTTGCGGATGCCGGCGGCGCTTTCTTGCACCGACAGGTCGGCGCCCGCGCCACCCATGGCCGTGCGCACCCAGCCCGGATGCAGGGCCACGCAGGTGGCGCCCTTGCTGCCAAAGGTCAGCGCCGCGTCGATCAGCACCGAGTTCAGCGCGGCCTTGCTGGCACGGTACAGCGAGCCGCTCGCATTGCCGCGCTCGCTCAGCGAACCCATGCGCGAAGACAGCACCGCCAGCTTGCCGCGCGCCGCGCAGACCAGCGGACCCAGCATCGGCAGCAGGCGCATGGCCGCCAGCACATTGGTGTGCATGACCTGGTCGAAATCGGTCTGCATCGGGAAACCATCCTGGCGCGGGCCATACACGCCCGCGTTCAGGATGGCTACGTCCAGCCGCTCGCCATCCAGCTTCCAGCCCAGCGCGGCTACCGCTTCCACATTGGTCACGTCCAGCGTGTGCGCTTCCGCGCCGATGTCGAGCAGGGCATCGCAGTCCGCTGCCTTGCGGGCGGTGGCGATCACGCGCCAGCCCGACTGCAGGTACTGCTGCACCAGCTCGTGCCCGATGCCGCGCGAAGCGCCGATGACGAGTGCGGTTGGCATGCTTACACCAGCTCGATGCCGACTGCGGTGGCTTCACCGCCGCCGATGCACAGCGCTGCCACGCCGCGCTTGGCGCCGCGTTTTTTCAGCGCGCCGATCAGGGTCACGATGATGCGCGCGCCGGAAGCGCCGATCGGATGGCCCAGCGCGCAGGCGCCGCCATGCACATTGACCTTGCTGTGCGGGATATCCAGTTCATGCATCGCCGCCATTGGCACCGCAGCAAACGCTTCGTTGATCTCGAACAGGTCCACGTCGGCGGCCTTCCAGCCATTCTTCGCGAACAGCTTCTGGATGGCGCCTACCGGTGCGGTGGTGAACTGCGCCGGCGCCAGTGCATTGGTGGCGTGGCCGACCACGCGTGCAATCACGGTGGCGCCCAGCTTCTTCGCGGTCGATTCGCGCATCATCACCAGCGCCGCGGCGCCGTCATTGATGGACGACGACGATGCAGCGGTAATCGTACCGTCCTTCTTGAAGGCAGGCTTCAGTGAAGGGATCTTTTCCAGCTTGGCCTTGCCCGGGCCTTCATCCTTGCCGATCACCACATCGCCGGCGCGGCCGGAAACGGTCACCGGCGCGATTTCCCAGTCAAAGCTGCCATCCGCCGCTGCGGCCTGCGCGCGTTTTACGGATTCGATGGCGAAGGCATCCTGTGCCTCGCGCGTGAACTTGAATTGCGTTGCGCATTCTTCGGCGAAGGTGCCCATGGAGCGGCCGCCGCCGGTTTTCTCGTCGCGCGAGTAGGCGTCTTCCAGGCCGTCCAGCATCATGTGGTCGAACATCATGCCGTGGCCGATACGGTAGCCGCCGCGCGCTTTCGGAATCAAGTAAGGCGCATTGGTCATCGACTCCATGCCGCCTGCCACCACCACGTCGGCGCTGCCTGCTGCCAGCGCGTCATGCGCGAAGATGGCTGCCTGCATCGCGGAGCCGCACATTTTCGACAGCGTGACGGCGCCGGTGGAAGTTGGCAGGCCGGCCTTCAGCAGCGCCTGGCGTGCCGGGGCCTGGCCCTGGCCAGCCATCAGGCAGTTGCCGAAGTAGACGTGTTCCACAGCATCCGCCGCAATGCCGGCGCGCTCCACTGCCGCCTTGATCGCCACGGCGCCAAGGTCATTGGCGCTCAGGCTGGAAAAGTCGCCCTGGAAGGCGCCCATCGGGGTGCGTGCTGCGCCGACGATAACGATAGGATCGTTCATTTGATAGTCTCCGGTAAGGATGGCGCCACAGGCGCCGGGGATGCTGCATATTGGCAGGAAAACCGTATCCGCTGGGGATACGGGAATACGTCTTCGATCACGCCGCGCTGGATGCTGTCCTTGCGCGCCTGCCACCATTGCTGCGTGAGCAGGTCGGCGTGATGCTTCATGAAATACTTCTTGATCTTGTCGTTCCCCAGCAGGAATCTGCCGAACTGCTCGGGGAACACATCGTGCTTGCCGATCGGGTACCACGGTTCGGCGGACAGCTCGTCCTCCTCATTGCGCGGCGCCGGGATCACGCGGAACTGGCAGTCGCTGAGATATTCGATCTCATCGTAATCGTAAAAAACGACACGGCCGTGACGCGTCACGCCAAAGTTCTTGTACAGCATATCGCCGGGGAAGATATTGGCCGCGACCAGCTCCCTGATGGCATTGCCGTATTCGAGAATGCCGGTCTCGATCGCCGCATCATCCGCTTGCGACAGCCAAATATTCAGCGGCGTCATGCGCCGTTCGATATACAGGTGGCGAATCACGATCTGCTCGCCATCTTCTTCCAGCATGGACGGCGCGAACTGCTTCAGCTCCGCCACCAGCTCCTCGGAGAAGCGCGCGCGCGGGAAGGCTACGTTCGAATATTCGAGCGTATCGGCCATGCGGCCCACGCGGTCGTGGTGCTTCACCAGCAGGTATTTTTCCTTGACCTGCGCGCGCGTGGTTTCCTTCGGCGGCGGATACCAGTCCTTGATCACCTTGAACACGTAAGGGAAGGACGGCAGCGCAAACACGAGCATCACCATGCCGCGGATGCCGGGCGCAATCTCCAACAGGTCCGACGAATGCTTCAGGTGCTGAAGATAATCGCGGTAAAAAAGCGTCTTGCCCTGCTTCTGCAGGCCAAGAATCGTATAAATCTCGCTGCGCGGCTTGCGCGGCAGCAGGGTGCGCAGGAACTGCACATAAGCCGACGGCACTTCCATATCAACGAGGAAGTAGGCGCGCGTGAATGAAAACAGAATCTCCACCTGCCGCGTTTCCAGCAGCACCGTATCCAGCACCAGTTCGTGGTGGCGGTTGTGCAGGATGGGAATCACGAAGGGCAGTTCCTGGTCACCGGATACCGCCTTGCCCACGATATAAGCGCCCTTGTTGCGGAAGAAGAGGCTGGACAGCACCTGGAACTGCGCATTCGGCGCCAGTTCCTCGCCGAAGAAGGCGTTGACGCGCTGTTCCACCTGTTCGATATCGCGCGTGAGATTGGCGAAGCGCGCATTCAGCTGGAAGTTGGTGACGATGCGCTTCAGCGTGAAATGCATGCCGTCCGCCGCCGGATAGTAGACGCGGTAGGTCGGCGCCAGCTCCTCGGTCTCGATGTACTCGGTGGAGACCACCGGCCGCACGAAAATGAATTCGTTATGGAAGTAGCGGCGGTGCAGGATATTGCAGCACACCGAATTGAAGAAAGTCTCGGCCAGCTCCGGACGCTTATGATCGGAGAGCATGCCGATATAGTGCAGCTTGCACTCGCGCCAGACTTCGTCGCTCAGCTCCGAGGGATCGTATTCATCCTCCAGCAGCTGCACGCACTCCTGCACGCGGCGGTCGTAGAAATCGATGCGTTCGCGCGCCTGCTGCTGCGCCATGGCCCAGTCGCCGAGCTCGAACAACTGCTTCGCCTGCTGGCTCACGAGGCGGAACAGGCGGTAGTGCTTATCGAAACCCTCGCGCACCGTCCGCGCGATATCGAACGCGATCTGGGACGACAGGAGTTTCGGAAACGCAGCCTGGATCATCAAATCCCCGAGAGTTACAGATCAGCCCGTGTCTGCCACAACGGTGCCTGACCCCATGGTGTCACTGACACCTTGGGGTCAGGCACCCTTGGCAGACACGGGCTCAACCATGGCTTACTTGGTTTCGGCGAACAGTTCGCGGCCGATCAGCATGCGGCGGATTTCGCTGGTGCCGGCGCCAATCTCGTACAGCTTGGCGTCGCGCCACAGGCGGCCGACCGGATATTCGTTGATGTAGCCGTTGCCGCCCAGCGTCTGGATCGCTTCGCCCGCCATCCACGTCGCCTTCTCGGCACTATACAGAATCGCGCCGGCCGCATCCTTGCGCAGTGCGCGCACCTGTTCCGGCGAGGTAGCGCGGTCGCAGGCCTGGCCCACGGCGTAGACATAGGCCTTGCACGCCATCATGGTCGAATACATATCGGCGATCTTGCCCTGCATCAGCTGGAACTCGCCGATCGGCTGGCCGAACTGCTTGCGGTCGTGGATATACGGCACCACCACGTCCATGCAGGCCTGCATGATGCCCAGCGGGCCACCCGACAGCACGGTGCGCTCGAAGTCGAGACCGGACATCAGCACATTCACGCCTTTGCCTTCGCCGCCCAGCACGTTCTCCACCGGCACTTCGCAGTTCTCGAACACCAGCTCGCCCGTGTGCGAGCCGCGCATGCCCAGCTTGTCCAGCTTCTGTGCGATGGAAAAGCCCTTGAAGCCCTTCTCGATCAGGAAGGCCGTCATGCCGCGCGGGCCTGCTTCCAGGTCGGTCTTCGCATACACCACCAGCGTATCGGCATCCGGACCATTGGTGATCCACATCTTGGTGCCGTTCAGCACGAAGCGGTCGCCCTTGAAGTCCGCGCGCAGCTTCATGCTCACCACGTCGGAACCGGCATTCGGCTCGGACATCGCCAGCGCGCCCACGTGTTCGCCGGAAATCAGCTTCGGCAGGTATTTGCGTTTCTGCTCTTCATTGCCGTTGCGCTTGATCTGGTTCACGCACAGGTTCGAATGCGCGCCGTAGGACAGGCCCACTGAGGCCGAGGCCCGCGAAATCTCTTCCATGGCGACGATATGGGCCAGGTAACCCATATTCGCGCCGCCATACTCCTCGCCCACAGTAATGCCGAGCACGCCCAGCTCACCCATCTTGCGCCACAGGTCCATCGGGAACTGGTCGCTGCGGTCGATCTCGGCGGCGCGCGGCGCAATTTCCGCGGCGGCGAACTGCTGCACGGCTTCGCGCAGGGCGGCGATGTCTTCGCCGTGGTCAAAAGTCAGGCCTGGGAGATGGAGCATGTCGTCCTCATTCTTCTGGTTGGAGTAGTGAAGGGGCAATGATACGCCGATGTGACGTTAACGTAAACGTAAAGCAGATGCCGCTGCGGGACATTCCCGCAGCCGGCCTTATTTTGCCGCCGCTGCCTCGCCGGTGGCGGCCAGCAGGCGCCGGCATTCCTCCTCATGGGAGGCGATTTCCGACAATGACATTTCGATATCTTCCCGCTGCTGTTCCAGCGTTTCGCGGTGCTGGGCCAGCACGCCCAGGAAGCGGTGCATCTGCGCCGCCGTGTCCTTCGGCGACTCGTACATGTCGACCAGGCTCTTGATTTCGGAGAGCGACAGGCCCAGGCGCTTGCCGCGCAGGGTCAGTTTCAGGCGCGTGCGGTCGCGCGGCGTGTAGACGCGGTTGCGTCCGCCGGCCCCTTCGCGCGAAGGGCTGAGGAGGCCCTGGTCCTCATAAAAGCGGATGGCGCGGGCGGTGATGTCGAACTCGCGCGCCAGTTCGGTGATGGTATAGGTCGGCATGGCTTACAATGTGTTTTCCGTTTACGTAACGTTAACTGCATTGTAGCCATGAACGCCCTCGAATCCCAGCTCCAGTACCCATTCGGCGACACCGTGCCCGCCACCGGCGAGCGCCTGGACCTGGTGCCCGGCATTTTCTGGCTGCGCATGCCGCTGCCCTTCGCCCTCGACCATATTAATCTGTGGTTGTTGCGTGATGGCAACGGCTGGACCGTCGTCGATACCGGCGCCTCCACCCCCGACACCCAGGCTGCCTGGGAGCAGGTGGCCGCCACCCGCCTGGACGGCCTGCCCTTGCAGCGCGTGCTGGCCACGCACTGCCATCCGGACCATATCGGCATGGCCGATGCACTGTGCAGGCGCTGGGATGTGCCCTTCCAGATCACCGCCGGCGAATACGGTTTCGCACGCATGATGTCGGCCGCGCTGCCGGGTGTGGATGGCACCTCGGCCCTGCCGCATTTCCAGCGCCATGGCCTGAATGATCCGGACATGCTGGAAAAAATGCAGAGCCGCAAAAGCTATTACCCCAGCCTGGTACCGGCGGTACCCGCTTCCTACCTGCGTATGCAAGACGGGCAGCAAGTGGTGATCGGCGAGCACAGCTGGGAGGTCATTGCGGGCTACGGCCACTCGCCGGAGCACGCCTCCCTATACTGCGCGGCGCTGAATGTGTTGATCTCAGGCGATATGGTGCTGCCGCGCATCTCCACCAATGTGTCGGTATTCGCCGTCGAACCGGAAGGCGACCCGCTGGGCCAGTATCTCGAGTCGCTGGAACGCTTCAGCCACCTGCCGGCCGATGTATTGGTGCTGCCCTCCCACGGCAGGCCCTTCCGCGGCCTGCACACCCGCATCGCGCAGCTGCGCGACCACCACGACGCCCGCCTGGCCGAAGTGGTGGAAGCCTGCCGCGAACCGCGCACGGCGGCCGACATCGTGCCGCTGATGTTCCGCCGCCCCCTCGACGCGCACCAGCTCAGTTTTGCCCTCGGCGAAGCGCTGGCACACCTGCACCGCTTGTGGCGCGCAGGTATCGTGCGCCGGAACATACATACAAACGGCATCATTGAGTTCCAGACGGTTTAACAGACCGGCAGCACTCATCCCCCTGTGTAACCGCAAATCCGGTGAGCGGCGGATTACTGCTGTTCATAAAATTGCATAAATATCAATTGTTGTGTTTTTTGATACAACAAAGTCCTCGCCAGCTACCGTCTATGGCGTTTAACATAATTGACCGCTGGATAATACGTAATAGCCGCGCTCGCGTTGAGCGCGCCGACACTGTAGAATGTTAATTTGAAACTGTCGATTGTCACAATTGGTCTGAGCATGGCAGAGACTGACATTCATGTTGTGACGTGAAATTATGCAATTATGAATTCTTCAAATGAACGTGAAAGCTTTAGCCAGCGGCTACAGCAAGCTCTGAAAAACGCCCATTATTCACCTGACAGCCCGACCCGGCTGGCCAGGGAATTTAACATCCGCTTCGAGGGCCGCCCGATTACCGTGCATGCAGCGCGGAAATGGCTGGTAGGCGAGGCGATTCCTACGCAAGAGAAACTGCGCATGATTGCGCAATGGCTGGGCGTGCCTGCAGAATGGTTACGTTTTGGTGGCCCGGAAACGGTTGCGGCGGGTGGCGAGCAGGGCGGCAGCCTGTCCCGCTTCGAATCCGCAGATGTCAAATTAATTGCTGACCTGCAACGTCTGGACGAGCATCATCGCCAGATTGCCCGCGAATTTATTCGCATGCTGGTTCGCGTGAATTACCAGAAGTAACAGAAATGGTCTCTCGCGGAGGCCAGAAAAGCGACCGCCGGGCGCTGCTTTAAGTGCCCAATCCCGCCCACCGCGCCGCATCCAGCGGCGGCAAGTCCAGCAGATCGAGCACACGGTCGACTGTGTGGCCTACCATCTCATCGATGGTGGCCGGTTTGCTGTAAAAACCGGGGACTGGCGGGAAAATAATGCCGCCCATTTCCGTCACGGCCGTCATATTGCGCAGGTGCGCCAGGTTGAACGGCGTTTCGCGCACCATCAGGATCAGCTTGCGGCGCTCCTTGAGCACCACATCCGCCGCGCGGGCAATCAGGTTGTCCGACAGCCCGTGCGCCACCGAGGCCAAGGTTTTCATGGAGCAGGGCGCAATCACCATCCCATCCGTCTGGAAAGAGCCGCTGGCGATGCTGGCGCCGATATTGTTCGCCTTGTGAACCACGTCGGCCAGCGCTTCCACATCGCGCCGGGCCAGGCCGGTTTCTTCATGCAGGGTAAGGACCGCGGCATCGGACACCACCAGGTGGCGCTCGATACCGGGAAATTGTTGCAGCCGTTGCAGCAGACGCACGCCATACACGGCGCCGGTAGCGCCGGTAATGGCAATGACAATCCGCTGCGGGCGGTCAGCCATTGCTCAGCAGGGTTTTCAGCTCGCCGGATTCGTACATTTCGCTCATGATGTCCGAGCCGCCGATGAATTCACCGCGCACGTACAGTTGAGGAATGGTTGGCCAGTTCGAGTATTCCTTGATGCCCTGGCGGACTTCAGGATCGTCCAGCACGTTGACGGTGGCGATATTCTCAACGCCGCAGGCTTTCAGGATCTGGATGGCACGGCCGGAGAAGCCGCATTGTGGAAACTGCGCGGTGCCTTTCATGAACAGCACAACAGGGGTGCTGTTCACGGTTTCTTTAATCCAGGTTTGTACGTCGCTCATAGCTGCCTCAAATGGGGGAAAGTGTCAGATGCCGCCATTTTATAAGAAATCGGCAGCCCCCGTACGCCTTCCCCCGGCGCTTAGCCGCGCAGTTTGGCGAAGGCGGCGGCCATGCTGCCGGCCATCGCCGGTTCGCGCGTCTGCTGTTTCTGCTGCTGGCCCATGGCGCGGCGGTCGTTGCGGTCGCCGCGCTGCTCGGGGCGCGAACCGGCGGCCGGGGCGCTGTCGTTCAGGCGCATCGTCAGCGCAATACGCTTGCGCTTCGGATCGACTTCCAGCACCTTCACCTTCACCACCTGCCCGGCTTTCACCACCGTGTGCGGATCCTTGACGAAGGTATTCGACAGCGCCGAGATATGTACCAGCCCATCCTGGTGCACACCGATATCGACGAAGGCGCCAAACGCCGCCACATTGGTCACCACGCCTTCCAGGATCATGTCCGGGCGCAGGTCGCTGATTTCTTCCACGCCTTCCTTGAAGGTCGCCGTGGTGAATTCAGGACGCGGATCGCGGCCCGGCTTCTCCAGTTCCTTGATAATGTCGGTCACGGTCGGCACGCCAAAACGCTCGTCCGCGTACTTCGACGGATTCAGGGTCTTCAGCACCGAGGTGGCGCCGATCACGGCCTTGATGTCCTTCTGGATATCGCCCAGGATCTTCTCCACCAGCGGATACGACTCCGGGTGCACGGCGGACGCATCCAGCGGGTTCTCGCCATTCATCACGCGCAGGAAACCTGCCGCCTGCTCGAAGGTCTTGTCGCCCAGGCGCGGCACCGATTTCAGCGCCGCGCGCGAAGCAAAGGCGCCCTTCATGTCGCGGTAGCTCACAATGCTCTGCGCCACATTGGCCGACAGGCCGGACACGCGCGCCAGCAGCGGCGCCGACGCGGTGTTCACATCCACGCCCACCGCATTCACGCAGTCCTCCACCACCGCATCCAGCGTACGTGCCAGCTGCGTCTGCGACACATCATGCTGGTACTGGCCCACGCCGATGGATTTGGGATCGATCTTCACCAGTTCCGCCAGCGGGTCCTGCAGGCGGCGCGCAATCGACACGGCGCCGCGCAGCGACACGTCCAGCTCCGGCAGCTCGCGTGAAGCGAATTCGGAAGCGGAGTACACCGAAGCACCGGCTTCGGACACCACGATCTTGGTCAGCTTGAGTTCAGGATGGCGCTTGATCAGGTCTTGCGCCAGCTTGTCGGTCTCGCGCGAAGCGGTGCCGTTGCCAATCGAAATCAGCGACACATTATGTTTGGCGGCCAGCTGGCCCAGCGTATGCAGCGTGCCTTCCCAGTCATTGCGCGGCTGATGCGGATACACGGTGGCGGTATCGACCACCTTGCCGGTCGCATCCACCACCGCCACTTTCACGCCGGTGCGCAGGCCCGGGTCCAGGCCCATGGTGGTGCGCGGACCGGCCGGCGCCGCCAGCAGCAGCGCCTTCAGGTTGGTGGCGAAGACATTGATCGCATCCAGTTCCGCCTTCTCACGCAGGGCGCCCATCAGTTCCGTTTCGAGGTGCATGAAGCTCTTCACGCGCCAGGTCCAGCGCACGGTATCGGTCAGCCACTTGTCGGCCGGGCGCCCGGCGGACTTGATGCCGAAGCGGGCCGCGATACGGCTCTCGCAAGGGTTATGCGGCGCATCCCATTTCGGCTTCTCTTCCTCGGAATCCAGGCGCAGCGTCACATCCAGCATGCCTTCGCGGCGGCCGCGCATCAGCGCCAGCGCACGGTGTGAAGGAATGGCGGCCAGCGGCTCGGAGTAATCGAAGTAGTCGGCGAATTTCTCGCCTTCCTCCTGCTTGCCTTCCACGACCTTGGAATCGACCACGCCGTGGTCCTGCACATATTCGCGCAGCGATTGCAGCAGGGTCGCATCCTCGGCAAAGCGTTCCATCAGGATCTGGCGCGCGCCATCGAGCGCTGCCTTGGCATCGGCCACGCCCGGGTTATTGCCGTCCGGCGTAGTGAAGGCTTCGCGCAGGTATTTGGAGGCTTCCTCTTCCGGATTCAGCGAAGGATCGGCCAGCAGGCCCTCGGCCAGCGGCGCCAGTCCGGCCTCAATCGCGATTTGCGCCTTGGTGCGGCGCTTCTGTTTGTATGGAAGATACAGGTCTTCAAGCCTGGTTTTGTCCTCGGCATGCATGACCGCTTCCAGTAATTCGGGGGTCATCTTGCCCTGTTCGGTGATCGAGGCCACGATGGCGGCGCGGCGGTCTTCCAGTTCGCGCAGGTACCGCAGGCGTTCTTCCAGCAGGCGCAGCTGGATATCGTCCAGTCCGCCGGTCGCCTCTTTACGGTAACGTGCGATAAACGGCACGGTCGCGCCCTCGTCCAGCAGGGCGATGGCGGCAGCCACCTGGACCGGTTTTGCCGCCAGTTCGACGGCCAGGCGTTGTTCGATTGGAGGCAGCATAGCTTTATTTCCACATATAGAAGCCCGGAATCATACTAAATCCTGTGGTTTTATCCAGTCTTTGTGCAAAATTTCCGCTCGCTAAGTTAGAACTTTCACAAACACAGGAAGCCGGTTGACGGATAATATTGCGTGTTGCCGTTTGTGAATCGTTCAGGACATTAATGCGCCCAATGGATTTGACCCGCGACGAAACCCGCGAAGCTCCTGCTGCCCCTGCCCCCGCGCCGGCTACCCAGCCGCCGGGCCAGCTCCCCTACGCCGTGGCCACCTGGCTGCAGCGGGTGGATGCAGCCGCGCATCCGAAAGCCAAGCTGACCCCCGTCGATCCCGACCCCAAGCAAACCAATTACCGCCTGATCTACGTGCTGGCGCCCACCAGCGGGGGCCGGCATGTGGCGCTGTGCCTGTACAAGGCAAGGCTGCGGCCGAACGGCGACGTGGCGGCGGCCAGCCCGGTCAACGAAGTGTTCTCTCTGCTGTCCACGCCGCCCGCTTTCCTGGAGCCGGGCGACGAAGACCTGGTGCGCTTCTTCGTGGCCATGCGCACCGGCCCGAATTCACAGACCGGCAGCGCCACCGAACCGCGCGGCAAGATCGGCGCCGCCCTGCTGCAGATGCTGTCGCAGCAGGACAAGCTGCTGTGGGCGAACTCCTGGGCAGACGTGGGCAATGGCCTGGTCTATCCGATGAAGGCCGGCCAGGAGCGCACGGCAAGCCTGGCCTGGCGCGAAGAAGGCAAGGGCCTGCGCCTGGGCTGGAAGGTAGATGCGCCGGAAGGCGCCAAGCACCACGGCGCCGACCAGATCGACTACATGCTGCCGACAGATCCGCCGTGGTATATCGACAACCTCTCGTGCGGCGTGCTGAACCTGAACCAGGGCGGCGCCGATATTCCGCTGGCCGACCTGCAGGCCCTGGTGGCGCAGGCGCCGCTGCTGATGCCGAACGATAAGCTGCGCGTGTCGCAGCTGCTGCTGGCGCACGGGCTGCAGGCCCTGATGCCGCTGCCGCAGGCCCTGCCGCAGCGCGTGCGCACCGACGTCAAGCCGCGCCCCATCCTCGTGCTCGATTCCGCCCAGCTGGCGGATGGTACGGTGCAGCGCTGGAACGACTATGCCGTGCTGTCCTACGACTACGACGGCGAGCGCGTCTCCTTCGACCCTTCGCAGCGTGTGGTGCGCCAGCGCGGCGACGTGACCGAAATCATCCAGCGCGACGAAGCGGCCGAAGCTGCGGCGCTGGAGCTGCTGACGAATCTGGGCTTCCGCAAGCCGACAGCGCTGCCGCTGTCCAGCGTGCGCGGCGGCCTGCTGCTGACGGGCCAGGCGGACTGGATCCGCTTCGCCGAAACCGGCATCGAGCAGCTGCGTGAAGCGGGCTGGCAGGTCGAAAAGACCTCGAAATACCGCTACGACATGGTGGCGCTGGAAGACTGGTACGCCGAGATCGAGGAAGAAGGTCCGGAAACCGGCAATGCCTGGTTCGAGCTGGAACTGGGCATCACGGTCGCCGGCGAGCGCGTGCCGCTGCTGCCGGTGCTGGTGCAGATGATCCGCAATATGCCGAACGACTTCGGCCCCAAAGCGCTGGCCGCCCATGCGGAAGAAGACCAGATGCTGGCTACGCTGCCGGACGGCACCCGCGTCGCGCTGCCCTGGAACCGTGTCAAACCCATCCTGGCGACGCTGGGTGAGTTGTATTTCAACGACAAGATCCGCCATTCGGTGCGCATGGCCACGCTGGATGCCGCCCGCCTGAACGAACTGGAAAAATCGGGCGAGTTTGTCTGGAGCGGCGGCGAAGAGCTGCGCGAAATGGGCCGCCGCCTGAACCAGTTCTCGTCGGTGAAGCGAGTGCCCACTCCGGCTGGATTGCGCGCCACCCTGCGCGACTACCAGACCGAGGGCCTGTCCTGGATGCAGTTCCTGCGCGAATACAACCTGGCCGGCATCCTGGCCGACGATATGGGCCTGGGCAAGACGGTGCAGACCCTGGCCCACATCTTGGTGGAAAAAGAGTCGGGCCGCATGACGCACCCGACCCTCGTCATCGCACCGACCAGCCTGATGGGCAACTGGAGCGAAGAAGCCGCACGCTTTGCGCCCGACCTGAAAGTGCTGCTGCTGCAAGGCAAGGACCGCGCCGAACTGTTCGACAAGATTCCGGAAGCGGACCTGGTGCTGACCACCTACGCGCTGCTGCCGCGCGACGAGGAAAAACTGCGCGAGCACGACTTCCACCTGGTGATCCTGGACGAATCGCACTACATCAAGAACACCCGCTCCAAGGCGGCGCAAAGCGCAGGCCTGCTGCGCGCCAAGCACAGGCTTTGCCTGTCCGGCACGCCGCTGGAAAACCATCTGGGCGAGCTGTGGTCGCAATTCCACTTCCTGCTGCCCGGCCTGCTGGGCGACGAGAAGACTTTCAATTCCCAGTTCCGCCACCCGATCGAGCGGCAGGACGACCCGACGCGCCGTTCGCTGCTGAACCGCCGCATCAAACCTTTCCTGCTGCGCCGGACGAAGGACAATGTGGCGAAAGAGCTGCCGCTTAAGACGGAAATGGTTCGCAAGGTCGAGCTCACCGGCCCGCAGCGCGACCTGTACGAAACCGTGCGCCTCGCCATGGACCAGAAAGTGCGCGAGGAAATCGACCGCAAGGGCGTGGCGCGCAGCCAGATCGTCATCCTGGAAGCGCTGCTCAAGCTGCGCCAGGTCTGCTGCGATCCGCGCCTGGTCAAATCGCTGTCCACCCGCAAGCAGCAGGCGGCAGGCTCGGCCAAGCTGGCCGACCTGATGCAGATGCTGGAAGACCTGCTGGAAGAAAACCGCAAGATCCTCGTGTTCTCGCAGTTCACTTCGATGCTGGAACTGATCGAGGAAGAGCTGGAAGAACGCAATATTCCCTATGCCATCCTCACCGGTGAAACCCGCGACCGCGGCGCCCAGGTGGCGGCTTTCCAGCAGGGCGCAGTGCCGGTTTTCCTGATCAGCCTGAAGGCCGGCGGTGTGGGCCTGAACCTCACGGCGGCCGATACCGTGATCCACTACGACCCGTGGTGGAACCCGGCGGCCGAGAACCAGGCCACCGACCGCGCATGGCGTATCGGCCAGGACAAGCCGGTTTTTGTCTACAAGCTCATCGCAAAAGGTACACTGGAGGAAAAGATTCAGTTACTGCAACAGAAAAAGTCCGACCTGGCGCAATCCGTGCTGGCCGAGGGCGAGTCGCAGAAACTGGCCCTTACCCAGGAAGATCTGCAGCAGATCTTTGCGCCGCTTGTGGACTGATACATGTTTCCAACGCCGACCAACGAAGACTTTCGCCTCATACTCGACTACAGCAGCGATCTGCACTGGATGATCGACTGCGCCAGCGCGCGGGTGCTGTACACCAGCCCCGCGGCCGGGCGCAAGTTCGGCTTCGGACCGGAAAAATCGCAGGCCGTGGCCGACATGCTGATGCATGACCTGCCGGCACGCATAGCCCGCTTCGAAGCCGGCGACGAAACGCGCCGCACCCTGCGCCGCGAAACGGAACTGGAAGGCCGCAGCGGTGGCACCATTCCGGTCGAAATCGAATCCACGCTGGTTTATGCCGACGACGGCAGCCTGCGCCTGGTGGGCGTGGTGCGCGACATCAGCGAGCGCCGCGAGCAGGAAGCGCAGCAGAAGCGCTTCGTGTCGATGGTCTCCCATGAATTCCGCACGCCGCTGTCCACCATCGACGGCGCCATCCAGCGCCTGGAGATGACGGGGGACGAGGCCGACGAAGCGACCCAGAAGCGCTACCGCAAGATCGCCACGGCGGTCGAACGGCTGCTGGGCATGATTGAGGAATACCTCACGCCGGAACGCCTGGCCGCCATCGGCCGCAAGCGCCAGCCCAATGAAATCTCGCCGGAAGCGCTGCTGGAAACGGTCGCCGAGCAGGCGCGGCTGCGCCGCGGCGCCGTGATGCTGCAGATCGACAGCCTGCCGCAATGGCTGCGCTGCGACCCGCAGGGCCTGCGCCTCTGCCTGGACATTCTGATCGACAACGCCATCAAGTACTCGCCGGACGGCTCGCCGATCACCATCAGCGGCCGCCGCGCAGCCGACGGCGGCGTTGAGCTCAGCGTGACTGACTTCGGGCCGCAAATTCCCGCGGAAGAGTTACCAAAGGTATTCGACAAGGGCTTTCGCGGTGCCGGAGTAGCGCACGTCCCGGGATCGGGCCTGGGCCTGTACATGGCACGCTCGGTAGTCGAGGTGCACGGCGGGACGATAAGTGTGGAAAATATTCCGGAAAGCGGCAAGAAGTTTCGGATTTGGCTGCCGTTACCGGTATAAGCCTTGCGTATGGCTGAATGACACCTGATAATTGTTAGTCACAAGCTATGGCTGCCTAACAAAACTGTAAGAATGGCGCATCGATGACGCAAATACTGATCGTGGAAGACAACCTGGAGTACGCCGAGGAGATGGCGGACTTCCTGTCTGAGCTGGGACACGAAACGCACACCACCAACAACGCTGGTGAAATGTGGTCTGCCCTGAGCCAGGGCAAGGTTGGCGTCGTCGTGCTCGATCTGGGTCTGCCGGACGAAGACGGCATCAATGTCATTCCGCGCATGCGCCAGCTCTATCCGCAGATCGGCCTGCTTGTGCTGACCGGCCGCGTTAACTTCGACAGCCGCATCATGGGCCTGCGCCTGGGTGCCGACCATTACCTGACCAAGCCGATCAAATTCCCCGAGTTGGCCGCGCACATCGAAGCGCTGGACCGCCGCGTCGGCCCGCAGGAACCGCAGCCCTTGCCGAATAAATGGACCTTGCGCCTGTCTGCGCGCCAGTTGGAGCTGGAAGGCCAGGCCATTACGCTGACGGAAAAAGAGTGCAACTTCCTGCACTTGCTCACAATCAACACCCGTCCCGTCCCCCGGCAAGTCATCGTAGCCGGCATCGGCGGCGACGACCCCGACGCGGGCCGCCGTGTCGACATGCTGGTCTACCGCCTTCGCAAAAAAGCCCGCAGCGGCCTCGGCCAGGACCTCCCCCTGCGCAGCGCCTACGGCGAAGGCTACAGCCTCTCCGCCAGCTTCAACCTCTCTTGATACTGACACCCTGGGGTCAGGCACCGGGTGTCAGTATGACAGAGGGGGCCTGACCCCAGGGTGTCAGTTAATTGGGGACAGAGTTGATGGCGGTTCGCGGACGGTGAAAATAATTGGGGACGGAGTCGTGGAAAGACGGTAGTATCGGGTATCCGAACTATCGTTTTTGCATTTATGGCGCGCCTGCCCCGACTTATCGTTCCTTTCCAGCCCCACTATGTCATTCAGCGTGGCCTGAATGGCTTGGCTCTTTTCCAGGATAGCGCCGACTACGAAGCCTTTCTTGGCTGGCTGCGCTCTTCGGCAAAGCAATACAAGGTTGCGGTGCATGCCTACGCCCTGCTGCCGGGTGAATTGCACCTGCTCGTCACGCCAGCCGATGAGGACGGCCTCGCGACCATGATGCAGCTGCTGGGGCGTCACTATGTGCCCTACTACAACCAGAAATACGGCCGCGCGGGCACGCTCTGGCACGGGCGCTACAAGACTTCCGTGATCGACGCGGCCAACTATCTGCTCCTGTGCAGCCGCTATATCGAGCTGGCGCCGGTGCGCGCCGGGCTGGCGGGGCGGCCGGACGATTACGCCTGGTCCAGCTTTGCCCACCATGTGGGCCAGAAATCGGATGGCGCCGTGACCGATCACGCTCTGTACTGGGCGCTCGGCAATACGCCGTTCCAGCGCGAGGCCGCCTATACGGAGCTTTCGGCCTACGGACTGGGCAGCTCCGAGATCAAAACCATTGAGGCAGCAGTTCTGAAAGGCTGGCCGCTGGGCAGCGACAAGTTCAAAACCGACCTCGAACACAAGGCGAAGCGCCAGGTATTGCCTGCCAAACGCGGCCGACCGTTCAAGAAGCCAATCGAGGCTTGACTATGTCCCTAATTAATTTTTAGCGCGACAAATGGAAAAATAATGCGACTCCGACCCTAATTATTTCTGTTGAGTTTTCTTGTGCATTGCACTAATCTGGATTTTCGTCACTGAAAAGCACCGGAGAATTTGCATGAACGCGCAAGGTTTGTACGACCCAGCCAACGAACACGACGCCTGCGGCGTGGGTTTCGTCGCCCATATCAAGGGCAATAAAAGCCATTCCATCATCGAGCAGGGCCTGCTGATCCTGAAAAACCTGGATCACCGGGGCGCCGTGGGCGCGGACAAGCTGATGGGCGACGGCGCCGGCATCCTGATCCAGATTCCCGACCAGTTCTACCGCGACGAAATGGCCAAGCAGGGCGTGGAGCTGCCTCCGCCCGGCGAATACGGCGTGGGCATGGTCTTCCTGCCGAAGGAAAACGCTTCTCGCATCGCCTGCGAACAGGAAATCGAGCGCGCCGTGCGCATCGAAGGCCAGGTGGTGCTGGGCTGGCGTAACGTGCCGGTCGATACCGAAATGCCAATGTCGCCGCTGGTGCGCGACAAGGAACCGGTGATCCGCCAGATCTTCATCGGCCGCGGCCCGGACATCATGGTCACCGACGCGCTGGAACGTAAGCTCTATGTGATCCGCAAATCTTCCGGCCACGCCATCCAGGCGCTGAAACTGATCCACGGCAAAGAATTCTTCGTGCCATCCATGTCGGCCCGTACCGTGGTGTACAAGGGCCTGCTGCTGGCCGACCAGGTGGGCGTGTACTACCGCGACCTGCAGGACCCGCGCTGCGTGTCCGCGCTGGCGCTGGTGCACCAGCGTTTCTCGACCAACACCTTCCCTGAATGGCCGCTGGCCCACCCATACCGCCTGATCGCGCACAACGGCGAGATCAACACCGTGAAGGGCAACTTCAACTGGATGCGCGCCCGCGAAGGCGTGATGAAGTCTGCCGTGCTGGGCGACGACCTGCAGAAGCTGTTCCCGCTGATCTACGAAGGCCAGTCCGACACCGCCTGCTTCGACAACGCGCTGGAACTGCTGCTGATGGCAGGCTACCCGCTGGCCCAGGCCATGATGATGATGATCCCTGAGGCGTGGGAAAACCACACGCTGATGGACGAGAACCGCAAGGCCTTCTACGAATACCACGCGGCGATGATGGAACCATGGGACGGCCCCGCCGCCATGGCCTTCACCGATGGCCGCTACATCGGTGGGACGCTGGACCGTAACGGCCTGCGTCCTGCGCGCTATATCGTCACCGACGACGACCTGGTGGTGATGGCCTCCGAATCCGGCGTGCTGCCGATTCCTGAATCGAAGATCATCCAGAAATGGCGCCTGCAGCCGGGCAAGATGTTCCTGATCGACCTGGAAGCCGGCCGCATCATCGACGACAAGGAACTGAAGGACACCTACGCCAACGCCAAGCCCTACAAGGCATGGATCAACGCCGTGCGCATCAAGCTGGGTGGCCTGAAGCTGTCCGAATCGCAGAAGGCGCACAACGTCGTCAAATACGGCCCGGCCACCGGCGAGAAACAGCAAGCTTCCCTGCTGGACCGCCAGCAGGCCTTCGGCTACACCCAGGAAGACCTGCGCTTCCTGCTGGCACCTATGGCCACGGCCGGCGAGGAAGCCACCGGCTCCATGGGCAATGACTCGCCGCTGGCCGTCATGTCCAACAAGCTGAAGCCGCTGTACCACTACTTCAAGCAGCTGTTCGCCCAGGTCACCAACCCGCCGATCGACCCGATCCGCGAAGCCATGGTGATGTCGCTGGTGTCTTTCATCGGCCCGAAACCGAACCTGCTGGATACCAACAACGTCAACCCGCCGATGCGCCTCGAAGTGTCGCAGCCCATCCTGTCCTTCGAGGATATGGAGCGCCTGCGCAATATCGGCCTGCATACCGGCGGCAAGTTCAAGTCCTATGAGCTGAACATCTGCTACCCGCTGGCCTGGGGCAAGGAAGGTGTGGAAGCCTCGCTGGCCTCGCTGTGCGCGGAAGCCGTGGACGCGATCAAGTCCGGCCACAACATCCTCATCGTGTCCGACCGCCAGATCGGCCCGGACCGCGTGGCCATCCCGGCACTGCTGGCAACCTCCGCCGTCCACCAGCATCTGGTGAGCAAGGGCCTGCGCGCCTCCACCGGCCTCGTCGTGGAAACCGGCTCGGCCCGCGAAACCCACCACTTCGCCCTGCTGGCAGGCTACGGCGCGGAAGCCGTGCACCCCTACCTGGCCATGGAAACGCTGATGGACCTGGCGCATTCGATGCCGGGCAACCTTACCGGCGAAGAAGCCATCTACAACTTCACCAAGGGCGTGGGCAAGGGCCTGATGAAGGTGATGTCCAAGATGGGCATCTCCACCTATATGTCCTACTGCGGCGCGCAGATCTTTGAAGCCGTGGGCCTGAACAAATCGCTGGTGGACAAATATTTCAAGGGCACTGCCTCGAACGTGGAAGGCATCGGCCTGTTCGAAGTGGCAGAGGAAGGCCTGCGCCTGCATAACCTCGCCTTCGGCAACGACCCGGTACTGGCCGACCAGCTGGACGCCGGCGGCGAATACGCCTACCGCGTGCGCGGCGAAGACCACCTGTGGACGCCGGATGCGATTGCCAAGCTGCAGCACTCCACCCGCTCCAACAACTACTCGACCTACAAAGAGTACGCGCAGATCATCAATGACCAGAGCAAGCGCCACCTGACGTTCCGCGGCCTGTTCGAATTCAAGATCGACCCGACCAAAGCGATTCCGCTGGATGAAGTGGAACCGGCGAAAGAAATCGTCAAGCGCTTCGCCACCGGCGCCATGTCGCTGGGTTCGATCTCCACCGAAGCCCACGCCACGCTGGCCATCGCCATGAACCGCATCGGCGGCAAGTCGAACACGGGTGAAGGCGGCGAGGACCCATCGCGCTACGTGAACGAGCTGAAAGGCATCCCGATCCGCAAGGGCGAAACCATGGGCTCCATCCTGGGCAAGGACCAGGTGGTGGTCGATATTCCGCTGGAAGACGGTGACTCGCTGCGCTCGCGCATCAAGCAGGTGGCCTCCGGCCGCTTCGGTGTGACTGCTGCCTACCTGAGCTCGGCCGACCAGATCCAGATCAAGATGGCGCAGGGCGCCAAGCCGGGCGAAGGCGGCCAGCTGCCGGGCCATAAGGTATCCGAATACATCGCCACCTTGCGCTTCTCCGTGCCGGGCGTGGGCCTGATCTCGCCGCCGCCGCACCACGATATCTATTCGATCGAAGACCTGGCGCAGCTGATCCACGACCTGAAGAACGTGAATCCGCGTGCATCGATCTCGGTCAAGCTGGTGTCTGAAGTGGGTATCGGCACCGTGGCTGCGGGCGTCTCCAAAGCCAAGGCTGACCACGTGGTCGTCGCAGGCCACGACGGCGGCACCGGCGCATCGCCGCTGTCCTCCGTCAAGCACGCCGGCACGCCGTGGGAACTGGGCCTGGCTGAAACCCAGCAGACGCTGGTGCTGAACGGCCTGCGTAACCGTATCCGTGTGCAGGCCGACGGCCAGATGCGTACCGGGCGCGACGTGGTCATCGCCGCCATGCTGGGCGCCGACGAAATCGGCTTCGCCACCGCACCGCTGGTGGTGGAAGGCTGCATCATGATGCGCAAATGCCATCTGAACACCTGCCCGGTCGGCGTCGCCACGCAGGATCCTGTGCTGCGCGCCAAGTTCCAGGGCAAGCCTGAGCACGTGGTGAACTACTTCTTCTTCGTTGCCGAAGAAGCGCGCCAGATCATGGCCCAACTGGGCATCCGTACCTACGACGAACTGATCGGCCGTTCCGACCTGCTGGACAAGTCGAAAGCCATCACGCACTGGAAGGCGCAGGGCCTGGACTTCGGCCGCATCTTCTACCAGGCAGTAACCGACAAGCCGCTGGCCATCTTCCACAACGAAGAGCAGGAACACGGCCTGGAACGTGCGCTGGACCACAAGCTGATCACGCAGGCAAAAGCGGCGCTGGAAAAAGGCGAACGCGTGTCCTTCATCTCGCCGGTGCGCAACCTGAACCGCACGGTCGGCGCCATGCTGTCGGGCGAGGTGGCGCTGCGCTACGGTAACGAAGGCCTGCCGGATGACACCATCCACATCCAGCTGCAGGGCACGGCGGGCCAGTCCGCAGGAGCCTTCCTGGCACACGGCATCACCATCGACCTGGTGGGCGAAGGCAACGACTATGTGGGCAAGGGCCTGTCGGGCGGCCGCATCATCGTGCGCCCGAACACCGAGTTCCGTGGCTGGGCTGTGAACAACATCATCGTCGGCAATACCGTGATGTATGGCGCCACCGCAGGTGAAGCCTTCATCAACGGCGTGGCAGGCGAACGCTTCGCCGTGCGTAACTCCGGCGCTACCGCCATCGTCGAAGGCCTGGGTGACCACGGCTGCGAATACATGACCGGCGGCACCGTGGTCGTGCTGGGCGCCACCGGCCGCAACTTCGCCGCAGGCATGAGCGGCGGCATCGCCTACGTCTACGACCCGGACGGCGAGTTCGCGAAGAAATGCAATATGTCCATGGTCAGCCTGGAAAGCGTGCTGCCCGCATCGGAGCAGCAGGTGGACAAATCGAGCTGGCACGCCCAGCACCGCAACGGCACGCCGGAAGCGGACGAAACCATCCTGAAGCGCCTGATCGAACGCCACTTCAAGCACACGGGCAGCACCCGCGCCCGCCTGTTGCTGGATAACTGGGCCGAGGCGCGCGCCAAGTTCGTGAAAGTGTTCCCGAACGAATACAAGCGCGCCCTGATCGAAATGGCTGACAACGCCGCCATCGAAGCGGAAACCCAGGCCATCGCCGCCTGATCGCCTGGACTGAAAGGATATATAAAGTGGGAAAAATCACCGGTTTCATGGAATTCCAGCGCCAGGAAGAGGGCTACCTCGCCCCTGAAGCGCGCCTGAAGAACTACAAGGAATTCGTCATCCACCTGACGGACGAGCAGGCCAAGGTGCAGGGCGCACGCTGCATGGACTGCGGCATCCCATTCTGCAACACGGGCTGTCCGGTCAACAACATCATTCCGGACTGGAACGACCTGGTCTACCGCAACCACTACCGCGCCGCGCTGGATGTGCTGCACTCGACCAATAACTTCCCCGAGTTCACCGGCCGCATCTGCCCGGCGCCCTGCGAAAGCGCCTGTACGCTAGGCATCGGCAACGACCCGGTAGGCATCAAGTCCATCGAACACAAGATCATCGACACCGGCTGGGAAAACGGCTGGGTGGTGCCGCAGCCTGCCGCGAACAAGACGGGCAAGAAGGTCGCCATCGTCGGTTCCGGTCCTGCCGGCCTGGCAGCGGCCCAGCAGCTGGCGCGCGCCGGCCATGACGTGACCGTGTTCGAAAAATCGGACCGCGCCGGCGGCCTGCTGCGTTACGGCATCCCCGACTTCAAGATGGAAAAGTCGCATATCGACCGCCGCATCGAGCAGATGGAAGCGGAAGGCGTGAAGTTCCGCCTGTCCACCCTGATCGGCAAGGACTTCCCGGCCAATGTGAACAACTGGGCCAAGGAAACCATCTTCCCTGAAGACCTGGAAAAAGAGTTCGACGCAGTCATCATCGCAGGCGGCGCCGAACAGCCGCGCGACCTGCCGGTGCCTGGCCGCGAGCTGAAAGGCGTGCACTTCGCGATGGACTTCCTGCCACTGCAGAACAAGGTCAACGCGGGCGACAAGGTCAAGGACCAGATCAAGGCCACCGGCAAGCACGTGATCGTGATTGGCGGCGGCGACACCGGTTCCGACTGCGTGGGCACCTCGAACCGCCACGGCGCTGCCAGCGTCACGCAGTTCGAACTGATGCCGATGCCGCCCGAGCAGGAGAACAAGCCTTTGGTCTGGCCTTACTGGCCAACCAAGCTGCGCACTTCCTCCTCGCATGAGGAAGGCTGCGACCGCGACTGGGCGGTGGCGACCAAGCGCATCGAAGGCAAGGGCGGCAAGGTCGAGAAGCTGATTGCCTGCCGCGTCGAATGGAAGGACGGCAAGATGACCGAAGTGCCGAACTCCGAATTCGAAATGAAGGCCGACCTGGTGTTGCTGGCCATGGGCTTCGTCTCCCCGGTGCAGCAGGTGCTGGACGCCTTCGGCGTGGACAAGGACGCCCGCGGCAACGCGCGCGCCACCACCGATGGCGAGGGCTGCTACAAAACGAATAAACCGGGCGTCTTTGCCGCAGGCGATATGCGCCGCGGCCAGTCGCTGGTGGTGTGGGCAATCCGCGAGGGCCGCCAGTGCGCCCGCGCGGTCGATGAGTACCTGATGGGAAGCTCCGTGCTCCCCCGTTAAAGCTTTGTCCCAGCAGTATCTTTGTCCCACCGTGAGGCGACCCCTTACGTGGGACATTTTTTTTGCTGCCCTGCAGCAGATTAATAAGTATTTCCAGATGTAAATTGCTGACTTGAGGGTTAGTAATGTTGTATGATTGACCTCTTGATCTCCGTTTGGGCTCCCCCTTGCGAGGGGCGGTCAGCAGAGGGAGACGTTTCTGTTTTACAATATGACATTAAAAACCAAGAGCGTAGCCCGTGCCGAACCTCGTCGAAATTCGTGACTTGCACTTTTCCTATGGGAAGCGCCCCATTCTGGCGGGCCTCCATATGGATTTCCCGAAAGGGAAGGTCATTGCCGTCATGGGCGGTTCCGGCTCCGGCAAAACCACCGTGCTGCGCCTGATCGGCGGCCAGGTCCGCCCGAAAAGCGGCCACGTGATGGTCGACGGCCAGATCGTGGACAAGCTGAAAACCGCCGACCTGTATCTGCTGCGCCGCAAAATGGGCATGCTGTTCCAGCACGGCGCCCTGTTCACCGACCTCACCGTGTACGAGAACGTGGCCTTCCCGCTGCGCGAGCATACCGACCTGCCGGAAGAGCTGATCCGCGACCTGGTGCTGATGAAGCTGCACGCCGTTGGCCTGCGCAATGCCGCCAAGCTGAAACCGGGCGAAATCTCGGGCGGCATGGCGCGCCGCGTGGCCCTGGCGCGTTCCATTGCCCTCGACCCGCAGCTGATCATGTATGACGAGCCGTTTGCCGGCCTGGACCCAATTTCCATGGGTGTGACCGCCAACCTGATCCGCAACCTGAACGATGCGCTCGGTTCGACCTCCATCCTGGTATCGCACGACGTGAAAGAGTCTTTCCAGATCGCCGACTACGTGTATTTCCTGTCGCAAGGCAAGATCGTGGCGCACGGCACCCCGGCCGACATGCTGGTGTCCACCGACCCTTACGTGAAGCAGTTCGTGCACGCCGAGGCCGACGGCCCCGTGCCCTTCCACTACCCCGGCAAGTCGCTGGCCGATGACCTGGGACTGGGAGGCCGCGCATGATCCTGCTCCGTCCTATCGAACGCGTGGGCCTCGCCGCCCGCACCACGGTGCGCGAATACATCGAGAGCGTGGGCCTGTCCACGCGCATGTTCTTCGCCATGCTGGGCCTGTCGCCCGGCCTGCTGCGCCGTCCGCGCCTGCTGATCGAGCAGCTGCACTTCATCGGCAATTATTCGCTGCTGATCATCACCCTGTCCGGCCTGTTCGTCGGCATGGTGCTGGGCCTGCAGGGCTATTACACGTTGAACAAATACGGCGCCGAGGAATCCGTCGGTCTGCTGGTGGCGCTGGGCCTGACCCGCGAACTGGGCCCCGTCATCACGGCCCTGCTGTTCGCCGGCCGCGCCGGTACTTCGCTGACTGCTGAAATCGGCCTGATGAAGGCCGGCGAGCAGCTGTCCGCCATGGAAATGATGGCCGTGAACCCGATCCAGCGCGTGCTGGCGCCCCGTTTCTGGGCCGGCGTGATCTCGGTGCCCCTGCTGGCATCGATCTTCAGCGCGGTCGGCGTGTTCGGCGGCTACCTGGTCGGCGTCAAGCTGATCGGTGTGGACGAAGGTGCCTTCTGGTCGCAGATGCAGAATGGCGTCGACGTGTGGAAAGACGTGTTCAATGGTTTCGTGAAGAGCATTGTGTTCGGCATCGCGATTACCTTCGTCGCCCTCTACCAGGGTTACGAAGCGCAGCCGACGCCGGAAGATGTGGCAGGCGCCACCACCCGTACCGTGGTCGTGTCCTCGCTGATGATCTGGTGGCTGGACTTCATGCTGACCGCCCTGATGTTCAGTAAGTAATAGAAATAGCTGAGAAAAATACCTGAGCCCAAGCGCTCTGCGCGCTTTGGCAAAAACCTATAGGATTAGTTTTATGCAACGCAAATCGGTGGATCTCTGGGTTGGTCTCTTCGTCGTGGCGGGTGTCGCTGCGCTGATGTTCCTCGCCCTGCGGGCGGGCAATATGAGCACGCTGAGCTTCTCGAAGACATACGAAATCACGGCGCAGTTCGACAATATCGGCAGCCTCAAGCCCCAGGCGGCAGTGAAAGCCTCCGGCGTGGTGGTGGGCCGCGTGTCGCGCATCGTGTTCGATGACAAGAGCTACAAGGCAGCCGTGACCATGGATATGGAAGAAGGCTACAAATTCCCGAAAGACAGCTCGGCCAAGATCCTGACCTCCGGCCTGCTGGGCGAGCAATACATCGGCATCGAAGCCGGCGGCGACGAGGCCAACCTGAAGGGCGGCGACAAGATCTCTCGCACCCAGTCCGCCGCCGTGCTGGAAGACCTGATTAACCAATTTATCTATAGCAAGGCTGCTGACGGAAAGGACTCCAATTGATGAGCCAAACGACCCTGCGCCGCACCCTGCTGGCGCTGGCCGCTACTGCCGCACTGAGCGGCTGCGCCACGAGCAATAACCCGGCCGACCCGTTGGAAGGCTACAACCGGGCCATGTTCAAGTTCAACGATGCGGTGGACAACGCCGTGCTGAAACCGGTGGCCACCGGCTACAAGAAGGTCACCCCGGACTTCGTGCAGACCGGCGTCAGCAACTTCTTCGGCAACCTGTCCGATGTATGGACCGCCGCCAACAACCTGATGCAGGGCAAGGGCGCCGAAGGCATGTCGGACGTGATGCGCGTTGCCCTCAACTCCACGTTTGGCCTGCTGGGCCTGCTGGATATCGCTTCCGAAGCGGGCTTCCAGAAGCATAACGAAGACCTGGGCCAGACCATGGGCTACTACGGCGTCACGCCTGGCCCTTACATCGTGCTGCCTATCCTGGGCCCGTCGACCTTGCGTGACACCGTAGGCCTGCCGGTCGATATGGCCGCCGATCCATGGACCTACAAGGACCCGGCCAATGTGCGCAATATCGGCACCGTCATCCGCGTTGTGGACAAGCGCGCCCAGTTGCTGGACGCGACCTCGCTGCTGGAAGATGCCGCGCTGGACCGCTATCAGTTCGTGCGCGACGGCTGGCTGCAGCGCCGCCGCAGCCAGGTATATGACGGCGACCCGCCGCCGGAGCCGCAGAAGCCGGAAACCACCGAGGCCAACTGAGCAGGGCGCTGCCCATTTTCGGGGGCGCGATATAATGCCCCCGACGGCTGCGCATGGGCGCCAGCCGCGACTTTATAGGTTAGACAAGATGAAACTGATCAAGCAACTTCTCGCTTTCGCTACCGTGTCCTTCGTGCTGGCTGCGCCGGTGCAGGCACAGAACGCCAATGAAGCGCCGGACGCGCTGGTAAAGCGCATCAGCACCGAAGTGCTGGAAACGGCGAAAAACGACAAGCAGATCCAGGCTGGCGACTCCAAGCGCGTGATGGACCTGGTGGAGACCAAGATCCTGCCGTACGTGGATTTCGAGCGCATGACCCAGCTGGCCGCCGGCCGCTACTGGCGTGATGCCACGCCGGAGCAGAAGCGCGCCCTGTCCGCCGAGTTCCGCACCCTGCTGATCTTCACCTACTCGGGCGCCCTGTCCCAGGTGAAAAACCAGACCGTGGAATTCAAGCCGCTGCGCGCCGCTGCCGGCGACACTGAAGTGGAAGTGCGTTCCGTGGTCAACCAGCCGCGCGGCGAACCGGTGCCGCTGAACTACCGCGTCGCCAAAACCCCTTCCGGCTGGAAAATTTATGACATCAACGTGCTGGGCGCCTGGCTGGTGGAAACCTACAAGAGCACCTTCAGCAGCGAAATCAACAAGGGCGGCGTCGACGGCCTGATCAAGACCCTGGCCGCCCGCAACAAGCAGCTGGCCAGCAAGCCGCTGAATACCCAGCCTGTGAAATAAGCCATGAGCGACAACACCATGCAATCCCTGAGCGCCCTGACCGTGGATAACGCCACGGCAGCGCTGGAACACGGCCTGGCCGCCATCCGCGCCGGCCAAACCGTGTTCGACCTGGGCAACGTGGTGTCGGTCGACTCGGCTGCCGTCTCCGTGATGCTGGCCTGGCAGCGCGCTGCTGCCGAGGCCGGTATCCGCCTTGAACTGCAAAACCTGCCCGCCTCCCTCCGCAGCCTCACCAAGCTGTACGGTGTTTGCTCGCTGGTATCGCCCGCCCTGGCCGATTCCCCAGCGGACCTGCACCATCATTGACTCCCGCCCCACCCCGCCGCCCCGCAGTACCGTTTTTCCCTGGTCCGGCATAGCCGAACCAAAATTCCAATATAATTGACCGTTGCCGTTGCCTGTAGAGCCGCGGCGCTCGCATCCCCGGCCGCAAGGCCGCCAGCGCAACGGTCAGCGTTGCTCAAAAAAAACTAACAGCCAAGCATGACAGCAATCGAAATCAGCAATGTCGAGAAGCGCTACAAGTCGCTCCAGGCACTGGGCGGCGTGTCGCTCAAGATCGAAGAGGGCGAGTTTTTCGGCCTGCTCGGTCCCAACGGCGCCGGTAAAACCACTCTTATCTCCATCATTGCGGGCCTGATTCGCGCCGATGCGGGCAGCGTGAAGATCCACGGCCACGACGTGGTCAGCGACTTCCGCGAAGCGCGCAAGAAGCTCGGTGTGGTGCCGCAGGAACTGGTGTTCGATCCCTTCTTCACGGTGCGCGAAACGCTGCGCCTGCAGTCCGGCTATTTCGGCCTGCCGAACAACGATAAGTGGATCGACGAGGTGATGGAAAACCTCGACCTGACCAAGAAGGCCGACACCAATATGCGCGCCCTGTCCGGCGGCATGAAGCGCCGCGTGCTGGTGGCGCAGGCGCTGGTGCACAAGCCGCCCGTGATCGTGCTCGACGAGCCGACGGCCGGCGTGGACGTGGAGCTGCGCCAGACGCTGTGGAAATTCATCTCGCGCCTGAACCGCGAAGGCCACACCGTGGTGCTCACCACCCACTACCTGGAAGAAGCGCAGGCCATGTGCAAGCGCGTGGCCATGCTCAAGCTGGGCAAGGTGGAAGCGCTGGACACCATGTCCAACCTGATCCGCCGCATCAGCGGCTCGCAGCTGATCGTGCACATGAAACAGGGCACGCTGCCGGATGATTTGCGTCCTCTTATCACGCATCCGGAAGGCGAGAACAAATTCAGCCTGCGCATCAACGAATACTCGGAAGTGGAAAAGATCCTCGCCCGCCTGCGCGAAAGCGGCGCCGTCATCGACGAGATGCAGCTGCAGCAGGCCGACCTGGAAGACATCTTTCTGCAAATTATGGAAGGGAACACCGTCGCATGATTTCCACCGGTTTCCGCACCCTCGTCTATAAAGAGACGCTGCGCTTCTACAAAGTCGCCACCCAGACCATCGCCGCCCCGATCCTGACGGCCATGCTCTACCTGCTGATCTTCGGCCATGTGCTCGAAGGCCGCGTGCAGGTGTATCCGGGGGTGACTTACACCGCCTTCCTGATTCCAGGCCTGGTGATGATGAGCGTTTTGCAGAACGCATTCGCCAACTCATCGTCTTCGCTGATCCAGTCCAAGATTACGGGCAACCTCGTATTTGTGCTGCTTACGCCGCTGTCGCATTGGGAGCTGTTCTCGGCCTACGTGATTGCCGCCATGGTGCGCGGCATCGCGGTCGGCCTGGGCGTGTTCCTCGTCACCGCATGGTTTGCGCACATGAGCTTTGCGTGGCCGCTATGGATCCTCGTGTTCGCGCTGCTGGGCGCCGCCATCCTCGGCACCATGGGCCTGATCGCAGGCATCTGGGCCGAGAAGTTCGACCAGCTGGCCGCCTTCCAGAACTTCCTGATCATGCCGCTGACCTTCCTGTCCGGTGTGTTCTACTCGATCCACTCGCTGCCGCCGTTCTGGCTCACCGTCTCGCACCTGAACCCGTTCTTCTACATGATCGACGGTTTCCGCTACGGCTTCTTCGGCCAGTCCGACATCAATCCATGGACCAGCCTTGGCATCGTCTCCGCCTTCCTGGTGGTGCTGGCGCTGGCGGCCATTCGTCTTCTGCGCAGCGGCTACCGCCTGCGCCACTAAAAGGAAATACCGTGACCACCACCCCCGAAGCCATCCACGGCTACATCGCCGCCGGACTCGAATGCACCCACCTCGAAGTGGAGGGCGATGGCCAGCACTTCCAGGCCGTGATCGTATCGCCTGCCTTCGCCGGCAAGCGCCTGATCCAGCGCCACCAGCTGGTGTATGCAGCATTGGGCGACCGCATGCGTGAAGAGATCCACGCGCTGTCGATGAAAACCCTGACCCCTGAAGAATTCCAAGGATAAGCAGACATGGACAAACTCCTCATCACCGGTGGCAAGCGCCTCATGGGCGACATCCAGATTTCCGGCGCCAAGAACGCGGCGCTGCCTATCCTGTGCGCGGGCCTGCTCACGGCCGGGGACCTGGAACTGTCCAATGTGCCGAACCTGCACGACGTGTCCACCATGCTCAAGCTGCTGCGCCAGACCGGCCTCGCGGTGGAGCAGAACGGCGACAAGGTCACGATGAATGGCGCGAAGATCGACAAGCTGGAGGCGCCGTATGAGCTGGTGAAGACCATGCGCGCGTCGATCCTCGTACTCGGCCCGCTGCTGGCCCGCTTCGGCCAGGCGAAGGTATCGCTGCCGGGCGGCTGCGCCATCGGTTCGCGTCCGGTGGACCAGCACATCAAGGGCCTGCAGGCACTGGGCGCCGAGATTTCTATCGATGCCGGCTACATCTACGCCAAAGCGAAGAAGCTGAAGGGCACGCGCGTTGTCACCGACATGATCACCGTGACCGGTACCGAGAATCTGCTGATGGCCGCAACGCTGGCCGAAGGCGAGACCGTGCTGGAAAACGCCGCGCGCGAACCGGAAGTGACCGACCTCGCCAACCTGCTGGTGGCAATGGGCGCGAAGATCGACGGCATCGGCACCGACCGCCTCGTGATCCAGGGCGTGCCTGCGCTGAACGGCGCGAAGCACGCAGTGATCTCGGACCGTATCGAAGCGGCGACCTTCCTGTGCGCGGTAGCGGCGGCTGGCGGCGACATCACCATCCGCAACACCCGCACCGACATCCTCGATGCTGCGCTGGACAAGCTGCGCGACATCGGCGTGAAACTGACCGTGGGCGACAACTGGATCCGCGCGCAGATGGATGGCCGTCCAAAGCCGGTCAACTTCCGCACCACCGAATACCCCGGCTTCCCGACCGATATGCAGGCGCAGTTCATGGCCGTGAACATCATCGCCGATGGCCAGAGCCGCGTGCAGGAAACCATCTTCGAGAACCGCTTCATGCACGTGCAGGAGATGAACCGCCTTGGCGCGAAGATCGAGACCGACGGCAATACCGCCCACATCACTGGCGTGCCGCAGCTGATCGGCGCACCCGTGATGGCAACTGACCTGCGTGCCTCCGCATCGCTGGTGATCGCGGGCCTTGCCGCCAAAGGCGAAACGCTGGTGGACCGCATCTACCACCTGGACCGTGGCTACGACCGCATGGAACTGAAACTGTCCGCCGTAGGCGCCAATATCACCCGCATCAAGTAAATCATGTCCTCACAGCTTATCCTTGCCCTGTCGAAGGGCCGCATTTTCGAAGACACCCTGCCGCTGCTGGCGGCAGCAGGCATTACGGTGACGGAAAATCCGGAGACTTCGCGCAAGCTGATCCTGCCGACCAACGATCCGGACGTGCGCGTGCTGATCGTGCGCGCCACCGACGTGCCCACCTATGTGCAGCATGGCGCGGCGGACTTCGGCGTGGCAGGCAAGGATGTGCTGCTGGAGCATGGCGGCGAAGGCCTGTACCAGCCGGTGGACCTGAACATCGCGCAATGCCGCATGTCGGTGGCCGTGAAAGCGGGCTTCGACTACGAAAGCGCCGTGCGCCAGGGCGCACGCCTGCGCGTGGCCACCAAATTCACGCAGACGGCGCGCGAACACTTCGCATCGAAGGGCGTGCACGTTGACCTGATCAAGCTGTATGGCTCGATGGAGCTGGCGCCGCTGGTCGGCCTGTCGGACGCGATCGTCGACCTGGTGAGCACAGGCAGCACGCTGCGAGCCAACAATCTGGTGGAAGTGGAAGAGATCATGCAGATCTCCTCGCGCCTCGTCGTCAACCAGGCCGCGCTGAAACTGAAGCGCGCCCGCCTGCAACCGATTATCGAAGCGTTCGAACGCGCTTCCAAAGCCAAAGCGAAATAATCATGATCCGCAAGCTCGACTCCACCCAGATCGATTTCCAGGAAAAGCTCGACGCGCTGCTGGCCTTCGAAGCCGAAACCGACTACGCCATCGAAACCGCCGTCGCGGACATCATCAAGCACGTGCGCGCACGCGGCGATGAGGCGGTGGTGGAGTACACCAACAAGTTTGACCGCATTCCGAACGGCGGCGCGGCCGATATCCACGCTTTCGACATCGGCCAGCAGGAGCTGGACGCGGCGCTGGCAGCACTGCCGGAAAAGCAGCGCGTGGCGCTGCAGACCGCGGCAGAACGCATCCGCCTGTTCCACGAACGCCAGAAGCAGGAGTTGCAAGGCTTCACCTACACCGAGGCTGACGGTACAGTGCTGGGCCAGCGCATCACGCCGCTGGACCGCGTGGGTATCTACGTCCCCGGCGGCAAGGCCGCCTACCCAAGCTCGGTGCTGATGAACGCCGTGCCCGCGAAAGTCGCTGGCGTTGGCGAAATCATCATGGTGGTGCCAACGCCGGACGGCGTGAAAAACCAGATGGTGCTGGCCGCCGCCGCGATCGCAGGGGTGACCCGCGTCATCGGCATTGGCGGCGCGCAGGCCGTGGCCGCACTGGCCTACGGCACCGAAACCATCAAGGCCGTGGACAAGATCGTCGGCCCCGGCAACGCCTATGTGGCGGCCGCCAAGCGCCGCGTGTTCGGTGCAGTGGGCATCGACATGATCGCCGGCCCATCGGAAATCCTCGTGATCTGCGACGGTACCACGGACCCCGACTGGGTGGCCATGGACCTGTTCTCGCAGGCCGAGCACGACGAACTTGCGCAAGCCATCCTGCTCTGCCCGGACGACGGTTACATCGCGCAGGTGGAAGCCAGCATCGCGAAACTGTTGCCGGACATGCCGCGCGCTGAAGTCATCCGCACCTCGCTGAAAGACCGCGGTGCGCTGATCAAGGTGAAGGACATGGCCGAGGCCTGCGAAATCGCCAACAGCATCGCCGCGGAACACCTGGAAATCTCCGCCGAGAACCCGCAGCAGTGGGCCGACCGGATCCGCCACGCGGGCGCCATGTTCCTCGGCCGCTTCTCGTCCGAATCGCTGGGCGACTACTGCTGCGGTCCGAACCACGTGCTGCCGACCTCGCGCACCGCGCGTTTCTCGTCGCCGCTGGGCGTCTATGACTTCCAGAAGCGCTCTTCCGTGATTCACGTGAGCGAAGCGGGCGCGCAGACGCTGGGCAAGGTAGCGGCCGAACTGGCTTATGGAGAAGGACTGCAGGCCCACGCCCGCAGTGCGGAACTGCGCCTGAAGACCGGCGCATGAAGAAGTGGCTGAACCAGGTCTTCTGCGAAGATGCGCTGGAAGGGCTGAAGCGTATTCCCGACGGATCGGTTGACCTGATCCTGACGGACCCGCCGTACAACCTGGGCAAGGACTACGGCAATACCTCGGACCAGCAGACCGTGGAAGAATACCTGCGCTGGACCGAGCAATGGGTGGATGCCGCGCTGCCGAAGCTGAAAGCAAACGGCAGCCTGTACATCTTCCTCACCTGGCGGTTTTCGCCGGAGATCTTCGTGATGCTGAAAAAGCGCATGACGATGATGAACGAGATTATCTGGGACCGCCGCGTGCCCTCGATGGGCGGCAGCACCCGCAGTTTCACCTCGGTGCACGATACGGTAGGCTTTTTCGTGCGCCGCAAGGACTATTACTTCGACCTCGACGCCGTGCGCATTCCCTACGACGCCGAAACGAAGAAAGCCCGTTCGCGTTCGATTTTCGTCGGCGCGAAATGGCTGGAAGTGGGCTACAACCCGAAAGATTTGTGGAGCGTATCCAGGCTTCACCGCGAGCATTCCGAACGGGTCGATCACCCGACGCAGAAGCCGCTGGAGATTATCGAGCGCATGGTCAAGGCTTCCTGCCCGCCGGATGGCGTGGTGCTGGACCTGTTCATGGGCAGCGGAACGACGGCTGTTGCAGCAAAACGCTGCGGCCGGAACTTTGTCGGCTTCGAACTGAATGCCGAGTACTGCAAGATCATCGCCGAACGGCTGGCGCAGGAAGAGAACCCTGCGCCGCAGAAGAAAACATCGACCCGGAGTAAAACGAAATGTCCCTCGATCGCCTGATCGCCAACACCATCCGTTCCGACGTGCGCGCCATCGGCGTGTATCACGTGCCGGACGCGAGCGGCTACATCAAGCTCGACGCGATGGAAAATCCCTACGAGTTGCCGCAGGCCTTGCAGCAGGAGCTCGGCGCCCGCCTCGCCGGCGTGGCCATGAACCGCTATCCCGTTGCTTCCTACAGCACCATCAAGCAGCGCATCAACGCCAAGCTGGGCGTGCCGGCCGGTTACGACGTCATGCTGGGCAACGGCTCCGATGAGCTGATCGCCATCATGGCTGCCGCCTGCGCGCACCAGGACCGCCGCGCCGTGATGCTGGCGCCGGTGCCCGCCTTCGTCATGTTCCAGCGCTCGGCCCAGATGGCCGGCATGGACTTCGTCGGCGTGCCGCTGAAGGAAGATTTCTCGCTCGACCTGCCGGCCATGCTGGCCGCCATCGCCGAGCACAAGCCCGCGCTGGTCTTCCTGGCCTACCCGAACAACCCGACGGGCAACCTGTTCGACGAAAACGCCATGCTGGAGATCATCCGTGCGCAGGGCGACGAAGGCCTTGTGGTGGTGGACGAAGCGTACGAGCCGTTCGCCCAGCAAAGCTTCATGCGCCGCCTGCCGGAGTTCGGCAACCTGATCGTGATGCGCACCCTGTCCAAGCTGGGCCTCGCAGGCATCCGCCTTGGCTATATGTCCGCCGCTCCGGCACTGCTGGAGCAGTTCGACAAGGTGCGGCCGCCGTACAACGTCAATGTGATGACCCAGGCGGCGGCCGAATTCGCCCTCGACCACCTCGATGTGCTGAACGAACAGGCTGCAATCCTGCGCGAACAGCGCGGGAAACTGAGCGCCGCCATGGCTGCGCTGCCGGGTGTCACCGTGTTCCCCTCGGCCGCCAATTTCATCCTGATCCGGGTGCCGGATGCGGACGCGGTGCAGTCGCAACTGCTGTCCCGCAAAGTCCTCATCAAAAATATGAGTAAAATGCACAGTGTGCTGGCCAATTGCCTCCGTGTTACGGTCAGCACGCCGGAAGAGAATGCCGCCCTCCTCGACGCACTTACTGCCTCGCTGGCGGCCTGATTCCCAACCAGAGTATCCCATGAACCGCACCGCCGACATTACGCGCAATACCAACGAGACGCAGATCCGTGTCGCCCTTAACCTGGATGGCACCGGCGTTCAGAAACTGAACACGGGCGTTCCCTTCCTCGACCATATGCTGGACCAGATCGCGCGCCACGGCCTGATCGACCTGGACGTTCAGGCCACGGGCGACACCCACATCGACAACCACCACACGGTAGAAGACGTGGGCATCACGCTCGGCATGGCCATCGCCAAGGCAATCGGCGACAAGAAGGGCATCCGCCGCTACGGCCACGCCTATGTGCCGCTGGACGAGGCGCTGTCGCGCGTCGTCATCGACTTCTCGGGCCGTCCCGGCATCGAGTACCACATTCCGTTCACCCGCGCGATGATCGGCGGCTTTGACGTGGACCTGACGCTGGAATTCTTCCGCGGGTTCGTCAACCACGCGCAGGTCACGCTGCACATCGACAACCTGCGCGGCACCAACGCCCACCACCAGTGCGAAACGGTATTCAAGGCCTTCGGCCGCGCCCTGCGCATGGCCGTGGAGCTGGACGAACGCGCCGCCGGCACCATCCCATCCACCAAAGGAAGCCTGTAAGCCCTCACTTCAGGCTCTCGACATGAAAAAGATCGTTGTAGTTGACTACGGCATGGGGAATCTGCGCTCCGTTGCGCAGGCCCTGCGTGCCGTTGCGCCGGAAGCGGACGTCCGCATTTCCGGCGAAGTGGCCGATATCGAAAGCGCCGAGCGCATCGTGCTGCCCGGCCAGGGCGCCATGCCGGACTGCATGCGCAGCCTGCGCGAATCCGGCGTGCAGGAAGCGTTGCTGCGCGCGGCCGAAAGCAAACCGCTACTGGGCGTGTGCATCGGCGAACAGATGCTGTTCGACGGCAGCGAGGAAGGTGACGCCTCCGGCCTTGGCCTGCTGCCGGGCAAGGTAGTGCGTTTCCGCCTCGACGGCCGCCTGCAGGACGACGGCTCGCGCTTCAAGGTGCCGCAGATGGGCTGGAACAAGGTAAAGCAGACCCGCGTGCACGCGCTGTGGGAAGGCATCCCGGACGACGCCTACTTCTACTTTGTGCACAGCTATTTTGCGCAGCCGCAGAACAGCGCGCACGTTGCGGGCGAAACCGTGTACGGTGACGCTTTCTGCTGCGCCGTCGCGCGCGACAATATCTTTGCTACGCAATTCCACCCTGAGAAAAGCGCAGGCACCGGCCTGCAGTTGTATAAAAACTTCGTTCACTGGAACCCTTAACCATGCTGCTCATTCCTGCCATCGACCTCAAGGACGGTCACTGCGTTCGCCTCAAGCAAGGCGATATGGAACTTGCCACCGTCTTCTCCGAAGACCCTGCCGAAATGGCACGCCATTGGCTGAAGCAGGGCGCACGCCGCCTGCACCTGGTTGACCTGAACGGCGCTTTTGCCGGCAAGCCGAAAAACGAAGGGGCGGTGAAATCCATCCTCGCCGCCGTGCGCGACTTCGCGGACGAAAACGGCATCGAAGAAATCCCCGTGCAGCTGGGCGGCGGCATCCGCGACCTCGATACCATCGAGCGCTACCTGGATGACGGCATCAGCTACATCATCATCGGCACTGCCGCCGTGAAGAATCCCGGCTTCCTGCACGACGCCTGCGGCGCCTTCCCCGGCAATATCATCGTGGGCCTGGACGCAAAGGACGGCAAGGTGGCTACTGACGGCTGGAGCAAGATGTCCGGCCACGAGGTGATCGACCTGGCCAAGAAATTTGAAGGCTACGGCGTGGAATCCATCGTCTACACCGACATCGGCCGCGACGGCATGATGGGCGGCGTGAACATTGAAGCCACCGTGAAGCTGGCACAGGCCGTGCGCATTCCGATCATCGCATCGGGCGGCGTGCACACCATCAAGGACGTGGAAGCCCTGTGCGCCGTGCAGGACGAAGGCATCGAAGGCGTGATCTGCGGCCGTTCGATTTACGAAGGCACGCTGGACCTCAGCTCGGCGCAGGAACGCGCCGACGAACTGTCGGGCGACACCGAATAAGAAAATCATCATGCTTGCGAAACGCATCATCCCCTGCCTGGACGTGACCAATGGCCGCGTCGTCAAAGGCGTCAACTTCACCGAGCTGCGCGACGCGGGTGATCCGGTGGAAATCGCGCGCCGCTACGACGAGCAGGGCGCCGACGAACTGACCTTCCTCGACATCACCGCATCGAGCGACAACCGTGGCCTGATCCTGGACATCATCGAAGCCGTGGCTTCCCAGGTCTTCATTCCGCTCACCGTGGGTGGCGGCGTGCGCCAGGTGGAAGATGTGCGCCGCCTGCTGAACGCGGGCGCGGACAAGGTGAGCCTCAACACTTCGGCGGTCAGCAATCCGCAGCTGGTGTTCGATGCATCGCAGAAGCACGGTTCCCAGTGCATCGTGGTGGCGATCGACGCCAAGCAGGTTGCGCCCGGCAAGTGGGAAGTATTCACCCACGGCGGCCGCAATGCCACCGGCCTCGATGCCGTGGAGTGGGCGAAGAAAATGGAATCGCTGGGCGCCGGTGAACTGCTGCTGACCAGCATGGACCGCGACGGCACCAAGTCCGGCTTTGACCTGGGCCTGACGCGCGCGGTATCGGACGCAGTCAGCGTGCCGGTCATCGCCAGCGGCGGCGTGGGCGGCCTGCAGGATCTGGCCGACGGCATCAAGGAAGGCCGTGCCGACGCAGTGCTGGCAGCGAGCATCTTCCACTATGGCCAGCACACCGTGCAGGAAGCCAAGCGCTTCATGCACGGCCAGGGCATTCCGATGCGATTGGTGTAAGCATGACGACGCCACCTGTAGCAAACGCCAAATGGCTGAACCGCGTGAAATGGGACGAGCATGGCCTCGTGCCTGTGATCGCGCAGGAAGCGGGAAGCGGCGATGTGCTGATGTTCGCCTGGATGAACCGCGATGCGCTGTACAAGACGGTGGAGCTGGGCGAAGCCGTGTACTGGAGCCGCTCGCGCAAGAAGCTGTGGCATAAGGGCGAAGAATCCGGCCATGTGCAGAAAGTGCTGGAGATCCGCCTCGACTGCGACCAGGACGTGGTGCTGCTGAAAGTGGAGCAGGCCGGCGGCATCGCCTGCCATACCGGCCGCCATGCCTGCTTCTTCAACAAGTTCGAGGGCGATCCGAAAGATGGCGACTGGCAGGATGTTGAGCCGGTGCTGAAAGACCCGGAAACGATTTATACGGAATCCAAAAAATGAGCACGGTACTGGACCGCCTTGCGGTGCTGATCGAAGGCCGCAAGCCTGCCAATGGCGGCGACCCTGCCACTTCCTATGTGGCCAAGCTGTTCGCCAAGGGCGACGACGCCATCCTCAAGAAGGTTGGCGAAGAAGCCACCGAGACCGTGATGGCCGCCAAGGATGCGCGCGTCTCCGGCGATGCCAGCAAGGTCCTGTACGAATGCGCGGATCTGTGGTTCCATTCCATCGTGATGCTGGCGCAGTTCGGGCTGACGCCGCAGCAGGTGCTGGACGAGCTGGCGCGCCGAGAAGGCATGTCCGGCATTGAAGAAAAAGCATCGCGCCAACCAGATTAAGGAAGACAACGTGGAAAACTGCCTGTTCTGCAAAATCGCCGCCAAGAAGATTCCATCGTCCATCGTGTATGAAGACGATGAACTGTTGGCCTTCAAGGACATCAACCCGGCCGCACCGGTGCACCTGCTGGTGATTCCGAAAGAGCACGTGGCCACGCTGTCCGACACCAACGCCAGCCACGCCCCGCTGCTGGGCAAAATGCTGGCGCTGGCACCGAAACTGGCCGAAGAACATGGCGTTTCCGTGACCTATGACGCGGACGGCACCCCGAACCGCGGCTACAAGACCCTGATCAACAGCGGTCCGGATGGTGGGCAGGAGGTTTACCACCTGCACCTGCATATGTACGGCGGCCCGCGTCCTTGGAAAGGCCAGCGCTGAACGGGTTTCTTTCAGTCAAAATGACAGGCACATGACAGCGCCTGCATCGCGTATACTGTCTGTTCCAACCGAATTCGGGCGTTGCTGCCCTGCAAGGAGAAAATGATGGGTTCTATGAGCATCTGGCACTGGCTGATCGTCCTGGTGGTGGTCATGCTGGTGTTTGGCACCAAGAAGCTGGGCAATATCGGTTCCGACCTGGGCAAGGCCGTCAAAGGCTTCAAGGATGGCGTAAAGAACGGCGACGAAGAGCCGCAGGCCAATGGCCAGCCAGCCCCGCCGCCTTCGCAAGTGACCGACAAGGGCACCATCGAAGTGGAAGCCAAGGAAAAGCACAAGGTTTAAGCAGGTGATCGATCTCGGTCTTTCCAAACTGGCCATTATCGGGGTCGTCGCGCTGGTCGTGATCGGTCCCGAGCGGCTGCCCAAGGTGGCGCGCATGGCGGGCACCCTGTACGGCCGCGCCCAGCGCTACCTGCACGACGTGAAAAACGAAGTGAGCCGGGAAATCGAGCTGGAGGAACTGCGCAACCTGCAGAAGAATGTGCAGGAGACGGCGCAGTCCTTCAAGGAAGACGTTGAGGGTTCCCTCGCCAAGAATATGTCCGAAGTGGAGGATGCCTTCCGCATCGACAATCCGCTGCACGACGAACATCATCACGACAGCTACGCCTCGATCACCAACGACGACCTGGTGCGCAAGGCCAAGGACTTCCGCCGCAAGCGCCTGGTGCGCACCTCGGCCGTGCCGCTGTGGTACAAGCAGCGCAACGGCGGCCGCATGCACGTGGTCTCCGGCGCGGCGCGCGTGGCGCGTTTCCGTCCGCGCAGCGGCAAACCCCCTGCATCCTTCTACTAAATGAGCAACGAAAACCCGGCCGAAGAAACCTTCATCAGCCACCTCGTCGAGCTGCGCGACCGTCTTGTCAAAGCTTCGATCGGCATCGTGCTCGTGACCGTGGCGCTGATGATCTGGCCCGGCCCCTCCCATATCTACGACATCATCGCGCAGCCGATGATCGCTGCGCTGCCTGCCGGCTCCAAGATGATCGCGACGGGCGTAATCGCGCCCTTCCTCGTGCCGATGAAGGTGACGCTGGCGCTGGGCTTCATCCTGGCGCTGCCATGGGTGCTGTACCAGCTGTGGGCCTTCATTGCGCCCGGCCTGTACACGCACGAGAAGCGCCTGGTGGCGCCGCTGGTGATTTCCTCTTCCTTGCTGTTCGTCGCGGGCGTGGCCTTCTGCTACTTCTTCGTGTTCGGCCGCGTGTTCCACTTCATCGCCGAATTCTCGCCGACCTCGATTGCGGTCACGCCGGATATCGAAAACTACCTCGATTTCGTGATGTCCATGTGCCTCGCCTTCGGCGCGACCTTCGAGGTGCCGGTGGTGGTGGTGATCCTGGTGCGGATGGGATTGGTGTCGCTGGCCAAGCTGAAGGAATGGCGGCCTTATGTGATCGTCGGCGCTTTCGTCATCGCCGCCATCGTGACCCCGCCGGATGTGGTCAGCCAGTTCTCGCTGGCGATTCCGATGTGGCTGCTGTTCGAGCTGGGCCTGCTGGTCTCCCCGATCTTCGTCAAGGTCACCCAGGCGCCGGAAGAAAAAGCCTAAAGCAGTTTTGCCAGCAATACGAACATCACGATTAGTTGCATCGCGCTAGCAGCGGCTGCCGCAACGATCACCGATTGAAGGAAAGCTAGGCGTCGGTCGATGCGCTGCTCCAGGGCGTTCAACATCTCTTGAACTCGTGCAAGGATATCCGCCTTTAGTAAGGTCATATCTGCATCAAGAGCGACAGGAGTTTCGTTGAGCACCTCCGCAAGAGCGGAAGCGTCTGCTTCGGCTTGCTCTTGGGGAATTCCCGCAGCGCTCAGCCGGCGGGTATAGCGGACAATGTTGAACGGAATCGGCATGGACATGATCGCTCCCTGAAATCAGATTAGCACACGGCGCACCAATACGCCGTGTTTTCATGCCAGCCTACCTGCTTACTGCATCAACTCTTTGATGACGCGCACAGGTGCACTGCCGTAGCTGAGGAAGTCTTCGTGGAAGTCTTTGAGCGAGAACTTCCCGCCCAGCGCCTGCTTGCGCTGCTCGCGCAATTCCATGATCTCGCTGTAGCCACTGAAGTAGCTGGTGAGCTGCACCGAGCTAAGCTGCACGCGGCGCCATTTCTCTTCGGCTTCTCGCTGCGTCTGGAAGGCCTGGCGCACCAGCAGGTCGATGGCCTGATCGCGCTGCATGCCGAGCACGTGCACGCTGTAATCGAGGATGGTGTTGGTTACGCTGCGCAGGTTCCACTTCGACCACATCAGCCACATCTCCGGCGCATTGTCGCCGTAGCCGGATTCCAGCATCATGCGTTCGCCGTACACCGCCCAGCCCTCCACCATGGCGCCGTTGCCGAAGATGGCCTTCACCAGCGATGGCGACTTGTTCGCGTACACCAGCTGCGCGTAGTGGCCCGGAATCGCTTCGTGAATGTTCAGGATCTGCAGCATCCAGTGGTTGTACTCGCGCAGCGTGCTTTCGGCCTGCTCCGGCGTGGCATCGTCCAGCGGCGTCACGTTGTAGTAGGTGCGGTCACCCGGACGGTAGGGACCTGGCGCCTCGATGCTGGCGCCGGCCACGCCGCGCTGGTAGACCGGCGTTTCGCGCACCACCAGCGGCTTGTCTTCGTCCAGCGTCAGCAGGTTGCGCTGCACGACGTATTGCTTCAGCAAAGGAATCTGGCGCTGAATCTCGGGGAAGAACTGTTCGCGCGGCACATGGTTCTCCGACAGCTTGGAGATCATCATGCCGATCTTCTCGGTGCGGTCCGCAGGCTTCGGCGTATTGGGCAGGTATTTCGGCCACAGCTCCTCGGTGTAGCGCTCCATATTCGCCAGCAGCTGTTCGCGCGCGGAGAGGGCTTTCTGGTAAGTCTGTTCGGCAGTGCTGGCCGACTGGATATCGAAAGCGAACTTCTGTTCATACAGGTCGCGGCCGATGCGGAAGGAGCGAGCGCTGTTGGTGGCCATCGTCTTGTCCAGCTCACCGAGCCAGGCCGCATAAGCCTCCACGGCAGTTTTCGCGGCGGCGATGCGCTGCGCGAACAGACCCTTCTCGTTGGCGGCCAGCGGAGAGGTTTCTGCCTCCTTCGCCAGTTCATCGAGCAGGCTGATCACGCCCGGCGCCTGCTGAACGGCCAGTTGCGTGTGCTCGCGCGTTGGATTTACGATGTTCTTGCGCGCCGCTTCATAGTAGGCCGGCACATTGGCGATGCGGCGCAGCAGGGTGCGCAGGCGCTGCGGTTTCGAAGCGTACTCGGTATGCAGGATATAGTCGATCGGGCTGGCGATGTTGTACAGCGCCGGATTCCACTCATATTCGCGGAAGGTATTCAGGTACCACAGGTCCGACTGAAGCTTGTTCACCAGCAGCGCGTGGTCGGTGCGCTGGCGCGGCGACAGCTCGCGCGCATTGATCTTGCCGAGGCGCTCCATCCATTCCTCGATAAAAGCCTGCTGGCGCTGGCGGGTGGCGGGATCGAGCACGGTCAGCGTCGCAGCCGTATCGTACTTGCCCATCACGATGGCCGTTTCGGGATCGATGCGCCACAGTGCCGTCAGGAACTGGCCGCTGGCAGTGTCGAAACTGCGGTCCGCGCGGCGCTCGGCCGGCAGCGGCGGTAGCGAAGCCACCTTGGTCGTATTCTTGCCGGCCTTGCTGCCCTTGCCGGATTTGTCGGAGGACTTGCCGCCCGCCTTCTTACTGCTTTTGCCGGACTTGCTGGACTTGCCCGAGCTGCTTTTCTTGCTGCTGCTCTTTTTGGAAACGCTGGATGTTTTGGCCTTGCCGGATTTGGCCGGCTGTTTGGCTGCTTCGGCCGGCGCCAGCGCCAGGCTCATCAGCATTGCGGCCAGCGCAATCTTGGTCTTGATCATTCGATAACCTCGTTAAGTCGTGCGTGGGAGATTACCACTTCTGGCGTCCGATTTGACGAGGCTGTTACATGACGCTACAAGCTCAGGCCAGCTGGCCATCCCGGATCAGGGCCTGGTGGCGCGCATTGACCAGGGCCACGGCATCTTTGCCGCGCGCCATATGGCTCAGCACGATCTCGCTGTCTTTCGTGAAGCGGTGGCCAACACGAATGGTATAGCTGCGCAGCAGCCAGCTCCAGAAGGACTGCACGAAGGTCGCTTCATCCATATCGCGCCACTTCACGCCCTGCACGCCCTTGGCCCAGGGCAGCACGCCGGAATACAGCCACACGCCCACGTCGTCGTAGTAAAGCTGAACACTGCGAATCACCATCACTTTGTAGATGATGATCAGTGCTGAAATAATCAGCACGGCAGCGGCGGCCAGTTCCGAGTACACAAAGGCCAGGCGCAGCATGAAGACCATGACTACGGCAAACAGCGTGATGCCCACGTAGGCAGTCCAGGCCTTGCGGCAGAGTAGCGTTCCGTGCGCGGCAATATCGGTAGCGTTGTCTTCTTCCATCCGTCGATTATTGCACAACAGCCGAGACCGCTATGCTGACACTGGTGCCTGACCCCATGATGTCAGCCTTGGCGGCTGTCCATGCGCTCGGGGTGATCCTGGCTGGCGAAGTGGTCGAGGATGGCGGCGATCCGGGTGCTCTCGGCGTCGCTGGCAAGGTCCACATGCATCAGGCAGGTGTTGCGCTGCACCGGCGTGCGCAGTTCGGATTGGGCCGATTGGCGGTTGGGGCTGCCGCGCGCCGGTGTGGGGGCGTTCTCGATGTCCACCACGAAGTTGCCCTGAACCGGGCCGCCGTCGTCTTCCAGCGTGCGCAGATGGATGGCGGAGGCGTCGATACCCGCCGCCAGCAGTGCGTCGCGGGCCTGGTGGGCAATGCTGAAACTGTCGAATACGCGCAGCAGGGAATCGGCCATGATGTGCTCCTCGTGTGAGAACACATCATAGCGCCGCCCCATCCGGCGCAGCGCGCGCTTAGCGGCGCAGGCCTTCCTGCAGCATGGCCAGCATGTCGTCCGCGCTCATGCGTGCGGACAGGTCGCTGCCGTCGAGCAGGCTGTCCGCCAGTTCGCGCTTGTGGCTGTGCAGGTCGACAATGCCTTCCTCGATCGTGTGCCGCGCTACCAGCCGGTAAATCGTCACCGGACGCTGCTGGCCCATGCGGTGGGCCCGGTCCGAGGCCTGGTCTTCCACGGCGGGGTTCCACCATGGATCCATATGGATCACGTAGTCGGCCGCCGTCAGGTTGATGCCGACACCACCGGCTTTCAGGCTGATGAGGAAGACATCGCCTTCGCCCGCCTGGAAAGCGTCCACGCGGCGCTTGCGTTCGGCCATCGGTGTGGCGCCGTCGAGATACTGGTAGCTCACGCCGTGCGCGTCCAGGTGCACGCGGATCAGGGACAGGTGGTCCACGAACTGGCTGAACACCAGTACCTTGTGCTTGTTCTCCAGCAGGCCGCCCAGCAGCTCCGAGAAGGCATCCAGCTTGCTGCTGCGCAGGCGCAGCGCGGGCGCCACCAGGTTCGGATTGCAGCAGGCGCGGCGCAGCTTCATGATCTCGGCCAGGATCTGCATCGACTTGCGGTCTGCGGGACCTTCGATGGCGGCCAGCTTGTCCATCGCATCGCGGCGCAGCGATTCGTACAGTGCTGCTTCGTCGGCAGACAGATCCACCTCCAGCGTAATCTCCGTGCGCGCCGGGAGCTCGGTCAGCACCTGCGTTTTCGTGCGGCGCAGGATGAAGGGACTGATCAGGCGCCGCAGCCGGTTGCGCGCGCCCACTTCCGCTTTCGCATCCTGCTGGCGCTCGATCGGTCCCGCAAAGCGCAGGTTGAACTGCTCCAGCGATCCAAGCAGGCCAGGATTAATGAAGCGGAACAGGTTCCACAGCTCGCCCAGATGGTTCTCCAGCGGTGTGCCGGTGACAGCCATGCGGAAGCCGCCGCGCAGCGCCATCACGGCCTGCGAGCGCTTGGTGGCTGCATTCTTGATGGCCTGCGCCTCGTCCAGCACGATGGTGTGCCACTGCTGCTTCACGAAGCGCTCCGATTCCAGCTGCAGCAGGCCGTAGCTGACGATCACAAGGTCGAAGGCACCGGCGCTCTCCAGCATTTCGGCGCGGTCGCCGGCGCCGAACATTTTCACGTTCAGCGTTGGCGCGAAGCGCGCCGCTTCCGATGCCCAGTTCAGGCACACCGAGGTAGGCGCCACCACCAGCGCCGGGCCTTGCGGCGCACGCGTCAGCAGCAGGGTGAGGGTCTGCAGTGTTTTGCCCAGGCCCATATCGTCCGCAAGGCAGGCGCCCACGCCCCAGTGGGCGAGGCGGGCCAGCCATTCGAAGCCGGCTTGCTGGTAGTCGCGCAGCTCGGCCTGCAGCGTGGATGGCAGCACGGGGCGGTATTCGGCCAGCGCATCGATGCGGGCCAGGTGTTCGCGCCACATGCTGTCCGCTTCCACCCCGCTGACTTCGGAGGCCAGTTCTTCCAGCACGAAGGCGGCCAGGCGGTGCACCTTCATGCCCGCATCGTCCTCGCTGCCGAAGTCCTGCAGGTCGGTGAGGCGGCGGTGCAGTTCTTCGGACAGCGCCATGAACTGCTTATCACCCAGCTGCACGAAGCGGCTCTTGCTTTGCTCGATCAGGTCCAGCAGGGTGCGCAGGTCCATCACCTTGCCTTCGTCCAGCTCCAGCTGGCCGTCCACCGCGAACCAGTCCTTCTTGCTCTTGATGTTCAGCTTGAGCTGCTTGGTGTACACCGGCTTGGTGAGGCGGAAGGCTTCGCCGTCCGGCCATGCGAGCACGATATCGTCCATCGCCTGCAACTCGGCGAGCAGTTCGAGCGCGAGGGCGGGCTGGCCGAGCAGCCATTCGCCGTGGTCTTCGGTGGCCTGGTCCAGAACCGGACATTTCAGCACCAGCTTGCGCAGGCTGTCGCGCTCCGCTACCAGGTCGCGGCGCGCCTGCACCGGCTTGCCGCCGATATCGGCGATCACGCTTTCGGTGCCGTCGCCAGGCGCGTAGTACGGCCCCGCATCCGGCAGCGGCCGCACCTGCACCTGCATGCGCAGGCCCTGCTGGTAAGGCAGCAGGTGTACATGCATGCGGGTGTCGGCGTCTACCTGCTCGGCGTTCGCTGCACCGCCGCCGATATCCGATTGCACGGTGACGACCGAGGACACGGCGCCAATCGCCTCCAGCACCTGGTCTTTCGCATAGTCGGGCACCAGCAGGCCGTCGCCCACGATGGCGGCGATGCGGCGGTGCTCTTCCTGCACGCTGACCACGCGCAGCCGCGTCGGCGTCTCTTTCACTACCACCACGCTGCTGTTCGGGTCGAGGATGGCGGGCTGCAGCGACAGCCGCAGTTGGCTGCCTTCGCTGCGGATTACCAGTTCCGGCTGGCCTGCCAGCAGCTCCACGCGGGTCTCCGGCGCGTCCATCCAGAACACATAGGGATGGCCCACCAGCGAGAGTGCGGCCTGTTCGGTGTCGATGTCATAACGCAGGCCCGATGAATAGGCCTGGCGCGAGGGCGAGATGGTGCTGCTGATGCGGATGTCCTGAGGCGTGAGGTAATCCAGCTGCGCCGCTTCTTCGCGCAGGCGCTTCAGCGCAACCGGGCGGCCTTTGCCCCACTGGCCGCGCGCATCGCGCTTCTGTTCGCGCGGTTCGATTTCCACGATGCCGTGCGCCGGAGAATAGCTGACAACCCACATCAGGCGCGCTTCGCCGCCGCTGTCCGCTGCGGGCGACTGCAGGTTGATCAGGGCGGAAAGCTGGCGCTGCCAGGCTTCCTGCCGCTCGAACCAGGTGCTCATGTCGCTGAAGCCCAGCTGCGCGCGCAGTGCCGCCGCGTGGGTCGCTGCGCCGGCTTCGCCGAGATGGCCCAGCAGGGCGGAGGCCTGTCCCGCAATCAGCTGGAAGCCTGCGGCTTCGGCCTGTTGCACCAGGTCCTGCAGTTCGGCCTTGCGCTGCTTCAGCTGCGGCAGCGAGAGCCAGTAGTAGAGCAGCGCCTGGAACATTTGCGGCTGCATCGCGCTTTCCCAGCCGCGCGACAGCACCACGTCGGTCTGCATGGTGCCCGCCTTGATCTGGCGCAGCATGCTGAGCATCCCGTGTACCGGCAGGTCGGGATTGGCTTGCGTATGCACCGCCAGGTCCAGGTAGCTTTCTGCCGTCTTCAGGTGCTTTGCTTCGCCGTTGCGCAGCAGCGACAGCACATAGAGATGCCCGCCCAGGCCCTGGAACAGGTGCTTGCGTTTGCCGGATTCGCGCCGTATCGATTTCAGCGCCGCTTCAAAGCCTGCAATGGCGCCATTCGTGTCGCCGCGCAGCGCCTGCACAGTGCTGGAGAAATACTGCGCCAGTGCGCCTTCCAGGCCTTCGAGGTAGCGTGCGGCTTCCTTCAGCTGGCCGCACAGGATGGCGTGTTCGGCCAGCGCCAGGCGCAAGGCTTCGCTGACGGCCTGTCCGGCCGCTTCGCGCCGCTGGTAGTGGCGTTCCGCGAAGCCGCGGATCTGCGAGGCCATCGCCGGTTCGCGCTGCGTGTGCAGGAGCAGCAGCATCAGCACGTCGTCCAGCAGCAGCGGATGCACCAGCATTAGCATGCCCGGCTCGAAAGGCCGGGTGAAGATATCGACGATTGGATGCAGCTGCGCCGCTTCGTAGCACACCATGCAGGCCTGCAGCAGCGGCGCTACCTGCTGTGGATTCTGGCTGCGCAGCAAGGCCATGCGCAGGCGCGCCACGCCGTGGCGGTAGCTGCGCGGCTCGTAGGCACCGTTCCAGCTCTGGCGCATCGGCGTCAGCGTTTCATAGGCCTGGCAAAGATCATTCAGGATATGGCCGCCAATGGCAGCGCGGATCGCAGGCCAGCGCAGTCGGCCGTTGCACAGATAGCCACGCCCAGCCACGCTGCTGATGAAGGCGACGCGTTCCAGCTTCAGCACGGCGTCGTCCAGCGTCAGCACCGTGAAGGGCTTTTCATTCGCGTCCCTTACCCCGGCCTTAACCAGGTGATCCAGAATGGCGGTGCGGCCCATCGGCTCGCCGACCAGGGCGAGCAGGGCAAGAACGGCTTTCTCCGAGGCGTGCAGCGCCTCGAATTCGATAAGAAGCTGGTCGCTCATTTACGCGGGAAGATTGTGGATCCCCACTTGCACCGCGTCGCCGGTGGGCAGGCCGAACATGCGCTGGTAGAAGTACAGCTCCGCTTCCAGCGTGCGCACGATGTTCTCGGCCTTGCGGAAACCGTGGCCCTCGCCTTCCAGCGGCACATAGGCCACGGGCACGCCGCGCGCCTTCAGCGCTTCTACCATTTTTTCCGACTGCTGCGGCGGCACGACCTTGTCGTCCAGGCCTTGGAAGAAGATCATGGGCCGCGACAGCTTGTCCGTGTGGTTGATCGGCGAGCGCTGTTCATAGAGTGCTGCAGCGGCAGGCTGCGGGGCAATCAGGTATTCGTTGTAGTGCGATTCGAATTTGTGCGAATCGTCATCGAGGCCCTTGAGGTCGGACACGCCGTAGTAGCTGGCGCCCAGCTTGAACACATCATGGAAGGTCAGCGCGCACAGCGTGGTCAGCCCGCCGGCGCTGCCGCCGCGGATGATCAGGCGTTCAGGATCAGCAATGCCGCGTTCCGCGAGATAGCGTGCGCCGGCAATACAGTCCTCCACATCCACGATGCCCCATTGGCCTTTCAAGGCGTCGCGGTAGGCGCGGCCAAAGCCCGTGCTGCCGCCATAGTTCACGTCCAGCACGCCGAAGCCGCGGCTGGTCCAGAACTGCGTCGCCAGTTTCAGCGTGCTGGCCGCCATGCCGGTCGGCCCGCCGTGGCTGATGACGATGACCGGGGGCTTGGTGCCTTCCGGCGCACGCACATCCTGATTGGCAGGCGGATAGTAGAAAGCGTAGGCAGTGCGGCCGTTCACGCTCGGGTAGCTGATGCTTTCCGGGACCGACAGGTAGCCCGTATGCGGCAGGTCTGGAATCGACTGCGCCAGCACTTCGAATTCGATATTGGACAGGTCAACGCGCACGATCTCCGCAGGAATCGTGGGCCCGCCCCCCAGCAGCGCCACAAAGCCCGGCGCCACGCGCAGTTCGCGGATCTCCTGGTAGGGATTGCCGATCGGCTCCAGCTTGCCGCTGCCGACGCGCAGGTGCGCCAGCTTGCTCACGCCCTGTTCAATATAGGTGCAGATAATGTCGTTCGCGCCCAGGAAGCCGTACATGCTGTTGCCGAAGGTCCAGTGCGGCCCCGCGAATTCGGCTTCGATGGGGCACAGCGGCTCCACCTTGCCCAAGTGCAGGCGGTACAGGTTCCACCAGCCGCTGCGGTCCGACACAAAGTACAGCTGGCCGTCCGGCGACCATTCGGGCTGGCAGATGGATTCTTCGGCGCCGCCCGCCACGCACACGGCCTTGCCCAGCGTGCCGTCGTGCAGCACTTCGGCCAGCCACAGCTCCGTGCCCTGCCAGGGCATGCGCGGATGGTCCCAGGTCAGCCATGCCAGCGACTGGCCGTCCGGCGACAGGCGCGGCGAGGAATAGAAATCGTGGCCCTGGGCCAGAACCGTCTCGCTGCCGTCAAAGCCCACGGCGCACAGGGTATTCACCGGCTGCGCGTGCGATGCCGGATCTTCCGCATGCTCCTCGCGCACGGCGAGCAGGCGCTGGCGGCGGCTGTCCGGCACAAAATCGGCAAAGCGCTGGCGCCCCGCATTGGTGAAAGGATGGGCATCGCCGTCGCCGCGCTGCATATACAGGCGGTTGTCGGCAAAGTTGGAGAAGAAGATGGTGTCGCCGGATACTGTATAGGCGCCGCCGCCGTATTCATGCACGCGGGTGCGCACATTGAAGGGCGCCGGCGTCAGCTCGTCGATCTGCTCGCCGTGCAGGCGCTGCAGGGCATTGCGGCCCGCCTCGGCGGCACGGCCTTCCAGCCAGTACAGGTCCATGCCGTCGTCCCCGCCCAGCATCAGCGAAGACAGGGGCACCGAGCCCGCCGCCACGGTCGCCGCTTCGATTGGCGAAGGCCAGGTACCGAAAGGGGCAGTCAGCGGGGCGGGCGAGAAGGTCATGAGGACTCCGAATCACGAAAAAGTGGCAGCAGGAATGCGATAATAACTCTTTCGTCCCGCTTTTGATTGCCTCTCATGCCACAATTTGCCCCTCTGAAGAACGATACTTTCCTGCGCGCCCTGCTGCGCCAGCCTACCGAGTACACCCCGGTGTGGCTGATGCGCCAGGCGGGCCGCTACCTGCCGGAATACCGCGCCACGCGCGAGAAGGCCGGTTCGTTCATGGGGCTGGCCACCAATCCGGACCTGGCCACGGAAGTCACGCTGCAGCCGATCGACCGCTATCCGCTGGATGCCGCCATCCTGTTCTCCGATATCCTGACCGTGCCGGACGCCATGGGCCTGGGCCTCTACTTCGTGGAAGGCGAAGGCCCGAAATTCGAGCGTCCGCTGCGCACGGAAGCCGAAGTGCAGGCACTGCGCCTGCCGGAGCCGGGCTCGCTGGACTATGTGTTCAAGGCCGTAACCCAGATCCGCACCGAGCTGAATGGCCGCGTGCCGCTGATCGGCTTCTCCGGCAGCCCATGGACGCTGGCCTGCTATATGGTGGAAGGCCAGGGTTCGCGCGAGTTCCACACCATTAAGAAGATGCTCTATGGCCGCCCGGACCTGATGCACCACGTCCTGGACCTGAACGCGCGCGCCGTGGCGGAATACCTCAACGCACAGATCGATGCCGGCGCCCAGGCGGTGATGATTTTCGATTCCTGGGGCGGTGCGCTGGCCGATGGCGCCTACCAGCAGTTCTCTCTGCAATACATGCAGAAGGTTGTTTCTTTGCTGCAACGCGAGAAAGACGGCGTGAAAATCCCCGCCATTGTGTTCACCAAGGGCGGCGGCCACTGGGCCGAGGAGATCGCTGGTATTGGCGCCGACGCCATGGGCCTCGACTGGACGGCCAACCTTGGCAAGGTACGGGAACTGGTGGGCCACAAAGTGGCGCTGCAGGGCAACCTCGACCCGGCCATCCTGTTTGCAAACCCGGACCAGATCCGGGCAGAGGTGGTGCGGGTGCTGGAGTCGTATGGACACCGCAATACCGGCCATGTGTTTAACCTGGGTCATGGCATCAGCCAGTTCACTCCGCCAGAATCGGTGGCTGTCATGGTGGAAACGGTTCACGAGCACAGCAAGGCAATGCGCGGCTGAGCCGCCTATCCCAGTTATACACATTTTTTTCTGCTGAGGAAGGAAAAGATGCGATTTCTTCCCCACAGGGGAGCCTTCCGCTAAGTCACTGTATTTGTTGATCTTTTTCTTTGGTTGTTTGAGCAATATTTTGCTATAAGTAAACCTTATTCGCAGAGGCAGCAGATGTTGCAGTGGTATTCTCCACAAAGTTATCCACAAAAACTGTGGAGAATTTTGAAAACTGCTTAGTAAACCGGCACTTAGTAAAAATATTAAAGTTGCACATCAGGTTTCTGTTGCATTGCCGCATACGCGGCGCCGCCCGAAGTACAAAAAAAGACTTGATTTTGGGCGAATTCTGGGTTTGGCAATCCTGACTTATGCACAGAAGGCATGAAGAAATGACGGTTTTGGCTCCTCTGGGAAGGCATTTCTAAGTGGCTGATTTTAAAGAAGAAAAAAACTGTTTTTTCAGGCCAATAGCGTGTAATCCTACAAATCCCATGTCACTTTCTTCACTTCGCGCTCCCCTTGTTCACAAAGTTATCCCCAGAATCTGTGGATAGTTCCTGCATCCTTCGTATTGCCCTCGACACGCCGCTGAACGCGGTGTTCGATTACCGCTGGGCCGGAGAAGCGCCGCAGCCGGGGCAGCTGGCCGTGGTGCCTTTCGGACGGCGCGAAGTGGTCGGACTGATTGTTGAGGTGCTGCGGGAAACGGATGTACCCGCCGAGAAGCTGAAAGATGCCATGGCGGTGCGCAGCCAGCTGGCGCCGCTGTTGCCGCAATGGCTGGCGCTGGCGGGTTTTGCCGCCGAGTATTATCAGCGTCCGCTGGGCGAGGTGGCCTTGCCGGGTCTGCCCAAGAACCTGCGCGTGCTCACCACGGTGGCGCTGGACCGCGCCATCAAGAAGCTTGCAAAGCAGGAGGAGGTGCACGATGCGCAGCCGGTCGGCATGCCGGCGCTGAACGCGGCGCAGCAGGAGGCGGCCGATGCCATCGGCAGCGCCCAGGGTTTCCAGCCTGCGCTGCTGTACGGCGTGACCGGCAGCGGCAAAACCGAAGTCTATCTGCAGGCCTGCGCCCAGGTGCTGGCGCGCGAGCCGGATGGGCAGATCCTGATCCTGGTCCCCGAAATCAACCTCACGCCGCAGCTGGAAGCGAATATCCGCGCGCGCTTCCCCGGCGTGATGCTGTCCACGCTGCACAGCAGCCTGTCGGAAGGCGAACGCATGCTGCACTGGCTGGCCGCGCATGAAGGCCGCGCGCGCATCGTGCTGGGCACGCGTCTTGCAGTGCTGGCGTCGATGCCGCACCTGAAGCTGATCGTCATCGACGAGGAGCACGACCCTTCGTACAAGCAGCAGGAAGGCCTGCGCTACTCCGCGCGCGACCTCGCCGTGTGGCGCGCATGGCAGCTGCAGATTCCCATCGTGCTGGGTTCAGCGACGCCTTCGCTGGAGACCTGGCATCACGCCCTGTCGAAGCGCTACCGCAAACTGGAGCTGCGCGAGCGTGCCGTCAAACAGGCCGTGCTGCCCGCAGTGCGCCTGCTCGATATGGAGCGCGACAAGCCGAAGGACGGCCTGACCGCGCAGCTGATATCGGCGCTGCGCCTGCGCATGGAGCGCGGCGAACAGTCGTTGCTGTTCCTGAACCGGCGCGGCTACTCGCCGGTGATCTGCTGCGAGTCCTGCGGTTGGATCAGCGACTGCAAGCGCTGCACCGCCTTCATGGTGCTGCACAAGCCCGAGCACCGCCTGCGCTGCCACCACTGCAGCCTGGAGATGCGCATTCCGCGCCACTGCCCCACCTGCGGCAATGTGGACCTGCAGCCGATAGGGCGCGGCACCCAACGCGTGGAGGAAGGTTTGCAGGCGCTGTTCCCGGAAGCGCGCATCTTGCGCATCGATGCCGACTCCACGCGCCGCAAGGGCAGCGCGCAGGAGGCTTTCGATACCGTGCACCGCGGCGATGTCGATATCCTGATCGGCACGCAGATGGTCGCGAAAGGGCACGACTTCAAGAAGCTCACGCTGGTCGGCATCCTCAATCCCGATACGGCGCTGTTCTCGCAGGATTACCGCGCCAGCGAGCGCCTGTTCGCGCAGCTGATGCAGGTAGCGGGCCGCGCGGGCCGCGCCGCGCAGAAGGAAGGCGGCAGCGCCAGCGAAGTGCTGATCCAGACCCGCTACACCCAGCATCCGCTGTATGCGGCCGTCGTCAACCATGACTACGACCATTTCGCCACCGCGCTGCTGGATGAGCGCAAGCAGGCAGGCCTGCCGCCATACCTGTTCCAGGCCATGCTGCGCGCCGAAGCGCCGGAGCTGGCAACGGCGATCGAGTTCCTGCAAGCGGCGCGCGACGGCATCGAGCATCCGGGCATCACGATCAATGATCCCATCCCCATGAGCATGACGCGCGTGCACAATGTGGACCGCGCCCAGCTGCTGGTGGAGTCGGCATCGCGGCCCGCCCTGCAGGCCTTCCTCAAAGTGTGGATGACGGAACTGCGCGCCATGAAAACGCGCGTGAAGTGGTCGCTCGAAGTCGACCCGCTCGATATCTAAGACTGCACCAGGTAGCGCCTGGCCGTGGTGAGCACCTGCTCGGTGAGCGCGCGCGTGAAGGGCGTATCCAGTTCCCAGGCATGCCAGAACAGCGGCACGTCGATGTAATTCCCTGGCGACAGATCGACCAGCGTACCCTGAGACAGCGCATGCGCAGCCTGCAGGTAAGGCAGCAGGCCGTAAGCCAGGCTGTTGAACAGCGTGTCGTTCAGCGCCGTGGACAGCGGCAGCGTGTGATGCGGGAACTGGCCTTCGAACGCCAGGTGTTCTTTCAGGAAGTGCGACATCAGTTCGCGCCTATGCACCACGGCCGGCGCCAGCGGCACCGCTTCGCGCATGAAGCCGTCGCCGAACCAGTGGCCTGCAAACGCAGGCGTGGCCACGCACACATAGCGCATGGCGCCCAGCGGCGTGGCCGAGGGGCCTTTCACTTCCGCCGCCGCGCCTTCGGCCACGCAGCCGAACACGCCGCCTTCGCGCAGCAGGTGCATGGCCGCGCCCTGTTCCAGCGAACGCACATCCAGCTGGCAGCGTGGCGGCGACAGCAGCGGCGGCAGCACCAGCGGGAACCAGGTGGCCAGGCTGGCTGCATCCACCGCTACCGAAATCTCCGGCATGCTGACGCGGTTGCCCAGGTCGATGTCCAGTGCCGCTTCCATCAGCTTTACGCTGCGGTAATGGGAAATCAGGCGCTGGCCCAGGCCGGTGGCTTCGGCCGGGGAGCCGCGCACGATCAGCAGGCGCCCGGCGGCGTCTTCCAGCGCCTTGATGCGCTGGGACACGGCAGGCTGGCTGATGCCGAGCGCGGCCGCCGCCTTGTCGAAGCTGCCGTGGCTGGCGACCGCATCGAGCACGGCAAGGGCGCGGTAATCGAGATTTTCCATAAGTGAAGCTTATAGAAAGCAAAAAAGATAAGCAAGACTAATGCAACCGTATGAGGGCCATCCCCGGCGCAGATCAATACTTGCGTGTAGTATCGCCCCCATGAACGAAATCCACACTGATGTCGCCATTATTGGCGCCGGCACTGCCGGACTGACCGCCTACCGCGCTGCCCGCGCCGTGGGCAAACGCGCCGTGCTGATCGAGGGTGGCCCTTACGGCACCACCTGTGCCCGCGTGGGCTGCATGCCCAGCAAACTGCTGATTGCCGCGGCCGAAGCGGCCCATACGGCCGAAAAAGCGGAGGCATTCGGCGTCCATGCCGGCCCGGTCCGCATCGACGGTGAAGCCGTGATGGCGCGCGTGCGCAGCGAGCGGGACCGCTTTGTCGGCTTTGTGCTGGAGGGCGTGGATGAGATCCCGGCCGAAGACAAGCTGCGCGGTTACGCCCGCTTTACTGCGCCGGACCGGCTGATGGTCGGCGACCATACGCTGGTGCAGGCGGAACGGATTGTAATTGCCACCGGCTCCTCACCCATCGTGCCTGAGGAATGGCGCAAGGCCGGCCCCGGCGTCATCAGCAGCGACGCCGTCTTTGAATGGACCACCCTGCCGGAATCGGTCGCCGTCGTCGGCACCGGCGTGATCGGCCTCGAGCTGGGCCAGGCCCTGCACCGGCTCGGCGTGCGGGTGGCCATCATCGCGCGCGGCAGCAGCGTGGCCCAGCTTGGCGATCCCGAAGTGCTGAAAACGGCAGGCGCCGTGCTGGCCGAGGAGCTGGACCTGCGCTTCCAGACCCAGGTGGTCAGCGTACAGGCCGACGGCGGCCAGCTGGCCCTGGCCACGCGCGGCGCGGACGGCGAAGAGCGGCGCGAGCGTTTCCAGTTCGTGCTGGCGGCCATCGGCCGCGAGCCGAATGTGCACGCCCTGGGGCTGGAAAATGCCGGTATCGAACGCGACCGGCGCGGTATTCCGCTCTACGACCGGCACACCATGCAGTGCGGCGCCAGCCCCATCTTCATTGCGGGCGACGCGAATGACGAACTGCCGCTGCTGGGCGAAGCCGCCGACCAGGGGCGCATCGCCGGCCACAATGCCGCGCTTTACCCGCAAGTGGAACCCGGCCTGCGCCGCACGCCGCTGACCATCGCCTTTACCGAGCCGAATATCGTCACCCTCGGCGCGGACTACCGCGACCTGTGCGCGAGCCATCATGGCCGCTTCGCCGTGGGACAGGTGTCCTTTGCCAACCAGGGGCGCAGCCGCGTGATGCTGCAAAACCGGGGACTGCTGCGCGTGTATGCCGAGTACGGCAGCGGCCGCTTCCTGGGCGCGGAGATGATCGGGCCGCGCGCCGAGCATATCGGCCACCTGCTGGCCTGGTCGGTACAGGCCGGCCTGACGGTAAAAGCCATGCTGGACATGCCCTTCTACCACCCGGTCGTTGAAGAAGGCCTGCGTACGGCCCTGCGCGACCTGGCTCAGCAGCTGGCGCGGCCGCCCGGCAGCGAGCCGGATTGTCCCGATTGCACTCCCGGCCCGTGAGGCAAAAACAACAGTGCCTTGCGCACTATTGAAATTTAGCCATAAAGCTTAAAAATTTGCTATAGACTCTTGATTCTTGGCAATATTCGTCCGCAGAAGACGAGCTAAACTGGAAGAATCAAGAGAGGCGGCATGGGCATCCGGCGACTGACATATGGCGATATCCGCGAGGGGGAAACCGTCGCGTGGGACGTCTATGGCGAAAACGGTTCGCTGCTGGTGCGCAAGGGCCATCGCATCGCCAACGACGCCCAGGTGGAAAGCCTGGTCGCGCGCGGCTTTATCGAAGACCTCAGCATGCCTTCCGAGCATGCGCCCAAGGCCGCCGAACCCATCTCGGCGCTGCGCCTGCTGACCCAGGCCACCGGCCATCTTGCCCCCGTACTGCAGGGCATCGCCAGCGGCGCTACCAATGTCAGGCCCCTGCTGGAAGATATTGCCAGCCTCATCATCAAGGCCGTCGAAGTCAGCGACGAAGTGGCGGCCGCCAGCGTGCTGCATAACCAGCGCAGCGGACCTTACCGCGTGCGCCATTGCGTGGACACGGCCGTGGTAGCGCTGATTGCGGCGCGCGCCATCAAGCGCAGCGAAGAGGAAACCCGCAGCATGGTGCTGGCCGCGCTCACCATGAACGTGGGCATGCACAACGTGCCGGAACAGGGCGAGCTGTCGGAAGCCGAGCAGGCCGTGGTGCGGGCGCATCCAAATACCAGTTCGGCGCTGCTGCGCCAGGCCGGCATCGACGATGAACTATGGCTGCTGTGCGTGCAGGCCCATCATGAGAATGAAGACGGCAGCGGCTATCCGGCCGGGCTCAAGGGGGAGGAAATTCCCGCGCCCGCCAAACTGCTGGCGCTGGCCGACCGCTATTGCGCGCGCGTGGCCGACCGCGCCAAGCGGCGCGCCATGCTGCCCAACCTGGCGCTGCGCGACATCCTGCTGGAAGCGCGCCAGGGCCTGGATGCGCAGCTGAGCGCGGTGCTGATCCGTGAGCTGGGGGTATACCCGATCGGCACCTTCGTGCGCCTGCAGAACGGCGAAATCGGCGTGGTATGGCGGCGCGGCAGCAATTCCACCACGCCGCGCGTGCTGTCCATGATAGGCCCGCGCGGCGCACCGCTGGAGCCCTTCCTGCAGCGCGATACCCGCGTTGAAATGAACGGCATCCGCGACGTGCTCAGCGCGGAACAGGCGCACATCGAGCTGCGCATGGAAGCGGCCTGGGGCCGCGCGGCGGCGCCTTAATTCAGCAGCGCGTCCAGCCGGCCCTCTTCGGCAAGGGCGCGCAGCACGCGGATCGTGTCGATATCCGATTCCTGGTAGGCCGAACGGCGGAATTCGTCGTACATGGCATTCGCTTCGTCGGTGGCGGCGTCGTGGTTGTCGTCATATTCGAAGCGTACATACAGGCGCTCCGGCTGCGGTTCCTCGATGGTCATGGTCAGGCTGGACTTGCTGATTTCGCCCTGTGCCGCCACTTCCACCCGCACCCGGTGCGGGTATTCCAGCAGCACGCGGTCATTGATGACCAGGTCGCCATAACGCTGCACCCGGCTGAAGCTGGTTTCGCTGCGGTCGGCAATCGTGCATTCGTCCAGGTGCGGCACGAACAGTTTCGGCGATTCCGCGCGCAGCACCAGGCCGCGCCACAGCTGTTCGTGGCTGATGGTGTCGATCAGCGGATTCAGCGGATCGTTGATTTCAATGAGGTGCTCAAATTTCATAGTGCTGGCTCTTAAAAGAGAAGGCTTGATACCACTATATTCTGCCGCAGGGCCAAATATCAATGCTTGTCGCGTTACAATGACCGGCTGAGTTGTTCCTTCCTGCCTGAAATCATGTCCAATGCACCACAATTTGGCCTTAACGGGCCGCAAAGCGAAGCCGTGCTGTATCTCGACGGTCCCGCCCTTGTGCTGGCGGGCGCGGGGTCCGGCAAGACGCGCGTCATCACACAGAAGATCACACACCTGATCGAGGACCGCGGCTATGATCCGCGCACCATCGCAGCGCTCACCTTCACCAACAAGGCCGCGCTGGAAATGCAGGAGCGCGTGGGCAAGATGCTCAAGCAGCCGCGCCAGGCCAAGCTGCTGACCGTGTCCACTTTCCACTCGCTGGGCGTGAAGATACTGCGGCAGGAAGCGAACCACCTCGGCCTGAAGGACCGCTTCTCCATCATGGACAGCGACGACTGCTACTCGCTGGTGCAGGACCTTGCCATCACCACGGACAAGCAGCTGATCCGCCGCATCCAGAACGATATCTCGCTGTGGAAGAACGGCCTGGTAACGCCCGAACTGGCGCTGCGCAACGCGCAGACCGAAGACGAAGCGCAGTCTGCGCGCATCTACGCCAGCTATGTGGCCACCCTGTCGGCCTACCAGGCGGTGGACTTCGACGACCTGATCCGCCTGCCGGTGGAACTGTTCCGCAACGTGGACACGGTACGCGACAAATGGCAGCGCCGCCTGCGTTACCTGCTGGTGGACGAATACCAGGACACCAATACCTGCCAGTATGAGCTGGTGAAGCTGATGGTCACGGGTCTCGGCAAGAAGCCCATGTTCACGGCGGTGGGGGACGACGACCAGGCCATCTACGCCTGGCGCGGCGCCACCATCGAAAACCTGAGTAACCTGAAGGTTGACTTCCCTGACCTTAAGCTGATCAAGCTGGAACAGAACTACCGCTCCACCACGCGCATCCTGCAGGCGGCGAATGCTGTCATCTCGAACAATCCCAAGCTGTTTGAGAAAGCGCTGTGGTCCGAGCACGGCCTCGGGGAACCGATCAAGGTGCACGCGATGGCGAACGATGAGCAGGAGGCCGAGCAGGTCGCCATCATGATCTCGGCCGACCATTTCGAACGCAAGAACAAGTGGTCCGACTACGCGATCCTCTACCGCGGCAACCACCAGGCGCGCGTGATCGAGCAGGCGCTGCGCAACCAGCGTATTCCCTACACCATCTCCGGCGGCCAGAGCTTCTTCGACAAGGCGGAAATCAAGGACATCATCGCCTACCTGCGCCTGCTGGCCAACCAGGATGATGACCCTGCCTTCATCCGCGCAGTGACCACACCGCGCCGTGGCATCGGCCAGTCGACGCTGGAAGTGCTGGGCGCTTTCTCAGGCCAGTGGCAATGCTCGCTGTTCGAAGCGGTGTTCAAGGGCGGCATCGAGGCGAAGCTGAACGACCGCCAGCTCAAGCCCCTGCGCGACTTCTGCAATTTCATCAACAACCTCGAATCGCGCGCCAGCCGCCCCGGCCCATCCGGCAGCGGCGACAATGCGGCGCAGGTGCTGGATGACCTGATGGAAGCCATCAATTACGAGCACTACCTGTACGACTCATTCGAGGAGCGTGCGGCGCAGAGCAAGTTCCAGAACGTGCTCGATTTCGTGAACTGGCTGAAGGACCGCGGCCGCGGCGGCAAGGACCGCGAAGGCGAAGAGCGCAATGTGCTGGAGCTCACGCAGATGGTCGCGCTGATGTCCATGCTGGAAGGGAAGGACGAGGATCCGGACGCGATCCGCATGTCCACCCTGCATGCCTCAAAAGGGCTGGAGTATCCGCACGTGTTCCTGGTGGGCGTGGAAGAAGGCATCCTGCCGCACAAGGGCGATCCGGATGCGCCGGTGGAAACGCTGGCCCAACGCATCGAAGAGGAACGGCGCCTGATGTATGTGGGCATCACGCGCGCGCAGCGTACCCTGCAGCTCACATGGTGTAAAAAACGCAAGCGCGCCGGTGAACAGGTGCATTGTGACGTTTCGCGCTTCATCGCGGAGATGCAGCTGGATGTCGGCGACGCGGCGCCGAAGGAATCTGAGGTGTTAACGCCACGCGAACGCCTCGCGCGCATGAAGGAACTGCTTTCAACACCCAGAAGTTGAGGTAGGATGGCCTCACGCCATCCGGCGCCACATAACAATATGGGAGACTTGAAATGATTGATTTTTCTGCACGTAAGCTGCTGCTCGCCGGCGTGATCGCTGCCGTTTCCGTTGCCGCCAGCGCGGCGGAGATGGCCACCAAGCCTGAAGCGGAGGCGATGGTACGCAAGGCCGTCGCCTACCTGAAGGCGAATGGCCGTGACAAGACCTTCGCCGAAGCGAGCAAGAAGGATGGCCAATTCGTGGACCGCGACCTGTACATCACCATCTACACCACCGACGGCACGGTGCAGGCGCACGGCGCCAACGCCCGCATGATCGGCAAGAACACGCTGGAAATGAAGGATGTCGATGGCAAGGCCTTCATCAAGGAGCGCATGGCTATCGCCGCGAAGAAGGCGCCGTTCTGGCAGGAGTACAAATTCACCAATCCGGTCAGCGGCAAGATCGAACCGAAGGCCATGTACTGCATTCCGGAAGCAGACCTGGTGCTGTGCGGCGGCGTCTATCTGAAGTAAGATGCGGGGCTGCGCCGGCGTCCGGCGCGGCCCATCCGCGGAGAATATGCAGTGAGCAGTGAAGACCGTTTCATCGATATAGAAATCAAGCTGGCGCACCAGGAAGACCTGGTGGAGTCCCTGAACCAGCGCGTCTACGAGCAGCAAAAACAGATCGACAAGCTGGAAGCCATGCTGCAGGCCCTGGCCGAGCATATGCGCAACCGCGATGCCAATCAGCAGCCGCTGAACGAGCGTCCGCCGCATTACTGATCTTTCGTCGGCGCTGGACGCAGTTCATCCACGCGGTGCGGGCATTCGTCGGAAACGCACCGCCGCCTGCGCCTGCCGTAGTTATGCTGCGCGCATGAAAACATTCATCCTTCTTCTTTCCCTTGCCGCGGGCAGCGCCATCGCGGCGCCCTGCAGCGAACGCCTTATCCCCTACACCAAGCCCATCGAAAAGCCGGAATACCAGATATCGCTGGTATCCGGGGCGGGACAACTGGCCTACTTCGGCGCACAGCATTCCTCCGATCCTGCGGACAAACAGTTCGCGGAAATCGAGCGCCAGTGGAATGCGCAGCGTCCGCAAATCGCCTTCTATGAAGGGCCGAACCGCCCGGTGCCCGCAGGCCGTGAAGACGCCATCCGCCAGGCCGGCGAATCCGGTTTCGTGCGCTGGCTGGCAGCACGCGATGGCGCGGAGCTGCGCCGCCTTGAGCCGGAACCTAAAGATGAAACTACCCACCTGCTGAAGCACTTCAGCGCCGAGCAGGTCGGCCTGTTCTTTACCCTGCGCGAGGCTGCACGGCTGCGCGAGCGGCGCAATATGGGCGGGGCGGAAATCGCGACGGCCATCGACCAGCTGCTGGAACGCGCGGGCGGCATGGGCCTGACCGCCATTCCCTTCCGCACTTCCGCCGATGTGGCCCGGGCCTACAGCCGCTACTGGCAGGAGCCGCCGCAATGGTGGCAGGCGCCGTCGCGCTGGTTCGACCCGGCGGCGAGATCGGCCAATACGGGCGGCGTGTTCACCAATGAGGTCAATGCGCAGTCCAGCGCCTTCCGCAATATCACCATGGTGGAACGCCTGGCCGCCGCCGTCCGTGAAGGCAAGAAGGTGTTCGCCGTGGTGGGGCGCGACCATGTGTCGCACCAGGCAGACGCGCTGCGCTGCACAATCGCCACGCCGTAATCTCCCTGCTATGATCGTGAGTTCACACGCCGCCGGAACTGGCGGCGTCCGATTGGCGTTTTACGGACCACGATATGACCAGACCAGCAATGATCGTTCTCGCCGCCAGCATGGCGCTCGCCTTTGGCAACATCGCCAGTGCTGCGCCGGCTGCGCCGCTTGCAGCGAATCCCTTCTTCAAAACCAGCACCCTGCCGCTGCAGTATCCAGCCTTCGACAAGATCCGCAACGAGCACTTCGCGCCCGCCTTCAAGGCCGGCATGGAGCAGGAACTGAAGGAGGTGGCGGCCATCGCCAACAATCCGAAACCGGCCACTTTCGAGAACACCGTCGTGGCGCTGGAGCGCGGCGGCCAGTTGCTGCGCCGCGTGCGCACGGCGTTCAGCAACCTGCAAGGTGCGAACACCAATGACGCGCTGGACGCGATCGACCAGGAGATGTCGCCCAAGCTGGCTGCGCATGCCGATGCGATCTACCTGAATGCCAAACTGTTCCAGCGCATCCAGTCGCTGTACGACAAGCGCGACAAGCTGGGTCTCGATGCCGAATCGGCCTACCTGCTGGAACGCTACCACCTGGACTTCGTGCGCGCGGGCGCCAAACTGAACGCGGCCGACAAGGAAAAGCTGAAAGCCCTGAACGGCCAGATCGCCACGCTGCAAACCACCTTCACCCAGAACGTGCTGAAGGAAACCAATGCCTCCGCGCTGGTGGTCGATACCCGCGAAGAACTGGCCGGCATGTCAGAAGCGGCCATCAACGCCGCTGCGGCAGCCGCCAAGGAGCGCGGCCTGCAGGGCAAATATGTGATCGCGCTGATGAACACCACCGGCCAGCCGCCGTTGGCGGAGCTGACCAATGAAAGTGTGCGCGCGCGCCTGATGGCGGCGTCCCAGGCTCGCGGCAGCCGTGGCGGCGAGTTCGATAACCGCGAAGTGGTGCGCAAGCTGGCCACGCTGCGCGCCGAGCAGGCGGCCCTGCTGGGCTACGAGAACTTCGCAGCCTATTCGCTGGAAGACCAGACCGCGAAAACGCCGGCAAATGTAAACAAGCTGCTGGCCGAACTGGCCAAGCCGGCTGTGAACAATGCGCGCCGCGAAGGCGCCGACCTGGAAGCCCTTGCGGGCAAGCCGGTGACCGCCGCCGACTGGGCCTTCTATACCGACAAGGTGCGTGCCCAGCGCTATGCCTTCGACGAGAAACAGCTCAAGCCATACTTCGAACTGGATAGCGTGCTGCAGAACGGCGTGTTCTTCGCCGCTACCCGCCTGTACGGCATCACCTTCAAGGAACGCAAGGACCTGCCGGTGTATAACCCGGACGTGCGCGTATTCGACGTCTACGATGCGGACGGCAAGCAGCTCGCCATCTTTATCGCCGACATGTACGCCCGTAGTAACAAGCAGGGCGGCGCGTGGATGAACGAATACGTGTCGCAATCCAAGCTGATGGGCACCAAGCCTGTCGTCGCGAACCACCTGAATATTCCGAAGCCGCCGGCAGGCGAGCCTACGCTGCTGACTTTCGATGAAGTGCGCACCGCCTTCCACGAATTCGGCCACGCGCTGCATGGCATGTTCTCGGATGTGAAGTACCCGCGCTTCGCCGGCCCGAGCGTGCCGCGCGATTTCGTCGAATATCCATCGCAGGTCAACGAGATGTGGGCCGTGTGGCCGGAAGTGCTGGCCAACTACGCCAAGCATTACAAGACCGGTGCGGCCATGCCGCAGGAGCTGCTGGACAAGGTCACGGCTTCGCGCAAGTTCAACCAGGGCTTCACCACCACCGAATACCTGTCCGCCTCGCTGCTGGACCAGCGCTGGCACCAGCTCAAGCCCTCGCAAGTGCCATCGGATGTACTGGCCTTTGAGGCGGCAGCGCTGAAGGATGCAGGCGTGGATTACGCGCTGGTGCCGCCGCGCTACCGCACCACCTATTTCTCGCATGCCTTCTCCGGCGGCTACTCGGCGGGCTACTACGCCTACCTGTGGTCGGAAAAACTGGACGCGGACAGTGTTGAATGGTTCAAGGAAAACGGCGGCCTGCTGCGCAAGAACGGCGACTGGTTCCGTAAAACCCTGCTGTCGCGCGGCGGCACGGCCGACGCCATGGAACTGTTCCACAACTTCCGCGGCCGCGATGCCGTCATCGAACCGCTGCTGGAACGCCGCGGCCTGAACGCCAAATAAGAAGGATCACTGAATGTACCGTCCAAAAATGCTGTTGATCGCCGCCAGCCTCGCCGTCGCAGGCGTGGTGCATGCCGCACCGGCCGCGCCGGCGCTGGCTGCCTCCAACCCCTTTGCCAAGGCGAGCACGCTGCCGCTGCAGTATCCTGCCTTCGACAAGATCCATGACGAAGACTACGGACCTGCTTTCGATGCCGGCATCGCCCAGCAGGCTGCCGAAGTGGAGGCCATTGCCAACAACAAGGCCGCGCCGACCTTCGAGAACACCATCGTCGCCATGGAGCGCACTGGCACTACGCTCACCCGCGTGTCGAATGTTTTCTTCAACCTGTCCGGTGCCAATACCAACGAGAACATGCAGAAGCTGGACCGCGTGCTGGCGCCCAAGCTGGCCGCGCACAGCGATGCCATCCGCCTGAACGGCAAGCTGTATGCCCGCGTGAAGGCACTGTACGACGAGCGCGATAGCCTGAAGCTGGATCCGGAGTCGAAGTACCTGCTGGAACGCTACCACACTGATTTCGTGCGCGCTGGTGCCAAACTGTCCGACGTCGACAAGCAGAAGCTGAAAGCCTACAACGCTGAATTGGCGGGCTTGTCCACGGCCTTCGCGCAGAACGTGCTGAAGGAAGCGAATGCATCGGCCCTGATCGTCGATACGCGCGAAGAACTGGCGGGCATGACGGACAAGGCCATCGAGGCCGCAGCCGCCAATGCCAAGGCACGCGGCCTGGAAGGCAAATTCGCCATTCCGCTGGTGAACACCACCGGCCAGGCGTCGCTGGAAGTGCTGACCAACCGCACCACGCGTCAGCGCCTGCTGGAAGCGTCGATGGCGCGCGGCAGCCACGGCGGCGAGTTCGATAACCGCGAGCTGGTGCTGAAGCTGGCGAAGCTGCGTGCTGAACGCGCCGCGCTGCTCGGCTATCCAAACCACGCCGCCTACACGCTGGAGGACCAGACTGCGCGCACCACCGGCGCCGTCAACCAGCTGCTGTCCGAGTTCGCGCGCCCTGCAGTGGCGAATGCACGCCGCGAAGGCGCCGACATCCAGAAGGTCATCGATGCCGAGAAGGGCGGCTTCCAGCTGCAGGCTTCGGACTGGGCTTTCTACACCGAGAAGGTGCGCAAGGAACGCTACGCCTTCGATGCCAACGAGATCAAGCCCTACTTTGAGCTGAACCGCGTGCTGGTTGACGGCGTGTTCTTCGCGGCGAACAAGGTGTATGGCCTGACCTTCAAGGAGCGCAAGGACCTGCCGGTATATAACCCGGATGTGCGCGTGTTCGATGTGTTCGATGCGGATGGCAAGCAGCTCGCCATCTTCCTGGCCGATATGTACGCCCGCAGCAACAAGCGCGGCGGCGCATGGATGAATGCCTATGTGTCGCAGTCCAAGCTGACCGGCGCCAAACCGGTGGTGGCGAACCACCTGAACATTCCAAAGCCTGCCGACGGCGAGCCAACGCTGCTGACCTACGATGAAGTGCGCACCGCATTCCACGAGTTCGGCCACGCGCTGCACGGCATGTTCTCGAACGTGAAGTATCCGCGCTTCTCCGGCACCCGCGTGCCGCGCGACTACGTGGAGTTCCCGTCCCAGGTCAACGAGATGTGGGCTGTGTGGCCTGAAGTGCTGAACAACTATGCGAAGCACTACCAGACCGGCGCGCCGATGCCGAAAGAGCTGCTGGACAAGGTGCTCGCCTCCGGCAAATTCAACGAAGGCCACCGCACTACCGAGTACCTCGCCGCGTCGATCATCGACCAACGCTGGCACCAGCTGGCGCCGGACCAGATCCCCACCGACGTGCTGGCCTTCGAAGCGGCCGCGCTGAAGGATGCAGGCGTGGACTACGCGGCCGTGCCGCCGCGCTACCGCAGCACCTACTTCTCGCACGTATTCGCCGGCGGCTATTCGGCCGGCTACTACGGCTACCTGTGGGCCGAGAAGCTGGATGCGGATGCGGTGGAATGGTTCAAGGAAAACGGCGGCATGTCGCGCAAGAACGGTGACCACTTCCGCAAAATGCTGCTGTCGCGTGGCGGCACGGTGGACGCGATGCAGATGTACCGCGACTTCCGTGGCCGTGATGCCGTCATCCAGCCGCTGCTGGAGCGCCGCGGCCTGACCGGCCAATAAACCAGCTTGACCTGTCTATCGTAGACAGGTTTATGCTGGGCGCATGAATGATGATGACTTCCTGCGCAGCCTCGAAGACTGCACGCTGCCGCCGCAGCACTTCAACCATGCCGGCCATATCCGGCTGGCATGGCTCCAGCTCCGCCGCCTGCCTTTCGAGCGGGCGGTTGAGCGCACCTGCACCCTGATCCGGGCTTATGCCACGCACCTGGGCGCCGCAGGCAAATTCCACTACACCATTACCGCCGCGCTGATGCACCTGATGCGCGAGGCGGGCGCCTGCGAAGCGCAGCTTGGCCATGAAGCCTTCCTGGTCCGTGCCGCGCTCCTGCTGGCCGATGCGCGCGGCCGCCTGGTGCAGCACTATTCCGACGAACTGCTGGCAGGCAGCGCCGCGCGCGAAAGTTTTGCCGCGCCGGACAGGATGCCGCTGCCATGAGCGCCGCCCTCAGCATCGGCCAGCTGGCCCGCCTGTGCGGCGTGTCGCGCGCTACCTTGCTGTATTACGAAGGCCTGGGCCTGCTGTGCCCGCAGCGCAGCGCCTCGGGCTACCGGCGCTATGGTGAGCAGGATGTGCGGCGCGCGCAGCAGATACGCGATTACCGTGCCACCGGCCTCGGCATGGAAGCCATCGCGGCGCTGCTGGGCGAAGCGCCGGGCCCAGCCCTGCTGCAGGACCGGCTGCGCGAGATCCATACCGAAATCCGCCGCCTGCGTGAACAGCAGGCGATGCTGGAGCGCCTCCTCGCGGGTCGTCCCCACGCAGGTGGGGACCCAGGGGCGAGTTCGCGGCGGATAGTGGGGCCCGCATCGGCGGACCGCCGCCTGCGCGGGAACGACGACGGGCCGATGACGGTGGCGCGCTGGACTGCGCTGCAGCACGCGGCCGGCGTGGATGACGCGGCCATGCAACGCTGGCATGCGCTGTTCGAGCAACAGTCGCCGCAGGCACACGAAGATTTCCTGCGCTCACTGGGTGTGGACGAGCCGGACATTGCGCGGATTCGTGGCTGGTCGCGCGGATTCAGTGTATAAGTTCGTCTGTAGCCACTTTAATAAGGGGACAGCGCGATGGACAACAATCTGAAAGAGTCGCTCCGCAAGCTGCACGGCAGCCTGGCCAACGCCGGCCCGGTCGATGAAGAGCTGCAGGACCTGCTGCGCCAGCTGGACGTGGATATCCGCCTGCTGCTGGAACAGCGCGCAGCGGAAGGCGAAGAGGTCACCACCACCTACGGCCTGGCCGAGCGCACGCAGGAAATCTCGGCGAAATTCGCTGCGAAGCATCCGGCCCTGGAGCCCACCCTGCGTGAGCTGGGCCGCATCCTCGGCAATATGGGAATCTGAAGCTGCGGACCAGCTGTACTCAGGGGAAGGCCAGCATCGGCGGTTCTTCCCCGGCAAAGCTGAAGTCGGGATGCCGCGCGGCGATCATGTCCTCGATCTCGCGCACCCGGCGCAGCGGCACATCCACCATCATCAGTACCTCGCCGGCCGCAATGCGTTCGGCGTACTTCTCCAGTTTCTTGTTGGGCACGGCCGCCGCATTCATGCCCGAAGCCCAGGCCCCGAACAGCGCGCCGCCCAGCGCCATCAGCAGGATGGCGGCGGTGCGCATGGTCAGCCCGTCCGGCGGCATCAGCACCAGCAGCACGCCCGCCACGAAGCCCGCAATGCCGCCGATGATGATGCCCAGCTGGGCGCCATGAATCAGGTCGGTTTTCACCATAAAGCCGCATTCGGGCATGTCCTTCGGCAAAGCTCCTTCGCGCGCCATGAAGCGGATGTGGCGTTCCTCGATGCGCGCCAGCAAGAGCTCGTCGAGCATGGCGCGGGCGGCCGGAACCGAAGGTAGAACGTAATAGAGTCTGCGTCGCATGATGGTCTCCCCAAAAGCTATTCTTCGTTATAGCAAATGTGGCTGGCATTACAATGTGCTGACGCCCAAGTTATTGAATAATAAAAGCTTTTATACGACGCGGCGGCAGGCAAATGCAGCGGCGCCCCGCCAATTCCGGTACAATACCGGGATGAATTCCCCAGCAAACCTTTTTGCGGCCGTCCCGAAGCGGTCTGCGCGCGCTGCCGCTGCGCCTTTCCTCCCTATGTCCCGCGAAGAGATGGACACCCTGGGCTGGGAGGAGTGCGACGTCATCCTCGTCACCGGCGACGCCTATATCGACCATCCGAGTTTCGGCATGGCCCTGGTCGGCCGCCTGCTGGAAGCGCAAGGCTACCGCGTGGGCATTATTTCGCAGCCGGACTGGCAGTCGGCCGACGATTTCCGCAAGCTGGGCAAGCCGCGCCTGTACTACGGCGTTACGGCCGGCAATATGGATTCCATGGTCAACCGCTACACGGCCGACCGCAAACCGCGCTCCGACGACGCCTACACGCCGAACGGCGAACCGAACAAGCGTCCGGACCGCGCCGTGTCGGTGTACGCCCAGCGCTGCCGCGAAGCCTTCCCCGGCACGCCGGTGGTGATTGGCTCGATTGAGGCCTCGCTGCGCCGTATCGCCCACTACGATTACTGGTCGGACAAGGTGCGCCGTTCGGTGCTGTTTGAGTCCAAGGCCGACATGCTGATCTTCGGCAACGCCGAGCGCGCGCTGGTGGACCTCACGCGTCGCATGGCCGATGGCGAAAACATCAAGACCATCCGCGACCTGCGCGGCACTGCCTTCCTGGTGCCGATGGGCTGGATGCCCGGCGAAGACTGGGGCGTGCACAACAGCACCCGCGTGGACATCCCCGGCAAGATCGATGCCCATCCCGATCCTTACCTGATGGTGCAGCCGAACACCCCGGGCTGCGCCACGGACAACAAGCCCGCAGAAGAAACCAATCCCGCCATGGTCGAGCCCAAGGCCGAGGTGGTGAAGCCGATCCGCATCATGAGCCGCGAAGAGCGCCTCGCGATGCAGAAGGAAAAGCACAACAAGACCGTGGTGCGCCTGCCGTCCTTCGAGACCGTGAGCCAGGACCCGGTGATGTACGCGCACGCCTCGCGCGTGTTCCACCTGGAGTCGAATCCCGGCAATGCGCGCGCGCTGGTGCAGGCGCATGGCGACCGCGATGTGTGGATGAACCCGCCGCCGCTGCCGCTGCAGATGGACGAGATGGACAACGTCTACGACCTCGAATACGCGCGCGGCCCGCACCCGAGCTACGGCAATGCCAATATCCCGGCCTGGGAAATGATCCGTTTCTCGGTCAACATCATGCGCGGCTGCTTCGGCGGCTGCACCTTCTGCTCGATCACCGAGCACGAAGGCCGCATCATCCAGAGCCGTTCCGAGCCGTCCATCCTGCGCGAGATTGAGCACATCCGCGACAAGACCAAGGGCTTCACCGGCATCATCTCGGACCTCGGCGGGCCGACCGCGAATATGTACCGCCTGTCCTGCAAGGACAAGGAGATCGAGCAGACCTGCCGCCGCCTGTCCTGCGTGTACCCGTCGATCTGCGTGAACCTCGGCACCAACCACAACCCGCTGATCAAGCTCTACCGCAAGGCGCGCGCGATTCCGGGCGTGAAGAAAGTGCTGATCCAGTCCGGCCTGCGCTACGACCTGGCCGTGCGTTCGCCCGAGTATGTGAAGGAACTGGTGACCCACCACGTGGGCGGCCTGCTGAAGATCGCGCCCGAGCACACCGAATCGAATGTGCTGAGCAAGATGATGAAGCCCGGCATCGGCGCCTATGACGAGTTCAAGGCCCTGTTCGAGAAATACTCGATCGAGGCCGGCAAGAAGCAGTACCTGATTCCCTACTTCATCGCCGCCCATCCGGGCGCGACGGACGAGGACATGCTGAACCTGGCGCTGTGGCTGAAGAAAAACAACTTCCGCCTGGATCAGGTGCAGACCTTCATGCCGACGCCGATGGCGATGGCCAGCGCCATGTATCACTCGCGCAAGAACCCGCTGCACAAGGTCACCGACGATTCGGAAACGGTGGAAACGCCGCGCACGCTGAAGCAGCGCCAGGCGCACAAGGCTTTCCTGCGCTACTACGATCCGAAGAACTGGCCCATCCTGCGCGATACGCTGCGCCGCATGGGACGTGGCGACCTGATCGGCACCGGCGAACGCCACCTGATCCCGCCGTATGTGGTGGGCGAGGAAAACTTCAAGCCGGCGGCCGGCAAGCGCGCCATGCCGATGCTGGCGCCGGGTGCAGACAAGCGCGGCAAGCTGCCGCCGGCAGCAGGCGGCGGCCGCGGCAAGGCCAATGCCCTGACCGGTTCCTTGACGGCCCGTGCCGCCATCGAGACCAAGGCCCGTCCTTCCATCCTCGACACTATCAAAGTGAAAGCAAAAGCCCCGCCGAAACCGGCGCGCGGCAGCCGCAAGTAAGCCAGATCGCCGGCCGCATGCGCCGGCGATGTTGTTTTTAGGAATCTGTTTCGTTTCGGGGCATAATGGTGATTGATGTTTCACCTTGCTAAGAAATGGAAATGAAGATGAACCTGAAGGCCTTGCTGCTTACGCCACTGCTGGCGCTGCTGGTCGCCTGCGGCGGCGGCGACGATGACAAAACCGAAACGCCAACCACCCCAACGCCGAACACGCCGACGCTGGTGTCGATCGCGCTGACGCCCGCCAACCCGACCATTGCCGTCGGCGGCACCCAGCAGCTGACCGCCACCGGCACCTACTCGGACGGCAAGAGCGCGCTCATCAAGGACACCATCGTCTGGGCGGCCAAGGGCAATGTCGTGTCGGTCTTCACCAGCGGCCTGGTCACCGGCAAGGCCATCGGTACCGATACCGTGACGGCGACCGTGGGCAGTGTCAGCGGCAGCGCCAACTTTACCGTCATCGGTCCATGGGAAGTTGTGGCAGCAGGCGGCAACCAGACCCTGGCCCGGCGCAAGGACGGCACGCTGTGGGCCTGGGGCTCCAACCGCTGGGGCCAGCTGGGCGACGGCAGCATTGCCGACCAGAGCAAGCCCGTACAGGTTGGCAGCGTGAGCACCTGGACACAGGTTGCCAGCGGCGAGTTCCACACGCTGGCAGTGCGCGCCGACGGTACGCTGTGGGCCTGGGGCCTGAACCAGAACGGCCAGCTTGGCCTGGGCAATAATCTGGACAAGTCGGTGCCAACCCAGGTGGGTACGGCCAAGGACTGGGTCTCGGTTGCCGCCGGCAAATCGCATTCGCTGGCCATCAACAAGGCGGGCGCCCTGTTTGCCTGGGGCCGCAATACCAACGGCCAGCTGGGCGACGACACCACCGCGGACAAGGTGGCGCCGACCAGGATTGCCACTCCGGCCGCGTGGAAATCGGTCTCTGCCGGCGCCGCGCATACGCTGGGCGTCGCCGCGGACGGCGCGCTGTATGCATGGGGCGCCAATGAAAGCGGCCAGCTCGGCACGGGCGGCCTGGCCAGCGTCAAGAAGCCGACGCGTATTGGCACGGCCGCTTGGCTGCTGGTGGCAGCGGGCGGCGCCCATTCGCTGGCGGTGAGCCAGGATGGCGCCCTGTTTGCCTGGGGCTCGAATGATGCGGGCCAGCTGGGCAATGATTCCTTCGCCAACGTTACCAGCCCGGCACGGATCGGCACCGACAGCAACTGGATCTCCCTGGCGGGCGGCGCCAGCCATTCGCTGGGCGTGAAGGCCGACGGCACCCTGTGGTCCTGGGGCTCGAACAGCGATGGCCAGCTGGGCAGCGGTACGCTGAACGACCGCCGCGTGCCGGTGCAGGTGGGCACGGCAGCCGTGTGGACCTCGGTTTCGGCCGGCCTGCGCCACTCGGTGGGCGTGCAGGGCAAGGATGGCCGCATCCTGGCATGGGGCCGCAATGCCGAAGGCCAGCAGGGCAACGGCGGCACCGCCGCCGTCACCACCCCGGCCGCGCTGCCTTAACGTTTCTCCCTTCCGGCGGGCCGCCCGGCCCGCCGCAGCTGTGCGGCATGAAAGCCACACTTCTGTCTTGGACGCCTGGGAAACCGATACAATCTGTTAACTGGTCTTGGTGCCCCGTTAACCTGTTTCGGAACCATAGTGCGTCCATTCTCATTGCTCGTTTTCCTGTTCCCGCTCTGGCTGGCATCGGCGCATGCACAGGACAAGGTCGTACTGCAGCTCAAGCACAGCCACCAGTTCCAGTTTGCCGGCTACTATGCGGCGATCGAAAAGGGCTACTACCGCGAGGCCGGGCTCGACGTGCAGCTGGCGGAAAGCACCGACGGCAATGAGCCGGAGCGTGCCGTGCTGGCCGGCCGCGCCCAGTACGGCGTCGGCAGCAGCAGCCTGCTGCTGGCCCGCCTGTCGGGCAAGCCGCTGGTGGTGCTGGGCGTGATCTTCCAGCATTCCCCCTATGTGCTGGCGATGCGCCAGCAGGGCCCCACCCCCGATATCCGCAATATCATCGGCAAGCACGCCATGATCGGCTCGCTGAATGACGAGCTGAGCCAGGCTGACGAGCTGCTGGCTTACCTGAAAAAGGAAGGCATCACACCGGACCGCATCATCCGCCGCGAACACAGCTACAACCCGGAAGACCTGGTCTCCGGCAAGGTGGACGCGATGGCCATCTATATGACCAATGAGCCGGACTACCTGGACCGTGTGGGCTTCCCCTACGATATCTACAATCCCCGCTCCTCCGGCATCGATTTCTACGGCGACAACCTGTTCACCAGCGAGCACGAAATCGCTGCCAATCCGGAGCGCGTGAAAGCCTTCCGGGCCGCCAGCCTCCGGGGCTGGCAGTATGCGATGGGCCACCAGGAAGAGATTGTTGACCTCATCCTGAACAAATACTCGCGCCGCAACGACCGCCTGCACCTGCTGTATGAAGCGCGCCAGATGGTGGCCCTGGTGCAGCCGGTGCTGGTGGAAATCGGCTATATGAACCCGGACCGCTGGCAGCATATCGCCGACATCTATACCGACCTCGGCCTGCTGCCCAAGGGCGTTTCCTTCTCCGGCTTCCTGTACAACGCAGACAACGGGCCGGAGCTGGCCTGGCTGTACCGCGTGCTGGGGGTGGCGGCTGCGCTGCTGCTGCTGGGCGCGGCAGTGCACTTCAGCCTGCTGGCGCGCGAGCGCAGCCGCTCGCAGGAGGCGATCCGCATCGGCGAGCAGCGCTTCCGCACCATGTTCGAAGCGGCGCCGATGGGCATTGCACTGGTGGACTCGGTCACGGGGCGCTTCGGCGACGTCAATCCGCGCTATGCCGAGATCGCGGGCCGCAGCATCGAGCAGATGAAGCAGGGCACCTGGATGGACGTGGTCGATCCGGAAGATGTGGCCGTCATCATTCCGCAAATGGAGGAGTTCACCAAGCGCGACCTGGCCGAACTGAAAACCACGGCGCGCATGGTGCGGCCGGACGGCACGCGCATCTGGGTGGAAGCCTCGATCACGCCGGTGCTGGCCAGCGCGGCCGGTCCGGCCTTGCACCTGTGCATGATCGAAGACGTAACCGACCAGAAGCAGACCGAGGCGCTGATCTGGCAGCAGGCCAATTTCGACACGCTGACCCAGCTGCCGAACCGCCGCATGTTCCTCGACCGGCTGCAGCATGACATCCTGAAAAGCCGGCGCGACGGCACCCGCATCGCCATCCTGTTCATCGACCTCGACCACTTCAAGGAAGTGAATGACACGCTGGGCCACCACCAGGGCGACGTGCTGCTGATCGACGCGGCGCGCCGCATCAGCGCCTGCGTGCGCGAATCCGATACCGTAGCGCGCCTGGGCGGCGACGAGTTCACCGTCATCCTGCCTTCGCTGGAAGAAGTGGACCGGGTGGAAACCATCGCCCAGAACATCATCGACAGCCTGCTGATGCCGTTCTCGCTGGGCCAGGAGCAGGCCTTTGTATCGGCCTCGATCGGCATCACGCTGTATCCGGACGATGCGGGCAGCATGGAAGACCTGCTCAAGCATGCGGACCAGGCCATGTATGCGGCCAAGGGCGCGGGCCGCAACCGCTTCAGCTATTTCACGCCGGCGCTGCAGGTGGCCGCGCTGAACCGCATGCGCCTGACCAACGACCTGCGCGGCGCACTCAAAGGCGGCCAGCTGCGCCTGTACTTCCAGCCCATCGTGCACCTGAAAACGGGCAGCATCCACAAGGCGGAAGCGCTGCTGCGCTGGGAGCATCCACAGCGCGGCATGGTGAGCCCGCTGGAATTCATACCGCTGGCCGAAGCGAGCGGCCTGATCGTCGATATCGGCCAATGGGTATTCCATGAAGCGGTGCGCTGGGCCCAGCGCTGGCGCGCCGAAGTGCATCCCGCCTTCCAGGTCAGCGTCAACCAGTCGCCGCTGGAGTTCCAGCGCGAAGGCGCAGGCTACGACAGCTGGCTGCGCCACCTGCAGCAGCAGTCGCTGCCGGGCCAGGCGCTGGTGGTAGAGATCACCGAAGGCCTGCTGCTGGACGCCAGCAATGCCGTCACCGACAAGCTGCTGCAGCTGCGCGACGCCGGAATCCAGGTGGCGCTGGACGACTTCGGCACCGGCTATTCCTCGCTGTCTTACCTGAAGAAGTTCGACATCGACTACCTGAAGATCGACCGCAGCTTCACGCGCAACCTGGCGCCGGAGTCCAGCGATATGGCGTTGTCCGAGGCCATCATCGTGATGGCCCACAAGCTGGAGCTGGAAGTGATCGCGGAAGGCGTGGAAACGCCGGAACAGCGCGAGCTGCTCGCGGCGGCCGGCTGCGACTACGGCCAGGGCTACCTGTTCGCGCGGCCCATGCCGGCCGCCGATTTCGACCTGCTGCTCAAGGCCCAGCTCGCCGCTTGAGACTCGCAAGGCAATCCTGCCGCTTTGACCACAAAAGCGGATAATAGCGGTCTCGCTCGCCCGTTTCGATAGCTAAAGCTAATTGAAACTATTGGAACAATCAATTTTCCAAATAGACGAGAAACCCTTAAACTGGCATCTCATTGATTTACAACCCTCACGAGGAAAACACAAATGTCTCTGATCAACACCCAAGTAAAACCGTTCAAGGCCACCGCTTACCACAACGGCAAGTTCATCGACCTGAGCGAAGAGTCCCTGAAGGGCAAGTGGTCGGTCTTCGTGTTCTACCCGGCTGACTTCACCTTCGTGTGCCCAACCGAGCTGGAAGACTTGGCCGACAACTACGCTGAATTCCAGAAACTGGGCGTGGAAGTGTACGGCATCTCGACCGACACCCACTTCGCGCACAAAGCATGGCACGACACCTCGGACGCGATCAAGAAAGTGCAATACCCGCTGATCGGCGACCCAACCGGCCTGCTGTCCCGCAACTTCCAGGTCATGATCGAAGAAGAAGGCCTGGCACTGCGCGGCACCTTCGTGATCAATCCGGATGGCTTCATCAAAGTGCTGGAAGTGCACGACAACGGCATCGGCCGCGACGCAGGCGAGCTGCTGCGTAAAGTGAAAGCCGCCCAGTACGTGGCTTCCCACCCAGGCGAAGTGTGCCCGGCCAAGTGGACCGAAGGCGCCGCAACCCTGACCCCATCGCTGGATCTGGTAGGCAAGATCTAAGCTTAGCTGTACCCCCGATACCTGGCCGGCGGGGGAACTCCCCCGGCCAGGTAGTAAAAGTAAAGGAAAAAAGTCATGTTGGATGCCAATCTCAAAACCCAGTTGAAAGCCTATTTGGAAAAGGTGGTGCAGCCGATTGAGATCGTCGCATCGCTGGATGACTCCGCCAAAGCGCGGGAAATGCAGGACCTGCTCCGCGACATCGCCGCGTTGAGCGACAAGATTACTGTGGTCGAGGACAATGCCGCCGACGTGCGCAAGCCATCGTTCTCGATCAACCGTGCAGGCAGCGATATCGGCGTGCGTTTCGCCGGTATTCCGATGGGCCACGAGTTCACCTCGCTGGTGCTGGCCCTGCTGCAAGTGGGCGGCCACACCATCAAATTCGATGAGGCCGTGATCGAACAGATCCGCAACCTGGATGGCGATTACCACTTCGAGACCTTCATCTCGCTGAGCTGCCATAACTGCCCGGAAGTGGTGCAGGCGCTGAATGCGATGTCGGTGATCAACCCGCGCATCAAAGTGACCACCATTGACGGCGGCGTATTCCAGAAAGAAGTGGAAGAGCGCCAGATCATGGCGGTGCCGATGATGTTCATGAACGGCCAGCACTTCGGCCAGGGCCGCACCAATGTCGAGGAAATCCTCGCCAAGCTGGATAGCAATGCCAGCGTGCGTGCCGCGGCTGAACTGAGCAAGAAAGACGTATTCGACGTGCTGATCGTCGGCGGCGGCCCTGCCGGTGCGGCATCCGCGATCTACGCGGCCCGCAAAGGCATCAAGACCGGCGTGGTAGCCGAACGCTTCGGCGGCCAGGTGCTGGACACGCTGGCGATCGAAAACTTCGTTTCCGTCACCGAAACCGACGGCCCGAAATTCGCGGTGGCGCTGGAGCAGCACGTGAAGACCTATGAAGTGGACATCATGAACACCCAGCGTGCCGTGAAGCTGGTGCCGGGCAAAGTGACCGAAGTCCACACCGAAAGCGGCGCCGTACTGAAGGGCAAGACCGTGATCCTGTCGACGGGTGCCCGCTGGCGCGAAATCAATGTGCCGGGCGAAAAGGAATACCGTAACCACGGCGTTGCCTACTGCCCGCACTGCGACGGCCCGCTGTTCAAGGGCAAGCGCGTGTCGGTGATCGGCGGCGGCAACTCCGGCGTGGAAGCGGCGATCGACCTGGCCGGCATTGTGGAGCATGTGACCCTGATCGAGTTCGGCGCGGAACTGCGTGCGGATGCGGTACTGCAGCGCAAGCTGCGTTCGCTGAAGAACGTCAACGTGATCGTCTCGGCGCAGACCACGGAGATCCATGGCGACGGCAAGAAAGTGAACGGCATCAGCTACACCGACCGCAATACCGGCGAATCGCACCGCATCGAGCTGGAAGGCGTATTCGTGCAGATCGGCCTCGTGCCGAACACTGAATGGCTGAAAGGCACGGTGGCCCTGTCGCGCCACGGCGAAATCGAAGTGGACGCACGCGGCCAGACCTCGGTGCCGGGCGTGTTCGCTGCGGGTGACGTGACGACGGTGCCCTACAAGCAGATCGTGATCGCCGTCGGCGAAGGTGCCAAAGCCGCCCTCTCCGCCTTCGACCACCTGATCCGCTCCGGCGACGACGAAACCGCGGCCCCAGCCGCCAAGGAAGCCGTCGCAGCATAAAGCTTCAGGTGCAAGCAAAAAGGGACAGCGAACGCTGTCCCTTTTTTATTGCTTGTTAATTGGGGACAGACCCTATTTTTAGAAATTAGGGTCCGTCCCCAATTAAAAACCTCGGGGCGGCGTACAACATGGCCGGTTTTGCCAATGCTAATTTCGCATGGATAGGCGCCCCTCAGGGGCATGGGGGAAATTGGGGACAGACCCTAATTTCTAAAAATAGGGTCTGTCCCCGATTCAGGGAAGGAGGTCGGCGCTGGCCTGGCGCTGGCGCAGGGCTTTGGCGTGGCGGTGGCGGGCGCGCAGGCGGGGATTGGTGATCAGGCGGCCCAGGGTTTCGCCGATGACCATCACCACGCCAAGCAGCGGCAGTACCAGCATCAGGCCTGCCACCCCCGCCACCGAACCGCCGATGAAGATCATCAGCACCGTCACCAGCGGGTGGATGCGCAGGCTGCGGCCCAAAGTCAGTGGCATGAAGACGAAGTCGTCCAGCAGGCGCGCGGCGATGAAGACGCCGATCGCGCTGTAAGCGATCATCGTGTCGCCCGGCGCATCGGCCGCCGCCACCAGCACCACCATGATGCAGCCGAGAATGGAACCGACAAACGGGATCCATGCCAGTACCGCGGCAATGAAGCCCAGCAGCAGCGGCGGCGATACGCCGATCATCCACAGGCCGAGGGCCAGCACTATCGTGTCCAGCACTGTCAGCTTCAGCATGCCCTGGAAGTAGCGCCGCGCCGTCTGGTCTACTTCGTGCAGCAGGAATAAGGTCTTCTCGAAGAAGGCGTTCGGCACGGCGCGCGCCAGGAAGCGCTTGAAGCGGCCGCCATCTCGCAGGAAGAAGAAGGTGAGGAAGGGCGCCAGCAGCAGCGACGGTATCCATGCGGCGGCGCCGACCAGCAGCCCCGGCAGGTGGTCGGTGAAGAAGTCGTGCGTGTAGGCGCTGAAGCGGGCGTTGATGTTGTCGCTCATCCCGGCCTGGTGCAGCACAGGGAATTTGTCTTCCAGCGACAGCAGCGTGTTGCGCACGAACGCCGTGCCGCCTTCGATATAGCGTTCCGGCAATCCCTGCCACGAGGAGCTGGGGCTGGACGAAAGCCAGGCCATCAGCAGCAGGCCCGCCACAATCACGCAGGCAAAGAAACCGCTGCCCACCAGCAGCGCGGCCGTGTTGTGGCTGAAGCCCATGCGCAGCAGCTTATGCATCGGCGGCAGCAGCACGTAATACAGGATGATGCCGAGCAGGAAAGGAACCGTCAGCCACAACATGTGCTGCAGCACATAGAGCAGCAGGCAGGTGGCGAGCACGATGGCGCACCACACGACGGGTCCGGGACGGCGGCCTGACATTTACAGGGTCTCGATCTGCGGGCTGCCGCACATCCATTCGCGCAGGCGGGCGCCGATATGGCGCGCCAGGGCGAGCGATATCTTGTAGCCGATCACGGCGTCGGTTTCCATCAGCCCCATGAAGTCGGCGCGGAAGAAGACGGCCAGCTGGCAGTTGTCCAGCGCGCGCGCCTGGGCGCTGCGCGGCGAGTTGTCCAGCAGCGCCAGGTCGCCGAAGAAGGAGCCGGCCGGCAGTTCGGCCACCACTTCCTTGCCCCCGGGGACCGCGCGGTTGATCTGCACCTTGCCCGAAATGACCAGATACAGCGCCTGCCCTTCTTCGCCTTCGTCGAAAATGATTTCGTCGGTGAGGAAGCGGCGTTCGTGCATCAGGCCGTCCACAATCTTCAGTTCCAGCGGCGTCAGTGATGAGAACAGCGCCGATTCGCGCAGCCGGGTCAGGCGTGGCGACAGCGCGGGCGATTTCAGGAAACCAAAGATCACGTGCAACTCCGTTGGACAGGGGGTGTTGTTACAACACTATTGTCGCCGGTTTTTCAGGCAGGCCGCGGTTTACCGGCAAGACTGTTGCAAGGGGGATACAAAATGAAAAGAGCCCGATCGAAATCGGGCTCTCTGGGATTCTGGCGGAGTGGACGGGGCTCGAACCCGCGACCCCCGGCGTGACAGGCCGGTATTCTAACCAACTGAACTACCACTCCTAATTCTTCGCAGTCCTGGTGGGCGCTGAGAGGGTCGAACTCCCGACCTAATCCTTGTAAGGGATCCGCTCTACCAACTGAGCTAAGCGCCCGTCCAATTGCTCCGGAACTGCTGAACGTTTGTCACAACGTTCAGAAGAGGCCGTATTCTACAGCGGCGTTTCGGCGTTCCGCAAGGGGTTTTCGCAGTTTTTCTGAAAATCTTGCGGAAATTGCCAGCAGCAATGTTACGCTGCGATTCCCACCCAGCCCAAGGAGCCCTGTCCATGCGCCCTGCCAGCGACGATGCGCTGTATGCCCGCGTTACGCGCCGCCTCGTGCCCTTCCTCTTCCTGTGCTATGTGGCGGCCTACCTGGACCGCGTCAACGTGGGCTTCGCCAAGCTGCAGATGCAGGCCGACCTCGCGCTGTCCGATACCGTCTACGGCATTGGCGCCGGCATTTTCTTCCTCGGCTACTTCCTGTTCGAGGTGCCGTCCAACCTGCTGATGGCGCGTGTGGGCGCGCGGCGCTGGATCGCGCGCATCATGATCAGCTGGGGCCTGGTGTCGGCCGCCACCATGTTCGCCAGCAGCCCGGCTACCTTCTACCTGCTGCGGTTTTTGCTCGGCGTGGCGGAAGCGGGCTTCTTCCCGGGCGTGGTGCTGTACCTGACCTACTGGTATCCGGCCCGCCGCCGCGCGCGTATCGTGGCGCTGTTCATGAGCGGGGTAGCCGTGGCCGGCGTGCTGGGCGGACCTTTGTCCGGATGGATCATGCGCGCCTTCGCCGGTACCGGCGGCCTGCATGGCTGGCAATGGCTGTTCCTGCTTGAAGGCCTGCCGTCGATTGCGCTCGGCATCTGGACCCTGTTCTATCTCGATGACGGCATCCGCAGCGCGCGCTGGCTGGACGGGGACGAAAAGGCGCGGCTGGAAGCGGCACTGGCGGCAGACGGCGCGGCGCGCGGGCACTGGCCGCTGCGCCATGTGTTTGGCAGCGGCCGCGTGTGGCTGCTGGCCGCCATCTATTTCCTGTTCGTGATGGGCTTGTATGGCGTGAGTTTCTGGCTGCCGCAGCTGATCCGCAACAGCGGCGTGCAGGACGTGTTCCACATCGGGCTGCTCACCGCCATCCCTTACGGCATCGCGGCCGTGGTGATGGTGCTGGCAGCGCGCCATTCGGACCGCAGCGGCGAACGGCGCTGGCATACGGCACTGGCCGGGCTGGCCGGTGCGGCGGGCCTGATGCTGTCCATTGCCTTTGCCCACAATACCTTTGCCGCAATGGCCGCACTGAGCCTGGCCACGGCGGGCATCCTGACTACCTTCCCGATTTTCTGGAGCCTGCCGACCGCAATGCTGGGCGGCATGGCCGCCGCGGCCGGCATCGCGCTGATTAACTCGGTCGGCAACCTGGCGGGCTTTGCCAGCCCCTACCTGGTGGGCGCGATCCGCGACGCCACCGCCAGCACGGCGCAGGGCATGAGTGTATTGGCCGCCAGCCTGCTGATGGGCGCTTTGCTGACGCTGTTCTGCATCAGGCGCGGCGGCGAAGTGCTCTAATCAGAACTCTTCCCAGTCGTCGCCATGCGCGGCGGTTTTTTTCGCCGGCGCAGCCGGCTTGGTTTTCGGTAAAGCTGGCGCTGGCTTGCGCTGCGGCGCAAGCCGAGCTGTCGCCGCCGGCGCCGCACGGCGCGGCGCTTCCTGCGCCTGCGAGAGACGGAACACCGCCACCGCTTCGGCCAGCTGCGCCGCCTGCTGCTGCATGCTGGTGGCGGCGGCCGAGGCTTCTTCCACCAGCGCCGCGTTCTGCTGCGTCACGGTATCCATCTCCACCACTGCCAGGTTGATCTGGTCGATGCCCGCGCTCTGCTCCTGGCTGGCCGATGTGATCTCGTTCATGATGTCGGCCACCTGCTGCACCGAGCTGACGATCTTGCCCATCGTGGCGCCGGCCTGGTCCACCAGCTTGCCGCCCGCGTCCACGGTGGATACCGAGTGGTCGATCAGGGCCTTGATCTCCTTGGCCGCCGCGGCCGAGCGCTGCGCCAGCGTGCGCACCTCGCCCGCCACCACGGCAAAGCCGCGGCCCTGCTCGCCGGCGCGCGCCGCTTCCACCGCCGCGTTCAGCGCCAGGATATTGGTCTGGAAGGCGATGCCGTCGATGGTGCTGATGATGTCCACGATCTTGCCCGAGCTGTCCTTGATGGCATCCATGGTTTCCACTACCTGGCCTACCACCTGGCCGCCCTGGTTGGCGTACTCGGCTGCCGATACCACCAGCTGGTTGGCCTGGCGCGCATTGTCCGCGTTCTGGCGCACGGTGGAGGTCAGTTCTTCCATCGAGGATGCCGTCTCTTCCAGGCTGGCGGCCTGCTGCTCGGTGCGGCGCGAGAGGTCCAGGTTGCCCGAGGCGATTTCGGCCGAGGACGTGGCGATCGCATCCGTGCCCTGGCGGACCGTACCCACGGTGCGGGTCAGCGCCTGCACCATATTCTGCAGGGCCAGCAACAGGCGGCCTGTTTCGTCGCGCCGTTGGGTGTTGATGCTGACGGTCAGGTCGCCCTGTGCCACCGTTTCGGCCAGCGCCACCGCCTCGCCGATGGGCGCGGTCACCGAGCGGGTGATCAGCCAGCCTGCGAGCACCGACAGGCCGGTGGCCAGCACCAGCAGCGACACCATCAGCACCGTGGCGGATTGCGAGGCCTCGGCCGCCGTGTCGCCGTCGTTCTTCATCGAGGTGTCCTGCGTGGCCAGCATGGCATCCAGCGTGCGGAAGTAGGCGGTCTGCGCCGGCACTGCCTCGCGGAACAGCAGCTGCACAGCGCCTTCCTTGTCGCCCGCTTGCAGCAGGCGTACCACCTGCTGGCGCTTGCCCTGATACGCCGCGTAGGCGGCCTGTTCTTCGGCGAACTGGCGCTTGGTTTCCGCACGAACCAGCGTTGCGCCGAGCTTGTGCGCGCTCTCGGCGCCGAGGCGGTCGGCTTCGTCCAATTGGCGCAGGAAGTCGGCCGCCATCGCTTCGTCCGGCGCCAGCGCTGCGTTGCGCAGGGCCTGGGCCGCGCGGTTCGAATAGCTGCGCATTTCGTTCACCAGCTGAACCTTCACGGCGCGGTCATGCACCAGCCGGTCGGTCAGGCCGGCAGTGAACTGGATGCGGCTGATGCCGGTCAAGGTCATCGCCAGCATCACCGCAATGGTGAGCGCGAAGCCGAGACCGAGACGGGCGCCAATTTTCAGGTTCGAGAGTTTCACGGTGTTCTTTCAAAATCAATAGAGGTGACGAATGCCAAGGCCTATGCTGTTGGCCCGTTCGTGGCCGCTGAGGCGGTCCGCCATGGCCACGGTATAAAGATCGGTGCGCTTCGACAGGCGGTAGTCGTAGCCCAGCGAGACAGTGCGGCGTGCCAGGATGCCTCCCACCAGGCTGCCGCTCCGGCGGCTGTTGGCGGCGCCCAGCATGATGCTGCCGAGGCCGGCGCGCAGGTTCACGCCCACGCTGGCGGTGCGGCCCTGCATGCGCAGCGTGCCTGCCGTGTCTTCCTCGGTGCGGTGGAAGGTGCCGTAGACCTTGGCCGCGCCGAAGTCGTAGCTGGCGCCTGTGAATGCGGCGCGCTGGGCAGTGACGGCCGAAAAATCCAGCGGCGCGCGGGTGGGGTCCATGATGGGCGTGCCCTGGTTCGGGTTACTGACGCGCACATGCTGTGCCACGGCGGTCAGCGCCAGCGGACCGCGTACATAGAGTGCCGTAAGTGCTGCGTTGTTGGCGCCCGCCTTGCCGCCTTGCTCGCCGGCCTGGAAATGCAGGCTGGTGCGCAGGCCTTTCCAGGTAGGGGAGACGTAGACGATCTGGTTGCTCCAGCCGCTGTCGCCCGCGATACCGGCTGCCCAGTTGCGCGCGCCAAGCGGTCCCGAGGGAATGAAGGAGTGGCTCAGCAGCGGCGAGAACACGAAGGAATTGCCGAAGGGATTGAACTGGATCATGGCAAGGAAGCTGGGCGAGGCCGCACGGCCCAGCTGCAGGCGGCCATAGGGGCCGGTTACGGCCACATTTGCATCGCGCGAAAACAGGTTGTCGCCGGCGAAACGGCCGGACATGCCGCTATCCACCTGCAGCAGGCCAATCACGCGGAACTCCACGCGGGTGCCGCCACCCAGGTCCTCTTCGCCGCGGATGCCGAAGAAGGAGGTGGTCATGCCGCCGCTGCCCACAATGGTGCGCCGGGCCGGGTCGCCGCTGGCCTTCATCGATCCCAGGTACGTGTCCAGGCCACCGGTGACGGTGACGTTCGATTGGGCGAAAGCGGCGCCGGAACAGGCCAGCAGAACAGGGCAGAGGAGAGTTTTAAGCATGGGATGGCGGGCTGGGAAAGGTGAAATTTTACGCGTATTTCCAGCCGGAACAATTCACAATCGTGCCGCTGTTGCGTAAATACGATGGACGAAATGGACAGCAAGTATCTGATATTTAAGACGTTTTTCTTTTAATATCGAAAGATTGCGACATCGCTTACCGAAACGGTATTACTGGATATAATTACAGTATCCCAACTGTTTTATCCCGCATGAGCCAGCGCCGCATAGCCCATCTCGATATGGACGCCTTCTACGCATCGGTTGAGCTGCTGCGTTATCCGGAGCTGCGCGGGGTGCCGGTGGTGGTGGGCGGCGGTTCGCGCCACCAGCCCCGGCTGAAAGAGGATGGCACACACGAGTTCTCCCGTCTGCGGGATTATGTCGGCCGTGGCGTTCTCACCACAGCCAACTATGCGGCGCGCGCACTCGGTGTCGGTTCCGCCATGGGCACCATGAAGGCGGCCAAGCTGGCGCCGGACGCTATTCTCCTGCCAGTCAATTTCGACAGCTACCGCCACTATTCGCGCCTGTTCAAGGCGGCCGTGGCCAGCATTGCGCCGGCCATTGAAGACCGCGGCATCGACGAAATCTATATCGACCTTACCGACGTGCCGGGAGAAACGCGCGAGCTGGCGCTGCGCATCAAGCAGGCCGTGTTCGATGCCACCGGCCTTACCTGCTCGATCGGCATCACGCCGAACAAGCTGCTGTCCAAAATCTGTTCCGACCTCGAAAAGCCGAACGGCCTCACCATTCTCGGCTATGACGATGTGCCGGCGCGTATCTGGCCCCTGCCCGCGCGCAAGATCAACGGCATCGGCCCCAAGGCGGCGCTGCGGCTGGCCGAGCTCGGCATCGAGACGGTGGGACAGGTGGCGCAGGCCGACCCGCGCCTGCTGCAGGAACACTTCGGCCTGAACTACGCCGAATGGCTGCGGCGGGTGGCGAACGGGCGCGACGAGCGCGAAGTCTCCACCCGCTCGGACCCCAAGGGCATGAGCCGCGAAACCACCTTCGACCGCGACCTGCATCCCAGGCAGGACCGCGCCGAACTGTCCGGAATCTTTACCCGCCTGTGCGAAAAAGTGGCCGCCGACATGGCGCGCAAGCGCTACGTCGGCTGTACCGTGGGCATCAAGCTGCGCTATGCCGATTTCCGTACAGTGACGCGCGACGTGACCCTGCCCCAGCCCACGGCGGATGCCGCCGCGATCCGGCGTGCGGCCGGCGAATGCCTGCGCCGGGTGCCGCTCGACCAGCGCCTGCGCCTGCTGGGCGTGCGCGTCAGCGCGCTGACGCCGGTGGATGATCTTCCGCCCGGTGCGCTGGCGCGGCAGGGGGAGTTGTTTGCCGATCAATAAGACGCCATAATCTGCTGGCGCTGCACGGATTGCAGCCCACCCAGGGAGTCTCACATCGACGAAGCACGTTTGCGTCCGCGCCACGCGTGGCTGGCGGTACTGCTGGTTTTGCACCTCGCGGTTTTGCTTGCATGGCGTCCCGTGCTGCGCCAGGCGCCCCCTGCCGTATCGCGCGGCGAGCTGACCTTCATCCTGCCGCCGAAGCCGGCGTCTGCCCCGCTTCCGCCGCCGCGCAGCGCGGCAGCGGCGCGCGCCACGCCGGAAGTACAGCGCCGCAGCGCGCCGGCAGCGATCACCGTGCGTCCGCCTCCGGCTGCTGCCGCTGCGCCGGCTGCCGTGCCCGATCCCTTCGCCGCACCGGAACAATCCCTCAGCGATATGGCGCGCGCATCCGTTGGCGATGCGATGAAAGCCCTGCGCAAGGAGACGCCGCACGCCTTCCTGCGCAGCGAACAATCCGGCTCGGCCATCGCGCGCGCACTGGCCAGGGCGGGCGGCAGCGGCGGGACCGGACTGGAGGAGATAGTGCTGCCGGATGGCCGCCGCATGACGCGGGTGCGCGCTGGCGGCTCCACCTACTGCGTGGTGATGGATGCGCCGGGCGGCTCCGGAGGGCGTGATGTTTTTCGCGACGGTGCAAAAGCCCGGACGGTGACTTGCCCCAACTAGCCCGTGTAAAATACCGTTCCCCTTTACAAGCTGAAACAAGGCAAGTACACCATATGTGGTTCAAGAATCTACAGATCTACCGTCTGCCCGCCCCTTGGGCGTTTACCCCGGAACAACTTGAAGAAGCCCTGCGCCCGCATTCGTTTACGCCTGCCAGCAGCAATGAAATGATGCGCCAGGGATGGGACTCGCCACGCGGCAACGGTTCGCTGGTGCATGTCGTCAACAAGCAGATGCTGATCCTGCTCGGCACCGAGAAGAAACTGCTGCCGAATACTGTGGTCAACCAGGTGGCCAAGGCCCGTGCGGCGGAGCTGGAAGAACAGCAAGGTTTTGCGCCCGGCAAGAAAGCCATGAAGGAACTGAAGGAGCGCGTGCACGACGAGCTGCTGCCGCGCGCCTTCACCATCCGCAGCAATGTGTGGACCTGGATCGACCCGGTCAACGGCTGGCTGGTGGTGGATGCCGCCAGCCCGGCCAAGGCCGATGAAGTGATCAAGCTGCTGCTCAAGGCGGTGGACCGCCTGCCGCTGGAAAGCCTGCGGGTGCAGCGTTCGCCGGTCGGCGTGATGACCGCCTGGCTGCAGGACGACGAAGCGCCGGCTGGTTTCACCGTCGACATGGACACCGAACTGCGCGCCACCGGCGAAAGCAAGGCGGCCGTGCGCTATGTGCGCCACACGCTGGAACCGGAGGAAGTGCGCCGCCACATCGCGGCCGGCAAGCAGTGCACCCGCCTGGCCATGACCTGGGACAGCAAGATCTCCTTCGTCCTGACCGAAGCGCTCGCCATCAAGGGCGTGAAGCCGCTGGACGTGATGAAGGAAAACGAAGCCACCACCCGCAACGACGAAGAGCGTTTCGATGGCGACTTCATGCTGATGACCGGTGAACTGAGCAAGCTGCTCAAAGATGTGGTCGAAGCGCTGGGCGGCGAAGCTACCGCCTGAGCGGCTACCCGTCCAGCAAACCCAGCTTCCGGTAAATGGGAAGCTGGGCCAGGAATTCCCCGGCATTGCGCAGGAGCACCGCACGGTTCTCCTCGCGCGACTGCAGCGATTTTCCTTCGACAAGGAGGCGCTGGCCGCTGTCGAATAGTATCTTCAGCACATAGTCGGCAAGCGGTTCTTCGCTTTCCAAACCTGACTGGAATGCCGCGGCAAACAGCAGGTTGATGCGGCCGATATGGATCACCCCTGCCGTCACCGGCGATACCAGGAAGCTGATGCTGCTTTGCGAATGCACCAGCTGCAACAGCTGCCGGTTCATCGCGCTGACCGCCGGACGTACTTTCTCGGTCACATTCGCCGGGCTGGCCGGGCTGATCTGGCTGATACCCAGCAGCACATTGGTCGCCTGTATCAATTGCGACCAGCTGATCTTATGCCGTGCCGCCTCCATGATTTCGCCCAGTGAGTGCGCTTGATTATCGGCCAGTACTCTGAGGATCTCGCCGTAAATTTCCTCGCTCAGCACCACCTCGCCGACCGGCGCCTGGATTCTTGCCGGAACTTTCTCACGCGCCCCCGTCAGCACGACGCGTTGCTGGGCCAACTCAGCCAGCCGCGTGTTCGCGTTCAGTTCGCGTGGCCCACGCACCCAGTAGTCGCGCCGGAACTGCTGGTTCAGCATGAAGTCGCGCACGGTTTCGCGGAAGCTGCTGCTCTCGATTTCCTTCAGGAGCGCGCGCTGCTCCGGTGTCAGGTTGAACGGCTCCACATGATCGGTGAAATTGGCCGAGCAGGCGAATGACAGCTTGGCCTCGCTCAGTAAGTCGGCGACGCGCGCGAACGGCATCGGCGTCCAGTCGCGGTTGAAATATTCGTGGGCGAGATAGTGGGCGTCCTGTATCCGGATTTTTTCGAAGCGCGCCTTCAGTTCCGGGTTGGCCATGAGATAGCGTGGATTGCTCGCCATGAGCTTGTCCATGAAGCCCAGTGCGCTGGTAACGCGTGAGCCGGTGCTGCTGCCGGCCGGCGAAAGCTTCGCGCTGTGTTCGTTCAGCAGCTCGCGCACCGGGGTCATCGGCGCGTGGCCCGGCGTGGTGTTATAGCTGATATAGACCACCCCACCCACCTTGAGTTTGCGCTGCAGGAAGTCGACGATCAGGCCGCGGTTTGTGTCCGAGACCCAGCTCCAGATACCATGCAGCCCGATAAAATCAAAATCGGGCAGGTCGTCGCGCTGGCAGAACTCGGCAAATGACTGGTCCCACAGCTTGGCCCCCGACCCCGTGATGCGGGCGAGCTCCTGGGCGAAGCCGGCCTGGGTGGGATTGAAATCGGTGCCATACCATTGCGTCATTGACGCGGCTGCATGTGCGTTGATGCTCATGCCCTGCCCGAAACCGAGTTCGCAAGCAGTGCCGGCCTCGGGAAAAGCGAGACCGGCCCCGAGGAAGGCAAGCTGGATGCGAAGCGGATTCAGTTCGGCATAAGCACCGTAGGTATATCCGATATCGGCCACATAGCCTGCGGACCAGTCATGCATGTGTGTTCCTTCGATGATTAAAGTGGCTGGAATACCCCGGCCGTGCGATTCTTCTGCACGTTATCCCACGCGAAGATCTGGCCGTTCATGGCGACATAGACGCCGGGCGGCAGGGTTTGCGCGGCGGCGCAGGCGAAGCCCAGGTTGAACAGGGCATCCGAGTTCGCAATCTCATACGGAATCATGGCGCCCGTCAGCACGATGGTCTTGCCCAGTTCGGCAGGGCCGAGCACGGCGGCCGTTTCCTTCATCGTATCGGTGCCGTGCACGATCACGATGGCCTTCTCGGCGGCCGCCTGGCAGCTGGCCAGCACGCGGGCGCGGTCGGCATCCACCATATCGAGCGAGTCGAGCAGCGGTAGTTGCTCCAGAGCTACTCCAACCGTGATGCGGGCGCGCGCAATCGCTGCGGGGAGGTGGCTGTCGGCAAAGCCCAGCGTGCCGTTCAGTTCGTTGTAATGCTTGTCGAAAGTGCCGCCGGTGGCGATGATGCGCAAGGTCATGGTCAGGTAATCAAGGGATTGCAGAATGGCGCATGATAGCGTGAAGCTGCCGGCTTGAAAAATCTTTGTGTGCGCTCATCTGGCATGCATGCCAAACGTTGAGTACACTGGTTTCTTTGCCCGTCCGATATGAAAGCCCTCGCCCCCGGAACCGTTATTTTTCATCGCCACCGCGGCTATGGCGTGATCACGGCCGTCAACTTGCTGACGGGCTGGATTGCTGCGCGCTTCGGCAGCGAGCAGCGTACCCTGGACCTGAACCTGTCCACGGACGAAGTGCAGTTTGCGGATGGCGAAGCGATCCTGTTCCGCCGCGCGCCGCCGGACCGCATGCCGCATGCGCGGCTGATGGCGATGGTGCGCGCCCTGCACCAGGCCGGCTACCAGAAACTGTACCTGTACTCCTGGCCCAAGCCCTCGGGACTGCACTGGCGCTGGCACCTGTTCACCGGGCCGCGCGACTGGATGCAGCGCTCCTGGCGTGAAGGCTGGTACGGCTCCGGCGCCGACTACAACGTCAATCCCGTGATGGGCTGGGGTGACAATCCGGGCGCCACGACTGACGAGCTGATCCACGCGCTGGCGAAATTCGACCCGCAAGGCCTGGCGCAGGCGCTGGGCAAGGACGAAGACCACACGGCCTGGTTCGCGGCCGTGTGCGACGCCCTGCTGCCCGGCTATATGTACAGCCTCGACATGCCGCGCGTGCCCGGCGCGCCGCTGACGGAAATGCCGCCGGTGCCCGTCATCCCCGTGCGCGCCAGCCTGCCCGCCTACGACGGTCCCGACATCCCCTGGCCCCCCGGCTGGGCCGGCCTCTGGACGCCATCCCACGTGATGCCCTTGCGCCGCCCCAACCTCACCGGCATCCCCGAAACCTGATACAGCCCAGCCCGCGACATGACACCCTGGGGTCAGGCACCGCTTGTCACATGACAGAGGGGGCCTGACCCCAGGGTGTCAGACACGGGCTCAGCGGTGCTGGGCGTAGGCGGGGTTGAGGATGGTGGTGCAGGCGCCGTTGGCGAAGTCGACCAGGTTCTGCAGGGCGTGCTGGAAGTAGAGCTCGTAGCTGTCCTTTTCGACGTAGCCGAGGTGGGGCGTGGCCAGCACGTTCGGCATGCGCAGCAGGGGGGAGTCTTCTGCCAGCGGTTCGCTGGGGAAGACGTCCAGCGCTGCGGCGCCCGGACGGCCGGCTGCCAGCGCCGCTTCCAGTGCGCCGTCGGCCACCAGCTCGGCACGGCTGGTGTTGACGAACAGCGCCCCCGGCTTCATGCGCGCCAGGTCGTCCGCCGTCACGATGCCGCGCGTGGCGTCCGACAAACGCAGGTGCAGGGTCAGCACGTCGGCTTCCGCGAAGAAGGCTTCACGCGAGGCCGCCGCCGTGTGGCCGTCCGCCACCGCCGCGGCGCGGCTGTTCCCGCTGCCCCAGACCAGCACTTTCATGCCGAAAGCTTTCGCATAGCCCGCAATCAGCTTGCCGATTTTGCCGTAGCCCCAGATCGCCAGCGTGCGTCCGCTCAGCACCGTGCCCAGGCTGTTGAACTGCGGTTCCGTCGAGACCGTCTGCCACAGGCCGCGCTTCAGGTTGGCGGCGTAGGGCACCAGCTTGCGCTGCGCCGCCATGATCAGGGCCCAGGTCAGTTCCGCCGGCGCCGTCGGCGAGCCGACCCCTTCGGCGATCGCGATACCGAGCTCGGTGGCCGCCGCTACGTCGATGTGCCCGCTGACCTTGCCCGTCTGCGAGATCAGCTTCAGGTTGGGCAGCTTCGCCAGCAGGGCGCGGTTGAAGGCCGTGCGTTCCCGGATCAGCACCACGGCGTCGAAAGGCTGCAGCCGCGCCGCCAGCTGGCCCATGCCTCGGATGGTGTTGGTGAAGACTTTGACCTCATGGCCGTCCAATCGTGCGAAGCAGTCGAGCTGGCGCACCGCGTCCTGGTAGTCGTCGAGAATGGCAATTTTCATGGGAGTTAGCAGAAGTTTTGATTGGATTGGTAGGGAAATAACGGGATCGGAAATATCTCAAATAGCCTACTACATTGGTCAACCATTTTTCCTACATTTTTGTCTGAATCGGGGGTGTCGGGGTGTACAATCGGCCACATTCAGGGCGCAAAACCGTTGAGTTTGCGGCCCGCAGACGTTCCATCTCCCGCCTATCGTGTCGCAGGGAGCGCGCCGTCGAGTAATCCGGCGCATCGACAGAACCGCCGTATCCGCCGAAGCATTTTGAATGCCTTTCCGAGCGCAAGCCACAAGCTGACGACGATCCTGCCGTGCCGGGACAAGACAAGAATTCTTTATTGGCATTGGAGGTACTATGAATCAGCCCGTTATGGGAGGCGTTGCAACAATGAACGCGCCAGCTTACATCAAACAGCAAAAGCTGATCAATTGGGTGGCCGAGGTGGCCGCCCTCACCAAACCGGACCGCATCTACTGGTGCGACGGTTCGCAGGAAGAGTATGACCGCCTGTGCGCTGAAATGGTTGCCTCGGGCACCATGAAAAAGCTGAACGAGCAAAAGCGTCCGAATTCCTACCTGGCCTGCTCCGATCCTTCCGATGTGGCGCGTGTGGAAGACCGTACCTTCATCTGCTCGGCCACCAAGGAACAGGCCGGCCCTACCAATAACTGGACCGACCCCACCGAAATGCGCGGCACCCTGAACGGCCTGTTCGACGGCTGCATGGTGGGCCGCACCATGTACGTGGTGCCGTTCTCGATGGGCCCGCTGGGTTCGCCGATCGCCCACATCGGTGTGGAACTGTCCGACTCGCCGTATGTGGCGGTGAACATGCGCATCATGACGCGCATGGGCAAGGCCGTCTACGAGGTGCTGGGCACCGACGGCGAATTCGTGCCTTGCGTGCACAGCGTGGGCGCGCCGCTGAAGGCCGGCCAGAAAGACGTGGCATGGCCATGCAACCCGACCAAGTACATCGTGCATTTCCCTGAAACGCGCGAGATCTGGTCCTATGGTTCCGGCTACGGCGGCAATGCGCTGCTGGGCAAGAAGTGCTTCGCGCTGCGCATCGCCTCGAATATGGGCCATCAGGATGCGAAAGACGGGAATCCGGGCTGGCTGGCTGAACACATGCTGATCCTCGGCGTGGAATCGCCGGAAGGCAAGAAGCACTATGTGGCGGCCGCCTTCCCTTCGGCTTGCGGCAAGACCAATTTCGCCATGCTGATTCCGCCGGCTTCCTTCAAGGGCTGGAAGATCACTACCATCGGCGACGATATTGCCTGGATCAAGCCGGGCAAGGATGGCCAGCTGTACGCCATCAACCCGGAAGCGGGCTACTTCGGCGTGGCGCCGGGCACCAACGACAAGACCAACTCCAACTGCATGGCCTCGTTGCGCGAGAACACCATCTTCACCAACGTAGCGCTGACTGATGACGGCGACGTATGGTGGGAAGGTATGACGAAGGAAGCGCCGGCGCACCTCATCGACTGGCAGGGCAAGGACTGGACCCCGGCCTCCGGCACCAAGGCCGCGCACCCGAACGCGCGCTTCACCGTGGCGGCGATCCAGAATCCGGTGATCGACCCGGCCTGGGACGATCCGGCCGGCGTGCCGATCTCGGCCTTCATCTTCGGCGGCCGCCGTTCCACCACCGTACCGCTGGTGACGGAAGCACGCGACTGGATCGAAGGCGTCTATATGGCAGCCACCATGGGTTCGGAAACCACCGCCGCCGCTGCCGGGCAGATGGGCGTGGTGCGCCGCGATCCGTTCGCGATGCTGCCTTTCATCGGCTACAACATGAGCGACTATTTCCAGCACTGGCTGAACCTGGGCAAGTCGCTGGGTGCGCAGGCGCCGAAGATCTTCTGCGTCAACTGGTTCCGCACCGACGAGCATGGCCACTTCGTGTGGCCCGGCTTCGGCGACAATATGCGCGTGCTGAAGTGGATGCTGGAACGTATCGAAGGCCAGGCCGGCGGCATCCAAACCCTGTTCGGCACCACGCCGCGCTATGGCGACCTGCACTGGGACGGCATTCCCTTCTCGCCGGAGGAGTTCGAAACCATCACCTCCATCGACAAGGACGCCTGGCGCGAAGAGCTCAAGCTGCACGCCGAGCTGTTCGACAAGCTGGCCTACCACTTGCCGCAAGAGCTGGTCGATAACAAGGCCCGGCTGGAAGCACGCCTGTCGGCCTGATTGGCGCACTCTCCAGAAAGCCCAGCGATGCTGGGCTTTTTTACGCCCGTCTTTCCGCCGCACCTTTCAGTTACCATCACATTCGCACTAAAAATCGCGTAAAATCGGTTTGGTAAAATGGATTAATTAATTAAATCATGAAATTCGCATAAATTCGGTAAAAATTGCCTTATCATTGCTCTCAAGAACTAAGAGATGAATAACCACCCGGAGAGTATATGTTTAGTCAATTCAAGGTCGGCACCCGGCTGATCGCAGCATTCCTCGCAGTGTCTTTGATGGGCGCCATGGTGGGCGCCATCGGCATCCGCAATATGGGCGTGATCAACGACAAGGCCACCATCCTGTACCAGCGCGAGCTGATGGGCATTTCCTACATCAAGGAAGCGAACATCAACCTCATCTATATTGGCCGTGCGATCAGCAATCTGCTGCTGGCGTCCACACCGGAAGAGCGCGCCCGTTTCTCAGACCGCATCACCACGGCAATGCGTGAAATGCACCGCAATACGGACCTGGCCCGCCCGCTGTTTGTGTCCGAGCAGGGCAAGGCCATGTTCGCCAAGTTCGACGCGGAACTGAAAGCCTACGATGCGCTGGTGCCGGATATGCTGAAGCGCGCCGAAGCCGAGGCGCTGCAGGATGACAGCGCCACGGTGAAATACTTCTTCGGTACCTTCCGCAACCGCGCCAATGCGGTCGACGACATGATCACCGAACTGAGCCGCCTGAAAGAGCAGAACGCCAAGGCGGCGGACGACGAGACCAACCAGATTTACGCGAACAGCCGCAACTTCATGATCCTGCTGGTGATCGGTGCGCTGGGTGCCGGCGTGGCCCTGGGCATGATGGCCTCGCGCTCCATCACGCGCCCGCTGGAACAGGCCGTTGCCCTGGCGGCCAAGGTTGCGGAAGGCGATCTCAGCAGTGATATCAGCGTGCATTCCAGGGACGAAATCGGCCAGCTGCTGCAAGCCCTGTCGCATATGAACGCCAGCCTGTCGCGCATCGTCAGCGATGTCCGCGCGGGAACCCAAACGATTGCCACGGCTTCCAGCCAGATCGCCTCCGGCAGCCTGGACCTGTCGTCCCGCACCGAGGAGCAGGCCAGCTCGCTGGAAGAAACGGCGTCCTCGATGGAGGAACTGACCTCCACCGTCAAGCAGAACGCCGACAATGCGCGCCAGGCGCGCCAACTGGCGGAATCCGCCTCGGAAGTGGCGCAGAAGGGCGGCAGCGTGGTGGCCGAGGTGGTCAGCACGATGGAAGCCATCAGCGGTTCCTCCGCCAAGATTGTCGATATCATCGGCGTCATCGACGGCATCGCTTTCCAGACCAATATCCTGGCCCTGAACGCGGCGGTGGAAGCCGCCCGCGCCGGCGAGCAGGGACGCGGCTTCGCCGTCGTCGCCAGCGAGGTGCGCAACCTGGCGCAGCGCTCCGCGGCAGCTGCCAAGGAAATCAAGGTGCTGATCGATGGCTCCGTCCACGAAGTCGAAACCGGCAGCCGGCTGGTGGGCACGGCCGGCACGACCATGGGCGAAATCGTGGCCAGCATCCAGCGCGTGACGGACATCATGGCCGAGATCAGCGCCGCCAGCCAGGAACAGACCATTGGCATCGAGCAGATCAACGAAGCGGTGCTGCAGATGGACCAGGTAACCCAGCAGAATGCCGCGCTGGTGGAAGAGGCTTCGGCCGCTTCCGAGTCGATGCAGGAGGAAGCGTCCAAGCTGGAAGGCCTGGTTGCTGCCTTCCGCCTGGCAGCAGACCGCCCTGCGACAGTCACCGGGAGCCGTGCCGCCACCCGCCTGCAGACGGCAGCGCCGCTGCGCATGCGCCTGGCCTGATCCGATGCGCGAACCGCCGGCAAACCCGGCGGTTTTTTTCTGGCATGTTTCGCACACCTGTGCTAAAGTGTCCTCCATGGATACCCTGACTGCCAAAAGCGAAGCCACCTTTGCCGCCATTCTCCGTGCCGCCAGCGATATGGCGGCGGAAGAGGGCATCGGCAAGCTGTCGCTGGGCGAGCTGGCCAAGCGCACCGGTATCAGCAAGAGCGGCGTGTTCTCCCGGGTGGGTTCGCTGGAGCAGCTGCAGGGCGCGGTGCTGGACGAATACGACCGGCGTTTTGCCGAAGAGATCTTCCTGCCCACGCTGAACCTGCCCAAGGGCCTGCCCCGGCTGCAGGCCCAGGTCAGCAACTGGATCCGGCGCGTCAGCGACGAGGCGCCGCGCGGCGCCTGCCTGTATACGGCGGGCGCCTTCGAGTTCGACGACCTGCAGGAAGGGCCGCTGCGCGACCGCCTGCAGCAGGGCGTGCTGGCCTGGCGTGCCTCCCTGCGGCGCACCGTGCTGCAGGCCATGGAGGCCGGCCACCTGCGGCCGGACACCGATCCCGAACAGCTGGTGTTCGAGGTCTACAGCCTGGTAGTGGGCGTCATGCACGACACCCGCTTCCTGCGCGATGGCGATGCGCCGCGCCGCATGCAGCGTGCCTTCAACCGCCTGATTTCTACCTACAAGAGCTTCAACGTCGAGTGAGGCCCTTTTTTTAAATCAAATTCGCACACCTGTGCGAAATGGAGGATGAAATGACGAATCTGCTGTGGCTGATACCGGTCGGCTTTATCGCCATGCGCTGGACCGGCCTGTTCGATGTGCTGCGTTCCATTCCTGACAAGAATGAGGACTTCGGCGAAGACTACTGAGTCGCTGATGCAACGCGCCGCGCCGGCGGCCGCCCGCTGAATTGCCCCATGGGGCTTTAGTTGTTATGATGGGCTGATCGTTTTAGAGGGAAACACCATGCAGACCATCAGCGGACTCAGCGCATACGCCAATCTCTTCAATGGCGTCCGTAACCGGACTTTCCGCATGCCTGCCAAGGGTGAAAACGGCTACCAGGACGGCGTGCTGCTGCCCAAGCTGTGGCCGCGCTTCAAGCTGGCGCCCGGCGAGAAGATCTTCACCATCGGCTCCTGCTTCGCGCGGGAGATTGAAAAGCGCCTGGTGTCGCGCGGCTTCGACCTGCCGGTGTGCCGCTATCCGGTGCCCGACATGCTGAACGAATACAATGCAGGCACCATCCTGCAGCGTATCGAGAGCGTGTTCGGCGGCTTCTCCTACGAAGGCGAAATGGGCATCGAGCAGACCGACAAGGGTTATCTCGACCTCTTCCTGCATATTCACCAGACGCCGGTGGAGCTGCCCATGCTGCATTACCGCCGCCAGGTCATCGCGGAAATCTACAATGAGCTGAAGGCGGCAGACACCGTGGTCATCACGCTGGGCCTCACCGAAACCTGGTTCGATACCATCCACCAGTGCTATGTGAACAAGGCGCCGAGCCGCGCCGCCGTGGCGCGCGAGCCGGACCGTTTCCAGTTCCACCGCATGGACGTGGCCGATGTGATCGACCGCGTCTCGAATTCCATCGCGCTGATCAACGCCCACGGGCAGAAGAAAATCCTGCTGACGGTGAGCCCGATCCCGATCGAAGCCACCTTCTCCGGCACCACGGCCATTGTGGCCAATTCCTATTCGAAGGCCGTGCTGCGCGTGGTGGTCGAACAGATGACGCGCCAGTACGAGAATGTGGACTACTTCCCGAGCTTCGAAATCGCCACCTCGGGCGGCATGGCGCACTACATCGACGACAATGTGCACATCACCGAGGAACTGGTGGAAGTCATCATCAACCACATGATGGCGAACTACCTGGAGGGCGCCGAAGTGGCGGCCAAGGAAGAAGTGATCAAGCCGAACTATATCGATGCGGAAGCGTACAACCGTTTCACCGCCGGCTAGAAAGACAGCATGCAAGAAAAGAAAGTAGCGGTCCTGTTCACGGGGCTCATCCGCGATGCGGCGCTGTTCGAGCGCAGCGTTGCGGAGTTCGCGGCCCAGCCCTGCGTTACGCAGATCATCTTCTCCACCTGGCATAAGGATGCGCTGGACAACAGCGAGTTCCTGCAGGGCCTGATGCAGCGCTATCCGCTGACGGTGGTCACGGCCACCGACCCGAAGCTGGTGTATGACCAGTACAACGGCTTCCGCCAGTCGGTGACCTTGCGCCGCGGCCTGGAAGCGGTGGGCGAAGCCACCCATGTGCTGCGCACCCGTACCGACACGCACATCGACCCTGCCGTGGTGCAGCACCTGGCGCACAAGGACAGCCGCATCACCGACCCGATGGCGCCGGCGCTGCGCCTGTTCCGCGAAAAGATCTCGACCACCTGCTGCTCGATGCTGGCGCCGTTTTACATCGACGACATCCTGTTCTTCGGCCACAAGGAAGACCTGCTGAAGCTGTGCAGCATGGACTACAGCGAGTTCCGTCATCCGAGCTCGGCCAAGTACGCGCACTACATCCGCTACTATCCGCCGTTCCGCCAGCACTTCCCGCAGTTCATGCATTTCGTGCACAACGAAATTTTCGCCACCGTCGTCAGTCCGGAGCTGCGCCAGCTGGTGCTGCCAAAGCTGATGGAAAGCCGCGAATACGCGCTGATGCTGGTGATCTACTACCGCCTGGTGAGCGCCTTCTTCTGCCTGGACTGGGGCGGCTACCGCTCCACCTTCAAGGGCGTGGCGGCCGAGTACACGGACGGCGGGGCCGATTTCCGCATGGATGCGGACCAGATGAACGACAGCAATGCCTTCTTCGCGCGCGGCGCCGCGGGCGATTTCGACCACCCCGAGCTGCGCCGCCTGCTGGGGCCGGCGGCCGAGTCCCTCCGTACGGTGAGCGATCTGCGCGATGCGGCCAGCGGCATCGACTATGCGGCCTTCTTCGGCGAGGTGCGCAGCTATGCCAAGCAGGCCTTCGGCTTCGATACGCGGCTGGAGGAAGCCAAGGCCATGATGCGCGCGGGCGAGACGGTGAGCCAGGCCTTCAATACCCTGTGCTGGCTGCAGCCGGCCGACCCCGCGAACACCGAGCTGATGTATCTGCTGGCGCTGTGCTACAACTCGGTGGGCGACATCGCGCGCGCGCGGCCGCTGCTGGAGCGCTGCCTGGAAACCGGCGCCCCCTTCCATTCGCCGGCCGGCCAGCTGCTGGCAGAAATCCTGCAGCAGCAGGCTGGCTGAGCGGCAGGCCTTACTTTTTCTTCAGCAGCGGCACCAGGTATTTGCCGGTAACGCTGTCGGGATTGGCCGCCACCTCTTCCGGCGAACCGGCCGCGATGATGCGGCCGCCGCCCGCGCCGCCTTCGGGCCCCAGGTCCACAATCCAGTCCGCCGTCTTGATGACGTCCAGGTTGTGCTCGATGATCACGAGGGTATTGCCCTGGTCGCGCAGGCGGTGGATCACCTTCAGCAGCAGGTCGATATCGTGGAAGTGCAGGCCGGTGGTCGGCTCGTCCAGGATATACAGGGTGCGGCCCGTATCGCGCTTCGACAATTCCAGCGACAGCTTGACGCGCTGCGCCTCGCCGCCCGACAGCGTGGTGGCGCTCTGGCCCAGCTTGATATAACCCAGGCCCACGTCCAGCAGGGTCTGCAGCTTGCGCGCGATGACCGGCACCGCCTTGAAGAAGGCGTGCGCATCTTCCACCGTCATCTCCAGCACTTCGGTGATGCTCTTGCCCTTGTAGTGCACTTCCAGCGTTTCGCGGTTGTAGCGCTTGCCGTGGCAGACGTCGCAAGGCACATACACGTCCGGCAGGAAGTGCATCTCCACCTTCAGCACGCCGTCGCCCTGGCAGGCCTCGCAGCGGCCGCCCTTCACATTGAAGGAGAAGCGGCCCGCGCTGTAGCCGCGCTCCTTGGCGCTCGGCACCTCGGAGAACAGTTCGCGGATCGGCGTGAACACCCCGGTATAGGTGGCCGGGTTGGAACGCGGCGTGCGGCCGATCGGCGCCTGGTCCACGGCAATTACCTTGTCGAAGTGTTCCAGGCCGCTGATCGTGTCATGCGGCGCCGGTTCCGTCTGCGAACCGTAGAGGTGGCGCGACAGGGCCGGGTACAGAGTGTCGTTGACCAGTGTCGATTTGCCGGAGCCGGACACGCCCGTCACGCAGGTCAGCAGGCCGACCGGAATGTTCAGGTTCACCTTCTTCAGGTTGTTGCCGGTGGCGCCGGTAATCAGCAACTGGCGGTTCGGGTCGGACTGGTGGCGCTTTTTCGGCACCTCGATCTTCAGCGTGCCATTCAGGTATTTGGCGGTCAGCGAATCCTTGTTCTTCAGGATGTCCTTCAGCGGGCCGGCCGCGATCACATCGCCGCCGTGCACGCCGGCGCCCTTGCCCATGTCCACGATGTAGTCGGCGGTGCGGATCGCGTCCTCATCGTGCTCCACCACCAGCACGCTGTTGCCGATATCGCGCAGGTGCTTGAGCGTATCGATCAGGCGGTCGTTGTCGCGCTGGTGCAGGCCGATGGACGGTTCGTCCAGCACATACATCACGCCCGTCAGGCCGGAGCCGATCTGGGAGGCGAGACGGATGCGCTGCGCTTCGCCGCCGGACAGGGTGTCGGCCGAGCGGTCCAGCGACAGGTAGTCCAGGCCCACATTGTTCAGGAAGGTCAGGCGCGAGGTGATTTCCTTGATCACGCGGTCCGCGATGTCCTTCTTGGCGCCTTTCAGCTTGAGCTGTTCGAAGAAGCTCAGCGAATCGCGCAGCGGCTTTTCCGAAATCTCGTAGATGGCTTTTTCCTGCTTGCCGCTGCCGATCTTCACATGGCGCGCTTCCACGCGCAGGCGGGCGCCTTCGCAGGTCGGGCATTTCTTTTCGTTGATGAACTTGGCCAGCTCTTCCTTCACCGCCATCGAATCCGTTTCGCGGTAGCGGCGCGCGAGGTTGTTCACCACGCCTTCAAAAGTGTGTTCCTTGACCACGGTGCGGCCGCGCTCGTTCACATAGCTGAACGGAATCGACGTCTTGCCGGAGCCGTGCAGCACCACCTGCTGGGCATTGGCCGGCAGCTGTTCAAAAGGCACGTCCAGCTCGAAACCGTAGTGATTGGCGAGGCTGGTCAGCATCGAGTAGTAGAACTGGTTGCGGCGGTCCCAGCCTTTCACGGCGCCGGAGGCCAGCGACAGGTTGGGGAAGGCCACGATGCGCTTCGGATCGAAGAACTCGATATGGCCGAGGCCGTCGCATTCGGGACAGGCGCCCATCGGGTTATTGAAGGAGAACAGGCGCGGCTCCAGTTCCTGCAGCGAATAGCCGCAGGTGGTGCAGGCAAACTTGTTGGAATACACATGCTCCACGCCGGTATCCATTTCATAGGCCACGGCGCGGCCGTCGGCCAGGCGCAGCGCTGTCTCGAAGCTCTCGGCCAGGCGCTGCTTGATGTCCGCGTTCACCTTCACGCGGTCGATCACCACGTCGATGGTGTGCTTCTCGGTCTTCTTCAGCTTGGGCAGGTCGTCCACTTCATAGATCTTCGCGTCATGGGTGCCGCTCTGCACGCGGAAGCGCACGAAGCCCTGGGCCTGCATCTGCTCGAACAGGTCCACATGCTCGCCCTTGCGGTTGGCGACTACGGGCGCCATGATCATCAGCTTGGTACCCTCCGGCATGGCCAGCACGGCATCCACCATCTGCGACACCGACTGCGCCGACAGCGCATGGTCCGGGTGGTTGATGCAGTAGGGCGTGCCCACGCGCGCATACAGCAGACGCAGGTAGTCGTGGATCTCGGTCACGGTGCCCACTGTCGAGCGCGGGTTGTGCGAGGTGGCTTTCTGCTCGATCGAGATGGCCGGCGACAGGCCTTCGATCATGTCCACATCGGGCTTCTCCATCAACTGCAGGAACTGGCGCGCATAGGCCGACAGCGATTCCACATAGCGGCGCTGGCCTTCGGCATACAGGGTGTCGAAAGCCAGCGAGGACTTGCCGGAACCGGACAGGCCGGTAATCACGATCAGCTTGTCGCGCGGCAGGTCGAGGTTGATGTTCTTGAGGTTGTGCGTACGGGCGCCGCGGATGCGGATATATTCCATTGAGCTTTAGCCTTGGGGGAGGTGGGACAGCTTGACGCGGCTCAGATAACTGAGCTATATACTGTATATAATACCAGTATTCAAGATTTGCCGCAAAACCGCTGAAAATTCCTTCCAGCGCTGTTGCTGCCCCCATATAATCACTGTTTAGTCCAAATTCAAGCAGGAGTACTACATGGCATCTGTGAACAAAGTCATCATCGTCGGCAACCTGGGCCGTGATCCGGAAATCCGCTACATGCCGAGCGGCGATGCCATCGCCAATATTGCCGTGGCGACCTCCTTCCGCAGCAAGGACAAGAACACCGGCGAGCAGAAGGAAATCACCGAGTGGCACCGCATTTCCTTCTTCGGCCGCCTGGCGGAAATCGTCGGCCAGTACCTGAAGAAAGGTTCCTCGGTCTACGTCGAGGGCCGCCTGCAGACCCGTAAATATACCGACAAGGACGGCGTGGAGAAATACGCGACCGACATCATCGCCCAGGAAATGCAGATGCTGGGCGGCCGCCAGGGCATGGGCGGCGACGCGATGGGTGGCGGCGACGATATGGGCGGCTACGATGCGCCGCCGGCCCGTCCGGCCCCGCGTCCGCAGCAGGCGGCAGCACCGGCGCCGCGTCCGGCCCCGCGCCCGGCGCCTAACTTCTCCGACATGGATGATGACATCCCGTTCTGAGCGAAAGTTAAGGCATAAAAAAGGGAGCCCGGGTGGCTCCCTTTCTTTTTATCACTTGTGTTGTGTAAACCCATCGCACGGCGTATTTAAAACTTTCAATAAGAATCAGTAAACCCGTCAATTCTTGCGACCAAGCAAGCGCTCAGCTCCTCCAAATTGTCATCAAATTGTCATAAGCCGCTGTTCCATAACAGATTTTTACTCGGCTGTGTAAACCTTATTTGAATGCCACGAGGAACTTTTACGACAAAAAATTGTGCTGCGAGGAAACGTTCTCCGCTATACTCGTGGTAACGCCTGAAAAGGCTGAGGTTTTTGCGTCCCCGCAAGGTTAACTTAATAAAAGTTGTTCTGGAGTCGCCTTAGATCTCTACGGGAAAGCATTCAGTAGGACCGAATTCGTTGTTTTGATGTAAGCAAAATTAAGCTTTTAGCAATAAAAAATTTGCGTTGGCGCAGCCCGGGGACGTTAAGTTTCAGGGTTTTTTGACGCTAACTGCTAGCAGGTGCAGTCTGGGCGGTGCGGTTTTGTTGCGGAATTAAAAAATCGACAGCCAAAAACTAGGGTAGCAAAAAAGATAGCCGGCACAGGGCACGGCAACCACAAACGTTCCGCAGCACAAGTTGTTCTTAGGAGAATATAATGGGTTTCATCTCGACGTATAACACTTCCGAACTGATTCGGTCGTTGCCATCCGGCACTATCGCGACTTTAGGCACCGACGCTATCGCGGAGCTGACCTCGTCCCAGTTCTCCTGGTTCTCAACTGCCCAGCTAGGTCACTTTACGACCACGGACCTTGCAAGTCTGACCACCACCACCCAATTCGCCGGCCTGACTACAGCTCAGGCCGCTGTGCTATCCAGCGCCCAGCTCTCGTCGCTGGCCAGTGTCATCATCCAGGCCTTCGAAACGGCTGACCTGCGCGCGCTGACCACCACGTCCCTGAATGCCCTGTCCACGGATCGCTTCGCTACCCTGAGCTCGAGCCAGTTCGGTGCCCTGACCACCGGCCAGCTGTCGGCGCTGTCGACCTCGCTGCTCACCTCCGGCATCAATTCGACCCAGATCTCCGGCCTGACCTCGGCCCAGGCGAGCCGCCTGGGCTCGGCCCAGCTGAATGCTCTGAGCAGCACCGTGCTGGCGGAAATCGAGAGCGGCATCATTGCTGCGCTGTCCAGCACTGCCCTGTCGGCCATGACCTCGGCCAAGCTGGATGCCCTGACCTCCACCCAGTTCGTTGCCCTGACCTCGGCCCAGGCGGGTTCCCTCACCACCGCTCAGGTTGGCGCACTGTCGAGCGATATCCTGGCGGCCATGGAGAGCGCCGATATCCGCGCCCTGAAGACCGGCGTGATCAGCGCCCTGAGCACCAGCCAGCTGGGCGGCCTGTCGAGCACGGCATTTTCCGGCCTGACCTCGGGCCAGGTCGCAGCGATCGCCTCCGGCGCCTTCGGCGGCGCACTGCAGACCGACCGCATCGTTGCCCTGACCAGCTCGCAAGCTGCGGCACTGACCAACGCCCAGCTGTCGGCCATCGCTTCCGACACCCTGCGCGCCATCGAAACCGCTGACCTGCGCGCCATCACCACGGCAGCCATCGCCGGCCTGACCTCGCTCCAGTTTGCCCAGCTGACTTCGGTTCAGGTGAACGCGCTGACCAGCGCCCAGATCGGCGCCCTGGGCACCGACTTCGCCCTGACCTCCGACCAGATCGCAGGCCTGACCACCGCGCAAGCGGCCGGCCTGACCTCGACCCAGCTGAACGCCATTGCCTCGGCAGCGCTGTCGTCAATGAATACCGCTGCCGTTGCAGCGCTGCGTACCGCCGCCATCGCCGGCCTGACCTCGACCCAGGTGGATGCGCTGATCTCGTCGCAGATGATCGCGCTGACCACGGCGCAAGCTGCGGCGCTGAACACCAACCAGGTGGCAGCACTGTCCAGCGACATCATCACCGCAATGGACACCGCTGACCTGCGCGCCCTGGGCACCTCGCTGGTCAACGCACTGAACACCAGCCAGCTGAGCGGCCTGACGTCGGCGGCCTTCGCCGGCCTGACCACCGCCCAGATCGCTGCCATCACCTCGTCGGCCTTCGCGAATGGCCTGCAGAGCGACCGCATCATCGCCCTGAGCAGCGCGCAAGCGGCTGCCCTCGGCACCGCCCAGCTGTCGGCGATGTCCTCGGTCTCCCTGCGCGCCCTGGAAAGCGCCGACCTGCGTGCAATCCGCACCGCGTCGTTCGCTGCCCTGACCAGCGTGCAGTTCGCCTACCTGACCTCGGACCAGGTCAATGCGCTGACCAGCGCGCAGATCGCTGCCCTGGGCACCGACTACTCGCTGACTTCGGACCAGATCGCCGGCCTCACCACCACGCAAGCGGCCGGCCTCGGTTCTGCCCAGCTGAACGCAATTGCCTCGGCAGCGCTGTCGTCGATGAACACCGCTGCGGTTGCAGCGCTGCGCACCGCGACCATCGCCGGCCTGGGTTCGACCCAGATCGACGCCTTCGGCTCGGCGCAGATGATCGCGCTGACCACGGCGCAGGCTGCGGCACTGAACACCAACCAGGTGGCGGCACTGGCCAGCGACATCATCACCGCGATGGACACCGCTGACCTGCGTTCCCTGGCTACCTCGCTGGTCAATGCGCTGAATACCAGCCAGCTGAGCGGCCTGACGACGGCGGCCTTCTCCGGCCTGACTTCCGGCCAGATCGCTGCGATCACCTCGTCGGCCTTCGCCAACGGCCTGCAGACCGACCGCATCGTGGCCCTGAGCAGCGCGCAAGCGGCTGCCCTGAGCACCGCCCAGCTGTCGGCCATGTCCTCGAACTCGCTGCGCGCCCTGCAAAGCGCCGACCTGCGCGCCATCACCATTGCGGCGATTGCAGCCCTGACCAGCGTGCAGTTCGCTTACCTGACTTCGGACCAGGTGAACTCGCTGACCAGCGGCCAGATCGCTGCCCTGGGCACCGACTACTCGCTGACCTCCGACCAGATCGCCGGCCTGACCACCGCCCAGGCGGCCGCGCTGACCTCGACCCAGCTGAACGCGATTGCCTCGGCTGCCCTGTCGTCGATGAACACCGCTGCCGTTGCAGCGCTGCGCACCGCGACCATCGCCGGCCTGGGCTCGACCCAGGTTGACGCGCTGACTTCCGACCAGATGATCGCGCTGACCACGGCGCAAGCTGCGGCGCTGAACACCAACCAGGTAGCGGCGCTGGCCAGCGACATCATCAGCGCGATGGATACGGCTGACGTGCGCGCCCTGAAGACCTCGCTGATCGGCGCGTTGACCACCAGCCAGCTGGCCGGTGTGAGCACCGCCGCCTTCGCCGGCCTGACTTCGAGCCAGATCGCTGCGATCACCTCGTCGGCCTTCGCCAACGGCCTGCAGAGCACGCGCATCGTGGCCCTGAGCAGCGCGCAAGCGGCTGCCCTGACCAGCGTCCAGCTGTCGGCCATGTCCTCGGTTTCGCTGCGTGCGATCGAGACGGCTGACCTGCGCGCCATCACCACGACCGCGATTGCTGGCCTGAACTCGGTGCAGTTCGCTTACCTGACTTCTGACCAGGTGAACGCGCTGACCAGCGGCCAGATCGCTGCGCTGGCAACCGACTACGCCATCACCTCCGACCAGATCGCAGGCCTGACCACCGCGCAAGCTGCGGCGCTGAGCTCGACCCAGCTGAACGCCATCGCTTCGGCAGCACTGCCGTCGATGAGCACCGCCGCCGTTGCAGCGCTGCGCACCGCGACCATCGCGGGCCTGACCTCGACGCAGATCGATGCCTTCACCTCGGCGCAGATGATCGCGCTGACCACCGCACAAGCTGCGGCGCTGACCACCGACCAGGTGAATGCGCTGGCCAGCGACATCATCAACGCGATGGAAACGGCCGACCTGCGTGCCCTGAAGGTCTCGCTGATCGGCGCGCTGAACACCAGCCAGCTGAGCGGCCTGACGTCGGCGGCCTTCGCCGGCCTGACCACCGGCCAGATCGCCGCCATCGCTTCGTCGGCCTTCGCCAACGGCCTGCAGAGCGACCGCATCATCGCCCTGACCAGCGCACAAGCGGCTGCCCTGAGCACCGCCCAGCTGTCGGCGATGTCTTCTGTCTCGCTGCGCGCCCTGGAAAGCGCTGACCTGCGCGCCATTACGACCGCGGCGATCGCTGCCCTGACCAGCGTGCAGTTCGCCTACCTGACTTCGGACCAGGTGAACTCGCTGACCAGCGGCCAGATCGCTGCCCTGGGCACCGATTACTCGCTGACCTCGGACCAGATCGCCGGCCTGACCACCGCGCAAGCGGCCGGCCTGACCTCGGCCCAGCTGAATGCGATCGCCTCGGCCGCCCTGTCGTCGATGAACACCGCTGCGGTTGCAGCGCTGCGCACCTCGGCCATCGCCGGCATGAATTCGAGCCAGGTCGACGCCCTGGGTTCGGCGCAGATGATCGCGCTGACCACGGCACAGGCTGCGGCATTGACCACCAACCAGGTGGCGGCGCTGTCCAGCGACATCATCAGCGCGATGGACACGGCTGATATCCGTGCCCTGAAGACCTCGCTGATCGGCGCCCTGAGCACCAGCCAGCTGGCCGGTGTGAGCACCGCTGCCTTCGCCGGCCTGACTTCGGGCCAGATCGCTGCGATCACCTCGTCGGCCTTCGCCAACGGCCTGCAGAGCGACCGCATCGTGGCCCTGAGCAGCGCGCAAGCGGCTGCCCTGGGCAGCATCCAGCTGTCGGCCATGTCCTCGGTCTCGCTGCGTGCGATCGAGACGGCTGACCTGCGCGCCATCACCACGGCGGCGATTGCCGGCCTGAACTCGGTGCAGTTCGCTTACCTGACTTCGGACCAGATCAATGCCCTGACCAGCGGCCAGATCGCCGCCCTGGGCACCGACTACGCCATCACCTCCGACCAGATCGCAGGCCTGACCACCGCGCAAGCGGCGGGCCTGAGCTCGGCGCAGCTGAACGCGATCGCCTCGGCAGCGCTGCCGTCGATGAGCACCGCTGCGGTTGCAGCGCTGCGCACCGCGACCATCGCCGGCCTGGGTTCGACCCAGATCGACGCCTTCACCTCGGCGCAGATGATCGCGCTGACCACCGCGCAAGCTGCGGCGCTGAACACCAACCAGGTGGCAGCACTGGCCAGCGACATCATCACCGCGATGGATACGGCCGACCTGCGCGCCCTGGGCACCTCGGTGGTCAGCGCGCTGAACACCAGCCAGCTGAGCGGCCTGACCACGGCGGCCTTCGCCGGCCTGACCACCAGCCAGATTGCGACGATCACCTCGTCGGCCTTCGCCAACGGCCTGCAGAGCGACCGCATCACCGCCCTGACCAGCGCGCAAGCGGCTGCCCTCGGCACCGCCCAGCTGTCGGCGATGTCCTCGGTCTCGCTGCGCGCCCTGGAAAGCGCCGACCTGCGTGCAATCCGCACCGCGTCGATCGCTGCCCTGACCAGCGTGCAGTTCGCCTACCTGACTTCGGACCAGGTGAACTCGCTGACCAGCGCGCAGATCGCTGCCCTGGGCACCGACTACTCGCTGACCTCTGACCAGATCGCAGGCCTGACCACCGCGCAAGCGGCCAGCCTGGGTTCGGCACAGCTGAACGCGATTGCCTCGGCAGCGCTGACGTCGATGAACACCGCTGCGGTTGCAGCGCTGCGCACCGCGACCATCGCCGGCCTCGGTTCGACCCAGATCGACGCCTTCGGCTCGGCGCAGATGATCGCGCTGACCACGGCGCAGGCTGCGGCGCTGAACACCACGCAAGTGGCGGCACTGGCCAGCGACATCATCACCGCGATGGACACCGCTGACCTGCGTGCCCTGGGCACCTCGCTGGTCAATGCGCTGAACACCAGCCAGCTGAGCGGCCTGACGACGGCGGCCTTCTCCGGCCTGACCACCAGCCAGATCGCTGCGATCACCTCGTCGGCCTTCGCGAATGGCCTGCAGAGCGACCGCATCATCGCCCTGAGCAGCGCGCAAGCGGCTGCCCTGGGTACCGCCCAGCTGTCGGCGATGTCTTCGGTTTCCCTGCGTGCCCTGGAAAGCGCCGACCTGCGTGCAATCCGCACCGCGTCGATCGCCGCCCTGACCAGCGTGCAGTTCGCCTACCTGACTTCGGACCAGGTGAACTCGCTGACCAGCGGCCAGATCGCTGCGCTGGGCACCGACTACTCGCTGACCTCCGACCAGATCGTGGGCCTGACCACCGCGCAAGCGGCCGGCCTGAGCTCGGCGCAGCTGAACGCGATTGCCTCGGCAGCGCTGTCGTCGATGAACACCGCTGCGGTTGCAGCGCTGCGCACCGCGACCATCGCCGGCCTCGGTTCGACCCAGATCGACGCCTTTGGCTCGGCGCAGATGATCGCGCTGACCACGGCGCAGGCTGCGGCACTGAACACCAACCAGGTGGCGGCACTGGCCAGCGACATCATCAGCACTATGGACACCGCTGACCTGCGCGCCCTGGGCACCTCGCTGGTCAACGCGCTGAATACCAGCCAGCTGAGCGGCCTGACGACGGCGGCCTTCGCCGGCCTGACTTCGGGCCAGATCGCTGCGATCACCTCGTCGGCCTTCGCCAACGGCCTGCAGACCGACCGCATCGTGGCCCTGAGCAGCGCGCAAGCGGCTGCCCTGGGTACCGCCCAGCTGTCGGCCATGTCCTCGAACTCGCTGCGCGCCCTGGAAAGCGCCGACCTGCGTGCGATCCGCACCGCGTCGATCGCTGCCCTGACCAGCGTGCAGTTCGCCTACCTGACTTCGGACCAGGTGAACTCGCTGACCAGCGGCCAGATCGCGGCGCTGGGCACCGACTACTCGCTGACCTCCGACCAGATCGCAGGCCTGACCACCGCGCAAGCGGTCGGCCTGAGCTCGGCGCAGCTGAACGCGATTGCCTCGGCCGCCCTGTCGTCGATGAACACTGCTGCGGTTGCAGCGCTGCGCACCGCGACCATCGCCGGCCTCGGTTCGACCCAGATCGACGCCTTCGGCTCGGCGCAGATGATCGCGCTGACCACGGCCCAGGCCGCGGCGCTGAACACCACGCAAGTGGCGGCGCTGTCCAGCGACATCATCGCGACGATGGATACGGCCGATGTCCGTGCCCTGAAGTCCACGCTGATCGGCGCGCTGAACACCAGCCAGCTGAGCGGTGTGACCACGGCGCAGTTCGCCGGCCTGACTTCGGGCCAGATCGCCGCCATCGCCTCGTCGGCCTTCGCTAACGGCCTGCAGAGTGACCGCATCACCGCCCTGAGCAGCGTACAGGCAGCAGCCCTGACCAATGCCCAGCTGTCGGCCATGTCCTCGGTCTCGCTGCGTGCCTTCGAGACGGCTGACCTGCGTGCGATCAGCACCGCGGCGATTGCCGGCCTGACGAGCGTCCAGTTCGCTTACCTGACTTCGGACCAGGTGAACTCGCTGACCAGCGGCCAGATCTCGGCCCTGGGCTCCGACTTCTCGCTGACCTCCAGCCAGATCGCCGGCCTGACCACCGCCCAGGCTGCCGGCCTGAGCTCGGCCCAGATCGCCACGATCGCCTCGGCTGCAATCGCGGAGATGAACACTGCTGCAGTGGCAGCGCTGCGCACCTCGTCGATCGCGACCCTGAGCTCGGCGCAAGTCGATGCCCTCGGCTCGGCGCAGATGATCGCGCTGACCACGGCCCAGGCTGCCGCACTGTCCACCACCACGGTTGCCGCGCTGTCGAGCGACATCCTGGGCGCGATGGACAGCGCAGACATCCGCAGCCTGAAGGCCACGATGATCGGCGCGCTGAGCACCAGCCAGCTGAGCGGTCTGAACACCACGCAGGTATCGGGTCTGACCACCCAGCAGATCGCGTCGATCGCAAGCGCAGCCTTCGGCGGCGCCCTGGCGACCGACCGCATCGCTGCCCTGACCAGCCTGCAAGCTGGTGCGCTGAGCAATACGCAGATCGCAGCGATGGCGACCGATTCGCTGAAAGCCATCGAAACGGCCGACCTGCGCGCTATCCGTACCGCCTCGATCGCCGGCCTGCTCTCGACCCAGATCGTGGCGCTGACCTCGACGCAGTTCGGCGCGCTGAGCAGCCAGCAGTTCCGTGCGATGAATGCCTCGACCCTGGGCGCCGCGACCAGCAGCCAGGTGGCTGGCCTGAGCAGCACCCAGATCACCGGCCTCGGTTCGGCAGCGATCCTGTCCCTGTCCAGCGCAGCACTGGCTGGCCTGAGCGACAAGGCGGTGTCGGCCCTGAGCACCGGTACGATCAACGGCCTGAACACGGCCCAGATCGATGCCTTCACCAGCGCCCAGGTCGTGGCCTTCACCTCGGCCCAGGCCGCGGCTCTGCAGTCGAGCCAGATCAAGGCCCTGGCAACCGACATCATCAACGCGATGGAATCGGCCGATATGCGCGCCCTGAAGGCCTCCACCTTCGGCGCCCTGTCGACCGACCAGTTCAAGGCGATGACCACCAACCAGATCAGCGCGCTGACCACCACCCAGGTCGCCGCGATCCAGACGGTACAGCTGCACGCCTGGACCACCACGCAGTTCGGCGCCCTCAGCGCTTCGCAGCGTGCGGCCCTGCAGTCGCTGACCCCGATGGTCCTCGACCTGGACGGCAACGGCATCAGCACCATCAGCATCGATGCCGGCACCCGCTTCGATCTGGAAGCCACCGGTTCGAAACTGACCACCGGCTGGGTTGACAGCAAGGACGGCCTGCTGGTCATGGATCGCAACGGTGACGGCGTGATCAATGACGGTAGCGAACTGTTCGGCAGCTCCACCAAGCTGAGCAGTGGCGACCGTGCAGTCAACGGCTACCAGGCGATGCGTGATCTGGACAGCAACGGCGACGGCGTGCTGGATGCGAAAGACGAGGCCTACAGCAAGCTGGCCGTGTGGGTCGACGCCAACGGCGACGGCATCAGCGCGGCGGGTGAAGTCACTACCCTGGCAGAGCGTGGCATCACCTCGCTGAACCTGGATGCGACCAAGTCGGCAACGAACAACAACGGCAACGTTGTTGGCCTGAGCTCCAGCTACACCACGGCCGATGGCAACAGCCACGACATGGGCGACGTCTGGTTCTCGGTGAAGCGCGACAGCGATCTGCGCAGCAACGTCAACGGTCTGACCCAGGCACTGTCGGGTATTGGCCAGAACACGGCGCTGCCGGTTGGCCAGGCACTCGAACTGCCAGGCGGCCAGCCGCAGGCGATCAACAGCGCGGTGGCCAATATGGCCGATGCGATGAATCGCTTCGACGCCAGCACCAAGCTGAAGGCAGCCGAACTGGCAGGTAGCGAGCTGGAGCTGAAAGCGCTGCGCGCCAGCCACGCTGCCGGCATCCTGGCAGCACCCAAGTAAGCATTCACAGGGTCCTGCGGGACCCTGTTGAAGCGCAAAGCGGCAGGATTTCGGTCTTGCCGTTTTTTTTTGTACGCGGCCCGGCGGCAAAACTGTAAAATCACGCCAGACTCATCGGCCAGAGAGGATGTACCTGATGTCGTTCCAGCACCATGCAAGCTAAGTTCCCTCATACCGCTGTGCAATGCCTTGCGGCCATTGCCCAGCATCATGGCTTGCAGATCAATCCCGAACGCCTGATTGACGACTACGCGCTGGGCGCCGAAGAACCGGGCGACAACCTGCTGCTGCGCATGGCCGCCGACAATGGCATGAAGGCCAAGGCCGCGCGCCTGGACTGGGACGACCTGATGGCCCAGGACGGCGTATTCCCCCTGATGGCGCGCCTGAAAGACGGCAATATGATCATCGTGGCCGGCGCCCGTGCCGAGGCCGGCGAAGTGGGCGTGCTGAACCCGGCCGCCAGCGAAGCGGGCGTCATCATGGTGGGCCGTGACGCCTTCTGCCAGCGCTGGCTGGGCGAGGTGGTGTTCGTGCGCCGCGAGCACAAGCTGTCCGATCCGAATCAGCCCTTCGGCCTGCGCTGGTTCATTCCGGAAATTCTGAAACAGAAAGCCGCCTTCCGCGACATCTTCATTGCCGCCATTGCCATGCACATCCTGGCGCTGGCCTCGCCCATGTTCTTCCAGCTGGTGATCGACAAGGTGCTGACCCACCAGAGCGTGACCACGCTGTGGGTGCTGGTGATCGGCATCGTGATGGCGCTGCTGCTGGAAGCCGGGCTGGGCTATGTGCGCCAGCTGCTCACGCTGGCCGCTTCCAACAAGATCGACATGCGCCTCACGCGGCGCACCTTCGCCCAGCTGCTGGCCCTGCCGATCGACTTCTTCGAGAGCCAGACGGCCGGCATCATCACGCGCCACATGCAGCAGCTGGAGAAGATCCGCAACTTCCTGACCGGCCGCCTGTTCATGACCGGCCTGGACCTGATCGCGCTGGTGGTCTTCATTCCCGTGCTGTTCTCCTATTCCTTCAAACTGGCCATGATCGTGCTGCTGTTCGGCATCCTGATCGCCATCATCGTGATGCTGATGGTGCCGATCTTCCAGCGCCGCCTGCAGGAGCTGTACCAGGCCGAAGGCGCGCGCCAGGCCATGCTGGTGGAAACCATCCACGGCATGCGCACGGTGAAGGCCCTGGCCATCGAACCCAACCAGCGCCGCGAGTGGGACCAGCGCTCGGCCGAATCGATCACCATGCACTTCCGGGTGGGCCAGGTCTCGGTGACCGGCAATGCCATCACCGACTTCCTCGGCAAGCTGCTGCCGGTGGCCCTGATCGCCATCGGCGCCCAGGGCGTGTTCGACCAGACCCTGTCGGTGGGCGCCCTGATCGCCTTCCAGATGCTGTCGCAGCGCGTCACCCAGCCGCTGATCGCGCTGGTGGGCCTGATCAATGACTACCAGGAAACCGCGCTGTCGGTGCGCATGCTGGGCGAGGTGATGAACCGCGCGCCGGAAGGCCGCGCCGGCGCCGGCGGCCTGCGCCCCATCCTGAACGGCGAGATCAAGTTCGAGGACGTGACCTTCCGCTATCCGGGCGCCCAGGCCAATGCGCTGGACCGCACCGCCTTTACCATCAAGCAGGGCACGGTGGTCGGCATCGTGGGCCGCAGCGGCTCCGGCAAGACCACGCTGACCAAGGTAATCCAGGGCCTGTATCCGGTGAAGGAAGGCATCGTGCGCTTCGACGGCATCGATGCGCGCGAAATCGAGCTGTCGCACCTGCGGCGCCAGATCGGCGTGGTGCTGCAGGAGAACTTCCTGTTCCGCGGCACCGTGCGCGAGAACCTGACCGTGACCAAGCCGGACGCTACCTTCGAAGAGATCGCCGAAGCGGCCGCCGCCGCCGGGGCCGACGAATTCATCGAGCGCCTGCCGCAGGGCTATGACACGCCGCTGGAGGAGAACGCCTCCAACCTGTCCGGCGGCCAGAAGCAGCGCCTGTCGATTGCGCGCTCCCTGCTGGCCAAGCCGCGCATCCTGATCCTGGACGAAGCGGCCAGCGCGCTGGACCCGGAAAGCGAAGCCATCTTCATCAGCAACCTGTCCAAAATCGCCGTGGGCCGCACGGTGGTGATGATCTCGCACCGCCTGTCCACCCTGGTCAACGCCGACGCCATCCTCGTCATGCAGCGCGGCCGCCTGGTCGATGCCGGCACCCACGAACAGCTGCTGCAGACCAGCGACACCTATCAGCACCTATGGAACCAACAGACAAGCCACCTGTGAAGTCCGGCCCGCGCGGCCGCACCGAAATCGACTTCCTGCCGGACGCCGACGCCATCGAGCGCGCGCCGCTGCCGCGCTATATCCGCAGCACCCTGCACCTGCTGGTGCTGGCCCTGGTGCTGTTCATCCTCTGGGCCAGCTTCTCCAAGGTGGAGAAGGTGGTGGTGGCACACGGCCGCCTGGTCAACCCGCAGCAGAATGTGGTGGTGCAGCCGCTGGAAACCTCCATCGTGCAGAGCATCAATGTGCGCCCCGGCCAGGTGGTGCGCAAGGGGGAGGTGCTGGCCATGCTGGACCCGACCTTCGCCCAGGCCGACGACGCCCAGCTGCGCGTCAAGCTGGCCAGCCTGGAAACCCAGGCGGCCCGCCTGGAGCGCGAGCTGCTGGGCAGCGGCGCGGCCCAGGACAAGGGCAAGCGCGACGCCGATACCGAGCTGCAGGACCGCCTGGCCGCCGAGCGCCAGGCCAACTACGATGCGCAGAAGAGCAAGATCGACGAGAACATTGCGCGCCTGAAAGCCAGCATCGAAACCAACCGGCGCGACGAGAAGGTGCTGGAAGAGCGCGTGAAGTCGCTGCGCGAGATCGAGGCCATGCAGCAGAGCCTGATCGACTCCAACTACGGCGCCCGCATGCAGCTGCTGGAAGCGCGCGACCGCCGCCTGGAAGTCGAGCGCCAGGCCTTGCTGGCCCGCAACAAGGATGTGGAACTGTCGCGCGAACTGGCCTCCGCCGTGGCCGAGCGCGCCGCCTTCTCCAAGAGCTGGCGCCAGAAGGCGATGGAAGACCTGCTGGCCGCCACCCGCGAACGCGACAGCCTGCGCGAGCAGCTGGCCAAGGCCGACAAGCGCCACCAGCTGGTGCAGCTGACCTCCCCGATCGATGCCGTGGTGCTGGACGTGGGCAAGCTGTCCCAGGGTTCGGTGGCCCAGGCTGCCGAACAGATGTTCACCCTGGTGCCGCTGGGCGCCAGGCTGGAAGCGGAAGTGGAGATCGATTCGCTGGACGTGGGCGGCATCAAGCCGGGCGATGTGGCGCACCTGAAGTTCGACGCCTTCCCCTTCCAGCGCCACGGTTCCATCGACGGCAAGGTGCGCACCGTCAGCTCGGATGCCTTCAAGCGCGAGAACGTGAATCCGGGCGAAGGCACCAACGCCTACTACCTGAGCCGCATCCAGTTCGGCGAACTGAAGCTGCGCAATATGCCGGAGAAGGCCACCCTGCTGCCGGGCATGACCGTGACCGCCGAGCTGGTGGTCGGCAAGCGCACGGTGATGTCCTACCTGATGTGGCCGCTGACCCGCGCCCTCAACGAATCGCTGCGCGAGCCCTGATTCCTCAGGGCGCCAGCAGGATGGTATTGGCCTGGCGGATCAGCGCGTGAATGCGCTCCAGCTCGTAGACGCCCTGCTTGATCTGCTCATGCGCGGCGGCCAGCTGCAGCTGGGCCGTCACCAGCTTGCTGGCCAGCACAGGATGCAGCATGGCGCGGTTGGTCTGGAAGCGCCCGTGCTGGTGGGCATCGCATAGCAGCTGCAGCCATTCGATGGTCTCGCCGATCGGCGCCGTCGCGGGCGCCGCCGCCTGCGGCGCAAAGCTCAGCGCCTGCGGCAGGTAGACGCAGTCCGTGCGGTGCAGTACGGACAGCCAGCTTGCCACCTCCGGCAGGTACTGGTACTCGCGGCCCAGGAATTCCCCGTAGCGCGGCCCCGCCACCTGCTTGGCAAACAGCACGGCGCCCGTGCCGCCGGCGATATTGCGGCTGTTGGACAGCATCATATCGCCCAGCGATACACCGCCGATGCGGGTTTCCGCCGTGTACAGCGGACCCTCGGCCGAGCTGGCAAAGTTGCCTTCCGCATCCAGCGGCTGGCAGAAAGCACTGACCAGGCCCACATTGCCCTGGGTTAGCGCATAGCTCATCATGTACTGCAGCTTGTGCGGGTGCTGCACTTCGCCGGCCGACAGGAAGCAGACGAAAGCGCCTTGCGCCAGCTTGTAGGCATTGCGCTGGTTGGCCAGGGCATCGAGGCCGGGCGCGCGCCAGTAGCGCACATGGGCGTGCTGCGCGAGCAGCGGGGCCAGCAGTTCTGCCGTATCCTCGCCCGCGCTGGCATCGCTGATGATGATTTCCACGTGGCCGTAGTTCTGCGCCAGCGCGCTGTGCAGCGACTGCAGGGTTTTCTCCGGCTCATTGGCCACCGCCATCAGTACCGAGGCCAGCGGCAGGTCGGAGCGCGCCTGCGCTGCCGCGCTGTCGACCGGTACCCGGCTGCCCAGCGCCACTTCTTCGAAGCGGTCTTCCAGCTGGCGCACGAAGGTCGGGGTGTCGAACAGCGCGCACTCCATGCGCCGTGTTACCAGCTGCGCCTTCATGGCGGCAATCCGCTCCGGCTGTTGCGCCAATGCCACAGCCTGCTCTTCATAATCGGCCAGGTTGAAGGTGATCAGTTCCGGCAGGTCCACCGCGTTCAGCAGGCTGCCTGCCATGCGCGAGGAGAAGGTGCGGCCGGAACAGGTGAGCACCGGCAGCCCGGCCCACAGCGCATCGCTGGCCGTGGTGCCGCCATTGAAGGGCGCCGTGTCGAGGAACAGGTCGGCAATCTGGAAGCGCGCCAGGTAGTCCGGCGGCAGGGCGCGGCCGGCGAACACCAGCCGTTCCGCCGCCACGCCGGCCAGCTCGGCCTGGCGCCGCAGGTTGGTGATGACCTCGTCGTTATCGGCCATGATCCAGATCACCGAGTTCTCGGTGCGGCGCAGGATGCGCATCCAGGCGCCGAACACGTCTTCCGTGATCTTGTAGCAGTTGTTGAAGGCGCAGAACACGAAAGCGTCTTCCGGCAAACGGTTCGCCTCGCGCGTCGGCTTCACGCCGATCTCGCGCTGGCGGTCGTTGATCTGGAAGGTGCGCGGCATATGCAGCGGCTTCTCGGTGAAATAGGGCTCCAGCTCCGGCGGCAGTACGAAGGGGTCGGCAATCACATAGTCGATATGCGGATGGGCCGTCGTGCCCGGCAGGCCCAGCCAGGTAATCTGCACCGGCGCCGGCCGGTAGGACAGGATGTTGGGGCGCGCGCCATTGGTCAGGCCGTGCAGGTCGACCAGGATGTCGATCTCGTGCGAACGGATCAGGCGGGCCGCTTCCTCGTCATTCAGCTCATGGATGCGGATATGCTGGTCGAAGCCGGCCAGCACCCGGGCCCGCATCGGCGTGCCGTCGTCCTTGCTCCAGTCGAAGCCGAACACTTCCACGCGCTGGCGGTCATGCAGGCCATACAGCTCGGCGGTCAGGATCGATACCGCATGGGCGCAGAAGTCGGAGGACAGGTAGCCCACGCGCAGGCGGCTGTGCTGGTAGCCGGTGGGGCTGGACAGCTGGGGCAGGTCGATCTGCACCTTGTCGCGGATAAAGCGGCGCGCCGTGGCCAGCTGCACCGCCGGGTCGCCCGAACCGCTCAGCATGCCCAGCGCCGAGGCGGCATGCATCAGGCGCGCTTCCGGCACGCCGCTGGCACTGGTGCTGAACACCGGCCAGTGGCACTGCTTCTGGCGCAGGTGCACCCAGTGGGTAATCACATCGTCCTGCTCGGGATTCAGGTGCAGGCTGCGCGTCAGCACTTCCTCGGCCGCCGGGAAGTCGCGCATGATTTCCAGCAGCCGGCCCTGGTTGTTCAGGGACTGGGTCAGGAAGCTGCGCTCGCCCGGGTTGGCGGGGTCGGCAAAGTTGCCGATCAGGCGCCAGGTGTCCAGCGCCTCCTGCTGCCGCTGGGTGCGCTCCAGCAGGGTGCCCAGGTTCAGGATGCCTTCGCAGAAGCGCGGGTTCTGCGCCACGGCATTGCGGTAGGCCGCTTCCGCCCCGCCGAAATCGCCGCGCGCATTGAGCAGGATGGCCAGGTTGAACCAGGCGGCATAGGCCAGCGGCGAGGGCGTCGCCAGCCAGCTGCGGAACAGCTGGATCGACGTTTCCTGCCGCCCATGCTCGTTCAGCGCCTGGGTAATCTGGAACAGGTCCACCAGCGACAGGGTGCCGGCCGCGATCTGTTTGGCGGCCTGTTCGGCATTCTGGGCCAGGTCCGGGGGAATGCTTGCGTGAATTGCCATGAATGAGCGGAATCGTTATGAAAGAGGCCGCATCATTTTAGCGAAAAGAATGTGCGGCGGGCGGAATATCACCGCGCCATCTTGTCATTTAATGCTTTTTATTTGTGGTTTTTACGAAGCGCAATTCCATCGCCGGGACAAAGCCGGGATTACCGTGCAAATTCAGATACCGCCTGCCCGCAGGACGCGGCATAATAAGAGACTGTGGCAAGGTGCCGAATGATGACTCCATCGCAATTGAACGGGAAGAGATGCAATGCTTAACAATAAGACTATTCTGATTACCGGCGGTACTGGTTCCTTCGGCAAGCAGTTCACCAAAACTATTCTGGAGCGCTACTCGCCCAAGAAGATCATTATTTATTCGCGCGATGAGCTCAAGCAGTATGAAATGGCGCAAACCTTCAATGCGCCGCAAATGCGCTACTTTATCGGCGACGTGCGCGACCAGCCGCGCCTGGTCCAGGCCATGGAAGGCGTTGATTATGTGATTCACGCCGCCGCACTGAAACACGTGCCGGTAGCCGAATACAATCCGCTGGAATGCATCAAGACCAATGTGTATGGCGCGGAAAACGTGATCCATGCGGCGCTGGCCGTCGGCGTGGAGCGCGTGATCGCCCTGTCCACCGACAAGGCGGCCAACCCGATCAATCTGTACGGCGCCACCAAGCTGGCGTCCGACAAGCTGTTTGTGGCCGCCAACAATATGGCCGGCCTGCGCAAGACCCGCTTTGCCGTGGTCCGCTACGGCAATGTGATGGGCTCGCGCGGTTCCGTGATTCCCTTCTTCCAGAAACTGCTGCGCGAAGGCGCGACCGAGCTGCCGATTACCGATGCGCGCATGACGCGCTTCTGGATCACGCTGCAGCAGGGCGTGGATTTCGTCATCAAGAATTTCGAGCGCATGCATGGCGGCGAAATCTTCGTGCCGAAGATTCCTTCGGCCACGGTGACCGCCCTGGCCGAAGCGCTGGCGCCCGGCATGCCGCAGAAGATCATCGGCATCCGCCCCGGCGAGAAGCTGCATGAAGTGATGTGCCCGCAGGACGATTCCCATCTCACGCTGGGCTTCCACGACCACTACGTCATCAAGCCCACCATCTCCTTCGCGGTGCCGGTGGACTTCGCGCTGAACAATATCGGCGAGCAGGGCACGCCGGTCGCGGAAGGCTTCGAATACAGCTCCGGCACCAATACCGACTTCATCGACGTGGAGCAGATCCGCGCCATGATCAAATCGGGCGTGGAAGCATGATTCCCTACGGCCGCCAGGCGATTTCGGAAGCCGATATCGCCGCAGTCGTTGAGGTGCTGCGTTCCGACTTCATCACCCAGGGTCCGCAGATCGACCGCTTCGAGCAGAACCTCGCCGCCTACTGCGGCGCGGCCTATGGCGTGGCCGTGTGCAATGCCACGGCGGCCCTGCACATCGCCTGCATGGCGCTGGACGTGGGACCGGGCAAGATGGTCTGGACCGCGGCCAACACTTTCCTCGCCTCGGCCAACTGCGCCCGCTACTGCGGTGCCGATGTCGACTTCGTCGATACCGACAGCGACACCTACAATATGAGCGTGCCGGCGCTGAAAGCGAAGCTGGAGCAGGCGCGCGCCGCCGGCGCCAAGCTGCCGGATGTGGTGATTCCCGTGCACTTCGCCGGCCAGTCGCCGGATATGCGCGGCATTGCCGCCCTGGGCGCCGAATACGGTTTCCGCATCATCGAAGACGCCTCGCATGCGGTGGGCGGCGACTACCTGGACGGCAAGATCGGCAACTGCCGCTACAGCGACCTCGTGGTGTTCAGCTTCCACCCGGTGAAGATCCTGACCACGGGCGAAGGCGGCATGGTGATGTGCCAGAAGCCGGAACTGAACAAGGCCCTGCGCCTGCTGCGTTCGCACGGCATGACCCGCGTGGCGGACGACCTGGAACGCAAGGACGAAGGCCCCTGGTATTACGAGCAGACCCTGCTGGGCTACAACTACCGCATCACCGACATCCAGGCCGCACTGGGCAACAGCCAGTTCAGCCGCATCGATGCATTCGTCGCACGCCGCCGCGAACTGGCCGCGCGCTACGACCGCCTGCTGCAGGGCCTGCCGCTGCGCACGCCGGTGCAGCATCCGGACGGCAAGTCGGCCTTCCACCTGTATCCCATCTGGATCGACGAGGAAGCGGCAGGCAAGAGCCGCCGTGCCGTGTTTGATGCGCTGCGCGCGGCTGGCATCGGCGTCAATGTGCACTACATTCCGGTCTACACTCAGCCCGACTACCGCAAGCTCGGCTTCCAGCCCGGCCTGTGCCCGAATGCGGAACGCTACTACGCCGGCGCCATCAGCCTGCCGATGTACGCGACCCTGAGCGACAGCGAACAGGACACCGTGGTTGCGGCCGTGCGCGGAGCCCTGGCGTGAAACTGTGTGTGATTCCTGCGCGCGGCGGCAGCAAGCGTATCCCGCGCAAGAATATCCGCGAGTTCGCGGGCAAGCCCATCATCGCCCACTCGATCGCGGCAGCCCAGCGCACCGGCCTGTTCGACCGCATCGTGGTGTCCACCGACGATGAGGAGATCGCGGCCGTGGCGCGCCAGTACGGGGCCGAAACCCCCTTCCTGCGCCCGGCCGATATCTCGGACGATTACGCCACCACCAATATGGTGGTCAAGCACGCGATTGCCTGGCACCGGGAGCACGGTTTTCCCGTCGAATATGCCTGCTGCATCTACGCCACGGCGCCCTTTGTGCAGGCGCGCTACCTGCGCGAAGGCTACGAAAGCCTGGCCCGGCATGCGGACAAGCAGTTTGCCTTTTCGGTGACCAGCTTTCCCTTTCCCATCCAGCGCGCGCTGCGCATTCGCGGCGACGGCGCGCTGGAAGCGCTGGCCCCGGAACACCGCCTGACGCGTTCCCAGGACCTGGAAGAAGCCTTCCATGACGCGGGCCAGTTCTACTGGGGCCGCGCCGACGCCTACCTGGAGGACGCAGTGCTGTTCTCGCCGGTATCGCTGCCGGTGCTGCTGCCGCGCCACCTGGTGCAGGACATCGACACCCTGGAAGACTGGCGGCGCGCCGAACTGATGTACGCCGCCGCGCGCGAGGACCTCGCGGACTGACAAGAAGGACAGCGGTTTTATGCCATTACCCGATATCGAAAGTTTCCACGTTGGCCAGGCGGTCAGCTTCAGCCACCAGATCAGCCAGCGCGACATCGACCGCTTCGTCGAACTGACGGGCGACGACAACCCCATGCACGTGGATGCCGAATTCGCCGCCGAAACGCAGGTGAAAACGCCGGTCGCGCACGGCATGCTGACGGCCTCCTTCATCTCCACCGTGATCGGCAAGCACCTGCCGGGACCCGGCGCGCTGTGGGTGTCGCAGAAGATTGAATTCCTGTCGCCGGTGCGGGTGGGCGACCGCATCGAGATTGCGGCCGAAATCCGCAAGCTGCATATCGGCAACCGCCTGCTGACCATCAGCATCGATATCCGCAACCACCTGAACCGCGCCGTGATCCGTGGCGAGTGCGTGGTGCGCTGGCCGGAGCCGGCCGTGGAAACGCCGGTGGCGGCCCCGGCGCCCGGCGTGCGCGTGGCCCTGGTCACGGGCGCCTCGCGCGGCATCGGCGCCGAGATTGCAAAGCGTATTGCGGCCCAGGGCTACTTCGTCTACATCAACTACCAGAGCTCGCAAGGCAAGGCGCTGGCCGTGCTGGACGAGATCCGTGCTGCCGGCGGCAATGGCGAGCTGGTGCGTGGCGACGCCTTCGATGAGAAGGCGGTGCAGCAGATCTTCTCCGAGATCCGCCTGCGCCACCAGCGCCTGGACCTGCTGGTGAACAATGCGGCGCCGTCCATCCACGAGACCGATTTCTTCGAGCTGGACTGGGAACAGTTCAGCAGCCAGTTCCTGCCGCCGGTGCGTTCCATGTTCCTGTGCATCAAGGAAGCCCTGCCCCTGTTCGAAACGGCGGGCGGCGGCGCCGTCATCAATATCGGCTCGGTGGTGGTGGATTACGATCCGCCGGCAAAATGGCTGGGCTATAACCTCGGCAAGGGCTGCATCCACCTCATGACGCGCAACCTGGCCACCTCGTTGGGCAGCAAGGGCGTGCGCATCAACACGGTGGCGCCCGGCCTGACCGAAACCGATATGACGGTGGACATGCCGGAACGCCAGCGCATGCTGCTGAAAATGAAAACGCCAAGCGGGCGCTTGGCAGCGCCGTCCGATATCGCGGCCACCGTGGCCTTCCTCGCCAGCGAAGGCGCGGGCCAGATCAGCGGCCAGGTGCTGCGCGTGAACGGCGGGATCTTCTGATGCGCATTCCAGCCTTCGAGCCGTTTTCGCCCGAGCTGCAGAAGCGGGTGGCGGTGCAGAAAGCCGTCAACCAGTGGCGCAAGGAAGACTGGCAGGGACCGGCGCCGACAGTGTATTGCCTCAGCAATTACACGATGAACGGCATCGACACCTTCCTCAGCTACCACCTGATGGCGAAGCGCCTGCGTCCGGAAATCCAGTTCAGCGGCTTCAATGTGGTGACGCAGACGGTGATCGACCCCACGTCCGAGCTGTACACGGGCGGCGCCGACTTCGTGGTGCTGAGCCTGGACCTGCGCCTGTTCGTGCGCGACTACCTGGCCGGCGCCTGGGATGCGCCGGCTGCCGCGGCGGCGCTGAACGAGCTGCTGGTCCAGATCAGCGAACGCGTGCAGAAACCGGTGCTGGTCACCGACTTCGTGCTGCCGCCGGGCGATACGCGGCGCCAGGGCGAAGAGGGCCTGGCGAACAAGGTGGCGCTGCTGAACCGCACGCTGGCCGATTTCGTGGCCGCGCACAGCCGCCAGTTCTTCCTGCTCGACGTGAACCGCATTGTGGCCCTGCTGGGCCTGAACGAGTCGCTGGACAACAAGCTATGGCACCAGACCAAGGCGCCCTTCAAATCGGCCTTCCTGTCCTGGCTGGCGCGCGATATCGCCACCATCATCGGCGCCCATTACGGCCTGTCGAAGAAATGCGTGATCCTCGATTGCGACAACACCCTGTGGGGCGGCGTGATCGGCGAGGACGGCATGGAGGGCATCGCGCTGGACGCCACCCATTACCCGGGTGTGGCCTTCTACGAATTCCAGTCCTGGCTGCTGCAGCTGCACCGCCAGGGCGTGCTGCTGGCCATCTGCAGCAAGAACAACGAGGCCGATGTGCTGGAGGTGTTCGCGAAACACCCGCACAGCCTGCTGAAGCGGGAGCACTTCGCCTGCATCCGCGCCAACTGGAACAACAAGGCCGACAATATCGCCGACATCGCGAAAACCTTGCAGCTGGGCCTGAACAACTTCGTCTTCATCGACGACAGCCATGTGGAAGTGGGCCTGGTGGAACAGGCCATGCCGGAGCTGGCCATTATCCAGGTGCCGCCGAACCCGATGGACCTGCAGTTCATCTGGCAGGCCGAGGACCTGTTCTTCATCCCGCACCGCACGGCGGAGGACAGCCGCAAGGCCGCCCAGTACCAGGAAAACGAGGCGCGCCAGGATGCGGGCAGCAACTTCGCCGATATGGGCGAATTCCTGCTGTCGCTGGGCACCAGGGTGGAATTCTTCGTTGACGAGGCCAGCCAGCTGGACCGCCTGGCGCAGCTGACGCAGAAGACCAACCAGTTCAATGTGCGCACCCAGCGCTACACCATCCAGGACATGGAAGCCATGCTGGCCGCGCCGGATGTGGTGGTGTGCAGCATGCGCGTGGCCGACCGCTTCGGCGACCTCGGCATCACCAACCTCTGCATTGCCCGCCTGGACGGCGAGGGCAGCGCCTTTATCGACACTTTCCTGATGAGCTGCCGCGTGATCAAGCGCGAGCTGGAAAATTTCTTCTTCCACCAGTGCCTGGAACTGCTGCGCCAGCGCCACGGCGTGCATACCGTGCATGCCGAGTTCCTGCGCAGCGCCAAGAACGTTCTGGTGGAGCGCCTGTGGGACGACCTGGGGCTGCAGCGCCTGCCCGACGGTCCTGCCGGCGAGCAGCGTTATCAGGCCGAACTCGCGCAGCTGGCCTATGTCCAGCCGCCACATATTCAACTGAAGGGAGCATCCGAATGAGCAATAGCACCGAACTGGACCAGAAGCTGACCGACCTGCTGGCCAGCATCTTCGACGTGGACGCCAGCACCATCACGCCGGCCGCCAGCGTGGACAATGTGCCGGGCTGGGACTCGGTCAACCACATGCACCTGGTGGTGGCGCTGGAAGAAGAGTTCGGCATCGAATTCCAGGACGACGAAGCGGTCGAGCTCATCAGCTACGAGCTGATCCGTTCCTACCTCAAAGAAAAACTCGGTAAGTAACCGTGAGCGATTTTTCCGCCATCGGCGAGGAGATGCATGCGCTGGCGCGGCGGCTGTGGCCGATTCCGCGCAGCCTGACCGGCGACGGCGTGCGCCAGACCCTGGCCATCCTCAAGGAGCATGTGCCGGAGCTGCAGATCCATGAAGTGCCGTCCGGCACGCCATGCTTCGACTGGCTGCTGCCGCAGGAATGGAATTGCCGCGACGCATGGATCGAAACGCCGCAGGGCGAGAAGATCTGCCGCTTCACGGAGAACAACCTGCACGTGCTGGGCTATTCCGAGCCGGTGGACCGCACGCTCACGCTGGACGAGCTGCAGGCCCACCTGTTCTCGATTCCCGAGCTGCCGACGGCGATTCCTTACGTCACCTCCTACTACCGCCGCACCTGGGGCTTCTGCATGACCCAGCAGCAGCGCGACACGCTGGCGGAAGGCACTTACCGCGTCGTCATCGACAGCGAGCTGAAGGACGGCCACCTCACCTATGCCGACCTGGTGATTCCGGGCGAGACGGAAGACGAAGTGCTGCTGTCGACCTATGTCTGCCATCCCTCGATGGCGAACAATGAGCTGTCCGGCCCCTGCGTGACGATTCACCTGGCGAAATGGCTGAAGAGCCTGCCGAAGCGCAACAAGACCTACCGCCTGGTCTTTATTCCGGAGACCATTGGCTCGATCTGCTACCTGTCGCGCCACCTGGCCCACCTGAAAAAGTATGTGAAGGCCGGCTTCATCGTCAACTGCATCGGCGACGAGCGGGCCTACTCCTTCATGCCTTCGCGCGACGGCACCACGATGTCGGACCGCGTGGGCGAAGCCGTGATGAAGCAGATCGCGCCCGATTACAAGTGGTACTCCTTCCTGGAGCGCGGCAGCGATGAGCGCCAGTACTGCTATCCGGGCGTGGACCTGCCGATCGCCTCGCTGATGCGCAGCAAGTACGCCGAGTATCCGGAATACCATACCTCGCTGGACGACCTGGACTTCGTCACGGCGAAAGGCCTGCAGGGGGGCTTCGACCTGTTCCGCCAGGTGCTGGAAGTGATCGACTCCAACCGCACCCTGCGCAACACCGTGCTGTGCGAGCCGCAGCTGGGCAAGCGTGGCCTGTACGCCAACACCAGCACGCGCGATATCGGCCTCACGGCGCTCGACATCGTCAATGTGCTGGCCTACTGCGACGGCAAGACCGATCTGTTCGAGGTTTCGCAGCGCATCAAGCTGCCCTACTGGAAAGTCAACAAGATGGCGCAGGACCTGGAAGCGCACCAGCTGCTGGTCCTGGCCGATGCGAACGAGGCACTATGACTCAGCAAGCCCTGCGGCCGGACGCCGTTTTCATGCGGATCGTGGATGCGATCCAGGCCCGCAATCCCCTGCAACGCAAGATGATCGCCAGCGTGCTGGCGCGGCCCGATGCCGTGTTCTGGCAGCGCGTGGCCAGCTTCTCCGAGCACTTCGAGAAGCTGCTGGACAAGCACGGCATCGCCGTGGAAAAAGTGGCCGACTGCTACAACAAGCTGTGCAAGGACATGCTGCTGGAGCAGATCAAGTTCCGCAAAACGGGCCGCTACAGCTCCAGTTCCTTCGCCGAAGTGGCGCAGCGCGTCTACCACTCGGAAAAAGAGATGGAAGCGATGGTCTACGGCCTCGCCATGTCGCAGTTCCTGTGGCGTAACCACTACGGCCTGTTCGATTACTTCATCGACACCATCGGCCAGCTGGAAGCGGAAGGCAAAGTCCGCAACTACCTGGAGATCGGCCCCGGCCACGGCCTGCACCTGGCCGAATCGCTGCGCACCTTCTCGAAAGCGCATTTCGACGTGGTCGATATCAGCGCCATTTCGCTGGGCCTGAGCCAGCGCGTGGTGGCCGAATTCGCACCGGGCCATGACGTGAGCTTCCACCTGAAGGACGTGCGCGAATTCGTCGGCGGCAGCAGCTACGACCTGGTGGTCATCAACGAAGTGATCGAACACCTGGAAGACCCGCTGTCCATGATGCAGACCATCGCGGGCCTGATCGGCGACACCGGCCACGTCTTCCTCACCACCTGCGCCAATGCGCCCTCGGTGGACCATATCTGGCTATACGACTCGGTGGAAGCCATGCGCGCCCATATCGCCGAAGCGGGCCTGGAAATCATCCATGAAAAAGTGCTGCCGGTCGAAGACCATATTCCGCGCGAGGAATGGACCGCACGCAAGGTTGAAATCAATTACGGCGCGCTGTGCCGCCGGGCAGGAGCCAAGCATGTTTGAAGTACTGCGGAAACGCATGGCCGAACACGCATCGCGCATCGCGATCGTTTCGGACGGCAATGAATACACCTACGCCCAGCTGCAGTCGGCCGTGGCCGAGCGCGAAAGCGCGCTGCGCGCCGCCGGCGTGGGCCAGGGTGATGTGGTGACCCTGATCGGCGAGTTCTCCTTCGATGCGCTGGCCAGCATGCTGGCGCTGTTCTTCTGCAAGGCCACCGTGATTCCGCTGACGCGCGAAGCGCACGCCAAGCTGGGCAAGTATGTGGACCAGCTGGCGCCGGATTACCTGATCGACACCTATGCCGGCAGCACGGTGCAGGCCTGCGCCGGGGGCGCGCGCGACAGCGAATGGCGCAGCACCCTGCCGAAGGAAAGCGGCGCGCTGATCGTGTTCACCTCCGGCAGCACCGGCGTGCCGAAAGCCATCCTGCACGACATCGACTCGCTGTGCTACCGCTACATCGAGAAGAAGGAGCCGATCAGCTCGATCTGCTTCCTGCTGTTCGACCATATGGGCGGCATCAACACCGTGCTGTTCCTGCTGTTCCGCGGCGGCACGGCCGTCAACGTGGCCGAGCGCCAGGTGGACCTGGTGTGCCAGGCCGTGCAGAAGTACAAGGTCGAGCTGCTGCCGACCACGCCGAGCTTCCTGTCCCAGCTGCTGATGGCGCGCGCCTACCAGACCTACGACCTGTCCTCGCTGCAGGTGGTGAGCTACGGTACCGAGGTGATGAGCGAAGCCGTGCTGAAGAAGCTGAACGAAGTACTGCCGGAGACCACCTTCAAGCAGACCTACGGCCTGTCCGAAACCGGGGTGCTGCAGATCAAGTCGCGCTCCAACGACAGCCTGTGGATCAAGTTCATCGACAAGGGCGTGCAGCACAAGATCGTCGACGACGTGCTGTGGATCAAAACCAAGTCCAACCTGCTGGGCAAGGTGCTGTTCACGCCGGAAGGCCTGCGCCTGGAACAGAACAACGATGAATGGTTCTGCACCAACGACCTGGTGCGCCAGGATGGCGAATGGCTGATGATCCTGGGCCGCCAGACCGACATCATCAATGTCGGCGGCCTCAAGGTCTACCCGAGTGAAGTGGAGAACTGCATCCTGCAGCTGCCTTTCGTCGATGATGCCTTCGTCAAGGGCAAAAAGCACCCGCTGATGGGCCAGATCGTCCTTGCCTACATCCTGCTGAACGGCAGCATCGACAAGGCCGAGGCACAGAAGCAGATCCGCCAGCACTGCCAGGCGAACCTGGAGAAATTCAAGGTGCCGAGCCAGTTCATCTTCGAGTGGGAAAACTTCGTTAACGACCGCTTCAAGAAAGTGCGCACCGCCCAATGAAGAAGACCAGCAAGGCCCAGCTGCTCGCGGCGCTGGAACAGATGGCGCTGCCGCGCAACCACGTCTACGTGGTGCACAGCTCGCTGCTCAAGTTCGGCCTGCTGGAAGGCGGCGCGTCCGGCGCCATGGCCTGCCTGGAACAGGCGCTGGGGCCGGAGGCCACCATCCTGATGCCGGCCTTTACCTTCGGCTACGGCCGCAGCCGCGTGTGGGATTACTACGAAAGCAAGGCCGAAACCGGCGCGCTGAGCGAATATTTCCGCAAGCTGCCGGGCGTGCAGCGCACCATCCACCCTTTCCATTCGCTGGCCGTGCGCGGCCCGCTGTCCGATAAATTCGCCGCCTGCACCGGCCTGTCCTCCTTCGGCCCCGGTTCGCCCTTTGAGCTGCTGCTGGAAATGGACGCCATCAACCTGGCGCTGGGCACGGAATTCGAGGGCGGCGCCACCTTCCTGCACCATACGGAAGAAGTGGCCCAGGTGCCTTATCGTTTCTACAAGGAATTTCCCGGCAGCGTTACGGATGGCGCCGGCGTGGCCCGTCCCGGCCCGTATAAAATGTTCGTGCGCGAGATCGGCGAGGGTTACGCCTGGGACAACACCTGGGACCACGTCTGGGACGATTTCGTGGCCGACGGCCTGGTGCAGCTGAACAAGCTGGAAGGGGCGAACCTGTTTGCATTCCGCATTCAGGCCACGCATAATCGCTTCCTGCACAGGCTGCAGGCCGATCCCTTGTACTGCGCCCGCAAGACCTATCACCCATAAGAGGAAGAACATGAACAAAGCTGAACTGATCGACGTCATCCTGACCGAACTGAAGGTGATCTGCGAGGAAAATGGCATCGACGGCAGCGCTGTCGACAGCAAAACGGTCCTGTTCGGCGGCGGCAGCATTATCGACTCGCTGGCGCTGGTGGGCCTGATCATCAAGGTCGAAGAGTTCGTCATGGACCAGACCGGCAAGGAAATCCAGGTGATCGACGAAGACGCCATCGTGACCGAAGGCCGCACCCCGTTCGAGAATGCGGAATCGCTGGCCGAGCTGGTATTGGCGAAAGTGGATGAAGCATAAGACTATCCTGATCACCGGCGCCACGCGCGGCCTCGGGCTGGCGCTGGCCCGCCATTGGGCGCAGGAAAACCGCGTCATCACCCTGGCGCGCAGCCCCGGCGGGCAGCTGGAACCGTCCATTGCCTTCTACCCCTGCGACCTGGCGGACGAGGAATCGATCCAGCAGACCATGCGCGCGATCGGCAAGGACTTCCCGGTGATCGACGTGCTGGTGAACAATGCCGCGATCCTGACCTCGCTGCCGCTGGGCGTGATGAAGAACAGCGACATCAGCGCCATGGTGGCCGTCAACCTGACCGCGCCTATGCTGATCAGCAAGGCCATCTTCCGCAAGATGATCCAGTCCAAGGCGGGCCAGATCGTCAATATCCTGTCGATGGCGCCCAAGCTGAACGTGGTGGGCGACTCCGTGTATTCGGCCACCAAGAGCGGGCTGGAAGCCTTCTCGCGTGTGCTGAACAAGGAAGGCCACCGTTTCGGCGTGCACGTGAACAATATCGGCCTGTCGGCCTTCCCCAGCGGCATGCTGGACCAGATCGTCGGCGACAACAAGGACAAGGTGCTGGGCCTGATTCCCCACGGCCAGTTCGCGCCGCTGGAAGAGGTCATCGCCGCCATCGAATTCTTTGCTGCCAACAGCAAGGATATCGGGGGCCAGACCCTGTATTTCGGCGGGGTCTGAGGTGCTGATTTACCAGAACGCCCAACTGGCGGTGCACCGCCTGCTGCTCAACGAGCTGAAGACCAACTGCTTCATCATCCAGAACGGCACGGAAGCGCTGCTGGTCGATCCCACCGACCAGGCCGGCGTCATCATCGCCTACCTGCGCGAGCACGGCCTGCAGCTGCGCCATATGCTGACTACGCACGGCCACTTCGACCATGTCTCGGGCGCGGCCGGCATGGTGGAAAGCGGCCTGGTCGATACGCTCTATGTGCATGAGAAGGATTTCGACGAGCTCAAACGCGCCAAGACCTATTCGCTGATGATCTTCAAGAAGAAGATGGACGTGCCGCCGATGGCACATTACAGCGAGGAGCTGATGGGCTTCCTGCGCGGCTGGGGCCTGGGCCTGCGCCACGTGGGCGGGCACACGAAGGGCAGCAGCTATCTGTATGGCCTGGAGCGCGACTTCATCATCAGCGGCGACCTCACCCTGCATCACAAGCTGACCATCACCATGTTCGACAGCCGCGAGAACACGGCCGAATTCAAGGAATTCATCGACCAGGTGCAGCAGGATTTCCGTCCCGACACCGTCATCCTGCCGGGACACGGCAACGCCACCACGGTGGCCGCCGAACTTGAACACAACAAGAAGTGGGCTTACGTCCAGCAAAAGGAAAGCCATGGGCATTAAGATTATCGGCGCCGGCAAATACGTGCCGCCGGCCTTCGAAACGACCGAAACGGTAGCAGCCCGCCTGAATATTCCGGCGGCCGACATCGTGCACAAGACCGGCATCGAGAAGCGCCACCTGGCGGGCGAGGAAACCGCGTCCAGCATGGGCCACAAGGCGCTGGAAGAGGCGATTACCCTGTCCGGCATCGAGCGCAGCAGTATTGACGGCGTGATCGTTGCGACCTTTACCGGCGACTACCTGTATCCGAGCACGGCGCTCAAGCTGGTGCAGAGCCTGGGCCTGCGCGCGCCGCTGGCCTTTGACCTGATGTCCAACTGCGCCGGCATGCAGGCCGCCATCGAGAACGCCCGTTCACTGCTGATCGGCAATCCGAACATGCGCACCATCGCCGTGGTGGGCGTGGCCAAGCAGTCGCCCTTCGTGGATCCGCATGACGAGAACAGCGCCTACTTCTTCGGCGATGCCGCCTCCGCCGTGCTGCTGCACCGCGACGACAGCGAGGCCGATTCCGGCTTCCTGCCGAGCTACTTCACCAGCAATACCCGCAACTACGAACTGGTGCGCCTGCGCGGCGGCGGTTCCAGCTACCCGCATACGCCGGAGCTGTTCGCCAGGGAGCCGAAAGCGCTGTACTACGAGCACACCGGCCTCGGCGTGTGGAAGGAAGTGGTGGTGGAGCTGCCGAAGATTATCCGGCGTGCAATGGACGACCTGGGCTGGTCGGTGGCGGACCTGGACCTGATCCTGTTCCACCAGGCCAACCTGCGCCTGATCGAATACTGCATGGCCCGCCTGAAGGTGCCGATGAGCAAGTCGCTGAACAATGTGGCCGAGATCGGCAACACGGCGGAAGCCTCGGTCGGCACCGTGCTGTACGACGCCTACAAGGCGGGCCTGATCGGCAAGGGCAAGAAGGTGCTGCTGGCTTCCGTGGGGGCCGGCTTCATCTACGCCGTTACCCCCTACTACGAACGCTGATTACTGCTCGCCGCCGCCGAGCAGGTCCCAGCTCATCGGCGTGCCTTTTTTCACGTCGCGGTTGACGGTGCGGCCCAGCAGCAGCTCGTAGTATTTCGGCGGCAGGCCCAGGCCCGGCCGCACGCAGCGCATATTTTCCGCCGTCAGCACGGTACCGGCCTTCAGGTCTTCCGCGATGTAGATGGAGCGGCGGAATACCAGCGACTTCTGCTCGCTGGCGCCGGGGCCGTAGGACACATGGCCCAGCGACTGCCAGGCGCGTTCCGTTTCGATCACCAGCGATTCCAGTTCATGCGGCTCCAGCGAGAAGGTGCTGTCCACGCCGCCATCGGCGCGCGCCAGCGTGAAGTGCTTCTCCACCACGGTGGCGCCGTGCGCCACGGCGGCCACGGCCGCGCCCACGCCCATCGTATGGTCGGACAGGCCGATCTCGCAGCCGAAGATCTGGCGCAGGTGCGGCACCGTCACCACATTGCTGTTTTCCGGCGTGGCCGGATAGTTGCTGGTGCATTTCAGCAGGATCAGGTCCTTGCAGCCTGCCTCGCGCGCGGCGCGCACCGCGTCGTCGATCTCGGCCATCGTGGCCATGCCGGTGGACATGATCAGCGGCTTGCCGGTGGCGGCTGCTTTGCGGATCAGGGGCAGGTGGATCAGTTCGAAGGAAGCGATCTTGTAGGCCGGCACATCCAGCGTTTCCAGGAAGTCCACCGCGCTCTCGTCGAACGGCGAGCTGAAGCACACCATGCCCAGTTCCTTGGCGCGCTCCATGATGGGCGCATGCCATTCCCAGGGCGTGTAGGCCTGCTTGTACAGGTCGTGCAGGCTGTTGCCTTTCCACAAGCTGGTCTGGTCGTTGATGAAGAACTCGCCTTCCTTGACGGCCAGCGTCATCGTATCGGCCGTATAGGTCTGCAGCTTCAGCGCATGGGCGCCTGCCTTGCCGGCGGCATCAACGATGGCCAGGGCACGGTCCAGCGACTGGTTGTGGTTGCCGGACATCTCCGCAATGATGAAAGGGCGGTGTTCCGGGCCGATGGGGAATTTACCAATATGCATGTTGACTATTCTGCTCAGAATGGGCGCGCTAGCGCGATAGGTACATCATAGCACCCGGTGGAAGTGCAGGATGGCGGGGTCATCGGATGGCTGGGACGCGAAGTCCAGCCGCTCGAAAATATTGCGGGAAGGCTTGTTATCCTCCTTGACGCGGCCCAGTACGCCGGCGCCGGGGAATTCGCCTGCATGCGCCGCCAGCGCGTCGCGCAGCAGGCAGAGCCCGAGCTGGCGGCTGCGGAACAGCGGCCCCAGCGCGTAGTGCACTTCCCATTCGCCGGCGCTGCCCGGCACGCGCTCGAAGCGCACCTGGCCCATCGGCTCGCCGCTGCCGGTCTGCACGATGTAGAGGCGGCAATTGTCGATATCGCGCAGGCGGCGTTCCAGCCAGGCCTGGTGGGTGGCCAGCGGAATCGGCTCGGGCGAGAAGGCCGTGCTGCGCGTGAGGCGGTCGTTGGCCCATTCCAGCAGCAGCGCTTCGTCGCCGGGCGTGGCGTGGCGCACTTGGCGCGCATCGTCCACCCCGTGCAGCAGGATATTGGCCACGCGCGCCGTACCGCGGCCATCGACGGCGGCGCGGCAGCGCTGCGACCAGGCCGGATCGATGGGCGCCGCCAGCAGCGGCTGCAGCGCGGCGGCGATGGCCGCTTCCTCCACGGCATCCACATGGCCCAGCCACTGCACGAGGCCGCGGCGTTGCAGTTCTTCGGTAATCGCCACCTGGTTGTCCGCCAGCGTCACCACCATGGTGGGCAGGCCGAGGCAGAGCCGCTCCCACGACGAGGTGCCGCCCGCACCGATGGCAAGATCGGCGCGCGCCATCAGCGGCGCGAGGGTGGGCAGGCTGTTGTGCAGCGTGACCTGGGGCTGGCCGTCGGCCAGCGCACGCAGCGCAGGCGCATGCGGAGCGGAGGCTGACAGCACCACATCCACATTGATGTCCGGCCGGTTCAGGCTGAGCAGCGCGGACAGGCTACGGCCCGTCAGGTTGGCCTGGTCGGCGCCGCCGAAATAAATGAAGATGCGCTGCACCGGGCCACTGCGCGCCGGCAGGCGTTCGTGCAGGCCGGCATAGGCCGCCTGCAGCAGCGCGTAGTGCGGGCCCAGCATCTGGCCGCAGTGCAGCGGTACGCGCGTGGCGTAGCGGCTTTCCATGGCGGGCGCCAGGTTCTGGTCCAGCAGCAGGTCGCAGTCCAGTTCGCGGTCGGCCAGGTCGTCGATGGCGAGGATGCGTGCCACATGGGGCCGCAGCGCGCGCTGCCAGCCTGCATCGATGCTGTAGTGGTCGGTGACCAGCCAGTCGGCGCTGCAGGCCACGCCACGCGCGCCGGCACGCGCCGTCGCGGACCGGGGCTGGCCGCGTTCGCCCTCGCTGTGTGCGTCGCCGGCGCGGCGGCCTTCGCTGCCGCCGCGCGTGCCGTGGTGGGCTGCAATGGCGGCGATGGTGGCTTGCGCGTCCTCGCTGGCGTTGAACGCGGCATCGGGCAGGCGCTGCAGCGCGAAGCCGCGCTGCTCGACCAGGCCGCACAGGTGGCCCGGCAGTTCGCGGCAGATGAACAGCACCTCCGCGCCGCGTGCGCGCAGCGCATCGGCCAGCGTCAGGCAGCGCATCACATGGCCGCTGCCGATGGTGGCCGAGGCATCGGCGCGCAAAACGATGCGCATGCTTATTCGGCTGGCGCCTGGTAGGTGGCGCGGGTGGGAATGCCGGCTGCGCCGAGATAGGCCTTGGCCTGGGCCGGCGTCTGCTCCGTGAAGTGGAACATGCTGGCCGCCGCCACGGCGGAAGCGCCCGCTTCCTGGATGGCCTGGCGCATATGCTCGTAATTGCCCGCGCCGCCGGACGCGATCACGGGCAGGCTGACAGCCTGCGCCACCTTGCCGATCAGTTCCAGGTCATAGCCCTGCATGGTGCCGTCGCGCTCGATCGAGGTGATCAGGATTTCGCCTGCGCCCCGCTCCATCAGTTCGCGCGCCCATTGCGCCGGGTCCTTGCCGGTATCGACGGTGCCGCAGTGCGAGAAGCAGCGGTAGCTGCCGTCATCCATGCGGCGCGCGTCGATGCTGGCCACCACGCATTGTGCGCCGAAGCGGGTTGCCGCCTGTTCGATCAGGGCCGGATTGCTGTAGGCCGCGCTGTTGATGCCGACCTTGTCCGCGCCGATGCGCAGCAGGCGCTGGATCTGGGCGATGTCGGTAATGCCGCCGCCCACGGTCAGCGGCACAAAGCAGTCGGCCGAGAAATCGGAGACGGAATCGTAATCGGGTTCCGCCTTGTTATGGCTGGCCGTGATATCGACCAGCACCAGCTCGTCGACTTCGCGCGTGTTGTAGACCTTGATGGCCGGCGGCACCGGGCCGACGCGGCGCCAGCTGTCGAAGCCCTGTCCCTTGACGAGGCCGAAATTCTTCCACAGCAGCGTGGGAATGACCCTGACTTTCAGCATGCCTCAAACTCCAGGAAATTCTTCAGGATGCGGAAGCCCGCGCGCGAACTCTTTTCAGGGTGGAACTGCGTGCCCATCACATGGCCGCGGCCCACGGCGGCCGTCACCGGAATGCCGTACTGCACCTGCGCCAGCACATCGCCGGCCTGCTCCGCCTGGTAGGCGAAGCTGTGCACGAAGTAGAAATCCGTACCGTCCTGGATGCCGTCGAACAGCACGGCAGCGGGATTGCCTTCCGGCTGGTTAACGTGGATATCGTTCCAGCCCACGTGCGGAATGCGTTCCTTGCAGTCCATCGTGTCCAGATGCACCACGCGGCCCGGCACCAGGCCCAGGCCGGGGTGGTCGCCGTGCTCGCTGCCCTCGCTGGCCAGCAGCTGCATGCCGAGGCAGATGCCCAGCAGCGGCTTGCCTTCGCCCGTCAGGCGGATCAGCGCTTCGGTCCAGCCGTCGCGGTTCAGGTGGCGCATGCCGTCGGCAAAGCTGCCCACGCCGGGCAGGATGATGCGGTCGGCATCCTCCAGCTGTTCCGGCGTATCGACAATCTCCGCCTCGGCGCCGAGCTGTTCCAGGGCACGGCGTACCGAACCCAGGTTGCCCATGCCGTAATCGATGATCGCGACTTTCATTCGTTGTCGTAGTTAATCTTGATCAGGTTGTTGTGGCGGTCGCGCAGCAGCTTGCCGTTCTTGTCCTTCTTGAAGATCATCTTGTTGGTGAAGCTGTCGCAGATCTTGTCGAATTCGGCCACGGTCATGCCGATATGGTCCAGCGTCGCTTCCAGCGACTTGCCGATGTACTCGTGCGGATACACGCCGTCCAGGCGGCGCACGATGCCCAGCGCATCCTCACGCGTGATGCGGCCCCGGCGTACGTGCAGGCAGGCCTGGTCGGTGGCGCGGCCGAAGCCGAACTTCAGGAACTTGAAATAGTCGTGGATGGCAGCCTGGTAATTGTCCAGGTTTTCGTAGTTGGTCATGGCGCCCGTCACCGAAGTCGGCGCGCTGACGAAGCCGTTGGCCTGCGCGATCAGGGTGTTCGCCAGGCCGTCCCACGGCAGGTAGTAGCCGAGGAAGAGGCCGGTCACGCCCACCCGCTGCAGCTCTTCATCGCTCGGGTAGGTGTAGGGAATCAGGTCGCGCGCGGTAATGCCTTCCTGGCCGATCAGGTCGGTCACGCGCATGCCCAGCAGGCCGCCGAACTCTTCCAGCCAGCGGCGGTTCAGCACATTGTTGTCCGCCGCGGCGGCCGGGCCGCCGTATTCGTTCTGCGAGTTCTCGCCCCAGATAATCAGGGGCACGTTGTACTGCACGGCAGCGCGCACCGGGATGGTGAAAATGCCAACGTGTTCTGGCCAGGAAATATCGCCCACCTGGGTCAGGCCGATACGGTTCAGCTTGGCACGCACATTCGGGTTCGGCGTCATCTGGATGTGGTCCACGCCCAGGCGCTTCAGGTTTTCGATGTTCTGCGTGCCCAGTTCCGACTGGTCGCAGGTGGTGGAGGTCACGCACAGCGGATTCAGGCCCAGCTGCAGCATGCGCACCACCTGGTAGGTGGAATCCTTGCCGCCGCTGACCGGCACGATGCAGTCCCAGTTGCTGCCGTCGCGCTTGCGGTATTTGTCGAGGATGGCCGGCAGCTCCTTGGCGCGCGCCTCCCAGTCCACTTCCTTGCGGTTCTCGTAGCTGCGGCAGGCGTTGCAGACACCGTGTTCATCCAGCAGCAGGTCCGGCTTGGTATCCGGCATCACGCATTTTTTGCAATAGGTCAGCTTCATCGTCAACTCGCTTTAAATTTACAGGAAGGCACGCAGCGGATGCGTGCCGTCATAAGAGCGCACATAGTGCTGGAACTGTGTGCTGCGGAAATGGAACAAATTCATCTCGTCGGCCACGAAGGAATCGAGGGTACGCAAGGTCAGCGCCACCGAAGCGCGCGGCACCACGGCGGGATCGCAGACCCGCGCCTCGACCTTGGACAGGTCTTCCGGCACGGCATTGAGCAGCGGAATCGAGGCGTTCAGGAACTCCAGCGCGCCGCTGGTAGGTGCATCGTACATCACGCAGACATCGCAGGCCGCCGCGAAGTCGGCCATGGGCATCATGGTCCAGGCATGCAGGGACTGCGGCGTGAGCCCGGTCTGCTCGTGCAGCAGGGAGTACATGGTGAAGCTCGGCTTGCAGCGCACCACCAGCTCGATGCCGCGCGAACGGCACCAGGCCACGATGCGGCGGATGCCGTCCATATAGGTCTGGTAGCGCGTGTTGTAGATGCCGCTGTTGGCGGTGAGCGCATTGAGCAGCAGGCCAATCCGGCGCAGCGGCTGCGGGTAGGCGCTGTTGTGGCGCAGCTCGAAGGGGTAGGCCAGCTTGAAATGCGGCACGCGGTGCTGTTCGGAATCCAGGATGGTTTCGCCGCACATCGGATGCATCAGCGAGGTGGCATGGCGGTAGCTGTAGAACAGGTCCGGGCTCACCTTGGAGTGCGGCAGGATCAGCACCGGAATGCTGTGGCGCGCGGCGTAGGACACCAGCGGGCCCTGGAAGTCGGTATCGTGGTCCGACAGCAGCATCTTGCCCGGGCGTTCGGTGCCGAAATACTGCTCCAGCAGGAAATACATCCAGATCTGGGCGCGGAACAGGTGGGCCATATGGCGCGCCTGGCGGCTGCGGTAGTCCGGCGTATTGATCAGCGGCTGCAGCAGTTGATCAAGGCGCTGCTGCAGCGCCTCCGTGGTGGCTTCGATGCGCGCGACCAGCTCAGGCGGCAACACATGCTGCAGGTGCTCGATCTGCACCAGCGGCGGCGTGTAAGCGCCTTCCACCGGCACGTCCCAGTACTTGGACTGGATATTGAACAGCTGCTTGCCCGTGGTCTGCAGCTCGGCATTGAAATAGGGCGCGTCGTAGAAGCAGGTCGGCAGGTGGGTCAGGATATCCGGCCGAGGCTGTTCTTCGCCGGGAATGCGCACCAGCATGGGCACATAGCCGGGATGGTCATGTCGCGCGCCGGCCACGAAGGCGCGGAACTCCGTCTTGCTGCCCATCAGGTTCTCGGCCAGCATCAGCGCCGGAATGAAGTTCGGCCAGTAGAACTGCGAGGGATTGTCGTTGACGAACACATGTGGACGGCAGTGCTGCAGGCGTCCCATCATCTGCGGCCACATTTCCGCGTACCAGCGCGAGGCCTTGATGAGATAGTAAAGGTGCAGGTGCTGCCAGGACAGCAGCTTCACATCCGGCATCAGCTCCGCCGTCACTTCGGTGAGGGCGCGTTCGATATTGTAGGCTTCGATATTGGCATCGCGGTCCAGCTCGAAGTAGCCGGGGCCGTTCGGCCATTCCACGAATTCCACATTGCGCAGGCCGCGTTCGATAGCCTTGTCCACCACGCCCGGTTCGAACACCAGGGTGCGGTAGTCCTCCAGCGCTTCGGCGGCGGCGACCGCGCCGTCCAGGTCCGAAACGTTCAGGATAATCAGCACATCGCCCGTGATCACGCGCCGCGTCTGTAGGTTGGCGATATGGCCCAGGGCCTGGATGCGGATGGCCTGGCCCGCCTCGTGGTCCGGCGCGCTGTTGGCGGCGGTGCGGAACACGGCAATGGCTTCTTCGATATTGCCGCTGTTGGCCAGCACGCTGGCCAGGTTGAACTGCACGGCGAATACATGGCCGCTGTCCTGGTGCGCCAGCCATTCGCGGTACAGGGCCACGGCCTGTTCCGGCTGGCCGGCCTGCTCCAGGCGGCCGGCGACGGAGAACAGTTCGACACCCGGCAGCGCGCCGGCACTGGCCAGTTGCCCGGCCAGCTCGGTGGCCAGCGTCAGTTGATCGGTGCGGAGGGCGTCGGCGAGGCTCGACAGGAGGGCAGCGTGATCCAGCTCAGGGCGATTATTCATTGGGTGATTTTCAGCACGGTTCCGGGGCCGCGCTCGGCATACTATGCGGGGTATTTTAAACTAGAATATTGCCCAGCCGGACCTAATTTGGGCAGATAACAACAGAGGGAAGACCATGGGCGCAACAGGGAATCGGCCATTCAAAGTGCTGGGTGTGCAGCAGATCGCGCTGGGCGGTGCCAGCAAGGGGCCGCTGCGCCAGTTATGGCAGGGCCTGTTCGGCCTCGCCGAAGCCGGGCAGTTCCGCAGCGAACAGGAAAACGTGGACGAAGATATCCTGCTGCTCGGCAGCGGACCGCTGGCCGTAGAGTTCGACCTGATGCAGCCCGTCGACCCGGCGCGCAGCCCGCGCGTGGATACGCCCGCACTCAACCATATCGGCCTGTGGGTTGACGATCTGGCAGCAGCCGTGGCCTGGCTGGGCGCCCAGGGCCTGCGTTTTGCGCCGGGCGGCATCCGCAAGGGCGCGGCGGGGCATGATGTGACCTTTGTCCACCCCAAGGGCAATGCCGATTTCCCCTTCAGCGGCGAAGGCGCGCTGATCGAGCTGGTGCAGGCCCCGCCTGCCGTGATCGCCGCCTTTGCGGCGCTGGAAGCGGCTCAGGCCGGTTTAGCGAACTGATCCAGCAGCAGGGCCGCCGCTGCGGCCGGCGTCATCTGTCCTTCCGCCACTGCCGCCAGCGTGGGCGCCAGCGCCTGGCGCACGCCCGCATTCGCGTCGAAGCGGCGCCGTAAGCCTGCGGCGATGAGTTCCGAAGTCCAGGCCAGCGCCTGCTCGCTGCGCCGCTGCTCGAACTGGCCCGCATCCTGCATCGCCTTGCGCTGCGCCAGCACGGCATCCCAAACAGCCGGCATGCCGTCGCCCGTCAGTGCGCTGGCGGGCAGCACCGGCACGCTCCAGTGCGGCGAATGGGCGCGCACCATGCCGAGCGCCGAGCGCATCTGCGAACAGGCCAGCGCCGTTGCCTGCGGATTCAGGTCGGCCTTGTTGAAGACCACGATGTCGGCCAGTTCCAGGATGCCCTTTTTGATGCCCTGCAGCTCGTCGCCGCCGAAGGGCAACTGCAGCAGCAGGAACACATCGCTCATGCCCGCCACTGCCGTTTCGCTCTGGCCCACGCCCACGGTTTCAATGATGATGACGCTGAAGCCTGCGGCCTCGCACAGCATCAGCGCCTCGCGCGTCTGCTGGCCCACGCCGCCCAGCGCGCCGCGCGAAGGGCTGGGGCGGATAAAGGCACCGGGCTGGCGCGCCAGCGTTTCCATGCGCGTCTTGTCGCCAAGGATGGAGCCGCCATTCACGGTGGAAGAAGGATCGACCGCCAGCACGGCCACGCGCTCGCCGCGTTCCAGCAGTTGCATTCCCAATGACTCGATAAAGCTCGACTTGCCCACACCGGGCGCGCCGCTGATGCCCACGCGCAGCGCGCCGCCGCTGTGCGGCAGCAGCGCCGCCAGCAGTTCATCAGCCTGGGTACGGTGATCGGCGCGGCCCGATTCGCACAGGGTGATGGCCTGCGCCAGTGCGCGCCGTTCGCCTGCCAGCACGCCGGCCGCGAGCGGCGGCAGGCCGGAAGGATCGGGAGGAATGCTCATTGCGCTCAGGCCGGGAAGGCGGCTTCGATACAGCCCAGCACTTCCTCGGCGCAGACCGGAATCGGCGTGCCGGGACCGAAGATGCCGCGCACGCCGTGCTCGTACAGGAAGCCATGGTCCTGCGAAGGCACCACGCCGCCGACGAAGACGATCACCTGTTCCGCACCCTCGGCCTTCAGTGCGGCGATCAGCTCCGGCACCAGCGTCTTGTGGCCTGCCGCCAGCGTGGATACGCCGACCGCATGCACATCGTTCTCCACTGCCTGCCGCGCAGCTTCAGCCGGGGTCTGGAACAGGGGGCCGATATCGACATCGAAGCCCAGGTCGGCAAAGGCGCTGGCCACCACGCGCGCGCCGCGGTCATGGCCGTCCTGGCCCAGCTTGACCACCATCATGCGCGGCCGGCGGCCATGGCGCTGGTCGAAGCCGGCGATGCGCTGCTGCAGTGCGGTCCAGTCCGGATTGTCCTGGAAGGCTGCGCCGTACACGCCGGACACGGTCTGCCCGCTGGCGCGGTGGCGGCCCCAGGACAGTTCCAGCGCATCCGAGATCTCGCCCACGGTGGCGCGCAGGCGCACCGCCCGGATGGCCAGCTCCAGCAGATTGCCTTCGCCGTTATGGGCGGCAATGCTGATGGCTTCCAGCGCCGCGCCCACCGCGTCCTGGTCGCGCGTGGCGCGCAGCTGCTTCAGCCGCGCGACCTGGGCCGCACGCACGGCGCCGTTGTCGATCTCCCGCGTTTCCACTTCATCCTGCACGCCGGACTGGTATTTGTTCACGCCCACAATCACATCCTTCCCGCTGTCGATGCGCGCCTGCTTCTCGGCCGCCGACGCCTCGATGCGCAGCTTGGCCCAACCGGACTCCACGGCGCGCGTCATGCCGCCCATCGCTTCCACTTCCTCGATGATGGCCCAGGCCTGGTCCGCCATATCCTGGGTCAGCTTCTCCATCATGTAGGAACCGGCCCAGGGATCGATAACACCGGTGATATGGGTCTCTTCCTGCAGGATCAGCTGCGTATTGCGCGCAATGCGCGCCGCCGATTCGCTGGGCAGCGCAATCGCCTCATCCAGCGAATTGGTGTGCAGCGACTGCGTGCCGCCGAACACGGCCGCCATCGCCTCAATGGTGGTGCGCACCACATTGTTGTAAGGGTCCTGCACCGTCAGCGACCAGCCAGAGGTCTGGCAATGGGTGCGCAGCATCATGGACTTGGGCGACTTCGCGCCCAGCTGCTGCATGATGCGGCACCACAGGAGGCGCGCAGCGCGCAGCTTGGCCACCTCCTGGTAGAAGTCCATGCCCACCGCGAAGAAGAAGGAGAGGCGGTCGGCGAAGGCATCGATATCCAGCCCGCGCCTGATGGCTGTGCGCACATATTCCATGCCGTCGGCCAGGGTCAGGCCAAGCTCCAGCACCGGATTGGCGCCCGCCTCATGCATGTGATAACCGGAAATCGAAATCGAATTGAACTTCGGCATATGCTGCGCGGTATAGGCGATGATATCGGCCACCACGCGCATCGAAGGTTCCGGCGGATAGATGTAGGTGTTGCGCACCATGAACTCTTTGAGGATATCGTTCTGGATGGTGCCCGACAGCTGCTCCTGCTGCACGCCCTGTTCCTCGGCCGCCACGATATAGCCCGCCAGCACGGGCAGCACGGCGCCGTTCATGGTCATCGAGACCGACACCTTATCGAGTGGAATCCCATCGAACAGGATTTTCATGTCCTCGACCGAATCCACGGCCACGCCCGCCTTGCCCACATCGCCGGTCACGCGCGGATGGTCGGAGTCATAGCCGCGGTGGGTGGCCAGGTCGAAGGCCACGGACACGCCCTGGCCGCCGCCCGCCAGCGAACGGCGGTAGAAAGCATTCGATTCTTCCGCGGTGGAAAAGCCCGCATACTGCCGGATAGTCCAGGGCCGGGTACTGTACATGGTCGCCTGCGGGCCGCGTACAAAGGGCGCGAAGCCGGGCAGGGTATCGGCATGAGGCAGGCCGGCCGTATCGGCTGCGGTGTACAGCGCCTTGATGGTCAGGCCGGAAGCGGTAGTGCGGTTCAGGCGGTCCGTGTCATTGCCGGGCGCAGCCTTGCCCGCGGCGCGTTTCCAGTCCTCCAGCGTGGACGGCGGTAGCTGTGGCGCGGAGCCGGGTCGATTCATTGTGCAATGATCCTGCGTGGTCACGATAAACGATTGTACCGCGCAACCCTGTATGATGAGCAAGTAGCCCAACCCATTGTTCGCCATGCTGAAAACGCCCGCCAGTTTCCGTCCCCTGCTCACCCTTCCCGCCGATGCCGCTTGCAGCACGCTGGTGCTGCACCGTGACAAGATTCTGCTGGTGCAGGACAGCCTCGCGCTGCCGGATGCCAGCCACCTGTCCGGCCTGCAGCTCGACCCCGGCAAGGCCCTGGCGCTGGGGCAATGGCAGGACGACTACCTGAACTGCCAGCTGGTGGACAGCGAAGCCGTGCCGCATGAGAGCCTGGCCTGGTTCGGCCTGCGCTCGCTGTTCGGCATCAAGGACGACGACTTCATCGGCATCGCGGGCCGTGCCCTGCAGCTGGCCGAATGGACGCGCAGCCACCGCTATTGCGGCGTGTGCGCCACGCCGATGCAGCGGCTGGGTGGCGAGCGCGCCTTCAAATGCCCGTCCTGCGGCTTCACGGCCTACCCGCGCATCTCGCCGGCCATGATGGTGCTGATCCGCAAGGGCGACGCGGTATTGCTGGCGCGCCACGCCCAGTCGCCCTACCAGCGCTTCACGGCGCTGGCCGGTTTCCTGGAAGCGGGCGAGTCGGTGGAAGAAGCGGTGCACCGGGAAGTCTACGAAGAAGTCGGCCTGCGCGTGCACAAGCTGAAGTATTTCGGCAGCCAGAGCTGGCCCTTCCCCCACTCGCTGATGATCGCCTTCACGGCCGACTACCTGGACGGCGAGATCCGCGTTGACGAAACAGAAATCGCCGAAGCCCGCTGGTTCGGCCCCGGCGACGACTTCCCCGAGGTCCCGCCCGGCGTCTCCATCGCCACCGCCCTCATCAACGCCCACCGCCCCCGCTGACACCATGGGGTCAGGCACCGTCTGTCAGGTCGCGGGCTCAGCAGTAGGACTCAGGTGAAGGCCTGGCTTTTTCTGTATACTGGCCGCCACTTTTCAATTCAGGGTTCATCATGTCCAAAGACGCATTCACCGAAAAAGACTGGCGCCGCCTGCTCGAAAGCCTGGGCGAGGATCCGGACCGCGCCGGTCTGGCCGAAACGCCGCATCGCGTGGCGAAGGCGTGGCAGCATTGGACCTCCGGCTATCACCAGGACCCTGTCGAACTGCTGAAGGCCTTCGAAGACGGCGCCGAGGAGTACAACGAGCTGATCGTGGTGCGCAATATCCCGGTCTACAGCCACTGCGAGCACCACCTGGCCCCCTTCTTCGGCAAGGCCACCGTCGGCTATCTGCCGAACGGCAAGATCGTTGGCCTGTCCAAGCTGACCCGCCTGGTGGACTGCTTCGCCAAGCGCCTGCAGGTGCAGGAGCGCATGACGGTGCAGATCGCGAATACCCTGATGGAAGTGCTGGAGCCGAAGGCCGTGGGCGTGGTGGTGAAGTGCCGCCACATGTGCATGGAAAGCCGCGGCATCCGCACCCCGGGCGAGGAAACCATCACCTCCGCCATGCTGGGCGAGCTGCAGCCTAACCTCGCGCTGCGCACCGAATTCCTGGCGCTGGCGCGGGACTGAGCGATGGCGGGTGCGATCGAATGGCATAGCGGCGACGTTGACGCCGCGCTGGCGCTGGCCCGCTCCAGTGGCCGCCCGCTGTTCCTGTACTGGGGCGCCGCATGGTGCCCGCCCTGCAACCGTGTGAAATCCGAAATCTTCGCGCGGCCCGAATTCGCGGCCCGCATGAAGACCCTGCTGCCCTTCTGGCTGGATGGCGACGAGCCCGGCGCCCAGGCCCTGGCCGAGCCCCTGCGGCTGCGCAGCTACCCCACGCTGGTGCTGTTCACGCCCGGCGGCCGCGAAGTAACGCGCCTGCCCTGCGAGCTGGATGGCGAACTCTTCATCGAAGCCCTCGATGCTGCATTGGACGCGTCGCGCTCCGCCGCCGAATCGCTGCAGGCCGCGCTGGATGGCAGCCGCGCCCTGTCGTCAGGGGAATGGACGCTGCTGTCCAACTATTCCTGGGATACCGACGAAGACGTGATCCTTGCCGGCCGCGGCCTTGGCGCCACGCTGCACGCGCTGGCCGCTGCCAGCACGGATGCCAAAGCCGCCACCCGGCTGCGCCTGCATGCCATGGTAGCCACCGCGGCAGCCGGTATCGATGCCGCCTTCGTGCAGCAGGTCTGTGCCGACGCCGCCAGCGCCCGCGCCAATATGGACATCTTCGGCAACAGCGGCCACCTGCTCGTGCGCGCCGCAGGAGCGCAGCAGGCAGCACTGGCGCAGGCCATGGCCGCCGCCGCGCAGCAATGGGCAGGCGACACCTGGCTGTCCGCGCCCGACCGCCTCACTGCTACCCGCCTGCAGGCCCGCATGGCCCGCCTCGGCTACGAAGCGCCCGGCATCGCAGCGCAGGTGCGCGAAGCCGTGACCCAGGCCCTGGCCGACGCCGACAGCCCTTACCAGCGCCACACCACGGTCAACACAGCCGCCAGTGCCCTGAACGACGCCGGCCTCCACGCTGAAGCGGAAGCACTGCTGAAAGCCGAGCTCCCCGCATCGCATTCGCCTTACTACTTCATGCTGAGCCTGGCCGCCAGCGCCAAACGTCGCAACGACCCTGCAGCCGTGCTGGACTGGTACGAGCAGGCATGGCGTGGTGCCATTGGCCCGGCCACCCGCCTGCAATGGGGCGCTACCTACCTGCTGGCGCTGGCCGACTTTGCGCCGCAGGACCAGCCGCGCAGCGAAGCGGCGGCCGAAGGCATCCTCAGGGACTTGCAGCAGGCCGGCGGCATCCACCAGCGCAACCGTACCCAGGCCCAGCGCATGCTGGCCCGCCTGCCGCAATTGCAGGGCCCGCAAGCCCGCGCGCTGGAGGCGGCACTGCAATAGATCAGGTTTTCGAATAATTCTCAGCCGAAAATTGCGCTTTTTTATCTAAAAAGCGAGGGCTAACATGACTCCATCGAAAGCATTCTTCTGGAGAACAATCATGCAAGCCAAAAAACTGATCGCTGCCGTTTCCCTCTTCCTTGCCGCCGGCGCCGCACTGGCGGATGGCAAAACCCGTGAACAGGTTGTTGCGGAAGTCTACGCCGCTCGCGCCGCCGGCCTGCTGGACGTAACGGAAGCCAATTTCCCAGCCATTCCGCAAACCCCGTCGACGCTGACGCGCGAGCAGGTGCGTGTGGAAACGCTGCAAGCCATCGCCGACGGCACCGTGGGCCAGACCGAGGCCGATTACCCGCGCGTTCCCGCCCAGCCTTCGGGCCTGAGCCGTGAACAGGTGAAAGCCGAGGTGCTGGCCGCCCGCGCCGCCGGGCTGCTGGACCAGAATGAAGTGAATTATCCGCGTGACGACAGCAGCTTCCGCCGTCCGAATGTGAGCGCCCGCCTGCAGGCGCGTGCCGCCGCGCTGCAGAATCAGCAATAAGTCTTAGTTGGACGGGACTGCCTGTGCCGGTGCCGCTTCGGCGGGCGCCGGTTCGGCCGGCACAGCTTCCGCTGGTGCCGCCTCAGCCGGTGGCGCGGCTGCTTCGGCCGGCGCTGCCGGGGCGGCAGCCTCCTGCAGCGCCTCGAACGCCATGCGTTCGTGATCGGCCCTGAACACGCCAATCTTCTGTCCTGCCGGATCGCCGCCCTCGCCAATCAGCGAGCAGCCGGTGGTCTCCACCTGCCACACCCGCTGGCCCGCGCGCAGGCTCCACTGGTTATCGCCCGACGCGAACAGCTCCACCTTGTTGTCTTCCAGCGGCATGTCGCCCAGCGGAATCTGGCGCTGGCATTCCGGCAGGCGCGACGCCATCAGGGTATAGCGCGCCTCTTCGCTCCAGAAATACTCCTGCTGGCGGCGCACCGTCAGCGTGTGCTCCTGGCTGCTGTCCGCATAGAAGGTTGCGGAATCGTTGTAGCAGCCGGCCAGCAGCAAGGGGCTCAGGAAGATCAGCAGCGGACGCATGGGAAATGGGCGCGTTGTCATATTGCACCGATTATAGCGGCCTTGTCCCGGCACGCACACGTTTGCATTCTGATAACTTAAAAATATTGCATATCAGCTAGACTCCTTATTTCGACTATTCCGCCCAGCATTTTCCTCATGACCGGCCAACCTTCGCTCGACGATACCAGCTTCAAACGCATTCTCCTTCGCAATATCACCCTGCCGCTGGCAGCCGGTGTCGTTACTGCCGGGGTGTTCGTGGCGGTGTTCGCCTACCTGCTCAATGCCATGAACTGGGTGGAGCACTCCGAGCGCGTGATCGGTAACGCACAGGAACTGCGCAAGCTCGCTGTCGACATGGAAACCGGCATGCGCGGCTTCCTGCTTACCGGCGACGAAGCCTTCCTGGCGCCTTACAAGCTGGCCAAACCGAAGGTCCGGACCGGCATGGACACTTTGCTTCAGCTGGTGGCGGACAACCCTGTACAGGTCGATCGCCTGCGCAATATCGACGCGCAGCAGAAGCAGTGGAACCAGGTGGCCGACGACATGATCAGCTTGCGCCGCAGCGGCGGCGACTACCTCACGCTAGTGCGCAGCGGACGTGGCAAGGTCGAGTTCGATGAAATGCGCACGCAGTTCCAGACTTTCGTGGCGATGGAAGAACGCTTGCGTGCCGAGCGGTCATCCGAAGCACGCAGCGTTACCTACATCGTGGTTGCTTCCTTCCTCAGCATCAGCCTGGTGATCAGCGGCCTGCTCGCTTACTTCGGCCGCCGCGAGCTGATGCAGCTGTCCGCTATCTACAGCAAAGCGCTGCGTGAACAGAACGAGCACGCGGAACGGGTGCAGCTGCAGGCCTGGCTACGTTCCGGCCAGAGCGAACTGGCGGAGCAGGGCATCGGCCAGCACGCGCTGCCGCTGCTGGCGGGCTCCATGCTGCAATTCCTGAGCCGCTACCTGGGCGCGTCGGTGGGCGCGCTGTATGTGCGTGAACCGGATGGCCTGCTGCGCCGCGTTGCAACCTTCGGCATGAGCAGCGACGACGAAGCCTACGGCCGCCTGGTGCAGGCCGGTGAAGGCGTGGTGGGCCAGGTGGCCGCGTCGCGCCGCATCATGGCGCTGGACCAGCTGCCGCCGGACTACCTGCGCGTTGCCACGGCCCTGGGTACCGCCGCGCCACGCCATGTGATCGTGGCGCCGGTGGAGAGCGATGGTGAAGTGAACGGCGTGGTGGAGCTGGGTTTCCTTCAAGCCGCGGGCGAGCGCGAAACCGAGTTCCTGAAGCTGGTGGCCAGCAATATCGGGACCGCCATCGAGGCCACGCTGGCGCGCTACCGCCTGCAGGAAGTGCTGGCCGAAACGCAGCAGCTGAACGAGGAGCTGCAGGTGCAGCAGGAAGAACTGCGCACGGCGAATGAGGAACTGGAAGAGCAGTCGCGCGTGCTGGAAGAATCCCAGGCCAGCCTGGAAAACCAGAAGGCTGAGCTGGAACAGACCAACGAACAGCTGGCCGACCAGGCGCTGGCACTGGACCAGAAAAACACCGCGCTGAACGACGCGCGCAAACAGCTGGAAGAACGCGCGCGCGACCTGGAGCGCGCCAGCCAGTACAAATCGCAGTTCCTGGCGAATATGTCGCACGAGCTGCGCACGCCGCTGAACAGCTCACTGATCCTGGCCAAGCTGCTGTCGGAGAATGCCCCGGGTAACCTGAACGAAGAACAGGTGCGCTTCGCGCAAACGATCTACTCGGCGGGCAACGACTTGCTCAACCTGATCAACGACATTCTCGATATCTCCAAGGTGGAAGCCGGCAAGCTGGAACTGGCGCCGGAAGAGCTGCGCGTGACGCAGGTGATCGAAGGCCTCGGCCGCGTATTCGAACCGCTGGCGCGGCAAAAGCAGCTGGACTTCGCCATCGATATGGCGCCCGGTATTCCGGAAACGATTTATACCGATTGCCAGCGCCTTGAGCAGATCCTCAAAAACCTGCTGTCCAATGCCGTCAAGTTCACGGACGAGGGCAAGGTCCTGCTGCGTGTGGCGCCGGGCGCTGACGGCAAACTGCTGTTCTCGGTGCAGGACTCGGGCATCGGCATCCGCGAAGACCAGCACGAAACCATTTTCGGCGCCTTCCAGCAGGCCGACGGCACCACCAGCCGCAAATACGGCGGCACGGGCCTGGGCCTCTCGATCTCGCGCGACCTGGCCACCCTGCTGGGCGGAACCATCACGCTGGCCAGCACGCCGGGACAGGGCAGCACCTTCACGCTGTCCCTGCCGGTGCAATGGACCGCACCGGCCGCGGAGCAGCGTACAAGCACCCTGAGCGCGGAACCGCCGGCCCAGCCGCCGGCGCCGCAGCCGGCGCCCGACACCGCCCCGGCGCCGGCGCCGCAGCTGCCGCGCCCCTTCGACGATGACCGCGACAGCGCGCCGCCGCCCGAGCGCACCGTGCTGGTGATCGAAGACGAACCGGCCTTCGCCCGCATCCTGTACGACCTGGCGCACGAGATGGACTACCGCTGCCTGGTGGCCTTTGCAGCGGATGAAGGCCTGCAGATGGCCGAGCAGTACCAGCCGCAGGCCATCCTGCTCGATATCCGCCTGCCGGACCGTTCCGGCCTCTCGGTGCTGCAGCTGCTGAAGGACAATCCGCGCACCCGCCATATTCCGGTGCATGTGGTATCGGCTTCGGACTCCGGCGAAGCTGCGCTGCACATGGGCGCCATCGGCTTTGCGCTCAAGCCCACCACGCGCGACGAACTGCTGGATGTCTTCGGCCGCCTGGAACAGAAGTTCACGCAGAAGATCAAGCGCATCCTGCTGGTGGAAGACGATGCGCGCCAGCGCGACAGCGTGGTGCAGCTGATTTCGGACGAAGACATTGAAATCAATGCCGTGGAATCCGGCGCCGAAGCGCTGGCGCTGCTGCGCACCACCATCTTTGACTGCATGATCATCGACCTCAAGCTGCCGGACATGCAGGGCAACGAGCTGCTGGAGCGCATGGCGCACGAGGAAATCGCGTCCTTCCCGCCGGTGATCGTGTACACCGGCCGCAATCTCACACGCGCCGAGGAAGCAGACCTGCACAAGTACTCGCGCTCCATCATCATCAAGGGCGCACGCTCGCCGGAACGCCTGCTCGATGAAGTGACGCTGTTCCTGCACAAGGTGGAATCCGAGCTGTCCAGCGAACGCCAGACCATGCTGAAAACGGTGCGCAGCCGCGACCGCGTGTTCGAGGGCCGCCGCATCCTGCTGGTGGACGACGACGTGCGCAATATCTTCGCCCTCACCAGCGCGCTGGAACAGAAAGGCGCCATTGTGGAAATCGGCCGCAACGGCTTCGAGGCGCTGGAAAAACTCAATACGGTGCAAGATATCGACCTGGTGCTGATGGATGTGATGATGCCGGGCATGGACGGCCTGGAAGCGACCCGCCGCATCCGCGCCGACAGCCGCTTTGCGCGCCTGCCGGTCATCGCCGTTACCGCCAAAGCCATGAAGGACGACCAGGAGCAGTGCCTGGCGGCCGGCGCGAACGACTACCTGGCCAAGCCGATTGACCTGTCGCGCCTGTATTCGCTGCTGCGGGTGTGGATGCCTGCGATGGACCGTATCTGATAGCGAAACCCATGACGCATAAGCCTCATCACAGCGATACCGACATCGAGCTGAAAATGCTGATGGAGGCGATCTACCTGAAATACAGCTACGACTTCCGCGACTACACGGGCGCCTCGCAGAAACGCCGCGTGCTGCATGCAATGCGCGAAATGGACTGCGCCACGATTTCGCAGCTGCAGTCGCGCGTGCTGCACGAACCGGCCGCCTTCAGCGAACTGCTGCAGTTCCTTACCATCCCGGTGACGGAGATGTTCCGCGACCCCAGCTACTACGCTGCCCTGCGCGAGCATGTGCTGCCGGTACTGAGCACTTATCCTTCGCTGAAAATCTGGGTGGCCGGCTGCAGCACAGGCGAAGAAGTGTTCTCGCTGGCGATCCTGCTGAAGGAGGAAGGCCTGCTGGAGCGCAGCATCATCTACGCCACCGACATCAATCCGCAGTCGCTGGAGAAAGCCAAGAAGGGCGTGTTTGCACTGGATAGCATGCGCGCCTATACCGAGAACTACCAGGCCAGCGGCGGCAAGCGCGCTTTCTCCGATTACTACACGGCCGCCTACAACGCAGCGCTGTTCGACCGCTCGCTGTGCGAGAACGTGACCTTCGCCGACCATAGCCTGGCCACCGATGCCGTGTTCGCCGAAACGCAGTTCATCAGCTGCCGCAATGTGATGATCTATTTCAAGAAGCGCCTGCAGGAGCGCGCGCTGGGCCTGTTCCACGAATCGCTGTGCCACCGTGGTTTCCTTGGCCTGGGCAGCAAGGAGAGCATCGACTTCTCCGTCTACGGTCCGCGTTTCGAAGCGGTAGTCAAGCGCGAGCGCCTGTTCAGGAAACTGTGATGGATACCCCGCCATCGCTCGATACGGCTTTGCAGGGCCGCGCGATTGAAGCGGTGGTGATCGGTGCGTCCGCAGGCGGCGTGAATGCGCTGCTGGGGATCTTGCCCGCATTGTCAAAGCACTATCCCTGTCCCATCGTGACGGTGCTGCATGTGCTGAAAGGGCGCCAGAACCAGTTGGCCGAAGTGTTCCAGCAGCGGCTGCAGATGGAGGTGCGTGAAGCGGGCGACAAGGATGAGCTGCTTCCCGCTACTCTGTATTTTGCGCCGCCCGGTTATCATCTGCTGGTGGAGGCGGACCGCATATTTTCACTGAGCTGCGACCCGCCCATCTACTTCGCGCGGCCCGCCATCGACGCCACCATGGAGTCGGCGGCCGATGCTTATGGGGAGGGCTTGCTGGGCATCCTGCTCACCGGAGCGAACATGGACGGCGCGGAAGGCCTGGCCGCTATCGGCAAGGCTGGCGGCTTGACCGTGGTGCAGGACCCCAATGAGGCGCAAGTGCCGATCATGCCGAAGGAGGCCATCCTTGCGCGCCAGCCTGACCTGGTGCTGCCGCTGGCGGAAATACGCCGCCTGTTGTTGATGTTGGAGATGAAGCGATGATGAAGGAAGCGACCAAGCTGCTGATTGTGGATGACCTGGCAGAGAACCTGCGTGCGCTGAACGCCATCATCCGCGCCGACGACCGTGCCGTCTACCAGGCCAGCAGCGGCGAGGAAGCGCTGGCACTGCTGCTCGAACATGATTTCGCGCTGGCGATTCTCGATGTGCAGATGCCGGGCATGGACGGCTTTGAGCTGGCGGAGCTGATGCGCGGCACCGACAAAACGCGGCACATTCCAATCGTCTTCGTCAGCGCCGCAGGCCGTGAACTGAATTACGCCTTCAAGGGCTACGAAACGGGCGCCGTCGATTTCCTCTACAAGCCGCTGGATCCCGACGCGGTAAAGAGCAAGGTCAATGTGTTCGTGGACCTGCACTGCCAGCGCCAGGAGATCCGCCGCCGCGCCGAGGAGCAGGAGGCGCTGGTTGCCCAGCTCAACGCCACGCAGGATGAACTGCGCCGCGCGCTGCATATGCGTGATGAATTCATGTCCATGGTGGCGCACGAACTGCGCACGCCCCTCAACACGCTCTACCTCGAAGCCCAGATGCGCAAGCTGCAGCTCGACCGCGGCAATATGGCGGCCTTCGACGCGCCGCAGCTGCAGCGCATGGTGGCGCGCGATGACCGCCAGATCCAGGCCATGATTCGCCTGATCGACGACATGCTGGATGTGTCGCGCATCCACAGTGGCATCCTGTCGATCCGTCCATCGGCGACGGAGCTGGCCGGCCTGCTGCAAAGACTGACGGAAGACCTCTCGCGGCAGGCCAGCGACGCAGGCAGCTCCATCACCCTGCACGCCTCGCAGGCGGTAACGGGCTGGTGGGACGAATTCCGCATCGAGCAGGTCATCGTCAACCTGCTGACGAATGCCATACGCTATGGCGGCGGCAAGCCCGTTGAAGTGCGCCTCGCGGCCGACAGCAAGGAAGCCCGTGTGCAGGTCATCGACCAAGGCGCAGGCATTCCGGAGGATATGCTGCCGCGCATCTTCGAGCCCTACGAACGCGGCTTCTCCGATGCCGCGCCGGCAGGGCTGGGCCTTGGCCTCTACATCTCGCGCCAGCTGGCCGAAGCGCATGGCGGCACCCTGACGGTGTGCAGCAAGCCCGGCGAAGGCTCCTGCTTCATGCTCGCCCTGCCGCGCACCGAAGCGCCCTCGCAAAACTGAAGCTGTTGCGCTAACGCTGATGCCGTTCATGGACTACACTGGAATCGTACCGGATACTTGCCCTCCACATTAAATCGTCAGGGGCCGCCATGAAACGCGACGCACTGCACAATATGGAACGCAGGGAATGGCTCCTGAAGCGGAACTGTTCGCTCACGCCCGGCCAGACCCTGCTTGCCTGGGCGGTGCTGATGCTGACCTCCGCCGGCGTGGGCGGCTTTGTGGCGCTGCAGGGAGCATGGCTCGTGCTGGTGTTCTCCGCGCTGGAGATGAGCGCCATCAGCGCGGCCTTCCTGGTCTATGGCCGCCATGCGGCAGACTATGAATACATTGTTTTTGACGGCGCCTGCCTGCTGATCGAAAAACATGTGGCGGGCAAGGTGTGCAGCACGCAGCTGGACCCCTATTGGGCGCATGTGGCGGCGCCCGGATCGGCTCCCGCGCTGATCACACTGGAAGCCCGCGGCGTGAAGGTCATGGTTGGCAGCTATCTGGCCGCAGCAGACCGGCGGCTATTTGCGCGCGAGCTGCACGAAACCCTGACGGCCATGCGAGGCTGATCAGGGCAGGGTCACGATTTCCGGATAGCTGCGCAAAGTGGACGCGAGTGCCTCATTCGCCGCGCCTTCACCCAGGTGCGCTGCAAAGAAGGCGCTGACCAGCGCCGCGCTCATGGCAATGCTGCGCTCCCCGCCGCCCGCGAAATCGGCATGCTGCATGCCGCCCATGCGGGCGCGGAAGGGCGCTGCGGAACGCCCGCAGGTATCCTTCCAGACCGATTCGCGGCGCCGTTCGGATTTGCTCGCGCCCCAGCGCTCCAGCCAGCCGGTGGCGGACGGGTGTTCGCTTACCAGGTAGGCCAGCGGCTGCTGCGGACGCACTTTCTGCGCTTCGCCCACCAGGTCGCCGTCCAGGTTGATCACCGCGCGAATCGATTCGTCGCCGCCCGCCGCCATCACGGCCGCCGCACCGCCCAGCGAATGGCCGAACACCCCATAGCCATGCGTGTTGATGCGGCCGGCCAGGGGATTGTTGCGTTCGCGGTTCATCTTCTCCATGCGCCCGGCCATGGCGAAAATCTCCTGCATCATCGCCAGGTAGTCGCTGCTGCCCGCGCTGCGCACCGGGACCGAAGCGCGGATGGCTGCCACTACGAAGCCCTGGCTGGCCACGGCTTCCAGCAGCGCGTCATAGTCGCCCGCCACCTTGCCCATGCCGGGTGCAAAGACCAGGAAGGGGTAGCGGTCCAGTGGTCCGCTCAGCGGGTAGTAGACGACGCCGTTATAGCGCCGCATGTTTTCCATCCACTCCGTGCGCAGCTGGCCGCTGGCGACTGGTTTAACCGTCGTCGCCCGCGCGCTGGCAGTTAATGCAAGGCTGGCAATCAAAGCAAGTACGGTGCGTCGTTCCAAGATGTTCTCCCATCGTTGGACTCAGCATAGCAAGCCTTCTGGAAACCGGCTTGCAGCATGCGACAGACTGCATTCCTGCGGCACTGGAACGCAAAAAAACCTGCCGCCGGCGCGAACCGGAAGCAGGCAAAGGCTGGAGAAAAATCGTTATAAAAGGTTTTCAGAAGCGATAGCCGACGCCCACGCCAAACAGCACCGGATCGACCTTGACCCTGCTGGCTTTGGCGCCGCCGATCAGCACATCGCTGCGCAACTGCACCTTCTTCACATCCACGTTGAAGGACCAGTTCCTGTCAATCTTTACATCGAAGCCGGCTTGCACTGCCAGGCCGAAGCTGTCGTGTTCCAGGCTGCCCTGGCCGCCGAGCAGCTTGTTCTTCGAAAAGGTGGTCCAGTTCAGGCCAAGGCCAAGGTAAGGGCTGAACTGTTCATCCGGCGTGAAGTGATATTGCGCAAGCAGGGTTGGCGGCAGGTGCTTGAAGGTGCCGATGGTTTTGCCGTCCAGGTAAACGTCGTGCTTCTGCGGATAGGTGAGCACCAGCTCGGCCGCGACATGCGGCGTGAAGAAGTAGCTGATATCGAGTTCCGGAATCGTTTTGCTGCTGACGGCGATGCGGTCCGCGGCGCCGGTGCCGCCTACCGGATCGGACTTGTCGGCCGGGTCGATATGCACGGCGCGGGCCCGCACCAGCCATGGCGTGGATTCGGCGAATGCATTGGCGCCCATCAGGGCGGCGGTGGTGGCGATGACTGCAAGTACTGCGCGTTTCATGATAAATCCTCTCTCTTTTTGATCAGTTTGCAGAGAGAAGTTTATTGATCCGGCTCAATGAAAACTTTGATCTAAGTCAAAATTGCCGAGATGAACACATACTTCAAAAAAGCGGAGTAATATAGCCCCGCTCGACCCCCCGGAAAATCAATCTCAGGAGACAGGCATGAAGTTGAACGTCAATGGACAGGTACGTGATTTCGAGGCGGAGGAAGACACGCCGCTCCTTTGGGTGCTCCGGGAACAGCTGGGGCTCACCGGCACCAAATACGGTTGTGGCATCGCACAATGCGGCGCCTGCACCGTGCATATCGACGGTGAACCGACGCGCAGCTGCGTGCGGCCTGTCTCCACGGTGACGGCCGAACAGAAGATCGTCACCATCGAAGGACTGTCTCCGGACGGCTCGCATCCGGTGCAGAAGGCCTGGGCCGCGCTCGATGTGCCGCAATGCGGCTTCTGCCAGTCCGGCATGATCATGGCGGCCACCGCGCTGCTCAAGGAAAAACCGAAACCAACAGATGCCGATATCGATGCGGCGATGACCAACATCTGCCGCTGCGGCACCTATAACCGCGTGCGCAAGGCCATCCATGTGGTGGCGCGCGGCGGCGATCCCAAAACGGCGGGCCTGGCTATCGAGCATGTGGAAGGGAGCAAAGCATGAGCGCCGTTCTCGCATCCCCATCGCGCCGTTCCTTCCTGGGCCGCTCCAGCGCTGCGGCGGCGGGCCTCATGTTCGGCTTCCACATCCCTTTCGATGCCATGGCGCAGGGTGCGCAGGCGCCCGAGATCAATGCCTGGGTGGTCGTCAAGCCGGACGACACCATCATCATCCGCATCGCCCGCTCCGAGATGGGGCAGGGCACGCTGACCGGCCTCGCCCAGCTGGTGGCGGAAGAGCTGGATGCCGACTGGAGCAAGGTCACTACCGAATATCCAACCCCGGGCGCCAACCTGGCCCGTAACCGCGTGTGGGGTAGCTTCTCCACTGGCGGCAGCCGCGGTGTGCGCGAATCGCACGAGTACGTGCGCAAGGGCGGCGCTGCGGCGCGCATGATGCTGGTGCAGGCCGCCGCGGTGCAGTGGAACGTGCCGGCTGCGGAGTGCACGGCCGCCGCCAGCGCGATTACGCATACGCCGAGCGGCCGCAAACTGAGCTATGGCCAGGTTGCGGATGCTGCGGGCAAGCTGCAGGCGCCCGCGCCAGCCGACATCAAGCTGAAAGATCCGAAGGACTGGAAGATTGCAGGCAAGCGCCTGGCGCGCCTCGATACGGTCGACAAGACTACCGGCAAGCAGATCTACGGCATGGACCTCACGATGCCGGGCATGCTGAATGCGGCCATCAAGGACTGTCCCGTCTTCGGCGGCAAGGTCAAGAGCTTCAATGCGGACGCCATCAAGAACAAGCCGGGCGTGAAGAAGGTGCTGCAGGTTGGCGACAGCGCAGTCGCCGTGGTGGCCGACACCTGGTGGCGAGCCCGCACGGCGCTGGATGCGCTGCCGATTGAATGGGACTTCGGCGAGAACGTCAAGACTTCCGATGCCGACGTGGCGGCCATGATGAAGGAAGGCCTCACCGCCGCCCAAGCAGCGGTGGGTAACTCGAACGGCGATGTGAAAGCAGCGCTGGCCGGCGCTGCACGCAAGATCGAGGCGGTGTATTCCTATCCGCACCAGAATCACGCCACGATGGAAACCATGAACGCCACCGCGCGCTGGACGCCGGAGCGTTGCGAGGTATGGACGCCAACCCAGAACGGCGAAGCGGCGCTGGCGGCGGCAACCGAGGCAGCGGGCCTGTCGCAGAAACAGTGCGAGGTGTACAAGATCCATCTGGGCGGCGGCTTCGGGCGGCGCGGCGCCACGCATGACTGGGTGCGCCAGGTGGTGCTGATCGCGAAAGAGATGCCCGGCACGCCGGTAAAGCTGATCTGGACGCGTGAAGAAGACATGACGCACGGCCGCTATCATCCAAGCACGCAGTGCAAGTTCACTGCAGGGCTGGATGCGAAGGGCAACCTGACGGCGCTGCATATGCGTATTTCGGGCCAGTCGATCCTGGCGGGCCTGAATCCGGCGTCCATCAAGGAAGGCAAGGATCCTGTGGTGTTCCAGGGCCTGAATGCACCGGGTCCCGAGGCATCCATCGGCTACACGGTGCCGAACCTGCTGGTGGACCATGCCATGCGCAATCCGCCGGTGCCACCCGGCTTCTGGCGCGGCGTGAACCTGAACCAGAACGCGATCTACCTGGAATCCTTTATCGACGAAATCGCGCACGCCACGAAGCAGGACCCGCTGGCCTTCCGCCGCAAGCTGATGAAGGACAGCCCGAAGCACCTGGCGGTGCTGAACGCAGTGGCCGCAAAGGTAGGCTGGGACAAGAAGCCGAAGAAGGGTGTGTTCCGTGGACTGGCCCACACCATGGGATTCGGCAGCTACGTTGCGGCCTGCGCCGAAGTGTCCGTGAACAAGGATGGCAAGCTCAAGATCCATCGCATCGTTGCCGCGACAGACCCCGGCCACGTGGTGAATCCGCAGCAGATCGAGGCGCAGATCGAAGGCTCTTTCGTGTACGGCCTTTCGGCCGCGCTGTATGGCGCCTGCACGCTGAAGGACGGCCGCATCGAACAGACCAACTTCGATACTTACCAGGTGCTGAAGATGGATGAGATGCCTGCCGTGGAATCGATCATCATGCCATCCGGCGGCTTCTGGGGCGGCGTTGGCGAACCGACGATCGCGGTCGCCGCACCGGCAGTACTCAACGCTATCTTCGCCGCGACGGGCAAGCGTATCCGCGACCTGCCGCTGAAGAACCACAGCCTCAAGAAGGCCTAAAGCGATGCGCAGGCTGGCTGGCGGCATTCTGGCGCTGGCCGGCCTGTTCTGCGCGGCCGCCTCAGCGCAGCAGCTACCGCGTGGGCGTGATGGCGGCATCGCTGAACGCCTGCCCAATGCAGCTGCGGGCGACGCGGTGCGCGGCCGCGCCATCGTGGCCAGCCGCCAGGTGGGCCTTTGCCTGCTGTGCCACAGCGGCCCGATACCGGAAGAGCGCTTCCAGGGCAATCTTGCGCCGGACCTGTCCGGTGCAGGGCTACGATGGACGGAAGCGCAGCTGCGCCTGCGCATTGCCGATTCAAGCCAGATCAATCCCGATACCATCATGCCATCCTATTTCCGCAGCCAGGGCTTCACGCGCGTGGTGCCCGCCCAGCAGGGAAAATCCATCCTCACCGCCCAGCAGATCGAAGATGTGGTGGCCTACCTGCTCACGCTACGCGAGGTGCCATGACGCAGCGCCGCCAGATTCTTGCTGCCGGCCTTGGCCTCGCGCTGACAGCTGTCGTTCGCCCAGCCGCCGCCACGCCGGAAAAAATGGCGGCCGCCATCGCAGCCTTCACCGGCAACAAGCTGCCGAAGACCGGCCGCGTGCAGCTGGACATAGCGAAAATCATCGACAACGGCAATACGGTACCGGTAACCATCACGGTCGACAGCCCGATGACGGCCGAAGACCATGTTACCGACATTGCCATCTTCAATGAGAAGAACCCGGAGACAGACGTTATCCGCTGCATGCTCGGCCCGCGCGCAGGCAAGGCGCAGGTATCCACCCGCATCCGCCTTGCCACCTCGCAGAAGCTGACGGCGGTAGCACGCATGAGCGACGGCAGCTGCTGGCAGCAGACGGTGGACCTGATTGTTGCGCTGGCAGCCTGCCTGGAAGGAGAGGCCCTGTAATGGCGCGCGCCCTGATCCACATGCCGGCTAACGCAAAGAAGGGCGAGATCATCGAAATCCGCGCCCTCATCGCACACCCGATGGAAACCGGCTACCGCCCGGGCGCCGACGGCAGGCCTTTGCCGCAGGACGTGATACGCCAGTTCAGCTGCAGCTACAACGGCGAGCGTGTTTTCGCCGCCGAACTGCATCCCGCCGTATCCGCCAACCCCTACATCGCCTTCTACACCATCGCTACCGAAAGCGGCACGCTGGAATTCAGCTGGCAAGGCGACAAGGGCTTCGCCCAGACGGAGCGTATGACGATTACGGTGAGCGGCTGATGCGCACTGCCCTGCCCATGCTGGTGTTCTGCTTTGCCGCACAGGCCCAGGACCTGCGCAAGTCCGGCACGGAATACATGAGCGAATCCACGCGCGCCATGCAGCGCGACGACATGCAAAACCCCGCCATGCTGTGGGTAGCGGGCGGCGAAACACTCTGGAACAGCAAGGCCGGCAAGAGCGATAAAAGCTGCGCATCCTGCCATGGCGATGCGAAGCAGAGCATGCGCGGCGTGGCTGCCCGCTACCCTGCCTTCGACAAGGACGCAGGCCGCGTGCTTAATCTCGGCCAGCGCATCAACCAGTGCCGCACCCGCGCGCAGCAGGCCCCGGCCTTCCGCCATGAATCCGAGGAGCTGCTTGGACTGGAAGCCTATATCGCGCTGCAGTCGCGCGGCATGCCGCTGGCGCCGCCTGCCGATGCGCAGACGCGTGCCTCCGCCGCACGCGGCGGGAAGCTCTTCAACACGCGCATAGGGCAGCTGAATCTCTCCTGTGCGCAATGCCACAACGACAATGCAGGCAAAAGCCTTGCGGGCGCACCGATACCGCAGGGCCACGCTGCTGCCTATCCCATCTACCGCCTGGAATGGCAGGGCATGGGCAGCCTGCAGCGCCGCCTGCGTAACTGCATGAGCGGTGTGCGGGCCGAGGTGCCGCCGCTGGGTGCACAGGATCTGGTAGACCTCGAAAGCTGGCTTGCCTTACGCGCACAAGGCATGCCGCTTGAATCGCCGGGCGTGCGCCCATGAAAGGACAGCGAACAATGCGACTTCTCATTTCCACCATCCTGCTGCTGGCAACCGGTGCGGCAAGCGCCGCCGAGCCCCTGCCTCATGGAGCCCGCCTCGCCGCCACCTGCGCTGCCTGCCACGGCACCAATGGCGCCACCGTGGGCACTGCCCTGCCGCGGCTTGCAGGCCAGGGCAAGGATGTGCTGCTGGCGAAGCTGCGCGCCTATAAGGACGGCAGCGCGCAGTCCACGATCATGACGCAGATCGCCAAAGGCTATACCGACGAGCAGCTCGAACAACTCGCAGCGTGGTTCGCCGCGCAGAAAACAGGGAGGTAGCATGGAACGCCGCAGATTCCTGCAAGCGGGCGCCATTGCATCGGCAGGCGCCATCACCGGCTGCGCCACTGTTGCAATGCCCGCGAAGCCGCACGTTGTTGTTATCGGCGGCGGCTATGGCGGCGCCACGGCCGCCAAGCATGTGCGCATGTGGAGCGGTGGCGATATCGACGTTACGCTGATCGAGCCCAATGCCACCTTCATCTCCTGCCCGCTCTCGAACCTGGTGCTCGGCGGCTCGAAATCCATCAGCGACCTCACGCTGAGCTACGCAGGCCTGGCGCGCGAGCACGGCGTGCGCATCCTGCGCGACTCCGCGGTCGGCATCAACTCCGCGAAGCGCGCTGTGATTCTCTCCGGCGGCAGCATGGTGCTGTACGATCGCCTGATCGTCTCGCCCGGCATTGAGTTCCTGTGGAACGAACTGCCCGGCATGATGAGCTCCATGGCGCAGGACAAAGTGCTGCATGCATGGAAGGCTGGCGCACAGACCATCGCTCTGCGCGCCCAACTCGATGCAATGCGGGACGGCGGCACCTACGCGCTGACCATTCCTCCTGCACCCTACCGCTGCCCGCCCGGGCCTTACGAGCGCGCCTGCCAGGTAGCCTTCTACTTCAGCAAGCACAAGCCAAAATCGAAAGTGCTGGTGCTGGATGCGAACGAAGATGTGGTGTCGAAAGGTGCGCTGTTCAAGCGCATCTGGAGAGAGCGCTACGGCAGCATCATCGAATACCGTCCGAGCTTCCGCACAGTGGATGTGCATGCGGCCAGCAATACCGCCGTCTCCGAGCTGGATGACAAGGTACAGGCAGACGTGCTGAACGTGATTCCGCCGCACAGGGCAGGCGCCATCGCGGCGCAGACCGGACTCGCCAAAACCGGCCAGCGCTGGTGCGAAGTAGACTTCCGCACCTTTGAATCAACGCAGGCAAAGAACATCCATGTGATTGGCGACGCGATCCTCGCGGCGCCGCTCATGCCCAAATCCGCGCACATGGCGAACCAGCACGCCAAAGTCTGCGCTGCTGCGGTGGTGGACCTGCTCAGTGGCCGCGAGCCCGAAGCAAAGCCCATGCTCACCAATACCTGCTACAGCTTCGTCAGCGACAAGGACGTGATCCACGTCGCTTCGGTGCATGCCTATAACGAAGAAAAGAAGACGCTGCTCGCGGTCAGCGGTTCCGGCGGACTCTCGGATAGCGCGAGCGAACTGGAAGGCGTCTACGCCATGAACTGGGCGCGCAACATCTGGGCCGATTCGCTGGCCTGAGGCGTTAGCCCACGGCCTTGATGAAGGCGCTGATGACGGGGGCGTTCGTCAGGTCGATCAGGAAGCCGCCGGTGGGCGGCACAATGGTGGTGGCGCGCGGCGCAGGACCGCGCTGCCGCGTCATCGCATCCATCGCGGCGACGGCAGTGGCGGTTGAGCCAATGCCATAGCCCGCCAGGCCTGCGGTGGCCACGCCTGCTTCATGATCGCGCCCCAGCAGTGGCCAGATCAGCACAGCGGCAAACAGCAGCGTAACGGCTACATTCACGGCAAGGATAATCAGCATTGGTCCTGCCACGCTGGCAAGGTCCGCGAGGTTGAGTGACGCCAGTGTAACTGCCAGGAACAGCGGCAGCAGCACGGCCGCCCAGCGCGCAATGGCGCCGCCATCCAGCCAACGCCAGCCTGCGGCGTCGTGGATGGCGCGCACAATGAAACCCAGCACCAGCGCGCCCATATAGGCGGGCAGAGCGAGGCCCAGTTTATCCAGTCCGAAGCTCACCCAGGCGCCCGCCTTGATGCATGCGGCGATCAGCAGGCCATGGAACACGGCGCTCTTGCCCAGCGCAGCGAGCGAGCGGGAATCTGCGATGAAGCTTGCCACCACAGGTTTTTCCGCCGCGCGGCCGGCGTTGCCCGCCTTCAGCTGCCCACGCAGCAGCCACGCGCCGAGTGGGCCGGCCAGCAGAGCACCAGCAACGAGGCCGAAGGTTGCGGCAGACGCGCCGATGGCCGCAGCCGACGCAAGGCCCGCCTGTTCGAAACGCGGCGCAAATCCGAGCGCCGTGCCGTGGCCACCCACCAGCGTCAGCGAGCCGCAGGCGATACCCAGCAGCGCCGGAGCGCCGATCGCACCGGCAACCGCCACACCGACTGCATTCTGCAGCACCGAGAGCACCGTGGTGCCGATCAACAGCACGGCCAGCATGCGGCCGCCGCCCAGCAAAGTACGTAACGGCGCGCCAAGGCCAACGCAGGTGAAGAAGCCGATCAGCAGCGGCAGGTTCAGGTTCTTTGCAGGCCGCGCAAGCCATTCGGTATCCGGCGTTACGAGCCAGGTCCACCAGCCCTCGGTGACTTTGGATCCGAAGGAAATTGTCACCCCCGAATACTGCAGCAGCAGGCACATAAGGCTGAACAGCAGGCCGCCAACCACGGGAACGGGAATATTGAACCGCGCTAGGACAGGCAAACGGCGAAGCACGAATTCGCCAAGGAGCAGCACAGGAACGGCCAACAGCAGCAAAAACCACGGCGAATAAGGTGCAGTCATTATTGTGGGCGTCTCACAGAATCAGGATTACACGGTAGTCATTCACATTGGTACGCGTTGGGCCGGTTACCAGCAGGTCGCCCAGCGCATGGAAGAAGCCGTAACCATCGTTATTGGCCAGGTGCTGCCGGGCGCCGACACCTTCTGCTGCGGCACGCGCAGGCGTATCAGGCGTGAGGATAGCACCAGCGTTGTCCTCTGTGCCATCGATGCCGTCGGTATCGGCCGCGAGCGCGTAGGTGGCTGCCATGCCATCCAGCTCCACTGCCAGCGAAGTAAGGAACTCGGCACAGCGCCCGCCGCGCCCCTGGCCGCGCACAGTCACCGTGCACTCGCCGCCGGAAATCAGCGCTACCGGCGGCCGCATCGGCTGGCCGTGAACACGTACTTCACGCGCCAGTGCGGCATACACCTTCGCTACTTCGGAAGCTTCTCCTGTTACCGTGTCGCCCAGCACCATCGGCGTTATGCCGCGTGCCGAGAAGAACTGCGCCGCTGCCTGCAGGCTCTGGTGCGCGGTCGCGATTACCTTGATATCTGCGTTTGCAAACACCGGGTCACCCGGCTTGGGCGTCTCGGGCACCGTGCCGCGCAGGCCTGCATCGAGATGTGCCTGCACGCTCGCTGGCAAGGCGATGGCGTTCCGCCGCAGGATATCCAGCGCATCCTGATAGCTGCTCGCATCAGGGCAAGTGGGCCCGGAAGCAATGGCGCTCGGATCGTCCCCGGTAACGTCGGAAATAACCAGCGTTGTCACCGGCGCCTTGCACAGCGCTGCCAGCTGGCCCCCCTGAATCCGGGACAGGTGCTTGCGCACGATGTTGACCTCCGTGATGGGCGCACCGCAGTTCAGCAGCTGCTTTGTTACCTCGCGCAGCTCGGCGATACTGACGCCCTCCGCAGGCAGTGACAGCAGGCTGGAACCGCCACCCGAAATCAGGGCAATCAGCCTGTCGTCCTCGCCCAGGTCCTGCACGGCGCGCAGAATATCCTGTGCGGCCTGCTCGCCGGCGGCATCCGGGTAGGGATGTCCTGCTTCGACCACGGTGATGCGCTCCGTCGGCATAGCATGTCCGTAGCGCGTGACCACAAGCCCGGACAGATTGGCATCGGCCGGCCAAGCCAGCTCGGTGGCTCGCGCCATGCTCGCCGCGGCTTTGCCGGCACCGATCACCAGCGTGCGGCCCTTGGGCGGCGAGGGCAGATGCGCCGCAACGATCCTCAGCGGATCGGCCGCGGCAACGGCTGCATGGAAACTGTCGATCAGAAGCTGGCGGGGATCAGTCATGGCTATGGATCGTGGGAGTCAGGGGGCATTAACGAGATAATAGGATGGCAGCGCGCTTGCCGCAAATCAAAACGACATCCGGTGCCGCATGTGACGATTGCCTACCCACGCCACAGGGAAGGCAAGATGGACAAACTACTGCCACACTATGAACAGGAACTCGGCATACTTCGCCGCGCCAGCCAGCAATTCGCAGAGCGGCACCCTGCGCTGGCCCGGGAACTCGGAATGGCGGCCGACTGCAGCGCTGACCCGGAAGTAGAACGCCTGCTGCAGTCCATCGCACTGCTCAACGCCACCACCAGCCAGCGCATCGCCGCCGCGCACGAACAGCTGACGACGGCGCTGCTCCGCAACACCAAGCCGCATGCTGCGCGCACCTTGCCCTCCAGCGCCGTCGCACAGATAGACCTCAGCGGTGCAAAAGCCAGGGACGTCGTCCAGGCGTCACGCATCGAGCGTGGCACTGAGTTTCGCGCGCTCACCGGTGCCGTGGACTGCCGCTTCCGTAATGCTTTTGACATGGTGCTTTTGCCCTTAACGCTCGAGACCTACCGCTACAGCCAATCGATCGATGTTCCGTCATCGTTACAGCTGCCATCTCATTGCGCTGCGAGCATAGAAATAGGCCTGCGCACTACGGTGGCAGGCACGCCGCTGCACAGGAACTGCGCAATGCCGCTGCGTCTCTATGTGGACGCGGCGCCTCAGCTACGCGCCGCGCTGTTCGAAGCCATCTTCACGCGTGCGATCTCGGTGTGCATCGAATCCGGCGGAACATGGAAAGTATTGGAACAACTCCCGTTCTCGCTGCCGGCTTTCGACGCCGGGTCCAGCCTCCTTCCGCCGCCGCTGGACCTGTTGACCGAGTACTTCGCCTACCCCGACAAGTTTGCCTTCCTCGACATCGATTTGCCTGCCCTTATTCATGCCTGCCCACTGCACGCCGAACAGCTACGTATTGTGATCGCCCTGCCGGACAAGCGGAATGCCGCAGTGGGGCGCACGCTGAAGGAACTGGATGCAGCCAAGCTCAAAACCGGCTGTTCGCCGCTGATCAATCTGTATACCGTGGCAGCGCTGCCCATCATCCTTACCCCTGAACGGCGCCAATACCCGGTGGTGCCCTCCGAGCGCTCCGCCCTGGCGGCTGAACTCTACGCAATCGACAGTGTCCAGCTTACGCGGAAGGATGGCGAAGCATCCGTCACACTGCCACGATACGACGGCACCAGCCACGCGACATCCAGCACATTCTGGCAGCTGCGGTCCACCGATGAAGGAAACGTGATCGCATTGCTCGACAGGGACGGACTCCCGGCGATCTTTGATGGCGGCATCCTCACTGTAATGCTCACAGTCACAGACGGTAACGTACCGGAAGCGCTGAAAACGGGGCAAGCCGGCGGCGACCTGGTGATACGTTCAAGCCACACCTGTCCCATCCGATTACTGAAGCGACCCACTGCGCCGCAGCAGAAATGGCCGGACCAGGACCAGCAATGGCAACTGCTCTCGCCGCCACGGTTTCGCACGGACGATACGGTGGAAGCATTGCGCGAAATACTGCGCCTTCACGGCGGCACACGTGATGCGGCACTGGTTGATGCCATTCGCACCTTGCTCTACATGAGCACCTCCACCTGGCACCGGCAGGAAGGTACAAGCCGATACCTCCACGGCATGGCGATTACCGTGATTATCGACGAAGCACGGTCGCCGGAGCACAGCATGTTCATCTTCGCCAACTTGCTATCACAATGGTTCCGCCAGACCAGCCGCGAAGAAAGCTTCACCCAGCTCACCTTCCTCTCAGCCACCAGTGGCGACGTCCTGGTGCGCTGCCAGCCGCAATCCGGCACCCGGCCCCTCATCTGATCATGGACATCGAAAACGCACTACTTGCCTTTCTGGCACAAGGCCGCGACCTCATCACCGACAACCGCCCGCTGCGCCTGCGCCTCGACCATCCCACCGGCATGCTGGAAGACGTGCTGCTCCCCCAACGCGTCTACGGCAGTGAAGCTATCTGCGGCGGTATCGAATACCGCGTAATGTGCGTCTCCCTCGACGCCCACCTGCCGCTGAAGGAACTGATCGCGCTGCCCGCTGCAGTGGACATCGTCACCGACACTGGCGACCTGCGTACTGTCTGCGGCATCGTCACCGAAGCGAGTGCGGGCGACAGCGACGGTGGCCTCGCAAGCTACCAACTGCTGATCCAGGATGCGCTGGCGGTGATGGAAAAACGCACCAACACCCGCGTCTTTCGCAACATGAGCGAAGTGGACATCGTCTGCACCTTGCTGGACGAATGGCGCCGCACCAACGCCATCATTGCCGCCTGCTTCGAATACGAAATGGACGAGATCTTCAAGCTGCAGACCTACCCGCGCCGCGAATTCACGATGCAGTACAACGAATCCGACGCCGCCTTCATCCGCCGCCTGCTGAAGCGCCGCGGCATCTGCTGGTACTTCGCACCGGTCACCAAAGACAACCCCTCTCACAAGCTGGTTCTCTTCAACCGGAACGAGAGCTTGTCTCAGAACGCAGCCGCCACTGTTCGCTTCCATCGCGATGCGGCGACAGAGCAGCGCGACACAATTACTAGCTGGACCTCGATCCGAAAACTCAATACAGCGCAAGTTTCTACTTTTAGCTGGGACTACAAAAGTCCGAGTAACCATTACTTTATGTCGACTGGCGAGAGTAGCGAAATAGATAACGCCATGTCAGCCGCGCGACTTACAGCGACATTGCGAGACCACAAAATTTTTTCTCCCCACTCCGGTAGTGACTACGAGGATCTTGTCACACTCGGTTACCTGAGCATGAGACGTCACGATTTTGCGACAAAGTGCTTTCATGGTGAAGGAAGTGTCCGTTCATTCCGCGTCGGGGAATACTTCCGCTTAGATGGGCACCCAGAGCTAGATGATCATGTAGTGGCGGATCGGGAGTTCACGCTAACAGCTCTTCGGATTATGGTCATGAATAACTTGCCGAGTGAGCTATTGCGGCGAGTCGAACGGCTTTTCATTAGCAGTGGCTGGCAACCCACGGCATCTGAGACGCTAAGTAGAACGCGTGTGAAGATCGGCTTCACGGCAACGCGTCGGACAGTGAATATTGTTCCCGCATATGATCCTATGCACGATGTTCCCCTGGCCCGAATGCAGACAGCGATTGTTGTAGGTCCTGCGGGTGAGGTAGTGCATTGCGATACGCTTGGTCGTGTAAAGATAAGACTTCCTGGCCTACGTTCCGCGGACCATGAACATGCTGGCGGAGCGGGGACATCGGGAACCGATACGGACTCGGCCTGGGTTAGGGTTGTTTCATCATGGGCCGGTCCGGGTCAAGGGCCAATCAATCAGAACGGGGCAGTGATGTTGCCACGAGTAGGGACTGAAGTGCTGATTGACTTCCTTGGTGGCGATCCCGATAAGCCCATTGTCATTGGCCAGCTATTCAATCAGGTCGCTGAACCGCCGCAATTCTCGGCGTCCGGGACATTGCCGAGAAATCGATATGTGTCGGGCCTAAGGAGCCATGAAATCGATGGCGGTAGGCATAGTCAGCTTCGCTTCGATGACAGTACTGCCAGAATCAACGCCCAGCTGATATGCGAACACGGCGCGTCCCAGCTCAATCTTGGATTTCTGACGGCTGACGACAATGAGAGCAGCCAGCGACGCGGAGAGGGTGCGGAGCTGCGTAGCGAACAACATGTGTCCATTCGGGGTGCACAGGGGGTCCTTGTAACGGCGGAAGCGAATTGCGCCACACAAATGCAAATCGATGAGTTGCGCCGTGTAGGCAAGGAGATTGTACGCATCGGTAAGGAACTCTGCCTGCGCGCCGAGAAGTACAAGGGCCAAAGCTCTGAATGCGCCGCATTGGACGAACTGCTTTCAACCATTGAGGCGATGGGCGGCCATGGAACTCCCGCGGTGGCAGTAAGCGCACCCTCGGGTCTTCTTGGGTGCAGTGGTGCCGACGCTGCAGTCCTCGCGGGCGGTGAGCTTACTCTGGCAAGTGCAAAGTCGTTGTTTGTGGATTCAGCAAAAACGATACACCTCCGTTCCTCGGAAGGCGTTTGCGCCTTCGCAAATGAGGGCGGTGCCAGTGTTACGGCGGCGAGCGGACCCGTGCGAGTCAGTGCGGAAACTGACAGCATTGAACTGGTCGCGCGACGCGTTCTGGAGATCATCAGCAACGCCGATTGGATCAACATAAAGGCAAAACACGGCGTGCGGATCAATGGTGGCGGCAGTGAAATCGAGCTGAGTGCCAGTGGAATACGGCAGTACACCTCGGGTCCGCATCACGTCTATGCAGCCGATCACCAGACGTTTCATGGCAAAGAAAAACCGCTGCAGTTTTCTGGAGAGATTCCACCGCATAAGGTTTGTGTAGCGTGTGTTGAGATCGCCGCCCAGTCTCATAGTCCATTTGCGGTGCCGCAATGACAAAAGCGACTGAATCGTATTCTACCTACCTGCTCGTGGATACGGCGCTGATGATAGGTCGTGCACCGCGAGCCCTACTCAGGAAGCGTCATCGGCCATCCTGGGTGCAACCGGTTTACGACCCCATTGCAGTGGCCGTCACCCCTATAGTCATCGATGTTCAGAAGGCATACGACGATGGGCGCATCGGTGAGGTCATACGGTTGACAAGTTGTTGTTCTCCACAGTTGCACGTCTCAGTCATACATTCACATATCTCTCTCACTGCGCTCGTCGCCCACTTGAGGACCATCGCGTACATCTTCACGGAAGAGAAGCAGCAACTCACCCTTCGTTTCGCTGACTGTGTCGTTGCGAAGGTCCTTCCTTCGGTGCTCACCGAAGACCAGTGGTCGAAAGTGACCGGTCCATTTACGCAGTGGCTGATCCATGATCTCGACAATTCCTTATTGCGACTGCCTATTGCCAGACAGGCCGACCGTTGTGATCTTCCTCTGGTCTTAAGAAACCCGCAAGTTGAAGCGATGAAGGTGGCAACTCAAGTCCATAAATTGATCGCTGACGTCAAGCGTACAACGCCCAGTGTATTTTCAGATCAACCTTTGAATCATGTTTACTCAGTAGTGGAGAAGGCCCAGGTGGCGTGGATCGATGCCGGCGCGAGAGATAGCGAAGTGCTGCTCGAACTGGCAACGCATGCCGTGCGTACCAATGGTGACGTCCTGAACCTACGAGGCGTTCAACTTCTGCTCAGGAATGCGAGCGTTGAGGAAATCAGGAGGCAGTTGTACGCCGTTAGGAGCAAACCATGAGAAAAGCGCGTCTTGCATACGGCTTCGTGGCTTTAGGTATTTCGCTCATCGCAATGTCCGCGTGGGCGCTACGGGGCGGAAAGGATCTAGCAGGCGTTAGCGTGATTGGCTTTCATCATATGGGTCAAGAGTTTGCAATAAATGAACTCACGATCGATCTGGGCTATATAGGCGACACCGGGTTTGAAGGCAGTGGAACGTCGATCGTCTGTTGTGTGGCGCTTCCGCGCAAGTGGCGGCCAGGTTTGATGGTTGACGTACGTTGGGCACTATATGACATACGCAATATAGACGACGAGTTAGGCCGCAAAGATTATCGCAAAGCGCGTTTCCTGGGCTACTACAGGGCGAATGTGGAAGTTGAACGCTATGAACAAGCTGACGACTTGGTTGTCCACTTCTTCCCGGGAAAGAAGGTGCGCGTTGTTTCGAGTAGCGACCTGCCTCCAAGTGAATATCATCCCATCCGCTTACATGACCCGCGCGCTGCTCGAACTGCGACCCAAGGGTATCGCATCGAGGCATTATGGTCCCCAGCTGAACACGAGGCTCTTGATAAACGTCGCAAAGAAGAAATGCGAAAGTACGGAGACTGGCGATGAGTGCATGTAATGCTTCATTTAAATCGGCAAGGAGCCCAATACTTGAGAGTATCAAGAAGGTACGTGTCGAATCGCTCGAGCCGGATAAATGCGAACAGATCGTTCAGATTGGGCTGTTCTTTGATGGGACGAGGAATAATCGCGTTGCTGATCGGCGTACCTACAGTGACTCCAATATAGCGCGGCTACATGATGCGTATCCTGCTCCGGCCCTCGACACTTATCGTGTCTACGTGCCGGGAGTAGGGACGCCATTTCGGGAAATAGGCGAGCATGGCGCTAGTACTGGTGGAGCTGCGTTTGGAATCGGCTGTGAAGCTCGTGTGATCTTTGGGCTTCTCAAGGTTCTGCAGGCGATTCACCAAGCGGCACACCGCGGCGCGTGTTTTTTCAATGATCGCCAGATAGAACTTCTTTGTTCGCGCGGACGTTTGCTATGGCCAATTGATCGTGAGGAAATCGGCAGCAGCCGCGGCTTGCTTGGACATTCAGATGACACAGGCGCTAGGAGGCGTAGGTATCTCCGTGACTGTGCAAACAGAATTCAAGATCGCTTGGGAGCGAGAAGCAAGCCGGTTATCAAGCAATGTCTCGTCGACGTCTTTGGCTTTTCGCGTGGCGCTGCTGAAGCCCGAGTGTTCTGTAATTGGCTGGACGAATGCCTTGTTAATGGTACGCTTGCCGGTGTTCCGGTGACGCTCAGGTTCCTGGGAATATTCGATACTGTGGCGGCTTCGGGTCTGTCGGGTCACGATAACTGGGCTTCGGCTGAAGCGTTACGTGTACCGCAAGCTGTTGTCAACTGCGTTCACTTAGTCGCAATGCATGAAGTTCGCCGCAATTTCCCCTTGGACGAGATATCCACCTCATTAGAGCAATCGCGATCAAGAATTGAAATTGCGTATCCGGGAAGCCATAGCGACATTGGCGGAGGCTATGAGCCGGGGGAACTGGGCGTCGCAGCCGGTTCAGATAAGCAGACTATGGATAAACACAAATTGTCGCAAATCTGCTTGAATCACATGTATGACTACGCAGTTGCTGGTGGCGTGCCCCTAGTTTCAAGGGACAGTCGACCAGGGGGGGGCGCTTTGAGGTTTCCCATTTCGACAGAGCTGGCCACGGCATACGCCAACTTTATTGACGAGCTGGGCCCGGAGCCGCGTAAGCTGTTCGAATGGATGTCTCCATACCTAGCATGGCGATGGCAAATACAAGCAGATTACAAAAACTCCTATCAATATAAAAATGCTAGTAAACAGGATAGGGACCTTTTGTTGCGTGCGAACAGAACCCTGAGAGATGATGCGCACCTTCTGACTACCCGCGGCGACTTGGCCGTAGCTCGTACGCACAAGAAATCAGTACTGGAGGATGGCGTCCATCCTCTCGAAAAGCGGAACGGCCAGCAAGCGATGGAGCTTGCCAAATTCGACGATGAGGCAGTGATAGTTTTGGCTGAAGCTATGAAACAACGAGTGAGCCCTGCTATGGCACAGTTCTTTGATCTCTATGTACACGACTCATTAGCGGGATTTGGTACATCGCTCGAAGGTACAGGCTATTGGCGCTATCGAAAATCTTTCAGGGGCACGACTATGCCGCGATTCGCTTCGGAAGATAGTTCGGAAGCCGCAATGTCTATTGGTTGACCTCATGGATTTCAGAAATCTCGGACATAGGAAAAAGGGGCGCGTATGAAAGACGCTCAGGGACGCGGTGTAATCCGCTTAGGAGACAAAACAAGCCACGGCGGCGAGGTAATCTCTGCGAGCGCGGACTTCAAGGTGTATGGTAAGCCAGTAGCAGTAGCGGGAGACCAGACGACCTGCCCCCAATGTAAAGGCACTTACCCAATCACCCCGAAAGCCGGCGACCGCACGCATAGCGGCAAGCGCGTTGCATATGATGGTCACAAGACGGCTTGCGGTGCGGTGCTGATTTCGTCGATATAGCCCGATCGAAGCCGATTTACAACATCGGCAACCCATTGCTTACTGGAGGATGCAAACTGCGTATACTCCACAGATCTAAAAATACGCCCGCGTCCTGACATGATCCCAAAGGAAGTCCCACCGCGAATCCGTCGCAGCCAGACCCTGGCGCTCGTGCTGTTGCTGGTCTGCGGCATCATTAACTATCTGGACCGCGCTACGCTGGCAGTCGCCAACGAATACATTCGTGCGGACCTTGGCCTCTCGCTCGGTGAAATGGGCCTGCTGCTGTCGGCGTTTTCGTGGAGCTATGCCTTGTGCCAGCTGCCGGTGGGAGGGTTGGTAGACAAGGTGGGGCCGCGCTGGTTACTGGCGATGGGACTGGTGGTATGGTCGTTGGCACAGGCAGCGGGTGGCTTGGCTTCAACCTTCGGCTACTTCGTGATGGCGCGCATTGTGCTCGGAATCGGCGAGGCGCCGCACTTCCCGGCGGCGGCGCTCGTGGTGAGTAACTGGTTCCCGCCACGTTCGCGTGGCACGCCGACTGGCATCTTCAATTCGGCCTCGCCGCTGGGCGTTGCGCTGGCTCCTTTGCTGCTGTCGCCCCTGATCGTTGCAACGAGCTGGCATTGGGCGTTCTTCGTTACCGGCGGACTGGGACTGGTGGCAGCTATCGTCTGGGTCACGCTATATCGCGATCCGGTGCGCGAGCAGCTGTCGGCCGAGGAACGCGCCTACCTTGATGCCGGTGAGCCGGACAAGCCTGCCGTGAAAACCAGCTTCGCCGCCTGGTGCGCGCTGTTCAAGTACCGCGTTACCTGGGGCATGATGCTGGGCTTCTTTGGCTCGGTGTATCTGAACTGGGTTTACCTGACCTGGCTGCCCGGCTATCTGCGCACCGAGCGCCATATGGACCTGGCCTACGCAGGCCTGGCGGCCTCTGTTCCCTTCCTGTGCGGTTTTGCAGGCGCCTTGATCGCTGGCTGGGCTTCGGACCGCGTTACCCGCTACGCAGCATCACCGGTTTCCGGCCGCCGCAAGGCGGTGGTATGGTCCACGCTGGGCATGGTGGCGTTCACGATTCCCGCTGCGCTGGTCGAGAGCAATGTGATGGCCGTGGCCTGCATTTCCATCGTTATCTTCCTGGCCAATGCCTCATCGGCCTGCGCGTGGTCGCTCGCCACGGTGGCCGCGCCGCCGAGCCGCATCGCGTCGCTGGGCGCGATTCAGAACTTCGGCGGCTTCCTTGGCGGCGCGCTGGCGCCTGTCCTCACGGGTTACATCGCGCAAACCTGGTCATTCGTGCCGGCACTGCTGACCGGCGCCGGCATCGCCTTCGTTGGCGCCATGTCGTATCAGTTCCTGGTGACTCAGCCTATTCCTGAGCAGGGCTGAGGCTGCAATAAAAAAGGCCAACCCGATGGGTTGGCCCCCGTGCTAATCCCGAATCGCCTTACACGTCGATATTGCCCGCGCGCAGAGCGTTCGATTCGATGAAGTTGCGGCGTGGTTCCACGTCGTCGCCCATCAGGGTGGTGAAGATCTGGTCGGCGGCAATCGCGTCTTCGATCTGCACTTTCAGCAGGCGGCGCACTTGCGGGTCCATGGTGGTTTCCCACAGCTGTTCCGGATTCATCTCGCCCAGACCTTTGTAGCGCTGCTTGGATACCACACGTTCCGCTTCATCGCGCAGCCACTGCATGGCGTGGTGGAAGTCCACCACGGCGCTGTCCTTGGTGCGCTCGCCTTCGCCGCGGCGGATCACGGCGCCTTCGCCGATCAGGCCCGTAAAGGTGGCTGCCGCCTTGGCCAGCACCGCGTAGTCCGCGCCCTGCACGAAGTCGGCGTCGATGGTGCTGACCTTCACATTACCATGGTGCATACGCTCGATCACCAGCGCATGTTTCTCGGACAGTTCATCCGAACGCACGCTGACTTTCACGCTGCTGTCGTTCATATTGGCGGCCAGCGCCTGAGCGGAAGCCTGTGCGCTTTCCACAGTGCCCAGGTCCAGCGACACGCCGGTCATGATGGCGGTCAGCGCTGCGCGGTCGATCACGCGGGTCAGGCGGGTCATCACGGCGTTGGCCAGGTTGTACTGGCGCGCCAGTTCGCCCAGCGCTTCGCCCTGGATCGGCTCCGCGCCTTCGCGCGGCGTGAGCACGGCGGTATTCAGCGCCACGTTCATCATATAGCCCGCTTCTTCCAGGTCGTCCTTCAGATAGCGTTCGTCGCGGCCGGCCTTTACCTTGTACAGCGGTGGCTGCGCGATGTAGATATGGCCGCGTTCCACCAGCTGCGGCATCTGGCGGTAGAACAGCGTGAGCAGCAGGGTGCGGATGTGGGCGCCGTCAACGTCCGCGTCGGTCATGATGATGATGCGGTGGTAGCGCAGCTTGTCGGCATTAAATTCGTCCGGGCCGATGGAGGTGCCCAGCGTGGCGATCAGGGTGGTGATCTGCTCGGAAGACAGCATCTTCTCGAAGCGCGCCTTCTCCACGTTCAGCACCTTGCCGCGCAGCGGAAGGATGGCCTGGAATTTACGGTCGCGGCCCTGTTTGGCGGAGCCTCCTGCGGAGTCACCCTCCACGATATACAGTTCGCACAGCGCCGGATCCTTTTCCTGGCAGTCGGCCAGCTTGGCCGACAGGCCCAGGCCGTCCATCACGCCCTTGCGGCGGGTCAGGTCGCGCGCCTTGCGTGCTGCTTCGCGCGCACGGGCCGCTTCCACGATCTTGCCGCAGATGATCTTGGCGTCGTTCGGCTTCTCCATCAGGAAGTCGGTGAGCGTCTTCGCCACAATCTCTTCCACCGGGCCGCGCACTTCGGAGGACACCAGCTTGTCCTTGGTCTGCGAGGAGAACTTCGGCTCAGGCACCTTCACGGACAGTACGCAGGTCAGGCCTTCGCGCATGTCGTCGCCGGAGATTTCCACCTTCGCCTTCTTGGCGAATTCGTTTTCGTCGATGTACTTGTTGATCACGCGCGTCATTGCGGCACGCAGGCCGGTCAGGTGGGTGCCGCCATCGCGCTGCGGAATGTTATTGGTGAAGCACAGCACCTGCTCGTTGAAGGAGTCGTTCCACTGCATGGACACGTCCACCGAAATGGTGGTGTTCTGGTCAGACTGGCGCTCGCCGGTGGCCTGGAACACGGTCGGGTGCAGTACCGTCTTGGCCTTGTTGATGTATTCAACGAAGCCGCGGGTGCCGCCTTCGAATGCAAACAGTTCTTCCTTGCCGGTGCGCTGGTCGGAGAGCTTGATGTTCACGCCGTTGTTCAGGAAGGACAGCTCGCGGATACGCTTGGCCAGGATCTCGTAGTGGAATTCCACATGCGTGAAAATCTCTTCGTCAGCCCAGAAGTGCACATCGGTGCCGCGCTTGTCGGTCTCGCCGATCACCTTGATCGGGGACACGGCCACGCCGTCGCGCATTTCGATTTCGCGGTTCTGCGGCACGCCGCGCACGAATTCCATCTGGTGCACCTTGCCGTTCTGGCGCACGGTCACGCGCAGCAGCTTGGACAGCGCGTTCACGCAGGATACACCCACGCCGTGCAGGCCGCCGGACACCTTGTAAGCATTCTGGTCAAACTTGCCGCCAGCGTGCAGTTCGGTCAGCACGATTTCGGCCGCGGAGCGCTTCGGCTCGTGCTTGTCGTCCATCTTCAGGCCGACGGGAATGCCGCGGCCGTTGTCGGTCACGGAGATCGAGTTATCCGAGTGAATGGTCACGTGGATCTCGGTGCAGTGCCCGGCCAGTGCTTCGTCAATCGAGTTGTCCAGCACTTCAAACACCAGGTGGTGCAGGCCGGTGCCGTCCGAAGTGTCACCGATATACATGCCTGGACGTTTGCGAACTGCCTCCAGACCTTCCAGAATCTGGATCGAGGAGGCGCCGTATTCTTCGGTTTTTGCCTGCACTTGTGCTGCGTTTTGGCTTTCGGACATGGACTGCTTTCTCAAATTACGATGACTGATTGAATCGGGAACTGCTCTCCGCTACGGATTAAATCCGCATCGGCATCACGACGTACTTGAAGTCTGGGTTTTCTGGAATCGAAATCAGGGCCGAGGAGTTGGAATCGCCCAGCGACACATTGATCTGGTCGCACTTCAGGTTATTCAGCACGTCCAGCAGATAGGTCACGTTGAAGCCGATATCGATGTTATCGCCGCCGTAGTCGATTTCCAGTTCTTCCACTGCCTCTTCCTGGTCGGCATTGGTGGACGAAATCTTCAGCGAGCCCGGGCTGATAATGCAGCGCACGCCCTTGAACTTATCGCTGGTCATGATGGCGGCGCGCTGCAGGGAGCGCAGCAGCTCATCGCGGCCGATGGTGAAGTCGTTCTTGTAGCCCTTCGGGATCACGCGCGTGTAGTCGGGGAACTTGCCCTCCACCAGCTTCGAAATCAGTTCGATGTCGGCGAAGGTCAGCTTGACCTGGCTGCCGGCGATATCCAGCTGCACCGGCTCGTCGTTCTCTTCCAGCAGGCGTTGCAGCTCGATGATGGTCTTGCGCGGAATGATCACTTCCTGGCGCTCGAAGGCCTGTTCGGTCTCCACCTGGCAGAAGGCCAGGCGGTGGCCGTCGGTGGCCACGGCGATCACGTTCTTGCCATCCAGAACCAGCAGCAGGCCGTTCAGGTAGTAGCGGATGTCCTGCTGCGCCATCGAGAAGTGCACCATATTGAACAGGTGCTTCAGCGTTTTTTGCGGCAGCGTGAAGGAGGCGTTGAAGCTGTCGGCTTCCTGCACGGTCGGGAATTCCTCGGCGGCCAGGGTCTGCAGCGCGAAGCGGGATTTACCGCTTTGCACGGTGAGGCGCTTGTTCAGCAGCGTCATCGTCACGTCGCCGGATTCCGGCAGGGCGCGCAGGATGTCCAGCAGCTTGCGGGCGGCAACGGTGGTGCCGGTCACGTCGGCGCCGGAGCCGATCTCCGCGCGCGTGGTGATCTGGACTTCCGTGTCGGTGGACAGGAAGGAAACGCTTTCGCCATCCTTGCGGATGAGGATATTGGCCAGAATCGGCATAGTGTGCCGACGCTCGACAATACCGCTCACGATCTGCAGTGGCCGGAGAAGCGTGTCTCGGGTGGTTTTGACCAGTTGCATAAATATCCTCGAAAGAAAGTGTTAGACAGGCTGTTAATTCTTTTGCATCTATTGCGCTTTAACACAATAGTTTATCAAACCAAATGCTCAGGCTCCTCAGCCTTTCAGGGTCTGCTCCAGCACGTGCAGCTCGTGGTTGCATTCCGGGTTCTTGGTGCGGTCCTGCGCGATCTTGCGCACCGCATGCAGCACGGTGGTGTGATCGCGGCCGCCAAACAGCTCGCCGATCTCCGGCAGGCTCTTTTGCGTCAGCTCCTTGGCCAGGTACATCGCAATCTGGCGCGGACGGGCAATATTGGCCGGGCGGCGTTTCGAGTACATGTCCGCCACCTTGATATTGAAGAAGTCCGCCACCGTTTTCTGAATGTTCTCAACGCTGATCTGGCGGTTCTGCACCGACAGCAGGTCTTTCAGCGCTTCCTTCACGATATCGATGGAAATGTCTTTGCCGTGGAAGCGCGAGTAGGCCAGGATTTTGCGCAGTGCGCCTTCCAGCTCGCGCACGTTGGAGCGCAGGTGCTTGGCCACGAAGAAGGCCACATCGTCGGAGAGCGTCACGCCTTCCGACTTCGCCTTCTTCAGCAGAATCGCCACCCGCATTTCCAGCTCCGGCGGTTCGATGGCCACGGTCAGGCCCGAATCGAAGCGCGAGATCAGGCGGTCATCCATGCCCGTAATCTCTTTGGGATAGGTATCGCTGGTGATGATGATCTGCTTTTTCGCGGCGATCAGCGCCTCGAAGGCATAGAAGAACTCTTCCTGCGTGCGGCTCTTCCCGCCGAAGAACTGAATATCGTCGATCAGCAGCATGTCCAGCGAGTGGTAATAATGCTTGAAATCGTCGAAGCCCTTGCGCTGGTAGGCCGTCACCACGTCGCGCACATACTGCTCGGCGTGGATGTAGCGGATGCGCGCGCCCGGCTGGTCGGCCATCACCTGGTTGCCGATCGCGTGGATCAAGTGGGTTTTACCCAGGCCCACGCCGCCGTAGAAGAACAGCGGGTTATACGACACGCCCGGGTTGTTCGCCACCTGGATGGCGGCGGCGCGCGCCAGCTGGTTGGCCTTACCGGTCACGAAGCTGTCGAAGGTCAGGTCGGTGTTGATGCGGCTTTGTTCACGGCCCTTGGCATTGGCATATTCATTGCCGGCGGTGGACGCGGCGCTGGGCGGCATGTCACCGGCGCGCGAATCAGGCGTATGGACGGCGGGCGCGGACATGCCGGCCGGCGCCGGGGCAGCCGGCTTCTTGGCCGGGTTCAGACGCGGGTCGAGCACGAACTGCACATCGGTAGGCGCTTCCCAGTACTGCGACGCGAGCTGGGTAATGCGGCTGGCGAACTGCGACTTCACCCAATCCAGCTTGAAGCGGTTGGGTGCAGCAATGCGCAACTTGCCATTCTCATAATCGAGCGGTACAAGCGGTTTAATCCACGCGCTGAATTGCTGCGGCGTCAGCTCAAGTTCCAGTTGGGCGGAACAGGTCTGCCAGAAATTATCCATGAATCGTCTATCTGCAAAAGCTTGGGGAGGGCGTTCCGAACGCCACACGTAACACGCTATTCTAACCCCTAAGCCCACAAGTTATCCACAGGCATTTGCGGATTTTTGCTACCGTGCGGGGGCCGGGAAAGCCGGTCCATGGTTGACAAGCGGTGGGCAAACACTGATAATTCAGGGTTCCCCGCCCGTACTCCGTGATTTTGCAGTTTACGATCAGCGCGGATGAAGCGGGCGATGAGATTGGCAGCTTGTGCCGGAAGTGTGTGGCATAAGTGCGCGAAATGTCATTGGCACCAATAACTGAAGGGTTATCTGGCGTACCGGCGGTGCGGCAGACCCGATTTTGCATTTTTTTGCTTCTTTAGCGAGACCAACATGAAACGTACTTACCAACCTTCCGTTGTGCGTCGCAAGCGCACCCACGGCTTCCGCGCACGTATGGCTACCCGTGGCGGCCGTCAGGTTCTGAACGCACGCCGCGCCAAGGGCCGCAAGCGTCTGGCTGTATAAGCCTCCTGCTTGGTGCTGATCGCGTGGACAGCTGTTTGAACGGCTCGTCAGGCGAAGGTTCCCACGACTTCGCGCGTGCTCGGCGCATCGTTAAAACGGATGAATTTTCATCCGTTTTTCGTTTGCGCCCTGCCCAGAAAAGCGCGCACTTCGTGCTCTATACCCGCCCGAATCAGCTGCCAAACGCGCGGCTGGGGGTGGTTGTTGCCAAAAAGCTGGCGCCGCGCGCCGTCACCCGCAACACCATCAAGCGCGTCAGCCGTGAGCTTTTTCGCAATAGTGCATTGCCGCCAATAGACTGCCTGGTGCGGCTGGCCAAGCCGGTCAACAGCAAGGCGGGTCCGGCAACCACGGCCCAACTGAAGGCGGAGCTGCGTGTGGAACTCACGCGCCTGTTCGCCTCGCAAATGAAGGCCCGGCCTGCGCGATGAAAGCTGTTCTCACTTTCCTGCTGCGGTTTTACCAGGTGGCCATCAGTCCAATGATGGGGCCACGTTGCCGCTTTTATCCCAGCTGCTCGAACTACGCCATTGAAGCCCTGCGCACGCATGGCGCGGCAAAAGGCAGCTGGCTGGCGGCGCGCCGCGTGTGCCGCTGCCATCCCTGGAATCCTGGTGGACACGATCCTGTGCCCGCCGCCAAGCATTCTTCACCAACCGCCTGCGGTTGCAACCACTCCTGACCTACCCAATGGATATCAATAAACGCACCATCCTGTGGATCGTCTTCGCTGTTTCGCTGGTCTTCCTGTGGAACCAGTGGATGGTCCACACCGGCCAGCCTTCGATGTTTGCGCCGGCGCCGGCCAAACAGGCCGCCGCTCCTGCCAACGCCGCCGCCACGCCCGCTCCAGCGGCACAAGCTGCTGCCGGCGCTGCTGCTGCTGCTGCTGCCGTGCCGGGCGCCGCTGCGCCATTCAAGAGCGAGATCGTGACCATCACGACCGACGTGTTCAAGATGGATATCGATACGCTGGGCGGCCAGATCAAGCGCCTGGAACTGCTGAAATATAAGGACGGCATCGACCCGACCAAAAACCAGCTGCTGTTCCAGGAAGCAGGCAACCGCGTCTACCTGGGCCAGACCGGCCTGGTGGGCGCGCCGAACCTGCCGAACCACCACACCGGCTTTGCGGTGCGTCCAGGCCCGCGCGTGCTGGGCGACGCCAACCAGATCCAGCTGGTCATGGATGCGGAGCAGGGCGGTGTGCGCCTGACCAAGACCTTCACCTTCAAGCGCGGCGACTATGTGGTCGATGTGCGCCATGATGTGACCAACACCGGCACTACGCCGCTGAATCCTGAGCTCTACCTGCAGCTGGTCCACGACGGCAACAAGCCTGAAGGTTCCTCCTGGATGAACCCGAGCTTCATCGCGCCGACCCTGTACACGGCGGCCGATCACTACAAGAAGCTGAGCTTCGAGAAGATCGAGAAGGAAGACGCAGCACAGCGCGAAAATCCGGGCAAGCCGCACACGCCGGACCATCCGACCAAGGCCGATAACGGCTGGTTCGCGATCTCGCAGCACTTCTTCGTGTCGGCCTTCGTGCCGCAGCAGAAGATCACGCACGACATCTTCACCAAGAAAGTGGCAGCGAACACCTACGCTATCGGCGTGGTGCAGCCGCTGGGCATGGTGAATCCGGGCGTCACCGTCACCAACAACGCCAAGCTGTACACCGGCCCGCAGGAAGAAAAGCCGCTGGAAAAAGTGTCGCCGGGCCTGGAACTGGTGAAGGACTACGGCATGCTGACCATCATCGCCAAGCCGATGTACTGGGTGATGGAGCACATCCACAGCGCGCTGGGTAACTGGGGCTGGACCATCATCGCCTTCACCATCCTGATCAAGCTGATCTTCTTCCCTCTGTCCGCCGCCAGCTACCGCAGCATGGCCAAGATGAAAGTGGTCACGCCGAAGATGACCGCCATCCGCGAACGCCACAAAGGCGATCCGCAGAAGATGAACCAGGCCATGATGGAGCTGTACAAGACCGAGAAGATCAATCCGCTGGGCGGCTGCCTGCCGATCCTGGTGCAGATGCCGGTCTTCATCGCCCTGTACTGGGTGCTGAACGCGTCGGTGGAAATGCGCGGCGCGCCATGGCTGGGCTGGATCACCGACCTGACCAAGCCGGACCCATACTTCGTGCTGCCGGTGCTGTACGCGATTTCCATGTACATCACCACCAAACTGAACCCGCAGCCGGCCGATCCGATGCAGGCCAAGATGATGATGTTCATGCCGCTGGCCTTCTCGCTGATGTTCCTGTTCTTCCCGTCCGGCCTGGTGCTGTATTGGGTGGTGAACAACGTGCTGTCGATCGCCCAGCAGTGGGTGATCACCAAGAAGATCGTGCCGGCAGACGTCAAGTAAACCCGGCGCTGTTGCTAAAAAACCCGTGCCAACCGCACGGGTTTTTTTATTACTCTAGAATTCAGCTATGAACCTCGATTCCTCTCCCATCGCCGCCATCGCCACCGCACCCGGACGCGGCGGCATCGGCGTTGTGCGCGCCTCCGGCAAGAACTTGAAAACCCTGGCGCAGGCACTGTTCGGCAGCGTGGACCTGAAACCGCGCCACGCCACCTACATTCCGTTCACGAATGCGGACGGCAGCATCATCGACCAGGGCATCGCCATCTACTTCACGGGACCGCATTCCTATACGGGAGAGGACGTGCTGGAGCTGCAGGGCCACGGTGGGCCCATCGTGCTGCAAATGCTGCTGCAGCGCGTGCTGCAGGCCGGGCATGACCTCGGCCTGCGCCTGGCCGAACCGGGCGAATTCACGCGCCGCGCCTACCTGAACGACAAGCTCGACCTGGCGCAGGCCGAAGCGGTGGCCGACCTGATTGACGCCTCCACCGAAGCGGCGGCCAAGTCGGCCTCGCAATCGCTGTCCGGCGTGTTCTCGCAAACCATCCACGCGCTGGTGGAGCGCGTAACCCACCTGCGCATGCTGGTGGAAGCCACGCTCGACTTCCCGGAAGAAGAAATCGACTTCCTCGAAAAATCAGACGCACGCGGCCAGCTCAAAGGCATCGTGGAAGCGCTGGACGCCGTGTTCCGCCAGGCCTCGCAAGGCGCGCTGCTGCGTGAGGGCCTGAATGTGGTGCTGGTGGGCCAGCCGAACGTCGGCAAGTCCTCGCTGCTGAACGCACTGGCGGGTGCGGACGTCGCCATCGTCACGCCGATCGCGGGCACCACGCGCGACAAGGTCAGCGAAACCATCCAGATCGAAGGCATCCCGCTCAACATCATCGATACTGCCGGCATCCGCGGCCACGATGAAGCGGTGGACGTGGTGGAGCGCATCGGCATCGAACGCACCTGGGGAGAAGTAGGCAAGGCCGACGTCATCCTGCACATGCTGGACGCCGACCACGGCCCCACACGCTCGGACGAATCCATCGCCGCCGCCTTCCCGCAAGGCGTGCCGGTGCTGCGCATCTGGAACAAGATTGACCTCTCCGGCCACAAGCCGGCAGTGGACCAGATGGATGATGCCACCCACATCTACCTGTCCGCCAACGCCCACCTCGGCATCGACCTGCTGCGCGCTGAGCTGCTGCGCATCGCCGGCTGGCAGCAGACCGGCGAATCGCTGTACCTGGCGCGCGAGCGCCACCTCATCGCGCTGAAGAACGCCGCCCGGCACCTCGACCTCGCCGGCCAGCACGCCGCGCAAACCGACCAGTCGCTCGACCTCTTCGCCGAAGAACTGCGCCTCGCGCAAGTCCAGCTCTCCAGCATCACCGGCGCCTTCTCCTCCGACGACCTGCTCGGCGTGATCTTCAGCCGCTTCTGTATCGGCAAATGAGGATTGTGCAGGTTCAGGCGGCCAGCGGGGCGCGCTGAACCTGCTTCGCAATATCAGCGAAACGCTGCGCCGCCTGCCATATGTCGTAGGCATTTTGTTCGGCAAGCCATAGACGGGCATCACCGCCACGCTCCACTCCCAGCCAAGCCTCAATCCGCAGAGCCATCTCAGGTGAAATAGCTGCGTGGCCGTTCAGCACGCGGGACAATGTGACGCGGTTCACACCCAGCTGCTGCGCAGCTTCGGTAACGGACAAGCCCAGCGCTGGCAACACGTCGTCGCGCAAGGTCAATCCAGGATGCGGTGGGTTATACATGCGTGCCATGATGCGTCAATGATAGTCCAATAGCCTATGGAAGCAACGTCTGTTCGCTCGCGAAGAGCGGCGATTGTCGGCAGGCAAGTTGGAGCGTAGGATGTGGGCTTCCGCGGCGGTGCGCCGCGTTAATTGGAGACTGGAAGCTCATATGAATAAGAAGATCCACCTGGCTGCGGTGTTGCTGGCCGCTTTGATGGGAACGGGAGTGCAGGCGCAGGACAGCGCCTGGGCGTCGAAGAAGTCCTCGTGGTTGCAGCTGCAGCAGGGGCAGCGCGATGAAGTGTTCCGCTTCGCCGACAAATACCGTGAATACCTGGCGGTCGCGCGCACGGCGCAAACATCCACCAATGAAGCGCTGCGCATGGCGAAGGCCGCCGGATTCACCGAGTTCACCAGCCCATCGCAAGTGAAGCCGGGCGCCCGCCTGATCCTGCCGGCGCGTGAACGTGCAGTGGTCTTGGCCGTGATCGGCCGCGACCCCATCACCAGCGGCTCGCACACCATCGGCACTCATCACGACAGCCCGCACATCGACCTGAAGGCGCGTCCCGTGGTTGGCGCCGCGCAGAACAGCCTCGCCATTTTCAAGACCGTGTACTACGGCGGCATCAAGAAATACCAGTGGGCCAATGTGCCGCTGGCGCTGATGGGCCGCATCGACACCACCGACGGCCGCAGCATCCCCGTTTCCATCGGCCTCGATGCCAGCGATCCGGTCTTCGTGATCGGCGATGCTGCGCCGCACTCGGACAAAGAACTGCGCAACCGCACATATACCGAAGTGCTGAAAGGCGAGGAGATGAACCCTGTCGCCGGCAGCATCCCCGGCGAAAAAACAGGCGTGGTAGGCGAAGTGCTGCGCGCGCTGAAGGAGAAGTACAAGGTGCAGGAAGAGGATTTCGTCAGCGCCGACCTGCAGCTGGTGCCTGCCACCATGCCGCGCGATGTGGGTGTGGACCGCGGCCTGCTGGGCGCTTACGGCCAGGATGACCGCCTCAGCACCTATGCGGCGCTGCGTGCCCTGTTCGAAATCGACGGCACGCCTGCGAAGACCGCCATCGCCTTCGTCTCCAACTTCGAGGAAGTGGGCTCGGTGAACAACACCGGTGCAGCGTCAACGCTGCTGACCTCCGCCTACGCCCGTCTCGTGAGCGGCCAGCGCGGCGCCCAGTACAGCGACATCGACCTGCGCAACGCGCTGCAGCGCGCCAACGTGGTGAGTGCCGACACCAACGATGGCCTGAACCCCATCATCGATACCAACGAAGCTTCCAACGCGGCCAAGCTGGGCTTCGGCGTCACCATCAAGCGCTATGGCCGCGGCTTTGATGCCAACGCCGAATACATCGCCAAGGTGCGCGGCATCCTGGATAAAGCGGGCATCCCATGGCAGACCCACACGCCGAAAGTGGAAGTGGGCGGCGGCGGCACCATCGGCGGCTTCATGTCGCAGCAGGAGATGGAAGTGATCGACATGGGCGTGCCTCTCATCAGCATGCACTCCACCTTCGAGATGTCGAGCAAGGTCGACGTGTGGAACTTCTACCGCTTCATGAAGGCCTTCTACGCCGCGCAGTAAGCGTTGCGCGCAACGCACACTGGCGCCGCTATCGCCAGTGTGCTTTCCATTGAAAAATTCTTCTCCCCTCTGGCAGGCGGGCTCATTGTGTGTTTTACGTGCACTAGCGCACATAGAGCGCCCTGTTGACCTGATTTAATCCTGCTATTATTTATTCAAGCAATGCAACTTTGGTCTGGCGCGGGCGCTTGATACCGCTCATGCCTGCAGGCTTCCACCGGAAGTAATCTTAGCTACGTTGGCTTGAAGTGCTGTCTGATGAGGGGAAAACATGGAACCGATACAAGACAACCTGCCGATCGAAAGCGCCAATGCCGGCCTGCTGACGACCATGTCGCAGCCGCCGCGCAACAGCCGGCTTTTGCCTGCCAAGGGAAGCTGCTGGTATTGCGAAAAACCGGTGGACAGCGTGCGCCGCTTCTGCGACCGCGAATGCAAGGATGCGTTCGACGAAGAGCAGCAGTACGACGCTTAAGCGGTTTGCAGTGCAGGTTTCAGGGCTGCGAGCGCACCCTCGAAATCGAATTCATGTGCGGCCGCAGATACCGTCTCGTAGACGTTCACCCCCAGCGCCGCAGCCAGTACCGAGGCATGCTGTTCTAGCACATCGATCGCCTCGCCATCCCCGTCATCAAGTAATTGCGCCAGGCGGCGCAGCAGGGCGTTGAGTACCGGTTTGTCCGGCATCTGCGGCGGCATCGTATCCGGCAGCTGCGGGCTTTCCACCAGTTCCCCATCGATCATTGCCAGCAGGCGCAGGATGGCGTGGTCCAGCTCCCGCAGCGCGCCGGCGCTGTTCCCGTTCCCGATGGCGTCTTCCGCGCGCTGTGCCAGCGCATACACTTCCTGCCCGCCGATCAGTCCTGCCGCGCCTTTCAGCGTGTGGATGGTGCGCCGCGCACTGGCCGCATCGCCGCCTTCCAGCTGGATGGTGGCATCCTGCACGGCCGAAGCGTAGTCATGGCGGAAGCGTTTCAGGATTTGCAGATAAATGCGGCGGTCGCCCATCAGCCGCTCCATACCGGCAGCGGTATCGAGCGGTGCGGAGCTGGCGAGAAGGGAAGCGGAAAGTCCTGCCATTGTTCTTATTTGGTCGTGAAAGCCCAGTTGCGTGTGACGGCCACGCCGTCCACGGTGCCCGCGAAGCTTACCTCATAAGTGGTAGCGGCGGCGAGCTTGCCGAGCGGGATAATGGCCGCCGCCGAGGCGGGCGTGTTCGAATCGGCCGAGCGGGTGAGCGTGCGCACAGTGAGATTGCTGCCGCCGCGCGGTTTCACCGTAAAGCTGCTGACGGCGATGGTCGAGGAAATATTGGCGTGCACGCTGATCGGGTAGCCCACTTCGTTCTGGTTCGGCACCGGGTCCGGCGCTTCGCTGTCGCTCATGAAGTTGACGGGCACCGAAGTCTGGTCCGGTCCGGGATAAACGGCCACCATGCCGCGTCCCACACCAGCGCCGTAGCCGCCGCTGGCCGCAAAGTCTGCGGTGAAGTAAGTGTAGTTATTGGTGGCGGTGGCGGCGCCGGTGCCGCCTTCCTTGAACACGGGCTCGAAGATGGCGAAGCGGTGGTAGATCGCCGCAATCAGTTCCTCCGCGTGATAGAAGCCAGCGCGTTCGCTCGCAGCAGAAATCACCTCGCCGTAAGCATACGGGGCCGAGAGCCGGTAGTTGGCGGCGTTGAAACGGTCGGCCAGGTTGGCGCCGGTGAAGCCGGTAGCGCCGGCAGTCTGCGAGTGCGATACCGTATTGTTCGCCATCAGGTAGTTCGAATGGCCCTGGGCGGCGACGTCGATCTGGCTGTTGCGCGCCAGCGCTGCCAGGCCGATCGACATGCGGCGGAAGTTGAACCAGTTGAAGCCGTCGGTGGCGGTATTGCCTGTCGCCGTCGGGGCGCCGGGCGCGCTGGGTGTGGGCGGCGTGGTGGGTGGCGGCGTCGTCGGCGTCAGGCCGGAGGAGTTGGATGGGCCGTCGCTGCCGCCGCCGCAAGCTGTGAGTACTGCCGCGACCAGCAGCGCAGAAATCCGGTAATGCCAGGTGTCGATTGAGCGCATGATCTGCTCCAGAACTGCCGGACCAGTCCGGCCACGAGCCGATTCTATGCCAATTTCTTGTGCGCAGCCGCTTTGTTGCCGCGTTGCCAATGTTGCTGGGTGCGCTGCGCGGTCCAGCGCCGCGTTAGAATAGCCATATCAGCAACCCATAGCGACTCCAAGGCCTTGAACAGTCCACGCACCCGGCGCATGCAGCGCGCCAAATTCGCTTTGCCCAGCACCGTTACGCTGCTGTCGATTGCCTGCGGCTTCGGCAGTATCGTGATTTCGGTGGACAACGCCCACGTCGGCTTCGCCCAGGACTACCGCCTGGCCGCCGCCCTGCTGGTGCTGGCCGGTATCTTCGATGCGCTGGACGGCTTCGTGGCGCGCGCCACGGGCACCAGTTCGGAATTCGGCGTGCAGCTCGACTCGATTGCGGACGTGATGAACTTCGGCTGCGCACCGGCCATGCTGCTGTACTGCTATGGTTTCGTCCTGATGGGGCCTGCCGATCCCACGCTGCTGCGTGCCGGCGGCATTGCGGCCTTCTTCTTCGTGGCCTGCGGCGCGCTGCGCCTGGCGCGCTTCAATGTGAACGTGGGGCGCACCGATCCCAAATATTTCGTCGGCATGCCGATTACCGCAGGCGCCGCCTGCGTGGCCTCAGTGGTGGTGGCCTGGCCTGAATCGCCGGAGACTTCGCTGCACGGCTACCTGGTGGTGCTGATGCTGTTCGTAGTGGGCAGCCTGATGGTGTCCACCATCCGCTTCCCCAGCTCCAAGCAGAAGAAAAGCGCGGCGGCCTTCGTGGTGCTGGCGCTGAACATCGGCCTGCTGGTCTGGCTGGGCTACTACTACTTCGTGCTGTTCTTCGTGGCCTATATTGCCGGCACGCTGGCGCTTAACCTTGCATGGCGTGCCGGCTGGCGCGGCATTGCGCCGCCCCTCACCTACGATGACGAAGTGGCTTAAGCCACTTCGTGCTGGCGTGCCGCGCGCAGGATCTCGAACCACTGCTCGCGGCTCAAGGTAAAGCGCGTTGCTTCCACCGCTTCCGCAATCGCGGCAATGCGCCCGCTGCCGGTCAGCGGCACAGGGCGGCAGGGCAGCGCCATAATCCACGCGAACACCACGCTGGTGAAGGGACGGTTCAGTTCATCGGCAATCTGCTGGATCTTCTCGCGCAGCGGCTGCAGCTTCGCGTCTTCACCGTTGAACAGGCGGCCGCCTGCCAGCGGTGACCAGATCATCGGCGCCACGCCCTTGTCCTGCAGGCCGTCGAAGGTTTCGTCGAACATCGGCGCCAGGTGCATGGGCGAGAACTCCACCTGGTTGGTCGCCAGCGGAATGCGCTTGTGCAGGCACTCGAACTGGTGGCGGCTGAAGTTGGACACGCCGAAGTGCTTCACCTTGCCCGCCTTGCGCAGGCCCTTGAAGGCTTCGGCCATCTCGTCGAAGTCCATCAGCGGGTCCGGACGGTGGATCAGCAGCAGGTCCAGGTAATCGGTGCGCAGCTCCTTCAGCGAATTGTCCACAGAGGCCACGATATGCGCCGCCGTAGTGTCGTAATGCTGGATGGTGTGCGCCGGACGGGCCGGGTTCAGCAGCTTGATGCCGCACTTGCTGATGATCTGCATGCGCTCGCGCAGCGCAGGCTTGAGCGCCAGCGCCTCGCCGAACAGGCCTTCCACGCCGTAGCCGCCGTAAATATCGGCATGGTCGAAACTGCTCACGCCCAGCTCCAGGCACTGCTCGATCAGCGCCAGGCGCTGCTGCGGCGTCAGCGCCCATTCCTTCATGCGCCACATGCCGGCCACAACGCGCGACAGCACCAGGCCGCCGTCACTGGTTTGAAGGGTGGGGCAGGACATTTGACTCATGAAATGGCTCTCAAAATGGGCGAAAAGTTGATTATAAGCGAGCTATATGGCACCGCTTCCAGGCCTGACGTTGCATCGTAGTGTAAATTTTGGTGTTTCAGCCTGAATTTTCTGATAACTCCATGTATCATGGCCTAATTATTTCCGTTCGGAAGGTTATGGAGGAACAAGGTGGGTCTGTTATCAATGTTTAATCGCAAGTCCGGTTCGGGTGGCGACAAGGAAGAACAAGTCGAAAGTCTGGATGCGAGTCTCGACTACGAAGCAGCCGATGCCCTGTTATGCCGCGATGAGATTACGGACAGCCGCAATCGTTTGTGCGGCTACCGCTTCAGCTTCCAGCCGACCGTGGCCGATGGTTTCGCCCCGGAAGATGCCTTCTTCGAAGTGCTGGAAGCGACCGAGGTGCCGGCCTTTGCCGCGCGCCGCATGGCACTGATTCCGGTGAGCGGCGAAGCCATCGCCGAAGGCCGCCACGTGCCGCTGATCGCGTCCTACACCGTGTTCCAGGTGGATTCGCTGCAGTCCACGATGGAAGTGGACAAGCTGGCCGGCCACCTGACGGCGCTGCGCAAGTCGGGTCCGAAAGTGGCGCTGACCGTGTCGCACAAGAACCCGGCGCCGCCGGTGCTGCTGCCGCAGGCCGATATCGTGATCCTGAACCTGCGCGAAGGCACGGTCGAGGAATTCCAGGCGCAATTGGCCAAGCTGAAGGCCAGCAACCCGAATGCCAAGATTGCCGTGGATGGCGTCGACACCTGGGACGAACAGCGCATGTGCCTGTCGCTGGGCTGCGAATTCTGCCTGGGCGCCTACATGTCCACGCCGGACGAGATCGATCCTGAGGGACGCCTCGACCAGGGCCGCGTGACCTCGATCCAGCTGCTGAACCTGCTGCGCAGCGATGCCGATGTGAGCGAGCTGAGCGAAGTGGCCAAGCGCGATCCGGGCCTGACCTTCCAGCTGCTGAAATGGGCCAATGCGCCAGGTATCGGCACCACCACGGCGGTCACCAGCCTGAGCCAGGCGATCATCGTGCTGGGCCGTAACCACCTGTACCGCTGGCTGACCGTGTCCATGTTCCGCCTCGGCGAGGACAAGGAGCGTGACGAGTCCCTGCTGGAAATCGCACTGACCCGCGCGCGCTTCATGGAAACGGCCGGTCCAAAGGCGATGCCGCGCGCGCAGCGTGACGAGCTCTTCCTGGTAGGCATGCTGTCCCTGTTCGACCTGCTGCTGAAGATGCCGATGGCGAAGATCCTGGAGCAGATGCACCTGGCCGACGACATCCGCGAAGTGCTGTTGAATGGCGAAGGTCCATACGGTCCTTACCTGAAGATGGTGATGCTGCTGGAGCGTAACCAGGTCGAAAAAGGCCTGGCCATTGCCGAACAGCTCGGCATCGAAGCCGATGCCCTGGCTGAAGCCGGCAGCGCCGCCTTCGCCTGGGCGCAGGACGCGCTGAGCGCCTCGCAGTAAAACAAAAGCGCGCCATGGACACCCGTGGCGCGCTTCATCCCTCCGCCGCTGTTCAGTGGTACAGCCAGTAGCTCAAGAAAAAGAGCACCATCACAATTAAACCTCCGCCCATCCCGACGACTGCAATGATTGTGTGAGCACGCTCTTCGTCTTCGAGGAACTTGTGTATCAGTTTGCCCATAAGTCGTCCTCCTCTCATCTCATGCTAGTTCCGCATACCTGCGTTGTCAAATGAACGTAGGAGTAGAGCCAGGCTGCTCCCAGTGTCAAGAACACGAATGTGATTAGTACTCGATAGTGCCGAGCAATTTTCCAGATATTGGCGTGCGGCGCGCGCTTTGTTGGAAATATCGGAGCCACGGCCGCGATGAAAACATGCAACACGAAATGCCAGTCGTTCACGGCGGTAGCCTCGCTGAAACCACGATGAGTCAATGTAGACCAGCGGCGCGCGCCGGGCAATAAAAAACCCTGCAGGAATGTGCAGGGTTTTTGTGGGGGCGCAGAGGATTACTGCAGCCAGAGCCTGATCGAGTCCCAGGCGCGGCCGAAGATGGAGGCCTGGGCCACCGGCTCCAGCGCCACCACCGGCAGTTCCAGCAGCGGCTTGCCATCCACCATCATCTTCAGCTTGCCGACATTGCTGTTCTCGGCAATCGGCGCCACCAGCGGGTCCTTGCGTTCCAGCACTGGCTTCATCTTGGCGGCCACGCCTTTCGGCACCGTCACCAGCACATCGTTGCGGAAGCCGATCTTCACGTCGTTCTTCGAGCCCTTCCACACCTTTGGCGTATCGATCGCCTGGCCCTTGGTGTAGAGCTTCACGGTGTCGAAGTTCTGGAAGCCCCAGTTCAGCAGCTTCTGGCTTTCGGCGGTACGCACCGAGTCCGACGTCGTGCCCATTACCACCGAGATCAGGCGGCGCTCGCCGGTGCCGTTCGGACGGCGCGCGGATGCCACCATGCAATAGCCGGCCGCTTCGGTGTGGCCGGTCTTCATGCCGTCCACGGTCGGGTCCAGCCACAGCAGGCGGTTGCGGTTCTGCTGGGTGATCTTGTTATAGGTGAAGCTCTTCACCGAATCGATCTTGTAGTACTCGGGGAAGTCCTTGATCACATTGCGCGCCAGCGTGGCCAGGTCGGCCGCCGTCGTGTAGTTCTCCGGGCTCGGCAGGCCGTGCGGGTTGGCGAAGTGGGTATTCGTCATGCCCATGCGCTGTGCTTCGCGGTTCATCAGCGTAACGAAGGTGGCTTCGTCGCCGGCCACGGCTTCCGCCAGCGCCACGGCCGCATCGTTACCGGACTGCACCATCAAGCCATACAGCAGGTCGCTGATCGATACCGGCACCGCTGGGTCAATAAACATTTTCGAGCTGCTGGCATCCACTTTCCACGCGCGCACCGACACGTTCACCTTCTGGTCCAGCGTCAGCTTCTTGTCGCGCAGCGCGGTGAAGCTGACGTAAGCCGTCATGATCTTGGTGAGGGAAGCGGGCTCCACGCGCATATTCGGGTCCTGCGACGCCACGATCTGGTTGCTGGTGGCATCCAGCAGCAGCCAGGAGCGGGCAGCGATGGTCGGGGCAGGGATGGTTTGCGCGACGGCGGAAGAAATAATCAGCACACTGGAAACCAGTGCAGCGAGGAATTTTTTCATGGACTTTCGGATTCGGTTGACATTGAAGCGGGGCCGCAGGGAAGGCTCCCTTGCGGCCCGGACATTATAGGCGCTTATTCGGCCTCGGCGTCGTCCATTTGCTGGCTGCTGTTCTGCCACAGGGCAATCACCCAGCTCTTGATATGGCCGAGCTTGCGGTGGAAGAAGTGGTCGGCGCCGGGAATCACGATCACCGGAATGTCCTGCGGGCGCGCCCAGTCGAATACAGCCTGCAGCGGAATCGTATCGTCGTTCTCACCGTGGATCAGGATGGTATTCGCAGGAATATCGGCCATCTGCCACTTGCCGGCCGCGCTGCCCACCAGCACCAGGCGCTCGGCCGGCGTGCCTGCCGCCGTCAGGCGTTCCTGCAGCTTGGACTGCACGAAGGTGCCGAAGGAAAAGCCGGACAGTGCCACCGGCAGGCCGGGGTACTGCTCCGTCATATGCTTGTACAGCAGCTCCATATCGTCGGTTTCGCCATGGCCGTGGTCATGCACGCCTTCCGACTGGCCCACGCCGCGGAAGTTAATGCGCGCCACCACGTAGCCCAGCGCCGCAAAGGTGCGCGCCAGCGTCTGCGCCACCTTGTTCTCCATCGTGCCGCCATACAGCGGATGCGGATGCGCCACCAGCGCAATGCCGCGCGGTTCGCGGCCGACAGGCTTGTCGATCAGGCCTTCCATCAGGCCCGCATTGCCTTGCATCGTAAAGTGCTTGGTGTTCTTGTTCATCATGCCTTGATCTTCAGCCTTTCCACAGGCTGTCCGTTGACCAGGTGCTGGTCAATGATTTCATCGATATCGCTGGTGTCCACATAGGTGTACCAGGTGCCTTCGGGGTAGACCACGAGTACCGGGCCGTGCTCGCAGCGGTCCAGGCAGCCCGCCTGGTTGATGCGCACCTTGCCGGCGCCGTTCAGGTTCAGTTCCTTGCAGCGCTTTTTGGCGTGCTTCTGCGCCTGTTCGGCGCCACGCGGGCCGCAGCTCTCGCGGCCGTCATCACGGTGGTTCATGCAGAAGAACAAGTGATGCTTGAAGTAGGGAGTGTCGCTCATGCTGGGTGTCCAAATTGAAACGCAAGGCGTAATGATACCCGCGATCAGGGTTTATTGAGTTTATGCGAGGGTAGCCACAGGAACCAAAGGGCCACGAAAGGCCACATCACGGACAGGAACTGGGCCGCGCCATTGAAGTTCAGGAACTTGCCCTGCACCCAGGTCTGCAGCGTGGCGCTGAAGTAGGGATTGACCGGCGTGGTGTTCACGATGAGAAGGCTGAGCAGGATGGTGGCGGCGGCCAGGCGGCGCTGTGCCGTCTGCGGCGCAAAGGCCAGCCCCGCCAGCATGATGGCGCCGATCAGGAAGCCTCCCTGCGCCCCCGGCGTGATCCAGGTAAAGGCATTCTCCGGCGAGAACAGCAGTGCCGTGGCCAGCGCCCGCGTGAGCACGGCCGCGCCGATCAGGGCAATCACCAGAAGGGCGCGTGGCGCAGGCTTGCGCATCAGGCACAGCAAGGTGAGCGCGGCGCCCACCATGCCGCAGGCCGTCACAATGGTTTCGGACAGCCAGTACTGCTCCACGCTCAGCTCCACATCCGGCCGCACGTAGGACGCCAGGTCGATATCCATCTCCAGCAGCTCGCTCAGCCATTCTGACAGGATGGGCAGCAGCTCGCCCAGCCCGAACAGGAAAGACTGCGGATAAATCTGCGCCAGCGGCCACAGTGCCAGCAGCACCAGGCCTTGGCTGGCATGCTGGGCGAACCAGCGTTGGCGCAGGCGGTAGAGGTGACTGGTGTCGAGCAGCTTGCGCGCGCTCAGCACGCCGAACAGGCCACCCAGCGTGCAGCCTGCGGCATTGGTGTAGAAGTCGAGATTGGACGATACGCGGCTCGGCAGGTAAGTCTGCACCGCTTCCATCGCGCCCGAAACGAGGGCGCCGATCAGGGCCACCAGCACGAAGGCGACGATGCCCCGTATGCGGGGATGCATGGCATAGGCCAGCAGCATGCCGAAGGGGATATAGCCGATCACGTTGATCACGGCATCGAACATCGTCCAGTAGCGCGGCATGGACGTATGTTCGAGGAAGATCAGGGGCGACAGGCCCTGGTTATGCCAGCCCGAGAAGGGGAACCAGCTGGCATAAATAATCAGCAGGAAGTAGGCCAGCAGTGCAGCACGCGACACCGGTGATCCCTTGCGCGGGACCACCGTTGGTGTGCCAGGTGCTTCAAGCTCGGTCATGCTTATTGGGCAGGCAGGGTGGCCAGCCAGGCCAGCAGGTCGGCCGCGATGGCGTCGGTGCTGCCGGCCAGTGCGCGCGCGCCGCCTGGCGCATCGGCGCTTGGCGCCGGGGTGCTGCGCGTGAAGGTGCGCTGGTCAATCAGCTTGTGGGCACGGAACAGCGACGCGCGCAGGGTGATGCTGGCGCTGCTCTGCGTCTGCGTATCGAAGTTCTGCGAGAAGTCATCCACTTCCAGGCGCAGCAGCGGCAGGCCGCCGCTGGCATCCGTCGTGTTCAGCACCTTCACGCCCGCCTGCGCCATGCGCGCCTTCAGGCGCTGCGTCATCAGCTGCATGGGGTTCGCCGCCCACTGGTTGAAGGCGTAAGGGCGCGACTGCTGGGCATCGGCGTACATCAGGCGGTAGTACATGCGCTGCGTGTCCAGCAGGGCGGGTCCGGTCACGTCCGAGACCACGATGGCAGGATGGTTGGCCGGCGCCTGGCCCAGGGCGGCCGTGGTGAGCGGGCCGAAGTCGAAGCTGGTCGGCGCCGGGCCCTTGGTGCTGGCGCAGCCCGCAAGCAGTGCGGCACAGGCGAGGGCGGACAGGGAACGCATCATCGTCATTTTCATGGTGGTCCTTATTTGTTCGGCGCTGCAAAGCCGGGTTCACCGGGGCCGGGCGCAATCTGCGGCGCGCCGAACAGAATGCTTTGCGGGCGGTCGTTCAGGGTATTCATGGTACGGCGTACGGCGCGCATCGACGATTTCGTTTCGTCGGTCAGGCCCGTGATGCTGGGCAGGGCTTCCAGCTCAACGCCGCTGGTCACGGCTTCCACCGACGTCGCAGCGCGGTCCACTGCGGCCGTGATGCGGTTCACGGCGCCGTCCGGACCGTTCAGCGACTGCGCCACGCTGTCGGCGCTGTCAGCCAGGTTCTGCACCGACTTCAGGGTGCGGTCGGTCTGCGCAGCCAGCGCCGGCAGCTTGTCGATGGTCGGGCCGAGGCGGGCCGGCAGCTCGCGGTATTCACGCGCGGCCGCGCTCACGTCCGAGAATGCGGACAGGATGGTCTTTTGGTTTTCGTCGCTGAGCAGGGTATTCAGCTTGCTGGTAACGTCTTCCGCTTTCTCCAGGATCGCCTTGCCGCGTTTTTCCAGCTGGTCCAGCAGGCCGGGGCGCAACGGAATGCGGCTCGGGTTCTTCTGGTCCGTGCCGAGGCGCGGCGAGCCTACCGACTCGTCATCCAGCTGGATATAGGCGATACCGGTCACGCCCTGGTAGCCCAGCGTGGCAAAGGTAGTGCGGGTAATCGGCGTTGCCGGATCAATGCTCAGGTGAACGAGGATCTGCCCTGCCGCCTTCGGGTCGAAGTCAATCTCATCGACCTTGCCCACTTCCAGGCCACGGTAACGCACCGCCGCCTGCGGGTTCAGTCCCGGCACGGCCAGCGAGGTCGCAATCAGGTAAGGGTCATACTCCACGCGGTCGCGGTTGAACCAGATGCCGAACAAAATCGCCGCCGTGAGCAGCGATATCGTGAAAATGCCCGTCATGAAAGCGTGTGATCGATTCTCCATTCCTGCTCCTTTTATTCGAGGGCTTCGAGTGCCCGCTTGCCGCGGTCGCCCAGGAAGAATTCCTTGATAAACGGATGGTCCACGCGGATCACCTCACGCGTCGGTCCCACCGCTATCACATGTTTTTCGGCCAGCACGGCGATGCGCGTGGACAGCGCAAACAGGCTGTCCAGATCATGCGTCACCATTACCACGGTCAGTCCCAGCTCCCGGTGCAGCGACTTAATCAGCGACACGAAGCTCTCCGAGCGGTCCGGATCCAGGCCTGCCGTCGGCTCGTCAAGGAACAGCAGCTTCGGCTCCAGCGCCAGTGCCCGCGCCAGCGCCACGCGCTTGATCATGCCGCCGGAGAGGTCGGAAGGCATCTTGTTCGCATGCTCCGGCCCCAGGCCGACCATGTTCATCTTTAATAGCACGGCATCGCGGATCAGATCGTGCGGCAGCACGCGCAACTCGCGCATCGGCTGCGCAATGTTCTCGAACACCGTCAGCGCCGAATACAGCGCGCCCTGCTGGAACAGCATCCCCCAGTGATTGCGCAGCAGCTGCAGCTGGTCGGCCTTGGCCTGCGTGATGTCCTCGCCGAACACGCGCACGCAGCCCTTGGTCGGCCGCTCCAGGCCCAGCATCTGCCGCAGCAGCACCGTCTTGCCCGTGCCCGAACCGCCGACGATGGACATGATCTCACCCTGCTCGATCTTCAGGTTCAGGTCATTATGAATCACCGTGCGGCCGAACTTCGTCTGCAGGTTGGTGATTTCCACCACCGGCACGCTGCCGTCCAGCGTCAGCTCGCCCGGCGAGTCGGTGGGGCAGCCGCAATCTTCCTGTGGAGTTTCGTCCGTCATCAGAACCCCACTCCATTAAACACGATGGCAAACACTGCATCGGCCAGAATCACCACGGTAATCGCCGTCACCACCGAAGTCGTGGTGCCGCGCCCCAGGCTCTCCGTATTCGGCTGGATGCGCAGCCCGAAATGGCAGGATACCAGCGCAATCAGCATGCCGAACACGGCGCCCTTGCCCAGGCCAATCATATAGTTCGCCAGCGGCACCGCATCCGGCAGCTTCTGGATAAAGTAGCGCGCCGAGAGATTCAGTTCGATCTTCGCCGCCACCATACCGCCGATGAGCGCCATCGAATCGGTCCAGATTACCAGCAGCGGCATCGAAATCGCGAGGGCCACTACCTTTGGCAGAATCAGGCGGAAGCCATGCGAAATACCCATCACCAGCATCGCATCCAGTTCCTCGGTCACGCGCATTACACCCAGCTGTGCGGTGATGGAGGAGCCCGAGCGGCCCGCCACCAGGATCGCCGCCAGCAACGGCCCCAGTTCCCGGATGATGCTCATGCCGAGCAGGTTGACCAGGTAGATATCGCCGCCGAAGTTGCGCAGCTGCTGCGCCGACAGGTAGGACAGCACCACCCCGATCAGGAAGCCCACCAGTGCCGTAATCCCCAGCGCCTGGAAGCCCGCGTGGAAAATATTGGCCGAGATTTCGCGCCACGGCCCCCGCACCGGATTTTTCAGGAAGCGCCACAGATCCTGCGTCACCTGTCCAATCAGGCTGACGAAGCCCTGCATATGCTCGACGAAGTGCAGCACGCCGCCGCCCAGCGTTGTGATCCAGCCCATATGGTGGGTGCGTGTGCGCGGCAGTTCCAGCTTGCCGGTCGCTTCCAGCCGGTTGAAGAACTCCTCCTGTCCGGCGCCGAGCTTCAGCGAAGCGGGGCGCTTGTAGCCCCAGGCCTGCCATAGCAGCTGGGCGCCCATGTGATCGAGGCTGTCCACGCCTGTGAGATCCCACTGTGCAGCCTTGTGCTGTACCCGGTTCAGGGTGGCGGAAATCGTTTTAATCGTTTTGCGATGAGCCAGTGCGTGAACCTGCCAGGTGCCGGCGGCGGTCACGGTCTGCTCCGGCCCGTCGCCGGAACTGATAGTTAAGGTTGGCTCTTCTGCAATGGGCATGTCGCCAGTGTAAGTGAGAATTGTTAACTTTGCTATAAGACCAACCTCAACCGTGTTTCAGGCTGCCAGATGGCGCGCCTGGCGCTGCGGCAGGGCAGCCGCCGGCGCGGCTTCCGGCTTGCGTTTCACACCATGCCCATCCTGCGCCAGCAGGGCGTCCACATCCTCCGTCAGTCCCCGTTCCCGCAGGTAGCGGCCCACCAGTGCGGCCAGCCGGTCCAGCGCAATCCGGTGCGTCGCATCCGTATTCGCGTACAGCCAGTCGGAAAATGCCATGAAGCGCTTGAAAGGCTGGTCGCCCAGCAGCACCGGCGTGGTGTGCGTAAAGCGGCCGGAGTTCGCCACCAGGTCCCAATAGCGCGCGAAGCGCACCAGGCGCTGCATGGTGGGGAAGTCGATATCGCGGTTGGCCAGGATCGTGTAGGGCGGATGCGGATCGAAAACCATGCCGAATTCCTCGGTATGGCGGATGATGGGCGTGCCGCGCAGCCGTTTCAGGATGCCGAACTGGATCTCGTGCGGTCCCAGCGCCCAGAGTTTATCGAAGCCCTCGCCAAAGCTCTCCACCGTTTCGCCGGGCAGGCCGGCAATCAGGTCAACGTGCATATGCACGTCCGAGTGCTCGCACAGCCAGCGGATATTGTCGGCGGCCTTCTGGTTATCCTGCTTGCGGCTGATATGGCTCTGCACCGTTGGATTGAAGCTCTGGATGCCGATCTCGAACTGCAGCGCGCCGGGCGGGAACTTCTGGATGCCTTCCTTCAGCGCATCCGGCAGGTGGTCCGGCACCAGTTCGAAGTGGGCGAATACCGGGTCATCCGGATTGGCGGCCAGCTTATCGAGGAAGAATTGCATGATCTTCAGGCTGGTCTTGATATTCAGGTTGAAGGTGCGGTCCACGAACTTGAACAGCCGCGCGCCGCGCGCATGCAGCGACTCCATCTCCGCCAGGAAGGTATCGATATTGAAAGGCCAGGCCGTCTTGTCCAGAGCCGACAGGCAGAACTCGCACTTGAAGGGGCAGCCGCGCGAGGCCTCCACATATAAGGTGCGGTGCGCGATATCCTCATCCGAATACAGCGAATAAGGCATCGCAATCTCCGCCATCGGCGGCTGCACGCCCGCATGCACCTTCATCAGCGGCTTCGGCCCGTTCAGGATCTCGCCGCACAGCTTGGGAAAAGTCACGTCGCCCCAGCCCGTCACCACGTAGTCGGCCAGCTGCACGATCTGCTGCTCATTGGTCTCGTGCGACACCTCTGGCCCGCCCAGCACAATCACCAGTTCCGGCGCCACGCGTTTGAGCATCGCCACCAGCCGGGTAGTCTCCTCCACATTCCATATATAGACGCCGAGGCCGAGGATGCGCGGCTTTGCCGCCAGGATGCGTTCCACCAGCTCCGTGGTCTTCGCCCCAATCACGAATTCCTGGATGCGCGTCTGCGCCTGCAGCGCGCCCATATTGGCGAGCAGGTAGCGCAAACCCAGCGAAGCGTGGGTATAGCGGGCATTCAGGGTACTGAGAAGGATGGACATGGGAACGCGGCCGAACAAAATTCACATTTTACCCTTGCGCACTGGGCGCCGGTTCGCTATAGTTCTGTCCCTGCCGCGACGCACTAGCAGCGAGGCAGAAAGAAGGGGTTGACGAGCTGTGAGAAACAGCGGATAATATCGCCTCTCTGCTGATGAACAAAACGCTTCATCGAACAGTAGGATCTTTAAAAATTAACAGTCGATAAGTGTGGGCGTTTGAAGAAGTGCACGAGGCTTAGGCCTCGATGCTCAAATTATTTAAACGCTCACAAGAAATATTGTAAGTCAGTATTTTGAGTGAGTGA